>Ga0181375_1000007_pt1 | contig 233734 bp, 214 predicted proteins | sample LowvirmetaG_FD_130090 | JGI IMG/M metagenome (GOLD analysis project Ga0181375, IMG submission 130090) | Marine viral communities from the Subarctic Pacific Ocean - Lowphox_11 viral metaG | ecosystem: Environmental > Aquatic > Marine > Oceanic | place: Subarctic Pacific Ocean | collected... | reverse complement strand
GCCTATTCAGAGGTGATGGAGGATGAAAGAGCGCCAGTCGCAGATTCGTTCGCCATGGCGGTTATGCTCTATCGGAAGAAGTCTCCCGCATTCAGAAAGATGAAGACAAAAGGGCAAACGGCCAGGATCAAGTACCTCGACAAGTGGTTGGAAATGCCCCTGAAGGCGGGCCAGCCAGCTGCGAACGCACCGCTTTCGGTTTTCGATAGCAGACGCATTATCAAGTTTATCACGTCCCACCGTGATCGTGTCTGGGGTCACTCTCCGAGCTCAGCTGATGAGGCCGTCCTGGCTCTGTCGGCCTTCCTGACCTGGTGCAAAAAGGACGGGCGACTGGACTGGAACCGAGCGCATGGAATCGAGCCGCTTTACGAACGGCCGACGGAAGCGCGTATTTGGTCTCTGGAAGAGCAGGCAAAGTTTCTCAAGACCGCGTCGGCGCATCTGGCCTGGGCGTTCAAGCTGGCTCTTCACACCGGACTTCGCCGTGAAGATCTGACCCGCTTGCCCCTTTCGGCGATCACGAAGCAGCATCTGATCATTCCTACGGGCAAGAGCCGTGGCCGCAACACTGCCCTTATCCCCATCACGCCTCCGCTTCGGTCGTTGCTTGATGAAATCGATGCGGCGCGCGCCAAACTCGCGACGGCACCCCTCACGATTCTTTTCTCCAGCAAGGGCAAGCCTTGGACTGCAGAAGGGTTCGGCACGAGCTTTGATCGCCATCGCAGCCGTATAGGACTTGGCCCTGAAAACCACGGTCCAACCATCCACGACATGCGCAAGACATGCGCGACGAATATGGTCATCCTTCAGCACCTTTACCCGACTCTGATATCAGATCAGGTTCTGACCGATTTGTTCGGCTGGACGCCCGGCACACTTGCGAAAATGAAGCGGATTTACGTGTCAGATGCAGCTGTCATTGAAGCGATGACGACTTCGCTCTAGGAGCCAGGTCTCGTAGAGTATCCCGCCTGCATAGGTAAGAAATCGCTTGGTGTTGATTTACACCAATTTGGTGATTTTCTTTACACGTTAGCTGGACATGTAAAGAAAATTGCGTTTCTTTGACATATCATGTCGAAATTACCAGATTCCTCGTACAAATTGCCAGACCTTCCGCCACCGGTCGAGATAGAGACGGTACCGGTGCTGAAGGCACTTGCGCGCGCCAACAGGGCACTGGCGGAATTGAAGGGCGCAGCCAAAGCCATCCCCAACCAGGGTATCTTGATCGACACGCTGGCCTTGCAGGAGGCCAAGGCAAGTTCTGAAATTGAAAACATCGTCACCACTCAAGACGAACTGTTCCAGGCAGACTTGTTCCCCGAAGGACCTGGCTCAGCAGCCGCAAAAGAGGTGGCGCTCTATCGTGATGCCCTGAGACTTGGATTTGACCAGCTACGCAAGACACAGGGATTGATTACCAACCGCATCATCATCGACATGTTTCGTTTGTTGAAGGGGCGAGACGATGGCTTCAGAACGCAGGCCGGAACAGAGCTGAAGAATGATCGCACAGGCGAAACCGTCTATGTGCCACCACAGGGCCCGCGTGAGATTGAAACCCTTATGGCTGGGCTCGAAGTCTTCATCAATGATGATGACGCCTGCGATCTGGACCCGCTCATCAAAATGGCGATCATTCACCATCAATTTGAGAGCATCCACCCGTTCCCGGACGGCAATGGCCGCATCGGGCGCATCCTTAATGTACTTTATCTGACGCGCACGGGCCTGCTCGACATTCCCATTCTCTATCTCAGCCGTCACATCACAGGTACGAAAAGCGACTATTATCGATTGCTGCAGGCCGTGCGAGATGACGGCGCCTGGGAAGATTGGGTACTCTACATTCTGGAAGCGGTGGCAGAGACATCTCAGACGACCCTGCAGCTGATCGAAGGCTTGCGCGCCCAGATGGCGGACTACAAGAAACGGATGCGAGCAGAGCTCGGCAAGATCTACAGTCAGGACTTGTTGAACAACATCTTCCGCCACCCTTACACGCGCATCGATTATGTGATGCACGACCTGCATGTCAGCCGACCGACCGCCACCAAGTATCTCGACCAACTGGCCGAAGCGGGTTTCGTGACCAAGCATCAGGCCGGCCGGAACAATTACTATATCAACGAACCGCTTCTCGCACTGTTCATGCGTGTGTCTGACGGTGGTGGACGGCAAGAAGGGAAGTAATCGAGCAGCGGCTAAGCCGGGACCGCTTCACTGATAAAGTCCTCACCGATCTGTTCGACTGGACACCTAAGACATGCAAAAAAATCAAGCTCGCACACACGTTTGCCGCGACCGTTCTGGGCGGATGAGCGCCACATTTTAAGGACGGAACAAGAACAGAACCTGTAAACTATGCTGTAAACTGTTCTCTGATGTTCTTTTTTCCACAGGCTAGTGCCTTGTTTTTATGGTGGGCGGTAACGGGTTCGAACCGCTGACCCTCTCGGTGTAAACGAGATGCTCTACCAACTGAGCTAACCGCCCTATTCCATCGCGGGCTTTTGCGGATTCCTGAGAGAAAAAGCAAGAGAGCGCGTGCGAAAAACACGCGCTCTGTTCATTTAGGAAACTAGTCGGCCAGCTCGGCAATGGCCTCGACAACAGATGTGTGGCCTTCGGTCATCTCGAACACTTTGCCTTCAATACCGGCCTGCCAGACAGAAGCTGATAGTACGGCGGCCACATCATCGCGCGTTACTTGACCATCGCGGTCGACATGCTCGGCCAGCGTGACAAAGCCCTTTCCGTCATCATTGCTGAGACTAATCGGCCGGACGATGACATACGGCATGTCGGACTTCTGCAAATGCGCATCTGCCGCGTGCTTGGCCTCTAGATAGTGGCGAATACCGTCCGAACCTTGTGAAGGATCGTCTGCACCAACAGAACTGAGCATGACAAACCGGCCAATCCTGGCCTTGGCTGCCGCGTCGATCAGCGCAATCGCCCCATCGCGGTCCACCTTGTCTGTCATGTCCTTGCCGGTATCGCCGCCCGAACCGGCCGCGAAGACGACCGCATCCACATCGCGCACAACGTCGTCCTTCAGGTTGGTCAGGTCGGCCATGCGCAGCTCGCAGCCCGCAGGCAGCACGCTCGTATCGGAACTCTCGCGCGCCATGGCGACGGGCACATGGCCTGCGTCGGTCAGTTTTTGCACGAGGCGTGAACCTGTATTGCCTGTCGCGCCAGCTACGAGAATTCTCATATTCATGTCTCCTATCAGTTTGATGTTCTGACAGACCAATGGGTACACCCGGCCAACGTTCCGCTTCGCACGCAGACACAAAAAAAAGCGGCCGCATCAGAAATGCGACCGCTTTATCTTTATGTGTCAGCCCTTAGTGGGGACGAACCGTATCCGAACTGGAGGCAGGTTGGCCGGAAAGGCTTGCCTGCAAGGCGGCCTCGTCAGCTTCCGACCAGACAATCGGGCTCAGGGGCTCGCTCAGCGCGAGTTCCAGAACTTCGTTGATGTCCGACACCGGAATGATCCGAAGGCCGGTCTTCACATTGTCCGGGATCTCCTCAAGATCCTTCTCGTTCTCTTCCGGGATCAGCACCGTCTTGATGCCGCCGCGCAGTGCCGCCAGGAGTTTCTCCTTCAGGCCGCCAATCGGCAACACGCGACCACGCAGCGAAATCTCGCCCGTCATCGCGACCTCACGGTTCACCGGGATGCCAGTCAGCAGCGAGACGATGGCCGTTGTCATGGCCGCGCCGGCACTTGGACCATCCTTCGGTGTCGCGCCATCCGGCACGTGCACGTGGATGTCGTTCGTGCTGAACACGGTTGGCTTGATACCGAGCGCAACCGAACGGGACCGGACAAGCGAGCTGGCCGCCTGGATCGATTCCTTCATGACGTCGCGCAGGTTACCCGTGACCTTCATGTTGCCACGACCCGGCATCTTGACCGCCTCGATCGTGAGGAGGTCACCGCCGGATTCCGTCCAGGCAAGGCCGGTAACGGCACCGATCTGATCGGTCTCGTCGGCCAGGCCATAGCGGAACTTCTTCACGCCGGCATATTCGGCCAGGTTCTGGGCATTGATCGTCAACGAAGTCAGCGACTCGTCTGTTGCCAGCTTGCGCACGACCTTGCGGGCAAGCCGCGCGATCTCACGCTTGAGCGACCGCACACCGGCCTCACGGGTATAGTACCGCGCAAGGTCGCGAACGGCTTCGTCGGTGACGATCCATTCGTCGGCTTTCAGGCCGTGATCCTCACGGACCTGAGGGATCAGGTGGCGCTTGGTGATCTCGACTTTCTCGTCTTCGGTATAACCGGCGATCCGGATGATCTCCATACGGTCCAGCAGGGGCTGGGGCATGTTGAGAGAGTTCGCCGTGGTGACGAACATCACATCCGAAAGGTCATAGTCGACTTCAAGATAGTGGTCGTTGAACGTCGCGTTCTGTTCCGGGTCGAGCACTTCGAGCAGGGCCGAGGCGGGATCGCCGCGATGGTCCATGCCCATCTTGTCGATCTCATCCAGCAGGAAGAGCGGGTTGCCCGTCTTCGCCTTTTTCAGCGACTGCACGATCCGGCCCGGCATGGAGCCGATATAGGTACGGCGGTGACCGCGGATCTCGGACTCGTCACGCACGCCGCCCAGCGACACGCGCACAAAGTCGCGGCCTGTGGCTTCGGCGATGGACTTGCCAAGCGAGGTCTTGCCGACGCCGGGAGGGCCGACGAGGCAGAGGATCGGGCCCTTCAGCTTGCCGGTGCGTTTCTGCACGGCAAGATATTCAATGATCCGTTCCTTGACCTTCTCGAGACCGTAATGGTCGTCGTCGAGTTGCTTCTCGGCCTTCACAAGGTCCGTCTGGATATCCTTGCGCTTGCCCCATGGCAGGGACAGCAGCCAGTCGAGATAATTGCGCACGACAGTGGATTCCGCCGACATCGGCGACATCTGACGCAGTTTCTTGACTTCGGCTTCGGCCTTGGCGCGAGCTTCCTCGGTGAACGGCGTGTCGGCAATTTTCTGCTCGAGTTCGGCCACTTCGTCGCGTTCGCCGCCGTCGCCGCCCTGTTCGCCCAGCTCGCGCTGGATCGCCTTCATCTGTTCATTGAGATAATACTCGCGCTGGGTCTTCTCCATCTGCCGCTTGACGCGGTTTTTGATCTTCCGCTCCATTTGCAGCATGCCCATTTCGCCTTCCATCAGGGCGAACACCTTCTCGAGGCGGTCCTTGATGTCTGACAGTTCGAGCAGTTCCTGCTTGTCGGAAATCTTGACCGACAATTGCGAGGCAACGGCGTCAGCGAGTTTGCCCGGCTCGGTGAGCTGGCTGATCGTGGTGACGGATTCCGGCGGGATCTTGCGGTTCAGTTTGACGTAATTCTCGAACTGCTCCTGCACGGCGCGCATCAGCGCCTGCACATCGCCGCCGTCTGTCTCGGCTTCAGGAATGGTTTCAACTTCAGCTTCGAAATAGTCGCCCCGATCATGCAGCGCATTGAGGCGCGCACGTGTCTGGCCCTCGACGAGCACCTTGACGGTGCCATCAGGCAATTTGAGAAGCTGGAGGATGGTGGCAATCGTGCCGATCGAATGCACGTCATCAGCACCTGGATCGTCGACCGAGGCATCGCGCTGGGCCACCAGCATGATTTCATTGTCACCCTCATCGATCATTTCGAGGGCACGAACGGACTTGTCACGGCCCACGAAAAGCGGTGCGACCATGTCCGGAAACACAACGATGTCCCGAAGCGGCAACACCGGAAGGTTCTTTTGTCTTGGCATGTGAATGCCTCCTTGGAATATGGGCCCCGCTTGGCGGCGACCCCTCTGTGCACCCTGCCCGTCAATCATGACGAGAGTCGGGCGGATAGCTAAGATGTGGATCGCAAGGGCCGGTGCTTCAAGCCGAAGAATGCGCAAGAATCTGGGGAATTGAAAAACCGCCTGAAATCAAGGCATCGCGGCCCGCCATTCCTTTGCGCTTTCCGTCTCTTTCTTTTGATGAGCCATGAACGCCTTCAGCACGCCTAGCTTCGGGTTTGTCGGCTTGCCGTCACCGAGCAGCCGGATCTGTTCATAATACCAGCCCTGAGCGCCAAATCCGTTCAGGGCCTTGATCAGTTTTATGGGTGAATTCGGCCCGAATATGCCCGGCCCGATGCGAAGCTCTGCCTCCCATTTGGTGGCATCGGCCTCACCGGACAAGAGCTTTACCGGGGTCGCCGGATCAACACAGAGAGGGCGTCCAAGACCGACAAGATCGGCTTCATGCCCTTCAAGCGCAGCATCCATTGCAGATCGCGTACGAAACCCGCCCGTCACCATCAGGGGCATCGTGGCGCGCTCCTGTACGGATTTGGCATAGGAGAGGAAATAGGCCTCACGCTCCCGGGTCGAGCTGCGGCGGGAATCCTCGAAGGAGGGTTCAAGGCCTTCCATATCCATCATTGCTGGCTGCTCGTAATTACCGCCGGAAATCTCCACGAAATCAACGCCAAGTCCGTTGAGGATATCAATTACGGCAAGACAATCCGCATGGCTGAACCCGCCTTTCTGGAAATCCGCCGAATTGAGCTTCACCGACACCGAAAAGCCCGGTCCGCCCTGCACTTTGGCCTCCCGCACGCTATCGACCAGCAGGCGCGCGCGATTTTCCAGCGGCCCTCCCCAGTCATCCTCGCGCCGGTTGGCAAGTGGCGAGAGGAAGGAACTCAGGAGATAGCCGTGCGCAGCGTGCACCTGAATGCCGTCAAAACCGGCTCGCTTGCCCACCCGGGCAGCGCGGCCGAAGCCCTCGACCACCGCCTTGATCTCGTCAGCGGTCATGGCGCGCGGCTCTCCGAACTGCCCGCCGGGCAGGCCCAGGGCCACGGGGCTCGGCGCGGCGGGGCGCGGATTGACCAGTTTGGGGGTTTGCCGCCCGGCATGACTGACCTGCATGATGAACGCCGCGCCATGCGACTTGGCCGCTTCCGCCCAGCGCGACAGGCCATCCAGCTCATCATCGCCCGACTTTGCGTCGATCACGACATTTCCGACACGCTCCAGGTGATGGCGGTCAATCTGCACATTCCCGGTCAACAGGCCGCCGGCCCCGCCCTCGGCCCAGCGGCGATAAAGCGTGACATGTTCCTCAGTTGGCCGGTTGCGCGAATCCGCGAGTCCCTCTGTCATGGCAGCCTTCACAAGACGGTTCGGGAAGGTCAGCCCACTCGACAGGGTTAACGGGGCATTAATCGTGACAGGCATTATGTTCTCCCAATATCGACACTGAGTCGCACGCCCTTTAAGGGAGACCAATTATGGCCGCCGCCAATCAAGCAAAGCTGTTCGACACTATGGTACCAGATTCTTCCGGCTATTCTGCCAAAGATATTGAAGTTCTTGAGGGCCTTGAACCGGTCCGCAAACGGCCCGGCATGTATATCGGCGGCACCGACGAGCGCGCCTATCATCACCTGTTCGCCGAAGTGCTCGATAACTCGATGGACGAGGCTGTCGCCGGCCATGCAAACCGGATCGAGATCCACCTTGATGCCGAAGGCTTCCTGACGGTCGTCGACAATGGACGCGGCATCCCGGTCGACCCGCACCCGAAATTCCCCAAGAAATCGGCGCTGGAAGTCATCATGACCACGCTCCACGCGGGCGGCAAGTTCTCTGACAAGGCCTATGAAACCGCCGGCGGCCTTCACGGCGTGGGTATTTCGGTGGTGAACGCGCTCTCTGAACTGGTCGAAGTGGAAGTTGCGCGCGACAAGATTCTCTACCGCCAGATTTTCTCCCGCGGCCTGCCCCAGGGAAAGCTGGAAAAGGTCGGCGCCACGCCGAACCGCCGGGGCACCTCGGTGAAATTCCGTCCCGACACCCAGATCTTCGGCGAGAAGCTGCGCTTCCGCCCGGCCCGCCTGTTCCAGATGGCGCGATCGAAGGCCTATCTCTATCGCGGCGTGGAAGTGCGCTGGAGCTGTGATCCGAGCCTGCTGCCGGAAGATTCGAAGATCCCGGCAGAAGCCACACTGTCCTACCCGAATGGCCTCGCTGACCAGCTGGACGAAGTCTTTGCCGACAAGGCGACGATCACGGAAACCTCCTTCACCGGCCTGGTCGACGCCGGCAAGGAAGGCAAGGTCGAATGGGCCATCGCCTGGACGCGCGCCGGTTTTGGCGAAGCAGACGGTTTTGCCCGCTCCTACTGTAACACGATCCCGACACCCGAAGGCGGCACGCACGAAGCCGGTTTCCGCTCGGCCATCACCAAGGGCCTGCGCAATTTTGCCGAACTGACGGGCCAGAAGAAGGGCGCCGATATCACGGCCGAAGACATCATGGGCCATTCAGGCCTCTTGCTGTCGGTCTTCATCCGCAACCCGGAATTCGTCGGCCAGACCAAGGACAAACTTTCGACCACGGCGGCCTTCCGCCTCGTTGAAAACGCGGTCCGCGACCGGTTTGACCACTGGCTGGCCGGCAGCCCGAAAGAGGCTGACAAGCTGCTGACCTGGGCGATCGACCGGGCTGAAGAGCGCGCCAATCGCCGCAAACAGAAAGAGATCAGCCGCAAGTCGGTCACCAAGAAACTTCGTCTGCCGGGCAAGCTAGCCGACTGCGCCGAGAAAGGCCCGGAAGGCACCGAGCTTTTCCTCGTCGAAGGCGACTCCGCTGGCGGCAGCGCCAAGCAGGCGCGCGACCGCAAAACACAGGCCATCCTGCCCCTGCGCGGCAAGATCCTGAACGTGGAGAGCGCCTCGGCCGACAAGCTGGCCGGCAACCAGGAACTCAACGATCTGGCCCTCGCGCTCGGCACGCAACTTGGCCGTAAGTTCGACCTGGACGAGCTGCGCTATGAGCGCATCATCATCATGACCGATGCCGACGTTGACGGCGCGCATATCGCGGCGCTGCTGATCACCTTCTTCTATCGCATGACGCCCGGCCTGATCGAGAGCGGGCGCCTGTTCATGGCCCAGCCGCCCCTGTTCCGCCTCTCGAACAAGGGCACGATTGCCTACGCGATGAACGAGGAGCACCGGACCGAAGTCATGGCGAAGCATTTCAAACCGAACCAGAAGGTCGACATGGTTCGCTTCAAGGGTCTCGGTGAAATGAACCCGGCGCAGCTGAAGGAAACCACGATGAACCCGTCGACCCGCACGCTGGCCCGCGTCACGCTGCCGGACTCGATGGACGAACTGACGGAAATGAAACCGTCCGAGCTCATCAACACGCTGATGGGCAAGAAGGCCGAAACCCGGTTCAAGTTCATCCAGGACAACGCTGCCTTCGTCGACGAGCTGGATATCTAAACTCCACCTCTGGTCCGCATCCCCGGCAAAAGCCGGGGTCTCATGCAGCTCTCCAATTGCCCAATCTCCCGGCTTTCGCCGGGACTGCGGGCGTTGGGGGAGGATGAGGGGCGGGCTTTTGCGGCGTGACCCGCCGGGCGCCTTTCCTGCGCTTGTCTCCATGAAGGCGAATGGTTTGCCTTGTATGGATGAGGGTGATGGCGATGCGGCGATTTGCAGTGGCACTTATGGCGCTGGGGATGGCAACGGCTTGCAGCGGGCCGGCTGATGCCAAGGCCCCTGATGAGAAAGCCAGGACAGCCGCGACACCCATGAATATGGCGGACCTGCCGGCGGGCGCCCTGGTGCTGAGCCGGACCCAGATCGAGGACCCCGGCGTGATCGCACAGATGAACGCGCTGAACATTCTGGTGCCGAAGGACTGGACCACGCAAGGTGGCCTCGTTCCATCTCGCGACCAATGTTCAGAAATCTTCGGCGTCGACTGGAGCGCCCGGTCGCCGGATGGCAAATCCACCGTCTTCATCTTTCCAACGGAAGGCTGGCAGGCGACGAATACTATGATCCAGCTGATGTGCCCGCGGGCCGAGTTCCAGAGTGCGCAGCAATACCTGTCGGCGCGTGTGGGACAGATGTTCCCCGGCGCGCGGATCGAGAATTATCGCGCACGCGACGACCTCGCCCGTGCGGCTGCAGACTTTGCCGGCGATATCGAGCGCATGTCGCAACAAAACGGCATAGACATGCAGGTGTGGGCCGACGGCGGCGAGCTGACCTTCACGTTCAATCGCGACGGCGTGAAAATGAAGGGCATGCTGGCTGTGACGGGCATGTATTTTGTCTCATCGGCCTATAACCCGATGGGCGGCCCTCTGATGCAGACGCTGACGGGCAATACGCTCGGCACCTTCGGAGCCGTGATGCCGGCCGACAGCTTCAATACGGAATTGTCGGAGGCCGTGCGCCGTTCCGTGACGCCAGAGCCGGAATGGCTGAAACACCTGTTCGGGCTAAAGAACGAGCTGGGCAAAATTGCCGTCGACAACAGCACGAAGCGGGCGGCGATGATCGTTGCGGGCGGCGCAGCGGCGACGCGGCAGAACATAGCGGCGTTCGAGAACATGACGGCCGCCACACGGGCCAATGGCATGCCGGACCCGGTGAGGACCGGCGGGAACGATAGACGGTATGCAACAGACGAAACTGATGACCGTATTCAACGGGAAAGCATTGAGGGAATTCGCGGGGTGGAGACGTATCACGACCCCGTGGGCGAGGTGAACGTGCAGCTTGACGCGACCTATGACAATGCGTGGCGCGTGACGAACCAGGATGCCTACATCCTGACAAATGACCCGAATTTCAATCCGGGCCAGTACAATATTGAAGCGACCCAGCTACAGGTCGTGAAATAGGAAAGCGCTGCGACCAGCCGTATTCGCGAGGGGTGGCACGGCGGCCGGTCGCAGCGCCCGGTCCTCAGGCGGCGCCGGTCGGGGCGGGAGGCACCTGGCCTGTGGAGGGTTTGCGTGACGTGGCGTCGTCACTGCGAATGCTGTCGCGCACGGAGTCAGCCAGTCGTCCGAGAACGGAGTTGTCACCGGTTAGGTTGTGGCGGTCGGCTTCGTCTTTCACGGTAGAGAAGAGGCGGCCGAGCTTCTTGCGGTTGGCATAACCTGCGACGGCCGCGAGGCCGAGCAGCGCGATGGTGGAGGGATATGACTTGCTAGACATGGGTATAGTCCTTTCCGGTTTCAGGGTTACGCGTGAGTGCGACGTGAGAAGAAGTTCCAGACAACGAGAACAATGATCGCGCCGAGCGTGGCACCGATCAGGCCCGCCCCGTCACCTTCGCCATAGAAGCCGAGCGTCTGGCCGAGGAAGGTGAATACGAAGGCGCCGACAACGCCGAGGAGCATCGTGAGCAGGAAGCCTTTGGGCTCGTTCTTGCCAGGATGGAGAAATTTGGCGATCACACCGGCAATGAGGCCGATGAAGAGTGTCATGATGAAGCCCATTGCGAGGGTCCTTTTTGGCTGGATTGCTAAATCAATCCGCGCAAAGGCTTTTCGTTCCGGGGTTACAAAAATGATTAGTTCGATTGGTCCGCGAGCTATCCGCGACGGGCCTCGGTCACGAAATCCACGAAGGCGCGCAGCGGCGCCGGCATGTAACGGCGATTGTAGAAATAGAGCTGCGGCCCTTCGAACGCGGGCCACCAGTCCTGCAGCACGGGCTCCAGCGCGCCGGAGGCGAAATGCGGCTCCAGCCAGTTGCGGAAGCCCTGGATGAGGCCGAAGCCATTGATCGCAGCTTTGATGGCAGCGCTTCCGCCCGACGTGCCGACGATCAGGCGCCCTTCCGGCTCGACCACGAGTTCCTCGCCATCGCGGGCAAACTCCCACGGGATCATGGCGCCGCTCGAGAAACGCAGACGGACACATTCGTGCTGCAGCACGTCGCGCGGGTGGTTCGGACGGCCATGCGCATCAAGATAGGCCGGCGAGGCGGCGGTGGCGGCCTGCTGCGTGGCCGGCCCGATGGGCACGGCGATCATGTCCTGCGCAAGGCGTTCGCCATAGCGGATGCCCGCATCGCACCCGGCGGCCACCGTATCAACGAAGCGATCATCCACCATGATCTCGACACTGACGTCCGGATGGCGACGCAGGAATGCCTCGACCAGGGGCGGCAGGATGTCCACCATGACGGCGCCAGGCACATTGAGGCGCAGCATTCCACGCACGGCATTGCCGGAACTCATGGCCACGTCCACAGCGGCGCGCGCCTCCGCGAGGATAGGCTCAAGGCGGGCGGCGAGATCGCGCCCGGCCTCGGTGGGCGTCACCGAGCGCGTGGTACGGCTGAGCAGGCGCACACCCATGCTGGCCTCAAGGCGCGACAGGGTTTCGCTGACAGTCGAGGGCGAAACGCCAAGCTGGCGCGCAGCATCGCGGAAGCCGCCAGCGCGCACAATAGCCAGGAAAACCGAAAGCTCGTCGAGCGAGGCCGAAGAATTGTTCGTCATACCGAACAGTCTATTCGGGATTGGCCGGATTATCAATGTCGGCAGCCAGAGCTATCTCAGGGAGGAGAAGGAGATCCCCATGACCCACACCGACCAAAATCCCTCAGCGACCGCCGCAGGGCGCTTCATGTTTCCGGGAACCGATATCAGCGTGAACCGGATGGGCTATGGCGCCATGCAGCTGGCCGGGCCCGGCGTGTTCGGCCCACCCAAGGACGAGGCCGTGGCCCGCGACGTGTTGCGCGAGGCCATTGCGCTCGGCGTCGACCATATCGACACGAGCGACTTCTACGGGCCTTATGTCACCAACCGGCTGATCCGCGAGGCGCTGCATCCCTATCCGGCAGACCTGACGCTGGTGACAAAGGTCGGCGCCTACCGGGACGACAAGGGCGGCTGGCTGCATAATATCACGCCGGACTTCCTGAAGCGCTCAGTCGAGGAAAACCTCGAGAACCTGAAACTGGACCGTATGGACGTCGTAAACCTGCGCATTGCCGGGCTGGACGAGGACGTGCGTGAGGCCATGACCGCCATGCGCGACCTGCAGGAAGAGGGCCTGATCGCCCATATCGGCATGAGCACGGTGACGATGGACCAGCTGCGCGCCGGGCAGGACATTGCCCCGGTCGTGTGCGTCCAGAACATGTACAATCTCGTGCACCGCGAGGACGACGCGATGATCGACGCGCTGGCCGAAGAAGGCATTGCCTATGTGCCCTATTTCCCGCTGGGCGGATTCTCGCCGATCCAGTCAGCCGGGCTGAATGAGGTGGCCGCAGATCTTGGCGCGACGCCGCAACAGGTGGCGCTCGCCTGGCTGCTGCAGCGCAGCCCGAACATGCTGCTGATCCCCGGCACGGGATCGATCAGGCACCTGCATGAGAATGTCGCGGCTGCGGCGCTCGAACTGACGCAGGACGCAGAGCGCAAGCTGGACGGGCTGGCCAGCGCATAATTGGCCTGCCGTCGATTGCTTAAAGGCGCGCATCCACCTAAATGCTCATTATGAGCAAAGTACTGGATATTCTCGCGGCGCAGCTGAACCCCGTGGTTGGCGACATCAACGGCAACCTGGCACTGGCGCAGGAAGCCTATGCCGAGGCAAGGGAGCGCGACGCAGACCTGCTGGTGCTGAGCGAGCTGTTTATCCTTGGATATCCGGCCGAGGACCTTGTGCTGAAGCCGAGTGCGGTGGAACTGTCCATGGCCGCCGTGAAAACGCTGGCGGGGGAGACGGCTGGCGGTCCCGCCATCCTGATCGGCTGCCCATGGGATGTAGACGGAAAAGTGCACAATTCATCCGTCCTGCTGAAGGATGGCAGTGTGGCGGGGCGGTGCGACAAGCGCGAGCTGCCGAATTATGGCGTTTTTGACGAGAAGCGCATCTTCGCGCCGGGCGATGGCGCACCCTTCGTGTTCACGCTGAAGGGCGTGAAAGTCGGCGTCGCGATCTGCGAGGACATCTGGTTCGAGCGGGTGCCGCTGTCGCTCAAAGGCGCAGGCGCCGAAATGCTGATCGTACCGAACGGCTCGCCGTGGCGCCGCACGGTGCATGTCGAACGCCACAGCACGTTCTCGGCATGGCGCAAGACCGGCCTGCCCTATCTCTTCGTCAACCAGGTCGGCGGACAGGACGAGCTTGTCTTCGACGGCTCCAGCTATGCCGTGGACGACGATGGCACCGAGCACCAGTTGCTGGGAGATTTCGAGACGGGCACCGCCATGGTCTCGTTCGACGGCGAGAGCGGCAGTTTCCAGAGCCAGGCCCGCGCCACGCTGACCGAAGGCTGGGAGGCGGAATACCGCGCCGCCGTTCTGGCGCTCGGCGACTATGTGAACAAGAACAAATTCCCCGGTGTCGTGCTGGGCATGTCGGGAGGCATCGACTCCGCGCTGACGGCGGCCATGGCAGTTGACGCGCTGGGGGCCGAGCGGGTCTGGTGCGTGATGATGCCGTCGAAATACACAAGCAGCGACAGCCTCGAGGACGCCAAGGCCTGCGCCGAGATGCTCGGCTGCAAGTATGACATCATCAACATCCGTCCGGGCGTGAACGCGCTGGACGAGATGCTGGCCGACCAGTTTGCCGAGACGCAAGCAAACACGACGGAAGAGAACATCCAGTCGCGCCTGCGCGCTGTGACCCTGATGGCGCTCTCCAACAAGTTCGGCCACATGGTGGTGACGACCGGCAACAAGAGCGAGATGGCCGTCGGCTATGCGACGCTCTATGGCGACATGTGCGGCGGCTACAATGCGCTGAAGGATTTCTACAAGACCGAAGTGTTCGAGCTGGCCAAGTGGCGCAACACGGCGATCCCGCGCGGCGCACTCGGCCCCGGCGGCGAAGTCATCCCTGTACGCATCATCACAAAGCCGCCGTCGGCCGAGCTGCGCGAAGATCAGCGCGACGATGACAGCCTGCCACCCTATGACGTGCTGGACGACATCCTGCGCGGCCTTGTGGACCTTGAGGAAGACATTGATGACATCCTCGCGCGCGGCCATGACGTGGCCACCGTGCGCCGCATCGAGCACCTGCTCTACATTGCCGAGTACAAACGCCGCCAGGCCCCGCCGGGCGTAAAAGTCGGCGGCAAGAATTTCGGCCGCGACCGCCGCTATCCGATCACGAACCGCTTCCGCGACGACTGAGGCTTACTCGATCGGCTCTTCGCCGAGGCTTTCCGCCAGCGCGGCATTCTGCTCCGCTTCGGCGCGGATGCCTTCCACCTGGTCCAGCGTGATATCGGAGGCGTCGCCATAGCCGGTGATCGGTGATGGCACGATGCCGGGCACGGTGACGACCTCGTCATAAAGCAGCCAGGCCCTGGAGCCATCGGTGCAGGTCACGCGCAGCCATTCGTCTTCCTGGCCCTTGGTGGACTGGATATCGGTAATGTCCATCAGCTCGGCTTCGTTGATGTCATACTCTGTGCCGGCATAGGAGAGGATCGCGAAACCTTCGCCGAGATAGCGCAGATAGTTCAGTTGCTCGCCCTGCTTCAGGTCCAGCGTCTGCATGCTGCCCGCATCGCTGATATATTCGATCTGGGCGTCCTGATTGAGCGTGACGGGGAAGGTCTTTGTCGCAACAAAGAACTCCAGTTCGTCCGACGACACACGCGGATTGTTCCAGAGCTGGTAATTGGCAAGCTGCGGCAGCGTGCAGGCCTTGTCCTGAGGCGAGGCCGGGTTGGGCTTGGCCCGCCCCATGACGCGGATGCCTTCATCCAGAACGACAAACCCCGCCGGATATTCCCCCGGCCAACCGGGCGAAATATACCAGCCCTCGCCATAGCCCGACAGCTTGGCAAAATCCGGCGCCACATAGTCGCTCGCCTGAGGCGTCTCGCTCAGCGAGCCCGGCTCGGCCATTTCATGGTCCTCGACGGGCACGATGTCGCTTTCCGGCGGCACGTCCTTGGGCTGGCCACAGGCACCCAGCAGGATGGCGGCGGTAAGTATCCACCCATATTTCATATCCGACTCCTTCGGGCGACTCGCTCGAGTCTCATTGATTAGCATAAACAATAGCAAGATTGTGACCTCAATGCCTTGGCTTTTTAGTCAATTTGATGTCGAAAGCGGCTTGGAATGACTGGAAAACAACGCCCATGACCCACCCGATTGTCCGCTTTGCCCCTTCGCCCACGGGGCGCCTGCACGTTGGCAACGTTCGCACAGCCCTGATCAACTGGCTGTTTGCGCACGCGAAGGGCGGCAAATTCATCCTGCGCATCGACGACACAGACCTTGAGCGCTCGACCAAGGCCTATGAAGACGGCCTGCGCGAAGACCTGACCTGGCTCGGCCTCGTCTGGGCCGACACGTTCAGCCAGTCGGGCCGCTTTGCCGAATATGACAAGGCTGCTGCGCGCCTGAAGGAGATGGGCCTCCTCTATGCCTGCTACGAAACAGCCGACGAGCTGGAGCGCAAGCGCAAGATCGCCCTCTCGCGTGGCCGCCCGCCGGTCTATGACCGCGCCTCGCTCGACCTGACGGACGAAGACAAAGCCAAGCTGGAAGCCGATGGCGTGAAGCCGCACTGGCGCTTCAAGCTGTCCGGCAACCGCGTCGAATGGGACGACCTCGTGCGTGGCCCGCAGAGCATCGACACGGCGAGCCTGTCAGACCCGGTGCTGATCCGCGAGGATGGCTCCTACCTCTACACGATGCCCTCGGTCGTCGACGATATCGACGCCGGAATCACCCATGTCGTGCGCGGCGAAGACCATGTCACCAATTCCGGCGCGCAGATCGAGATCTTCCTCGCGCTCGGCGGCACCGCTCCGCAAATGGCCCACACGCCGCTGCTGATCGGCGCCGACGGACAGGGCCTCTCCAAACGCCTCGGCTCGCTCTCCATGGGCGAGCTGCGCGCGCAGGGCTATGAGCCGATGGCGATCACCAGCCTGCTGGCCAAGATCGGCACGTCCGACAATGTCGAGGCGCGCACCAGCCTTGATGAGCTGGCGGGCGAATTCGACTTCGGCAAGATCGGCCGCGCCCCGGCGCGCTTTGACGAGGCAGACCTGCTCTCGCTGAACGCGCACATCCTGCATGGCCTGCCCTTTGAGGATGTGAAGGACCGGCTCGCCGCAATTGATCCGAAAGCAGCCGACGAAGCCTTCTGGACCGTCGTGCGCCAGAACTGCTCGCTGCTGCCGGAAGTCAAAGGCTGGGTCGAGACCGTGTTCGGTGACATCGCGCCTGTGGTCGACGCAGAGGACAAGGACTTCGTGCTGCAGGCCGCTGACCTGCTGCCCGAAGGCGAACTGACCGCCGAGACCTGGAGCGAATGGACCAATGCTGTGAAAGCCGCGACGGGCCGCAAGGGCAAGGGCCTGTTCATGACCCTGCGCAAGGCGCTGACCGGTCAGGAACACGGGCCGGACATGGCGAGCATCCTGCCATTGATCGGGCGTGAGCGGGCACTGGCGCGGCTGAAAAGCTGATGCACAAGCTAAGGGTCGCCTGCCCATGCTGCGGTCTCACCACATTGGCGGGCCGCAGCCTTTACGGCATTTGCCGCGTTTGCTGGTGGGAAGATGACGGTCAGGACGACGCCGACGCTGACGAGGTGCGCGGCAGCCCCAACCATGATTACAGCCTCACCACCGCCCGTGCGAATTACCGCAGACATGGCCACATGTACGACTCTGGCGAAGGCATAATGGTGGTGGAGCGTCCGTCTCCAGAGCGTCAGGCTCTGGTCAAATACGCCCTATCGGTGACGCGCGGTGAACAGGTGCTCGATATGACGCGCCTGACTGATCTGATGCAACGCGATTATGATGCGCGTTTGGGCGCCAGATAAAGTCCGGTGTTGGGAGTGTTATTCTTCCACCAGCTGCACCAGCACCACGCCCTCGGCGACCTGCTCGCCAACCGCACCTGAGACCGCCTCAACCACGCCATCGCGCGGCGCAGCCAGGCTGTGTTCCATCTTCATGGCTTCCATCACGGCCAGCGTCTGGCCGTGGGTGACTGTATCACCGGCCTTCACGTTCATGGCGATGATCTTGCCGGGCATCGGGGCTTTCACGGCGTCGCCGCCAAGCAGGGCTTCGACATCGGCGTCATAGTCCGGCACTTCGACCAGCACACTGTCGCCCGCCGTGGTGACGGCATAGCGCCGGGGCGAGAGGTCTGTGACAAGGGGAAGCGGCAGGTCTTCGTCTACATCATGGTCGTCAGGATCGATCCAGTCAGCATCGCCGCCAACGGCCACTGACGCCCGGTGAACGGCGCCCGCATTCATGCGCCAGCCATCCTTGATGTCCCAGGGCTTCGCCGCGCCCGGCGCATCAAGCTGGATGTCGCAGACGGCCATGACGGAGGCATGCTGGTTCGCGCCCGGTGCGTCGGTGAGCGCATCGCCCTGTTCCGCGATCCAGTTCACATGATGTGTCGCCTCAAGGAAGGCGTCCGACATGGCGCAGCGGCGCAGGAACCCGGCATTTGACGGCACGCCGACAAGCTGCGTGTGGGCCAGGGCGTCGATCAGCCGGTCAGCCGCCTCGTCGCGGTCCTCGCCCCAGACGATCAGCTTGGCGATCATGGAATCATAGGAGGACGGAACGCGGTCGCCGCTTTCAAAGCCTGCATCCCAGCGCACCGTTTCGCCATCCACCTCTTCCAGCAGGCCGAATTCGAGGATCAGGCCCGCGCCGGGACGGAAGCCTTCAGACGGGTCTTCGGCGCAGATGCGCGCCTCGATGGCATGGCCGTTCAGCGTGATCTCGTCCTGCGAAAGCGGCAGTTCTCCACCTGCAGCAACGTGCAGCTGCCATTCGACCAGATCGGTGCCGGTGACCATTTCCGTCACCGGATGCTCCACCTGCAACCGCGTGTTCATCTCAAGGAACCAGAAACTGTCGAGGCTCAGCGGGCGGCTGCCATCGACGATGAATTCCACCGTACCGGCGCCTTCATATTTGACCGCAGCGGCGAGTTTCACGGCAGCGTCCGTCATCGCGGCGCGCACGTCGTCCGGCATGCCCGGCGCAGGCGCTTCTTCCAGCACTTTCTGGCGGCGCCGCTGCAGCGAGCAGTCGCGCTCGAACAGGTGGACCGTATTGCCATGGCTATCGCCGAACACCTGCACTTCGATATGCCGCGGCTGCTCGACCAGTTTCTCCAGCATCACGCGCCCGTCGCCAAAGGCGCTTGTCGCCTCGCGCACGGCGCTGTCGAGTTCGTCCTTCAGGTCCGCCGCCTTGGTGACGAGGCGGATGCCCCTGCCCCCGCCGCCGGCAATCGCCTTGATCAGGATCGGATAGCCGATCTCTTTCGCGGCCGCTGTCAGCGTTTTCAGGTCCTGCGCCTCGCCGCGATAGCCGGGCAACACAGGCACGCCCGCTTCCTCGGCAATGCGCTTGGCCTCGTCCTTCAGGCCCATCGCGCGAATGGCCGATGGCGGCGGGCCGACCCAGATAAGGCCCGCATTGCGCACATCCTCGGCAAACTCCGCGTTCTCGGACAGGAAGCCGTAGCCGGGGTGGATCGCATCAGCGCCAGTCGCCTTGGCAGCCGCGATAATAAGATCGCCGCGCAGGTAGCTGTCAGCAGCAGGGGCCGGGCCGATATGCACGGCTTCGTCGGCTTCGCGCACATGCTTAGCGCGGGCGTCGGCGTCGGAATAGACGGCAATGGTGCGGATGCCCATGTCGCGGCAGGTGGCCATGATACGGCAGGCGATCTCGCCGCGATTGGCAATGAGGAGGCTTTTGATCATGGCCGCAGCAAGACCCGATTTCGCCGCAAAAGACAAGTTGCGGGCCTTGAGGCCCGTGCCTAAGCTGGCAGGCCATCAAGGATGAGAACGCCATGCGCCGACTGACCGCCCTGATCGCCACCGCCTCCCTGTTAACCATGGGCGCGGCTGCCGCTGCACCGAAAGACGAGACATCCGTCGCCAAGGCGTGGGAGAAACAATGCCGCGTCGATGTCGCCGCCGAGGGCGTCTCGAAGGCGCGGGCCAGGCCCTTCTGCAAGTGCGCAAAATCAGAAGTCGCCGACTGGATCGACAGGGCCGAAGGCAATGAGCGCGCCCTGCGCCTCTGGTCGGCCTATTATCAGGGCGATCCGGATATGAGCGAAGATGACTTTTACGAAGGCGCCGCAGCGGCGGGCCTGAACCCGGATGAACTCAAGGCCCTGCTCGTCTCGCTCTTCTTCGAACCGGGCAAGTTCTACGCGCCCTGCGTCGACATCATCGAGTGAGCTTTGTGGGCCTTGCCCGGTGAACCGTCGCAACCAGCACGAAACTGATGATCATCAGCAGGTACCATGAGCCGAGCTTGGCGAGCGAGACCATCTCCCACCCGTTCTCCTGCCCCGGATAGGCCCAGGCCTTGGCGAAGGTTCCAAGGTTCTCCGCAAACCAGATGAACAGCGCCACCAGCAGGAAACCCACCACGAGCGGCATCCGGCGGTAAGCCTCGTCCGGCCGGAAGTGGACCCAACAGCGGCCATAGACCAGCACCGTCGCCGCAAAGAGGCCAAGCCGGATATCCGGCAGCCAATGGTGCGCGAAGAAGTTCACATAGATCGCCACCGCCAGCACGCCCTGCAGCCAGAGCGGCGGGAAGTGCGTGAAGCGAAAAGCAAAGATGCGCCACACCCGGGCCAGGTAGGAACCGACGGCGGCATACATGAAGCCGGAGAAGAGCGGCACGGCGCCAATGCGAAGGTAACTGTCCTCGGGATAGATCCAGCTGCCCGCATGCGTCTTGAACAGCTCCATGATCGTGCCGACGACATGGAACACAAGAATGATCCGCGCCTCCTCCCACGTCTCCAGACCGGTCAGCAACATGGTCACCTGAATGGCCACGGCGGCGAGCACAAGGAAGTCGTATCGCGAGATCACCGCCGTATCCGGATAGAACAGGAAGGTCAGCATCAGGAGGCCCAGCATCGCCCCGCCGAAGAGGCACGCCCAGGCCTGCTTGATGCCGAAGGCGAGGAATTCAAACGCCGCCTGGCTGACCGGTCCGCGCACCCAGCGCGCATGGAGGTCCGCACGGGCCGCATGGAGGCGGCGTTGCAGGGCATTGGCGGGTGGCGGCGGCGGTGTGGGCTTCATGCTACCCTCCATTACCCCCGAAGCGGGCAGCTTTAGGGCCGGAAACGGTCACGGAATGGTCAGGGAATGGTCTGCGAACGGTCCGGGAATGGTCAGCGAACGGTCCACGAAGCACAGCGGAAGGGAGTGAAATTCCAGCTTTCTGCCGCCTGCGGCTTGTCGTAAGGGTTAACCATAGTCAATCGAGGGGACTAAATATGGCCTATGCATCCGGAGTTCAGTTGAGCGGTCTTGCCGGCGTCGTCGGCGCCGCAGTGGGCGGCTATATCGGCTATTCGCAGGCGGCAGACGTCAGCAACCTGACGCCCATTGCAGGCGCGCTCATCCTTGGCGGCGTCGGCCTTGTGGCCGGCAGCGCTGGTGCCTTCCTGCTCAAATCAGCGATGCAGTTCATTATCTACATCATCATGTTCGGCGTGCTGGTTTATGTATTCCAGACGCCGATAACGAACATGACCGGGATAAATCCCGTGGCCGCAACCCTTGAATTCCTTGGAGATATGGGCCTGCCCGTGAAGACCGCGACCGACAGGCTGGTTACCGGCTCCAACTAGGCTTGCGCTTCTCAAGGAACGCCGCGACGCCTTCCTTGCCTTCATCCGAAGCCCGACGCGCCGCAATGCGGCGAGCGGTCTCGTGGCCAAGATCCTTGTCGATAATCTCGCCGGTGACATCCGCCACCAGTTTCTTGGCATCGGCGACAGCGCCCGGCGCGGCAGCGAAGACGAGATTGGCGATATGCTCCTCCATCGCCGTCATGCCAGCCTGATCGGCCACCACATAGTGCACGAGGCCCATGCGCTCGGCATACTCCGCATCGAACGTCTCAGCCGTCACGAACAAGGCCCGTGCCCGGCGCGGGCCTATGGCGTCGATGACATAGGGGCTGATCGTGGCAGGCGTCAGGCCGAGGCGCACTTCTGAAAAGCGGAACTTTGTGCCGGTCATCGCCACGGCCACGTCGCAGGCTGCGACGAGCCCTGCGCCGCCGCCCATGGCCGCGCCATGGACCAGCGCCAGCGTCATCTGGGGCATGTCGTAGAGCGCCTGCAGCATGGCCGCGAGCCTTTGCGCGTCATGCTCATTGTCGTCCTTGGTGTGCAACTCGGCAGCCTGCTTCATCCAGTTGAGATCGGCACCGGCCGAAAAGGATGGGCCATTGCCGCGCAGGATCATCATCCGGATAGTTTCCTGGTCCGCAATCGCCTCGAACGCGTCCGTCAGTTCCTCAATGACGAGCGCATTGAACGCATTGTGCACGTCAGGTCGGTTGAGCGTGACAACAGCGAGACCCTCCTGCGTAGCCTGAAGGGTGATGGTTTCGTAAACTGTGTCGGTCATGCGGTTTCCTGACGTTTGACGGCGTGTTCGGTTCCAGCGGCCTGCCTGTAATGGCTGGACGGCCGCAGTGCCGGTTTCTCGACACTATGCCAGAGAAGCAGGCTGGCGGCGAATACGATAAAGCCCGTAAGGGCAAAGGCCGCAATGGGGCCAACTGCACCAAAAAGCCCAAGCATCACAAGCGCCTGCAAGATCGGGAAATGGGTGATGTAGACACCATAGCTGACATCACCGAACCGGGCGACATTGAGAACAGGCCCCGGCGCGAACGCCGCGCAGGCGATCAGGCCAGTGAGCCCTGCGGCGCGGGCGGGCACAAAGACGGGATGGACAAAGGACAGGAGGACAAGGCCAAGCCCAACGGCGCCAAATAGCAGCGGGCGGGCTTTCGCAAGGCCCCACAAGCGCCAAAGGGCGATGCCGCTGGCGAAGAAGGCCATCTGGCCGGGCAACTGGCGAGCAAGGATATAGCCCTCAGGACCGTGCCAGACATGCGGCAGGCTAAACCGCCAGATCTCGCCGCCGACATACAGGATCGCGATGCCCACCCACCAGAACCGGCCCATGCGGCGCAGGACCAAAGCGATCAAGGGCAGTGCCATATAGAACATGACCTCGATCTTGAGAGTCCAGAGCGCACCGTTCACCTCCGTGAAGCGCTGGCCATCAAAAAGGCCTGGCAAATTGGGGGCGAGAAAATTGAGGAAGGTGAGATTGGCGCCGAGATAGGCGAGCACACCAGGCAGGTCCCGGCTGAGCGCGAGCGAAATCAGCGCCGGAATGACAATGACGGTCGCATAGGCCGGATAGAGACGGCGCACCCGCTTGCCGAAATAGTCTGCGAGCGTGGGCGCGCGGGCGAGTGAGCCGGAGACAAGTGCGCCGGAGGCGATGAAGAAGCCCTCAATGGCCATCTCTGCGCCGTACCCCAGCAAATGTTCTAACGAGCCCGGCGCGCGCACAGAAGTCAGCGCGACGGCATGCAAGACGCAAACAACAGCCGCAAAGACGAGGCGCAGCAAATCGAATCGGTTTGTCTGCACGGCCAACATCCTCCGGCGCCACTGGTCACAGCCAGCGGTCCGGAAATCAAGTATGCATATGCGCCGAACATGCAAAGAGGGCCTGCCAGGGGACAGGCCCTCTCCCCGTCCATGTCAGGCGCAATTACTGACTGTTCGCCAGATCGGTTGCGGACACGGATGTCTCGTCTGTCTCGCCGCGCCAGGCCTGTACGGCCCGCAGGAGCTCTTCTTCGGAAACGGTATGGTTCTGGTCGAGATCGAGCCGGGCGAACTTGGCGATGGCCTCGGATTCGGAGGCCTTGCGACTGCCGGTCTGCTGGGAGACGTATTCGTCCTCGGAAATCAGGCCGTCATCATCGACATCGAACAGGGAAAAATCGGGCAACTGGTCCGCATGGCCGATGAGCGCGGTCATCATCGCTGCTGCCAGAAGGAAGTTTGCACGTCGCACCATGGCTGCATCCCCTTTTCAAGCCTGCCGCAATAGTTGCGACAAGCTGACCCTGTCACAATGTGGCATTAATTGGGCGTGAAAAGCCGTTCACGAACAAGATGTAATGTTTACATCCTGAACACGCCAAAGCCGCGATCCGGGAACGGGGCGTTGAGGCTGGCGGAGAGGGCGAGGCCGAGAACACGGCGTGTATCGGCGGGGTCGATAATGCCGTCATCCCAGAGGCGCGCGGTGGAGAAATAGGGGTTGCCTTCTTCCTCGTAGAGATCGCGGATCGGCTGCTTGAAGGCCTCTTCTTGCTCGGCGGACCATTCCCCGTCCTTGCGCTCGATACCTTCGCGCTTGACTGTGGCCAGCACGGACGCGGCCTGTTCGCCGCCCATGACCGAGATGCGCGCGTTCGGCCACATGAACAGGAAGCGCGGGCTGTAGGCTCGGCCACACATGCCGTAATTGCCTGCCCCGAAGCTGCCGCCCGTTACCACGGTGAACTTGGGCACGCTGGCCGTGGCGACGGCGGTGACCATCTTGGCGCCGTCCTTGGCGATGCCGCCGGCTTCGTATTTCGAGCCGACCATGAAGCCGGTGAGATTCTGCAGGAAGACGAGCGGGATGCGGCGCTGGTCGGCCAGCTCGATGAAGTGGGCTGCCTTCTGGGCACTCTCCGAGAAGAGGATGCCGTTATTGGCCAGGATCGCGACGGGCATGCCGTAGAGCCGAGCGAAGCCACAGACGAGCGTTTCGCCATAGAGCTTCTTGAACTCGTGGAACTCCGAGCCGTCGACGAGGCGGGCGATGACTTCGCGCGCGTCATAGGTTTCTTTGAGGTCCGGCGGAACGAGGCCGTGGAGTTCGGCCGGGTCGTAGAGCGGCTCCGCTGGCGCGGTCAGTTCGAAGGGCTGCGGCTTGGGCGTGGCTAGTGTGCGGATGATGGAGCGCACGATCGCGAGCGCATGGGAGTCGTGGGCCGCGTAATGATCCGCCACGCCGGACTGACGTGCGTGGACGTCAGCGCCGCCAAGGTCTTCTGCCGAAATGACCTCGCCGGTCGCGGCCTTCACCAGTGGCGGGCCACCAAGGAAGATCGTGCCTTGCTTGCGCACGATGATGGTCTCATCGCTCATTGCAGGCACATAGGCGCCGCCAGCGGTGCAGCTGCCCATGACGGCGGCGATCTGGGGAATGCCCTTCGCGCTCATCTGGGCCTGGTTATAGAAGATGCGGCCGAAATGTTCGCGGTCCGGGAAGATTTCGGACTGGTGCGGCAGGTTTGCGCCGCCTGAGTCCACAAGATAGATGCACGGCAGGCGATTTTCTAGCGCAATCTCCTGCGCGCGAAGGTGTTTTTTGACCGTCATGGGGTAATACGTGCCGCCTTTGACGGTGGCGTCATTGCAGACGATCATGCATTCGCGGCCCTCGATACGGCCAACACCCGTGATGATGCCAGCACCAGGCGCATCGCCATCATACATGCCGTGGGCGGCCAGTGCGCCGATCTCAAGGAAGGCGCTACCCGGATCGACAAGCCGCTCGACGCGCTCACGGGGCAGCAGCTTACCGCGCTCTGTATGGCGCTGACGGGAGGCCTCCGGGCCGCCAAGCGCTGCGGCGGCAGTCTTTTCGGCCAGTTCGTCCAGCAGGGCCTGCATGGCAGCGCGATTGCGGGCAAAGCCCGGCCCGGCAACGTCGAGACTCGATTTCAGTACGGGCATGATGCCTCCCTCAAGGGCCTGAAGCCTGCTTAGCGAGGGCGCGGGCCGCTGTCACGCGACTGTAACCCAATATTGAGAGAGTTCAGGTAGAGTTCGCACTTGGAAGGACCTTCCAGAATGGGCATCTTCAAACCTATGAGCATCGACATCACCCCGGCCCTTAAGAACATCCCGTTTCTCAAGGACGTACCGGCGCGCGCCATGAAAGCGGCGGGCAAAGAGGCCCAGTGGTATTCACTGCCTGCGGGCGGCGCGCTGTTCAAAACGGGTGAGCCGGCCGATTCGATCTATTTCGTGCTCTCGGGAACGCTGGGCGCCTTTCATGAAGGCCCGGAAGGCGCGAGCGAGTTCATTGGCCACATCCGCGCCGGTGAGCCCTGCGGGGAGATGGCGCTGTTCCTGGGTGGGCTCGACGTTGACGGCGACGGCTCGCCGGAGAACGCGCCACATACCGGTTCTGTCTACGCGATACGGGATTCCGAAGTGATCGCGATCACCCGCAAGGGTTGGCAACGCATGGTGAAAGCTGAGCCTGAACTGCTGGAGGCCATGATCCGCGTGATCCTGCGCCGCCTTGGCAAGGCAGGCCAACGTTCGACCCGGGCCGCACCTAAAGTATTCACGCTGGTCGGCACATCGCCCACAATAGATTTGAGCCTGCGGGCCAAGGCGCTCGCTGACAGCCTGTCGCGCGCCGGCAAGACGTCCGTCATTATCGCCGAAGCCGAAGGCGACGAAAAACCAGCAGCCTTCTTTGACGATCTCGAACTGCGCCATGATGTGGTGATCCTGATCTCAACCATCGGCGACAATACCTGGTTCAGACTGTCGATCCGGCAGGCAGACCGGATATGGGTCATGGCGCGGGCCGATGCACACCCGTCGATTCCCCTCATGCCGACAGAAGACTCGCCGGCGCTGGCCCTGAAACTGGTCGACGTTGTGCTGCTGCATCACGGAAACGAACGCCGGGCCGCGCGTCCGGTCGAGTGGCTGGAGGCTTCGGGGGGCAGCCGTGTGTTCCACTGGACCGGCGTACAGGGACCAAGCTGCGCGCGGCTGGCGCGTGTTATGTCTGGCAGGTCTGTCGGCGTGGTCATGTCAGGCGGCGGGGCACGGGCCTATTCCCATATCGGCATGGTGCGCGCCATCCGTGAGGCCGGAATACCAATCGACTTTGTCGGCGGTTCGTCCATGGGTGCGGTTATCGCAGCCTGTGTCGCCATGGGCTGGGATAATGACGAGATCGACCGGCGCATCCGCAAGGCCTTTGTCGAGACCAATCCGTTGGGGGACTATAACCTGCCCGTCGTCGGCATGGTCAAAGGCGCCCGCGTGAATGCTCGCCTGAAAGAACATTTCGGCGAGGCGGAAATTTGCGGCCTGGATATTCCCTTCTTTGCCACATCGACCAACCTGACCACCGGGACATTGCGGCTGCATCGCACCGGCCTCCTGCGTGAGGCCCTTCGCGCGACTATCTCGTTGCCAGGCATCCTGCCGCCAGTGGTGGACGGTCATGACGTGCTGGTAGATGGCGCCGTACTGAACAATTTCCCGGTTGATGTGATGCGTGAAATGCACCGGGGATTTGTGGTCGGCTGCGATGTGACGCAACAGGCCGAGGGCCTGGATGTGGAAGAGTTCATCAACCCGCCCAATTTCTTCCGCTGGGTTCTGGGCAACGGCTTCTCGGCGGCTCCGCCGATTGCCGGCCTGTTGATGCGTGCGGCAACAATCCGGGCAGACCGCACATTTGGCCGCGACATGACCGACGTGCTCATCCTGCCGGACCTGATCGACACGGAACTGCGCGACTGGGAGGCCTATGATGCAACTGTCGAGGCCGGCTACGAAGCCGCCAAGAAAGTGCTCGCGACCAGCGACCTCAAGGAAAAGTGCTGCACTGAATGATCCGTGCCCCTCTCGGCGCTGAAAGGACCCGTTAACCGAGATCAGGCCATTCTGCACACGCTATAGAGGCAAAGATGCCGCCTGGCGCCCTGCGGAGGAATACTGAGATGGACGAAACCATCATCGACATATTGCCATTGACGATTGTCGAGTTGGCGCCCGTTCGTGACGATCAGGGCCAGATCGTGGATTTCATCTGGGTCTATGCCAACGAGATGGCCAACAGGGTTGTGTTACCGGAAGGTGGCTCAATCGTCGGCCAGCGCGTCTGCGACATTGATCCGGCCTATCGCGAATCCGACATGTTCGCCGATGCCATTCTCTGCATCGAGACGGGCCAGCCACGCGAATTGTTCAATAGCGGTCGCACACCAACACCCCACGGACGCCTGAAGCACCTCGAAGGCACCGTTGTTCGCTATTCCATCCTGCCCAAAGGCGAAGGATGCGTTATCTGCTCGGTTGAGATCACTGATCTCGTCCATGCACGCGATGAGGCCAATGACTGGCTGGAAATGTTCCGCTCGGCCTTTGACCATGCCGTGCAGGCGATCACGCTGACGACGGAAACCAGCCGCATCATCTACGCAAATCAGGCGTTGTACGACCTGCTTGGCTACGCACCCGGAGAACTGGAGGGGAAATCCAGCCAGGTTATCATGCGCCGCGAAGATCATGATGCCGTTGTCAAAGCCGGCACGAAAATGTGGGGCGGCAAGATCGAACAGGAGATCATGGACGTGACACTCATCGGCAAGTCCGGTGAAGAAATCATCGTCTCAACCGCCTTGACCAGCCTCTACTCTGAGGTCCGCGGCGAGCGCATCTTCATCTCGCACGCCCGCGATGTCCGCGCCGACCGCAAGCTTGCCCATGATCTCGCCTCGGCTGTGCAGAAGGCAGAACACGCCACACAGCTGAAGTCAGAATTCCTGGCCAACATGAGCCACGAACTGCGTACGCCGCTGAACGGCATTCTCGGCATGGCGCAAGTGCTGACCGGTGGCGACCTCAGTTCGGCGCAGGCCGAACAGGTCAGCATCATCCTGGAATCGGGCCAGTCATTGCTGGCGATCCTGAACGACATTCTGGATCTCTCCAAGATCGAAGCCGGCCGGATGGAGCTGTCATTTGTTGAGGCTGACTTGCGGCACAAACTGACGCGCGTCTGCAAACTTTACGAGCCCATTGCAGAAGACAAGGGCATAAAGCTCCGGCTTGTTGTCGACCCGAGCGTCCCATCGCGCCTGATGCTGGATCCGGTACGTTTGCGCCAATGCGTCGGAAACCTGATCTCGAATGCAGTGAAGTTCGCAGAGAGCGGCGACATCCTCATCGTCGCAACCGCCGAAGCCCGCGGATGCGATGCCACGCAGCTCACGGTCCACGTGTCCGACAATGGATGCGGCATCCCGGCCGAAAAGGTTGCCCAGATTTTCGAATCCTTTGTCCAGGCCGACGGCACTACCACACGCAAGTATGGCGGCAGCGGCCTCGGCCTGCCAATCTCGCGAAAGCTTGCCCGCATGATGGGTGGGGACATCACGGTCGCCAGCGAGCTCGGCAAAGGATCAATCTTTACCCTGACACTTGAGAGCCAGATCGTGCATCAGGAGAAGCCCGCGTCTGTTACCTCATCCGACATAGACACGAGTGCCAAAACGATCTCGGACGAGGGAGGGCGCGTCGCACCACGTGTCCTGGTCGTGGATGACAATGCGATCAATCGGCGGGTCGCACGCTCCTTCCTCGAGCAAAACCATTATACGGTTCAGGAAGCGTCTGACGGACTTCAGGCGCTCGGCAGGCTTGATAGCGAAATTTTCGACCTTGTGCTGATGGATATACATATGCCCGAGCTGGACGGTCAGCGCGCGCTCGACCGTCTGCGTGCCAGTGACGGCCCGAATGCCAATGTGCCGGTAATTGCCCTGACGGCCGATTCCATGCGCGGTGACCGCGAGAAATATATTGCGCGAGGCTTCAATGGTTACGTCTCAAAGCCGATTGACCAGCGTTCGATCCTCACCGTTATGGAATCATGCCTTGCCGCAACGCAGCCAAATCCTGAAAGGCGCAGCGCCTAGGCCGTCTCGCCGAACAATTCCCGACCAATCAGCCAGCGGCGGATCTCGCTCGTGCCCGCGCCAATCTCATAGAGTTTCGCGTCGCGCAGCAGGCGGCCGGTCGGGTATTCGTTGATATAGCCGTTGCCCCCAAGGATCTGGATGGCATCGAGCGCAAGCTTCGTGGCCGTTTCGGCGGCATAGAGGATCGCCCCGGCGGCATCCTTGCGCGCCGTCTCGCCCCGGTCGCACGCCTTGGCGACCGCATAGACATAGGCCTTGGCCGCATTCATCTGAACGTACATGTCAGCGAGCTTGCCTTGGATCAGCTGGAACTCGCCGATCGACTGGCCGAACTGCTTGCGGTCGTGAATGTAGGGAATGACCACATCCATACAGGCCTGCATGATGCCCGTGGGGCCTGCTGACAGCACAGCGCGCTCATAGTCGAGCCCGCTCATCAGGATACGTGCGCCAGCGCCCACAGGGCCCATGACGTTCGTTTCCGGCACCTCGCAATTGTCGAACACGAGTTCGCCCGTCTCGGAGCCGCGCATGCCCAGCTTGTCTAGCTTCTGCGCCACGGAATAGCCCTTGAAGCCCCGCTCGATCAGGAAGGCCGTAATACCCTTGGAGCCCCCTTGCGGATCGGTCTTCGCGTACACAACCAGCGTATCGGCATCCGGCGAATTGGTGATCCACATCTTCGTGCCGTTGAGCACATAGCGGTCGCCCTTCTTGTCGGCGCGCAGCTTCATGGAAATCACGTCCGAGCCCGCCCCGCTCTCGCTCATGGCTAGGGCGCCGAGATGCTCGCCGGAGATCAGTTTTGGCAGGTAACGGGCCTTCTGGTCGTCAGTACCCCAGCGACGGAGCTGGTTGACGCAGAGGTTCGAGTGGGCGCCGTAGGAGAGACCAACTGAGGCCGAGGCGCGGGAGATTTCCTCCATCGCGACGACATGTTCGAGATAGCCCAGCCCGGTGCCGCCCCATTCCTCTTCGACGGTAATGCCGAGCAGGCCCAGCTCACCCATCTTGGGCAGCAGGTCGCGCGGGAAAGTGTCGGTCTTATCGATCTCTGCCGCGCGGGGCGCAATCTCGGCCTGAGCAAAGCTTGCCACGGTTTCGCGGATCATGTCGGCGGTTTCGCCGAGATCGAAGTTCAGGGTGGGATATATGTTCGGGATCATGCTGCCTGACTAGCAGGGCCTGCCCCATATGTCAGCGGAAAATGCGTCAGGTGCGACGTACAAGGACACGCATGAGATAATAGGCGGAAATCACAAGGATGACGCCGCTGCCGAGGGCCAGGAGCGGTCCGACATAGATATCCGACGTGCGCCCTGCCAGTTTGTAGGCTTCCCGGAAGAAGCGGTCGATACCGATCAGGAAGCCGATTATGCCAAGCCCTGCAAGCAGCGCAAACGGCCAGCCTTCGCGCATGACCTCATACCAGGTATCGTCGTGATAATTGTCATTCTCGGCGAGGCGACGCTCAATCTCTTCGTCGCTGATGCGGACCTGCTCGAGGTCATCCACGAGGATCGGTTCTGCCGGTGGCAGCATGCCGCCGCCAAATTCGAGGGGCGATTCATATGACGGCGGGCGCGGCGTGCGGCGCCGTTCGATACCTTCCGGTGGCCCCTTGGCGACGTCGATCACACTGGACGGCTCATCCGTGCCGAGCGGATCGGCCAGCGCGGAAACCGCGCGAGTGATTTCGTCAATGCTGGGACCGTCATGGGAACTGTCATTGTCGGCGACTGGCGGCGTCTGGCCAGATGCGAGCGTTGCGTTCTCACCCAATATCCGCGTCAGGCGCTCGTTGACCGCGCGGGCGGCGGCTTGCGGAGAATTGCTGGCAGGCTTTGCCTTGGCGGCGGTCGCGCGGTCACCGTCAACACGGGTCTCCACGATGACGGCTCGCTCGCGCGGTGTCATGAGCGATGCAGCGACATCCAGCATGGGCGCAACCAGTGCCGATGGAACAGAGGCGCGGCCCGACGGGTGCTCAAGGAAAATGGCCTTTTCAGCGGCACGGCGACGGACAAGCGCGTCAATGACCCGCATTTCGCCCTCAACCTGGCCTTTGCGCCAGAAGCTCAGCGCATCGGCGGCTTGCAGGCGGTCGCCACTGTTAAGATGCGCCAGCACATCGGAGGCTATGAAAGCCTCTATGCCAATATTGAACACGAAAGAGACCAGCGCATCGAACTCGTTCTGGCTCAGCGGGGCCAGAACGCGGTCGACAATCGCCTGCTCAACGGGGAGCAAATCGTGGTGGCGCAGGAGCAGTTCCGCGTCCGCAGCATTAACCGTCAGGCCCCTGCGGGCCGACTGGGTATGCCCGTATCCGATGATCCATATGCCCGTTGGCAACTGGGCCGCGCGCGCACGGAAACCCTCAAAGCTCTTGATGAGCTCGAGACCTTGTCGAGACGTTCGCATTGGCCGGGCCATTCGGATGGCTCCCGTATTGATACAATTGGACTTTTACTATCGCGCCACTCTGCAAATGGCGCGCCTGTTCGCCTGCGCGGCGAAATCACTGCTCAGAAACACCCCAAATTACAGCAAAACGAGGGTCGCGAGGCCAAGGAAACTGAAGAAAGCCATCACGTCAGTCAGCGTCAGAACGAAGACTGACGAGGCCACGGCAGGGTCGGCCCCCAGACGTTTGAGGCTCAGCGGCACGAGAATGCCCGACAGGCCTGCCCACATGAAAGTGGCCAGCATGGACACGGCGATCACAAGGGCCAGCTTGACCTGATGGAACCATAGGAAGGCGATGATGCCGACGCCGATAGCGAAGATGACCCCGTTAACCGCACCGCTCAGGAATTCGCGCAAGACGGCGCGGCGCGCGGCTGGACCGTCCAGCTCCCGCTCGGCGATGGCGCGAACGGCCACAGCCAGGCCCTGGCTGCCGGCATTGCCGCCGAGCGCCGCGACGACGGGCATGAGCACGGCTAGCGCGACAAGCTGCTCGATCGTGCCCTCGAAGATGGATATGATGGCGGATGCAATGAAGGCCGTGAAAAGGTTCACCGCAAGCCAGGGCGCGCGCGCCTTCACCGTGTCCCATACATTATCTGAACCGTCGGCCGAACTGACGTTGAGCAGGGACAGAAGGTCTTCGGTGTTTTCAGACTGGATGACGTCCACCATGTCATCGACCGTGATCATTCCGACGAGGCGCCCGGCAGCATCCTTTACCGGGGCGGAGGCCAGCGAGTATTTCTGGAATTGGTAGGCGACCTCCTCCTGATCCATGTCGGTCGTGATGTTGGACATCGGATCTTCCATGATGTCCGACAATTGCGAGTCGCGAGGCGTCCTGAGCAGCGTGGCCAGAGAGACAACGCCGATCAGGCGGTGCGCTGGGTCGGTGACATAAACCTCATAGAAAACTTCTGGGAGTTCTGTCCCCAGCTTCCGGGCATGGTCGATGGAATGGCCGACCGTCCAGAATTCGGGCAAAGCCACGAATTCCGTCTGCATGAGACGACCAGCCGTCTCTTCCTCATAGGCGAGGCCGCGTTCGAGCTGTGCCCGATCGATGGGAGCAAGATCTTCAAGGATGCGCTCCCGCCGATCATCCTCGAGATCGTCCAGAATTGTGGTTGCATCATCGGAATCAAGCTCGTCGAGCGCGTTAACAACCGCATGGTCCGGCAGGACATCAACGGCGCCTTCGCGATAGGAATCGCGCAGTTCGATCAGGATATCCGGCGGGAGCTCTCCGCCAAGTAGCTCAACGGCTTCCTCGAACGTGTCATACGGCAATTGTTCCAGCGCATCGGCGGCATCAGCCGGGTGCATGCGCTGCAGCGTGCGGGCCAGCCAGCGGACGTCCCGTTCTTCAACGGCATCCGACATGTCCGCCAGCAGGGCCGCATCAATCTCGGCGGCGTCCGGCGCCGGAGGCGTGGTTTGCGAAGTGTCCGTCATGGCGCTGTTCTTGCCGGGCTTAATGCGTTTCGGCAAGCGGAGTCATGAACCGATCAGGCTTCAAGAATTGTCCCTGGCTGTATCAGACAGCGAGCAGCCTAGAGATACTACAGCTTCGCCTCGCCGAGCACTTCCTCAATACAGCTCTGTACCTTCGGCCACAGCGGGCAAGCCTCCTTAGACTTTGCCAAACCAAGCGCTGGCAGCAGGACATGGTGAGATTTTGAAGGCACCACCCTATTTCGTCCATTTGTAGTTTTCTGAGCGAGCATCAACGGAACACTTATTTGCATTGTCTTCAGGCAAAATTCACATTGACGCCGAGATTAACGTGTATATACACTTTAATCTCATTCTGTGTGTCGTGTCGACCTAAGCTGTCAGCCAGCCCTCCGTTTACCGGCATGCGACTTCCCCGTCTGGCCCATCGCCGGACGGGGCTTTTTCTCACAAGCGCGCCATTGCGCACCCTATTTAGTGTATATGCACTTATAAAAAGGCTTGGTAGATGAAAATCCTCAGCTTCTTCCCTATCGCAATCTTCGTCGTCGCTGCGTCCGTCCCGGCCGCCAATGCGCAAACGATCATCTATCATTACGCACAGAACCCGGTTGAGACATGCGCCCAGCGTGTCGCTGTTCCGGACGAGAACTCGGACACTGCCCTGCATCTCTGCGAGGCCGCACTCAATAATGAGGCGCTCTCACCCACGACACACGCAGCCACGCTTGCGAATACGGGTATCATCCTAATGAGGCAGGGTCATCTGGACACAGCGCTGTCCCACCTACAGGCCGCAAATGCCAGCGCCGCCGCATCGCCCGATATTGCCATCAATCTCGGCGCTGTGCTTGTGCGTCTTGGGCGATTTGATGAAGCAATTGACGTACTTTCATGTCCCCGGACAGTTAGCTCCGAGCGCCAGCATGTCGCCTACTACAATCGCGCCCTGGCACACTGGGCACGTAATGACATCGCCCTTGCCTATGAAGACCTGAAAACGGCTACCGCCATAAAGCCAGACTATGTGGCCGCCCATGACATGCTTCAATATTTCAAGATCACTCAGGTCGAGTGATCCTCAGCCACGCGCATCGGCATCTAGGATGCGCTGGGTCTCGGACGCCAGCATCCGCTTTTCCTCGGCGATTATGTTTTCCACCGCGAATGCGACATCCGGCACGGCGCCGGGGTCTTCTGCGTAGTCCTTCGGGCCATAGTCGTCAGCAACGAAAGCCCTGACCCATTCTGAAAGCGGCCCGCCGGCGCGGTCACAGGCCGCAAGCAGTTCAGCGAGAACCTGCCGCTGGGCAAGCAAGCGGCCCTCGAATGTGGCATTAAGTGTCTCGGTCATGGCGTTCTCCTGCGGAACATTGCGCGATACGGAAGGGGCCGATGCCAATGGCACCGGCCCCGGATTCGTTAGTGAAAGATCCTAGGCGATCGGGATCCAGTATGGCGTATGGCCATAGTGAGAGTAAATCGCCGCACCGTAAATGCGGTCCTTCAGACGGTCATATTCGTCTTTGCCGAGGGTAGGCGCGGCCTTTAGCTGTTCTGTCGTCATGTTGACGACATAACCGTCCTTGCGCTCGTCATAGTCGAGCGATTGCCATGGCAGCGGGTGATATTGCTCTCCGATGCCGAGAAAACCCCCGAAGGACATGACGGCATAAGCCACCTTGCCTTCGTACTTGTCGATCATGATGGCGTCGACCGTGCCAAGCTTCTCACCAGCTGCGTTATAGACGTGCGTGCCTTCGACACGAGCCGAACTGATCAGCGCATTGTTCGATTGGGTGGATGTGCGTGTGATAGTATCAGTCATGCTTTCCTCTCCATTCATTTGAGTGCGGGATGGTAACCCCTTGCTGAATCAACAGACGACGGCGATTAGCGTTCCCTGATTTCAGCGAAATTTCCTTCCCCTGCACCGACCGTCAAAAAGATGGTGAGTGGTCGGTTAATCTGCGGGAACCAAAACGCGCATCGGCAGTTCTAAAATGCATGAAACGTACGTCCCGCCCCCAACAGTCCTTTACTGCCACCCTTCAGAGAGGCGGTAACCTCGCTAGCCTGCGCCATGTCATATCGACCGGTAATATCCGTGCCGCCTGCGCTATGGTCTTTACCGGACTTGCATGTGCGTTGACATGCGTGGCACAGCGCGCCCGCCTCGCGACAAGCCTGCGCCGACGCAAAGTCCTGCTCCTGACCTATCAAGGACCTATCCAACAGCGCATTCAGGCCTGACCAAAGCCGCCCTGCAGGGCGGCTTTTTCATGACGGCTTCTCTTTGCGGATCAGCCAGCGATATATTCCGAACACATTCACGGCTGTCAGCGCCACATTCTGGATGATCAGCGGCGGTTCACCCTTCAACGTTCCAACAATCACCCAGACAATCGACGAGACCGTGAATACAATAAAGGCATAGCCAGTAATCTTGCGACTGAGATTGGCTGACACCAGCACCGCAGCAACAATGCCGGTCGCCATCGCCAGATATCCAAGAAAATCACTCATATCCGAAATCCCCCGCGCATTATCCACAGCGCTGGAAGACATACGTGACCCATACCGAAAGGTTGCGATGTGCGGATTGTCACGGAACGCTTGCCCCTAAAAGAGGGCCAGATGGTGCGGTCAAGAGGACTCGAACCTCCACGGGTTGCCCCACAGCGACCTCAACGCTGCGCGTCTACCAATTCCGCCATGACCGCACACTGGTCTGTAACAGGCAGACGGGCCGTATAAGGCGCGCGCCAACCTTTGTGAAGCCCCGATTATCGCCTATATGCCACCTATCATGCAGAAATTTCCTGACGTCGAATGGGCCGTTTCCAATGCCCCTGTCCCATATGAGGCCGCAATCGCCTTCATGGAGGCCCGCGCACGGTCGATTCGTGAGGGCGAAGCGCCCGAACTTGTGTGGTTCCTGGAGCATCCACCACTCTACACATCCGGCACGTCTTCCAAGGCTGAAGACCTCAAGGCACCAGACCGTTTTCCCGTATTTGATGCTGGCCGGGGCGGCCAGTATACCTATCACGGTCCCGGCCAGAGGGTTGCCTATGTACTGCTCGACGTAGCCGCCCGTGGGCGCGACGTGCGCGCTTTCGTACAGAATCTCGAGATATGGATCATCGCCGCCCTCGCCGCTTTCAATGTTGAGGCCGGCCCGCGTGACGGCCGCGTTGGCGTGTGGGTCGATCGCACTCAGGCTGGCGGCTCATTGCGCGAAGACAAGATCGCCGCGATTGGCGTGCGCCTCAAACGCTGGGTCAGCTTTCACGGCATCTCGCTGAACGTGGAGCCTGACCTTGAGCATTTTTCAGGCATCACGCCCTGCGGCATAGCCGATCCGCGCTATGGGGTCACCAGTCTCGTCGACCTAGGTATTCCGACGAGCATGGACGATGTCGACATCGCCTTGCGCGATGCCTTCGAGCGCGTCTTCGCGAGCCACCTTGTGACCGTTCCGTGTCCGCTTCAGGCGGTTTCGTAGGGCCGACGCAGGCCTTCATTTTCCGGAATGTGGCTTCCGGTGTGGAATTCCCCTACGCCGCCATTCGGCATGCGGGCGACGTAAAGCAGCGTCCAGAGCATGGCGGCGAAGGAGGCCAGCATCCAGATCGGGAGGGCCAGGCCAAGCCCGCCGCCTATTGCCATCTGACGCGCTGTCTGCGGTTCAGCAGGCGGACCACGCCGAGGCGAGGCTTTCGACGCATCCGCATTTGCTTCCGCCTTGGCAGCAGCAGCCTTCACCGGATCGGCAGCGATTTCCGCTTCCAGCGCAACTTTGGCGGCCTGCGCCTCGTGCTGGGCGATTCCACCGGCAACACCGCCGGCAAAGGCCAGCATGGCAAGGATCAGCGGGATCAACACAATTCCTGCCAACAGAGTGGAACGTCCTGCTTCCGCCAGCCTGCGCATGTGCGCCACGAAGGATGTATACTCGGTCACCAGCACGAACACGACGAAGGGCACCAGAAGCGTCGGCACAGGCACTGGGCCCAGATTGACCGGCTTGTTCAACATCGCTGTCTGCACGCCTGCCACGGCCAGCACCGCCACCACACAGGTCGGTACGATATAGAGCAGCAGGCGCCCCATGAACATGAAAGTCCACGCGCGGCTGAAATGCAGCTTGCTGGACTTGCCCATCGGATTGAACAGGGTCTGCATCCAGTTCATCGCAGAAGGATCGTCACGGCGATCAAGGATCCAAGGGCGGTGCGGGTCGATCAGGGCGGGAGAATCTTGCATCGGGAAAGTGTCCTGCGAAAGCATCAAGAGAATGTGCCGGGCTGGTCTGACCGGGCGGTTGGCGGGCCATAGACATTGCTCGACGGATCAGACTTCAGCCGTCCGCCGACAAGACCAAGAATACCGCTGGCGATCAGGAAGGTGACAATCGTGGTCAGCACCGACTGCCGCGCGAGTTGCTGCGCATCCTGTGTCATGGCCTCAAATGCCGCAGCAATGCCGCCAGACTTAGCCACTTTCTGGAATTCCGCCTGCATCGAAAAGGCGTCTGGCGAAAGGACGGGCAGAAGAAATGCGCTGCCAACCGTCACGATGAAGAAATAACCCGCGAGAAAGGCCAGGTAGAGCCACGCCGTGCGGCCGCCATCATGCAGCCTTTTGCCGAACACGCAGACATAGGAGAACACCAGCGGGTATTGCAGGATACCGAAAGCCGGCGAGACCAGTGCTGCGGCGATCTGCACAAGCATCATCACCCCTGTCAGCAGGATCAGGCCACGACCGAAGTCGCTAGGGCCAATACGGCCCTTGGGGCTTAGCAGGACATATTGCACGTCCATGAGTGGGCAGTCTCCTCGGTATGACGCCATTGAGCGTCCGTATTAGCGCCTTTTATCAATAAACGATAAATTCATGCAAGACAAAAGAGCCGGAGTCAGGCCCCGGCTCTTTCGGCGATCCCTACGGGTGACACGCGGCTTGCGCTATACGAACGTGTCGGCAGTGTCTGCCATGCCCGAGGCAGGCCCGTATTTGTTCGGCCCAAGCTCGGATTTGCCTACGCCCACCCAAATTGTGTAGCCAACCCAGACAACGAAGCTCAGCACCATCATTCCCATTGCAGGCCCCATGGCCGCCATCATCATGGCCGGATCGGAGGCAAAGTCCGGATCATCTTGAGACATCCGCATCAAGGCAGGCATCATCATGACAAATCCCGCAATGGTCAAAACTATGGAGATACCCCACGGAATGGCATGCAGCCAGGCGCTCTTGCCCATGTCGTGCAGCCGTTTCCCATAGACGCAGCAGCCTACATAGATCAGCCCGAGCGAGACGAGCAGGCCCAGGATCGGAATGAAGCTGGAAACGATATTGGCGCCGACAATAACGCCCCAACCGCCCCAAAACTGGCCCTGCGTGATGCGACCGTTCGGCTTAAATAGCACGTCTGTAAAACTCATTTGTCCCTCCCACTCATCTGGTGTTGCCGGAAGCTAGCGGCATTCGCCTTGAGCTTCCAGCATTTTACCTAGGGGCAGGAGATCGATCAGGCGAACTCGACCATGATCTCGTCGGCCGCGACGCTGGCGCCCGCTTCAACATTGATCGCCTTGACGGTACCGGTTGCTTCGGCACGGATGATATTCTGCATCTTCATGGCCTCGACCACGCAGACGGCTTCGCCAGCCTGCACTTCCTGTCCGACTTCCACGTCCATCGACACGACAAGGCCCGGCATCGGCGAGATGATAAGCTTGGACGTATCCGGCTTTTCCTTCTCGGGAAGGCGCGAGTGCAGGTCTGCGACGGTCGGCGTACAGACCAGCGCCCGCAGGGCCACGCCGCGATGGCGGAAGAGATAGCCTTCGGTCCGGTCAGCGAACTTCACCGCAAAGGACTTGCCGTCGAGCACGCTCTCGATCAGGTGCTGGCCAGGCTCCCAGCTCGTCACCAGCGAATGCGGCTTGCCGCCATTGATCGTGATTTGCGCGTCACCATCCTCGCCGAGTTCAAGATGAACGGGATGATGCTTGTCACCGAGGATAACCACCCAGTCCTTGCGCGCTTCCGGCACGGGCGACATGCGCCCCGTAACCAGCTGCGCACGCCGCGACATGAATCCATGGACATAGGCTGCCGAAGCGATCAGCTGCGTTTCCTGAAGCTTGGTTGGTTCCACGCCGTGGAAACCCTCAGGAAACTCATCCTTGATATAGGCCGTGGTGATATTGCCGGACCGGAAGCGCTTCTCGTCCATCACGGCTGCAATGAACGGGATATTATCCTGGATGCCTTCAATATAGAACCGGTCGAGCGCCTCGGCCTGCGTATCGAGTGCGGTGTCGCGATCCTTGCCCCAGGTGATCAGCTTGGCGATCATCGGGTCGTAGAACATGGAAATTTCGTCGCCTTCGCGCACGCCGCTGTCCATGCGCACTTCGCCCTTGCCCAGCTTGCCTTCGACAGGCGGATGGAAGCGCTTGAGGCGGCCAATGGACGGCAGAAAATTTCGATACGGGTCTTCCGCATACACACGGGTTTCGACGGCCCAGCCATTGATACCGATATCAGACTGCTTGAGCTTCATTGTCTCGCCATAGGCCGACAGCAGCATTTGCTCGACCAGGTCGACGCCCGTGATCATCTCGGTCACCGGGTGCTCCACCTGCAGGCGGGTGTTCATTTCAAGAAAGTAAAAGCCCTTGTCCTTGCCGGACGCGACGAATTCCACGGTGCCGGCACTGTCATAGTTCACGGCCTTGGCCAGTGCGACGGCCTGCTCGCCCATCTTCTTGCGCGTTGCCGGATCAAGCAGCGGCGATGGTGCCTCCTCGATGACCTTCTGGTTGCGGCGTTGGATCGAGCATTCGCGCTCATTCAGGTAGATGCAGTTGCCATGCTTGTCGCCAAGCACCTGGATCTCGATGTGGCGCGGCTCGAGGATGAATTTCTCGATGAAGACGCGGTCGTCGCCGAAGGACGATTTTGCTTCAGCCTTCACGGCCGGGAAGCCCTCTTCGACTTCCTTGTCATTTGCCGCGACACGGATGCCCTTGCCGCCGCCACCGGCAGACGCCTTGATCATCACCGGATAGCCAATCTCTTTCGAGATCCTCACGGCTTCCTTCGTATCCTCGATCAGGCCCATGTGGCCCGGCACGGTCGATACGCCGGCTTCAGCGGCCAGCTTCTTCGATGAAATCTTGTCGCCCATCGCTTCGATGGCGTGTGCGTTCGGTCCGATCCAGCCGATGCCCTCTTTTTCGAGACGCTTGGCGAAAGCCGGGTTCTCGGAAAGGAAACCAAAGCCCGGGTGGATGGCCTCGGCGCCGGTCTTCTTCACTGCCTCGATGATCTTGTCGGCCACGAGATAGGATTCAGATGCTGGCGAGCCTCCGATATGCACCGTCTCATCGGCCATCTCCACGGCCATTGAGCCAGCGTCGGCATCGGAATACACGACCACAGTTTTCACGCCCAGGCGGCGGCAAGTCTTGATCACACGAACAGCAATTTCGCCGCGGTTGGCTATCAGAATCTTCTTGAACATTTCACCCCTGGCCTGTTTGGCAATTCATATCGGGTTCGAGTTAAGCTGCGGGCTCGCTCTTGTCCACACTGCCCAAGCGTCAAATTGGCTTGCCAGAACGGGTCACGCATGTTAGCAAACGCTCACAATAGATAGTGAGCGTTCACATGCAAACGATCCGTCTCGATCTGGAATCCCTTGTTCAGCTAGGGCAAATCTCACCGCAAGAGGCCGCGCGCCTGAAAGGCTTGGCTCTGCCAGACCAGAAGGGGAACCTCTTCATCAACCTGCTCCTGATCTTCGGGGCACTCTCTGTCGCCGCGGGTACGATCGCCCTTGTGCCTAATCCGGCCACAGGGCTCCTGCTTGCGCTGGTTGCGCTTGGGGGGGCTGAGGCCTTGCGACGAATAGATGTGGACGCCCCGCTGAAAATGCTCGGCGCCGGGCTCACTCTGATGGGGGCGCTTGGCTTTGCCGGCTGGATCGGATGGGAATTCCGCGAATCAGCGGAGTCGCTCTACCCGACGCTGGCCATTGCGGGCGTGCTGAGCGCGGCGGCCATCTGGTACCGCTCGCCTTTCCTTGTGGCGCCCGCCGTCCTTGCCCTCGGCGCAACGCTCGGCTCAGGCACAGGGTACTGGCATGCCAGCTATGGCATCTTCGTGGAGGAACCGACGCTAACCATCCTGCTGTTTGGCGCGCTGACAACCGGTTGCTATGCTTTACGGGGCAAGCTCGCGGACGGCTATGAAAGCCTCGCCACCATCGCGGCACGGACATCGCTCTTCATGGTCAATTTCGCCTTCTGGGTCGGCTCGCTCTGGGGCGACCGGATCGGCCAGCACTGGTTTTCCCCCAATACATGGCCCGAACGCGAGACGTGGAATGCGCAGGCAATCCATATCCCTGACTCGGCTTTCACGCTCGGCTGGGCGGCGTTCCTAATCGCCATGATCGTGAAAGCCAGACGCGGCGGCTTTCTATCGACCCTGTCGGTCGTCTTCCTGTCGATCCACTTCTACACCCAGTATTTCGAACTGCTGGGCGCCAATCCGGGCAGCCTGGTCGTCGGCGGTGTCATTCTGGTGGGGCTGGCGGCAGGAGGCACACGCCTGTTCCGGGCCGGCCGGGCCTAGTCTTCGAGCTTTTCTATATCGGCTTCGAAAGCCCTGACGCGGGCCGTGACAGCCACGAGGAAGGCTGTCGACCAGCCAATCAGTAGAAAACCGTTGGCAGCCTCTGCCGCGCCCAGCATGCGCCAGTCATCGCCGAGCACAACATCACCAAAACCGACCGTCGTGAAAGCGGACGTCGAAAAGTACAACGCCTCCTCCAGTCCGCTGAACTGGCCAAGGCCCAGATAGGCAAAGGCATAGCTCCATATCTGTACCGAATGCAGACCGAACAGGCTGATGACAACGAACAGGATAGAGACGCCCTGCCCGAAAACCGAGGTCAGGTTGACCGGATGCACGCGCCGCTCGCGCAGGATGGCAGATAGAACGACAAGGCCCACGAAGTGGATTGTGAAAGTCAGCATGACCATGCCGCTCGCGACGAGGAGGTTCAGCCAGAGCATGGAACCCACCGTTAAGCGATCAGGACGCCACCGCAAGCCCATGCGTAAAACCCGGGGCTTCAAGCTTGAGGAAATCAAGCAGCGCGCGCTCGGCCAGGCTGACAGATTTTTCCTCGCCCACACATTTGAGAAACCACGAGGCTTCATCTTCGGTGCTGATATCGGCTTCGCGGCGGGCGGCGGCATGGGCTGCGCGGCGTGCCGCCTCGGCCCGGTCTTCGTTCTGGCTGATGGGCGCAAACCATCCGCCTTCTGAAAATCCGTCACGGACATCTTCAAGGAAGGTACCCGGCTCGGGCCGCATGTCGCCAATCCAGTGATCGCGCGAAAGGATGGATGTCTCAGACTTTGGCTCGGGATGAGCCCGCGCCATAAGATGATTGGCAATCGCGCGGGCAAACAGGTCGTTCCACGACGGATCATTGGCCGCAAAGCCGATCTTGTCATTTGTACGCACCAGCAGCTCGGCCTCGGCGCCAGTGACCCAGCCGGCCCCTTCGCCAGCCGGCACGATCAGCGCCCGGCGAACCCGCTCGACATCTTCCGCTGTCGCCTTGCGAAGTTGAGAAATGCGGTCACAGGCGACTTTCAGCGTAAAATGGCCGAGCCTGTCCGGCACGCCTTCGGCGTAGCGCATAATCTGCAACAGCAGGTCTATTTCCGAGGCAATCGGGCAGGTGCCCTGACGGTCAATCTGCTCGATCAGCCAGTCGGCTTCGTCTTCCGTGACCCAGTTGCGGGGATCGCTATGGAGAAGAACATAGTCGCGTACGGCACTGACGAAGAGTCGGTCCCAAATCGTGTCGCTTCCGGCGAGGCGGGCATTGATGTCGAACAAGGCCGCCCCGTCGGTCAGCGATTTTACGCCGCCTCGGTAAAGCTCGGTTGAAATGCGGTGCGCGTCTTCTTCAGACAGTTTCATAACACCAGTGATCTGAGCGAGCAGTCCCTCGAATCCCTGATCCATACACCAAGCCTCCAACTTGATGATCCTGTATAATTTGCAACAGTTTCCGGTTCGTTGACGGCTTTGTCACGAATTCGATTTGTGGCGTAACTTGACTTTCCGCGGCGGCAGGCTTCTTCAGGTCACGCAACAATATGAAAACCAAGGGTGGACCTGACATGGCAGAACTTCGTGATCTTTCCGGACGCACAGCAGTCGTTACGGGCTCGGCAACAGGGCTAGGACGCTCCATTGCGCTGAAGCTTGCCGAGCGCGGCGCAGAAGTGATCATTAATTGCAGCAGGTCTGTCGCCGATGGCGAGGCCACTGTTGCAGATTGTCAGGCATTAGGCTCGCAGGCCCGGCTCGTGCAGGCAGACGTTTCCACCGAAGAAGGCTGCCAGAAGCTCGCAGAGGCCGCCAGCGCACATGGCCGTCTCGACATTCTGGTCAACAATGCCGGCATCACGCGCCATGCCCGGGATCATTCGGATCTCAATGCGCTCAGCAAGGAAGACTTCCTCGACACCTATGCCGTCAATGTCGTCGGGCCATTCCTGATGATGCAGGCCTGCCGCGACCTGCTGGCGGCCACCTATTCGCAATCCGGACGGGCAGCGGCTGTTCTGAATGTCTCATCCATCGCAGGCGTTACAGGAATCGGCTCGTCGGTCGCCTATGCCGCCACCAAGGGCGCATTGAATACGATGACGCTTTCCCTCGCACGCGCACTCGCGCCTGCCATCCGTGTCAACGCCGTGTGTCCGGGCTTCATCGGCACCCGTTGGTTCAAGGACGAAATGAGCGCTGATCAGTATACGAAAATGGAAGCCGGCGTCGCGGCATCAACGCCTCTTCATGTTGCCAGCGGCCCAGACGACATTGCCGATTCAGCCGTGTTTTTCCTGACCGATGCCTCATGCCACATCACCGGCGAAACCCTGCTCGTGGACGCCGGAATGCACCTCGGATATGCGCCATTGTCAGCCCGGTAAACGTCTGCCAAGCGCCCGATACTTGGGCATCTCCAATTAGCAGATGCACAAAAATTCAGCGTTCGGAAGTCAGGCTATCCCTGATGGAGAATTTGGTTCGAAACGGCTGGAATCGCGCGCAATCCTCAGTCTCGCGCTCCAAATAAGGAGTGGTTTGAAAACGGGGTACTAACAATGAAAACCAAGGTATCACGGGCGGGGGTCGCCCTTGTTGCTCTTCTGGCTACGGCGGGCACCGCCATGGCTGAAGGTGAATGGTCTGGTAACGTCGCCATGACGTCAGACTACACATGGCGCGGCGTCTCACAGTCCAATGAAGATCCGGCCATCCAGGGCGGCTTCGACTATGCCAACGGCCTGTTTTACGCTGGCACATGGGCATCCAACGTCGATTTCGGTGACGATTCCGACACCAATATCGAAGCTGACTTCTACGGCGGCTTTGCCGGTGCGCTCGATAGCGGCATCAGCTGGGATGTCGGCGTGATCTATTACGCCTACCCGGATGCAGATGAATCCGATCTCGACTTCCTGGAAATCAAGGGCGCCCTTGGCTACGAATTCGCCAGCGGTCTCGCCATCGGCGGCGAAGCCTATTGGGATCCGGACAACCAGAACGTCTACCTGAACGCAACGGCCGGCTATGGCTTGACGGACGCTCTGTCTGTCGACGCCAGCGTTGGTAATTACAGCTTCGACGGTGGCGGTGACTACACCAACTGGTCACTTGGCGGCACCTACAGCCTGCCAATCGGTATCGACGTGGACCTGCGCTACTGGGGCACCGATGTTGATGATGTCGACATTTCCGACGACCGCTTCGTGCTGACACTTTCGAAGAGCCTCTAAGGCAAGGGAATATCTTCCTCCTGTACTGTGTGTGGAGTTGATTGCCCTCCCCACGCGCAGCAAGGTGAAGGCCGCCAGTCCAAAATGGACTTGGCGGCCTTTGTAATTCTGCCTCGGAGGCACTAGGTTCTAGGAGGCCCCGCGGGGGCTTTCCCATCAACAGGAGACGTGAACGACGCATGGCCGCAGAACTGACCCCAGTCGAGGCATTGGTTCCCGCAATCACTCTTCTCGGCTTTGGCGCGGCTGCTGCCCTGGCATCGAAAGCGCTCCGGCTCAGCCCCATCGTGGGATACCTGATTGCAGGCATCCTGATCGGCCCCAGCGTTCTCGGCCTGATCCAGGAAAGCAGCGCCACCCATCTAATGGCAGAGCTGGGCGTTGTGTTCCTCTTGTTCGACATCGGCATGCACGTCTCCCTGCGCGAGCTGAATGAAAGTCGGCGCGACCTCCTCCGTCTCGCGCCGATGCATCTCTTCTTTACAGGCCTGATCGCTGCCGCCGCGCTAGCAATGATAGGCGTGGACTGGGCAATCGCGCTCGCCGTTGGTCTCAGTCTCGGCCTCTCATCCACGGCCGTCGTCGCCCGTATCCTTACCGAGCGCGAGCAAAACTCCTGCCCTATTGGCCGCTCCGCCACTCATGTCCTCATCTTTCAGGACATTGTCGCCATCTTCCTGATGATCTTTGCCAGTTCGCTGGGCGATTCCGAGGTAGGCGCACAGGGCCTCGCGGGGCTCGTCTCCGACTACCTCCTTGGCGGCGCGAGCGTGCCGCTCTATGCCGCGCTCGGGCTCTCGGTCGTGCAGACCGTCATCGCCTTCTGTGCCGCACTTCTGGCTGGCAAATACCTGATCAATCCCATCTTCCGCACGCTCGTTGCTACACGCAATGCCGAGGCCTTCACCGCCTTCACCCTGCTCCTCGTGCTCGCAGCGGCCTGCGCCACCGCCATTATCGGCCTATCGCTGACGCTTGGCGCCTTCCTGGCCGGCCTTGCGGTCTCGGGGACACCTTTCCGGCACCAGGTGCAGACCGAGATGGGACCGTTCCGCGGCCTGCTTCTGTCCTTCTTCTTCATCAGCGTCGGCCTTTCCATCGATGTCCCGGCCCTTCTGTCCCATCTGCCGCTCGTGATCCTCAGCGCCGCTGGCATCCTTGTCATGAAAACCACGCTCGGCTACGTCGCGGCCCGGCTGAACAAGTGGAGCGTACCGGGCGCCACCCAGATGGCCTTCCTTCTCGCGCAAGGCTCGGAATTCACCCTCGTTGTGCTGTCGCTCGGCGCAATAGTCTCAGGCATATCCTCTGGCCTGATGAGCAGCATCGTCGCCGCCGTCGCCCTGTCGCTGGCGCTCGCGCCTACCTGGGCCGCCCTCGGCGTGCGGCTCTCGCGAAAACTGGCTGAGCGCAGCAAGACCGCCATCGAAACCGCCCCGTCCGCCACGTCCATTGCCGACCGGCCGGTCATCGTCATCGGCATGTCGTCGGCCGGACGCCTTGCCATCGACGCACTGGTCGACCATCACATTCCCTATATCGCCCTCGAAGGCGACCCGGACCGCTTCCTCGCTGCCGTGGCAGATGGCTACAAGGTCTCCTTCGGTGATGCCTCCAACATGAAGCTCGTCGAGGCCGTCGGCGGCAGCAATGCCCGCGCGGTCGTGCTCGGCTTTGCACGGTACGAAGTTTCGCGCGAGGTGACGCCCACAATCACACGTCGCTTTCCGGACCTCCAACGCTTCGTCGCCGTCGACTCCCGGCTTGACCTTGAGCGCTATCTCGATATCGGCGTTCGTGCCCACCTTGCGGGCGGACAGCCCAAGGGTATCGAAATGGTGGCCGACATCCTGCTCACGCTCGACGTGCCGGAACCGGAAGTCCGAGAATGGATGGAGGAAGAGGCCGAGCGCTTCGCGATTGGCGATCGCTCCCGTGTTGAAGAAAAAATCGATGTCGAAGAGATCATCGAGGAAGCCGCGTAAGGTGGACTAGAATTCTACGAGGCGTGGGTCTATAGGCATATCCTGCCCCAAGGAGAACCATTATGCGCATTGGCGTCCCAGCGGAGATCAAGAAACAGGAATCCCGTGTCGGCCTGACACCTGAAAGCGTCAGCGAACTCGTTCGCGCGGGGCATCATGTGAATGTCCAGTCCGGGGCCGGGCTCGGTTCCGGTTTCGCAAACGAAGCCTACACGATGGTTGGCGCGACCATCCTGCCTGACGCCGCCGCCGTATTTGCCGACAGCGAACTGATCGTGAAGGTCAAGGAGCCCCAGCCTGAGGAAACCGCCCGCCTCACCTCAGCTCATACGCTCTTCACCTATCTGCATCTCGCGCCGGACCCTGTGCAGGCCAAGGGCCTGATGGATTCCGGCTGTCTCGCCATCGCCTATGAGACGGTCACCGACGATGAAGGCGGCTTGCCGCTGCTGCGCCCCATGAGCCAGGTTGCCGGCCGCATGTCGCTTCAGGTCGCCGCGTGGGCCCTCATGCGTACCAAGCGCGGACGGGGCATCCTGCTCGGCGGTGTGCCCGGCGTCATGCCGTCTAAGGTCGTGATCATTGGCGGCGGTGTCTCTGGCACACACGCCGCCGAAATCGCCGTGGGCATGCGCGCCGATGTTACCATTTTCGACCGCAACAATAACCGCCTAGCCGAACTGGACGAACAGTTCCGCGGCAGCCTCAAGACCATGTATTCAACGGCACACTCACTGGCCGAAGCGATCAAGGATGCCGACCTCGTCATCGGTGCGGTCCTGATCCCCGGCGCATCAGCCCCCAAGCTGATTAGCCGCGAACAGCTGAAGACAATGAAGCCAGGCGCCGTACTCGTCGATATCGCCATCGACCAAGGCGGCTGTTTCGAAACCAGCCACGCAACCACGCACGAAGACCCGATCTATGACGTCGACGGCATCCTGCACTATTGCGTCGCCAACATGCCCGGCGCTGTCCCACGCACGTCCACTTATGCGCTGAACAATGCGACGCTGCCCTTCGTGTTGCAGATCGCCAACAAAGGAACCCGCGCGGCGATCAACGAAAATTCGCACCTTGCGCATGGCCTCACCGTGGATGCCGGCAAGATCGCGCATCAGGCTGTCGCCCACGACCTTGGTGAGCCGTATGTCCGCCCGGACTGGCTGATCGCCTAGTCCTTACCAGAGCAGCTTGGGCTAAGCGTGGTTTCTCTTGGCGGCTTCGACACGGTCAATCTTGCTTTTCTCGCCGATGAAGACAGGTGTCTTCTGATGGAGGGTTTCAACCGGAACATCGAGAAGGGACCGGTCGCCATCCGTCGAAGACCCGCCCATGGCGGCGATAAGGAATGACATCGGAATTGCCTCATAGACGAGGCGAAGCTTGCCCTCTTCATAGCCCTTGATGTTCGCACGCGGATATACAAACAGACCGCCTTGCAGGACCATGCGCTTCATGTCCGAAACCATGGACGCGTACCAGCGCATATTGTGGGGTTTGGCCGTTCCATTGTGCGTGCTGAGCAGGTCCGCATAATGCGCCTGCAGCCACGCATCCCAAACCATCTGGTTCTGGCCGTTGATCGCCAGGACATCAGCTGTCGGCAGTCCGCCTTCGATCGGCAGAACCTTCCATTCGGACGTGCCTTGGTTGAAGATGCCCTTGTAGACCTTGTCGCCATCCGCAAAGTAGGCTTCGAGGTTCATACCAAAGACAAAGAATCCGCCGCTGACGATGTTCTTGCCGTTGAAATGCTGGGCAACTTCAGCATTCTCGAAAATGCCGAAAATGGCACCTGAAGGAATGCCCACCAAGGCGGACTTGGAGCCGTCCAGCGGATCAAGGGCCACGCTGTAGCGCCCGTCCGAAATCTTGTTCAGGCCCGGCCGCTCTTCAGACACGACGTATCTGACATTGCCATCGCTCTTGAGAGCATCAAAGAAGGCTTCGTCAGCAATCACGTCGAGTTCGATCTGGTCGTCGCCAGACTCATTGCTAGATGTCGCAAACTTCAGTCCTGCGCCTTTCTTGAGCTCGGCGTAAATGACCTCGGCTGCGGAAAACAAGGCGGCGTAAATTCCATCCAGATTCTGGAGCTGGCTCTTGAAGTTCAAAGACATTGTCGAATGGGTCCCCTAATAATGTTGCGGGGAAACTGCCCCAATCAACGCTGCATCACAATAAGATAAGGGCGCCAGCTGTACTGACGCCCTTATGTATTTTGGGGCCTTGAAGGAGTTCGGCTCAGGAATCCAGAGCGGCAATAGCGTCGTCAATTGTGGCGCGCGGCTTGTCGAGAATGGCCGCGATCTGAGCGCGTTGCTCGATGGCTAGCCACAGGCCAAGCACTTCAACGTCGACGACCCGCCATTCTCCATCGCGCTCAATTACGCGCCAGCGGACTGTCTGCGGATCTTCACCCTCTTGTGTAACACGTGTCTCGACGACGGAATCCTTGTCGTTACGATCAACCGAACCGAGGACTTCGACTTTGGCGTTCTTCAGTTTGTTTTTCTGATCCTGGAACGTGCCGACGAGAAATTTCTCGAATGCGCTCTTGAAGCGTGTCTTGTCGGTATCACTGACCCGGCGCGAATATTTGCCAAGTGTGAAGTTTGCGATGGCATCGATGTCCACTGCCTGCTTGATTGTGTTTTCACTGGCTTCAGCATTTGAAATCTGTGTGGCGGTACCCGCGATCAAGGCTTCGGCCTCGGGGCTGGCCTGCGCAGAGAGCGCCATCAGGGCGAAACTGGTAGAGACGATAAGTGTGCGTAGCATCATATTTGTCCTTCGAGTCAGATTATCCCGATCCGCTCTGTAGATATGTATTTCGGACCCGATTGGTTCCGTGAGGGGCTATATAGGTGTCATTCCCAGTTTGCATGGGGCCCTCGAAGCTGAATCCGGCCCGATCCGGGGTAAAAACCCTCAGATTCCGCAAAATGTGATATTTTGGATACAGGGCCCATGGGCCTTAGTGTGTGGTGCGGGCGGCCGGGCTTGAACCGGCAAGGCCTTGCGGCCGAGGGATTTTAAGTCCCTTGCGTATACCAATTTCGCCACGCCCGCGTGCAGTTTGTGAGTATTCGTCGCCGCCGGGCTTGGCAAGCACCAGCCCGGCGCCGGACTGTCAGGAAACCCGTTCGAACACAGCAGCGAGGCCCTGCCCGCCCCCGATGCACATGGTTTCCAGCCCATAACGCGCTTCCTGCCGATCCATCTCGCGCAGCAGGGTCGTCAGAATTCTCACGCCCGTTGCCCCCACTGGGTGGCCAAGGGAAATGCCTGATCCATTGGGGTTCAGCCTTTTCATGTCGCCATCCGTGAAGCCCAGCGCCTTGGTACAGGCCAGTACCTGTGAGGCAAACGCCTCGTTCAGCTCGATCACGTCGAGATCCTTGATCTCGATACCCGCCTGCTTCAGCGCCTTCTGTGTGGAAGGCACTGGACCGATGCCCATCACTTCCGGCCCAACACCGGCCACAGACCAGGAAACCAGGCGCCCAAGCGGCTTCAGACCATACTTCTCCGCCGCCTCGCGCGTGCAGACAATACACGCCGCCGCGCCATCATTCTGGCCGGACGCATTGCCCGCCGTGACGGTGGCATCCGGATCTGCCTTGCCGCGGATCGCCCGGAGGGATGACAGCTTCTGAAGCGTTGAGTCCGGCCTGATATGTTCGTCTTCCGCCACAACGGTGTCGCCCTTGCGGCCTTTCACGGTGAATGGAACGATCTCGTCAGCAAACTTGCCTGCCTTCTGGGCTGCTGCGGCTTTCTGATGAGAGGCGAGCGCAAACTCGTCCTGCGCTTCGCGTGTGATCTCGTAATCGCGGCGCAGGTTTTCTGCCGTCTCGATCATGCCACCCGGTACCGGATGGAACTTGCCGCCCGCCGTATAGCGCCCGCGCGACAGACCATCCTGCAGCATCACGCCTTCGCCCTTGATGTCCCAGCGCATGTCGATCGAGAAGAAAGGCGCATTCGACATGCTCTCCGCCCCGCCAGCGATGACAAGATCGTTTGCCCCGGTTGCAACCTGCATCACCGCATTGATCACCGCCTGCAGGCCCGATCCGCAACGCCGGTCAATCTGATAACCGCCCGTTGTCGTGGTGAGGCCAGCGTCCAGCGCGACCATCCGACCGAAGGCGGGTGCTTCCATGGTTGGATAGCATTGCGCGAACAGGCAGTCCTCGACGGCCTCGGCCGGCACGCTTGTCCGCGCCATGAGTTCGCGGATCACATGGCTCGCCAGTTCATGCGCATGCACAGTCTTATAGGCCCCGCCAAAGCCACCCACAGCCGTGCGAATGGGCTCACAGATTACGACGTCTCTCATTGCTGTTTCCTCAGTCTTCTAGTTCAGGCCACGGCCGCGCTCGGTGACCTTCTTGCGGGCCGCCTCGACGCTTTCCGCGGTGACGCTGGCGGCATGTGCAGCCGAGCGGCGGACCTCTTCCGTCAAGGCCTCGCCGAACGGCATGGCGAACCCGTCATCAATCATCTTCTTGTAGCCGCGCAGTAGTACCGGATCACAGCTGGTCATCTCATGCGCCATCTTGCGCGCGGCGGGCAGCAAGTCGTCCGCCTTGTAGACGCGGTTGACCAAGCCCCAACGTTCGGCTGTCTCAGCGTCGAGGAAGTTGCCAGTGAAGGACAGTTCCTTGGCCCGGCTCGTGCCGATCAGGCGTGACAGTTTCTGCGACAGTCCCCAGCCCGGCATGATGCCGACGCGGGCGTGCGTATCGGCGAACTTCGCATTCTCGGACGCCAGAAGCACATCGCACATCAGGGCCAGTTCGAAACCGCCCGTGATGGCAAAGCCGTTGATCGCGCCGATCACCGGCCAGGGATATTCGCTGATCGCCTTGGCAATATCGATCGAGCCACCATCGGCGCCGAGCGCAAAGCCCGTCTCGCCAGCTTCTTTAAGGTCAACGCCTGCTGTGAAAGCGCGGCCCGCGCCCGTAAGGACGACAGCGCGGATATCGGGATCGCCCTTCAGCTCCATGAAGACACGGGAAATCTCGGTGCGCAGCGCGCGGCTAAGCGCGTTCAGAGCATCCGGCCGGTTCAGCGTGACAATGGCAACCGCGCCGTCGCGCTCAACCTGGATAATGTTCTCGGCCATGATGCCGTCTCCTTCTGATATGTTTTGGCGGTGGGCCAGTCCGGACCGGTCAGGCTTTCCGTTGGCGGAAAAGATGAGCCACGGCAATGACCAAGGCGATGAGGGCGATCGCCGCAGCGAGGAAAAACAGCCCGAACTTGAGGGGCGTCAACCATGACTTTGCGTCAAGCGCATCCGCCGCACCTGAAAGGGCTAGCGCCTGGACCGTGTTCTCCGTCAGGTCGACAATGATGGTCGCCAGCGCCGGCAAGGCAGCCAGTGGCCCGTAGCGTCCGAAGAAGCGCAGGGCCATGGCCGCAAAGAACCCGCCATAGGCCAGCGGATAGGCCGTATCGAGCAACACGGTGACCCAGAAATGCGCGCTCCGCTGAGCTTCGGTCATTCCGGCAATCAGGGCGCGGCATCCCTCGCCCGTCGTAATCGTATCGAGAAAGCGACCGCCGACCGCGTCGCTGAAAAGCGCAAAGGCGGGAAAGATCAGGAGCTGCGCAATGAACAGACCCCATATTACAGGCGTGCGCTTCAAGGCGGCAATCATCCTGCCTCCTCCATCACGCGCTCCGGCGTGACGCCCGTCGCGGAGATGATGGCTTCCAGTCGCTGGGTGATCGTGTCGATCAGGTCCGGATGGATCGTGCTTGCCACGAGATGTACGCCATTGTCGCCAACCGACCGAAACCATGGATAGGAACCAAACGAGACATTCGGCATCTCTGCCGCCATCGCGCCAAGTGGCTCGGCAATGTCGCCCTCTCGCAGGCCGACGCCGCGAATGGTCACCTTGTGCACGACAGCGCCCGTGCGAAGACGCGGACCGATATCTTCCAGCATGGCGCGCGCCACCTGCGGCACACCGGCCAATGTGAACACGTTCTCCATCTGGAAGCCGGGGGCGCCTGATACCGGATTAGCCACAAGCGTCGCGCCATGCGGCACACGCGCCATGCGACGCCGCGCAGGCGTGAACTCGGTCTTCATCTCGGCATAGCGCTCGGCTAGCATGGCGATCACTTCCGGATGCTCGCCGATGCCGACGCCAAAGGCGGCCGCGATGGCGTCCGCCGTAATGTCATCGTGTGTCGGACCGATGCCGCCCGTCGTGAACACATACGTGTATTCAGCGCGCAGCTCGTTCACCGCCTTCACGATACTCGCCTGCACATCCGAGACGGTGCGCGATTCCACAACGGGGATACCGAGCGGTCCTAGGTACTTAGCGATCTGCTGCAGGTTGATATCGCGGGTGCGCCCCGAGAGAAGCTCATCGCCGATGAGCAAAACGGCTGCGGTGGGCGGGGTTTCGGTCACTGATCAAGCGCCTCATACACGAGGTCGCCGGATTCTTTGCGGAAGGCGTTGTCCATGCTCCCCGCCGGAAAGACCTGGACCATGCCGATAAAGAACAGGTCATTGACCGGATCGATCCAGAACCATGTGCCTGCCGCTCCGCCCCAGTAATAGGTTCCGGTTGGCATCAAAGTGCCGGTGGGGGCCGGATCGACCAGAACCCCGAAGTCCAGTCCGAAGCCGTGTCCGGCCCGCTCTGGGTTGACGCTATTACCATCCGAGAAGAGGTGCATTGTATCGGGTAGCACATTGGTCCGCATCAGTTTCACGGTCTCGGGTTTCAGAATGCGGGTTCCATTGAGTTCGCCGCCGTCGACCAGCATCTGACAGAAGCGGGCATAGTCCGCGAGCGTGGAGACAAGCCCGTGCCCCCCCGCTTCCATGCCGAAGGCTCCCTCGCGATAGCCAAAGCGCGGATCGTCCAGCGGCACGAGATCGCCGTTTTCAGGATTGTGTGTAAAGACGTCCGAAAACCTGTCGCGCTTGGCCTCTGGCACGAAAAACGCCGTGTCGGTCATGCCAAGCGGGGTAAAGATCGTGTCCTGCAGATATTCGCCGAACGGCTTGCCTGAAATCTTCTGGACAATGTAGCCCTGGATATCGACGGCCGTGCTGTAGGACCAGTCGCTGCCCGGCTGGAACATTAGCGGAATGCCGGCAACTTTGGAGATATATGTGTCAAGATCGGGCGAGGCGAGAACGCCCTGTTCGCGGAACGCCTTGTTGACGGGGTCGTCGCCGCCAAGCCCATAGCCGAAGCCGGCCGTATGGCTCATCAACTCGCGCATTGTCGGAACATGATCCATGTCTTCGACAATCATCTTGCCATCCGCGTCTACGCCTTTCAGCACTTTGAGGTCGGCAAACTCCGGCACGAATTTCGTGATCGGGTCATCCAGGCTGAATGCGCCCTTCTCGTAGAGGGTCATCAGGGCGACACCCGTGATCGGCTTGGACATGGAATAGATACGGAAAATCGTGTCTTCCTCGATGGGCGCCTGATCTGCAGCGCGCATTATTCCGCGCTCGTAATAATGGGCTACATGACCATCCTTCACGAGCAGGGTTGAAATGCCTTTGACGGCGCCGTCGTCCACAGCTGCTGCCATGGCCGTGTCGAGTGCGGCAAGGCCCTCCTTCGTAAAGCCAGTGCCAGAGGCAGAGGCTTCAAACGCGTCAAACGTCTTGTCAGCAGGCGCCTGTGCAGGCTCGACGGCAGATTGTGGGGCCAGCGCTACCTGTGCTGGCGGAGCCTCGGCTGGCGCTGCGGCGCAAGCCACGCCAGCCAAAATGAGCAAACTGGCCGCAAGGCCTTTTAGATAGCGAGCAGGTTGTCTCATGGCGTACGGCTCCCCTTTTGATTTTGCGAGAGGATAGCTCCCATCCCCGGCAAAGCAACAAGGAACCCAAGGGCAGGCGTCAGGGCTGAGGGCGGTGCCGGAACATCGTCCCACGCGGCGCATTCCCTTCACTGAACCCTAAAATCGCAAAGCAAGGAGCTCCCCATGAAACGTCATGCAACAGCCATCTGGAAAGGCACCCTCAAGGAGGGCACCGGAACACTGGATACGCAAAGCGGCGCACTCCAGAACCACGGCTATTCTTTCAAGGCCCGTTTCGAGGACGAGAGCGGAAAGTCCGGTACTAATCCGGAAGAATTACTCGCGGCCGCCCATGCGGGTTGCTTCGCCATGCAGCTCTCTGCCATGCTGGCCGATAACGGTACGCCGGCCGACAAGCTCGATGCCAAGGCTGTTGTGACAGTCGAACCGAAAGACGGCGGCGGCTTCAAGGTCACCAGCAGCGCCCTCACGCTCGTCGGCAAGGTTCCCGGTGCCAGTGAGGCGGATTTCCAGTCAATCGCCACAAAGGCCAAGGAAAGCTGCCCTCTGTCCGTAGCGTTGAGCGCCATAGACATCAGCCTGGATGCCAGTCTGGAAGCCTGATTTCACAGGGCGCGGGGTAGAAATTTCCCGCAATCACTGCCACATTGGCCACCATAGACTGGAAAGCCATTTTGATGAACGATTCAACTGCCCTTCTTCCTATGCGCACTGGCGAAATCCGTATCCATGACGCGGAAGGCTTTGAGGGCATGCGCAAGGCCGGACGACTCACCGCCGAATGCCTCGATATGCTTGTGGGTGAAGTGAAGCCAGGCGTAACGACACAGCATCTGGACGACCTAATCCGCGATTTCGTGCTCGATCATGGCGCACAGTCCGCCACGATCGGCTATCGCGGCTATCGCCACGCGTCCTGCATCTCGCTCAACCATGTGATCTGCCACGGCATTCCAGGTGCAAAACCCCTCAAGGAAGGCGACATTGCCAATATCGATGTGACCTGCATCCTTGATGGCTGGCATGGCGACCATTCGCGCATGTACGGCGTGGGTGAAGTGAAGCGGAAGGCCGAGCGTCTGATGGATGTCACCTATGAAGCCATGATGGCCGGTATCAATGCCGTGAAGCCCGGCGCCCGTTTCGGCGACATTGGCGGCGCGATTTCGGAAATTGCCCGTTTGAACCGCCTCTCCGTGGTTGAAGACTTTTGCGGCCACGGCGTGGGCCGTCTTTTCCATGACGAGCCAAACGTCGTTCACTCATCCGACTATGGCACGGGCCCTGAGCTGCGTCCCGGCATGTTCTTCACCATTGAGCCAATGCTGAACATTGGCCGCAAGGACGCTGCGATCCTTCCCGATGGCTGGACCGCCGTGACCCGTGACCGGCAGCTGTCCGCGCAGTTTGAACACTCAATCGGCGTCACAGAAACCGGGTTCGAAATCTTCACCAAGTCGCCAAAGGGCTTTGATACGCCCCATACGGTCAAGCCATAGGCCATGCCGGGGGGCATAGACGGCCAGCCTGACGCAAAGCCGCATTGGCAAGGTCATCGCGAGCGTTTGCGCGGCAAGCTGCTGAAGCGCGGCGCCGTGGCCCTCGAAGACTATGAAGTGCTTGAGGTCATCCTCATGGCCTTCATTCCCCGCAAAGACGTCAAACCCATCGCCAAGGCCCTGATGGCTCGTTTCGGCAGCCTCTCTGGCATTCTCGCCGCACCGGGCACTGATCTGGTCAAGGTCGAAGGCATCGGCGAAACCGTTGCCGCCTACATCAAGGCCATCGCCGAACTCCAATCACGCGCCTCTCGCGAGGAAATACGCAAACGCCCGGCGATTTCGTCATGGAGTGCCCTGATCGAGTATGTGCGCACCGAACTCCAGCATGAGAAACGTGAGCAGTTCCGCGTGCTCTTCCTTGACCGCAAGAACCAATTGATCGCCGACGAGGTGATGGGACTCGGAACGGTCGACCATGCCCCCGTCTACCCCCGTGAAATCGCCCGCCGGGCCCTCGAACTGCAGGCTTCAAGCCTCATCCTGGTCCACAACCACCCCTCGGGCGATACGACACCATCGCGGGCTGACATCGACATGACACGCGAAATCATCGACGTGCTCGATCCTTTCGACATCACTGTTCATGACCATCTCATCGCCGGCACGAGCGGCGTTACCAGCTTCCGCTCATCAGGCCTGATCTGAGCCTGACGCCGCGATAATGCTTGCAGATGATCGGCAGGCCGTTACCGTGAGAAAAAATACACATGCGCCGTCAGATGCGCGGGAATCATTACAGGGAGGCTGACAGCGCATGAGCGACACAACCGCGTCGAACGGACAGATTACGGGTTTCGGGACCAAGGGTTACCGGTCATATGTTCTGATCGCTTTGATGCTGATCTACACTCTGAACTTCATCGACCGGACACTCATTTCCGTTGTCGCCCAACCGATCATCAACACATTCAGCCTGAACGACACCCAATGGGGCCTGCTGTCAGGCCCGCCCTTTGCCCTCTTCTATGCCCTGATGGGCATTCCGATCGCGATGTGGGCTGACCGCAGTAACCGCGTGATGGTCATCGCGCTCTGCGTCATCGTCTGGTCGATCATGACCGCGCTTTGCGGCATGGCGACGGCCTTTCTCTGGTTGCTCGTGTTCCGCGTCGGCGTGGCCATCGGCGAAGCTGGCTGCACACCGCCCGCCAACTCCATCATCACCGATTATTACCCTCCCAAAAGCCGCGCCAATGCCATCGGTATTTATTCCATGGGCGTCACACTCGGCGGCGTTCTGGCGCAGCTGTTCGGCGGTACGATTGCCTCCATCCAGGGCGCGGATTTCGGCGCCTGGATCAATTCAATCGGTCTCGGCTTTCTCTTCTCGCATATGGACTGGACGACGGTCGAAGGCTGGCGGATCGCCTTCGTCGTCATCGGCGCACCGGGCGCGATCATCGCGCTGATCCTGTGGTTCACGATCAAGGAACCACCGCGCGGCTATTCCGACCCGCCAGATGCTGACCCGACCCGCAAGGCGCCCTTCTTTGAGGCCTTCCAGGAATTCGGCGTAAAGCCCACCTTCTGGTGGCTGGCAATCGGCGCGGCCCTCGTCGCCTTTGTTGGCTATGGACTGATCAGCTTCCAGGCGCCCTTCCTGCAGCGCGTGCATGGCATTGGCGTTCGTGAAGCTGCCATCATGTATGGCGCGCCTCTGGCCGCTTTCGCGGCGTTCGGAACATTCATCGGCGGCCTCTTGTCCGAGAAGCTTAGCGGCCGGTATCCTGCCGTTGTGGCCTGGTTGCCAGCCGTAGGTCTACTCATCGCCGTGCCGGCCTATATCGCCGCCTTCTTCAGCCCCACACTCAGCATGGCGTTCGCGCTCTGGGCCATCGCTGCGGTTGGACATTATGCCTATCTCGGCGCGCAATATTCAGTCGGCACCGGCATTGTTAGCCCGCGTTCGCGCGCCACGACCATTGCCGTCCTTCTCCTCATCATCAGCCTGATCGGTAACGGCATCGGCCCGCTCTTCGTTGGCGCCATGAGTGACTTCTTCATGGCGCGCGAGATTGGTCTGTCCGGCTATAGCGACCTCGCAGCAACATTTGATCCCAAGATGTGCGGCGCCAAGGTACTCGAACTAGGTGAGGCTGGGCCGGCACTCTGTGCCGCCTACGGCAATGGTCTGCGCCAATCCATGGCGGCGACCGTGCTCGTCTTCATCCTCGCGGCGGGCTGCTATTACATGTCCAGCCGCTCCTATCTGCGCGACCGCTACAATCCAGATGCCCACTGAGCAGGATAGCGAGCGCAAAAAATGACCTGTACTGACTGACTGGAGACGCCAATGACCGACGCCGCCACAGCCCGCCCGGGCCATGAAACCGGGTATCGAACGCCGACCTATCGAGCGTTCGTGCTGTCATCACTTCTCATCGTTTACATCTTCAACTTCATCGACCGGTCAATCTTTGCGATCCTGACCGAGCCGATCAAGATGAGCCTTAAGCTCGAAGACTGGCATATGGGCCTTCTGGGTGGCCTGGCGTTTGCCATGTTCTACACGACGCTTGGCATCCCGATCGCCCGACTGGCCGAGCGCAAGAGCCGGATGTTGATCATTCTCGTCTCTCTGACGATGTGGAGCCTGATGACCGTGCTCTGCGGCTTTGCGACCAGCTTCATGACGCTGTTCATTTTCCGCCTTCTCGTGGGTGTTGGTGAGGCAGGTTGTACGCCGCCCGCCCAATCTGTCATTGCAGATTATTTCAAGCCAACCAGCCGTGCGACCGCTGCGTCTATCTATGCGCTAGGCGTCCCACTGGGCGGCATGCTGGCAGGCCTCTCGGCCGGGCCGATCAATGATTATATCACCGGCCATAATGTCCATGCGCTGCTCGGTGACTGGGGCTGGACCTGGGCACAGAACCTGATTGCCTGGGAAAATGTTGAAGGGTGGCGGATCGCCTTCGTGGCCGTCGGCCTGCCGGGCGTGATCTTCGCGGTCATCATTGGGCTGACAGTCAAGGAGCCGCCTCGCGGCTATAGTGATCCGCCTAACGCAAACAGCAAAAGCATACCGGACGGCTTCATCGTTGCCCTGAAGGGGCTGATGCGCAAACCCACCTATGTGCATGTTGTCACGGGTGCCGCCATCGCATCATTCGCGGGCTACGGCATCGCCGCGTTCTCAACCTCATTCCTGTTGCGCACGCATAATCTGACACTCACCGAGGCCGCGCTGATCTTCTCGCTCGTGCTTGGTCTGATGGCAGCCATTGGGGTGTTCCTGTCTGGCTTCCTCGCCGACAAGATGTCGAAGCGTTACCCGACAGCCCTGTCCTGGATGCCGGCACTGGGCATGGGCCTGTCCGTGCCGCTCTACTGGATGGGCTATCTCAGCCCATCTGTCGCCATGATGATCCCGCCCCTGATGCTGGCAGCGCTGCTTCATTACTTCTACCTCGGCCCGATGTATGCCGTCTCGGCTGGCGTCGTGGACAGCCGCACCCGGGCGACCGCCGTTGCGATCACCCTGTTCTCGGTCAACCTGATCGGCATTGGCCTCGGCCCAACGCTCGCGGGCGTGCTTTCGACCTTCCTGAAATCAATGATGCTGTCCGGCGCCGATCTTGGCCTCTCGATCGAGGCGTGCAAGGTCGTGTCTGACCTCAGCGCTGAGCAAGCCGCCGCCTGTACAAGTGCCAACGCGCGCGGCCTGCAATGGACCATTGTGATCTTCGCGACCCTCTACGGCTGGGCGGCAATTCACTATCTTCTGGCCGGAAAGACGCTGCAGCGTGACATGCTCTCGAAAACTGCTTAAGCCAGCCCCCCATGGCTGTTTATACTCATGTTTCCGACGAGGCGCTCGCCGCCTTCCTGGCTGAATACGACCTCGGCAGAGCCCTGTCCTTTAAAGGGATTGCCGAAGGCGTAGAGAATTCGAACTATTTTCTCGAAACCTCGAAGGGGCGTTTCATCCTCACCTTGTTTGAGAAACGGGTGAAGGCTGAAGACCTGCCTTACTTCATCGGCGTGAAGCAGCATCTCGCGGCAAAGGGCTATCCCTGCCCCGAACCCATCATGGGCAAGGATGGCAAGGCCCTGCGTACGCTGGAAGGCCGCGACGCGGTCATCATTTCCTTTCTCGAGGGGCTTTCGCCGCGCCGGCCGAACGTGGTTCAGTGCCGGGGGCTGGGTGAAGGCCTCGCGCGCATGCACGTCGCGCTCGCCGATTTCGATATGGCACGTGAGAATGCGCTGGGCCCCGCCTCCTGGCCGCGCCTATGGGAAGGTCGCGCGGCAAGTGCGGACGCCCTGCTGCACGGCCTCGCCGGACGCATCGAGACAGATATTGCGGCCATCGCCAAGGCCGATCCCGACAGCCTGCCTCTGCCGCGTGGCACGATCCATGCGGACCTATTTCCGGATAACGCCTTCTTCCTCGGCGATGATTTCTCGGGCGCCATCGACTTCTATTTCGCCTGCACCGATGCTCTGGCCTATGATCTCGCTGTCTGCCTCAATGCCTGGGCGTTCGAGGATGGTGCAGCGGGCGAGGCAGCTGGCCTGCAGTTCAATTTCTCGAAGGGCGCAAGCCTGATCGCCGGATATGAAAGCGTCAGACCGCTGGAGCCTGCCGAGCGCGAGGCACTGCCAATTCTCGCGCGCGGCGCCGCCCTGCGATTCTTCCTGACGCGTCTCGTCGACTGGACCGATACACCCGAAGGCGCCCTCGTAAGGCCCAAGAATCCCCTCGAATATGCCGGGCGACTGTCCTTCCATCGCAAAGTGACCAGCGCCGCCGGCTATGGTGGATAAGCTTCGCGAAGGGAGCGCCATGACGAACGAAACAGGCATTCCCGCAAGCTCCACTTCTCCAGCCTATGCGGATGGCAGTTTGCGCACGCATATCAAGCGCGTGAAACTCGGCCTCTTTCTCAGCGCCCTCGCCGCCTGTCTTGGCGTCTCGATCATTGGCGGGCTATTGCTGGCGTTTGTGCAAATCCTCCTCGGTCTGTTTGGTATCGGCGGCACAGCGCCCTTTGAAAGCACCTTTACGAGCGGCATCATGACGGGCCTACAGCTCGCGGCGCTCAATTTCGTCCTGTTCCTCGTGACAGTTCCGGCCGCATGGCTGGCGCTTGGTCTGTCGATCGGCCGGATGCCGCATCGCCGGATCGCTGCGCGCGCGCCTTACATCCGCTGGGCAGCCATCTGGGGCGCAATTCTTGTCGGCAGCACGACCTGCTTCTTCGGCCTCATTGAGAGCATCCCGACGGCCGTCGGCGCGCTTGTCTCTGGTGCCAGTGTTGGCGCGCTTGCCGGTGTCGGCTGTGGCTTCCTTTTCTACGCCATCGTACGGCCAGACGAGCAGCTGCGCGACGTCGACATCAGCGTGTTCTGAAGCAGGCTTGACGGCTCCCGCGAAGCCCATCACCTGAACCCAATGACTGATTTGATCGAAATCTGGACGGATGGCGCCTGTAGCGGCAATCCCGGCCCCGGCGGCTGGGGCGCCCTGCTCATTGCCGGTGAAAATCGCAAGGAATTGTTCGGCGGCGAAAAGCAGACGACCAATAACCGCATGGAAATGATGGCGGCCATTGAGGCGCTGAATGCGCTGAAGCAGCCATCGAAAGTCACGCTGCACGTCGACTCCACCTACGTGAAGGACGGCCTGACCAAGTGGATCAAGGGCTGGAAACGCAATGGCTGGAAAACGGCCTCGAAACAGCCCGTGAAGAACCAGGACCTGTGGCAAGCGCTGGATTCAGCCTGCCAGCGTCACGACATCACCTGGAAATGGGTCAAAGGTCACGATGGCGACCCCGGCAACGAGCGCGCAGACGAACTGGCGCGGATGGGCACCGCTCAAGCACGCGGCTAGTCTCTGGCGATTATGGCTTTTGCTGCCGCAGTAATGTCTTCCGGCGAGAGGGCTTCCAACTCCACGATCTGCACTGGCGTATCCTCGCGCCGCTTGCGGCTGCGCGCATAGAGCGGATCATAGTGTTCAAGCATCAGCTTTTCCGCCAGTTTGCGGTGATCCCCGCTATCCGCGAGCGCCTGCCATTCAGCGATGGTTTCCTTCGAATGCAGCGGCTTCAGCAGGGCCAGTGACCGGACGACGCTTTCGCTGTCACGGACTGTATCGCCATAGGCTGAGACGAGGAAAGCGCTGCGCGCGGCCGATGGCGCATGGATCTCGACACGGGGCGCCGCGACCATGCTGTGCCACAGGCGGCGCGGCACACGGCGCAGGCCCACGCGGGCCGATTCCGCCTCAACATAGATCGGCCGCGAGAAGTCGAACTGGCGCAGCTGGTCCCAGATGACGGTCTCGAACAGGCGTTGGGCCGGCTGGGGCAAATCATCGAACCCGCCAAAGGCAGAGCCGCGATGATTGGCAATGCCCTCCAGGTCGATCACCTGCCCGCCTTGCTGCGCAATCTCGGTCAGGATCGCGGTCTTCCCGCTGCCGGTTGGGCCATCGACAAGGATAACAGGCAGTGGTGTCTCATCCAGCTCAAGCCTGCCAACGACCTCGCGCCGCCAGGTCTTGTAGCCGCCCTTCACAAGGCCAACGGGCCAGCCAACGGAGGATAGGATTGTCGCCATGGCGTTCGAGCGCATGCCTCCACGCCAGCAATAAACCAGAGGGCGCCAGCCGCGCGGCATATCAGCCAGCGCTGTATCCAGGTGCTGCGCGATGTTCCGCGCCACGATGGCACCACCGATGCGATTGGCGCGGAACGGGCTCTCCTGCTTGTAGATCGTTCCAACCACCGCGCGCTCTTCATTCGACAGGACAGGCAGGCTGATCGCTCCCGGCAAATGGTCATCAGCAAACTCGGCGGGCGAGCGTACGTCGATGATGGCATCGAAGCGCGACAGGGTTTCGGGGCCAAGGTCAGTGACGGTTTCAAGGTAAGGCATCGTGTTCACGCTTAGCAGGTTTTCATTGCCTCGCCAGAGGCCCGCGCGCTAAGCCCATTGGGCAGAGTAGGACTTGAGACCATGCCCGACACCCAGACACCAGAACCGCTCCTTACATCGCTTGCTCATGGCGGCGGCTGTGGCTGCAAGCTGGCGCCGAACGTGCTGGCCGACATTCTGAGCGAGATGCCGCTGGCATTGGGCAGTTCCGACCTGATTGTCGATGCGGCCACCAGCGACGATGCGGCAGTCTACCGCGTGAACGAGACCACCGCGCTCGTCGCCACAACGGACTTTTTCACGCCCATTGTGGACGACCCGCAGACGTTCGGGCGGATTGCAGCGACGAACGCCCTTTCAGACGTCTTTGCCATGGGCGCCCGACCAATTTTCTCTTTGGCCATTGTTGGCATGCCCATCGGCAAGATCTCGAACGCGACGATCCGGGCAATCCTCGCAGGCGGCCAATCTGTTGCCGAAACAGCGGGCGCCCCGATTGCAGGCGGACACTCGATTGACGCAGCCGAACCGATTTATGGTCTCGTGGCGCTCGGCCTCGTGCATCCGGACAAGATGCTCTTGAACTCGGGCGCCCGCGCGGGCGATGTGCTCATTCTCGGCAAGCCGCTCGGTGTGGGGATATACAGCGCGGCGCTCAAGCGCGGGATCATCGAGGACGCAGACTATGCCGAGATGATCGCTTCAACCACACGCCTCAATACGCCCGGAACTGACCTGGCGGGCATGGAAGGCGTTCACGCCGCCACCGACGTGACGGGGTTTGGCCTGCTCGGGCACCTGTCGGAAATGTGTCGCGGTGCCGGACTTGCGGGGGTTGTCGAAGCCGAACAGGTGCCTGTGTTCGATGGCGCGCGGCGGCTGGCCGAAGCGGGCGTAAAGACAGGCGCTTCAGGCCGCAATTGGGACTCCGTGCGGGATTCGGTGACCGTTCAGCGACCGTTGAGCGCCCCTGAACTGGACATCCTGTGCGACCCGCAGACCAGTGGCGGCCTACTCGTCTCCTGCTCACCGGATGCTGCCCGGAACGTGCTCGATACATTCGCACGTCATGGACACACAGGCGCCGCCATCATCGGCCGCATGGAAGCTGGCGCGTCGGGTGTGATTGTTTTCTGACCCTAGCCAGTCGGCGCAGCAGGCACTTCAGGCGTTTCCACCGGCGGGCCGAACTTGCATTCGTCGGCGTCATCCCCCTTCTGCGTGCCGCCAACGCGGGCCAGCGCATCCGAGATGTCGAGCCAGAGATGGTCTTCCGCCGCGCAGGCCTGCGCAAAATGGAAGACATTGCGCATGCTGTCAGTCTCGAAATCGAGCGAGCCGGCAAACGGCATGGCAGCTGGTATACTGGCGTATTTCAGGTTCATGCCGTGCTGCTGCGCGAAGGATGCCGTGAGGACCAGTTCCGTGCGCGCCATATACATCAGGACAACGGAAAAGCCGCGCATCGTGATCGGCACCGTGCTGACCGGGGTTGCATGCGGCAGAGTGGCAAGCTGGCCATTGATGATGACGTAGATGTTCACGTCCTTCAGGTCTTCGATCTTCTCGTCGGTGATGAAGGCGGCATGCGGCGCAATGAAGAAGGGCACGGTCGTGCCACCATCCACGTGCATTTCCTGATAGGCGCCATTGTCGGCATCTACATCGAACATGACGGGTGGGAACACGCCGGGCACGCTGGACGAGGCGACAAGCACATTGATGAACAGCTCCCGTGCCTTCTCGCCGCCTTGCTGCGCTATGGCGCCCAAATCCCAGATGACAGGCTCTTCGCTGTCGAGATTGGTTGTCGCGGCCAGCAGGATGCGGCCCTTGGCACTTTCGCGCGCGACGGCATCAACCAGCTCCTGTGTGACAAAGTGCTCGACCAGTTCCCGCAGCGAGCGGTCATCATATACACCCACGCGGAACATCGTACCGATGCCCGGCCGACCAAGCAGGTTGGCACTCATGCCGCCAACATAGGCATCCGTCAGCTCATCGTCCCATTCAGGCCCGAGAAAGGCGAAAGGCGCGATCAGGGCACCCGTGCTCACGCCGGTCACGATCTCGAATTCGGGCCGTTTGCCGGAATAGGTCATCCCAACCACTGCGCCGGCACCAAACGCACCGCCAGCGCCGCCGCCTGAAAGCGCGAGAATATCAATCGCGTCATTGCCCGGCCGTGCCTGAAGGCGTTTGATTGTCTTCGACATACGGTCGATAAATGCTGCGCCATCATCGCCGCTCATGCGGACATCGGGGCTGAAGCCAGCGACATAGGCGTGCTGGGTCAGATCCTGCACCGGCGCATCGCCGCGCCCCAAGGTAACACACCCGGCCAGCACCAGCGGCGCAAGAAGGATGATGGACAATTTGCGAAGCATCATGGCCGAACTCTCATCAACAGGATTCCCAAGTCTACAGAGACACATACGCACGAAATTTGAAGGCTTTTTGCGGAGCTGCAAAAAAACATCTTTCCAGATGCAAGAAAGCCCGGCTGCAATAGCCGGGCTTTTCGTCGTTCTGGGCATTCAAAGCGCGTTTCAGGCGGCCTCTTCAACCTCGTTCGAGCGTGAGCTCGGCCGCGGATCGCGCAGCACATAGCCACGACCCCAGACGGTTTCGATATAATGCTGGCCACCAGTAGCCTGCTGCAGCTTCTTGCGGAGCTTGCAGATGAACACGTCGATGATCTTGAGTTCAGGCTCGTCCATGCCGCCATAGAGGTGGTTGAGGAACATTTCCTTGGTGAGCGTCGTGCCCTTGCGCAGGGAAAGCAGCTCGAACATCTGGTATTCCTTGCCGGTCAGGTGGACGCGCTCGTCGTCGACTTCGACCGTCTTGGCATCCAGATTGACCAGGATCTCGCCGGTGCGGATGACGCTCTCGGCATGACCTTTGGACCGGCGCACGATTGCCGTGATACGGGCAATCAGCTCATCCTTGTTGAATGGCTTGGTGAGATAGTCGTCAGCGCCGTAACCGAGCGTTTTGACCTTGGCTTCGATGTCAGGGTTGCCCGAGAGGATCATGACAGGCGTGTTCACACGGCCCATACGGAGTTGTTTGAGCACTTCGTAGCCGGAGATATCCGGCAGCGACAGGTCGAGCACGATCATGTCGTATTCGTAGACTTTGCCGAGATCGACACCTTCTTCACCGAGGTCGGTGGTATAGATGTTGAAGCCAGCGGCCTTCAACATCAGCTCGATAGAACGCGCTACAGCGCTATCGTCTTCAATTAGTAGGACGCGCATCGCTCGTCTCCCGAATCAGCCTACGACAAACCTAGTCGCTTTGTTTAACCTTGTGAATCCTACAGGCGCTTCCTTTAACGAAGGTTAACGGTAAGTACGGATTCCCTTGTGTAATTCCACTTTATTCACACTGATTAATAGCCAAGCTCCGCCGCAGGGGCGTTACCTATCAGCATCTGGGAGATGGCGATCGCATCCTGGATCGGCTGTGCTTGCTGGTCAGTCGAGATCAGCGTCTTCTGGCAACGGATCGCATCACGCACCTTCGGATCGCGCATCACGATGCCGGCAAGGTGTGGACGGAATCCCAAGAAAGTCTGGCAGGCTCGCGCAATCGCTTCATATGTGCGTTGGCCAGCGGCTCGTGTATCTGCCTGGTTGATACAGATCACGGGCTCAACATTTGGCGCGTAACCACGCAGGACCTTGATGAAGGCATAGGCGTCGGTCATTGACGTTGGCTCGTCAGTGATAACCATCAGCGCCTTGTCGGCCGCACGGGCGAGCCGCATGCAGTTGGCTTCGATACCGGCGCCAAGGTCGAGCACGACCTGGTCGTATTGCAGGGCAAGCGCCGAAAGACCGGCAGCGAGACGGGCAACTTCTTCCGGTGGCAGCTCAGCGAGCGCGCCGGAGCCTGAACGGCCCGGCAGCACATCGAAACCACCGCCAGCCGCGCCGCCATCAACGGGCGTCACCGCATCGTCAAGTTCGACCCAGCCTGCAATCACGGCGGCCAGATCGGTTTCAGGTGCGATGCCAAGTTGGACGTCGACATTGGCGAGGCCAAGGTCGCCATCGACAAGCAGGGTTCGCTTACCGGCCTGGGCGAAGGCGGAGGCGAGCGTAATGGCCATGAAGGTCTTGCCAACACCGCCCTTGCCACTGGCAACAGCGATGATCGAGGCAGGTGCCACGCGAGGGGTCGGTCGCGCTTGCGGCCGATCCTGGGATTTTCGAAGCATGAAACTCATAGGGCTACGCAGCTCCTTTCATGGCGATGACATCGCCGGGGGCGTCTTCCATCAAGAGAGCGGCCAGGCGCGAGGGCGCAGCCGGTACGAGGCCGCCGCCGATAAACGGCGTCACGGCCAAATGCGAAAAGGCGATGCCGGCAGATGACAGCGCAGAAATGGAACCGCCGCGGCGGCGGACAACATCAAGCTTGGTGAGGATGGCCCTCTTCACACCGGCACGGGCATAGCACTTGGCTGCCTCGGCCTGGTCTTCGGGATGGCCTTCAGCCGAGAGCACGAGCACTGGCTCAGCGCGGATGACGGAAATCAGGTCCTGCAGGCTCGCCATGTCGTCTTCGTCGAAGGGGTTGATGGCTGGCATATCGATGATGCAGCGGCGGTTCTGGGCTCGCAGGGTGCGAAGCGTCGCGAACAGGGCGTCAGGCGTTTGCACGCTGCGGATCTGGTCCTGCTCAAGTTCGAGATAGGCGGCAAGTTGCTGGCCACCGGCGGTGCCATCAAGGTCGGCTGCGACCGGCATGACTTCGCAGCGCGCAACGGCGGCGCGGCGGGTCAGCTTTGCAGCGGTCGCCGTGCGGCCGTGGCCGGGGGGGCCGACGAGAACGATATCGCGATCAAGCCGCGGCAGGATCGGGTCGCAGGCGACGAGGCGCGACACGCCTTCAGCGATTGCATCTTCAGGATCGGTAAACTGGACGCCATTGCGGCCCGCGCTTTCGGCAGCCACACGGTCGGCAAAGCGCTGGGGTGCACCGTGCCAGAGCAGTGCGTCGCGAACGCGGCTGAACAGCGGGTTTTCAATGCCACGCCCATGACCACCGCCGCTGCCCCGCGCTTCGCGCAGGAACAGGGGCTCATTGGGCACCATGCCACCGCCCATCTTGTCGGTTGCGGCGCGCACTTCCACGCCGCCGTCAATCTCGCGCTCCGACAGAATAACCGCGTCGGCGCCCATCTCGGCGAATATCATCGCCTTGGCGGCCTCGAAGGACTCGGCTGCGAACATCTTCATGCGCATAGGTGCGGCATCCTCGTAACTTGTGGACCTTCCCGCGCAGCCCTCACCACGTGACAGGTCGGTTCCTGAACACGTTTAGTTAACGCCCGAAAAGGTTAACAAAAGCCTGTGATGAGTTAGGATTTACCATACATGACAGCAGATTCACGAAAGCCCCCATTTACTCACAGGGCGGCAGTCACGGCATGTATGGATTTAAGAAGGGCCTAGGCGGCGGCCCGTTCGTCGACGATTTCGGACAGGGTGACGCCCAGCTGGCCATCAGCCACGACCAAGCGGCCACGGGCCATCAGGCGGTCGGACACGTAAATGTCGATCATTTCATTGGTGCGCCGCTCCAGGGCAACGATCTCGCCAGGCGAAAGGGCCATCAATTCCTCGATCGGCATGCGCACTTCACCCAATACAACATCAACGCGCACAGGCACGTCCATCAGTGATTTTTCAAGGGCGGGATTGGCAGGTTGCATGGGCCGGACGATTCCTTGGGACTGCTCTAGCCGTTAAAGTGTAGCGAGTGTGCGTGTCAAATCGTTAACGCGTTGCAAACAGGTCGCCCTGGCCGTCAATGATGCGTTGGGCGGTGGCGTTGATGAGATTCAGCGACTTGGCGACGTCCAGCCCCTCATAGGCGCCTGTCTCGATATGGCGGGCCAGCGTGACGAGATCAGCAAGGGCCTCGTTGAGCTTCAGCGTGACCGCCTGCATGCGCTCTTCCGTCTGCGAGGCTTCAAGGCGGGTTGCCTCGGCAAGGCCTTCGGCTCGGGCCTGCGACAGGAGACGGGCTAGCTCCGGCGCCGACAGGTCCATCTGCTCGCGCTGTGGCTGCTGAGGCTCTGCGGGAAGCGTAAAATCACTGCGGAATTCAAAGGCTTGGACAGACTTGACGGCACGCTGGGTCATTCGATCAATTCCTCATCTTCCCGGCCGCCAGCGGCGCGGATGTCGCCTCGGGCCATCAAGTCCCGCGCCAGCGAGACCAGCGCCTGACGGGCCGTCTCGACTTCGCTGCGGCGCACGGCGCCATGGGCGATGATCTCGTCGCGCAGGAGGTCCCCGGCGCGCCGGGTCATGTTGCGGAAGAAGGCTGCGGCGGTCTCTTCGCGGGCGCCTTTGAGGGCGATTATCAACGTGGAACGGTCAGCTGACGCGAGCAATGTCTGCAGGCCGGCAGCGTCGAGGCGGGCGAGGTCGTCGAAGGTGAACATGAGCGCTCGGACCTTCTCGCCAGCGCCGGGTTCTGCTGTATCCAGTGCAGCGAGGAAGGATTTTTCGAGGCGGCTATCGAGCCGGTCGAAGATACGGGCGACGCTTTCATGGCCGCCTTGGCGCGCAGTGCCGTGCAGGCTGTCGATCTGTTGTGCGATATACGATTCAAGGCTGGCCGACGCGCCCGGATGAACCGGCCCGAGGTGCAGGAGGCGGTGCATCGCATCGATAGCGACCCGGGGGCTGAGGGCACGCAGGAGGCGGGCGGAGGCGTCGCCTTGCAGCCTGGACAGCACGAAAGCGAGCGTCTGGGGGTGCTCGTCAGCGAACAGGCTGGCGAGGGCGCCGGTGTCGAGGACAGACAGGCGCGACCAGACGGAACCTGCTGTCTTTGTTGCAGGACCGAGGCGACGGTGTGCGTTGAGAAACTCACGCGAAACCTCTGCTTCGCCGTCCATATCGTCGTCGAGGGCGTCCATGGCGGCGGTGAGTTTGCGGGCCTCATCGGGTTCAAGCTCGGCCCAGATGCCGGCGGCCTCGGGACCGAGGGCGCGCATCAGGCGCGCGGAGCGGGCGAGACCGTCGCGCGCTGTAATGTTTGCTGCAGGAATGACGGCGAGAGCGCTCATGCGGCATCGGTCCCGTTCTTCATCCAGCCGCGCAGGATATCAGCCGCGCGGGCCGGGTCCTTGCGGGCGAGGTCAGCGACATCGCTGGTTACCGGTACGGTTCTAAGGGGGCGCGGGGCGGTCGTTGCGAGGGAACGTACGGGTGCTTCCGGGGGCGCTTCGGGGTATTCCCGGACCATTCCCGGGACTTCCGAGTCCATTCGGGGGGCAAAGCCGAGCCAACCGGCGAGACCTGCGAGCAGCGCGAGGAGCGCAAGCTCGCCATAGGCCTCCGCATCGGGCCGTCCGGGGGCGCCGCGCGCGAAGGGGGCTGTCTGGATGACGAGCAGGTCACCGGAGGCGACGTCGAGACGGGCGGCGGTAGTAACGAGGCTTTCGATCATGGACGCCTGGGCCGCTTCGGCCGCGTCCAAGAGGACAAGCACGGTGCGTCCACCGGTAGCAGTCGTGGTAACACTGATGCGCGCATTGCCGGCACCGACCACGGGATCAACCAGGTTCATGAGGGAGGCTTCGAGCGGGGTCGCTGAAGCAGGCAGCGCACGGTCGGAGGTGAGCAGCGTGCTGCCGCGCCAAGCCAGCAGGCCGAGGGCGATGACAAACGCCGCCATCGCGAGCGCCCGTGAAGAGGGGCCCGCGCCGAGTTTACGTTTGCCGGATGTGCCTGCCATCAACCCCTCCTGAATGCTCCGGAAAAACGGAGTCCAGTTCAGGTGATAGCGGCCTGCCCGTAAATTTGTGTTTAACGGGCAGGCTGTTGGTAACGAATACCGGACCGACTAGCGGCGGTACTTCTGGAGCCGCGTTGTGCGCAGGCCCTTGATGCCATGGCGGGAGTAAAGCTTCTCCCAGCCTTCATATTCCTCATCCGTCAGGTTGTAGCGTTCGCACGCAGCCTTGCGCGAAAGCAACCCACCTGAGACGGCTGCAACAACTTCTGCCTTGCGGCGTGTCACCCACCGGGAGATCCCCGGGGATGGCAGGTCTGCCAGGGTGAGCGTCTGGCCGTCCGGGCCTTTGACGCTCGTCATGTTTGCGTTCTGCGTTTCCATATCCACACACCATTCTTCGGTCATGTCGTAACCCGACTTCTTCAGGCCCTCAGACAGTGGTGTACACGAGTGGATTTAAGCCGACGCATAAGGAGACGTGTGAGTTTCGCACCCCGCGTTAGGAGGATGTTTGGAAAGCTGTCCCGCGCCGGGACAAATGGCGTTTTTCCCCGGTTTTATTGCGATTCACATTAAAAAAATTTCAGGTGAGAAGGACGAGTGCGTCATTGTCCCGGGCCTGCGCAGCATGCCGGCGGAGCATGGTGAGGAACATCTCGTCGCCGCGCTCTGTCTGCTTGACCAGCATGGCTGCGCCGAATGCGACCGACATGCCGTAGAACGAGAACCAGCGGTAATCGTCATAGAGATCGCTGAAGCTGTAGCTGGTCACGCCCGCCTCCGTTAGCCGGTCATGATAATAGCGCAGCAGCGCCTTTTCATACTTGGGGCGTTCTTCACGCGTCAGGCCTGCACCGATGAAATAGGCGACATCATTGGCCGGGGCGCCCTTGGCTGCCGTCTGCCAGTCGACCAGCGCAATCGGCTTCGGCGCGCCGGGCTTGCCGAACAGCATGTTGTCGAGCCGGAAGTCATTATGCGTCAGCGCGAAGGGGCCTTCATGGGCGTCGCTCCAGCGCGGCAAGGCAGCGGCATAGGCATCACCGACCTCGATGACGTCAGAAGTGAGCTGGGCCTTGTAGCGTTCCTTGAAACCTGCCCAGAGCCCGGCGACCTGTTCGGGCGTGAGCGCGGGCGGCGGGGCGGCATCCGTACCCTGCAACCAGTCGTGCTGGTCAAGGCTTTCATCCTGCCAGTAGGCGGCGTGCAGAATGGCGGCCGATGAAAGCGCCAGCTCGGCTTCGGCGACGGAGCAGCCTTTCAGCTGGTCGCCCTGTTCGGAGGGGGCCATGTCTTCCATGATCAGCGCGAAGCGGTTGGTCGCCTCATCATAGTCGGTATAAAAGGCGCCGGGTGTGATCTTGCCCGCCACTTTCGGGAAGGTGCGATAGAACATGACTTCGCGCTTGTAGTGGCCAAGCATCTTGGCCGTCATCAGGCTCGCTTCGCTGCCGGACGGGAACTTGCCGACAAGCGTGTCAGGGGCGTTTTCGCCCTTGCTTGCATAGTCGAAGACGAAGCGGACATTCTCGCCGATCTGGCCTGTGCCGATGGCCTTCGCGGTGAGGCCTTTTACGTCGGCCTCAATCCCGATTGTTTCAAACAGGTCGTTGAACCAGCCGGGCGTCAGCTCCAGCGGGTTTCCGTCTAATCCCGGACGGTTCATGCATTTTACTCCCCAGTGGCACCTTGTTCCGGTGCATCGTTTTCTTGTGTTTGTTTTGGTGTGTTTGACGAGAACCGCCCGCTGAAGCGCGAGATCCAGCCCATGCGCGCCTCGGCAGCGCGCAGTGATTTATCCAGTGCGGCCATGGTGAGCGCGAAGTCGCCGCTCGTTTCCTTGCGCCAGGCACGTTCGGTACGGGCGATGACGAAGGCGATGGCGAGGACTTTCAGACTGAGCGGACCGCCGCTGTCGTCATCAAGCCCGGCAGAGGCCAGTGCCCACCGGGCGGAGGCGGCGCGGGCGGCCGGCAAGCGAACGAGATGGTCCGGCGCCGTCTCACGATAGCTGAAAAGGGATTTCAGCCCGTCGCGATACTCTTCCATCGCCTCGAAGCGCAGCATGATGACTTCGAACAGGCGTTCGCGGGGAAGGTCGTCACTGGCGACGCCTTCGGCGGACATGGCGCGGTCGAAATGGGCATCGACGGCATCGGCCAGCGTCTCGCGCGTGGCAATGCCGTGAAAGTCGTTGAGGGTAAGGTCTGCGCGAAGGGCAATCTCGCCCAGTGTGAGGGAGGCCCATGGTTTTTCAGCCGCAAGTTCAAGCGCGGCGCGGAGGCCTTTATCGATCATGCTTGTATCGTGCGCCACGGGAAGTCCCTCGTCTAATCCTTTTGGCGAGAGAGGTCCTTTTCACGGTTGGCAGCCGCACGCAGGGCCTTTCTCATCAGGGCTGGCATCCCACCCTCATCCATGAGGATGTCAAGGGCAGCCTGGGTCACTCCCTTGGGTGAAGTGACCGCTTTACGCAGCGTATCCGGGGCTTCCCCGGTGGATGCCATCAGGGCAGCGGCGCCTTCGACCGTTTTGCGGGCAAGACGGGCGGCAAGGTCTTTCGGCAGACCCTCGGCCTCACCCGCCATGGCCATCACTTCAGCCAGAAGGAAGACATAGGCCGGGCCGCAGCCCGAAACACCGGCCGCTGCCGAGATGAGTTTCTCGTCGATGGGGCCCTCAACATCTCCGAGCGGCTTCAGCAGGCCGGTGACCACATCAATGTCGGCCGCATCAGCGCCGGGCGGCGCCGTGACGACGGTGACGCCTTGCCCGATGGCGCCCGGTGTGTTCGGCATGGCGCGGATCACGCGGGGCGTATCGAAGGCCGCCGCGAGTTGCTTCATCAATATGCCCGCCATGACCGAGACGATGAGCGTCTTCGGGCCGACGAAAGCGGACGTGTCCTCGACAACGGACGTGAACACTTGCGGTTTGACGCAGAGGATAAGGATATCGGCGGGCTGAGGCGCGGGGTTCAGCTGGACCTTGCCGGCCACGGCCCAGCCGGTCACTTCCTCGGACGGCGTCGGATCAATCAGGATGATACGCGACCTGGTCTTCGCGGCGAGCCAGCCGCGCACGAGCGCGCCGCCCATACGCCCGGCGCCGATCATTACGATAGTCGGAGCGGACGCTGCCTTGCCTGCCATGTGCGTCTGTCTCAGGCTTCGCCGTGGGTTTCGAACATGACCGCCTCAATCGCCTCGCGAGGCGACTTGCCGGCCCAGATGAGGAAGTTGAAGGCCGGCACGAACCGGTCAACGGCGCTGACACCCGCCGCGATGGCGGCGCGGGCCTCGCCGGGGGAAACTTCATCCCGGTCGAGCATCGAGAAAGTGTAGCGGAAGATGATGACGCCTTCATCGGCCCAGTAATCGAAATGGCCGAGCCAGAGGCGTTCGTTCGCCATCATGATAAGCTCGGCAATCGCGGCGCGGCGCGCAGGGACCGGCTTGACGTCGAGGGTCATCGAGAAATGGATTGCGGAAGGGTCCGGGCGATAGGCAAACAGGGCGCCCATGTCGCCCCATTTGGTTTCGGCCACGGCCTGGATCGTACCATCGTCGTCGCGATCATACTGCCAGCCAGCCGTCTCCAGCGCTTCTTCGACCCGCTCAAGCGGGTCTGGCAGATCAATCTCACTCCGGGAGAGATCAAGACTCATGATGGGTTCCCCTTTCGGTCTCGTATGCACGGTGCAGGATTCGCGTGCCGAGGCCAAGGGCAGCTAAGCAAGTGCGTAAAGGCGCGTCTACCCAAGTCTACAGGTTAACGGCACTATTCTGCAGGATGGGCCTATTTCGCTTTCGCGTCCGCTTCGAGCGTCGCAACGCGGGCTTCGAGCGCCTCGACACGTTCAAGTGCGGCGGTTGCGAGGGCCTTGAGGGCCTCGACTTCATCACGCCCGGCAAGGTCCATGTCGGCGATCAGGGCGCGGACGCGCGACTGGGCGGCGGTTTTGGCTTCCTCGCCAGCGGCGCGGGCTGCGCCCATGGCGCCGGTCATCAGGCCCGCAATGTCATCGAGCAGTGGATTTGTGTTCGCCATGAGGCTACTCCTTCGCGCGGGGGCGGCTGGGCATGATTGTCTGCTGCCTAACAGATAGGACGCATTCCAGACAGGGAAAAGACGCCGCATGACAGACCTTGTGAGTTTGATGGCCGTGCCAATGGCAGCGCAGGCCCTTCATTTCCCAGAAATCAGCCCGGCGCTCGTGTCGATCGACTTCGGCTTTGTCGGCCTCGGGACGTTCCACCTGCGCTGGTATGCGCTGGCCTATATCGCCGGCATCATGCTGGCCTGGCAGTATGCGACGGCGCTGATCAGCCGTCCGGCCATGTTCGGTGGCAAGGCGCCAGCGACGAAGGACGATCTCGACGACATCATGTTCTGGATCATTCTGGGCATCATTCTGGGCGGACGGCTTGGCTATGTCCTGTTCTACATGGTGCCCTACCAGCAGGACGTGATTGCCGCGAACCCGATGAGCGTGCTGAAGATATGGGATGGCGGCATGTCGTTCCATGGCGGCCTGATCGGCGTGACACTGGCCATCATCGTGATTGCGCGGCGGCGCAAGCTGAGCCTGCTGCCGCTGGGCGACATTGCGGGCGTCGTGGCGCCCATCGGCATCATGTTCGGGCGCATCGCCAATTTCATCAATGCCGAGCTTTATGGCCGCAAGACCGACGCCGCCGTGGGCATGGTCTTTCCGGAAGGCGTTGTGCCGGGCTCGACCCCGCCGGCCTATGACTGGGTGGCGAAGCAATGGGTCTATAATGGCCATGAATTCGCACGCCATCCGAGCCAGCTTTACGAGGCGGCACTGGAAGGCCTGTTGCCGCTGCTGCTGCTCTCGATCCTGATCTGGAAGTTCAATGCGCTGAAGAAGCCCGGCCTCGTCGCGGGCCTGTTCCTGCTGATGTATGGCACCGGGCGCTCCATTGTCGAGAATTTCCGCCTGCCGGATTCCTTCGCCAGTGACCTGCCCTTCGGTCTGACCATGGGCATGATCCTGTCGACGCCGATGTGGATCGGCGGCGCATGGCTGGTCTGGAACGCGCTCAAGCCAAAGCCCCTGCACTCACCTGACTAGACTGATATGACCCTGAAAGAACGCCTCATTCGCCTGATCGAAACCGGCGGGCCGATACCCGTTTCGACCTATATGCAGCTTGCGCTGCATGACAGGCAGGATGGCTATTATGCGACCCGTCCTGGCCTGGGCCAGGACTTCATCACGGCGCCGGAAACGAGCCAGGTGTTCGGCGAACTGCTGGGCCTCTGGGTGGTGCATGAGTGGCAGGCGATTGGGTCACCAAAGGAGTTCTGCCTGGTCGAGATCGGACCGGGGCGCGGCGTGCTGATGCAGGACGCGCTGCGTATGGCTTTCGTTGCGGGCGGCAAGGCGTTTGCGGACGCAATGCAGCTCTACCTCGTCGAGCCGAGCCCGGCCCTGCGGGATGTGCAGGTCGAGCGCCTGGCCGTGTACGAGCCGCAATTTGCCGAGCAGGCATCCGAAGTGCCAGCGCTGCCGACGATCATCCTCGCCAACGAATATCTCGACTGCCTGCCTGCCCGCCAGTTCCGCCGTGATGGCGAGGAATGGCGCGAATGTGTCGTCGGGCTGGATACGGAAGGCGCACTGGCTTTCGGCCTCGCCGCGGATGGCCGAAGCGCGCCTGAGGGCACTGCGCAGACCGCCAATTGCGTCGAAGTGCAGATCGGGCTCGACATTCTGGTGGCTGAACTGGCCACGCGCGCGGCCAATGGCCTGCCGGTTCATGCCCTGCTGATCGACTATGGCCCGGTGGACCGGGCGCCGGGGGATTCCCTGCGCGCCTTCAAGGATGGCGAGCAGGTCTCGCCCCTGCTGGCCCCGGGCGAGACGGACCTGACCGTCGACGTGGATTTCGGTCGCCTGAAACGGATTGCGACCAGCGCCGGGCTCGACGTGCACGGGCCGACGCCGCAAGGCATGTTCCTGCTGGGCCTTGGCGCGCAGGCACGTCTCAATCAGCTGGTGAAAGCCAATGAGGACGATGCCGAAGCGATCTTCAACGCCGCCCAGCGCCTGATCGACCCGAAAGACATGGGTGAGCGCTTCAAGGTGATCTGCCTGTCCAGCAAGGACCTGCCGAAACCTGCCGGTTTCTAGTGTGCGCCGATATTGGCCTCGACAAAGTCTGACATGGCACGCAGCGTCTCGATGCGGGTGTCGCCTTCGGAGAGCCAGTGGTCCTCGCCATCGAGGCGGATGAACTTGACGGGCTTGCCGGCCTTCTCGAGCGCGCGCTGCATCACTTCGCTCTGGCTGATCGGCACGACCGTATCGTTCTTGCCATGGATGAGCAGGACGGGCGCCTTGAATGCGGTGGCGCTGTTGGCAGGCGAGATGGCGTCGATATCGACATCAGGCGACTTGGGATTGCCCATCAGATCTTTCCAGTAGTCGACGACCCAGTGACGCGACCCCAGATCGGATGACACGTCGGATATCATCTTGCGAAGGTCTGAGACCGGCGCGACAGCGACCACGCATTTGTAGAGGTCTGGCGTGAAGGCGCCGCCTGCGAGGGCGGAATAGCCCCCATAGCTGGCGCCAACGATGCAGACGCGGGCCGGATCGACCAGCCCCTCGGCGATCATCGCTGCGACGCCATCGCTGACATCGTCCTGCATCTTCGCGCCCCATTCACCATAGCCGGCATGCAGGAACGCGCGCCCGTAACCATCCGAGCCGCGGAAATTCGGCTGGAGCACGAGATAGCCGCGATTGGCGAAATATTGCGCCATCCAGTCGAAGCTGACGCCGTCATATGCGGCAGGCCCGCCGTGGGGCATGACCACCATGGGGAGGTTGGCGAGGTCGGCAGAGCTGACACCCGCCGGGAGTGTGAGGATGGCGGGAATGTCGAGACCGTCACGCGCGGGATAGGAGATCGCCAGAACCTGACCGACGGCCTCCACCGGGATCTCATCGCGGTCATCCATCAGGCCGATCAGCTCGCCCGACTTGCGGTCGAGTACGACATATTTGTTCACGCCATAGGAATTGAAAACGGACACGAGGATCCTGTTCCAGTCGCGGCTGTGGCTGACGATCTCGACGGAGCCGCCTTCGAAACGGTCGACCAGGGCCTGCACATCCTTGTTGAGTGCTTCGTCATAGAAGAAGTAGCTGGGCGATGGCCCGGCATAGCGGATGCCTTCGACGATGCGGTTCTTGTCGCGGAAGACGCTCTCCATGTCGGAGCCTTCGCGCGCCAGGACCGGGCCGGTGATCTTGCCATCCATGCCAAGCTCGAACAGCGCGTCGAAGCCTTCATTTTCATCGGCGTCACTGACGAATATCAGCGCGGACCTGTCAGGCTTGACGCCCATCAGGTCGAAGGGCGGACGGGAGGCCTGCTTCTCGTAGATGGGGCCGCGTCCGTCCGACAGGTCGCTGTAGATGCGGTACATGTTGGTGGAGTTGTTATATTCCTCGCGGGCAAGGACCGTGCCCTTGGGGTCGACGAACCAGTCGATCGTGTAGGGCGTGCCCGATTTGAAACCCTTGCCAAAACCGGAGTCCAGATCGACCTTGAGCAGGTCGAACTCGGGGATGCCCGACCGATTGGACTGGCGGAGCATGAACGCCGGCATCAGGGCCTGGCCAGCCTCGCTGTCCACGCCGACGATCTTGCCGAGGCCGGATTGCGCCGGATAGATATCCCGCGTCGCCCGCAGCAATTGTTGCGACTTGTTGGTCTCGAGGTTCAGGGAAAAGGATTCCGAATATTCGAAGCTGCCCTTGAAGCCGTAAAGGTCCTTGGTATCCGACACGCTGAGGATCAGGTGCTTGCCGTCGGCAAACCAGATATTGCGGGTGGCGATATTGTCGACCGACAGGCGCGGCGTGATGGCCTTTGTCGCAATATCCAGCGTGGCGATAACGTCAGAGCCATTCTGGCGATAGACGAAGGCCACCCTCTCTCCGTCCGGCGACATGGCCATGTGGCGCACACGGGGCAACTCGCCATAGGCTTCGAGCGCGGGATGCGGCGCACCGGACTGCGCCAACGCCGACTGCCCCAGAAGCAGGATCATCAATCCCAGTATGAATGCCCGCATGATGCCTCTCCCCCATAATCTGAACGCTACTCAGTTCTTTTCTGCGAGACCACGCGACTCACTTCAACCTGGAATATCAAAATAGCGGCGCCTCTAGTGTGCGCCGATATTTGCGTCGACAAAGTCTGACATGGCACGCAGCGTTTCAATGCGGGTGTCGCCATCAGACAGCCAGTGGTCTTCGCCTTTGAGTTCGATGAGGGTCACGTCCTTGCCGGCCTTGCGCAGGGCCTTGTCCATATCCCGGCTCTGGCTGATCGGGACGACCGTATCGTCCTTGCCGTGGATGAGCAGGACGGGTGCCTTGAATGTCTCCGCACTATTGGCGGGTGAGATGGCTTCGAGTTCGACCTTCTGGGCCTTGGGATCTCCGACGATGTCTTTCCAATAGTCGACGGCCCAGTGCCGATAGCCATTTCTTGAGGCAACATCCCGGATCATCCTGCGCAGGTCTGTCACCGGGGCGATGGCCACCACGCATTTGTAAAGGTCGGCCGTATAAGCCCCACCGGCGAGGGCCGCGTAACCGCCATAGCTCGCGCCCACGATGCATACCCGCTCCGGATCGGCCATGCCATTCTGCACCAGAGCTGCGACGCCATCGCTGACATCATCCTGCATCTTGCCGCCCCACTCGCCATAACCTGCATGGGTAAAGTCTCGCCCGGAGCCGCTGGAGCCTCTAAAGTTGGGCTGCAGGATCAGGTATCCCCGATTGGCAAAATATTGTGCCATCCAGTCAAATCCGACGGCGTCGTAGGCTTCCGGCCCGCCATGGGGCATGACGATCATGGGAAGATTGACGGCGTCGGCATGTGCCACCCCTGCCGGCAAGGTCAGGACCGACGGAATGGTGAGACCATCGCGCGCCAGATAATTGATCGTCATCACTTCACCGATCGCCTCGCTCGGAATGCCATCCCGGTCATTCAACAGGCCGGTCAGCTCACCAGTCGTGCGATCCAGCACGACATATTGGGGAACGCGAAAGCCGTCGAAAAGCGAAAACAAGATCCTTTGCCAGTCGCGACTTCTCCCCAATATTTCGACGGAGCCCCCCTTGAACCTGTCGACAAGCGCCTGCACGTCAGCGTCGAGGGCCGGATCGTAGAAATGGTAGGTCGGGACGGCACCGCTGTAACGAATACCTTCCACAACGCGGTTCTTGTCCTTGAATACCTGCTCTATGTCCGCGCCTTCGCGGGCCAGTTCCGGGCCCGTAATCGTGCCATCAAAGCCGAGTTCAAAGACACCATCAAATCCGTCATTCTCATCGCTGGAAGCCACCAGAACCAGGCCCGACCTGTCGGGCTTGGTCCCGATGAGAGAGAAGGGAGGACGCGAGGCTTCGATCTCGTAGATGGGCTTACGTCCAGGGGCGAGATCGCTGTAGATGCGATACATATCCTTGTCGTTGTCGTATTCTTCCCGCGCGAGGACCGTACCGTCCTCGTCAACGAACCAGTCGATCACATCCGGTGATCCCGACTTGAAAAGGCGCCCTTGGCCGGTGTCGAGATCGACCCGGAACAGTTCGAAACTGGCAGCGGAATCCCTGTTGTTTCGCCGACCGGTAAAGGCTGGCATGAGCACCTGGCCGGACGCGCGATCAAAACCGATTATCTTGCCGAGGCCGGATTGGGCCGGATAGATATCCTTTGTGCCCCTGAGGAGCGGTCTCGACTTGTTGGTCTTCAGGTTCAGGGAATAGGAAAGCGAGAACTCGAACGATCCCTTGTAACCGATAAGATATTTGGTGTCAGAAACGTTGAGTATCAGATGGTCATCATCGGCGAACCAGATAGCTCGCGTCGAGATGTTGTCGACCCCTGCAAGGTCCCTGATATCATGAGTCTCAACATCGAAGGTGGTGATCACATCCTGCCCGTTGCGGCGGATCACAAAGGCAACCCTTGTGCCGTCTGGTGAAATTGTCATCATTCGGGCGGTGGGTAATTCGCCATAGGCCTCCAGCGGAGGATGCGGCACATCGGCCTGCGCGCCCAACCCCAGCAAAAGGGCAAAGCAATAGAATAAAAGTGACCGCATGATTCCCCGCAACGCATTGTTCGCATTGCAACCTGCGCGAGGGTTACCCGGGTTTCAACCTTGAAATTGTGAAATCAGTCGCGGCGCGGATCAGGCCGGGAGTTTGATCTCGTTGGCGTCATCGAGCAACACGACCGTCGGCGCATGCTGGCGGGCTTTTTCGGCCTCGACGCTGGCAAATGCCGCAATGATGATCTTGTCGCCCACGGCGAAATGACGTGCGGCAGCGCCGTTGACGCCGATCGTGCGCGAGCCGCGAGGCGCTTCCAGCGCATAAGTCTGCAGGCGGGCGCCATTGGTGACGTTCCACAGGTCCACGCGCTCATGCGGGAGGATGCCGGACGCGTCGAGCAGGTCCTGGTCGATGGAAATGGAGCCTTCATAGTGCAGGTCACACTGGGTGACCGTGGCAGAGTGAAGTTTGGCTTTCAACATGTTGAGCAACAAGGATGTGCCCTCCCGGCGATTAGACAGCGTGGCAAAATATGCTCACAGTGAGTATATGGGGTTCTGCTGCCCCGTCGGCAAGCGGCTTATGGCACTGCAGCATCAGAAGCGTAAAGCCCCATTCTGCAACATGGTGCAAAATCCCATTTGTAACTTTTGATGCAATATTGCGGCCATTTACACTCCGTGAGTGAAACAACCTTTGGGGGCTCGCGCGCAGGGACAGGCAGTGTTACCGTTTTGTTAAATATGGGACGGAACGCAGCTTAAGGGGACGCGCGTCATGAGATATGGACAGGTTGGGGTATTGGCCATCGCACTGGTTGCGACGGCATGCGCATCCAAGCAGGTCACGCCGGGGGGATCGACGCCCACAACAGAGGTTCCGCCTCCCCCTGCTCCGCCCCCACCGCCCCCTCCTCCACCTCCGCCCGTCTATAGTGAAGAGGATGGCGATTACGGCCCGGATCGCGGCCTGCCTTACCCTTCGACTGAAGTGGAGACACCGCCTCCACCGATGGTAGGATCGTCCGGCCCGGGACGCGGATCAGATCGGCCCATTGGCCGCGCCGTGAGCAGTGCAAAGCCTGGCAAGGACTACCTTCCCTTCATTGACGTCGCGATTGACGAAGCCGCGCTTTATTCCGAATACGGCCTGATGCTGCAGGACCGCTATACGCGCATCCAGATCGTCACGCTGAAGCCCGACGCCTATGACATTGAGGGCGTCTCATCGGGCCAACGCAAAGAGCCGCTTGAGATGCGCAACTATAACAAGGAGAGCCGCAACTGGTTTTCCCGCATGATGGGCTCGCGAAATGTCACACGCACACTGATTGCCGAGTTCGATGTCGCCAAGCCGGACATCAAAGCGACCAAGGCCCTGTTCTCCGCCACGTTCTCGTCCGACAGCAAGGAAGGCGAAGCCTGGACGACGAATGAAAGCATCGCCGTCTACGCCACGCCCTACTTCAAGGTGGGCCCCAACACGACAATCGAAGGCCGTTTCAGGCTGCAGCTGTCAGACGAGCGGCAAGGGAGCGCCGGGGCGAGCGTCATGGGCGCTCTGACGACGGCGGCCAACCTGATCGCGCCGGCCTCAACGCTGGTGACCTATTTTAACCAGCCTTTGATGCTGGAAGCGTCGAATTTCCTGAATACGCAGTCGACGACGCTGTTCGGACAGTCGATCACGGAGCAATCGACCAGCGCCTTCTCGGTGAAATCATGGAGCGATACGCCGATACTCGTTGTCTCGGCCGAGTTGCCCGAAGCGGGCAATATCAAGCAGACCAAGGGCAAGGGATCGATCGGCCAGTGGGCGGTCTATCTCGACCAGCCCATCCCCTCAATCTTCACGGCAGCGTCGTCTGACTATGATGGCCAGGAACCGGACTATACGGGCATCCCCTCGGGCGACATTCTCGCCTTCGATGTCGGCGAAGACCTGACCGTTTACGACTATATCTTCTCGCGGCTCGATCTTGCCGACCGTATCGCCAACCTGAACGATACTGGCGACGCCGATACGGCCCGCCTGATCTGCAGCCGTATTGAACGGGGCATGTCGGAGATCGGCTTTACCAGCTTTGATGCTGCGGCGGCCGTATGGGCCGCTTCGGCCAGCGACCAGTTCAACTCAGGTGCGCAGGCGGCATTGCAGCAGGATGGCCTGTGTCAGGCCATGGACCTCTGGCACCAGATGGGCGGTTGATCATACTCCCGCCGTATAGCGCCCGAACGACTCGAAATTATCTTGTTCTTGATATGGACATGAGGGTTAGCGAGCGTTAACACTTCCCTCAAAGGTTGTGCGGGTTGGGATAATGTTGATCGAAGACATAAGGAGCGCGCTGGCCGCAGCGCGGGCGGGTTGGCATGGCCAATCGCACCGGGCCCGCGGCGTTTATGGCGTGTATCTGGTAGAGGGATTTTCCCTTCCCGGCCTGATGCTGGCCGATGAAGGACTAATCTATATCGGCCACAATGTGACAGGCGCTTCCCATATCGATCATTTCGCAGGGACGCTCAATGCGAACCGTTCCACGTCGCCCCTACGCAGCCTCGGCGCGCTGCTGCAGCGCGAGCTGGCGCTCGAAGTCGCACCAACTAACGTATGGGACGATGGCTTCTCGTTCGCCTTCACGCCAGACAGCCAGGCGCGCCTTTCAGACTGGATGGCCAAGGCCCTTCATGTGGCGCAGCTGCCCCTCGCTTGCGACACGGCACAGGCGCGCTCCCTGCTGGTGCGTCAGCTGGAACCGCCCCTGAACCTGTCCGGATGGCGCAACCCGCAGCGCAACCATATCCTGTCCGCGCGGCGCGCTTGCGCCTACAGCGCCCACGCCGATTTCAACTGAGTTTTCCCCCTGAAACTCCGGTGGCGCGAAGCCATTGATGACCGATGTGGAAACTCCGGCCGCTCTTGTGCGTTTCAGGCTGGGCTGAGACAGTAATGTCGGCCAGACTGCGCAAGCCCGGACAAGAGGCCTCCGGCATAAAAGGGAGACGGATTTCATGCGGTGGCAAGGCGGACGCAAAGGCGGCAATGTTGAAGACAGACGGGGCATGAGTGGCGGCGCCGTTGCAGGTGGCGGCATTGGTGTACTGGTCATAGCGCTGATCGGTTACTTCGTTTTCGGGATTGACCCCTCGCAAACCGCCCAGATCATGGACCAAGCCGCCGTTTCGTCCTCGCCTCAGGAAGAGGCGCCGGTGGGCACGCCGGAAGATGAAGCCGGTCAGTTTGTCGATGTCATTGGCACTAATATCGATGACGTCTGGCGCGCGCAGATGCAGGGCTACCAGCCGCCTAATACTGTTCTCTATACGCAAGGCACGAATACCGGCTGTGGGTTTGGCCAGGCGGCCATGGGCCCCTTCTACTGCCCCAACGACCAGACCGTATATCTCGACCTCTCATTCTGGCAGGAAATGGAAACGAAGCTCGGCGCGTCCGGCGCAGACTTTGCCCGCGCGTATGTCATCGCCCACGAGTTCGGCCATCATGTGCAAACACTGACAGGCGCATCTGGCAAAGTGCGTGAAGCCCAGAAGAGCGCGCGCAGCCAGGCCGAGGCCAACCAGTATTCCGTCGCACTGGAACTACAGGCCGATTGCTATGCCGGCGTCTGGGCGGCCCACGCGGCTGAGGCCTCCGGCGGCCAGGTCGCGCTCGAACAGGGCGATGTGGAAGAAGGCATGAAGACCGCCAACGCGATCGGCGATGACATGCTGCAGAAGCGCTCAACCGGACGCGTTTCGCCCGAAGGCTTTACCCACGGCTCGTCCGAGCAGCGGATGGAGTGGCTGCGCCGCGGGATCACGACCGGCGACCCGCGGCAGTGCGATACGTTTTCTGCCCTTTAGAGGGCTCCACACCCTTGCATTTTTGCAAATGAGACCCATTCTCAATGGGACTAAGCGGGCCAGATCCGGCCCGCCCGGTCGTATTAGAGGAACCTGCTTATGCCAGATGGCCAAATCTTACCCGCCAATAACGCGCCCATCGTCAAAATGGTGCGACATGAGTTGAAAAGTCGGCATCTGACGGTCCAGGCTCACTCCTATGTGACGCCGAACATGATCCGCATCACGCTGACAGGCGAAGACCTCGCAGACTTCACTTCCCTCGCTCCGGACGACCATGTCAAACTGTTCGTTGAGGGACCGGATGGAACTGCGATGCGGGACTATACGCCACGCAGTTACTGGGCTGAAAGCCAAGAGCTCGTCCTAGACTTCGCAGTTCATGATGCCGGCCCGGCAACGGCCTGGGCGCTGCAGGCGAAACGCGGCGACAGCGTTGATATTGGCGGACCACGCGCGTCACGCATCATTACCGGCGATATTGCCTGCTGGGTCCTCATTGGCGATGAAACGGCGCTGCCCGCCATTGCGCGGCGCATGGAAGAATCCCCCGCCGGCACGCGGATCCACGCCATCATCTCCGTCCCAACCGAGGCGGACAAGCAAGTCATCACCACAGCTGCTGATGCCGGAATTACCTGGCTTGTGCGCGAGGCCAGCCCTGCACATACCGACATCCTGCTCGACCATGTGCGCACGATCGACATTCCCGCGCGCAGCTTCATCTGGATTGCCGCAGAGGGCGGCGAAACGCGGACACTGCGAGCCCACCTGCTTGAAGAGCGCGGCCATCCGAAACAATGGATGAAGGCCTCAGGCTACTGGGTGCGCGGCAAGCCTGATACGACGGAAAAGTTCGACTAGGCCCACGGAAGATAGCGTTAACACTCGATTCGCGAACTTCCTCTATTTTCACCCAAAAATAGATCGGGGAAACGCGCATGTCAGCCAAGGATGGCCCATCACCGCTTGTCGACAATATCGCTGAGCTGATGCAGGCATTTCTCGATGCCCTGCCCGATCCCGTGTTCATCAAGGATGAAAACCTGAACCTTATCTATGGCAATGCAGCGCTGGATCGCTTCATCCTGAAAGCGACGGGGATGACTGACTATCTGGGCCACCCCGACCGGGACATCTACCCAAGGGATCAGTGGGAGGTATTTGAGCGGGAGGACCGGAAGGTTCTCGCGAAAGGCATTTCGCTTAGTGAAGAGAAAATTGGCCCAGAGATGACGGCACTTACGAAAAAGCTGCCGGTCCGCCTGCCATCCGGAAAGATCGGCATTGCCGGCATCAATTTTGACATTACGGCCTACAAGATGACCGAAGCCCGGGCCCGCGAGACCGAGGCCGCCAGCCACGCCAAGTCGCAATTCCTGGCATCGATGAGCCACGAGATACGCACGCCGCTCAATGGCATTCTTGGCATGGCGCAATCCCTGATGTCGGATCCGGACCTGACACCCTCACAGCATGACAAGGTCGAAATCCTGCTCGACTCGGGCCGCACTCTTTTGTCGCTCGTCGACGATGTTCTCGACCTGTCAAAGATCGAGGCCGGCAAGCTGGCGATTGATGCCGTGGATGGAGACCTGCGCCATACGGTGAAGCGCGTCACCCGCCTGTTTGAGCCCAGAGCGCGCGAGAAGGGAATCGACCTGATCGTCTCGATCGATGATGCGCTCAATAGCGGCCTGCGCTTTGATCCCGTCCGCATACGGCAATGCCTCTCCAATCTCATATCGAATGCAATCAAGTTCACAGATGCCGGTCAGGTACGCATCTGCGTTGCCACCGAGCCGCAGGGCGACCACTGGCGCATAACGGTGCATGTTCACGATTCCGGAATAGGAATAAGCGGAGAAGCGCTCTCCGGCCTTTTCGCCGATTTCTCGCAGGCGGATTCCTCCACGACGCGCCGGTTCGGAGGCACGGGCCTTGGGCTTTCGATCACCCGTCGCCTTGCCCGCATGATGGGTGGCGACGTGGTTGCGCAAAGCGAGCCGGGCAAGGGCTCCACATTCACCCTGACATTCATGGCTGAACCCGCCGCGCTACACCGCCCGAAGGCGGCCTCAGGCGAGACACCCGTGATTGCCGCAAAATCGCTCACTGGCCTGCGCATCCTTCTCGCCGACGATAACCGCGTTAACCGGGAAGTGGTGAAGCTTTTCCTCACGCCCCATGATGTGCAGATCACCGAGACAGAGAACGGACAGCAAGTGCTCGACATGCTCGCCCGCGAGCCATTCGATATAGTGCTTCTGGATGTCCACATGCCCGTTATGGATGGCATGGAAGCGCTAGCGATCCTGCGCTCCAGTGATACGCCGTATCGTGACATTCCGGTCATCGCGCTGACAGCGGATGCCATGTCCGGCGACCGCGAGCGCTTCCTTTCGAAGGGGGCAAACGGCTATGTCACCAAACCGATCGATCAGGGTGACCTGCTGAGCGTCATTGCGCGCGTGCGCGGGCGACCAGCGCCCGGAGACAGGGCTGCCGATCCTCTGCAGGACATGCTCGCAGGGCTGGAGTGCACGAAGCCCCACACTGCGTCTCCCGACGATCCACTCGACATTTTGCGTCAGGAATGGCTGACATCCACGCATACCCAGTTGAGACGCCTGATCTACGAACTGGGCGCGGAAAACGATATTGCGGCGCCTGATGTGCACCGCATCGCTCACGATTGCCAGGGTCAGGGGCCCTTCTTTGGATTTCAGCTCTTCGGATCTATCGCCAGTGATCTCTGCTTCATCCTGCGCACCCGTTCCGGGCCAATGAATGAAGAGATGCGGGAACTGACAGGGCGCTATGTGCGCGCCATGCTCTATCTGCTGGAACAGGGCATCAGCGGAACCGGCGGCCCATCAGGCAGTGCGCTTCGGATGAAGCTCGCTGCCTGACAGGATTATCCGGTTCTGACGCTTTCGACCTACGTATCCAGGAAGCTGCGCAGTTTGCGGCTGCGGCTTGGGTGTTTCAGTTTACGGAGCGCCTTGGCTTCGATCTGGCGGATACGTTCGCGGGTCACCGAGAATTGCTGGCCGACTTCTTCCAGCGTGTGGTCGGTGTTCATGCCGATACCGAAGCGCATGCGCAGCACGCGTTCCTCACGCGGGGTGAGCGAGGCGAGCACGCGCGTGGTTGTTTCGCGCAGGTTCGACTGGATCGCGGCGTCGACGGGCAGAAGCGCCATCTTGTCCTCGATGAAGTCGCCGAGGTTTGAATCCTCGTCGTCGCCAATCGGTGTTTCCAGCGAGATCGGCTCTTTCGCGATTTTCAAAACCTTGCGGATCTTTTCCAGCGGCAGACCCAGCTTTTCGGCCAGCTCTTCCGGTGTCGGCTCGCGACCAATCTCGTGCAGCATCTGGCGCTGGGTACGGATGATCTTGTTGATCGTCTCGATCATGTGCACAGGGATACGAATCGTGCGGGCCTGGTCCGCAATGGAGCGGGTAATGGCCTGGCGAATCCACCATGTGGCATAGGTCGAGAACTTGTAACCGCGACGGTATTCGAACTTGTCGACGGCTTTCATGAGGCCAATGTTGCCTTCCTGGATGAGATCCAGGAATTGCAGGCCACGGTTGGTGTATTTCTTGGCAATCGAGATCACGAGACGCAGGTTGGCTTCGACCATTTCCTTCTTGGCGATGCGCGCCTCGCGCTCACCCTTCTGGACCGTTTGCACCAGCACGCGATAATCATCGATCGGAATGCCGATTTCCTGCGCGATCTCGGAAATCTCGCCGCGAACGGCTTCGATCTCGTCATCCTTGCCCTCGATGAAGCGTTTCCACTTCGCCGACAGCGCCTTCACGCGCTCGCCCCATTCCGGCTCCAGCTCGTGGCCGAAATAGTTCTCGAGGAATTCCTTGCGTGGCACGCCATGGGCGTCGGCCATGCGCATCAGCTTGCCTTCCAGGCCCATCAGCTTCTTGTTGATGGCGTAGAGCTGCTCGACCAGTGCCTCGATACGGGCATTGTTGATGTGGATCGTTTTCAGGCTGTCGACGATATTGTTCGACAGCTCGTCATACTCGGCCTGGGCCTTGGGTGTCAGGTCCTTGCCTTCGAGACGACGGCCGACCAGCTTGTCCTGCAGCTTGCGGTAACGACCGAAACCGTCCGCAATCTCGTCGAGCTTGGCGAGCACGCCTTCGCGCAGTTCCGCTTCCATGGCCGACATGGACATTGCCGCAGCATCGTCCTCGTCGTCCTCATCGTCGTCGGTTGCGCCTTCTTCGCCTTCGGCTTTCGCCTCGTCGGCTTCGTCTTCTTCTTCCTTGGGCTTGGGCTCAGGCGGCGGGTTTTCCGCGCCATAGGTTGCCTCAAGGTCGATCAGGTCGCGCAGGAGGATGCGCTCGTTGATCAGCTCGTCACGCCACACCATCATGGCTTCGAAGGTCAGCGGGCTTTCGCACAGGCCGCGGATCATCGCGTCCCGACCAGCTTCGATCCGCTTCGCAATGGCGATTTCGCCTTCGCGGGAGAGCAGCTCGACGGCGCCCATTTCGCGCAGGTACATGCGCACGGGGTCGTCCGTGCGGTCAGAGCCGCGCGCATTGCCCTTCTTGGTGACAACTTTCTTGTCTTCGATCTTGGTGAGCGCCTTGCCTTCGGCTTCGGCCTCTTCCTCGCTCTCGACCACCGCAATGCCCATTTCCGAGATCTGGGACATCACGTCCTCGATCTGGTCCGAGGTCATGTCCTCGGCAGGCAACAGGGCGTTGACCTCGTCATGCGTGATGAAGCCGCGCTTCTGGGCGCGCTTCAGGACTTTCTTGACGTCGGTTGCGTTGAAATCGACGAGGGCGGTTTCGCCGTCCTTTTCGTCTTCGCCTTCACCATCACCCGCGGTGTTCTTCTTTTTGGTGGCTGTTGCCATTCAATTTTTCTCCTGTGGGTGCTCCGGCATCTGCCCTGCCGGATTACCCAAAATTGCCCTGCGCCTTCAGCTTTCGCCGACTTTTCCTGCTGCCTCGTTCATGCGGGCCTTGAGGGCCCTACGTTCTGCGACAAGCTGATGCCTTCGGCGCCACGCAGATGGCGACGCCGTTGACTCCCCGCTCGCAGCTTCTGTGCCAGAGCCGGGATCCTGCCCGTCGGAACCTCTCACCGCCATGTATTGCTCGAGGGCTATAAGCCATTCCCTTGCCTCGGGCCCATCGGCCGCTATCTGAGGCGTATCAGGATAATCTTTGAGCAATCTGGATGCGCGCATGTTCCCAGTTTCGAGTAAATGGGCGCTCATGACGCTGCGGTCAATAGCTTTCCCTGCGTTCACAAAGTCCAGCACGCAGTCGCGTATCTGGCTGACATCCGGATCAGGGAAGATCGAGGCGGCCAGTGTTTCCGCGCCGAGCGCCAGAAGGAAGGGACTGTCAATCGCCCGCACGACGGCCCCGAGACCACGCAGCTTGGCGGGCGCGCCGCTCTTCAGCGCCGCCTGACCAGACTCGCCCGAGGCGGGATTATGTCCCGTTCCGGGGCGCTTCCTGTTGTTGTAACTGTTATTACCGGCGCTGTTGGTGCGGTTATTATTGCTGCGGTTTGCCTGACGCACCTGCCAGAAATGATCGCGCATGCGGGCCTTGAGATCGCGCTCATAGGCGGCCCGCACGCCGGGATGCCGGATCAGGGCCGACGCTGCAGCGAGGCGCGCCTCCAGCCCGGCCTGGCGTTCGGGCGTATCGAGCGGCTCTGCATCGCGCTCACGTCGCCAGAGCAGTTCTGAAAGGGCAAGACGATTATCCAGTGCCTCGGTCATCGCCGCAGGGCCGCGCTCGCGAATCAGGTCGTCGGGGTCCATGCCATCAGGCAGCAGGACGAAATAGAGCGACCGGCCCGGCTCGACATGAGGCAACGCACGGTCGAGCGCACGGAACGCAGCTCCGACCCCTGCCTTGTCGCCGTCAAAACAAAGTACCGGTTCAGGGCCTGCGCGCCAGAGAAGCGAGATCTGGTCCTCGGTCAGCGCGGTGCCTAGCGGCGCGACGGCGTGCCCGAAGCCGGCCTCGGCCAGCGCGATCGCATCCATATAGCCTTCGCAGACGATGAGGCCACCGCCCTCACCCGAGCCCAGCGCTTCGCGGGCCGCCTTGTAACGATAGAGGACGCGGGACTTGTGGAAGAGCGGTGTATCGCCGGAGTTCAAATATTTCGGCCTGGCATCGGGCGTCAGTCCCCTGCCCCCGAACGCAATGATGCCCCCCCGGGAATCCGGGATCGGGAACATCAGGCGCCCGCGGAAGGCGTCATAGGGCTCGCCGCCCTTATCGCTTTCCTTGGCGAGGCCTGCTTCCAGGATTTCCGGCATCGTGAAGCCTTCGGCCTTCAGGTGGTCGATTGTCTTGCGCCAGTCATCAGGTGAATAGCCGAGCCTGTGGCGCCGCCAGGCTGCCGGCAGGAGACCCCGCCCTTCTAGATAGGCCCGCGCCGCGGCGCCTTCGGTCGATTGCAGGCGATCCTCATAATAGCTGGCCGCTGCTTCACACACGGCTTGCAGGCGCTTGCGGTGATCATATTCCTCGGCCGCTTCAGGGCTGGCCTTGGGAAGGCTCATCCCCGCTTCTTCGGCAAGTTTCTCGACCGCTTCCATGAAGGAGAGTCGCTCGGTCTCCATGATGAAACTGATGACGTCGCCGCCCATGCCAGAGGAGAAGCATTTGAAGATGCGCTTCTGGTCGTTGACGTAGAAGCTCGGGCTTTTCTCATTGGTGAAGGGCGACAGCCCGACCCATTCCTTGCCCTTCTTTACCAGTTTCACCTTGCGGCCGATCACATCCGAAGGCCGGATGCGGGCCTTCAGTTCTTCGACGAAGCCATCAGGGATGCGCACGGTCTGGGACATTGAATAGAGTGTAGCGCGTTGCGGCATTCCGGGAAACGCGGAAATAGCCGGATGGGCTGCCAATATGAAAATGGCCCCGCCTTACGGCAGGGCCATATCATTTCGTACCGGATCATCCGGCGCGAGGTCTAGTCCATGTCGTGGAGCACGGGAGCAGTTTTCATCTGCTCAGGTGTCTTGTTGATCATGACTTCACCTTCGCTGTCGCCTTGAACAACTGTAATGGCGCTAAAGTCGATGACGAGGCGTTCGTCAGAAGCGACGCCCGACACACCGTCGGTCACGACGGCATGTTTCACATGGCCTTCAGCATCCATGATCAGGTCAGTAATGCGTGTGTAGTTGTCGGCAACAGCCAGTTCGGCATTCGTGCCCATCAGTTCGGATGCGAGACTGTAATCGTTCAAGCCATCCTGCTCGAATTCAGCAACGCCTTCGAGCGACTCGTCGACGAGAGCGGCCGAAACTTCAGGCTCGCCTTCGGCATCAAGCTTCACGCTGACCGAGCTGAACGGGAGCGTGCCGAGGTCACCAGCAACGCCGAGGATGCCGCCGTCACGGAACACAATCTGGCCCGGTGCACCATCCTTACCGAGCAGAACGTCGGCAACCGTAGCGATTTTTTCGCCATCTGCACCGACAATGTCATCACCAATCAGCTCAGACGCTTCATATTCGCCAGCGGCCATTACGTACGAGGCACGGGCAACTTCGACCTCATCCATGGTCGTGTTGTCGACTGTGGCGTCAGCCATGTCAGTGGATTCAGTATGGGCTGCAGGGTCGTTCACACCAGCAGTGTCAACGGTTGTGTCAGCGCCTGAGCAAGCAGCCAGAAGGGCGATAGCAGCGACGGCACCAATAGGGGCAATATAATGTTTCATTGTAAGGTTCCTTTCCTTGCGAGAACACCCGGTTAACGCGAAGTGTCGTCGCTCGGTTCCGTTCAGGCCCCGCATTTTCAGAAAGGAATCATGAAGGGACAGCGACGCGCGCAGTCCCTCCAGCAGGTTTCGATATTCTATTGGCTCAGGAGCGCGAGAGCGCTTCGCGGACGGCCTTGCCGGCACTGCCCGTGTCAATCATGCCGGGAAACTTCTTCTTGAGGGCCGACATGCAGCGCCCGACATCCTTGAGCTTGGATGCACCGAGGTCCTCGACAATATCCTTCACAGCCGCTTCGAGCTTGGCACCACTCAGCGGCACCGGCAGGAATTTCTGGATGACTTCGATTTCTTCGCGCTCGCGGATGGCGTCCTCAAGGCGACCGGCTTCCTCATGCTCGCGCGCAGAGACTTCGCGCTGGGCGACCATGGTTTCGAGCACGGAGCGTACGTCGGCGTCCGGGCAACCTTCGCCGACACCGCGGCCACGCGCACAGACATCCCTGTCGCGCACGGCGCACTCGATCAGTCGCAGCGTCGCCATACGGACGTCGCTTGCGCCTTTTTCGGTCTCGGATTTCAATGCCTGGACGATGCGCGCTTTGAGCGACATTGTATCAGTTGTATCCTCTCGGCCCATGCCGTTATTGCCTTTCACATGCCGCATGCGCCACTTTGCTTGACGATGCGCAGACTCAGCCCCATTAACCGGACAAAATCTTCGGTCGGTTGGGTTAACGACCGGGAAACGGCCCGGAAGCGAAATGAGATATGACTAAAGACACCAAAGTTCAAGCTGACTCACCAGCGACGGGAGCCGTCGCCTTGGCAGATGGCACCATTTTCCTGGGATTCGGCGCAGGCGCTGCAGGAACAAATGTCGGTGAGATCTGCTTCAATACCAGCATCACCGGCTATGAAGAGATCCTGACGGACCCTTCCTATGCCTCGCAGGTGGTTCTCTTCACTTTCCCGCATATCGGAAATGTTGGCGCCAATGCCGACGATCAGGAAGAATCGTCGGCCGAGGGCATGAAAGCCGCCCGCGGTGCCATTTTCCGCGAGCCGATCACCGCGCCTTCCAATTTCCGCTCGACCAGCCACTTTGACGCCTGGATGAAATCACGTGGCATTATCGGCCTCTCGGGTGTGGATACGCGCGCGATGACCCGGCTGATCCGCGAAAAGGGCATGCAGAAGGTCGCCATCTGTCACCAGCCTGAAGGCGGTATCAATACCGATGCGCTGATCGAGCAGGCCCGCGCCTGGAAAGGCCTGGACGACGCAGACCTTGCAGCCGATGTCGTCAGCGCGGCGAACTATGAAAACAGCGAGCAGACCTGGAAGGCCGGAAGCGGCTACGGCGCGCTTGAAGACGCGAAGTTCCACGTCGTCGTGGTGGATTTCGGTGTGAAGAAAAACATCCTGCGCAACCTCGCCAGCGTTGGCGCCCGCAGCACGGTCGTGAACGGCGATGCGACGGCTGCCGAGATCGCGGCGCTAAAGCCTGATGGCGTCGTCTTCTCCAACGGCCCTGGCGACCCTGCAGCGACCATCCTGCGCTCCGGCGACATGATCCGCGACGTGATCGCCAGCGGCACGCCGATCCTCGGCATCTGTCTCGGCCACCAGTTGCTGGCTCTGGCGCTTGGCGCCAAGACAATGAAAATGGCCCAGGGCCACCATGGCGCCAACCACCCGGTGCGCGACCACACGACGGGCAAGGTCGAGATCGTGTCGATGAACCATGGCTTCACGGTGGATCCATCCACGCTGCCTGCAGGCGTCGAGGAAAGCCACACGTCGCTCTTCGACGGCACCAATTCCGGTCTCAGCGTCGCTGGCAAGCCGATCATCTCGGTTCAGCACCACCCCGAAGCATCGCCCGGCCCGCAGGACAGCTTCTACCTGTTCGACCGTTTTGCCGGCCTGATGGCCGACCATCGTGGCTAAGACTTCCGGCGCAGGCCGGATCGTCCTGCACGCCTGACCCATATGGACATCGCTGTCGCGCCTCCCGGTGACAACAGACTCGGCGTCATCGCCGGGGACCTGTCGCTGAAGGGCTGGAGCTGGCAACCGGACATGCTGCCCGAAGCGCTCGCATCAGCGCTGCGCGCCGAAATCCTGGAACGCGACAGGGAACAGGACCTCGACCCGGCCGGCATCGGCCGCGAGGACATGTTCCAGCTGGCTCGCGATGTGCGCCGCACCCGTATCTCATGGATGGATGGATCAAGCCCCGCCCAAAAGGCTTTCCTGGCTTGGGCGGAACCCATTCGTGAAAGCCTGAACCGCGCCCTGATGCTTGGCCTGTTCGATTTCGAGGCCTGCTTCGCCGTCTATCCGGTCGAGGGCTTCTATGATCGCCACGTCGACAGTTTCGAGGGCGCACGCAACCGCGTCATTTCGCTCGTTGTCTATCTCAATGAAGACTGGAGCGATGATCTTGGTGGCGCACTGGTGATCTGGCCCGAAGGCGCGGACACCGACGTTGCGCCCGTCGCCCGCCTGTTGCCCAAAGGCGCGGGCGCTGTCTTCATGCTGTCGGAAACGGTGCCCCATGCCGTTGAAGTCACCCGGGCGCGTCGCTACGGCATCGCCGGCTGGTGGCGTGTCAACCAGTCGGGCATTGACCGCGTTGACCCGCTGACCTAGCGCAGTCCCCGCAGCAATTCCTCGAAGGCCTCGAACAGATTGTCAGCGGTTACGCCCGGATCCTTACGCGACAGCGAAAATCCCGCCCCGTTCAGCGCGTTGAGCAGCATTACCGACATCGGCACGATACGCTCCTCGCTGATATGGCCCTTCTTCGCCAGATAGCGCAGGCCATTGGCCACATTGTTGCGCCCGAGCCGGTCGTCATCCTCCTGCCAGCGCTCTAGCCCCATGACGGCCCTCCCGTCTGTCAGCACGATCCGCTGGTAGGCCTCTGTCGACGCCCATTTGAAATAGACCCGGATGCCAGCAAGGAAGGCGGCATAGGGATCGGTGGACGAAACAGCGGCGGCCGCAGCGGCGCGCGTTTCTGAATCCATTTCCAACTGCACCTCGGTCCATACTTCCCTGAACAAAGCGTCCTTGCTGGAAAAATGGTGGAACAGGGCGCCCTTTGTCGTCCCGGCCTCGTCAACAATCGCCGCGATCGAAGTGTCCGTATATCCCTTTGTTTCAAACAGGTGCCGGGCCGCGGCAAGTATACTGCGGCGAGTCTCCTCAGCCTGCTCGGGCGTGCGCTTGACCATCGGATAATTGGCCTATTGTTGCTTTATCATACCAGTGGTATGTAAAACTTACAATTGGATGGGTTTCCTCCGTGAAATTTGACCAATCGCAATTACGCAGGCTGGGTGGGGATCCGTATGCCTGCTGATGGTGGACAGAAAGGCCACTCTGGCGCCTCTTTAGGCCGCTGGAGCGGTCTTTTTTTTCGCTTGCAGACGATCAGCTCTCAGCGCCTTCAATTCGCCGCCAAGGTGCTCCTCGAAATAGCGGTCGCACCCTAGGCACATATTGGCGACGTCCCGGCCTTTTCCGTCGGTCGCAACCGATTTCTGCCGGAACACGTCGCGGCTCCAGCCGGCGGCCTCGCCCATCCGTTCCGGATCGCCATCGTTCAGCGCCTGTATGGCAGGCAGGGTGGCCACACTGTCCAGGATGTCCTGCAGCTTCTCCTCAGCCAGCGAACCGAGCGGCGCCTTTGTCTTCAGGCAGCACGGATAGATCGATCCGTCAGGCTCGATGGCAATCTCGCTGCCGGCTTCGTGCATCTTCAGGAAGTTGCGTCCGCCTGACCATCGCGTGCAAAAGTTCGTCTCATAGCCCGCATTGGACAGGCCGTTTGCCCAGGCGCGGCCGCGCGGCCACAGCTCGCCGATCCACAGATCTTTCTGCGCGCCGAAGAACAGGAATGTCGGCCCCTCGCCCTTCGTACGCTTCGCCGGATCCGGCGATTTCAGCTTCTCGCTCCTGGCCCCGCCAATTGCGATCTCGCGCACGCCCCGGCTGTCCATCAGCGCTCGCATATCCTGCATGAAGCGGAATTTCTTCTCGCCTTTCATGCCGACATGGAAGTCATCAATCGAGGCGATCGCGATGCCCGTCACACCGCGCGCCAGAACTTCATCCAGGATTTCCGGTGTCACGACATCACCCGTCGTCTGGATCGAGATACGTGGCCCTGTTTTACCCCAGCGCGCGCGGATTGCTTCAAGGGCCGGATAGAACAACTCTTCGCGCACGCCGTCGATCAACAGTTCACCGCCTGCCAGTATCAACGTGGTTCGCTCGCGCTGACCTGTTTCGGCATTCGCCCAGGTCATGTCGTCCGGCAGGTTGGCAATGATCTTCTCATACGCATGCTGGCCCTCGGCCACGACCCGGGTCAGCGCATCGCGCACATAGGGCCGGAACCGGTCATCATAACAATGTGCGCATTTGCGATGGCAGGCCCAGGTGAGAACCCAGTAGATTGATTGCATGAGGTATCTCCGACCCTTTTGCATCGAGCCTAGGGGGAGGCCTGAGCGGCGTCGAGGGGACTCACGCCGAGTTGACCGCACGGCATCCGCCCCATGAAATCATCGGAAATGCTTCACGAACCGGCTTCGCGTCGCTATCTTTGGTTCATGACTGATCAAGCCCCCCAGCCCAAGCTCGAAATCCGGATCATTCCGGTGACGCCCCTGCAGCAGAACACGTCCATGATCTGGTCGACCGCGACCATGGAAGGTGTCTTCATCGATCCGGGCGGCGAAGTGGACCGGCTGATGGCGGCGGCCGAACAATTCGGCGTCAAGATCGTCGCCGTCTGGCTCACCCATGGCCATCTGGACCATGCCGGCGCTGCAACAGCCGTTTCAGAACGCACCGGTTGTCCCATCATTGGCCCGCACGAGGACGACCAGTGGCTGCTCGACGAGGTCGAAGCGCAGGGCGCCAAATACGGCATCACGGATGGCAAGAATGTCACTCCCACGCGCTACCTGCATGATGGCGACGAGCTGGAACTCGGCGGCACCAAATTTGGCGTGGCCCACTGCCCTGGCCACACGCCCGGCCATGTCGTGATCTATAATAAGGAAGGCGCCCTCGCCTTTGTCGGCGATGTCCTGTTCCAGGGTTCTGTCGGCCGGACGGACTTTCCGCGCGGCAATCACCAGCAGCTGATCGACTCCATCACCGGTAAGCTCTGGCCGCTTGGCAACGAGATGCGCTTTGTGCCGGGCCACGGCCCGATTTCCACGTTTGGGCACGAACGCCAGTCCAATCCCTTCGTGGCCGACAGCGTGACAGGCTACCAGGGCGCCGCGCGAGAAGAGGCTGACATCATGAGCCAGAAACTCTCCAAACGCTGGACTTGACGCCAATTGCACCTGATTTCCTAACCAGCTTGTAACAGCAAGCCATGGAACCGCTTCTCGTCACGGGACGTTTGCACCCCGTGATCAAGATAAGGAGCACACAATGACAACCTATATGAAGCTCTTCGCAGCAGGCGCGAGCGCCATTGTACTCGCCGCCTGTACATCCAGCGGCACGACTGAAAAGAACGCCGCTTATGGCGCAGCAGCCGGCGCCGTTGCAGGTGCAGTGATCGGTAACAATGTCGGTGATGGCGATGCCCAGCGTGGCGCCGTTATTGGTGGTGTGCTCGGTGGTGCAGCTGGTGCAGCCAAGGGCTGTTCGGAGTCTGAAGACTGCGACATGCCAGGTGTGAAAGACCAGGAAGACGAACGTGACGCTGACGGCGACGGCTATGCCAACGCCTATGACCGTTACCCATACGACTCGCGCCGCTGGTAGCACGCAAGTCATCGGCGACTGAACATCGCCAGGGCAAGCCCCGTATCCTGATCAGGATGCGGGGCTTTTCTATGTGCCTAATGTCAGTGAAATGTTGCCACATTCCGCCCCGTTTCTGCCCTTGAATGACCTTGGCCCGCCGGGGAACACGGCATAATGACTCGCCGTTTGTTCCAGGTCCGCACATCAGCCGGACGTTGAGCAGGAACCCTCTATGCCACGCGCCCATACCGTCCTTGACGACACATCCGCTTTTCTGGCCATGCTGACCCAAAGCGCACCTGAAGCAATCGTGCGTAACCGTGTCGATGCATGGGTGGACACTTGGTCAAGCGACGCCTGCGCAAAAGACATGGAAGCCCTGCGGCCGCTCATGGGAGAGGGCAATCTGAACATGATGAGTGATTTCGGTTCGGATATCGCCGTAAGCAACTCGTTTGAGACCTATCAGGACGTATGGATGCCGGTCCTCCGCGAGACGTTTAGCAGCTGGCAATTGGAGCTCGCGTCCGATGTCGACATCAGGGCGTCGCAGGGCCTCGCGTCGGCAGCCTATTTTACCCTGTTCGAAGGGGAGACGCATGAGGGCACGTCAATGGTCCAGCGCCAGGCTGTTTCTGCCGTCTGGGAAATCCAGAGTGGCGAGTGGCGCCTCGTGCAGGAGCACACGTCAGTCGACTCCGAAGGCCGCATGGCTTGATCGGCCGCCGCGCCCTGCTGCGACAACACGACCCTCTCTTGCCCCCTGCTATCCCAAAGCCAGATGAGATAGCAGCCAAGGACCTGTTTACCCTTGCCCTTGGCACCGACTCCCCGCTATGAGGCAGCCGTTTGACCGGGAGAGAGAATTACCATGCCGAAGCGCACTGATATCAAATCGATCCTCGTCATCGGTGCCGGCCCGATCATCATCGGCCAGGCCTGCGAATTCGACTATTCCGGCGTACAGGCGGTCAAGGCGCTGAAGTCCGAAGGCTACCGGGTCATCCTGGTCAACTCGAACCCGGCGACGATCATGACCGACCCGGACCTCGCAGACGCGACTTATATCGAGCCGATCACACCCGAGATTGTCGAGAAGATAATTGAAGTCGAAAAGCCGGACGCCCTGCTGCCCACCATGGGCGGCCAGACGGCGCTGAACTGTGCGCTCGACCTCCACTATGCCGGTATCCTCGAAAAGCATGGTGTCGAGCTGATCGGCGCCAAGGCCGAGGCCATCGAGATGGCCGAAGACCGCAAACTGTTCCGCGAAGCCATGGACCGGATCGGCCTTGAAAACCCGCGCGCCGCCATCATCGCCTCGCCTGAAATCCGCGGCGAGAACGGCAAGATCAAGGGCTATGACCGCCTCTCCGGACTCAAAGCGGCCATGGATGCCCTCGAAACGGTCGGTCTGCCGGCCATCATCCGCCCCGCCTTCACCCTTGGCGGCACCGGCGGCGGCATCGCCTACAATGTCGAGGAATACGAGGAAATCTGCCGCTCGGGCATCGCCGCTTCGCCAAACGCCCAGATCCTGATCGACGAAAGCCTGCTCGGCTGGAAGGAATACGAGATGGAAGTTGTCCGCGACACGGCGGACAATTGCATCATCATCTGCTCCATTGAGAATATCGACCCGATGGGTGTGCACACAGGCGACTCGATCACTGTCGCCCCCGCTCTGACGCTGACCGACAAAGAATACCAGATCATGCGCAACGCCTCGATCGCGGTGTTGCGCGAGATCGGCGTCGAGACGGGCGGTTCGAACGTGCAGTTCGCCGTGAACCCGAAAGACGGCCGCCTGATCGTCATCGAGATGAACCCGCGCGTGTCGCGCTCCTCGGCGCTGGCCTCCAAGGCCACCGGCTTCCCGATTGCCAAGATCGCCGCCAAGCTTGCCGTAGGCTACACGCTCGACGAGCTCGACAATGACATTACCGGCGTCACGCCTGCCAGCTTCGAACCGACCATCGATTACGTCGTAACCAAGATCCCGCGCTTCGCCTTTGAGAAGTACAAGGGCGCCGATCCTGTGCTCACCACGGCCATGAAATCGGTCGGTGAAGCCATGGCCATCGGCCGGAGCTTCCAGGAGAGCCTCCAGAAAGCGCTCTGCTCGCTCGAGACGGGCCTTTGCGGTCTTGATGACCTGCCGTTTGAAAGCGATGCCGCGCTGCGTCAGGCCCTCGCCCTGCCGACGCAAGACCGCCTGCGCGTCGTCGCCCAGGCCTTCCGCGAAGGCATGAGCGTTGAGGACGTTCATGGCGTCACCTCCATCGACCCCTGGTTCCTCCGCCAGATTCAGGAAATTACCGAGGTCGAGGCCAAGGTCCGCGCCAATGGCCTGCCTGACGATGCGCATGCACTGATCGAACTCAAATCCATGGGCTTCTCCGACAAGCGCCTCGGCCAGCTGGTCGACAAGACAGAAGCCTGGATACGCGGATACCGTCACACGCTGAACGTGCGCCCCGTCTACAAGCGCATCGACACCTGCGCCGCCGAGTTCGCGGCCAAGACGCCGTATCTCTATTCCACCTACGAGCATGCCTCCTATGGCACCGAAGCACCCGACTGCGAGGCCCTGCCTTCGACCCGCGACAAGGCCATCATCCTCGGCGGTGGGCCCAACCGGATCGGTCAGGGCATCGAGTTCGACTATTGCTGCTGCCACGCCGCCTATGCGATGGAAGACCTCGGCATCGAGTCGATCATGGTCAACTGCAACCCGGAAACCGTCTCCACCGACTATGACACGTCCGACCGCCTCTATTTCGAGCCGCTGACCGACGAGCACGTGCTTGAGATCATCCACAAGGAGCAGAGCGTCGGCACACTGAAAGGCATGATCGTCCAGTTCGGCGGCCAGACACCGCTCAAGCTCGCCAGCACGCTTGATGCCGAGAACGTGCCGATCCTCGGCACCAGCCCGGACTCCATCGATCTCGCAGAAGACCGCGAACGCTTCGCCGCGCTGCTCGACAAGCTGAACATCCAGCAGGCCCCGTCGCGCGTCGCTCGCAGCGTCGAAGAAGCTGAAGTGAAGGCCCACGAGATCGGCTATCCTGTCATGCTGCGGCCGTCCTTCGTGCTCGGTGGCCGCGCCATGGAAATCGCCCGCGATGACGAAGACCTCCGCAAGTTCGCCGCCGAGGCCCTGATGGTCTCCGGCGACGCCTCGCTCTTCATCGACCGCTACCTGTCCGACGCCATCGAGGTCGACGTCGACGCCATCTGCGACGGCACAAACGTCCACGTGGCGGGCATCATGGAGCATATCGAGGAAGCCGGCGTCCATTCCGGCGACAGCGCCTGCGCCCTGCCGCCCTACACGCTCTCACCTGCCCTGCAGGCCCGCCTCGCCGAGCAGACAAAGGCCCTCGCGCTGGCCCTCAAGGTGCGCGGCCTCATCAACATCCAGTTCGCGGTCAAAGGCGACGAGATCTACGTCCTCGAAGCGAACCCGCGCGCCAGCCGCACGGTGCCTTTCGTGGCAAAGGCCGTCGGCGCGCCGATTGCCGGCATTGCTGCCAAGATCATGGCCGGCGAAGCGCTCCCCAGCTTCGACCTCACCAATGCCAATCCGCGCCGCGTCGCCGTCAAGGAAGCCGTCTTCCCGTTCGCCCGCTTCCCGGGCGTCGATCCGCAGCTTGGCCCGGAAATGCGCTCGACCGGCGAAGTCATGGGCTGGGACGACGATTTCGGCATGGCCTTCCTGAAGTCCCAGCTTGGCGTCGGCGTCCGCCTGCCCGAAAGCGGCAAGGTCTTCATCTCGGTGCGTGATTCCGACAAGAAAGCCATTGCCGAAGCGGCCCGCAAACTGGTCGACATGGGCTTCACCCTGCTCGCGACCAGCGGGACCGCCACCTTCTTTGAGCAGCAGGGTCTCCCGGTCCAGCGCGTCAACAAGGTGCTCGAAGGCCAGCCGCACATCGTCGACGCAATGATTAATGGCGACGTGCAACTGATGTTTAATACAACTGAAGGTGCAGCGTCCCTGTCCGATAGCGCGTCGATCCGCCGGACGGCCGTTAACCGCAAGATCCCATATTTCACAACACTTTCAGCCTCGATTGCCTCCGTTCAGGCCATCACGAGCCTGAAAACGCGGGAAATCTCGGTGCGCGCCTTGCAATCGGCCTGACCGGGGCCCACTTGACGGCCTCTGATTTTGCGACAAGCATTTCGCGCCAATATACAAATACAAAGGACCTGACATGGAACGCATTCCCATGACCGCTGAAGGCCATGCTGCGCTTCAGACAGAACTGAAGGCTCTGAAATCCGTAGAACGCCCGAGCATCATTGCGGCGATCGCCGAAGCGCGCGCACATGGCGACCTGTCGGAAAACGCCGAATATCATGCCGCCAAGGAGAAGCAGAGCTTCATCGAAGGCCGTATCAGCGAGATTGATGACAAGCTCGCACGTGCTGACGTCATTGATGTCTCGAAATTCTCCGGCACCAAGATCCGCTTCGGCGCGACCGTCACCATTGTCGACGTCGACACCGAAGACGAGCAGACCTACAAGATCGTCGGTGAGGACGAGGCCTCCGTGAAACTCGGCAAGATTTCGATCACCTCGCCCATCGCCCGTGCCCTGATCGGCAAGGAGGAAGGCGACGAAGCCGAAGTCTCCGCGCCCTCCGGCGCCCGCGCCTACGAGATAGCCAAGGTCGAGTACAAATAATGGGCGGGGCGGGCCTGCTCGGACCTTCAGTCTGGGCGGTGTCCGATGGCCGCGCAGGCAACGCCTCACAGGTGCGCGCCATCCTGCAGGCGCTTGGCGAAACGCGTCGCTGGATGAAGATCGCCCATATCGATGGCGCCGCGCACCGGGCCGACCCGGTCACGCTGAGCCCGCGCGCGCCGTGGACATGGCTGCCCGCAGACAAATGGCCCCTGCTCGCCCACTCTCTGCCCGCAGCCCAGCGCGGCGTGCTGGAAGGCCCATGGCCTACCGTCTGGATTGCCGCCGGTCGCCGCTCAGCCCCCTTCACGCGGGCCGTGCGCGAACTCTCGGGCGGCAAGACGCTCACCGTCCAGATCCTTGATCCAAACATTGACCCATCCAATTTCGACATGCTGGTCGCCCCCAGCCATGATGAAGTCACTGGCCCCAATGTGATCGAGACGATCGGTTCGCCTTCCTATTTCGCCCCCGACACGATCGAGGATGCCGGACAGGCCTTTGCCGATCTCGCCGACGAGCGCGCCAAGAGCGCCATTGTCATCATTGGCGGCGATTCCAAGACGCATACGTTCACCGAGGCGGCCGCCGAGCGCCTCGAAGGCCAGCTCCGCCAACTCGCTGGCCTCGGCTGGCGCCTGCGCATCACAACATCGCGTCGCACGCCGCTTCAGGTCGTCACGCGCTTCCGCAACCTGGCAGACCAGGTCGGCGCCCGCTTCTGGTCCGGCCCTGAAGACGGCCAGAACCCCTATATCGCGTGGCTCGCCTTCTCCGACGTCGCCATTGTCACCGAGGACAGTTCAAACATGCTGTCGGATGCGGCTTGGCATGGCCTGCCGATCCATATCGCGCGCCTTGAAGGCCGCCACGACAAGTTCGACCGCCTGCATGACAGCCTGATCAAGCATGGCGCCGCCCGCTGGTTCGGCGGCACACTGGAAACCTGGACCTACAAACCGCTGCGCGAGGCCGACCGCGTCGCCGACGCCATCGTCGCCAAGCTGCTCGAACGCTATCCCCAGCCAAACATGCCCGCCAGCGGCTCCCACGTCGCGCCGCCTGACTGGATGAGCTGAGGATACAGCGGGCAACGCGCCCAGACGGAGGGGGACTTATCCAACCCCAATTCACCCCGGCGTATAATGCGCCCAATGTCGGATTTCAGCCTCTTCCGCCCCATGCAGGGCCTGCCTTGGTACCTCGTACTGATATGGCCGGTGATCTATTTCAGAATCCAGCGCCTTATGGACTGGTTCCAGGTCAATGGCGGGCCGGGCTCGCAAATGTTCTGGGGCCTCAGCAAAACAGGCCACGCCGTTCTGATCCGTGCATCCGACGACCTGTCCGGGCATCGTTCGGGGTGTTTTCGGGCGCCGGTGTCGCCTCGCCTGAGACTTGCTCTGGCCGACGAAACAATCACTCCGTGTCCCCTGCGCAGGCAGGGGCGGCGAATCCCGGCCAGTCGCACGCCTTCTCCCCTGCCTGCGCAGGGGAGAAGGGCTTACTTGCTGCCGCTGCCGGACACCTGACCCGGAATCCCAACCCGAAAAGTCAAAATCCCCCCACAAGCGCCCTCACAGGCGTCGCTGTCGCAGCCTAAGCCGCCACCACCCGCTCATCCGCCGGAATCGCTTGTCGGATAAATCCGCCGCCGAGAATTTGTGTCCCGCCCGCCGGATCATACAGAACCGCTGCCTGCCCGCGTGCCACGCCTTCTTCCGGCTCGTCGAACCAGATTACCGGTACATCGCCCTGCCAGCCAAGCCTGCCCATCACCGGCGGCCGTGTTGACCGCACACGCACCAATACAGGCGCGCCGGCATCCGCCGCCGCTTCCAGGCTTCCGGCACCCAGCCAGTTCAGCTCTTCCAGCAACAGGCCGGAGGTCATAAGCGCCTCGCGCGGCCCGACAACAACCCGCCGGTTCGGCGCGTCGATCTTGACCACAAACAAAGGCTCGCCCACGGCCACGTTCAGTCCGCGCCGCTGACCGATCGTGTAATGAATAACACCCTCGTGCTGACCCAGAACGCGTCCATCGAGATGCACGATATCGCCTCCGCGCCCTGAACCCGGCCGCAGCTTCTCCACGACTTTCGCGTAGGAACCTTCCGGCACGAAACAGATGTCCTGGCTGTCCGGCTTGGCCGCGACGGGCAGGTTAAACTGGTCGGCCAGTTCGCGCACTTCCGTCTTCGGCAGGCCGCCGAGCGGGAAGCGGATATAGTCCAGCTGTTCGCGCGTCGTGGCGAACAGGAAGTATGACTGGTCGCGGCTCGCATCTGCCGCGCGGTGAAGCTGGGGCCCGGATTCGCCATCCGTACGCCGAATATAGTGCCCCGTTGCAAGGCAATCTGCACCGAGCTCCTTCGCGGTGCGAAGCAGGTCCGAGAACTTGACGGTCTGATTGCAACGGATGCACGGGATCGGTGTCGACCCGGCAAGATAGGTGTCGGCGAAATCTTCCATCACTTGCTCGCGGAATCGGCTTTCATAATCGAGCACGTAATGCGGAATGCCAATCTGGTCGGCCACATTGCGCGCGTCATGAATGTCCTGTCCCGCGCAGCAGGCACCCTTCTTCTCGATGGCGGCGCCATGATCGTAGAGCTGCAGCGTAATGCCGATCACGTCATAGCCCTCGGCCTTCAGCATCGCGGCCACAACGGAGCTGTCGACCCCGCCTGACATGGCGGCGACAACCCGCGTTTCAGCGGGACTTTTCGCAAATCCGAGAGAGTTCACGCCGCCCGTCCAGACAGCGGTTTTGGTATCTGTCATCTCATACTCCCACCGGGTTCAAGGCCCGGAGCAGCTTCAGGAACGCGCCATATAGCGCGGGATGAAGGGAATTGCGAGGGCTGACCTCAGAACCACGCGCGGACGCCTGCCACGAAGACGGCGCGGTCAGTGTCCTCGCCTGCTGCCTCAAGATAGTCCGCCGTCCCGCCAAAGCTGCCCTGCCACTCAACACCGACATACGGCGCGAACTCGCGGACGATCTCATAGCGCAGGCGAAGACCCGCATTGAGGCTGTTCAGCCCCGCGCCGGTCTCGAGTTCGGGAATATCCTGCGCCGAAAGCTCTGCCTCCACGCGCGGCTGCAGGATCAGGCGCTGCGTAAGACGGAACTCATACTCGGCCTCCATCAGCGCGGTCAGGTCGCCCTCATTGCTAAGGAAGGCCGCCGCATCCACTTCAAACCAGTAAGGCGCGAGGCCCTGAATGCCGAGCACCGCATGGGTGCGCCCCTTGGGCTCGAGATCATAACGGACGCCGCCCTGCAGGTCGAAATAGGGCGAGATGGCATGCGACCAGAGCGCCTGCACCTCTGCCTCTTCAAGTTCGTCAGCCTCAAGCGAATAGTCGCCCTCGCTCTTCAGCCAGAGCTTGTTCGCGTCGCCGCCATACCAGGCATTGCCATCCCAAACGAGTGTTTCGCCTTCCTCAGCCGACTGCACTTCAAGTCGATCGGCCATGACATAGAACTGACGCGTATCGCCATGATGCTCCAGAATGTGATGGCGTGCAGCCGCCATCTCGCCGGCATCAAAATAGTCGTCGGCCATGGACCATGGCGGCGCGGTCTCTTCTGCGAACACGGGCGCCGCAATGAAAACGGCTGCGAAAATTAATGCAGCAGTACGGATCATCGCTTCATGTCCTTATCGCTCATGGCATCATGGTTCATCTTGGAATGGTCCATCTTCGAATGGTCCATGGCCGAGTGATCCATCATCTCGTGTCCCTGATGATTTTCCATCGGCATCGCTTCTGCCGGCAGGATCGACACGACCTGCATCATGCCCGCTGCCATGTGGTAAAGCAGGTGGCAGTGGAACGCCCAGTCGCCGACATGCTCGGCGGAGATATCCACAGACACCTTATCCGCCGGCTTCACGATCACGGTATGCTTGCGTGGCAAGTTTCCGCTGGTTTCGGCGCCGGGAATAACGAGGTCGAAGAACATGCCATGCAGGTGGATCGGGTGAGGCATCATCGTGTCATTGATCAGCGTCAGCCGCACGCGCTCGCCCTCGTGAAACTTGATGGCCTCAGTCACCTCGGAGAACTTAACACCATCGAACGACCACATGTAGCGTTCCATGTTGCTGGTCAGGTGGATGACAATTTCGCGGCCCGGCGCACGGGTGTCCGGGTTGGGTTCAAGGCTGCGCAGCTGGCTATAGGTCATCGTCCGATGGCCGACATCATCGAGGCCGATACCGGGCTCGTCCAGCCGACTCATCGGCATGGCGGCTATATTGGCGACGCCGGGCCCCTTTTCTACGTCTGCTTCCATCGACACCATCTGGACAGCAGGCCCCTGCGGATTTGGCATGACATGCCCCATCGCTGCATGGTCCATCTTGCTGTGGTCCATGGTGTGATGATCCATCGGCATGACCTTGTCGTGAGCCATACCCTTCATGGAATGATCCATGGTTTCGGGCGCCTCGGCCCCCATCGCCTTAGACCCATGGCCCATGGCTGCATGGTCCATACCCATGTCCTTCATCGACAGTGTCGGCACCGGTCGCAGCTGTGGCACCGCTGCGCGCATACCGGGCCGGGGGCCCAGCGTCGCAACCGCCTGCCCCGACCGGTCAATCGACTCGGCCACGAACGCAAACGCCTCGGCAGCCTGCGGCGTCACGATGACATCATAGGTCTCTGCAACGCCCAGCTGGAACTCGTCCACTTCCAGCGGCTGAACATGCTGCCCATCGGCCTGCACAATGGTCATCGGCAGGCCCGGCATGCGCACATTGAAGAGGGTCATGGCCGAGCCATTGATGATCCTGAGGCGCACGCGCTCACCCTGATTGAACACCATGTTGAAATTGCCCGCCGTCGACCGGCCATTGACCAGGTAGGTATAGGTTGGTGCGCCCACGTCGGCGAGGTCGCGAGGCGACATGCGCATGGCGCCCCACATGGCCCGGTCATCCAGCGCCTTACCGAATCCTCCTGTCGACGCATCCTGCAGGAAATCGCCCACAGTCCGCTGCTGGAAGTTCTGGCTGTCGGAATGCTTCTTCAGTTGGGCGAACAGGCGCTCCGGCGCGCCATAGGTCCAGTCGCCCAGTACGAGCACATATTCGCGGTCATAGGTGACGGGGTCCGCGCCCATGGGGTCGATGATGATCGGCCCGTAATGGCCACTTTGCTCCTGCAGGCCGGAATGGGAATGGTACCAATAGGTGCCGTTCTGCGGCACGGCATATTTATAGCTGAAGGTCTCGCCCGGACTAATGCCCGGGAAGGAGACGCCCGGCACGCCGTCCATCTGGAAAGGCACGAGCAAACCGTGCCAGTGGATCGACGTGTCCACATCCAGCGTGTTGGAAACGTTCAGCGTAATCTCGTCGCCTTCGCGAAAGCGCAGCAGCGGCCCGGGCACCGAACCGTTGACGCCGGTCGCCTGCGTCGCGCGCCCATTGATGCGGACAGGGAACTTGCCGACCGTCAGGTCAAAGCGGCTACCTTGCAGCATGGGAATGCCGAAATTGCCTTCGCTGGCCGAACGCGCCCAAGCTGGCATGGTGAGCGCACCAGCAGCGGCGCTAGTGCCCGCGTATTGAAGGAAACGGCGTCGATTGAACATGGGCAGTCTCGCACGGTCAGGAACAGGGATTCCCTCTCACATAGCGCGACTACCCATCTCCAGCAAATATACCCTGCAGGGGTATTTGGTCACATCAGAGTGATCAGTGCCCGCCACCGAAGACACCAGTGCGGACATTGTAGTCCACGGCCAGCGCATAGTCGGGATCGTCATCCTCTTCGATCATCAACTGCCCTGCGCGTTTCAGCAGCTTGTGGCAGTCGTGGCTGAGGTGGCGCAGGCGCAGGGTCTTGCCCTCGGCCTGATAACGCGCGGCGAGATCCTCGATGGCCTGCAGGGCAGACTGGTCCACCACCCGGCTGCGCCGGAAGTCGACGATCACGACATCCGGGTCGGTTGCAGGATGGAAGAGTTCGGCAAAGCCGTCGGTCGAGCCAAAGAAGAGCGGGCCCTCGATTTCGTAAACATGCGCGCCGGGCGTGCGCACGCTGTCGCGCTCGATGACATGGATGCGCCGGGCATTGTTCCACGCATAGGCCAGCGCCGAGACGATGACCCCGACCACGACAGCTGTCGCGAGATCGTAGGCCACGGTCACACCCGTCACGAGCACGATGACGAAGGCATCCATCAGCGGGATACGCGTCATGATGCGAAGGCTTTGCCAGGCGAACGTGCCGATCACGACCATGAACATCACGCCGACGAGGGCCGCGAGCGGAATGCGCTCGATCAGGCTGGAGCCGACAAGGATGAAGGCGAGCAGGAAGAGCGCAGCGGAAACGCCCGACAGGCGCGTACGCCCACCGGACTTCACGTTGATCATCGACTGTCCGATCATCGCGCAGCCGCCCATGCCCCCGAAGAAGCCGGTCACGACATTGGCCGTGCCCTGCGCCAGGCATTCCTGCGAGGCGCCGCCGCGTTTGCCGGTAATCTCGCCCACCAGGTTCAGCGTCAACAGACTTTCGATCAGGCCAATGGCCGCGAGGATCAGTGCATAGGGAAAGATGATTTCCAGTGTCTCGAAAGTCAGCGGCACAGTGGGAACAGCAAAAGGCGGAAGGCCACCCTGTACGGAGGCGAGATCGCCTACGGTCGGCACATTGAGGCCAAAACCGATAACAATGCCTGCGACAATGCCGATGCCGGCAAGCGGCGCGGGAATAATCTTGGTCAGCTTCGGCATGCCCCAGATGATCGCCATGGTCAGCGCAGTGAGCCCCAGCATGATGACCAGCGGCGCGCCGTTCATCCAGTCGCCACCCGCAAAGCCGTGACCGGCCGCGTCGCCCGTTCCCGGCACCTTGAACTGGCCAAGCTGGGCCAGAAAGATCACGATAGCGAGACCGTTGACGAAGCCGAGCATGACCGGATGCGGCACGAGTCGCATGAACTTGCCGAGCTTGAAGATACCGGCCAGCAATTGAAGCACACCCATCAGCACAACCGTCGCGAACAGGTATTGCGGTCCCATGTCGCCCACGCGCGGGTCATGCACCAATCCGACCATGACCACGGCCAGCGCGCCGGTCGCGCCGGAGATCATCCCCGGACGACCGCCGAACAGGGCTGTTATCAAGCCGACGATGAAAGCAGCATAGAGTCCGACCAGCGGGGCAACTCCCGCCACGAAGGCGAAGGCCACGGCCTCCGGCACGAGCGCCAGGGCGACGGTCAGGCCAGCCAGCAGTTCGGTCTTCACGCGCATCGGTGTCATGGCCGACAGACCGTTGCCTGCCCAGTCGGCACGCGCGATGCGATCGGCGAATGCCGTGAATGTCGATTTCACCATGTCTGGGGCCTGCCTGTGTGTTTCAGCCGTAAGGAGGTGTGCCCCTCATACAGGCATCATGTGGCATTGCAACGTTGAGGCTGAGGGCAGATCAGGCCGCTGAAGCGGCTGCGTTGGCTGTTCCAGCGGCAACCCAGGCACCGCGGAAGTCTCTTGCTGGCTCAAGCTTCTCGGTCAGGCCAATCAGGCCTTCGCCCTGCCCCAGCAGAATGAGACCACCCGGCATGAGCTGGTGGGCAAGGTTGTCAATAACGGAAACGCGCGCCGACCGCGCCATGCCCGACAAGACGTTACGGCAGATGATGACGTCGAACTTGCCAAGGCCCGCTGCGCTTTCCAACAGATTGTGCTGGCGGAAGCTGACATGGCCCCGGAGCGCTTCGCTGGCTTCCCACTGCCCAGTCTCAAGGCGGGTGAAATGCTTGGTCAGGCGGTGGATCGAGAGGCCTTTCTGGATGTCATAATGGCCATAGCGGCCGATCCGCGCTTTCTCGGTCGCCACTTTGCAGATGTCAGTCGACAGGATCTCGATCTTGGCCCCGCGCAGGGCCGCCGGAAGTTCGTCTTCCAACAGGATGGAAAGTGAATAGGCTTCCTGTCCCGTCGAGCCGCCTGCAAACCAGATCTTCAGGCGTCCAGTGTTCGAAGCTTTCAAACGTGCTGGCAGGACCTCTGTCAGCACACGCTGAAGCGTTTCGCGCTCGCGAAAGAAGCGTGTGTCCTTGGACACAAGGGCGGCGGCAATTTCAGATATGAAGGCAGGATTGGCGCGAGACTTTATGCAATGGACCAGATCTTCCATTGATCCGAAGCCTTCGCGGCGCGCGATTGGCGCCAGACGGGCCTCGATAAGGTAGGCTTTGGATTTAGGAATCGACGTACCGGCACCCTTAAGGGCCAGGTCCGCCAATTCGTTAAACACCTCGTCCTGCATATCCCGCTCCGCAACCGGGCTTTTCTAACCCTTAATCCTTACCAATATCGGCGCTTTTATTAAGAAATCTTTCAGATAAGGCCGACTTCTGCAAATTTGCTTTCGAGAATATCAGCGTCAAATGGCTTCATAATGAACTCATCAGCGCCTGATCGGATCGCCTCATTGATGTGCTCAGCATCGTTCTCGATGGAGCAGAAGACCACGAGCGGTTTCTTTCCGCCTTCTTCCCGGCGCAGGGCACGCAGGAAATCGAGACCGTTCATCACCGGCATGTTCCAGTCGAGCAGGACTGCATCAGGCATGTTCTCACGGCAGGCCTTCAGCGCCTCTGCGCCATCACCCGCCTCCCGAACATCGAATTTCAGGTCCTGGATAATGCGGGCAGCGACTTTTCGGACGACGCGTGAGTCATCAACAATCAGGCAGGTTTTCATGGTCTGTCTCCCAAAGCAGACGATCTCGTCAGGTTAACAGGTGCCCTATTAGCGTTAAGAAATCGCTGCTGACCGCTGATAAAGTACGAGGTGCCGTGTTCAGCCCTCTGCCCGGATCTGCGTGGCCATGATGATTGCCACGTCCTCGCCTTGCTTGGCGGTGATTTCACCTTCCAGGCTGTCGCAGATCATCTTGGCAAACAATGGCTGGATATTGTCCGGCTTCCAGCCGTCTTCCGGTTCGATGCCCTGAACGGACCGGGCAGCCTCATCCTTCAGCTTCACGCGTTCACCGCGGCTCGAGACAGTCATGGTCATGCCTGCGGCCTCGTTTCGCACGCGTGCGTTGATAACACCGCCGCGCGGCAGCGTGTCGATGGCCATCATGATCAGGTTCATCAGCAGGCGGGCATGCGAATAGCTGAGGTGGTCGGTTGCGATATCCCACTCGATACTGGGCTTCAGACCCGCGAGAAAGTTCTCCGTGATCTTCTTGAAGTCATGCATGTCGGCTGTGCCCGCCTGCAGGCCGAGCGAGCCATAGGCATAGCGCAGGAACTGGATTGTTGCGGCCGCCTTGAGGGCACTGCTGCGAAGCAGTTCCTCGAACTGCTGGTCCATTTCGGAATCGCCGGGTTCGTCCAGCATCTCCAGCGCGCTGGTGACGCCTGAAACGGGAGACACGAGGTCATGGCAGATACGCGACGCGATGAAGGCTGAAAGCCGTGCAGGATCGATCATGGAAGGTCCAGCCCGTTGTTTGAATGCGAATGTGCGCAAAATCGAGTGAGCCGCGCCTCGTGTCAATCAACCGGGTATGAAAGTCTTGCAACAGGCTGCATCAATCTTCGGGCGTTTCGGGCCGGTCGATATCGTCATAGCCATGCCTGGCACTGTGGAAAGACAACAGAAAGAGACCGGCTGAGAGCGCCAGCGTGAACACACCGCCAGCGATATAGGCGCCCCAGCCAAGGCCAGTGACTTCCACGCCCATGCCCTGCCAGAAAAAGGTCAGCCCCCACAGCACGGCTGCGAGGGCTGCAAAGGCTATGATGATAACCAAGACCAGCTTGCGAGACATCGGGTTTGCTCCTGTCCCGCCGCCGGGTATTGGCTACGCTATTTTTGTTTCCAGGCGCCGGATTCGTCCATGTAGTACTGGCCAGCCGACGTTTTCGCGATCTGCTTTTCTCCTGTCACGCGGGCAACTTGAGCGACCGTTGTGCCCGTTTGCTGGGACAGTTTCTCATACAGCGCGCGGCGCTTGTTATTGATTTCCTGGACTTTGCGGACCACAGCCGGATCGGCCGAGCCAACCACGCCCAGATAGCCATCGATACGCTCACCCACCTGGCCGGCGGAAATCGCCGCCTCAAGTTGCGGGTCAGCCGCGTGGGCCGCAGGCGCACTGACAATGGCCAGCGAGGCGATGCTCAATGCGATAAAGAGATTTTTGATCATGTTCATGACTATATCCTTCCGTCGCTATTCAGGAAACAGGTCAGGGTTATTAGAGATCAGGTCTTCGACTTCCTTGTCGAGCTTGATGCGCACTTCCTGATCGATCTTGACGTTAAGATTAATGGTAATCGGCTTGTCGGATGGTTCGATACGGATCGTCGGCGTGCAGGCCGACGCAAGGGCTACGCATCCAACCAGAAGAATTGACTTTGGCGGGGTCATCAGAAGGGGGACTCCTTTCATTCACGCGCGAACATGACACGGTTCGCCTTAACGTCAATCGATCAGACGGTTGCCCGTCATTCAGCTTCAGTTTCCGGCTTGGACTTGGCCAGATCGACGATGATATCGACGAACTTGTCCTGCTGGGTCGCATAGGATCCGCTTTTCACAAGCTCTCCGAGTTGGGAATCGAGCGTGAGATTGAACTCGAATGCCTGCCCCTTTGGCATCGTAAGCTTCTTCCCGAACGCCAGCGGGCGCGTATTTTTGCCCAGAAGATGAACGCTCGCCACGGTCCTGTCCATCAGGTTGCCAGTCAAGCCGACTTCTAGAACCGAGAATTGCAGGTCTTTCAGGGCATCAAAGGCCAGTTTGGCATTCGGGTCGCTCGCAGCCGCGGAGTCCACCGCGTCGCCCGTATAGGCGATGCGGCCACCATTTGCGTCAGCCGACAGCCGCGCATCGCGCACCTGAACCTCATTCTTGACGAAGTCGACCGGGAAACGGCCACTGACAGTCCCGGTTGCCTGCACATCGGGAAGTTTGAGAACCGCAACGAGATCACTCAATTCAATGGCGTCCGCTGTAACCTCAACGCGCTGGTCATCGCCGCCGAGTGTCCATTCAAGTGGCGAAATCGCGATGCGGCCACCCGCAAAGGGGAAGTAGGCTTTCTCGATGCCGATAATCTTGCCGTCAATCAGATGGAACTCGATATGTCCCTCTGTCAGCGGGACACCGATATTCATCGATCCGACCGTGACCAGCTGGCCCCTGTCCGTCGTCAGCGCGAGCAGGTCGCTGAAGCGGATATGCCCATCTATTCCCGTAACCCGGCCAAGACGCGTCGTCTGGAAGCCGAAACTGCTGACCGTGACCTCGCCCGTTCCGGACAATTTGCCGGCATCGATGTCGATATCCGCCAGGGCAGACATGTCACCTTCCGCGAAGGTGAATACGCCGCGCAGGCGCTCCGACAGCATCACGGGTTGTAGCCCGCCGGTGCGGAACTGGAGCGGTTTCGACCGGATCGTCGCCTTACCGGTCAACTTGATGATGTCCATATTCAGGGTCGTATCGGCTACCGCTACACCACCTGCCTTGATGCGAAGGGGGCCTGTCATGACAAGCTGGCCATCCGTAAGCGTAGCGCTCAGATCCGATATGAGCGGCTGGTAGAGCGGGTCATCACGATAATCCTTTATCAGGACGCCATTGGCCTTCAGCGAACCAGAAAGACCGCCTTTGCCACTATTTCCGTCAAAGGAAAAGCTGTCAGCAGATACATTGGCTGGCACCAGCGTGCCGCCAAAACGCGTCGCCCCCAGACGCGCTGATAGCTTTGGCGCGCCCTTTCCGGTGGCAATTCCCATCCGCAGGGTATCGCCTTCTATCGTCAGCGTACGATCGCCTATCGCGAGCGGCAGGTCCAGCGCCTTCGCCAGGACTGTCATTGCAAGCCCGCCCTTGGCGGACCAGTCCACAGTGGCGCTCGATAGCCCCAGCGCTCCGGAGGTTGATCCTGTCGTGAACGGAAGATGCACATTCCCGAGCGTCACAGCACCTTCGGGATCCGAGACGTTCTCGCGAATAAAACCTTTGCCCTGCGGGCATATATCAAGACTGACCGGATCGGCCTTGATACTGCCAAACACGAAACCCTTGCTTGACGCCTTGACGCATTTCGCGCCCTCCGGAGTCACCTGCCAACCGGCATCGCCACGCCTGACATGGACGCCCCCATTGATATCCGTGTTTTTGAGATCAACGCCCGACACCAGTCCTGCAAGCGACAGCCGCCCGTGCGTGCGAAGATCAAAAGCATCTGCCGCGCTTGACAGGCTGAATGACGAAAGGTCGGCCGAGATGGTCTTGCCGCCTGCCGCCCATGGCTTTAGCAGCAAATCGTGCGCCTTGATGTCGAAGCCAGCCGCGCCCTGCTGCAGCTCATTGAGGCCCAGCTTGATGGTCGGCGCACCGCCGCCTGCAAGGCTGATATCCCCGCTCACCAATACTTCCTGCCCACGCACCGAGAGCCACGGACCATCCGCCCCCGGCACAATGCCCAGCCGCATGCCGGACTTTGTCGTCAGCACGGTCTCACCGCGGCTTGAGACAGATATGAGGTCGGCGCGGCGCCCCGCGCTGAAATTCATTGTGAGGTCGAAGTCCGCCAAGGCGCGATCAATTGTCGACTGCAACGCGGCGCCATGATCCGAGAAGACACCAGGAAGAGCGACCGGCTTGGTGACCTTGCTGCGCATTTCCGGCGAAAGCTGCGTCGCCTTCGTGGCGACGCTGCCTGTATAGAGCAATGTGCCCTCGGCAGATCGGCTAAGGACGCCGCTTGCAGACAGGTCACCCGCCTTGCCTTGTGGCGCGACGGCCTGCTTGGCCTCGACAGCCACAGGGCCACCGATATTGCCGCCGTCACCTTTCAGGTCTGCTTCGATGCTTAGAGAGTCTGCGCCATAGCCGCCGTAGCTCGCCTTCTCGGATTCCACCACGATGCTCGCCCGCGTGAGCGCTGCCATGACAGCCTCGGCCGACAGGCTGGGGAGTTCCGTGAAAGCTGCAGCCCCATTCGTTTGCATTGCGCGCAGCTCGCCACCAGGGAAGGCCGCCTCCGCGACAGAGCCCGTCCAGTTCATGTGCATCGGGCCGTCACCGATATCAGCAGCGTCAATCGTCATTTCGAGCAGCGCATCCTTGACCGAGATGCCTTTCAGAATTGCCTGCTCCAGAACGACATTCGCACCGCCGGAAATCCAGCCCTTGTCAGCAGACAGCGTCACCGCGCCCTCAGACCACTGAAATTCGGAATCTTGCGTTTTCAATGACGCCGGGTCCAAGACAAGATCGAGCTTGCCGTTTTGGGGGAAAGTCCCACTCATCGATACGGAGGCTGAGAGTTCGCCCGCGTCGGTGGCGAGAAAGATATATCCATCCGTTATATCGATGGCGGGCAGCTTGAGTTCACTATTCTCCTTTTCACCGGACGAACCGACAAGTTTTTCGAGCCCGTAGAATTTCACGCCCTTGTCATTCAAGATGCCACGGACGATTGGCCGGTCTATTGTAACCTCTGCCAGCTCCGGGCCGAATAGATGCGGCCAGCCAAGCCGCGCGCTCGCTTCCTGCGCCTCAAGTGGAACGTTGCCGCCTGCGCTTATCTTCAGGGCGCGGATAGTCGCCCCGCCAAAGTCCAGCTGCGTGAATTTCCCTTCACACACGAGATCTCGTGCTTCGCACCAGCCGGTAAAGACGCGGTTCGCAACTGTCTTACGCATCACCCATCCGGTCGCAAGCACGCCAACCAGCAGGACGATGACCGCCAGAACCGTCCAACGGCCCCACCGAACAGGCTCCAGCGGCGTTTCATCGGCCGATTTGCCTACATTTTTGTCATCTGGTGTATTCACTGTGAGATCCGGCTTGCATCTTGCTAGTCCTGAAACCTAAAGTCCTAATAAGGCAAGAAGGCCAAATTTAGCGTGTTCTGGTTTCTTTAACACGCAAATGACAGAATGGATGCTTGTTCAACCGCACCTGCTATAATGCGGGCGGAGGAACTCGGGAGAGACGGGACGTTACGCGTGGAAAAAAACACGGAAAATGAACCCCCAAAAGTGCCGCATTCCAAGCGGAACTTGTCACAGGGGCTCAAAAGCCTCGCTGTCCTGTTCGTTCTGGGATCTGCCTCGGCGGTTGCCGGGCTCTTCATGGTGGATTCCACAGGCCAGCCAACGCATGGCACTGCGGACGCCGCAACTCCGTTACCACTGGCAGTTACGCTGCTCAGTGCGCGCGACATGGCCCAACCGAAAATTCTCGAACACGAAACCGGCACGTTGAAGCCGCGCGAGACACTGACAGAACTTGTCGTCAGCCTCGGCGCCAACCACCAGGATGCCAATGGCGCACTGCAGACACTATATTCGGGCGATCTTCTCGACGCCCGCCGTCTGCGGCCGGGCCTCAAGGCCGAAACCTATCTTGACGGCGACAGGCTGACAGCCCTTTCGATCCGCGCCGAAGCCGACCGCAGCCTGCTCATCACGCGCGACCAAGACGGCACCTGGGAAGCAACCGCCCTCAATGCGCGCCTCACACCTAGCTACAAGCGCATCGCAGCGTCGATTAACACATCGATCTACGAAACGGCCCGCAGCCTTGGCGCCGGTGACCAGCAGGTCGTCGATTTCGCTGATGCCTTCGCCTATGACGTGGACTTCCAGCGTGAAATCCATCCCGGCGACAAGTTCGAGATTGTCTACGAAACCTATGTCGACGAGCGCGGCAATCCCGTGAAAACCGGCAATGTTGTCTTCGCTTCGCTCAATGGTCAGGCCCTGAGCCGCGACTTTTATCGATTCACCCCCAGCGACGACCAGACGCCGGACTATTACGACAGCAAGGGTGAAAGCGCGACCAAGTTCCTGATGAAGACACCCATCAATGGCGCACGGCTCTCATCGTCGTTCGGCACACGTCGTCACCCGATTTCCGGCTATACACGCCAGCACAAGGGCACGGATTTTGCGGCGCCCACAGGAACGCCGATCTACGCAGCAGGCAACGGCATTGTCGTCCGCGCCAACCGCTACGGTTCTTTCGGTAACTACGTGAAGATCAAGCACGCCAATGGCTATGAAACGGCCTATGCCCACCTCTCGCGCTTTGGCAAAGGCATCCGGGCCGGCACGCGCGTACGTCAGGGCGATGTCATCGCCTATGTCGGCACCACTGGCGCCTCGACCGGCCCTCACCTGCACTATGAAGTCCATATCAAAGGCGTTGCCGTCAACGCCATGGCGCTGAAGCTACCGACGGGACGGAAACTCGCGGAAAGCCCTGCAATTCTTGAGGAATTCGCCGAGAAAAAAGCCGAAATCGACCATATCCGGGCTGAAAGCGGCGCTGAATTCAATCAGGCCCTGCTCGTATCGGCGACCACCCACCAACCCTGATTCCCCGTCAAATGCAGTTCCACTCCTGAAAACGCCGCCTATGGCGTATTTCTTGCTTTTTGCGACCTGAAAAACTTCGCGCGGCCCTCCTTAAGGCCCGTCAGGGATATCAGGCATGAAACAGCAAATACAAAGACCGGCACGCGTCGACCGGTCGCTCCGCCCACATTACGTGGCCGAACGGACCGTTGCAGGCCTTGTCGTCCTGGGCATGCTGATGCTCTTCATTTTCGTGCGCCCGCAGCAGCCGGCAAGCCTAACTAGCGCAAATGCCGCGCAAGCCATGCTCGATTTCCGCGATAACATGCCGGCAGCCTCGACAGCCGAACGTATCGGCCAAGTCACGTCCGGCGCCGCCGCGGCTGACGTGCTCGAAGTGCTGGGCGCCAGCGCAACAGACGCCGCTTCTGCCGTCTCGGCCCTCCGCCAGACAGGCTTGGTCGATCGTAAACGCATGCGCCCCGGCACGGCACTCACCGCCTATTTCGACGAGAGCGCGATGGATGGAGAGACGAGCCGCCTGATCGCCGTGTCGATAAAGCCAAATGCAAAAAACACGTTGCTTGCCACGCGACAGGCCGATGACAGCTTTTTCGTGAGCGTCCTGACAGCCCGCCTGGTCACCTCACACCGCCGGGCAGCCGGCATGGTCGAAACAGACCTGCAGACAGCCCTCGTGGCAGCTGGCGGCACACCGGCGCATGCGGCAAGCCTTGTCGCCCTTTTTCCCGATGACAGCGCCCTAGCGGCTGGCGGTGAACCCGGAGACCGTTTTGATACTGTGTTCGAGGTCGCGGAAGACGAACGCGGAAATTTCATCGAGAACGGTGATCTCGTCTTTGCCGCGTTCAACGGCGAGACTAGTAGCGGAAGCTGGTACCGCTATACACCGGCAGACACAGGCCGAACCGAATTCTTCGACGCGAATGGTGTCGCTGCGCAGCCATTCCTGACGCGCTATCCCATCGGACGTGTGGCGATCAATTCCGGTTTCGGCCAGCGTTATCACCCTCTAACGGGACAGCTGCACCTGCACACCGGCATCGACTTTCGCGCCCCCGCCGGCACGCCAATACAAGTGGCCGGTGATGGCATAGTGGAATTCATGGGCTTCAGCGAAGGCTACGGTCGCCATATCCGGGTGCGTCACAAGCGCGGCTATGAAACGCTCTATGCCCATATGTCAGGCTTCGCAGGCGTAGTGCTGGGTCAAGCGGTTAAGGCGGGCGATGTCATCGGCTATGTCGGGGATTCCGGATCTGCGACTGGCGAGCACCTTCACTATGAAATCCGGCGGGACGGAAGATGGGTTAACCCGATGACCCTTGAACTGCCCTCGGGCCGCAATCTGGCTTCAGATCCCGCCGAACTCGCCGCGTTCATGAAACAGAAGGCGGAGATCGACGCCCTCAGAGGCGCGACCGAAGGAATGGCACTGGCAACGGCCAGCACCTTGCTGCCGGTCATCCAACCCAACAGCCCATAAAAAAGCCGCCGCATCTACCAGAGCAGACGCGGCGGCCATGTTAAAACGCGAGTGACTAGTTGAGCACGGCTCGTCCCTTGGCGAAGTCGTTCGGCACGCCATTGATCGAGAGCATGTCACCTTCAACCCCGACATGGATCGTCTCACCATCAGCAATGCGACCTTCCAGAAGCAGGCGCGCGAGCGGATCCTGCAACTCTTTCTGGATCACCCGCTTCAGCGGCCGTGCACCGTAGACCGGGTCATAGCCACGAGCGGCCAGCCAGTTGCGGGCATCAAGGCTGAGGTCGAGTTTCATCTTGCGCGCCGACAGCAGTTTTTCGAGATGACCCATCTGGATGTCGACGATATGGTCGATCTCGCCACGGCCAAGACGTTTGAAGAAGACGATCTCATCGATACGGTTGATGAATTCCGGCCGGAAGTGCATCCGGATGGCCGACATCACGCTCTGGCGCGCCGACTCCGACACCTCGCCTTCATCGCCACTTGCAAGCGCATCGGCGCCGAGGTTCGACGTCATGATGATGATGGTGTTCTTGAAGTCGACCGTACGGCCTTGGCCATCGGTCAGGCGACCGTCATCCAGCACTTGCAGGAGCGTGTTGAAAAGGTCCGGGTGGGCCTTCTCGACTTCATCGAACAGGATGACCTGATAGGGGCGCCTGCGAACGGCTTCTGTCAGCGCACCGCCTTCATCATAGCCGACATAGCCAGGAGGTGCGCCTATCAGGCGGGCCACCGAATGCTTCTCGGAATATTCCGACATGTCGAGCCGAAGAATGGCGGTATCGTCATCGAACATGAATTCGGCGAGCGCCTTGGTCAGCTCGGTCTTGCCGACCCCTGTCGGGCCGACAAAGAGGAAGGAGCCGATCGGACGGTTCGGATCCTGCAAGCCGGCGCGGGCCCGTCGGACAGCATTCGAGACAGCTTCAAGGGCCGCGTCCTGACCGACCACGCGGGCCCGCAGGGCATCCTCCATATGGAGCAGCTTCTCGCGTTCGCCTTCCATCATCTTGTCGACAGGAATGCCGGTCCATTTGGAAACGACACCTGCGATGTGCTCAGGACGAACGACTTCAGACACAAGGCCATCATCGGCGTCATCAGCGCCTTCAACATCCTTGATCTGCTTTTCAAGCGCAGGAATGGTCGAGAATTTCAGCTCCGAGGCACGTGTCAGGTCACCTGTCCGCTGCGCTTCGGCCATGTCGGCATAGGCGCGGTCGAGCAGGTCCTTGGCATTGGCCGTGCCCTTCAGCTTGTTCTTCTCGGCCGACCACGCGGATGTAAGTTCGTCCGACTTGGCCTGCAGGTCAGCGATATCGCCCTCGATCGTTTTAAGACGATCAATAGATGCAGTATCCTTCTCCTTTTTCAGCGCTTCGGCTTCGATCTTCAGCTGCAGGAGCCGGCGATCAATCTCGTCCAGCGCTTCCGGCTTGGAGTCGACCTGCATACGAAGGCGCGAGGCAGCTTCGTCCATCAGGTCGATGGCCTTGTCTGGCAGGAAGCGGTCGGTGATGTAACGGTTGGACAGCGTCGCCGCTGACACAATCGCAGCGTCCGATACGCGCACACCATGGTGCGCCTCATAGCGCGCCTTCAGACCTCGGAGAATGGAAATCGTGTCATCGACCGACGGCTCATCGACAAACACAGCCATGAAGCGACGGGCCAGCGCCGGATCGCCTTCCACATATTTGCGGTACTCATCCAGGGTTGTCGCGCCGATACAGTGAAGCTCACCGCGCGCAAGAGCTGGCTTCAAGAGGTTCGAAGCATCCATGGCGCCATCGGATTTGCCGGCGCCAACAAGCGTGTGCATCTCGTCAATGAACAGGATGACGCCGCCGGCCGCCTGCTGAACTTCGTTGAGCACGGCTTTCAGACGCTCTTCGAATTCACCACGGAATTTGGCGCCCGCGATCAGCGCGCCCATGTCGAGCGCAAGCAGATGCTTACCCTTCAGGCTTTCCGGCACATCGCCATTGATTATGCGCAGTGCAAGGCCTTCGGCAATTGCCGTTTTCCCAACGCCGGGCTCACCGATGAGAACGGGATTGTTCTTCGACCGGCGGGACAGGACCTGCATTGTACGGCGTATTTCCTCGTCGCGGCCAATCACCGGGTCGAGCTTGCCATCGCGCGCATCTTTGGTCAGGTCGCGCGCATATTTCTTGAGTGCTTCATAGCCTTCTTCGGCATTGGCGCTATCGGCCGTGCGCCCCTGGCGCAATTCGGTGATGGCAGTCTCCAATGATTTCGTCGTTACGCCAGAGCTTTTCAGGACTTCAGCTGCAGGATCACCGGCCAACCCCGCTATCGCAAGCAATAGGCGCTCGGTTGTGACAAAGGCGTCGCCAGTTTTCTTGGCGCTGGCTTCCGCGTCTTGGAACAGTTTGGCAGACGCCTGCTCCAGCCGCAGGCCATTATTGGCACCGGTCACTTTGGGCAGCTTGCCCAACGCCGCGTCGACACCCTGAACAACCAGTTCGGGGCGGCCACCGGCCGCACGGATCAGGTTCACGGCTAACTGGTCGCGATCCTCCATCATGGTCTTCAGGATATGTGCGGGCGTCAGCGTCTGGTGCCCGCTCGCCAAAGCAGAAGTTTGGGCGCTCTGAACAATCGCGCGGGCGCGTTCGGTATATTGGTCAATATTCATTCTTATCCCCTCTCAAAGGCAGATTCTGTTTGGTTGAGGCCCCGCTCAGCGGCGGCCTGCAGTGACGAATTGGATTTGGGGAGTGATGCCGGGCCATACAAGACGCGCGACATGCGACACGATCAATCGCGTCTCAGGATATATTCCAGGTCAATTTGTTCGCCGACGGGAAAATCATATTCGCCCACCTTGCGGAATCCGTAACGGGCGTAGAATCGCTGCGCGCCTTCATTGCCGGACCATACGCCGAGATACAGGGGTGGTCGGCCGGATGTGTCCACCCATTCGAGCACGCGCATCATCAGCGCGCCGCCTATGCCGGAAGACAGCGTTCCCGGACGCACATAGAGCCGATGCAATTGGAGGGCGCCTTCAGGGATAGGATCGACGGGCAACTCGCAGGGACTGGCCTGCGCATAGCCAGCCAAATGACCGTCCGGGGCTTCGGCAAGCCAGATTGGGTGACCTGTCTGGCCGATCTGGCGCTTCCAGATATCCAGCGCATAATTTTCAGCCAAAAAGGCCTGGAGGTCAGCCGAGCTGTAGAGGTGCCCGAAGGCCGCAACAAAGGAAGAGATGCCGAGATCCCTGAGGGCCTCCGCATCTCTGATTGTTGCCAGACGTATCAATGTTTCAAAGCCGCATAAGGGCGATACCGCCCGCCTCAGTCGGCAGTTGTTTCGGCCGAATCGTCTGCGCGCGCTGGCTCATCCGATTCGGACGATGCTGCCTTGCGACGACCACGCGACAAGGTCTTCATCACGCCATCCGTCACGGCTTCAGGCTCTTCAGACGCATCCTTGGCGCGATAAGGCTTCCGGCGAGACTTTGGGCGATCGCCCTCAGCCCTTGGCTTCGAACGGGCCTCTTTAGGTGCCTCTGCGTTACTGGAATCCGAATCGTCACTGGCGTCTATAACCTTCAGCGAGTCCGGCTTGCCATTATCATTGTCCGTGTCGCGGGCATTGTCGCGATCATCCTGGTTCTCGTCCGGGCGCGAACGCGATGTCACCTGAACGGTGGCTTCCTCGTTGCCGTCGTCGGAGTTTGAATCATCGTCTGACGAATCATTACGATTATCGCGGTCATCACGGCGATTGTCGCGATCGTCTCGACCGTTGCGCTGTTGCGGCTGCTGGCGATCCTTGGCTTCCATCTGTTTCGCAACGATGCGCTGATAATGCTCGGCGAACTGGAAGTAGGCTTCAGACAACACGCGATCACCGCTGGTCTGGGCGTCCCGGGCATATTGCTGGTACTTTTCCAGCACCTGCTGAGCAGATCCACGGATCTTCACGTCCGGGCCAACACTTTCATAGTGCCGGTTCGGATTATTGTGATTGTTGTTATTATTGTTACCGCCTGAGCGACGATTGCGCCCGCGTGAGCGTTTCATGAATGTATATCCCGTTTCATGCGCCTGCTTTTTGTCCTGCAGGCAGTTCCCAGCGCAATTGCCGAAGGAAGTGCTGTGGCCGAGCCCCGTTTTGCGAGAGTCTGGCGAGGGTGGAGCAGACTTGCCATACGCGGCTTCCAGCACCTCACGCATAGCTTCTAGCCTGTATTATTCACTCCGCCAAGCAAAAATATGCGTATTAACCTATGGGCTGGCGGGCCCATACAACCCGGTCATTCCCGCCCAGATCTTTTGCACTGCCGATGTCGGTCAACCCGGCGGCCGCCAGAATCGCCCGCACATCCCTCTGCTGATCATAACCGATCTCGAAAACGACCAGCGCTCCGGGCTTCAGGCGGGCCCCGGCCAGCGTTGCCAGCTCTCTGTAAGCGTCAAGGCCGTCCGCCCCACCATCAAGGGCCGCTTCCGGGTCGTGAAGGCGCACTTCAGGGTCGAGAGAGGCAATCACCTCGGTGCGAATATAGGGCGGGTTGGAGACAAGCAGGTCCACTGATCCCCAGCCGGACCATTCGGACCATGGCTGCAGGGCCAGCTCTGCACGGCTTTCCAGCCCATGCTGAGCGATATTCTCTGCCGCAAGCGAGGCGGCCGCCGCATCTGCCTCAACGCCAGTTCCCGACACATCCGGCCGCGTCACTAGCAACGCAATAAGGAGGCACCCCGAGCCGGTGCCGAGGTCCGCTATTTCAAGCCCGGGACCATCCGGCAACAATCTGAGCGCCGCCTCAACCACAGCTTCACTGTCGGCGCGCGGCACCAGCGCACGCGCATCAGAGATAAAATCCAGACCGAAAAAGGAAGTCGTTCCGGCAATATGTTGGAAGGGTACGCGGCTCTCGCGCTGACGAACCATGCGGTCGAAAGACTCGCTCAAATCATCCGGCACGGGCAGGTGCCCCCTCAGGATCAGCTGGGATGTGGTGAGGCCCGACGCCAGCGACATCAGCAAACGGGCTTCCCTTTGCGGGGCCTCGATGCTGGCCTGCCGAAAGCGTCCGGCGGCTCCAGCCATCAGATCCGTATAAGTCGGGCGGCTCAGTTCTCGTTCTCCATGGCCGCCAGTTTGCGGGCCTGGTCTTCCGTGATGAGCGCTTCGACCACATCGTTCAGCTTGTCGCCCGTAATAATCCGGTCGAGTGAATAGAGCGTCAGGCCGATACGGTGATCGGTCATCCGGTTTTCAGGGAAGTTATAGGTCCGCACCTTCTGGCTTCGGTCACCTGAGCCAATCTGACTTGCCCGCGCTTCGGCGCGCTCGGCATCCTTGGCCGACCGCTCGCGCTCGTAGAGGCGGATCTTCAGCTGGTCCATCGCCTTTTCGCGGTTCACATGCTGGGATTTTTCGGAGCTGGTCGCAACCAGGCCCGTGGGCAAGTGCGTAATGCGAACGGCCGAGTCGGTCGTGTTGACGTGCTGGCCGCCTGCGCCCGACGAGCGCATCGTATCAATGCGGATATCTTCAGGACGAATATCAATCTCGACATTCTCCGGCGCGGGCAGCACAGCCACGGTGGCCGCTGATGTATGGATGCGCCCTTGCGTTTCCGTCGCCGGGACACGCTGCACGCGGTGCACGCCGCTTTCCCATTTCATATGGCCGAACACACCGTCGCCGGAGACGTTGGCAATCAGTTCCTTGTAGCCGCCTGCGTCACCTTCTGAGGCGTCCACGATATCGACCTTCCAGCCCATGATCTGGAAATAGCGCGAATACATGCGGAACAGGTCGCCAGCGAACAGGGCCGCTTCGTCGCCTCCCGTGCCGGCGCGCAATTCGATCACGATATCGGCCTTGTCGTCGACATCCTTCGGCAGGAGCAAGACCTGAACTTGCTGCTCAAGGGGCGGCAAACGGTCCTTGAGTTCCTCGACTTCATCGCGGGCGAGTTCCGCCATGTCCGGATCGCCGCTAGCAACAAGCGCTTCAGCTTCTTTAAGCTCCTTGCGCGCCGCCATCAACTCGCGCGCCTTGTCCACCACCGGCTTCAGATCGGAATGTTCTTTGGAGAGGGCAATGATTTCAGCGGTTTCGGTGGTCGCACCCATGCGGGCTTCGACCTGTTCAAAACGGTCGATCACCTGCTGCAGTCTGGAAGGAGAAATAGTGGCCATAGCGGCCCTTTAGAGCGGTTTTGAGGGCGCGTGAAGCACCCTCGCTGCCACACCTGCAAGCTAGAGCAGAATTCGCACGACCTCATGACCGGCGATAATGAACAATGTGATTGAGGCCAAGGCGAAGACCATGAAGCGCAAGGCCACCTTGGGCGACAGAATCTGGACGAAGGAATGAACAATGCGCAGCCCGACATAGATCCATGCCATCAGCTCCATGAAATTACCCTGCCCGCCGGTCAAGGCGGCAAAGAACATGAGAGCGTAGAAGATGGTCGGCTGCTCATGAAGATGGTTGTAGTTGTCGGCCGCAGAACGGACATTCGCGGGCAAGCGCTCTCCAAACGTGCCCGGATGGCGGGCAGTGTCGGGATCGATCCCGGCCTTCTGCATCGCCGGAATGCGCGTGACATACATCCAGAGCCACATTACCAGCGTCCAGCAGATCAGCGCCAGAACAGGCAGTAGAAGTTCAACAATTACAGACATTTACAGCTCCCTCAGCTTTCATTTTGAGGGAGACTAGGGGTCAATTCGCCATTTGAACAGCAGTTTCCGGAGGCACTGCCTTGTTCAAATGCGCCGCCAGGAAGGACGTGAAGGCGTCGATATCCCTTGGCACAATGCTGTGCCCGCCGGGGCGCAGCCAGTAGGCGAGGTTCGATTCAGGGTCGAACGAACGCATGCCCGAGTCCGAAAGGCCACTCGCCGCATCCGCCTCGTAAACGGCGGACGCGGCCTCAGCGGCGCGATAGGTGGAATTCGGGTCAGACCAGACGTCCCGTCTGCCATTGCCCAGCAGGACCGGCGTTGGCGCCAAAAGGGCCAGCAACTCATGCTGGTCGACTGGCAGGCTCGCCAAATCCATCAAATAGGCCTGCACATTTGGCGACAGCCAATGCGGATAGGATTTTGCCATGCGCGCGAGCCCCTCGCCCGTCTCAGACCGCGACAGCGCCGCCCCTGCAAAACCGGACTGGTGGGCGATCACGGCTGCGACACGTCGGTCCCACACACCCGCCATTAGGGCGGACTTGCCATGCCGGGAATGGCCCATCACCGCCATGCGACCGTTATCAATGCGCGGGTCTGCTTCCAACACGTCCAGCGCCGCCGAAAAGCCATAGGACCATGCCATCAGCGCACTCGTCGGATTGATCGGGCCGCCCATTCTGGCCATCACGGCCTGCGCGTCGCCATTCTTGTCCGGCACAAGTTCACCGGCATAGAAGCTGGCATAGGCCAGTCCCGCATCGAAAAAGCGTGAGACTGGCGCTACAGCGATATAGCGGCCAAATATCTGGGTCACGACCGTACCCACGGCGCCGTCCATTTCCGAACCGGCACAGATCGTCATGTCCGTCGCCGTTACCGGCTCATCCGGGAAGACGGCGCAATTGGTCGAAAACGTCTGGCTCACCACAACAGGCGACGCATGACCCGCCTTTGGAAACGCGACAACGAGATGGAAGAGTCTGGCACCCTCCCCCGAGCCTATTGTCACTTCGGCTTCTTCCAGCGTGCCGCGTCCGTCGAGATAATTCGGATCGACAACACGCCATGGGCTGAAGGCGACCTGCATGCCCGTCGGCCAGGGACCATAAAGCGTGTCCTCGAAAGTCTGTTTGAGCGCCTCACGCGTCGCTTCGTTTCCGGTGATTGCCTGCACATCAAGAGGGGGCTGGGGCTGCGGTTTGTTGCGTGTCTCAAGGCTCGCATAATTCATGCCCAGCATGGTGCAATTGGACATCACCAGAACCGTTATCCCCAAGACAAAAAGCAGCGGTATCCGCTTCAGGAACCAGATCATGCGGGAACGCCCTCTATCGATTGGGTTTCAGGGATGCCAATCATACCGCCGTTTGTCGCGTTGGGCAGGCCCCTCACGAAAACGTGGCTATTCCGCAGCCACTTCGGCTTGTTCGCGCTCCGCGCGCAGGCGCTGAGCCTTCTGCTCGACGAGCCCGACAATGTGCTCGATCATGTCGGCGTTCGACACATTGTGGTCCGCGCGGCCCGCCACAAACATCTTGCCGCTTTCCTTGCCACCACCCGTAAAACCAAGATCCGTCATCGCCGCTTCACCGGGGCCGTTGACGACACAGCCGATGATGGACAGCGAGATGGGTTCTGAAATGTGTGCAAGGCGCTTCTCGAGCGTCTCGACGGTAGAGATCACGTCAAAGCCCTGCCGCGCGCAGGAGGGGCAGGCAATGATGTTGACGCCGCGCGTGCGCAGGCCGAGCGACTTCAGCATCTCGAAGCCGACCTTGACCTCTTCGACTGGGTCTGCCGACAGCGAAACGCGGATCGTATCGCCAATCCCGGCCCAGAGCAGGTTGCCCATGCCGATGGAAGACTTGACCGTGCCCGTGCGCAGACCGCCAGCCTCGGTGATGCCGAGATGAAGCGGCGCGTCTGTCGCTTCAGCCAGCTGGTGGTAGGCGGCGGCGGTCATGAACATGTCAGACGCCTTCACGCTGATCTTGTACTCATGGAAACCAAGGTCATCCAGAATCCGGGCGTGATCGAGCGCGCTCTCGACCATGGCATCAGGGCAAGGTTCACCGTATTTCTCGAGCAGGTGGCGCTCCAGCGAGCCGCCATTGACGCCGATCCGGATGGAACAGCCATTGGCGCGCGCCGCGTTCACGACTTCCTTCACACGCGCCTGCGACCCGATATTGCCCGGATTGATGCGCAGGCATGCCGCACCAGCTTCTGCGGCCTCGATGGCGCGCTTGTAGTGGAAATGGATGTCCGCAACGATCGGAACAGGGGAGGCCTTGCAGATCGCCTTCATGGCCGCCGTTGAGTCTTCCGTCGGGCAGGACACGCGCACGATATCGGCGCCAGCTTCAGCCGCGCGTTCGATTTGCGCGATCGTCGCGGCCGCGTCCTCGGTCGGCGTGTTCGTCATTGTCTGGACAGCAATCGGCGCATCACCACCAATTTCGATCGACCCAACGCGGATCTTGCGCGAGACGCGCCGGTCAATATTGCGCCAAGGCCGGATCGGGTTGTGGCTCATGAGACGTGGGTCTCCCTGCGGCTGATTGCTGGGCCTGATGTGGCGCTTGCAGGCCCCTGCGTAAAGGCCTCACAGCACATTGTCGCGCTATCGTGTAGCTTTACCGGCGCCGTTCGCGGCGACGGTGGGCGCAGCCATTTCAGCGGCTTCAGCAAGTTTCTGGTCAACACTTACCGAGAATACAGCTGCACCTTCAGGGCCAAGCGGACCAATTACCACGTCACCGATGCGCCATTGGAAAGCGCCGCCATCCTTGGCCGAAACGGTCCAGCCTGCATCAAGACGCGGAAAATAGTTCTCGCCGGCCGCCATGACGCGGCTGCGGAAAATCGTGCCGTCGGCGCCCCGAATTTCCAGCCAGCCCTGGCGGACCGCCACGAGTTCAAGCTGCAGGTTCGTCGGCAATGGCCGCTCAGCTTCGCTCGCATCCTCAAACAGGCTATGACGCGCGCCGTTGACTGCAACAATGGCAGGGGCCGGTGCCAGTTCAGGCGCAGGTTTCACGATCTGCGTCACGCCAATGGCAACACCGGCAAAGAGGGTCATCACGGCAGCTGTGGCCACCATAAGAGGCCATTTCGGCTTGGGCGGCGCGATATCACCAATTTTCGGCACAGGCGCAGAGTGTCTGACTTCCGACACGGCACCGCACTCAAGGGTATATTGAGCGATGACTTCACTGTCAGGCAGGCCCAGTTCAACGCAATAGGCGCGCAGGTAGGGTGTCAGGTAGCCTTTGGGGATCTGGCCGATCTCCATGCGCTCAATCCACATCAGGAAATCCTGACGCAGCAACGACTTGCGTGACACATCTGCGATTTCAAGTCCAAGCGTCTCGCGTACACGACGCAGGACCTGCCCCATGCGCAGGCTCTCGCCATTGAATTTGCGGCTTATGAAAATTGCCATGGCCCGCTCACGCTGGGTCATTTCCGGGATTGGATCGGAAACGGATTCAGACACATGCGAATCCTCAGCCGAACGGTCCGTTCCGCTATCAGCGGAGCTCACATCGTCCAGAGACTCAGGGCCTTGTGTGTTGAAGGTTTCGTCGTGTCCCATATTCTTCCAATCCAGCCGTCCGTCAGGATGTTCGCCAAAACACGAGCAAGTTCTGGTCCAGAAACATGGTGATTTTTGGACCAGCGGTTTTAACCGTCGGACAATTCCACCCCATGATCGGCCGCCAAGCCTAATACTTGGTTACGGAACGCGTCGTCCGGCACATCCATCACCTTGAGAAAGTCCTCCCGAAACGCCCCAAGGTTAACAGATCTTACCATGCGTTTGACCGGACCGATAGCGCCGGCGGGCATGGAAAGGGCGTGGAATCCCAATGACAGAAAGCAAAGTGCGGAAAGGGGAGACGCTGTCGCCTCACCGCAAGCCGACATCCGGATGGAATGATCCATGCAGGTTTCCGAAACCTGTTTGAGAAACCTCAAAGCCGCAGGACTCACCAGATCATACCGATCTGACACAGTTGGCGTCATCCGGTCCGCCGCAAAGAAGAACTGCATCAGGTCATTGGTGCCAACCGAAAGGAAATCCACTTCACCTGCAAGCTCCGACAGGCTGAAGGCAAGTGCTGGCGTCTCCAGCATCACGCCCACTTCAAGCTTGGAGGGTTTCTTGCCCGTTTGTTCCTCGCTCCAGGCCACTTCCTTCATCAGCAGGTCGCGGGCCTCGAAGAATTCGCTGGGGACAGTGACCATGGGAAACATGACGGTTAGCGGACCTGTGCCAGCCGCGCGGACAAGCGCCCTCAACTGGCGCCGGAAGAGGCCTTTGTGATCGAGTGCAAAACGGATCGAGCGCCAGCCAAGCGCGGGATTTTCTTCCCGCTTCAGGTTCAGGGCAGGCAACACCTTGTCCCCGCCAAGATCGACCGTGCGGAAGATAACGCGCTTGCCTTCGGCCTTTTCCAGCACGCGCTTGTAGAGTGCGACCTGATCATTGAGGCGGGGGAGCGTTTCCGAAACAAGGAACTGAAATTCGGTGCGGAAGAGGCCCACGCCGTCGGCGCCTGCCTGGTCCAGCATATCGAGATCAAGGTCCAGACCGGCATTCAGATAGAGCGATACGTGCGTCCCGTCCTTGGTCTTCGCCGGCAGGCCGCGAAGGGCAGCATAAGTCGCCTGACGCTCGGACCGCAGCGCCACACGGCCCTTGTAGGCATCGTAGAGCGTATCATCCGGGCGGATGTGGAGGATGCCTTTTTCAGCATCCACGATGACCCAGTCGCCTTGGTCGACGCGAGTTGTCAGCCCCTCAATACCGCCCAGCGTCGGAATACCGAGCGCCCGCGCAACGATCGCGGCATGGGATGAGACGGCCGCCTCTTCCATCAGGATGGCGCGAAGGCCAGCATTGGCATAATCGAGCAATTCCGCCGGGCCAAGCCGACGCGCAACCAGTACGCTACGTTCTTCGCTGATCTGCGGCTTGCCATCGTCGCCTGCCAGAACGCGCAGCAGACGGTTGTCCAGGTCTTCAAGATCGTTGAGCCGTTCGCGCAGATACGGGTCGCGAGCACTTTGCAACCGGGCCCTGTGTTCACGGCGCGCACGGTCAACGGAGGCTTCCGCAGAGAGGCCTGACCGGACACCTTCGCGTAGCTTCTCCGCCCATGACGGATCATGTGCGAGGAGGCGATAGGTTTCCATCACGTCCCTCGGGTCATCACCCAGCGCAGCGCCATCCAGCGCCATCATCTGGTCGATGGAATCCTTCAGGCCACGCAGGGCGTCCTTCAGGCGCTGAGCTTCAAGATTCTGGTCCGCCGCAAAGAATTTCGCCGCCGGAACGACAGGATCGTGCAGCACGGCGCGGCCATAGCCGAGGCCTTCACACAGGACACGGCCATTGAGCGAGGCAAGATTGCGCTCGCGCTTCGTGCCGTCGCCGTTGGACAAGTGCTCCGGATCCATGCGGTCAACAATCTCGGCCAAAACCATGGCGATGGTCTGCAGCGTATCGATCTCGTCGTCGCCATAGGCCCGCTCGGTCCGGTTCTGGACCGTCAGGACGCCGAGAACGCGGCCGCCCCGCAAGATGGGCATGCCTAGGAAGGCGTGGAACGGGTCCTCTCCGGTTTCCGGGCGATACGAGAAGGAGGGATGGCGCGGTGCATCCTGGATAGCCATCGGCTCTGCCCGCCGGGCAACTAGGCCGACAAGGCCCTCATTTGAGCCAAGCCGCGTCGCCGAAACGGCCTCAGGCTTCAGGCCTTCCGTCGCGATTAGCAGCAAGGCCCCATCGGTCAGGCGCAGATAGATCGAGCAGACGTCCGCCACCATGGTGGACGCAATGATGCGCACCACCTGATCCAGCCGGAAACGCGTATCGCCGTCTTCCGCCATCACCTGGCGGAGGCGGTTCATCAGGAGACGCGTGGCCGGCAGATTATAGGGCATGGTTCTCCTGAGTTTCGCAGTCGGGTTTACACTGCGTCAAGTCCGAACGCCGTGTGGAGCGCACGAACGGCCAATTCGGTATAAGGTGCAGCAATCAGAACCGAGATTTTGATCTCGGAGGTAGAAATGACGTCAATGTTGATGCCTTTCTCATAGAGCGCCGTGAACATGGTTTCGGCAACACCGGTATGGCTTTTCATGCCGACGCCGATGATCGAGATCTTGGACACATCGCGCGTCACTTCAAGTTGCTCATACCCAATATCGGCCGCCATGTTCTCAAGCGTCTGCTTGGCGATCGGACTGTCGCGATCGGTGCAGGTGAAGACCATGTTGGCACGTTCGGGGCCGCGCGCATTGGCCTGCACGATCATGTCAACATTGACGCCCGCACGCGCCAGCGCCGAGAAGATCTTGGCGGAAACGCCGGGCTTGTCCGCCACGCCATACAATGTGACTTTTGCTTCGTCCCGCGAATATGCAACACCGCTGACAACCTGTTTTTCCACGATTTCTTCCTCTGAGCAGACAAGGGTTCCGGGGTTGGGCTCACCTGGCTTCAGGAAGCTGGAGAGCACGCGCACCGGCACATTATGGTTCATTGCGAGTTCCACAGACCGGGTCTGCAGGACTTTCGCGCCGAGGGACGCCATTTCAAGCATCTCCTCATACGATATTTTTGGTATCCGCCGGGCCTTGGGCACCATGCGTGGATCGGTCGTGTAGACGCCATCAACATCTGTATAGATGTCACAAACGGTGGCATTAAGGGCCGCAGCCACGGCGACGGCGCTGGTATCGGAACCGCCGCGGCCCAGCGTGGCAACGCGGTCATCATCCGTTACGCCCTGGAAACCCGCGACAACGGCAATCTCGCCGCTATCCACCGAATCCGGCAGGCCGCTGTTGTCAAAGCCGAGAATACGGGCCCGGCCGTGGGCTTCATCTGTCTTGAGCCGCAATTGCCAGCCCAGCCAGCTGCGTGCCTTGAGCCCGCGTCGTCGCAGCGCCAATGCCAGGAGACCAGCGGTCACCTGCTCGCCGGAAGCCACGATCACGTCATACTCGTCATGGAACAGGTCGCGCCCAAGATCCTGCCCGGCAGCACCTTCGGCAAGCGCAACCAGCTTGTTGGTTTCGCCCGCCATGGCTGACACCACGACGGCCATCAATTCGCCGCGTGCTGCACGGTCCGCTACGATATCCGCCACATTGGCGATCCGTTCGAGGTCGCCAACTGACGTCCCGCCGAATTTGAGAACTGTACGCGCCATTTCGCCCCATATCCTGTGAAGTGAAGGGTTTGCCCTTTATATGCGCCCTCATAGGGTTAAGTTCGACGCTGATCAAACGGGAACGCCACAAGATGGTAAAAACAATCGAAGGTTCGCGCGCCGCGCCCCGTACGCCCAGCATCGATGCGGATGAGGTGGCCAAGTTTTCGGCCATGGCCGCAGATTGGTGGAACCCCACCGGCAAGTTCAAACCGCTCCACCGGTTCAACCCGGTTCGCCTGAAATTCATTCGCGAGACGGCGGAACGCCATTTCGGCATCGCGCCGGGCGCCCTGAAGCCGCTCGACGGCCTGCGCCTCCTCGACATCGGCTGCGGCGGCGGCCTCGTGAGTGAGCCCATGACCCGACTTGGCGCCAGTGTTACGGGCGTCGACGCGTCGGAAGCCAACATCAAGACAGCCCTGACACATGCCTCCGAACAGGGCCTCCACATCGACTATCGCGCCGGAACAGCCGAAGGCCTGATCGACGCCGACGAACCATCGTTCGACATAGTGCTAAACCTGGAAGTGGTTGAGCATGTCGCGGACGCCCACCAGTTCCTGAAGGATACGGCCAGCCTCGTGCGGCCGGGCGGCCTGATGATCGTCGCCAGCCTCAACCGGACAGCCAAAGCCCTGGCAACGGCAGTTATCGGCGCCGAATATGTGCTCGGCTGGCTGCCGCGCGGCACGCATGACTGGTCCAAATTCGTGACGCCGGATGAAGTGCGCACAGCCTTGCTGGCCGCCGGCATGGCACCCGAGAAAGCGACGGGCGTCGTCTTCAAGCCGCTGTCAGGCGCTTGGGTCCTGTCAGATGATACAGCCGTCAATTTCATGGTCGTCGCAAGGAGGCCGGGGGCATGAGCGCATTACCGAAGCCGGCGGACATTCTCGATTTCTGGATTGGTGATGCCAGCCAGTCAGGCAAAGCGGCAGACGAAAAGAACAAGATGTGGTTTGCCAAGTCGCCCGAACTCGATGCCGAAATTAGCGAGCGCTTCCTGACCTTGCTGGAAACCCTGGCCGCCGGGCCACTGGCGCAGGAATGGGCCGCGCAGGGGCCGCGAGAACGGCTCGCGGCCATCATCGTGCTGGATCAGTTCAGCCGGAACATTTTCCGGGGCAGCCCGCGATCCTTTTCTCAGGACATGCTGGCCCTGCGCCTTTGCAAGGAAGGCCTTGCGCTGCGCGAGGACCTTTCGCTCAGCGAGGCGGAGCGGATGTTCTTCTACCTGCCACTCGAGCATTCCGAAGACGTGGGCGACCAGTCGCGCTCGGTTGAAATGTTCACCGCCCTGCGCCGTGATGCACGCGAAGACTTCCAGAAACTGACCGAAAGCGTTCTGGAATATGCCTATGCCCACCAGTCGGTGATCGACCGTTTCGGTCATTTCCCGCACCGCAATGACGTGGTTGCGAGACAATCCGCACCCGAGGAAGAAGCCTATCTCGCCAAGCCTGGCAGCGGTTTCTAGTCGAGCGTCTGCGGTCCGCGCGGATCAAGGCTGCGCGCAACATCCTGCTGCATGGCGCGTGACAGGGGATAGGTCCACGATGCGAATGATGCGCCAAGATACAACGCACCTGGAAGCAGACAAAAGATCATTAGCAAGCCATTCACCGCCTCGGGCGAATTCACCTCGCCCGGATGGAACCCGGCCAGTTGGCCCACCATCAAATAGCCCACACCAAATGCGAGGCTTGAGCCAATCTTGTAGGCGCTTGTCAGTAGCGAATAATAGATGCCCGCGCGGCTTTCGCCCGTCTTGGCAGCATGCCACTCCACGACATCGGCCGTCATCGAACGCGTCAGAACAATCGGCGCGCTGAACGCAGTGCCGTTTATGATCGCGCCAATGAACAGGGGCCAGAAGCCCCCCATCTGCCCGAAGAAATAATAGAGGATGTAGCTGCCCGCCGCCAAAAGCGTGGACAGCCGAAACGCAATGTTCTTTTCGGTACGCGCCGCAAGCCAAAGCCAGAGTGGCATCGCAGCAGCCGCAACCATGAAGAAGACCATGAGAATGAGGCTGGACTCCGTATCGCTGAGCCCGAAGGCATATTCAGCCACGAAGAGGTAATTCGACGCCGTCACTGCGATGGCCGTGCCCGCTAGCAATTCCATGATGAGGATACGACCAAGCATCTGGTTCTTAACCGCGGCCCAGAGCGGTTTGAACTCGAACTTCATCACTGCGCCCTTGTCGCCGGGAACGGGCCTATCCGGGACAAAGAAGAAAGCCAGCGCGCCTGCAATTGGCAGCGATATCAGAAGCATGCCTCCCATTACCGCCACCTGACCGAACCGGTCGAGCTCGAACCCGAACAGCGGCAGCAGCGCCGGAAGCGCCAGCAAGGTCAGCATGGACAGGATGCTTACGATTTCAGGCCAAAGGAAAAGGCGTGACCGCTCGTCATAACTGTCGGCAATCGCAGGCACCCAGGCAGAACGCGACGTCTGCAGCAGCGTGAAGCCGATATAGAAAAGCAGCATCCACCCGACGAAATAGGCTGGACCGACGCCCGTGCGCGGCGGCATGTAGACGAAATAGGTGGCAACCGCGAGGAGCGGCACACTTAGCAATATCCAGTGCCTGACGCGTCCGAGTGGACTGCGATACCGGTCCACCAGATACCCCATCACCGGATCGGTGAAGATGTCCCAAAACCTCAGCAGCATGAAAAGAAGACCGGTCAACTCCAGGCCCAGCCCCACTTCGTGGGCATAGAGCGGCGAGAGGTATACGGCCAATGGAAGGCCCACACCCGCGAGCGGAATACTCAGCGTCGAGAAGGCGAGAACGCGCGGCAGGGACAGGCGTTTGGAAGGCGTTGTTGTCATATCCACAGACTGCGCATGCAATTCGTGACGGCCAAGTCATTTTTATGCTGCACTGCGGCTTGACGCCCGGACCTTTAGTCGTGAGTTTCCGGCCAAATTCAATGTAAGGGCTGAATGATAATGCTGAAAAAACTGATGCTTGGCGTGCTGGGACTTGTCGTCCTGGTCGTCGGAATCATACTCGTGCGAACCTTCACTTATGGCGGCTCGCCCGTGGGTGGCCGCGTTGAGCTGCCTGGCGCGCCCGAGATTTCTGCAGAATCAGCCGCCGAACATCTCGCCGAAGCCATACGTTTCAAAACCGTCACGCTTTCCGGTGGAGACCCGCGCCCCGGTCAGGAAGGGGAGTGGCTCGCCCTGCAGGACTGGCTAGTGGAGACCTACCCTGCCGCACACGCCGCCATGACCCGTGAAACCGTTCCCGGCACACTGACGCTACTCTACACATGGAAGGGAAGCGACCCATCCCTGAAGCCGCTCCTCCTGATGGCGCACCAGGATGTTGTGCCAGTTAACATCGGCACTGAGGGCGACTGGACTGGCGCACCCTTCGCCGGTGAGATCATCGACGGCTACGTCTACGGACGCGGCGCGATTGACGACAAGGGCAACCTGATCGGCCTGATGGAAGCCGCCGAAGGTCTCGCCGCTTCAGGCTTCGAGCCCAAGCGGACCGTGATGTTCATGTTCGGCCATGACGAGGAAGTGCTCGGCTCCGGCGCAAAGGCTGGCATTGCCTTGCTGAAGTCACGCGGCGTTGAACCGGAAATGGCCCTCGACGAAGGCTTCATGGTGATCGATCCGTCGCCGATCACCGGCAAGTCGATGGCCTTTGTCGGCGTCTCCGAGAAAGGCTATATCACGCTCAAGCTGACCGTCGTCGCAGCAGGCGGACACTCGTCGCAACCGCCACGCAACTCAGCCGACGTGGCCCTTTCACGGGCTATTGTCGCTCTTGATGAGAACCAGATGCCAGCCGATTTCTCGAAGCCGCCGGTTTCCGAACTCTTCCTTGCGTCTGGCCAGGACATGCCTTTCATGCAGCGCATGGCGCTTGCGAACCTCTGGCTGTTCCAGGGCGCCGTAGAATCCTCGATGGCCAAAGTACCGGCTGGCAATGCCATGATCCGCACCACGACCGCGCCGACCATGCTGAGCGGTTCGGCCAAGGAAAACGTCCTGCCGCAGAGGGCCATGGCCATGGTCAATTTCCGGATCCACCCGAATGACACGCCGGAATCTGTCATGGCGCACGTCAAGGAAGTCACGAAGGATATTGAAGGCCTCGAGATCGAAATCGGCGGCGACGGTATCAGCAGCCCGGCATCGCCAGTCTCACCGACTGACAACCGCGCCTATGCAGTACTCGCAAGCGTGGCCGCTGAAGTGGGCAATGGTGCCCCGGTGGCGCCAGCGCTCGTTATCGGCGCGACGGATTCCCGCTACGCAGCGGCAATCACATCCAACATCTATCGTTTCGCACCTGCGCTCATGTCACCTGAAGACCTGACGGGCTTTCACGGCACGAATGAGCGCATTTCGGTGGAGAACATGGCGCGCCTGTCCAAGGGATACGCGCAGGTTATTCTCGGCATGGACGGCCCGGATTCCTGAGGCCGAATTTCCAATACCGAAAACGAAAGTCCCGGCCGTTCCTTCAGGGGAACGGCCGGGATTGATTCAAGCCTAGCTGACTGGATCGGTCACCTTTTCGATCGGAATCGCATAATGCCGGGCGCAGAACTGGCAATCGATGGCCAGCGTGCCATCTGACTCCACCATTTCGCGCAGGGCATTGTCCGGCATGCCCTTCAGCGTCTCGACAAGCCGCTCTTCATTGCAGGTACAGCTGTCCAGCAAGCCAACACGGTCTTCGATCCGCACGCCCTGTTCATGGAAAAGGCGGAACAGGAGATCGGGCACGGCAAGGTCGGGATCGACCAGTTCGGCATCGCTCAGCGTGCCAAACAGGGCCTCGGCCTCACGCCAGACTTCTGTCGTGTCGCCGCGATTCTCGTCGCCTGCGATACGCTGCACCATCATGCCGCCTGACACCCAGATCGGCTTCTCGCCCTTGCGGTCGAGTTCGGCCACGGCAAGCTTGATGCGGCTTGGCACCTGCTCGGAATGGGCGAAATACTCTTCCGCACATTCCGACAGCGTGCCCTTCTCGAGGGGCACGATTCCCTGATAGGGTGCAATCGAGGGATCGTCCTGAATAAGGATCAGAGCGAGCCGACCGGTCGGGCCGAAGAGTTGTGGCATGTGCGGAGCAGCGCCCTTATTCACTTTCTCAAGATGGGCCCAACGGTCGGCGTCAAACTTGGCATAACCGCGCACGCCACCATCGGTGCGGTATTCACCAACTAGCATGGAAACGGGCCCATCACCTCCGGCCTGGACCAGGATACGGCCTTCGAATTTCAGCGACGCACCGACCATTGCGGCCAGCGTCACAGCCTCACCCAGAATGCGGGCCAGGTTGCGCGGATAGTCATGCCGGTGCAGGATCGGCGACAGGCTCTCAGCGCCCATGCGCACGGCACGCCCGCGCACGGGGCGCTGGTCGATCTGGAAATTGACGACAAAGTCACTGTCTGGACGGGCAATATCGGTCATGGGGCACGCTTTCAGGCGGGGCGGATGGATGCCCCCATGTGGCAGCGCGAACCTTCTGCGGCAAGGGGGCACCCCGTCAGGCTGAGCAGCTGCCCCCGCCCAGCACGCAGAAACTGGCGCACCAGGCATGATTCAGGCGTACAGGTTCGGCCGTTGCTTCAGCCAGCGTGGCGCCGAGTTCGAAAGCTGGATCATCGACAAGAAGCGTGCACGCCGTGACAGTCGCCCGGCCGGCCCCTTTACGGCGAATGACCATCCGCTGGTTGGCACACATGATATCCGCCGGGTCCTTCGACAGGATCTGCCAGCAGGCTGTGGTGATTTCCGGTGGATCGTCCCGCGCAATCATCTCCGGAAATAGGACGAGCTGCGAGGTGTTCGCGGGATCAAGCTTCAGCCCAAGCCTGGCAGCCAGTTCGCCATAGGCGGCTCGCGCCGAGGCATCATCCTCATTCAGCGCCTGACGCCCGGCGAGTGCCACCTTAATATCCTGACCGGCCAGCCATTCGAGCCCCTTGCAGGCCTCGGCAAACGCGCCTTCGCCGCGCTCCGAATTGTGGGCAGCCTCATCGTGCGAATCGAGCGAAACACGCAAGGTGAGCCGGTCGCCGAAACGCGTGTGCAGCTCCTGCAGCCCTGCCTGAATGCGAGGGCGCATCATGGGCCGCATGGCATTGGTCAGCAGCAGCAAGCGATGTCCGCGCTGCAGCGCATTCTCCATAATGGGCAGGATGTCGGGGCACATGAAAGGCTCACCGCCGGTAATGCCGATCTCTTTCGGGCCTCCCCCTAGCGCATCAATCTCGTCAAGGAATGGCGTGACGTCAGCGAGGCTAAGATAGACCAGCCGATCATTGGTGGGCGAACTCAGGATATAGCAATTGGCGCACTCGATATTACAGAGCGTGCCGGTATTCAGCCACAGCGTCTTCAGGCCACGCCAGTCAACGCTGGCGCGAGTTTCGCCCTTGGCGGTCATGTGCGGGTTCGAGAATTTCTCGCGCGGAAAAACAGTGTGAGCCATCGCATATCTCTAACAAGATGCACCCTCCGGGCGCCAGCGCCTTCTCGCAGACGTGATGCCGCGTGAGGCATTGCCGCTCGGCGTGACTCATATAGATCGTTCTCTATGGCACGCGAAACACATGATCTGATCTTCCAGATGCTGACATCGGGCGACGATGGACGCGTTTGCAAGGACATCCCCGAAGATGCCTGCCATACGGAAGCGCGCAGCTTCACGACGCATGTAATGGCCCTATCGACCAGCAAGATTGCCGATGGGTTGATCGATCCAAAATTGGTGCTCAGCTGGTTGCTGGCGACGCTTGGCGCGCCAGCCCTGTTCATCGGTCTGTTGGTACCCGTGCGCGAGGCAGGCTCGCTGCTGCCGCAACTGTTCACCGCCGGCGCGCTGCGCCTGCTGCCTCAGCGCAAATGGGCCTGGGCCGCTGGGTCAATCGTGCAGGGGCTCGCTGCGCTGGCGATTGCGGTTTCAGCTTTCATGCTCGAAGGCAAAGCGGCGGGCATCGCCATCATTTGCGCCCTGGCCGTTCTGGCCGTTGCGCGCTCCGTCTGCTCAGTGACGTACAAGGATGTGCTCGGCAAGACCGTGTCCAAGTCGCGGCGCGGCTCGGCAACCGGTGCGGCCACGACCGTCGGGGCGGCCGCCATACTTGGGTTTGGCGCCTTGCTGACGTCTGGCCTCTTGCCCCGTATGGACATTGTCGAGGCAGGTCTGATCGGTGCAGGCGTATTCTGGATCGCTGGCGCCGCCGTTTTCCTGCAGCTGCGCGAAGTGCCGGGGGCCACCGAAGGCGGAGCGAGCCCGATCAGCGCAGTCATGGAGAATTTCAGCCTTCTGGGCAGCGACGCCCAGCTTCGTCGGTTCATCGCTGTGCGTGGTCTGCTCGTTTCGACAGCCCTCGCGCCGCCCTTCATGGTGGCATTGGCATCGCGCGAGCATGGTCCCGATGGCAGTGACGGCTTTGGCGGCCTCGGCCTCCTCGTGATCGCTTCGGCCGGCGCAGGTCTGCTTAGTTCTTATGTCTGGGGACGACTGGCGGACAAATCGAGTCGGAAGGTGCTTATCCTGACATCCGCCTCTGCAACGCTCGCCCTTTGCGCCACGCTTGCGCTCAATGCGGCAGGCCTGCTGGGCGCGGTCTGGGCCCTGCCCCTCGTTCTGTTCGCGCTCATGATTGCCTATCAGGGCGTACGCCTTGGACGCTCCACCCATCTTGTCGACATGGCAACGCAGGAAACGCGCGCCGCCTATACGGCACTATCGAACACGGTCATCGGCGCGCTTCTCCTGCTTGGCGGCGGTTTCAGCCTTGTCGCGCAGTTTGCAGGCGAGGCTGTCGTCCTCAGCTTGCTCGCCGTGATGAGCGCGCTGGCCCTCCCCGTCGCGCTCGGGCTGGAAGAAGTTCAGGCAAAGGCCTGATCGCTATTTATCGAAGCACCAGCGCAGGATGGCTTTCTGCGCATGCAGGCGGTTCTCGGCTTCGTCCCAGATCAGGGAGTTCGGCCCGTCAATGACCTCGGCGTCCACTTCTTCGCCCCGATGGGCTGGCAGGCAATGAAGGAACTTCGCGCCACCCGCCGCCAGTTCCATCAGCTCTTCGGTCACCGCATAGGGCTCGAGGATTTCAAGACGCCGTTCCGCATCCTTGTCACCCATCGAAACAAACGTATCCGCAATCACCACATCGGCTCCTGCGACAGCCTCCTCAGCGGTCTCATAGAGATCGACACGGCCCTGCAATTCACGAGCGATCTCGACATCTTCATCATCAGGCGCGAACCGGTGAGGCGTACCAACCGCCAGCGAGAAGCCGAACTTGGCAGCTGCATGCATGAAGCTCGCGCAGACATTGTTACCGTCGCCCACCCAGGCGAGGCGCGCCCCGCGGAGCGTCAGGCCATTCTCTTCCAGAGTCTGGAGGTCGGCCATGATCTGGCATGGATGCGACCGGTCTGTGAGGCCATTGATGACCGGCACGCTGGAGAACTCGGCAAACGTCTCAACATCGCTGTGATCGTTCGCGCGGATCATCACAGCATCGATATAACGGCTGAGCACACGGGCCGTGTCTTCGATCGTCTCGCCCCGTCCGAGTTGCATGTCATTGCTCGTGGCAGTGATCGAGCTGCCGCCCAGCTGGCGCATGCCCATATCGAAGGAAAAGCGCGTCCGCGTCGACGATTTTTCGAAGATCATCGCGAGTGTATGGCCTTCCAGCGGCGCGCCCGTGTCGACGCGGCCCTTCGGCCAGCCCTGGCGCGCCTTCTTGGCGCGGTGGGCCTCATCCAGGATCGCGCGCAGGTCAGCCGACTCAAGGTGCCAGATGTCGAGGAAGTGGCGTGGGCCTGAAGGCGTTGTCATGGTCGGGCGCTCCCGTTGAAAAAGGAAGCGCGGGGGATAGCGCGTTTCACGCTGCGGCGCCAGTCGTGCGATAAAAGCAATCCGGCGGGCTTATGGGCGCGTAAACCATGGGATTACCCAAGGACAATGGACATGAGCCTCAAGACCCTCGCCCTCTGCTGCGCTGCCCCCCTCATCATAGTGGCTTGCGCCACCACCCCGGCGCCTCAAAGTGACTGGTTATCCTTTGCAACACTTGAGCCCGGATTGCCGACAAACCGCGCCTTGGCCTGCGCTCCGGACATCTGTCTCGCGGCAGACGCTTCACGGCCCGCTGCCAAATATGACGCGCCGGCCGAAGCAATCGCGGAGGTCCTTGCGAAACTTGAGCCCGGCGCCGAATTCCGCATCGAACCCAATGGCGACATCCGCGCCCGCTATGTCGCCACGACCGCAGTGCTCCGCTTCCGTGATGATGTGGACGTGTTGATCCGGCCGGTGACCGATACGTCGGCCAAGGTGGCAATCTATTCCCGCTCGCGCGTCGGCCTCTCCGATCTCGGTAAGAATGGCGCACGCGTTGAGGCGTTGGAGAAGGCCTTGGCAGCCGACTTCGCGAGCTGATCAAGCCACTTCCAAATATCTGGCCAAAAAGTAATTGAGAATGACTTGCAAATAGCGCACGAGCGTGGCACGGTTTGAGAATGGTTCGCAATACGGTGGACCACCGAAACGGAGGTCCTTCCCGATGTGCTTACCCATGGATGATGTGGCGATGGTGTGCTGGCTGAGGCAGCAAGTACGTGTGCTTGAAGTCTGGCGCGAAGAGCTTGCCTGCCGTCCTGAAATTGAAATCGCGATGGTGACGCGTCTTGAGCGTCACTATGCGTGGCTGACATCGGAGATCATGCGGCTCGAAGCGCCTCGTCGCGCCGCTTGATGTCAGCCCGTGCCGCGGCGTGGGACCGGGACGTACGTTTCCTCCCAGACGCCTTGCCCCGCGCTGCGGCACCTCTCTCATGTCTCCACTGGCGAAGGCCCGCGCTTTGCCCTATGTGACGGGCAAGCCCACCGGCCCCTCTAATCTCAGGAGAGACAGGACTAATGGACACCGTACTCATCATCGGCGCTGGCGCCGCCGGCTCAGTCGTCGCGCAGAAATGCGCCATGGACCGCGACACCTTCAAGCACATCACGCTGGCCTCGCGCCGTATCGAAAGCTGCGAGAAAGTCGCCAAGATGTGCAAGACGCCGATCGAGATCGCGCAGGTCGACGCTGACAATGTCGCCGAGGTTGTCGCGCTCATCAACAAGGTGAAACCGGACCTGTTGATCAACATGGCCCTGCCCTATCAGGACCTGCCGATCATGGATGCCTGCGTAGAGACCGGCACCAATTACATGGACACGGCAAACTACGAACCGCGGGACGTCGCAAAGTTCGAATACCATTGGCAGTGGGCCTACCAGGACAAATTCGTCGACAAAGGCATCACCGCCATTCTCGGCTGCGGTTTTGATCCGGGCGTGTCGAATATCTGGTGCGCCTATGCGCAGGAACACCTGTTCGACGAGATCGAATATATCGACATTGTCGACTGCAATGCCGGCGACCATGGCAAGACGTTCGCAACCAACTTCAACCCGGAAATCAATATCCGGGAAGTGACGCAGGACGGCAAATACTGGAAAGACGGTGAGTGGATCGAAATCCCTGCCCTCTCCATCCGTTGCGATATCGACTATCCCGAAGTTGGCCCGAAAGCCTCCTACCTGATCTATCACGAGGAAGAGGAAAGCCTGGTGAAGAACATCAAGGGCCTGAAGCAGATCCGCTTCTGGATGACCTTTGGCGAACAATACATCAAGCACCTCGAAGTGTTCAAATCCATTGGCCTGATCGGCCTCGAACCGATCAAGCACAAGGGCATGGACATCATCCCGATGGAATTCCTGAAGGACCTGCTGCCCGTGCCGTCATCGCTCGCCGAAGGCTATACCGGAAAGACGTCGATCGGCGTGATCGTCCGTGGCAAGAAGGATGGCAAGCCGCTCACCAAAATGCTCTACAACGTCTCCGACCATGCCGAGACGAACAGGGAAGTCTCCGCGCAAGCGGTCTCCTACACGACCGGCGTGCCACCCGTTTCCGGCGCGGCCATGTTCTTCAAGGGCATCTGGAGCGGCAAAGGCGTGTTCAACGTCGAGCAGTTCCCCTCAGCGCCCTTCCTCGAAGACGTCGCCAAGCGCGGCCTGCCCACCACGATTGTCGACCTTGAGCCCGGTGCGCAGGACGAATTGTTCGCGGTGAAGACCTGAGCTTCAACAAGGCGCTCGTCCTTTGCCTTCGCTCAAGATGAGCGCTCCTTTTGCATGAGTTCCAGAACATGACCGCTGAATTGCTACCTGCGAACATAGCCACCCCCGCCTTCGTCCTCGACGTGGCCCGCCTCCGCACAAACCTAGAGACGGCCCAGCGCGTGCGCGAGGAGGCCGATTGCAAAGTGCTGCTCGCAACCAAGGCGTTCGCCATGCCGGCCGTTTTCCCGATGATGCGCGACTATCTCGATGGCACGACCGCCAGCGGTGAGCACGAGGCCATCATGGGCGCCGAGGAATTCGGCAAGGAAGTGCACGTCTATTCCCCCGCCTATACCAAAGACGAAGTGCAGCGCCTCACCAAGATCGCCCAGCACATATATTTCAATTCGGCCGAACAGCTGGCCCGCTTCGGCGCTATCGGCCGCGATGCCGGCTGCAAGGTCGGTCTGCGGGTGAACCCCGGCTATTCCAATGCCACACTTGGCGGCGACCTCTACAATCCGACCGCCCCCGGCAGCCGCTTCGGCGAAGTACCCGGCATGCTGGACAGCGTCGACTGGTCCGGCGTCGACATCTTCCACGTCCACGCCCTCTGCGAGAGCCTAGCCGAAGGCTCCGTCGGCCTCATCGAATTCGTTGCCGACAAGTTCGGGAAATATATCGACCAGGTCTCCGCCGTGAATTTCGGCGGCGGCCACTTCCTCAACAAGCCCGGCTATGATGTCGACGCACTGATCGCGGCCATCAAGGCGTTCAAGGCGAAGTTTGATGTCGAAGTCGTGCTGGAGCCGGGTGCAGGCCTTGTCGTCAATACGGGTGAACTCTACGCCACCGTCCTTGCGCTCCACAAGAACGAGCTGGACCTCGCAATCCTTGACGCCTCCGCCTCGACCCATATGCCCGACGTGCTCGAAGTGCCCTACCGGCCGGACATTATCGGCGCTGGCGATCCCGGCGAACTCGCGCACACCTACCGCCTCGGCGGCAAGACCTGCATGACCGGCGACGTGCTCGGCGACTATTCCTTCCCGGAACCACTCGTGCCCGGCCAGCAACTGATCTTCACCGACCAGATGCATTACAGCTTCGTCAAGACGAACACGTTCAACGGCACACCGCTCGCCAACCTCGCCGTGCGCTGGGAAGACGGCGTCGTCGAACCGCTGACCGATTTCGGCTGCGAGGAATTCCGCCGCCGGCTGGGACGTTAGGCGCCGGGCTTACAGACCGAACATCTGATTATTGCCCAGCGATGGGATGCGCGCGCGTGCCTTGTCAACCTCTTCAAGGTCAAGGTCCGCCCAGATCACACCCGGCTCATCGCCGTTCGCTTCGGCCAGTATCTCGCCCCAGGGCGAGATGATCAGCGAGTGGCCATAAGTCTCGCGGCCATCCTCATGCTTGCCGCCCTGCGCCGGCGCCACGACGAAGCAACCCGTCTCGATCGCGCGAGCACGCAAGAGCACATGCCAGTGTGCCTCGCCCGTCACGCGCGTGAACGCGGCAGGTACCGTGAGAATCTGCGCACCCGCCTGCGCCAGCGAGCGGTAAAGCGCCGGGAATCGCAGGTCATAGCAGATGGTCATGCCCACACGGCCGATGCCTGTATTGGCAAGCGCTGTCGCCGTACCCGGCCGATAGGTGCGCGATTCCCGATAGGTCTGGCCGTCTCCAACCTCGACATCAAACATGTGGATCTTGTCGTAATGCGCGACCACATCGCCGTCCGGTGCGATCAGGAAGGAGCGATTGGCCAGCCTGTCCTCGCCTTCGGCCATCACCGCGATGGAACCAAGCAGCAGCCACACACCCAGCTCAACCGCCAGCGCCCGGAACGCCGCCAGCGTCGCATCATCTTCCTGTGCAACAATCTTGGGCCGAGCCATCCCCGGGCGGATGTCTAGCAGATTGGTCATCTCCGGTGTCGCGATGAACACCGCACCGGCCTCGGCCGCCTGCCGCACCAGCGCGCTCGCCGCAGCAATGTTCTCCGCCACCGCCGTGGAGGAACGCATCTGCACGCAGGCGGCTCGGATCACGGTCATGGCAGGCTCAGGAAGGCTCCCACTCGGTCAGCGCCGCATCCATGAGGCCTGTCGCTTCACGCACATGCTCGTCGCTGATGATCAGCGGCGGCGCGAGACGCAGTACATTGGCACCGGCCACACCGACCAGCAGGTTCTTGTCGCGGCAAAGGCCCTGCAGGCTTTTCGGATCGGCTTTCATCTTGAGGCCGGTCAGCAGGCCCTTGCCTGTGACGCCTTCCACCTTGTCCGGATGGCTGTCGGCGAGGCTCTTCAGGCCCTGCGCCAGCGTGCCGGAAACCCGGCGCACTTCTGCGAGGAAGTCATCATTCGCAATCGTGTCCCAGATCACATTGCCGACCGCCATGGCGAGCGGGTTGCCGCCATAGGTCGAGCCATGGCTGCCGGGCTGCATATGCTCGCCGCAGGCCTCGGTGGTCAGGCAGGCGCCAAACGGGAAGCCGCCGCCAATGCCCTTCGCCGCGCAGAGGATGTCAGGCTCGGCGCCCTCCACCCAGTCATGCGCGAACAGTTTGCCGGTCCGGCCCATGCCGCATTGCACTTCGTCAAAGATCAGCACGAGGCCATGCTCGTCGCACAGTTTGCGCAGACCAATCAGGCATTCGTCCGGCATGGCGCGCACGCCGCCTTCGCCCTGCACGGGCTCAACAAGGACAGCCGCCGCGGTTGGCCGCGCCGCAGCTTCCTTCAGCGCGTCATGGTCGCCCCATTCCAGATGCACGAAGCCGGGCAGCGCGGGGCCAAAGCCTTCAAGGTATTTCGGGTTGCCACCCGCATTGATCGCACCCAGCGAGCGGCCATGGAAAGCACCGGTAAATGTGATGATGTCGATGCGCTCTTCACGCCCATTGGCCCAATGATACTTGCGCGCAGACTTGAGCGCACATTCGATCGCCTCGGTGCCGGAGTTCGTGAAGAACACCCGGTCGGCAAACGTGTCACGGCAGATCTTGTCGGCCAGTTCCTCGGCACCGCGCACGCGAAACATGTTGGACGTGTGCCACAGCTTACCTGCCTGGTCGCGCAGGGCATCGACCATGGCCGGGTGCGCGTGACCAAGCGCATTCACCGCAATGCCGGCGATGAAGTCGAGATAGCGCGAACCATCTTCTGTGAAGAGGTACGGGCCCTCGCCCTCGACGAAAACCTCTTCGGGTGGCCGGTAGACGGGCATGATATGCTGGCGCGGATCGCTCATGATTTCTCCTGCGATTAGCAAGTGTGATGAAGTTGCCCGTACGCTTGGCGAGACGCTGACCGTAAGTCAACAGCTTGGCCACTCCCGGCTCGCATGGCGTCGTCATACGGTTGCAATGTTGTGGCCTTAGAACACGGGTTTTGTCGCATGCGGTGGAGGTCGAGATGATCAGGATATGCGTTGTGGGCGCCATGCTGCTCATCGCCTCGTCACCCGTTTTCGCCCAGGGCATCGACGGCTCCGGAGAGGTCGTGACGGACACAACCGACACCGTTTCTGTTACCGCTACCAATCAGCCCGTCCTCAACAGACACATCGTCCGCATAGGACGCGACGGACACAGGACGGAGACAGAATCCCTGACATCACCCCTGGATGCCGCAAGCGCCTCGGAGTCCTTGCCGACAGTGTCCACACTTAGAACGATCATTCACAATCGCGATGCAGAACTGGATCTTCTGGAGATTGTCGCGCGCGCCACCACAATCACGGAAACCGCGACGCCAGATGGCACCACACGGATCATCCGGATTATTTCGGAAGGGGGCCAAGGCGCCACGCTCATCACGATTACAAAAGATTAATCGAAAAACGATAATAATACTTGACGATAATCGATAATAAGATATTGCTAATCGGGAAGACGAGGCGGATCGGATCGATGTCCAAAACGCCCCCTACCTCACCTGAGCCGTCGTTACGGTTCGTCTCGGCCTTCTTGAATCTGCTTGCTCCCCTGGCATGCGGAGGACTTTAATACCTCAACACATCTCCAAAACGGAAAGAGGCGCAAGACCTGAAACCGGGTCTCGCGCCTCTCCACCGTTTGCAGCGTTTCCTCCCAGAAACTTGCCTGCTCATACGCCACGAGTTTCACACATGTGTCAAGAATGTGTTCAACAAATTTTTTGCACCCACACTTGCATCTGGCTGGAGCCGTTCCAATAGCTTCAGGCAAGAGGCCTGCGCCTCGTCGCTCCAGTCCGCCGCTGGCGACAATGCCAACGAGGCTTCGCTTTTCAGAATAACGCCGTCGTCAAGTATCTTCAGACCATTGGCCTTCAGGGTCGCGCCGGTCGAAGTGATATCGACAATCACATCCGCTGCGCCCGTGGTTGGCGCGGCTTCCGTCGCGCCCGCACTCTCCACAAGCCTGTACTCACCGACCGACTTTGCCGCAAAGAAGCGCCGCGTCAGGCGCATGTACTTGGTCGCAACGCGCAGGCGGCGATGGTGCAGCTTGCGGAAGGCTGCGCCTGCCGCTTCAAGATCGGCCATCGTATCAACGTCGAGCCAGGCCTGCGGCACGGCCACGATCACGTCCGCGCCGCCAAAGCCGAGCTGGCGCACAATGCGGAATTCGGACGCGCCATCGGGCGCGAAATCGTGCAACAGGTCCTCCCCCGTCACGCCGATATGCAGGCTGCCCTCAATCAGGCCGCGCGCAATCTCGCTGGCAGACAGCAGCCGCATTTCCACATCGCCCAGCCCGGCAATCTCCGCCTGATAGCCGCGCTCGCCGCCGATCTGGCTGACGGGGAAGCCGAGTTCAGCCAGCCATTGCTCAGTCTGCTCCTTGAGCCGCCCCTTGGAGGGAATCGCGAAAGACAGCTTGCTCATGCCACATTCTCCCGTGCACGGATCACCCGGTCAGGCCGCACGACGCCGCCAATGCCGGATGTGCGTGCGCGACCGCCCGAAAGGCCGGCAATCAAACCGTCATATCGCCCGCCCGCCGCGATAGGCTGCCGCTCGCTGAGCGCACCCGCAAAGATTTCGAAGACAAAGCCATCATAGTAAGTGAAGCGTCGACCAAAGCCCGACCGGAACTTGCCGGTCTCGGCAACACGCGGAACAGCAGCGATGATCGCCTCCACCCGCCGCGCCACCCGTTCGATCACACTATCCAGGCCCTTGATGCCATGATCACGGGCAATGCTGGAGAGCGCCACTGCCGTTTCCGGCGCGCTGCAATTGACGCCCGCAAGAGCGCCAAGCACCTTTCGGGCATCTTCCGGCACGCCCCCGGCATCCGCCGCAGCGGCCTTGGCCTTCAGGCCTTCAATAATCTCGGTAACGGATCGTGTGCCGATCATCGGAATGGACCGCTCACGCAGGGCATCGAGAAACAGATGCCCAGCCGCCTCAGGCGCGGCCGCCGACAATTGATGCGCGAGGTCAACCTCAGGTGCATACGGCGCCCCGGCAAGCAACTCGGCCACGCCGCCTTCCTGACGAAAGGCGCGCTTCAGCAGGCTGGCGGTGACGCCATGCAGGCCAAGCGCATCAACGAAAGCCGGGAAGACGGAAAGATCGCCCATCACCATGCGCCAGTCATCAATCCCGCAGGCCGCGACAGCCGCCTGAACAAGAGCGAACGCATCTGCATCCTCATCCGGGCTGGAGTCGCGACCAAAACGCTCAAAGCCCACCTGCGTGAATTCCATTGGATCGTCCGGCGAGGCCGGCAGGCGGAAAGCACGCGCCGCATAGGTATAGGCCACTGGTCCGTTGCGCCCGGACGCAAGCCTTTCGGCTTCCATCCCGGCGACAGGCAAGGTCAGGTCCGGCCGCATCACCATCTCGTTCCCGCGATGATCGGTGAAGACGCAAAGCCGCGCCCGCACAGCTTCGCCTGATAATTCCAGCGGCACGTCGGATGCCAGCACATAAGCCGGGTCCACTGGCCGCGCGCCGGTCTGCGCGAAGACCGCGCTGGCCGCTTCGACAATCTGTTCCGGCGTCATCCCTGCGCCTCGACGATCCGCCGTACAGCTTCCACCATTTCACCGCGCGGCACTTCAATCTGTCCTGGGCGCGCTTCGCGGTATTCCTCGTTGGACTGGATCGCCTTGGCTTTCAGGGCGCCCATTTCGAGATCCTTGATCGTCACGGTTCCCGCTTCGATTTCATTGCTGCCCACCATGACCACGGCCGGTGCGCCGCGACGGTCGGCATATTTCATCTGCCCCTTCATGCCGGAGCCGCCCATATAAGCCTCGGCGCGCAGGCCTGCCCGACGTAGCAGGGTCGCAATTTCCAGCGCCACGGCCGGGCTGTCCTTGTCGAGGTTCAGCACGACAACCGGGCCATCCAGTTTCACCGTCTCGCCCATGATCGCCAGCGCAGAAGCCAGACGCGAAATGCCCACAGAGAAGCCCGTCGCGGGCACTGTCTCACCCGTGAACCGCGCCACCAGATCATCATAACGTCCGCCGCCACCGATCGAGCCGATGCGATAGGTCTTGCCATCATCGCCCGTCACTTCGCGCAACAGTTCGGCCTCGTAAACAGGCCCGGTATAATATTCGAGCCCGCGCACAACAGATGGATCGATCACAACATCGCCTTCCGGCGCGCCCAGCGCTTCCAGCGCCACGGCAATCGCCTCCAGCTCGGCAAGGCCCGCCTTGCCTTCCTCGCTATTGCCCGCCGCCTTCGAAAGGTTCGCCAGCGTCTCGGCCCGCGTTTTCGCGCCCGCTTCGGCAAACGCCAGAACGGCCTTCACCTCCGCGTCGCCAAGACCGGCACCCTTGGTAAAGTCGCCGCTATCATCCAGTCGGCCCTTGCCGAGCAGGTCGGCCACGCCGGAGGCCCCTAACCGGTCAAGCTTGTCCAGCGCCCGCAGGATGGCGAGGCGCGTATCCGCCGATGCCGCCCCCACACTCTCGAGAACGCCATTGAGCAGTCGCCGCGTATTCACCCGGATCACGAACTCGCCCGTCTCCATGCCGACCGCACGCAGGGCTTCGGCCCCCATGGCGATCATCTCGGCATCGGCATGGAAGCCGGGCGCGCCGACCGTATCGGCGTCGCACTGCCAGAATTCACGAAAACGGCCTGGGCCAGGCTTCTCATTGCGCCACACAGGGCCCGCTGCATACCTCCGGAATGGTCTGCCAACGGTCTGGCCTGCCTCGGCAATGAACCGCGCAAGGGGCGCTGTCAGGTCATAGCGCAGCGACATCCACTGCTCATCATCGTCCTGAATGGCGAACACACCGGCATTGGGCCGGTCATCATCCGGCAGGAACTTGCCAAGCGCATCGGCATATTCGAACGCGCCCGTCTCCAGCGCCTCAAAGCCCCATTTGCGATAGATTCCGGTGACTGTTTCCACCAGTTTCGCCTGCGCATGAATAAGGCCCTCGCGCTTGTCGGGAAAGCCGCGAGGCTTGCGGGCAAGATCCTTGCCGGTGAGAGGCTGGGTGTCCTTGTCGCTCATATCTATCAGGTCCTGTTTGCCGCCGCGCTCCGCATAGACGGAGACGGTCTGGATGGGAAGGCAACACGTTGCAGAAGCGCGACCCTGCCGCAGCTTGCCTCATCTGGTCTGGTTCTGGGAGATGAACACTTGCAGGAGGCGCAGCCGGACCGGTTCGCGCCTCATTGGCGCGTCACGCGTGGTGGTGATGGTGGTGCAGTGCGATGTTCATTGCGGTGGCGGATACTGAGGCATCCGCCAAGAGTCAACTGAAATGCCCGCCCTGTCAGACAGTCTTGGCCGGTCGCGTGAAGGGCTTTTCCGCCCCGTCGCGACGGGGAATCAGCTTGAAAATGCCCGTGCCCCGCATCAGCAACTTGTCGCCGGTCCAGATCCGGCCCTCGACCGTGATGATGTCATCGGCAACACCGACAACTTCGCCCTTGCCCTCAATGAAGCTGCCGAGATTGGCGCCAGACAGGAAGTCGCACATCAGGCGAATGGTCACCCACCATGTGTCCTCATCCTTCTCGACAGCCCCGCCCCAGGCCATGTCGGCAAAGGTCATCAACATGCCGCCATGAGCGTTCATCATGCCGTTGGTGTGATGCTCCTCAACCCGGAAAGCGCGCGTAAGCCCGCTCGCATCCCGCTTCTCGAACAGGGGCCCCACCTGGCGGCCAAAGCCCCGGTGCCATGGCAGCTCATTATAGCCGGCCGGAATATCGAATGTCTGGCTTCTGGTAAAATCGTCGGTCATGAATGCGGGATAGCGCCGTCCGGTCGCCAGCGCCAGCCCGTTTACAGACCAACTGCCTTCAGCGCCGCCGTCTGCCGGTCCGCCACGGCCTTCACGTCAAAGCCTTCAAGGCTCTCCTCGAACAGGCGGTGATAGTTCACTTCCGCCTTAAGACGCAGATAGGCGGCGCCAAGCCCGATAGCTGCGCGGTCCATGAAAACGAACTCGCGCGGGATCTTCACCGGGCCTTTTTCCTTCAGCAGCTTGCGCACCTGAAAGGCTTCCTTGCGGCCATACTCACCCGCCGTCACACCATCCGCCACGGTGCGCACCCGGTCGTCCAGCAGCGGCCCATAAATGAAGCGCGCCCAGATATTCAGCACCTCGACCAGTTCCCGCGACAGGTTCTGGAAGCCCCATTTCTCATAGGCTGCATAGGCAGCATCGAAATCATCGCGCAGCATGGCGCGGTAGAGGTCCACCACACCTTCCACAAAGGTCGGCGGGAAAACGCGAATACAGCCAAAGTCCAGCAGGTTGATGCCCGTTCCGCCACCGGTCACCTGATAGTTCCCGAGATGCGGGTCGCCATGGATCACGGCATGGCTGTTGAACGGGCCCCACCAGGTCCAGAACAGCATTTCGGCAATATGGTTACGCGTCTCCTGCGGCGCGTCTTCAAAGGCGCCAAGGCGCTCGCCGTCCAGCCATGTCATCGTGAGCAATCGGTCCGTCGACAGGTCCGGCACAGGCTCCGGCACCTGCACGAAATCCTTGTCCGCCAGCATGCGCGCATAGAGCGACATGTGCTTGGCCTCCCGGCCATAATCGAGTTCCTCGCGCAGGCGGTCGGTCACTTCACCCACCATCTCCGTCAGGTCGATCGAGCCATCCATCCGTTTGAACAGGCCCAGCATGGCCTTCAACTGGCCGACATCGGATTCCACCGCGCTCGACATGTCCGGATATTGGAGCTTGCACGCCACGCGGCGGCCATCATGCAACGTCGCCTGATGCACCTGCCCCAGCGAGGCCGCATGCGAGGCCTCCTTCTCGAAGGCCGCAAACCTGTCATCCCAGCCCGGGCCGAGTTCGCCCCGCATCCGGCGTTTCACGAAGGGCCAGCCCATTGCGGGCGCCTCGGCCTGCAACTGGCTGAGTTCGGCGGCATATTCGGCGGGCAGGAAGTCCGGGATGGTCGACACCATCTGGGCCACCTTCATGAGGGGCCCCTTGGACTTGCCGAGTGCGGCCGCAAGCGCCTTGGCAATCCGCTCATCGCTCTGATCGCCCCCAAACAGGGAATTGGCGGCAAAGCTGATGCCGGCACCGGACAGGTTTGCGCCCACGCGCGCGGTGCGGACGAGGCGCCCGCTCAATCGGTTACGTTCCGGATCGGGCGCGTCAGGCGTATCGGTCATGCGAGTGATATAGGCGGTTTTAAGCAGATTGGCAGGTGTGACGTTTTGCAAAAGAAAGGCGCCATGGTTGCGGCCCGGGCCTGAGTGGGGCAAGTCTGTGGGTCAAACGCGCTGGAGGCCGTCCCATGAACCCATCCGCAGAGTTCGATGTCGTCATTTATGGCGCCACTGGTTTCACCGGCCGCCTTGTGGCCGAGTACATGAATGAGACCTACGGCGTCGATAAGGATGTCACTTGGGCCATGGCCGGGCGCTCGCTCGAAAAGCTCAAGACCGTGCGGGACGAAATGGGCATCCCGAAGTCGGTCGAGCTGATCGTCGCAGACGCTTCTGACCCGAAATCGCTTGAAGACATGGTGAAGTCCGCCAAATGCGTCCTCACCACGGTTGGCCCCTACCAGCTTTATGGCACGCCCCTCGTGGAGGCCTGCGCCGCCAATGGCACCGATTATGTCGATCTCTCCGGCGAAGTCGCCTGGATGCATGACATGATCGCCGCCTATCAGGACAAGGCAAAGAAGAGCGGCGCGCGCATCGTCTTCTCCTGCGGCTTTGACTCTATCCCCTTCGACCTGGGCGTCCTGTTCCTGCAGAACGAGTCCATGCGCAAGTTCGGCAAACCGGCCGTTCGCGTGAAGGGCCGTATGCGCAAGATGAAGGGCACCTTCTCGGGCGGCACGGCGGCATCGGGCCGCGAAACCATGGCCCGCGCCATGCGCGAACCGGAAGTCATGGCCGTGCTGCGCAATCCCTTCTCGCTGACGGGCGGCTTTGTCGGTCCTGACCAGCCCCACGGCATGAAAGTGCTGGAAGACGAGGATTTCGGCGCCTGGGCCGCCCCTTTCATCATGGCGCCTATCAACACGAAGAATATCCACCGCTCCAACGCCCTGATGGGCCATCCCTATGGCGAAGACTTCGTTTATGATGAGATGATGCTCACAGGCCCCGGCGAGACAGGCAAAGCAGCAGCCGAAGCGGTCGCCAGCAGTGATTCCATGGGCGGCGAAGACGGCCCCAAGCCCGGCGAAGGCCCTTCGAAGGAAGAACGCGAGGCCGGACTCTATGATTTCGCCCTGCTCGGCATTACCAGCGACGGGGATCGCTTGCGCGGCACAGTGACCGGCGACAAGGATCCAGGCTACGGCTCGACGTCGAAGATCATCTCCGAGGCCGCGCTCTGCCTCGTGAAGGATTGCGCAGACCTTTCGGGCGGTATTTACACGCCCGCCGCTGCCATGGGCCTCAGCCTTGTCGGCCGCCTGCAGTCCCATGCCGGAATGACCTTCGACATCGACAATTGAGGCAAAAGGGTGACAAGCCCCCTTTTTTCAGGCTATAGCGCCCGCGTCCGCCCCAGATCGCGGTCGCAACACGAGAGTCGTTAGTCGCCTCAACCCCAGCCGGACATGATGATCCGGGCATGTTATGTACCCCCAAATAAACCAAACCGGCCGCTGCGAGCAAAACGCCAGCGCCAATGGTCGGATCATCCGGCCGCAAGAAGGACCTGTCGCCCTATGTCGTACAAGACCCTGCTGACCGAGTTTGACGCCGAAACCGGTGTCGCCGTCATCACACTTAACCGTCCTGACCACCTCAACGCCCTGAACGATGAGATGATGACCGAGCTGACCCACGCGATTAACCGTGTCGAGGCTGACAAGGATATTGGCTGCATCGTACTGACCGGCTCGCGCAAAGCCTTCTCCGGTGGTGCCGATGTCCGCGAAATCATGGAGCAGGACTATCCGGCCGCCTATTATGAAGACCTGATCACCCGCAACTGGGAACGCACCTCGAGCGCCCGCAAGCCAATCATTGCGGCGGTCAGCGGCTATGCCGTCGGCGGCGGCTGCGAACTGGCCATGATGTGCGACATCGTGATTGCGGCTGACACAGCCCGCTTTGGGCAGCCCGAGATTCGCCTTGGCGTCATGCCGGGCGCTGGCGGCACGCAGCGACTTGCACGTTTTATAGGCAAGTCGAAAGCCATGGAACTCTGCCTGACCGGTCGGATGATGGAAGCCGCCGAGGCTGAACGCTGTGGTCTGGTGGCGCGCGTGGTTCCGGCGGAAGACCTGATGGACACCGTCCGCGAGATGGCCCGCACGATTGCCGCCATGCCGCGTGCTGCAGCAATGATGACGAAAGAGGCCATAAACGCCGCCTACGAAACGCCCATGTCGCAGGGCATCCGTTTCGAGCGACGCCTGTTTCAGTCTCTCTTCGCAACCGAGGACCAAAAGGAAGGCATGGCCGCTTATGTCGAAAAGCGCTCTGCCCACTTCAAGGACCGGTAGTAGGGCTTACTGAGCCCAACTATTCTCTATTCGGACAGGATTGTGCTACCTTGCGGGCGCCCAGGGGACGGGGCGGCTCTACAGCGGGGGACAAGCCTATGGCTGATGTGGATGCAGTATCAACGGGACTGATCATCAGTGTACTGGTGGCTCTGCTTGTCGTCGGCAGTGCCGTGGCCGCCTTCCTCTACAGGACGCGTGTACCCAGCCTGGTTCCTGGCGATGACGAAACCTATCTGATCCGAAACACTGACGGGCGCATCCAGGCCCTGACCGCCGACATGAAGATCAGGCCTGAAGATCCTCGCATCGTGCAGTTCCAGAACCGCAAGCAGCTGCGCTTCCCGGTTTACGACCCAAGGTTCAACGCGCTCGCACACGACAGGCTGGTCACTGACAGCGGCGCCATTTCCCTGCGCATCCACACAACCACGCCCTTCCCTTTCACCGCCGTCACCAATGACGGGCACACTGTGACCGTCACCCCCTCCGTCAGCTTCGGCGTCGACCCCGCCCGCGTAACGGATCTCGCGAGGCTCGGCGATTTCGGCGACCAGTTCGAGCGGCGTATCCGGTCTGCCTTTTCCGGCGCCATCGGACGGCGCAAGGATGAGCAGCTGCGCGAAAGCCATCACCAGATTGAAAGTGAGGTTACGGCGGAACTGGCCGGCGTCGAAACAGGCACGGACGCTTTGGGCGTTCCGCTGGGCATCACGGTTTTTGAAGCCCGCTTCTCTTACCGTGATGGCGCAGCGCTCCCCAGTGAAGTCGTCATCGCGCCCGACCCGGCGGTCACCGCCGACATGCCCGTCACGCCCGCCGACGGTGCTGACACCCCTCCCGGCTCTCCCCAGCGCGTTGCCCTCGCCCCCGCCGCCTCACGGGGCGAAAGTGCCACTCATGCCAGTGAAACACCCGGCGCCATGCAATTCCTTGGCACTGACCTCGATAAATTGCTCGACCAGTTCCGCGATCGCAGTCCTGAGCAGATCGCAACCCTGCTCAGCCTCATGGAAATGCAGACGCGGCAAAACATTGTCTCGATGCTCAGTAAATCCGGGGGACTCGTGGTGTTTTCAGCCCGGGAACTGGGCCTGGAAGGCAACCCTGTGCTACAGGATCGCCTCAGCGCCGCCAGCGAGGTGGCCGACGAGCAGCCGGAAACTGAATAGTAGCGGGCCGTCCGCTCAGTTTTCTGTCAGCATCCCAGTTGACGCCTTCGCCCCGTTTATGTATGCCCCCGCCTTCAGCTTGAGGGAGGTTTCCCCCCGGCTTCAGGAGTTAGATATGGCAAATACCCGTTCCGCCAAGAAGATGGTCCGCAAGATTGCGGCTCGTACCGAAGTCAACAAGGCGCGCCGTTCGCGTGTGCGCACCTATGTTCGCAAGGTCGAAGAAGCCATCGCTGCAGGCGACAAGACAGCTGCACAGGATGCCCTGCGCGTTGCACAACCCGAACTGATGCGCGCCGTTACCAAGGGCGTGATGCACAAGAACACATCTTCGCGTAAAGTCTCGCGCCTCTCGGCCCGCGTCAGCGCGATGGCCTAAGGCCTTCCGGACAAATGTCCGGTACAAGAATTTGAAACCCGCCCGGTTCGCGCTTGGCGGGTTTTTTATTGCCTCGAATTCAGAATAATCCGCTCGTCATGAATGGTCGGCTGTGGTCTGCTTGATGCATGCTTTTCCCGGAGCCACTCCTGCATTTTCAGGCGGCCGACGGCATCAGCTCTGCGTGTTTGAGGCCTTTGCAAATTGTGCAAAAATTTACTTCAGAAAAGGCCCGAATTTCACAGCCAATATCGTGTAGGTGGTGTTGACAGAACATTCGCGAACAATTGCACTGAACGACTCACTCACAAAAAAAATGCACAGGGTAAGAGGCTGATTTTGATGGCCTTTTGATTACATGCCGAAAGAGTCAACTGGCCATTTCCCGTGATCGCAGAAAAGTAACACTTGTCAGTAAAACCGCTGGAAGTTACCTTGTGGATACCAGCAAAAAACTCTCCCTGCACGGAGTATTTACGGGGCCCAGATTTAATCTGGAGGGAGAGTTGCGTGCCTGCTGGTCAGGACGAAACATAACAAGAAAATGGGGCTCGGCGATGGACCGAAATACACTTTTTGATTCTGAGCATAGCGTAGAGTTTTCGGGCGCGGAAAAAGGCAGCAATATCCCCGGTCAGTCGATCTGGAAGCAGGTACGGGCGAAGCTCGCGACCGTCTTGAATGCAACCGACTACGATCGCTGGATCGAAGACCTGCGCCTTATCGCAGAGGTTGACGGCGAGATGGTGATCGCGGCACGCGACCCGCTTGCCTATGATCGTGTTCTGGCGGAGCACAAGCGTCTTATCCAGCGCACCTGGCGGGACTTTGATCCGGCACGCCGTGGCATTCGTCTGGAATGCTGGCGCAATGCCCGCGCAGAAGTGCGCGAGCTGGTATCAGACCCTTGGGCCGAGACAGCACCAGATGTGGCGCCACAGCCCGCACCGGCATCTGCGTCCGGCGGCAATGGCAGTGACGGCGGCAAGACGACGGTTGCACCAACAGCCACCGGCGCGCCTGACATGACCTTCGGCACGCTCGTCACTGGCGAGTCCAACGAGATCGCCGTGCAGCTCGCGCAGCGCATCGCGCTGGGCCAGACCGTCGGCACGTCGACGGCGCTCATCTATGGGCGTCAGGGCACCGGCAAGACGCACATCCTCTATGCCCTCAAGAATGAGGTCGAAGCGCATGATCCTGAGCGCGTCGTCGTCTACCTGACGGCCGAGGAATTCATGTCGGCCTATCATGATGGTGTGAAGGTGAAAGACACGAGCGCCCTGAAGAAGCGCCTGCGCTCTGCCACCCTCCTCTTGATTGACGACCTGCACCGCATCGCCGGCAAGCCCGGCACGGAGACGGAGCTTTACCAGAACATCCGCGAAGTCACCGGCAATGGCGGCCTTGTGGTTCTGGCAGGCGACGAAGCCCCCGGTGACGTCACCGGCTTTGGTCCGCGCATGCGGGCTGAGCTCAAGGGCTCGATCGCTGTCGAGGTCGGCCTGCCCGATGCCGGCATGCGTCGCGAGATCCTCGTGCGTCTGGCCGCCCATATCGAAGCCGGTCACCCGAGCTTTGTCCTGTCGGACGAAATGATCGCCCGCATCAATGCAGGCATCCGCGGCCCGGGCCGTGAACTCACCGGCGCCATCTGGAGCCTCTATACGGAAGCCGGCTTCGGTGAGCGTGCGCCGACCATGGACATGCTCGACCGCGTCATCCGCCGTCATCAGGGAGAAGTGAAAGTGCCGACAATCGAATTGGTGAAACGTGCCACGATGAAAGTCTTCGGAATTTCGAAGAGCGACCTGGAAAGCCCCTGCAAGGCCCGCGCTGTTGTCTATCCGCGTCAGGTGGCGATGTACCTCTGCCGCGAGAAAACCGGCAAGTCCCTCCCCCAGATCGGTCACAGCTTCGGCAAGCGGGATCACACGACGATCCTCTACGCCCACCGCAAAGTGTCCAAGAATATCGCATCCGATCCCGAACTCGCGGGCGACATTGCCCGCGTCTCCGAGACCATTTTCGAACTGCAGGCGGCAGGCATAAACTAGCCCCGTCAGGTTGCCCTCGGGCAATTCCGCATCGGCGCTTGGCTTTTTCGTCCGATTGTTTAAGTGTTCTTAGCCCGCTCTCCACCGGAGGGCGGGCTGATTCTACCGCGGGCTACTCGCCCGACCGGAACGAACCAGCCCAATAGAAACAACAAGGCAGACAGGCGCGATCCGGCGCCCGTGATGGACGGACCAACAGATGAAGCTAACGATTGAACGCAGCGATCTCCTCAATGCCCTTTCGCATGTGCAGAACGTTGTCGAACGCCGCAACACGATTCCGATCCTCTCCAACGTGCTGCTTCAGGCTGCCAAGGGCGAACTGAAGCTCACCGCGACCGACCTCGATATCGAGGCTGTCGACAGCGCCGATGCCAAGGTCTCCCACGAAGGGGCTGTCACTGCGCCGGCCGGCACATTGTTCGACGTGATCCGCAAGCTTCCCGCTGGCGCCGAGGTCGAGCTCGAAACGCAAGCCGACAACCAGCGCCTCACGATCCGCGCAGGCCGGTCGCACTTCGAGCTGCCGACCCTGCCAGCCTCCGACTTCCAGACCATGAGCGGCGATGACGGCGCGACGGCCTTTTCTGTCGACGCGAAGGACTTTGCCCGCCTGATCGACAAGACGCGCTTCGCGATCTCTACCGAGGAGACCCGCTACTATCTGAACGGCGTCTACCTGCATGGCGCCAAGAATGATGACGGCGACGCGGTTCTGCGCACAGTCGCCACGGACGGCCACCGCCTCGCGCTCGCCGAGATCCCGGCCCCCAAGGGCGCTGAAACGCTCGAAGGCGTTATCGTGCCCCGCAAGGCCGTGGCTGAAGCGCGCCGCCTCATCGACGCCGCCGACGGCGACATCGATATCGAAGTGTCCGACACGAAGATCGTCGTTCGTGCTGGCCGCGCCGTGCTCACGTCGAAACTGATCGACGGTTCCTTCCCGGACTATGCCCGCGTCATTCCAAAGGGCAATGACAAGAAACTGGTCGTCGACAACAAGGCCTTCGAAGCCGCCGTCGACCGCGTCTCGACCGTCTCGGCGGAGCGTTCGCGCTCTGTGAAGCTGTCCCTGTCTGAAGGCAAGCTGACCCTCGCGGTCAACCATGCCGAAACCGGCGCTGGCACCGAGGAAATTGAAGCCGAGTACAGCTCCGACGCCATGGAAATCGGTTTCAACGCGAAATACCTGCTCGACATTGCCGGCCAGATCGAGGCCGACACGGCCGAGTTCATGTTCAACGACCCGGCATCGCCTGCGCTCGTGCTTGATCCGTCAGACGATTCCGCGCGCTACGTGCTGATGCCACTTCGCGTCTAGAGCCTTGATCATTGCCCTGCATCGCCGCCAGTTCATGCTCGGCGCTGCAGCGGCCGCCAGCCTCGGGGCCTGCGCCTCGACAGAGATACGGAGCAACACGATGTATGGTCTGATCGGCAAGTTCACCTCTACGGATGGCGACAGGGACCGTTTGTCGGCCATCCTGCTGAAGGGCTTGCGCGATATGCCGGGCTGCCTCAGCTATATCGTTGCCAACGATCCAACTGACGCCAACGCGCTCTGGATCACCGAAGTCTGGGACAATGCCGACAGCCACAAGAACAGCCTCACGCTGCCGTCGGTCCAGGCTGCCATCAAGGAAGGCCGCCCGCTGATTGCGGGCATGGAGCAGATTGCCCAAACGGCACCGATTGGCGGCCATGGCCTGACCACGGCATGAGGCTGCTGCCCGCCGGAACGCCATGACCGCGCTAACTCGCCTCTCCCTGACCGACTTCCGCAACTACGCGTCTCTCTTCCTGCCGCTTGACGGGCGCCATGTCTGCCTGTTCGGGGCCAATGGCGCGGGCAAGACGAACCTGCTGGAAGCCGTCAGCCAGCTCGGCCCGGGGCGCGGGCTACGCTCCGCGACGCTTCCGGAAATGATGCGCAAGGATGCGCCCGGCGGCTGGACCGTCGCCGCCACACTCGCCAATGACCAGAAGATCGGCGTCGCCCTCGAAACGGGATCGGGCGTCAAGCGCAATGTGCGCATCGATGGCGCCTCCGCGACCGCATCAGACCTCGCTGACCTGATCCGCATCGTCTGGCTCACGCCCTCCATGGACGGCGTCTTCCGTGGTGGCGCGTCCGACCGGCGCCGCTTCCTCGACCGTCAGGTCATGGCCCATATTCCCACCCATGGCCGCGCCGCCAGCCGCTACGAACAGGCCATGCGCGAACGCAATGCGCTGCTCGAACGTGGCCACGTCGATCCGGCCTGGGCTGATGCCATCGAGGCGCGTATGGCCGAGGCCGGCGCCGAGATGGCCATCAACCGGGCCCATGTGCTTGAGGCCCTGCAGGTCGCCATCGAACTGCGCCCGGACGGCCACTTTCCTAAGGCCGACCTCACGCTCGAAGGCGACGCCGAACAGGCGGCTCTCAAGGGCGATGATTTCAAATCCATTTTCGAAACGCTCGCCGAAACCTTCCGCACCACCCGCCGCCGCGACATTGCCGCCGGACGGACCATTGACGGCCCACACCGCTCCGACCTTGTCGTCATTCACCGGCCCACTGGCGCGCCCGCCCGCGATGCATCAACGGGCCAGCAGAAGGCGCTGCTCATCGGCCTGATCCTCGCCTCTGCGGGCGCCTTGCGTGCCGATGGGGATGGCCCCGCGCCGCTCCTTCTGCTCGATGAAGCCGCAGCACACCTCGATCCCGACCGCCGCGCCGCGCTCTATGAGGAACTCGGTGCCCTTGGCGGTCAGGCCTGGCTCACCGGCACAGAACGTTTCCTCTTCGAGGCCTTCGGCGACAGGGCCCAGCGTGTCCGTGTGGAAGATGGCGCCGCCCGCGTCGAGGACTAGTCAGCCACCGCCGACGAGAACCATTCCACCAGCATTGGATTGACCTCTTCGTGGCGCTGATAGTTCAGGCCATGTGTGCCGCCATCAATGATCCGGACCTCCGCACGGGGGATCAGCGCAACCAGTTCCGCCGCGCTCGCTATGGCGACGGTTTGGTCCTCATCCCCGAACACGGCCATCACCGGCGTTTCGGTTTTCTGCGCAACGGCGCTGAACAGGATTTCCCGGTGGGACATCGGAAAGTTGCGCAGCGTCGACAGCAGTGCCTTGCCATAGCCGCGATAGTCCATCTGGCGCGTGACATCGCCCCGCAGGCGGTTCTCGGGCTCCAGAGCGCTCTCGTCATATTGCGGATCACCCAGCAGGATACCGCGCCCGAACACCTGCCAGATCCAGTCGCCGACGACAGGCAACTTGACCAGTGCCGCCGCCACTCCATCATCGCCCTCGACATCCAGCCCCGCCGGCACGAACAGGAAGACGCGCGAGACCCGTTCAGGATGTCGCCCCGCAAAGGCCATCACAATCGGACCGCCCATGGACAGGCCAACCAGGCCAACCGGCTCGACCAGTCCAAGGCCATCGAGCACGTTCATGAGCTCGCGATCATAGAAGTCTTCGTCATAAGGCCCGTCCGGCCGGTCAGACCAGCCGCGCCCGAAATGATCAAACTGGACGACGCGGAACCCCGCCGCGATCAACGCCTCGGCATTCTGCTCGAAAATGAAACCAGGCGTCGAGAAGCCATGCACCATGACGACCACGTTGGCGTCTTCGGGCCCGCGCGTCTGATAATGCAGTTGCCCGTCTGTCACCTGCAGAAATTCGCCCGGCGCTTCGGCGCGCGCAGCCGCATCCATCACCTTCAGGTCCTTGCCAGCCCACCAATAGGTACCAGCCAGAAAGGCAGCGGCGATGCCTAGCGCCCACAATAGAGCCTTTGCCATTTGAACACCCTGCACATTCCGACAGACAGACCCGCCAGCTCTCTTCCTTCAGCGGTGTTTATCAAGCCAAACGCGCAGTTTTTGCAAGTCTGGAATGAGGGCCTCAATCTCGGCGTCTGACAATGCGGCACTAATGTCACCAAGCGCAGGTGCTGTTGCTGAAAGCGCCTCTTCGCGCGCGAGCTGTCCTGCTGCCGTCAGCCTGACGTGTTTTGCCCGCCCATCGACGGGATTGGGCTCCAGCGTAATGAAGTCCTTGGCCACGAGCCGCTGCAAAGTGCTGGTCATGGTCCCCTTCGTTACCTGGAACGCTGCCGCCAGCCGCGCCGGTGACCAGTCGCCCTCCAAACGCACAAGATGATTGAGCACACTGAACTGCGCGATTGTCAGGCCATGCGGCAGCGTGCGCTCAAACCGGGCATTCGAGAGCTGGCTTATAATGCCGATTTCGTTGAAGAGCGTGAACAGGGCTTGCTGCGGGGGAGTCAGTGATTTCATGTCGGGCCCTTCAGGCAATCAAATGTGTTTCCATCGGCCAGCGCGGCGCGGGAACAACCGGTTTGGCATAACCGACCCGTACAAGCATCTGAAGTCTTTGCCCGCCGCCAATCAGGTCATGCACTTCCGAATAGAGGCCTGCCATCTCGGGATATTCCTGCAGCGACTGGCTCCACGGATGCACTTTCAGGCCTTCACGTTCGGCCGCCAGCACCAGCCGCATATAGGCTCGGCCTGCCGCAATCTGCGACGCCCGTGTCTTGCCGGAATTGCAGAGCCACGCGAACGCCCGTGCCGACTGGGCCGCTTCATGAAACATCGTCATGCCCTGTTGCGACATGCTGGAATTCGGGTCAGCCATGGCTTCACGATTGATCACGCCTGCCAGTTTGCCCAGTGCAAATACCGGCCCCTCCAGGAACAGGCCGTCCGGATTGGCCGTCACTTCCTTTGCGCCGATCCGCATCAGGTCAACGCTTTCCTGATTGGTGTAATCGGTGGTCATCTCCACGCTGTGTGCCCGCCAGGTCAGGTCGCGCAGGCTGGCCGCCATCCCATCATTGCCGCAGCCGCCCGCCGTCACACCCTGCACGTTACCACTCGACAGCACAGCGGTCAGCGCATCGGCTTCCACATCGCGCGCCTCAAAGGGTTGCCGGTTGGTGTGGCGCGCCAGCGTGTAAGCGAACAGGGGGTTAGGTTCGCCCGCCCCGGCAATGAATTTCACACTCGCGACGGGCCGTGTGTCCAGCGTTGTCATGTCCTCGCCGTCCGGAAAGGATGTGATCTCGGTGCCGTAGCCATCTTCGGCCGCTGCCAGCGCCAGCAGCTCGAGGAAGGTGCCATGCCCGATCACGATCTGGCGGTCATGGGGATCTGTCGCCGGCAGGCGCCGATCGAGATTGCAATAGAGCGTCAGCGCGTCATCTCCATCTAGACGCACGAGCCAGGGCTGGCGATTATGCGGATTGGGCGCGAGGATCGCATAGGACAGCGCGCGCCTGCGAAACTCCGTCTCCTGCCCCGCCTCGCGCCACGGTGCCCGCGCAGATCGCGATGGCCCGTTCGCCGCAACAAACGCCCCAATCCCTCCGGCCGCGAGGACACATCCGCCCCCCACCAGCTTCAAAACCCCTCGCCGAGTCGTCATCGCTCCACTCCTTTAGTTGGATGCCATACTATATAGTTTGACACCAAACCAAAGTCAATCTGGTTCGGGGAGTGGATCATCCCGCCCGCGCGGTCTAGGTAGGGCGCAACACAATATCCGGAGACTGCCCCATGAAGACCCGCGCCGCCGTTGCCTTTGAAGCCAAGAAACCGCTCGAAATCGTCGAACTGGACCTCGAAGGCCCGAAGGCGGGCGAAGTCCTCGTTGAAATCATGGCCACCGGCATCTGCCACACAGACGCCTACACGCTCGACGGGCTCGACTCGGAAGGCCTGTTCCCCAGCGTGCTCGGCCATGAAGGCGCGGGCATCGTGCGCGAAGTGGGCGCAGGCGTCACCAGCGTGAAGCCGGGCGACCATGTCATCCCGCTCTACACGCCGGAATGCCGCCAGTGCAAAAGCTGCCTCTCCGGCAAGACCAACCTCTGCACCGCCATCCGCGCGACGCAAGGCAAGGGCCTGATGCCGGACGGCACCAGCCGCTTCTCCTACAAGGGCCAGACGATCTATCATTACATGGGCTGCTCGACCTTTTCGAACTTCACCGTCCTGCCGGAAATCGCGGTCGCGAAAATCCGCACCGACGCGCCCTTCGACAAGGCCTGCTATGTCGGCTGCGGCGTCACCACGGGCGTCGGCGCCGTGACCAACACGGCCAAGGTTCAGGTCGGCGACAATGTCGTCGTCTTCGGTCTCGGCGGCATTGGCCTCAACGTGCTGCAGGGCGCGCGCATGGCTGGAGCAGACAAGATCATCGGCGTTGACATCAACGACTCCAAGAAGGAATGGGGCGAGAAATTCGGCATGACGCATTTCGTCAATCCGAAGAACACGAAAGACGTGGTCGCCCACATCGTCGAACTGACCGATGGCGGCGCTGACTATTCCTTTGACTGCACCGGCAACACGGACGTGATGCGTCAGGCCCTCGAATGCTGCCATCGCGGCTGGGGAACATCGATCATCATCGGCGTGGCTGAGGCCGGCAAGGAGATCAGCACACGGCCGTTCCAGTTGGTGACGGGCCGCAACTGGCGCGGCACCGCCTTCGGCGGCGCCAAGGGCCGCACCGATGTTCCCAAAATTGTCGACTGGTACATGAACGGCAAGATCCAGATCGACCCGATGATCACGCACGTGATGGGCCTCGAAAAGATCAACGACGCGTTTGACCTGATGCACGCTGGCGAAAGCATCCGGAGTGTGGTGGTGTACTAGTCGGTACAAATCGGAGGAAAACACCTATGTACAGTCACATGATGGTCGGCACCAACGACCTCGAAAAATCGAAAACCTTCTACGACGCCCTGTTCACATCGGTTGGTGGCAAGCCCGCGATTACCGATCCGAAGGGGCGCCTCGTCTACCTGCACAATGGCGGCATCTTCCTCGTGACACCGCCAATTGACGGCAAGCCTGCCACGCACGCGAATGGCGGCACGATCGGTTTCGCCATGGATTCGACCGAGCAAGCCGACACATGGCACAAGGCTGGCGCGGCCGCTGGCGGCACGCCGATCGAGGACGCCCCCGGCTGGCGTGAAGGTGGCGGCCAGCGCCTCTACCTCGCCTATTTGCGCGACCCGGACGGCAACAAGCTCTGCGCCTTGCATCGCGGATAGGCTGACGATGACGGACTGGAAACTTCCCTGGAAGGCCAGCTGCCTGTGCGGCGGCGTTGAGATGAAAATCTCCGCGCCGCCCATGGTCACCATGGCCTGCCATTGCCGCGGCTGCCAGAAACTGACGAGCGGCCCCTATTCGCTCTCCATGTTCCTGCCGGACACGGGGTTCGAAGTGACCGCCGGTGAGCCTGTAATCGGCGCCCTGAAGGGCGAGCATCGCCACTTCTACTGCCCGGACTGTATGTCTTGGCTGTTCACGCGCCCGGCCGGCATGGACATGGTCAATCTGAGGTCGACCATGCTCGATAATGCCGCCTGGGCCGCCCCGATCATGGAAACCGGCACGGCCACCCGTTTGCCTTTCGCGCAAACCGGGGCAGAGTTCTCATATGAGAAATTCCCCGAAATGTCTGACTTCCCGAAGATCATGCAGGCCTTTGCAGATCACGGCGCCAGACCGGACAACAGCTGATGGAAAGAGAGACGAACATGATGAAATGGGCAGTGATGGGCCTCTCGCTGGCAACGCTCGCGGGATGTGTCGCGATTGATGCGACTGACACCAATTACAACGACCGCGGCATTAAGCATGTCGGCAGCCAGGCCTTCGGCGGCGCCGTGCTGCCCTTCTCAAAGGCTGTGGTCGTCGACAACCTGATCTTCATTTCCGGCGAACTCGGCATCGATCCGGAAACGGGCAAAGTTGTTCCCGGTGGCACAGGACCGGAAACCACCCAGATTTTCAAGAATATCGAACGGACGCTGGCAGGCCTTGATTCCGATCTGACCAATGTCGTGAAGTGCACGGTCTATATCGGCGACATGGCCAATTATGCCGAAATGAACGCGGCCTACACACTGGCCCTGCCCGATCCCAAGCCGTCCCGCGCGACGGTCGGCGTCAACGGCCTCGCCGCCGGCGCCAGCCTTGAGATCGACTGCATCGCCGTGAAGTCATGAGCGACGAGGCCCCCAAGGACTGGAAACTCAAACTCCACTACGGACAGACAGATACCCGCTATGAGCATTTCGCCATGGTCGCCGATGGCGAAGTGCTTGAAGCCAATGCCGACTTCAAGACAGAGGTCGGGCCCTGCGTCCTCTCGATGAAGGCCTGGGCAAAGGACACCGAGGAAGCCGCCGAAATGATGATCGCGATCAGCAATCATCTCGGTTTCAAGATGGCGGGCAAGATCGACATCTATGCCACCGAGCCCGATGCTCCGCCCAAGGAAAAACCCTACGGCTACGACCTGAAATTCACGCCCTACGAGGGCACAAGCCCAACAGTGCAATAGCCACCGCGCGACAGGTGCCGCGTCCCCTGCGCAGGCAGGGGCGCGCCCGCCTAGGCCAGCCTCAGGCGGAAATCCTTTCGCACAAGCCGCATCGGCAGGCGGAAGTCCATCAGCGGCGCCCCGCCCACACGGTCCAACAGCTCCGCCAACCGCGTCTTCGCCGCATCATCCGTGCCATCAATCGCGTCCGTCACCGCCTGTAGCCGCCATAGCGGGAAGCTCCGCGCGGCGCAGTCGCCCTCGAAACCGCCGGTCATGAACTCCACCATGCCAAACCCGCGCGGCACATCCGCGCCCTGCTTCACTGTCTTCGCCCATTCGCCAAACAGCGCAGCGGTCTTCACCAGCATCGGCATCTGCTCACTCATCTGACGACTGAGGATTGGCTCCAGTGTCTTCGGCACGCCATCATCCGGCAACAGCTCTCCCGTGCCCCGCTCCCCCGCCTGCACGCGGCGCACATAGTCCGCCACCTTCGGCGCCAGCCGCTCCATGATACGCCTGCTCTCAGGGTCGCGCAGCAGGTGCGCATAAAGCGGCCCGTTCAGCGCAAAGTCGCCCAGCGACGGCCGCCCGCCCAGCAGGAAGGCATGATGGCGCAAATGTTCCGTCATGTCCTTCAGGAAGGCTTCATAGGCCGCCTCGACGCCGGGGATATTCTCCTCGCTAACGCCCAGCATGGCCACGGCGCCCTTGAACCGCTCGCCATTCTTGCGCCCGATGGCGTACTGCTCGGCGGGTGGCGCATCCGGCGCCGAGATGCGCCCGAACTCGCCATAGGCCCAGTCCTCATTATAGTTCCAGCGATAGTGCATGGCCGGCAACACCAGCCACTCGTCGGCATAGAGTTCCATCAGAAGCGACACGACACGCTGCACGGCGCCATCCGGCATCGCGCGCGGCCCCTCCGGCGTCGCGGCTTCCACGGCGGCGATAATGTCCGCCGTATCCTGCACCACTTCGCCGTCCGGCATCTCCATCACGGGAATCACCGGCCAGCCGACCTTGGGCAGGATCACATCGCGGTAAACCTCGCGCGTGGCGATCCGCTCCTCGAAATCTGCCCCGCGCCAGCGCAGATAGGCGCGCGCTTTGCCTGAAAAATAACTGACCTCTGCGCCATACAGAACATAACCGCTCATGCCTTGATCCTTCTGCCCGGTTCGGGCCATGCTTGGCGCCAACCCGAAGGAGCGCTTTTTTCATGACCCTAACCCCCGTATCCTCATGGGCAAGCTTTGGCGGCACGCTCTCTGTGCATGACCATGAAAGCGCCGTCACCGGCACCACGATGCGCTTTGCCGTCTACAGTCCCCCGCAGGCGAAAAAGGGGCCCGTTCCGGTCCTTTGGTACCTCTCTGGCCTCACCTGCACCTGGGCCAATGTCATGGAAAAGTCCGGCCTCCAGCGCGCCGCCTCTGAGCATGGCATCATGATCATCGCGCCCGACACCAGCCCGCGTGGGCCGGGCGTGCCGGATGATGACGCCTATGATCTCGGTCAGGGCGCCGGCTTCTATCTCACCGCCACCGAAGCGCCGTGGGACAAGCATTACCGCATGGACCAGTACATCACCCGTGAGCTGCACGCGATCATCGCCGCCAACTTCCCGGCAGACATGGAACGCCAGGGCATTTTCGGCCATTCGATGGGCGGCCATGGCGCGCTTACGCTCCATTTCAAATACCCTGACACCTACCGCTCCTGCTCGGCCTTCTCGCCGATCACAAGCCCGTCGCGCGTGCCATGGGGCGAGAAGGCTTTCACCGCCTATATCGGCCCGCCCTCAATTGCCTGGGAACAGTATGACGCGACCGAACTCGTCCAGACCCGCCAGACGGATGCCCACATCCTTATCGACACAGGAAAGGCCGACCAGTTCCTCGAAACCCAGCTGAAGCCCGAAATCTTCATCGAGGCCTGCGAAAATTCAGGACAGGCACTGACCTACCGTCTGCACGAGGGTTACGGCCACGACTATTATTTCATCGCCACGTTCATGAGCGATCATGTCGCCCACCATGCCAAGGCGCTGAAAGCCTAGACCGCTTTGGCGTGGCGGCGGGACGCGGGCTTGAACCGTCCGTCGAAGCTCTGGGCAACGGTGCGCAGCATCACCCGCGCCGCCAGCGGCACGGTCACGACGCCGTCATTCACCGTGCACAAGCCCGCCGGCACAAGGAAGCGCGCCGTCTCCAGCGCATCATTCAGCGCGTCCGGCGCCGCGCCCATCTCGGCGCACACCTCCGCCACGTCGACCCGCAGGTCACACATCAGGCGCTCAATGGCGCGGGCACGCAGCCGGTCGTCATCCGTCAGTGCAATGCCCCGCTCACTGGGGAGACGACCGGCCCGGACCGCATCACGCCAGGCGTTGCGATCCTTCAGGTTCTGCACATAGCCCTCCGCGAATTGCGAGATGGACGATGTGCCGAGCCCGACAAGCGTGTCGCATGGGTCATCCGTATAGCCCTGAAAATTGCGCCGCAGCTTCCCCGCCGTCGCAGCTACCGCGAGACTGTCATCCTCCCGCGCGAAATGGTCCAGCCCGACTGGCACATAACCGGCGTCCAGCAGGATCGTCGTCGCCGCCTCGGCCTGTTCAAACCGGGCCTCGATATCCGGCAGCATGTCTTCGCGGATCGCCGCCTGATGCTTGGCAAACCATGGCACATGCGCATAGCCAAATACCGATATGCGCGACGTGCCCTGCAACACGGCAAAGGCTGCGGCCTCTTCCACATCGGCCACGGTCTGGCCCGGCAGGCCATACATCAGGTCCATATTATGCTTGGTGATGCCCGCAGCGTTGAGGCGGGCAATCACCCGCTCCACCTGCGCGCGCGGCTGCACCCGATTGATGGCTTTCTGCACATCCAGGCTCAGCGTCTGCACACCAAGGCTCACGCGGTTGACGCCCGCCCCTGCCATGGCCTCGACCTGCGCTTCAGAGAGCACGCGCGGGTCCAGCTCCATTGCAATCTCGGCATCGGCCCGCATCGCAAACCGTTGGCCGATATGGCCGATCAGCGAGGCCATGTCCTCAGGTCGCAGCGAATTGGGAGAACCGCCACCAAAGTGCAGGTGTGCCAGCCCGCCATGCGGCCCCATCGCATCCGCCCAGAGGTCGATCTCCGCATGCAGCGTTTCGACATAGGCCGCGATCCGGTCATAGCCGTTCGGCACGGTCGTCGCGCAGCCGCAATACCAGCACAGCTTGTCGCAAAACGGGATGTGCGCATAGACCGAGATCGCCGCCCCGGGCGCCACGTTCCCGGCCCACGCCCGCGCCTCTTCCGCCCCCACGGCTGGCGCGAAGTCCGCGGCCGTCGGATAGCTTGTGTAACGCGGCACGGGCCGCTGCGCGAAGGTCATCCAGCTCTGTTTCATGCACCAATAGCTAGCAAATCAGGCACTCGCCGGAACTCCGTGAAACCCCTTAGTCCCGCGCTCGACCCGGCCCTGACCGGGTGCTAGCGTCCCGTGAAAGGAGCCTTTCATGATCAAATCCCTCGCCACTTTCGCTGTCACGCTTTGCCTGGCCACCGCCGCCCATGCAGGCGAGGACGATTTCGTCGCCGGAACACTGGTGCCGGACTATGGAAAATACGCCCCCCGCGAGAGCGCCCGCCTGCCCGAAGGCACGGTCATGAAAGTCGCTTTCGATATGTCGAAGGCTGCCCCGGACGGTGAGATCAACAGCGATCTCGTCAAAGTCGCGCGCTTCCTCAACATGCATGCGGGCTCCGGCGTCGCGCCTGAAAACCTCTCCGCGGCCATCGTCGTCCACGGCGCAGCCTCGGCTGACCTTCTGACCGCCGAAAAGCTCGGTCACGAGAACCCGAATGCGGAGCTGATCGCCGAACTGCTCGCCGCAGGCGCCACGATCAACCTTTGTGGCACGACGTCCGCTGCGCGCGACATTGCGCAGGAAGATCTCCTGCCCGGAATCACGATTTCCCTGTCCGCAATGACGTCCCATGCCCTGCTTCAGCAACAGGGCTACACCCTCAACCCCTTCTGAAGGCAATGTCAGCCGCAGTAGCAATGCGGCCTGAAACGTGCAATGAGCGGCAAAACCTCGCTCCGTTCCACGCAAGAACGGTGCGCTGCGCATGGATTCCCCGCGCACGCCCTTGAAAGACATATGCTAAATGACTGATACCACCCTCGTTCCTCCGGCCCTTGCCGAGGCGCTCGCCGCACGTGGCTATGAGAGCCTCACACAAGTGCAATCTGCTGTGATTGCAACAGAGCTGACTGGACAAGACCTCCTCGTTTCCGCGCAAACCGGCTCCGGCAAGACCGTGGCCTTCGGCCTCGCCATGGCGAATGATCTCCTCGACGGCGCCGAAAAGTTCGGAAATGCCGATGCCCCCCTCGCCCTGATCGTTGCGCCCACCCGCGAACTTGCCCAGCAAGTCGCCCGCGAACTGCAATGGCTGTACGCCTCCACAGGCGCCCGCATGGCCACCTGCGTCGGCGGCATGGACATGCGCGACGAGAAGAAGGCCCTCGCCCGCGGCGCCCATATCGTCGTCGGCACCCCCGGCCGCCTGTCTGACCATATCAAGCGCGGTTCGCTGGACACGTCCGGTATTCGCGTTGTCGTCCTCGACGAAGCCGACGAAATGCTCGACATGGGCTTCCGCGACGAGCTTGAGCACATCCTGCAGGACACGCCTGCCGAGCGCCGCACGCTGCTCTTCTCCGCGACTGTGCCAAAGGGCATCGCCGCCCTCGCCGGCCGCTACCAGCGCAACGCCGTGCGCGTCACGACCGAAGCCGAGAAATCCCAGCACGTCGATATTGAATACAAGGCCCTGCTCGTTGCCCCCGGCGACGAGGAGAACGCCATCGTCAACATCGTTCGCCATTCCGACAGCGAAAGCGCGCTCGTCTTCTGCACGACGCGTGCTGCCGTCAACAAGCTGATGAGCCGCATGGGCAACCGTGGCTTCCCCGTCGTCGCCCTCTCCGGCGAACTCAGCCAGAAGGAACGCTCCAACGCGCTCCAGTCGCTGCGTGATGGCCGCGCCCGCGTCTGTATCGCAACGGACGTCGCCGCCCGCGGTCTCGACCTGCAGAACCTCGGCCTCGTCATCCATGCAGACCTGCCGCGCGACCCGCAGACCCTGCTCCACCGTTCGGGCCGTACAGGCCGCGCCGGTCGCAAGGGCGTCAGCGCGCTTCTGGTGGCGCCAAAAGGCCGCCGCCGCGTCGAACGCCTGCTCAACGACGCCAAGATCGATGCGACCTGGGGCAAGCCGCCCACGGCCGAAGAAATCAACGCCCTTGATGACGCCCGCCTGCTCGCCGATCCGGCCCTCAGCCGCCCGATCCATGAGAGCGAAGGGGAGATGATCGCCAAGCTCATCGAAACGCACGGCGCCGAACAGGTCGTCGCTGCCTTCCTGCGCAAGAGCCGCGAAGGCCGCTCCGCTCCTGAAGACCTGCGCGATGTCGACGACCGCGCCCCACCGGCCCGCAAGGACCGCGGCGACCGCGCTGACTGGACCGACCGCGAACCCCGCGAGAAACGGCCCCGCGCCGAGCGCAAGGGGTTTGACAATGCCGCCTGGGTCTCGCTCAACATCGGTCGCAAGAAGAACGCCGAAGCCCGCTGGCTGCTGCCCATGCTCTGCAAGGCGGGTGGCCTCTCCCGCGAGGATATCGGCGCCATCCGCATCAACCCGGCCAATACGCATGTCGAGTTGACCCGCGAGGCCGCTGACCGCTTCTTCGCCTCCCTCGGCGAAGGCGCCTCGCTCGAGAAGGGCATCCGCGCCTTCCCGCTCGACGGCCCGCCTGCTAAGGAGTTCGACGACGAGCGCCCGGCGCGCCCGGCCCGTCCGCCCCACGTCAAACCGCCCTTCAAGAAGGCCTCGGCCAAGGGCGAAGGCAACTGGAACCCTGACGCCAAACCGGCCTACAAGTCGAAAAAGCCGAAATGGGAAGACGGCGCCCCCGCCAAGGCCCCCAAGGAGCCATCGCTGGGTGACTACATCCAGTATGACGGCCCCAAGGCGAAGAAAGCCTACAAGGGCAAGCCCAAACCGGGCGCCGCAGCCTCCGGCGGCAAGCCCCCGTTCAAGGGCAAGCCAGCCTTCGCAAAGGGCGCCAAACCGGCAAAAACCTTCAAGAAAAAGCCCCCTCAGGGCTGAGGCCAGGTCCGGCGCCTGAACAGGCCGAAATCACCCCTCTCAAGCCCCTGTTTTCATTACGGAAAACGGGGGCTTTTTTGCACTGCTAAATACCCCCCGATTCATTTCCCTTATGGGCCAAAACCCCCTATATTTACGGGGTTATCTGACGAATCGACGAGGATGCCGGAATGGCCGACGAAATCATGGGCGAAACCCCCGAATATGGCGCAGACAGCATCAAGGTCTTGAAGGGCCTGGAAGCGGTCCGCAAACGCCCGGGCATGTATATCGGCGACACGGACGATGGCTCCGGCCTGCACCACATGATCTACGAAGTCGTCGACAACGCGATCGACGAAGCCCTTGCCGGCCATGCCGACCGCGTCACCGTCACGCTCCTGCCCGATGGCAGCGCAGAGATCACCGATAATGGCCGCGGCATCCCCGTTGGCAAGCATACCGGCGAAGGCGTCTCCGCCGCCGAAGTCATCATGACCCAGCTCCACGCGGGCGGTAAATTCGACCAGAACTCCTACAAGGTCTCCGGCGGCCTGCACGGCGTCGGCGTCTCCGTCGTCAACGCCCTCTCCGACTGGCTCGAACTCACCATCCACCGCGAAGGCAACGAGCACTGGGTCCGCTTTGTGGATGGTGGCCGCGTCGAAGCCCCGCTCATCACACGCGGCCCCTCGCCGATGACCGACAAGGGCAAGCCCTACACTGGCACAGCCGTCCGCTTCATGGTCTCCGCCGCCACGTTCACGATGACCGACTACGACCGCAAGACGCTGGAACACCGCCTGCGCGAGCTGGCCTTCCTGAACTCCGGCGTCCGCATCATCTTCCGCGACGAGCGCGAAGCCGAGCCGTTCGAGATCATCCTCGAATATGAAGGCGGCGTGAAAGCCTTCGTCCAGCACATGGACCGCCAGAAAACGCCCATCGTGCCCGACCCGATCTTCGTCACCGGCGAGAAGGACGGCATCACGGTCGAGGCCGCGCTCGAGTGGAATGACAGCTACCACGAGAACGTGCTCTGCTTCACCAACAACATCCCCCAGCGCGACGGCGGCACCCATTTGGCCGGCTTCCGTGGCGCGCTGACGCGCATCATCAACAAATATGCCAACGAGACCGGCATCGCGAAAAAGTCCAAGGTCGAGATCTCGGGCGACGATGCCCGCGAAGGCCTCACCTGCGTGCTCAGCGTCAAGGTGCCAGACCCGAAATTCAGCTCACAGACGAAAGACAAGCTTGTCTCCTCCGAAGTGCGCCCGGTCGTGGAATCCCTGATGGGTGAGAAACTGGCCGAATGGTTCGAGGAGCATCCCAAGGAAGCCCACGAGATCATGTCCAAGATCGTCGAGGCTGCTGCGGCCCGCGAAGCCGCCCGCAAGGCGCGCGAGCTGACACGCCGCAAGTCTGCGCTCGACATCACAAGCCTGCCCGGCAAGCTTGCCGACTGCCAGGAAAAAGACCCGGCCAAGTCCGAAATCTTTATCGTCGAGGGTGACTCCGCTGGCGGCTCCGCCAAGCAGGGCCGGTCCCGTGACAATCAGGCCATCCTGCCCCTGCGCGGCAAGATCCTGAACGTCGAGCGCGCCCGCTTCGACAAGATGCTCTCCTCCGATCAGGTCGGTACACTGATCATGGCGCTCGGCGCCGGCATTGGCCGCGACGAGTTCAACATCGAGAAGCTGCGCTACCACAAGATCATCATCATGACCGATGCTGACGTCGATGGTGCGCACATCCGCACGCTGCTGCTCACCTTCTTCTATCGTCAGATGCCGGAGATTATCGAACGCGGCTATCTCTATATCGCCCAGCCGCCGCTCTACAAGGTGACGCGCGGCCGCTCAGAGCGCTACGTCAAGGATGATGCTGAACTCGAAGCCTACCTCATCGGCGAAGGCACGACCGGCGAAACGCTGATCCTCGACGATGGCACGCAGATCGGCAGCGAAGACCTGCGTGACCGCGTGCGCCAGGCCGCAAACTTCCGTTCGGCCCTGCGCCGCCTCGCCCTGCGCGCGCCGGCAGACCTCATCGAACACGCCGCCCTTGCCGGCGCGATGAGCGCCAATGCCGCGCCCGAAACGGCCGACGCCACGGCGGCCCGCCTCAACCTCCTCGCCGAGGAAGGCGAGGACACATGGGAAGGCAAGTTCGAAGACGGCAACCTCATACTCCACCGCACGGTGCGCGGCGTTGACGAAGACTCTGTCCTGCCAGCGGCCCTGCTTGCCAGCCAGGACGCGATCCGCCTTGCCGAGCGCGCGGCGGGCCTCGCTGATCTGTACACGAAGCCTGCTATCCTGCGTCAGGAAAAGGGCGGCGACGTCGCTGTTCACGGCCCGGCCTCCCTGCTCGACGCGGTGCTGAATTCCGGTCGCAAGGGCCTCAAGGTCCAGCGCTACAAAGGCCTCGGCGAAATGAACGCCGACCAGCTCTGGGAAACCACCCTCGACTCCAACGCCCGCACCCTGCTGCAGGTCAAGGTCGACCACGCCGACGAAGCCGACGAAATGTTCACCAAGCTCATGGGCGACGTCGTGGAACCAAGGCGCGAGTTCATCGAAGAGTTCGCGCTGGAAGCCGAGGTGGATGTTTAGAGCTATCGATGAATTGGCTGCGCTCCCCTTACCTCGGACACGGTATCGGCGTAGTCGCTATACTGCTCGCTTTATTCTTCTACTTCAGACCTTTCGACAATCCGCAAATTAGCTACGATATTCAACAGACGTTAGTTCTTGAGGCTGAGCATACGCAGGTTATCGATCCACTTGTGCTATCTGTTAATCCGGGATCGGACGTTTATCGTCTCGAACTTACAGTTTGGAACTCTGGCAAACGCGATCTTCGCCCTGAAGATCTGAAGCAGACTAGCCTCGAACTCGTAGGCGGAGAGTCGATCTATCTCACGAGTGCAATCTCGAATTTCGCCACGGTTCCGAAGCCGTTGATTGAAGGCATGCGTGTATCAAACTTGTTTGAGCGTTTGAACGTCGATCATAGCATACGTTTAAGTTTGCTCTATAGCGCGCCCAGCCAAGTAACTCCCAACTTGAATATTGATGCCGCAGGATTTTTGATCAGGCAATTCGACATCGTAGATACGAAGGAAAATCGAGACTACGGAAGTTCTCTATTATTGATATGCGGCCTTGGAATTGTGGCAATTTTGGTCATTCGATTCACTAAGCGTCTAATGCGGTCTCAAAATCCGCTGTTCTTAAAAACGGGCAAAGTGCTCAATTTATTGGGCATCGTATTTTCGGTGGTTTTTACAACTTCGATGGTTATTCTGACTTTTGTCGTCCTTATTCGGTCGCTTGGTTCATTTGTCTCCGTGCTACCCGAAATGTAATGTTTGCGCCGGTTCGAAGACGATATTGGATTGCCCATCATGCGGCTCTCCCGAAACATCCAAAATCCCAATCCAGCAAGAATGGGGGGGAGTGAGCGGAGCGATACCCACCACTCGGCCTCTCCCTCCGCCACCCAACTCCCTATCCCGCGTCACCCCCGACCGCGTAGCGGTCTGGGGGCCCAGCTCTGAACCTCTCCCCACAGAACGTCCGGCGCGGTCTGCAAAACCTGCGCCCGCCGCCCCATCAAGTCCACGTAGCGCCGTCTCGTGATGGGCCCCCAGATGAGCTGCGCTCATCGGGAGTGACGCAAATGGCTTGAGCAAAGCGTCACGCGCCCTACCTTCCCGAAAAAGGAGCGCCCCATGACCACACCTTACGAAACCGGCACACGCGTCGAGTGGGACTGGGGCCGCGGCACGGCGCAGGGTTTCATCACCGAGACCTTCACACAGCCCGTCGCCCGCATGCTCAAAGGCGCCCACGTCAAACGCAACGCCACTGACGACAACCCCGCCTATCTCATCCGCCATGACAGCGGATCGGACGTCCTGAAAAGCCATTCCGAACTGCGCGAGGCCTGAGCCCTCTAAGCCAGCCGCATCTCCACGCCCGCCACGGTCACGCTGTGCCCATCCACCTTCAGCCCGGCCTCCTTCGCCCGCGCCAGCACGGCCTCGCCATCCGGCAGCGACAGGTCAAACGCCACGAGCCGCTCCACGTCGCCCTCCCGGAACACGATATCCCCGTCATCCATCTTCAGCGCGTTGCCGCTGCCGCCCGCGCCGAGGGCGCTCGCCCAGCGCGCCATCAGGCGCATCGGGTCCGGGCTGGTCAGTTCCGCGCCAACCAGCCGCCCCACCGTGCTGCGCCTCCGCCAATCCGGCCCGCCCCAGCGCCACTCGCCTGCTGGCTTTGGCTGGTCCACCGAGACAATCGCCCCGCCAAGGTCTGCCGGGTGCAGATGGCTTGCCGCGATGTCTTCAAGGTCGATGTCCCACACCCGGCGAATGCCCAGCGTGTCCACCCGCGCCCGCGTCGCCGCCAGGTCCTCAACCTCGAAAATCGCCATGTAGCCGCCCGGCCCGCCGCGCTTCATGAACCGCGCCGCCGGCGCCGTCTCCACTGTCGGCACCACGACTTCGAGGAACTGGTCGCCAATTGCGAACACGCCGTTCACCAGGCCAAACTCCGCCACGCCGGGATCAGGAAATGGCGCCTCCAGCCCGAACACATTTTGCAGCGTGTCGATCGTGTCAGTCGTCTCGCTGGCTATGACCAGCTGGCGCAGGCGCGGGAATGTCATGTTTGGCTCCTCCAAGCTTCATTTTTGACAGCATCAGGCCACGCGCGCGCCTTTCGCGCAAGGCTCGGCGCGTTCGGGCTCTATCCGGGCACTTTCGGGTACTATCCGGTCACTTTTCGGAGTTTTTCCGGGCAATCATCCGGGCATGCGCGAGGCGGGAGCAACCCGCCCTTATGCAACGCTATCACACACGAATTGACCCCGGCCCCAAAGAGCGCCACCTGAAGCCCATGAGCAGTCATTCACACGACCACCATCACGACCACGCGGATCATCAGGGCCATGGCCACAGCCATGACCATTCCCATGCCGCCGACATGACCTCGGCCGACAGCCGCCGTCGTGTAGCAATCGCTGCAGTTCTGACCGGCGCCTTCATGTTCGCCGAAGTGGCGGGCGGCCTCCTCTCCGGCTCGCTGGCCTTGCTGGCAGACGCGGCCCACATGCTCACCGATTGCGGCTCGCTCGTCCTCGCCTGGGTCGGCTACAAGCTGGCAGAGCGCCCGGCCGATCCGCAGCGCTCCTTCGGCTTTGCGCGGATGAAGATCCTCGCCGCCTTCACCAACGGCATCCTGTTGATTCTATTAGCCATCTGGATCGTCTGGGAAGCCATTCACCGCCTCATGGACCCGGTCGAAGTCATGGGTGGAATGCTCATGGCCGTCGCCGTGGGCGGCCTCGTGGTCAACATAATCGCCTTCTTCGTGCTGCATGGCGGCAGCAAGGAAGACCTCAACATGCAGGGCGCGCTCTGGCATGTCGCGGGCGACATGCTCGGCTCGGTCGCCGCCATCGCCGCCGCCGGCATCATCATGGCGACGGGCTGGATGGCCGCCGACCCGATCCTCTCCGTTCTGGTGGCCGGGCTCGTCCTCGTTGCGGGCATTCGAATCGCGCGCCAGTCCGGCCACATACTGCTGGAAGGCACGCCGGAAGGCCTCTCTTCTGCTGATATCAGTGCAGATCTCATCGAACAGGTTTCCGGTGTCACCAGCGTTTCGCACGTCCATGCATGGGCCCTGACGGAGACCAAGCGCCTGATCACGCTGGAAGTCACGGCCAGGCCCGGCGCCTGTATCGAGACCGTCCGGCGCGACGTGAAAGCCCGCCTGTCACACGCCTTCGACCTCAGCCATGCCACAGTCGAAGTGGTTTCCGAGCCGCTTTAGCCCTGCTGCACGGCCATGTGAGACACCCCGCCCCTTTTACTTTGGGCCGCGAGTCGCCATACCTGTCCTGAACAGTTTCCACGCCCCTTCAGGGAGGCCCCGATGGCCGATACAGATACGAATACCCGCCACGCCGAAATCCTCATCATCGGCTCCGGCCCCGCCGGCTGGACTGCCGCCGTCTATGGCGCCCGCGCCATGCGCGACGTGCTCGTCGTCACCGGCATCCAGCCGGGCGGCCAGCTGACCATCACGACAGAGGTCGAAAACTGGCCCGGCGAAAGCCAGATCATGGGCCCCGCCCTGATGGAAAAAATGCACGAACACGCCCTCGCCATGGGTGCCAAGGTCGCCGACGACCATATTGCCAGCGTGGATTTCGACGTGCGCCCCTTCCGCGCCATCGGCGAGAGCGGCACGGTCTACACGGCCGATTCCGTGGTCATCTCCACGGGCGCGCAGGCCAAATGGCTGGACCTTCCCTCAGAACAAAAGTTCAAAGGCTTCGGCGTCTCCGCCTGCGCCACTTGCGACGGCTTCTTCTATCGCGGCCGGGAAGTCCTCGTCGTCGGCGGCGGCAACACCGCCGTTGAAGAGGCCCTCTTCCTCACGAACTTCGCCTCCAAGGTCACCGTCATCCACCGCCGCGACCATTTCCGCGCCGAAAAAATCCTGCAGGACCGCCTGTTCAAGAACCCGAAGGTCGACGTGCGCTGGAACACGACGCTCGAAGACGTGCTCGGCGATACCGATCCCCTCGGCGTCACGGCGGCGCGCCTGAAGAATGTCGAAACCGGTGAGACCGAAGACCTGCCCGTCCACGGCATCTTCATCGCCATCGGCCACGCCCCTGCGACGGAACTTTTCACCGGTAAGCTCGCGATGAAGCCTAACGGCTATCTCATCACCGCGCCCGATTCGACCGCGACCGACATTCCCGGTGTCTTCGCCGCGGGCGACGTCACCGACGAAACCTATCGCCAGGCCGTCACCGCCGCCGGCATGGGCTGCATGGCCGCGCTCGAAGCCGAACGCTTCCTCTCCGAACAGGAAGCCCATGCGGAAGCTGTGGCGGCCGAATAGGCAACCAAGGCCGACGTCTTATTGCAGCCTGAACTCGAGTGGATAGGTCATGCCGATACGTCGGTGAACCTGTTCATCGACGATGAGCGGGTCATACCGCGCTTCAGAGACCGCTCGCTCTGATTCGCTCTTGAAACCGTCTTCTTCACAGACGGCTTGGACTTTTTGCGGCACACCATCGACCGCTACATCAAAGTGTATTTCGCACTCGCCCGCGCGGCCCTCAACCGCCATTTTCTGAGGATAGCGCGGTTGCGGTGGCGTGCTTGGCGCGCCCAGCAAAGGACCACCCATTCGTGCCGCCAGAAGAACAGGAACGGTCACGTCCTCACCGATATACGCCAGTATGGCTGAGCGACTTTCTCCCGCCTGAAGGGACAAACTGTCAAGGACGCCATCAAAGTCCTCTTGCTCTCCAGACGCTCCTGCAATCGCCAAGCGGATCCAGCCGGCTTCGGGAACTAGGCCGGCCGGGGTTACGGAAAGACTGGAGGCCAAGGCACTTTGGGCAATCAGCTTGCCTTCCTCTATCTGACCGTCAGCGGCAAGCAGAAGGGCCAATGCATGCTGGAATGAGGGCGTCTCTGCGAACCGCTCCGTCGCTCCGCGCGCCAGGATAATGGCGTCCCCTATTGCGCCAGCCCGATACAAGCGTCCGATCATGCGTTCGACGACAGTGGCCTTGGACGATTCATCCATGTCGGATTGAAGGATAACCGGCAGTGCAGCGATTGCCTCGTCGAGATCGCCCTGATTCACGTCAATCATGGCGATCACATATCGAAGGGTATTTTGGCCTACACAGCTCTTTTCCTTCGACAGTAGCGTGTCGAGTTGAAGGCGCCTGTCCGCCTGATCGGCAAGGTTCAGAGCCGCAGAGTAGCGCCCATCCGAGACAGCCTTGCGAACCTTGCCCGACACGAACCCTCTGGAACAGTCTTGCGCCATTGCAGAAAAGGCAAAGTTTGCCGCTATAACAACAAGCACCAGCCTGAACATTTTCAAAGCACGCCCCCCTAGGTTGTAATATTTCCTAATGTTTGCGGTGCCAGTCAGCAAGGCGAATAGCTCCGCCGCAGGGGATTTATCATAACATCGCTTCAGCAAGCGCTTCGATATCGCGGCTCTTTCGGCTGACCATGGCGTCTGCCAGCGTGCGGGCCCGGTCCTGCATCACGCGCTCGAGTTCATCGTCCACGGGCGCCGCCAGCGCCGCATTCAGCGCGGCTGAAATCTCGTCGTGATATTTACGGGCATTGAGCGTCGCCAGCGCCCGCGCGAACTGCCAGTTCAGGGCGGCATCGCCCGGTGAAGCAGCCACCGCAGCCTTGTAATGAGCCTCAGCGGTATCGAGGCTCGCGCCCATGATCATCGCGCCCAGCATGCCGCCCCGGCGCATCACTTCCAGGTTCCAGACGGCCAGGAAGCCATGCGCGTAAGCATTCTGCGGGTCGTCCTGCAGCACACCCTCGGCCAGCTGGCGCGCTTCCTCGCCATAACCGGAATCGCGCGCTTCCTTCAGGCTCATCGGCCGCGCCATCAGCGACAGCGCAATGGCTTTCTGCAACCGCCCCTCGATGTGGCCCGGATCAACCGACAAGGCGGCATTGGCCTCGTCCAGCGCGCCCTGCAACAGGCCGGGCGCGGGCTGGGCCTCGCCACTGATCGCCTTGGCCAGCAGGCTGCGCGCACTGAAAGCACAGGCGTCTGCGCCGCGATCTGCAGCGACATCAGCGATTGCCGCATCATAATGGCCTGCCGCATAGGCTTCCATAGCCGACGGGCTCTGGCCCCAGGCAGGCTGGAAAACCATAAAAATCAGGAATGATATCACGGGCAGCATGACGCGTATCATATAGCCAATCTAGGGCGGTCGGAGAGGTTCGGCCAGCGCATTGTAAAATGACGCGCAAAAGCAGCAGGAGACACGCTTGCGAGGTGGCTCACACCCGTGTAAGAGGCGCCCTCGCATCCAGCGAAACGGTTCGGTAGCTCAGCTGGTTAGAGCGCGCGACTCATAATCGCGAGGTCGGGAGTTCAAGTCTCCCCCGAACCACCACCTGCCTTTTTAGGCCCTGACTCCATTGAATTTTTTTCGCCAGATTGCCCCGCACGGGCATTTTGCGGGGCACTTTGTTCCGTATATCTTCTAATTGCGGCATCTGCGAGCCGCTGCTGGTCTGCGCCTTTAGTGTAGATCGAAGCAGATCTTGTGTCGCTGTGACCCAGTTTTGCAGCGATTTCATTTTCGGTCGCGCCGCTTTCCGCCATGCGGACTCCGTCGGCCTTTCTGAGACCGTGAAGGGTCAAGCCAGGCGGGAGCCCAGCCTCCTTCACCCAGCGCCTTACCGCCGCACCGAAGCCCTTTTCCGAGTAGGGTTTTCCATTGGCGGTTTCGATGTAGTGGAGGCCGCTGGACGGCGCTCTATCCAGGGCTTCGGCCATGTCCAGCGTGACCATGATCGCGACCATCCTGCCGGTTTTCTTCTGTTCGATGCGCAAATGGGTGTCGTCGCGGTGCTGACGCCCAATGCGAACCACATCGGACCGACGTAATCCGCCATCGAATGCCAAGTGGAAAGCCGTCCTAGCTGTTGTACCGTATGGGTGCGCCGCTTTGAACGCTTCGCGCTGCGTGGCTGTCCACGGCTTCCAAGTGCTGTCACCCATTTTCAGGCGCTTCACGCCTTCTGCTGGATTGTGCGAGACGTGCCCGGCGTCCATCCCCCAAGCATAGAGCGATTTCACGACTTTGATCATGTTGTTGGCCGCGCCGGGCGTTTTGGCGCGCTTGTCGCGCCCGGCCTGAACTGCGTCGCGTGTCAGCGTTCGGCAATCAAGATGGCCGCTTTCGCGAGCAATGCGCAGCAAGATTGAGCGCCGCTGAGTTTGGGTAGCTGGTTTCGCTTCGGCAAACTCGGCACTGGTCAGATATTGGTTGATGAGCCAGTGCAGCGAGTAAACAGCGACATACGGATTTTTTGGGCGGGCAACCGCGCTTAATCTCAGATCTTCGAGAATAGCGTTATATTCGGCGACCCAAGCCTCGCTTCCTTCTTTGGCGCGTAGCCGGCGCTTCTTGTTCTTTCCATCCACGACTAGGCGCACATACCAGCGCTTTCGCCCGGACCGGTCGCGGTCGCACATCGTGAAGGGGTATCGGATCGCTGCCACAGAAGACCTCATATCGCTTTGCCAGACCAATCACTTGCAATCGGCTCGCCATTACGGGCCAGACTCTCTGCATGTTCGTCAAGGTCTCGGATATCCCAGAGCCGTTCGCCGCCGCGCAACAACGGCTGCGCAAGTTCGCCCCTAACGACCAGCCGACGCAGATTCGTCGGTGATGTGCCGATATAGGCAGCGGCATCGTTCGCCTTCATAAGACGCGGCCAAGCGCTGATTGTCTTTCTCTTCGTCACGGGCTCTAGTTCTCGGTTCCTGATGCGCCAATGGGTTTGACATGAGGCTCCATGAGATCAGGAAATCGCGATCAGCGCAGCAATATCCGCTGGCAGGAATGACGCTTGAGAAAGCACCACAATTTCTGTGAGCGTACGGCACAATTGCCGAATTATTGACCGCGTTCTTTGATGATCGTCCGCATAGCGGTGATAATTTCATTTTCAGTTACCGCAGAGTCCATTTCCGTTACGACTAAGCTGACAAAAGCAAAAGCTTCTGTAAGTCCGCTACCTTTATGGTAATCGACCGTAAATTTCCGTCCTAGCATGTCAGCCCAAACATAAGCCAAGCGCCTTACGAGGTTTTCCAGGACGTATTTGCGTTTGCGGCCCCTAATTGGCGCAAATCTGGCTATTCCCAAGTCAGCGGCACTATCCAACAGCGCTAAGAGGTTTTCCAATTCTGAAAGATAGAAACTTCCGGGCTTTCCTTGAGCGTGGCCAATCACAGGAATGTTGGCATCAGATACTGGCGCAATCTTGTGGCGCACGGCCCAATACAGATCGGTTTCCAAATCTTCGTATTCCGGCGCGAACAACAACTCTCTAAAACGTGCCGTTTCAGATTTCAGCGTTTGATAGTTGGATCGAAGTGTTCGCTCTGTCGCTTCGTCGCTAAAGACTCGCAAATCTACCGCATAACGCCGCGCTATCGGTTCAAATTCATCAACTAAGGCCGAAGTTTCGAGAGTTATCTCAAACCGCGCTCTAAGATCGACAAGGAACTGTTCGGTTATCATCTTATCCGGATTAGCTGAGTTGGTCATATCATGCCGCCCTAGACCTTCTTGATGCGAGTTTGGGTTGGTTCCTTCGCGGGTTTAGATTTGCGAAGCTTTGTCTTGCCAAGAGGTACTGACAGAAGTCTTACGAGAATATCGCGATACTTCGATAGACTAAGTGGTTCAGTTGAAACCCGAGAAATCACCGCGTCTGTCAGAATGCCAAATGTTGCCTGGATAGCGATAGCGAGTTCAGCTTTCTGATTTCTATCGGCATTATTCGGCAGCATCTCAGCCATCTGATCCACAACGAAAGACCGGTACAGATCAAATGATTCGCGGTGCCTCAAATCAGAAAAGCCGCGCTTCACCGCCATGCGCACGATACCGGCAAACTCTTCGCTTGCGAATTGGGCGACAAGTGTATCGGCAAGAGATGCGGCACGCTGGGAATTTGAAACTATAGATGCGCTGGCGCGTTTAAAGCCCTGCTGCGCAGTCAGGAACGTATGAAGCGTTGCAAAGTCCAAGAACGCATCCTTGTCAGAGAATCGGACGTAGAACGCACCGACCGACATTCCTGCAACTTTCGCAAATTGGGAGACTGATATCTGCTCGAAGTCGTATTGGGTCAGCAGATACAGCCCCTCTTGATAGAGCTTCAGTGTCTTGGTTTCACCCAGACTCACTGAGATAGGTCGTCGGCCACGTTGTCGGGAGGATTTGAAGGCATGCTTGATCATGATGAATAGCATACCACAATTATATGTAATCGGAATTCTGATTATGAATTATTCTGTGCGGACCCAACTTGATGGTTGAGCGATGGCACCGGAGATGTCAGGAAGATAGTGGGCGACCGGAATCATGTAGTATCGGATCCGATAACGCATTGTCCATTTCAATTGAATTCAAACCACTCTATTCTCCTTATGGTTGATCTATCTTTAGACAAAAAGCAAAGAATATTCATGTCGACACCTGATCTAAACTGGATAGCTAACTTCATTTGGGGCATCGCTGATGATGTCTTGCGCGACCTCTATGTGCGCGGAAAATACCGAGACGTCATTCTGCCGATGATAGTTTTGCGCAGGCTTGACGCTGTTCTGGAGCCGAAAAAGCCCGACGTCTTAAGCATGAAGAAGAACCTCGACGATTCGGGAGTTACCAATCAAGAGGCGGCTCTTAGACAAGCGGCGGGACAGGCATTTTACAATACATCTCCGTTCACACTCAGAGACCTGAAAAATCGATCTAGCCAAGCAAAATTGAAGGCAGATTTCGAGGCCTATCTCGACGGTTTTTCGCCAAACGTTCAAGAGATACTCGAAAATTTTGAGTTCAGAAATCAAGTGCCCAAACTGTCGAAAGCAGACGTACTGGGAACTCTCATTGAAAAGCTTCTAGACAGTTCGATCAACCTGGGACCGGAGCCAATCGTCGACGGTGAAGGCGTCATCCGGCAACCGGGCCTGGACAATCACGCGATGGGAACGATCTTCGAAGAGCTCGTGAGGCGCTTCAATGAGGCCAACAATGAAGAGGCCGGTGAACACTGGACACCCCGAGACGCCGTGCAACTCATGGCTCGTCTAATTTTTGATCCAGTTGCAGACCAAATATCATCTGGAACATACTTGCTGTATGACGGAGCATGTGGAACTGGCGGCATGCTTACCGTGGCTGAGGACGCGCTAAAACAGCTTGGAAAGAGCCAGGGCAAAAAAGTTTCGACTCATCTTTTCGGTCAGGAAATCAATGGGGAAACTTATGCTATCGCTAAAGCAGATTTGCTGCTCAAAGGTGAAGGCGAGGAAGCCGACAATATAGTAGGGGGCCCTGAGTGGTCCACTCTCTCGAACGACGCCTTTCCTTCCAAGGAGTTCGACTTCATGTTGTCGAACCCACCATATGGAAAGAGCTGGAAGGCGGATCAGGACCGCATGGGTGGCAAGTCGGGAATTCGCGACCCTCGCTTTGTTGTTCAGCATGCCAACGAACAAGATTTTAGTCTCGTCACGCGCTCAAGCGACGGCCAAATGCTGTTCCTAGCCAATATGCTTTCGAAGATGAAGCACAACACTCCGCTCGGCAGTCGAATTGCAGAAGTCCACAATGGTTCTTCATTGTTTACTGGCGACGCGGGCAGTGGCGAGAGCAATGTGCGGCGCTGGATCATTGAGAATGACTGGCTTGAGGCAATCGTCGCCCTTCCACTCAATATGTTCTACAACACCGGTATCGCAACTTATATTTGGGTCCTTTCAAACCGGAAGCCGAAGCTTCGGCAAGGCAAAGTTCAATTGATTGATGCGACGTCGTGGTATCGCCCATTGCGCAAGAATTTGGGAAAAAAGAACTGCGAGTTCGCACCCGAAGATATCAATCGCGTCGTCCAAGAGTTCCTCACTTTCAAAAACAGCGCTCATTCCCGTGTCTTTGAGAACGCTGAGTTCGGATACCGGAAAGTAACGGTGGAGCGACCTCTTCGTGTCACCGGAATTGATCCATTAACCGCCTACAACGCGCGAGATATCAAGGCGTTCAAAAACGATGGGCGCGTGTCGCCAGATGGCAGCCCCGTAATCAAGCGCATACATAAGGGTGGAAAAGTACAAGGCGATCCGCTCAAGGGTCTCTTTCCATTGAAGATTGATGGCAAATCGGTTGTGGTGGAGTATGAGCCAGACAGTGATTTACGCGATACTGAAACGGTTCCTTTTCTCGAAGACGGTGGTGTTGAGGCATTTATCCGACGTGAGGTTTTGCCTCATGCACCTGATGCCTGGGTCGATGACACCAAAACCCAGATTGGATATGAAATTAGCTTCACGCGATACTTTTATAAGCCCCAGCCACTCCGCTCGCTTGCAGATATCCGCGCTGATATCATTGCGCTGGAAAATGAAACGGATGGCCTGATGTCCCAAATTATCGGTGGGGGCCGATAGCATGGCGACTCAACGCTATTCCGTAACGCCTCACCCTATTGAAACCCTGCTCACGTGGGTGAAGTCTGGCGAAATCGCCATACCGGAAATTCAGCGCCCCTTCGTTTGGGAAGCAACCAAGGTCCGAAATTTGCTTGATTCGCTCTATCAAGGATATCCGGTGGGCTATCTGATTGCGTGGCGAAATCCCAGTGTGCGACTGAAAGATGGCTCCACATCGTCAGGGAAACGGATCCTTATCGACGGCCAGCAACGCATAACAGCACTGATGGCCGCATTGCTGGGACGCGAAGTGCTCACGAAGGACTACGAGACGATCCGTATCCGGATTGCATTCCATCCGGTTGAAGAGAAGTTTGAAGTCTCGAACCCTGCTATTCAGAAAGACGTCGCTTGGGTATCTGACCTTGCCGATGTCTTTGCGCCGGATGCGAGTCTGACAAAGCTAACGCGGGACTACACCGCCAAGAATCCGGGAGCAGATCAAGATCAAGTCTCACTTGTGCTCGAGCGCCTCCGTAAGGTTATCAACAATCATGTCGGCGTCATTGAGCTAAACGAAGACCTCGACATTGAAACGGTCACCGAAATTTTCATTCGCGTGAACTCTGCTGGAGTTACTCTAAGCCAGGCTGACTTCGCCATGTCCAAGATTGCAGCGAACTCCGAGTATGGCGGTTCGCAGATGCGCAAAGCTATCGATTACTTCTGCCATCTAGCGATTTCGCCTGAACACGCAGGGCGCATTGAGAAGTCGGACAAGGAGTTTTCCGGAACGGATTTCTGGCCAAAAATAAAATGGCTGAAAGATGCCAATGACGATCTGTATGACCCCTCCTACACCGACGTTTTGCGGGTGGCATTTACGTCGCGCTTCGGCCGCGGAAAACTTCAGGACTTGGTTGCGTTGCTCTCAGGGCGAAATTTCGAAACAAAGCAATACGAAGAAGCCATCGCTGAGGCGTCGTTTGCGCGCTTGAAGGAAGGCGTTCTCGACTTCGTCAACAAGACGCATTTCGACAGGATCACGATGATCCTCCGATCCGCAGGCCTCGTCGTCAATAACCTCATCGGAAGCCAGAACGCCGTCAACTTCGCCTACATTTTGTACTTGCGTGGAAGAGCCGAAAATCTACCCGCTGCTGACATCGAGCAACTTGTCCGCCGGTGGTACGCGATGTCTATTCTACGTGGCCGCTACTCAGGCAGCCCTGAGACTGCGTTCGACTTCGATATCCGTCAGATCGAGAGTCAGGGACTTGTTCCATATGTAGAAGCGGTAATCGCTGCGGAACTGCCCGATACGTTCTGGTCCGGAATGCTGCCCCAGTTGATGGACACGTCCTCTTCGGGCAGCCCCTACTTTCATGCATTCCGTGCGGCGCAGGCAAAATTAGGCGACAAAGGATTCCTGTCTCGCGACATCACGGTTCGCGACCTCCTACTCAACCGTTCCGACGTTCATCACATCTTCCCGCGCGATCTGTTGAAAAAGCAGGGTCTGCCGCGTGGGCGTTATAATCAGATCGCCAACTTCGCGGTCACGCAAAGCGAGATCAACATTGCAATCGGGAAATCCCCACCAGAGGAGGTCTTCGCGGCACTGCGCGAACAGGTGTCTGGTGGCCCCGTCAAGTATGGCGGAATAACGGATCGCGACCAGCTGGTTGAAAACCTTATCCAAAATGCCATTCCGCCAAGCCTGCTTGATGGCGAAGCAATGAGCTATGACGATTTCCTTGTCGCTCGTCGCCGACTGATGGCGGCGCGGATCAAGACTTGGTTTGAGGGACTGTAACCATGACTTCGAGGAGTTTCGTATGACCGAGCGAGAGAACCTATTGGCATCAATTGCCACGACGATCATTGATTATCGCTCGGGCGAACTAGCCGCTCCGACGGCGCAGCATGTTGACCGATGGGTGAAACAATTCGGTTCAGATGCTCAACTGCCGATTCTTAAAGAGATGGATCACGTAGTGAAAGAGGCATATTTCAGTAAACAAAGAGTCGTAGATTTTCTATCGGGACTAATCAAAAACGATAAGCTCGTCGGATCAGATCCAGCTGCTTTTTGGAAAAACGCAAATTTCCTGAATATTCAGTCAGCTGGTGGCAGTCAGCGTGACCTACTTGCGATTTTTGATTCCCAGCTTGCCCAAGAGCTCGGATTCGGCACTGCTGACTGTGGAGCCGATGACAAGACATTCTTGTACATAGACGACGCTATCTTTACGGGTGGTCGAGTGAAGAGCGACCTGAGCAGTTGGGTAAAGGATACTGCTCCCAAGAAGGCGTCCCTGCATGTAATCGCAATCGCCATTCATGAGGGATATTATTATAATCGAGACCGAATCCTCGAAGAGATAAAAAAAGCAGGAAAAACTATTGAGATAACTTGGTGGCGATTAACCATGCTCGAGAATCGTAAAATCAATCGAGATTCTTCGGATGTGTTGTGGCCGACTCAAATCCCAGATGATATCGCGACCCGTGCATATGTCGCAAACATGGCTCATCAACCGGTGTTCCGCACTCCTGGTCAAGTTGGCCAAGCGAAATTGTTCAGTAACGATGATGGCCGACAGCTCTTGGAGCAGGAGTTTTTGAAAGCAGGTGTGCGCATTCGAGGAATGTGCCCTAATCTGCCGGAAATTGAGCGCCCGTTAGGGCATTCCTATCTGGAGACCCTCGGCTTTGGAACAACCCTTACCACGTTTCGGAATTGCCCAAACAATGCTCCGCTTGCGTTGTGGGCTGGAGACCCTTGGTATCCACTTTTTCCAAGGAAGACCAATACAGACTCTTCGCTTGAAAGGTTTAAAGAGCGGCTCAGAAAGCTTCGGCGGTAATGCCTGATCCTTCTCAACTCCGCACCTACGACCCTGCCGATAGCGTCGTCTTTCGCAAGACGAATGAGCGGTTTGGTGGGCTGTCGAACATGGCGCCCGGTTTTCCTATTCGGCTGAATGGTGTGCGCATTCGCACGTCAGAGGCGCTGTACCAGGCGTGCCGGTTTCCGCATATGCCAGAGGTTCAGGAGCTGATCATCCGCGAGAAAAGTCCGATGACAGCGAAGATGCGCAGCAAGCCATATCGCGATGAATCGCGGTCTGACTGGATGGCAGTTCGTACCAAGATAATGCGCTGGTGCCTGCGGGTGAAGCTCGCCCAGAACTGGAAGGCTTTCAGCACGCTGCTGCTGGAGACGGGTGACAGACCGATTGTCGAGTATTCCCGTAAAGACGATTTCTGGGGAGCGCAGCCGCAGGAAGACGGTACTTTGGTCGGCATGAACGTGCTCGGACGCCTGCTCATGGAACTGAGAGAGAATGTCGCCGAAAAGCCCGCTGATGAGCTGCGCCATGTTGAGCCGCTGCCATTAGAAAACTTCTGCCTGTTTAGCAGGCTGATCGAAGGCATTGGCGAGGCGACAGGCCTTGAAGCAAACATCGCACCTGATCAAGAGCGGCCTTCAAAGCCCGCAAAACAACCATCTTTGTTCGATGATCCAACGCCCGAGCACACGCACACAATTCAGACTTCACACGTGGCCGAAGCGGCTCGAATGGAAACATTACCTATGATCGACCAGCTCGCGCCTTATCCCCAGATACGGAACTCCGGTCTTGATTGGCTGGGAGAGATTCCGGCGCATTGGCAGGTGCGGCGAGCAAAGTATCTGTTTCGAGAGGTTAACGACCGATCCGAACATGGCGAAGAAACCCACCTCTCTATGAGTCAGAAACTGGGGCTGGTTCCAGCCGATCAGGTGACTCAACGATCTCTTGTTTCGGAAAGCTACGCGGGAGCAAAGCTGGTCAAAGGGAACGACTTGGTTTTGAACCGCCTCAAAGCCCATCTCGGAGTATTTGCCTATGCGAAACAACCGGGGGTCGTAAGCCCCGACTATACAGTTCTTCGCCCGACAAACGTAACCAATGTTCGCTTCATGGAGTACGTTCTTAAGTCACCGAGCTGTCGCGGTGAGTTGAGGATCAGAACTAAAGGTATCGTCGAAGGGCTTTGGCGCCTCTACACCGATGATTTCTATGCGATAGAACTACCGCATCCCTCCCTCGAAGAGCAGCGGGCGATTGTTCGTGTGCTAGATTGGCATGGAGCACAAGTCTCGCGGTTGGTGCGGGCAAAAAAGCGACAAATCGAGTTGGTTACAGAAGAAAGAAATGCCGTCACCGAAATGCTGATGAGAGCAGATGGCACTCGGAGCGAGAGGTTGGGGGCTGTAGCTGATCGTATCCAGCGTCCTATCGAAAGAGAGGGCGACGAAGTTTACTTACCGGTTGGGCTCTTTAATCGAGGACGCGGGATATTTCACAAGCCTCCGTGCCTTGGGGCGGAATTGGGCGACTCGACCTTCTTTTATCTTGAGGAAGGTGATTTGGTTCTAAGCGGCCAGTTCGCTTGGGAGGGCGCGGTAGCTTTGGCTTGGAACGAAGATTCTAATCGCGTCGCAAGTCATCGATACTATAGTCTTCGTGGGAAAGAAGGGGTCGTTACCAACGCTTATCTCTACGCCCTTTTTCAAACTCGGTTTGGAGATTTGATCTTAAACCATCATTCGCGAGGCGCCGCCGGGCGCAATAGACCACTAAACATTGGAACGCTGCTTAAAGAAAAGGTGCCTGTTCCAAGCTTTGCAAGTCAACGAGAGCTCTCAGAGTTGGTCATACTTGAGCGAAAAATGAACCAATCCGTGAGCCTGTTTGTGGATCATATACGCGAGTTCCGCACACGCCTTATTGCCGATATCGTAACGGGAAAACTGGATGTGAGGGGTTTGGCAGCAATGCTACCCGATACATCTAAGCCCGAACTAGATGGGTTACTTGAGGAAGACGACTTGGCAGACGGTGGAATGGACGCAGAAGAAAACGAGGAGGAAGCCGCCTGAAGCGCAATTTTCTAAGCCCTGAATTTGCTCGTAAATGTGCGCTTTCAACGCTAAGTTCAGCGCATGAGCACTGATACCTCTGAACTTGGACTGGAAGCGCTAATCGTGGCGGAGATGACGGGCAGCAGACCTGCGTCAAATGGCGGGGGCGTGCGGGACGATCCCGAGCCCTTTATTGGTCTGCACAACTGGCTGCTTGGCAATCCCAAGGATTATGATCGCGCCTGGACGGTCGACTTAGTACAATTGCAGGCCTTCATGGCGGCGACCCAACCTGAGCTTTCCGAGGCCCTGAGCCTCACCGCCGATAGTCCGGTACGCCAGAAATTCCTCGCGCGCCTTCAGGGCGAAATTTCAAAGCGCGGCGTCATAGACGTGCTGCGCAAGGGCGTGAAGCATGGCGCGCACCATGTTGAGCTGTTCTACGGTTCGCCCTCCCCCGGCAATGTGAAAGCGCAAGAACGGTTTGCGCAGAACCGGTTTTCTGTCACGCGCCAGCTGCGCTATTCGCGAGACGATACCGCGCATGCTCTGGACCTTGGCCTTTTTATCAATGGCCTTCCTATTGCGACGTTCGAACTCAAGAACAGTCTGACTAAACAAACAGTCGCAGACGCCGTCGAGCAATATCGCCGCGACCGTGACCCGCGCGAAAAACTGTTCGAGTTTGGTCGATGCATCGCGCATTTCGCGGTGGACGATGCCGAAGTAATGTTCTGCACGCACCTGAAAGGCAAAGCTTCCTGGTTCCTGCCGTTCAACAAGGGTTGGAATGATGGCGCGGGCAACCCGCCAAACAAGAACGGCCTGAAGACGGACTATTTGTGGAAACAGGTGCTGCGGCCAGGCAGCCTTACCGACATTATCGAAAACTATGCTCAATTGGTGGAGCGCAAGGACCCTAAGACCGGCAAGCTGAAACGCGCGCAAGTCTGGCCGCGCTATCATCAGCTTGATGTCGTGCGGAAGCTGCTTGTCGACGTGAAGGAACATGGTGCGGGGCGGCGCTACTTGATCCAGCATTCAGCGGGTTCGGGGAAGTCGAACTCCATCGCCTGGCTTGCGCACCAGCTTGTGGGCTTGGAGCGCGAAAACTCGAGCCTTTTCGACTCTGTCATTGTGGTGACCGACAGGCGCATCCTCGACGAACAAATCCGCGATACGATCAAGGACTATGCACAAGTCGGCTCCATCGTTGGCCACGCTGAGCATTCTGGCGATCTGCGACGCTTCATCGAAGACGAAAAGAAAATCATTGTCACGACGGTGCAGAAGTTCCCATTCATCCTGCAGGACATCAGCCTGTTCGGAGAACGCCGCTTCGCGATCTTGATCGACGAAGCACACTCAAGCCAAGGCGGGCGCGCGGCGGCGGCGCTGAATGCCGCCCTTTCGGATGTCGACTTTTCGGACGAACAGCCTTCGCTGGAAGACAAGATCAATATGCTCATGGAGCAGCGTAAGATGCTGCCCAATGCGAGCTATTTCGCCTTCACGGCAACCCCGAAAAACAAAACGTTGGAGATCTTTGGCGATCCACAGCCGATAGGTGACAAGGTTCGTCACCGCCCCTTCCATAACTACACGATGAAGCAGGCTATTGAGGAAGGTTTCATCATTGACGTGCTGCGCCACTATACGCCGGTAAACAGCTACTATCGTCTGGTGAAAACGGTTGAAGCCGATCCTGAGTTTGATCGAAATAGAGCTTCCAAGAAATTGCGGCGCTTCGTGGAGGGCAATGATCACGCTATCCGCCTCAAGGCGGAAATCATGGTCGATCACTTTCACGAACAGGTGCTGGCGCAGCGAAAGCTTGGCGGCGAGGCACGGGCTATGGTGGTCACGGGCGGAATTGAGCGCGCTATCCAGTACTATCATGCGATTTCAGCATACCTCATTGAACGAAAGAGCCCTCACAAGGCCATTGTGGCGTTCTCTGGCGAGTATGAATTTCGGGGAGAGAAGGTTACAGAGGCGAGCTTGAACGGCTTTCCTAGCAAGGACATTGCCGACAGGTTTGAAGACGAACCCTACCGCTTTTTGATCTGTGCGGACAAGTTTCAGACCGGCTATGATCAACCTCTGTTGCACACGATGTATGTCGATAAGGCGCTGTCAGGTATTAAGGCCGTTCAGACCCTCTCGCGGCTGAATCGAGCCCACCCTAAAAAGCATGACGCTTTTGTGCTCGATTTTATGAATGATGTCGAAGGTATCCGAGCTTCGTTTGAATTATTCTACCGCACGACAATCCTGTCCGACGAAACCGATCCCAATCGCCTGCACGACCTGAAGGCTGATCTTGATACTGCGCAAGTTTACAGCAGTACTGACGTTGATCGTTTGGTTGAACTTTATCTCGCAGGCGCGGACCGGGATCAGCTTGATCCTATCCTGGATGCTTGTGTCGCGACTTATAAATCTGATCTGGATGAAGATGGCCAGGTTGCCTTCAAAGGGCGCGCAAAGACCTTCACTCGAACCTATGCGTTTCTGGCATCTATTCTTCCGTTCGCCGATGCGGGTTGGGAAAAACTCTCCATTTTTCTGAACTTCCTAATTTCAAAGCTGCCGGCTCCTCAGGAAGAAGACTTGTCTAAGGGCATTCTCGACGCAATCGACATGGATAGCTATCGGGTCGAAAAACAGTCTACGCAGCGGGTTCAATTGGCCGATGCAGACGGCGAAATAGAACCAGTCCCTACTGATGGTGCTGGCAGAATGATAGAACCTGAACTGGAGCGGCTCTCAAGAATTGTCGACACGTTCAACGAAATGTTCGGCGGGATCGAGTGGGAAGATGGCGACCGTATTCGGCGATTGATCACACAAGAGATCCCCGACCGAGTCGCTGCCGACGAGGCGTATCGGAATGCCAGGAAGAACTCGGACAAACAAAACGCCCGTATCGAACATGACAAAGCTCTAGCAGGCGTGATCGTCAGCCTCATGAAAGACGACACCCAACTCTTCAAACAATTCAGTGACAATCCGGACTTCAAGAAGTGGCTGGCGGATGCTGTTTTTTCCGCCACATATGCCGCCAAAGCCAGTTGAACGAAGGTTAGTCTGCTCCACTTTTTGCGGGGCAAAGTCCCTTTTTGTTCATGGCTAAATATGGGGGTAAGCGAGTGCCCCGCACGGACTTAACTCATTGATCTGGTTCGGTTTCGTCAGTCTCCCCCGAACCACCACTCCTCCATCGGGTAGGGATCAATTCGCCTGCAGGGCGAGGTCGGCGTACTGGATGTCGTGGTTGCCGTCGCCCACGGTCACAGGCACGACCAGCTGGCTGATGCGCGGCATGGGGGTGCGAAAGGCAATCTCGAAACTGGTCGTTACGCCGGCGGGAATGCGGGCCTCCCTCTCGCCGTTCATTTCCACCTGGCTCGATGAGGACTTTATCGCCTCCCCGGCTTCATTGGTCGCCCGGGCCCCGTCCACCCTGAACCGGACCGTCTCGTCGGTCGGGTTGCGCACATCGAAAACGCATTTCGGATTGTCCGGGTTGGTGCAGCCCAGAAAAACGAATTCCATGTCGCCCAGCGTGAAAACACCGTCCGGCGCATAGGCCGCGTCGCGCCGCAGCGCCTTGATGGCCGGCGCCTCCGCATCACTCAGGTTGAGGTTTGTGAATGCCTTGGGATAGGCCTCGTATTCGACCTTTAGATCCGGCCAGAAGGACTGGAAGAATTCCGCCGGCGAGCGGAACGTCACGTCCCAGCTCGTAACGATTCCCGGCGGCAGCTCCCCCTCCGACTTGCCGGTGAGGCTCAGGACCGACTGGGCCGCTTTTCGCTGCAGGCTCTGGCTGTTGAAGGCCAGTCCGCCATAGGTCGAGATTTTCCGGTCGCTGGTGCCGGTATTGGTCAGGTCGAACCGGCAGATCGGCGCGTCGGGATTGGAGCAGCCGAGGAAATGCACCGCCACATTATCCACCTCATAAGCATATTCCGGGTGATCCGCAGGGACAGGGCGCATGGCTCGCACATCCACCTGTCGCCCCCCGCGAATGGCAACATCCCGGAATTCCTTGTTGAATTCGACATTGTTCACATGCAGTTCGAAGCGCACCAGCTGGAAGATGTTGGCAGGGCGATTGTAGGTCACCTCGATCTGCGAAGCCTCCAGCGAAGGGATGTTCCACGTATAATGTGATGAGGCGGCGATATCGCGTCCCTTGTCGTCCAACCAACGGCCCTGCTCATTGATGGCCGTGGAGGATCCGATCCAGAAATTCACGGTGTCGGGCGTCGTGTTCATGACGGACATGACGCATTTTGGCGCGTCAGGGTTTTCGCACCCCTGGAATTCGAATTGCAGGCCGGACAGTTCAAACTTCGCCCGTGGAATGGCCTTTACCGCATTCTTCTCGGCCGTTTCGGCCTTCAGTTTCTTCACCCGCGTCTGCAGGACCGGATTGTCCGGGTCGAGTTCCAGCGCCTTCTGATAGGCCGCTAGCGCCTTTGCCGGCTCGGAGGGGACGAGGATATCGCCGGCATTGCGCAGGATATCTGCGCGGTCGCGGGCGGGGATCGTGTCGCTCGCGGTGGACGTCTCTGCGGTCGTGACCAACTTTTCGGCGGCCGCTTCGGCCTGCCCGGAAACGGCCAGGAACCGCGCATCGGTCAGCGTCGGGTCTTCGGAGGCCAGCAGGGATGTGAGCGCGGCTTCGTAATTGTCCTGTTGGTCGGCAGATACATTCTCGCCGCGGGCATCGGCGCCAGCCATGGCGGACGTGATGGAGGCCTGAACGATCATTGCGATCCGTTCTTCGCTGAGCTGCAGCTGCTCCTTCACATCGGCGCGGGTCGCGGCGTTCTGGTCCGGAAAGAGCCGACCCCGGACTTCATCATTGACGAAAACATAGATCCCGAGCACCGCTGAAAGGACGCCGACGGTCCAGGCAAAACGCGACCAGAAATGTCCCGTGGATTGATTGTCGTCGGCCATGCTGCCCTCCCCTGAATCTCGCAGGAGAAAAAGCTAACCAACGTGTACCCCAAGGCCAGAATTTTCTGGGTTTTTGCGGGTCTTCCCAAGGACATGTGATACATTTATGCAACACACCCTACGGCGGCCTTTTCTCAGTCGGCGATACAGGCAGGGAACAATTGCCTTGGCGTCCCGTTGGCTTTTGTGAGGCAGCTCACACAACAGGGACATTATCATGATTAAATTAGCGCTCGTATTTCTGCTGATCGCGGCAGTGGCTGGTCTTCTCGGATTTAGTGGTCTCGCTGGCGCGGCGGCAAATATCGCCATATTTCTGTTCGCCGTGGCATTGGTCATCTTTGTCGTACTGCTGATTCTAGGGCTTACCGTATACAAGAAAATTACGTGAGCGGCGGCAGAGACCCGTCGACCTTATGGGGCTTCACGGCGCGGCTATTACTGACGATTCTACTGGTCGCTCTCGCGCTGTTCCTCTGGGTGGTGAAGGATGCCGTCCTTCTTGGATTTGCAGCGGTCCTGCTGGCAATTGCCGTGCATGGGGTCGCGGATGTCTTGATGAAGGTCGCGCCACTTCCCCGGCCCGCAGCATTGGGATTGGGCGCGCTCCTGATCATCGCAATCCTCACAGGTATTCTGTGGCTTTTCGGCGCCCAGCTCAGCGCAGAGCTATCCGGCGTATTTGATCGTCTCCCTTCGGCGTGGGAGCAGGCTAAGGAAACACTGCAAGGCAACCCTGTTGGCGCTGCTGTCGTTTCCGAAATTCAGCATCTCACATCAGGTGATAGCGGCGGATCTGCGATGGACATGATCTCCAGCGCAGGTGGCTTTGCCTTGCCTGCAGCGTCAGGAATGACAACGGCGTTGCTCGTTTTCTTTACTGCGGCATTTCTGACGAGCTCCGCGTCGGTCTATCGCCGCGGCGCGCTTCTCCTCATTCCGAAGGGTCCCGATGAAAAGGTGGGTGCAGCGCTCGACTACTCAGCGCTCGCACTGAAAAAATGGTTGTTGGGCATAACGGTCGACATGACGATAATCACCGTTCTTCTCGCCATTGCGCTATGGGCTCTGGGTATCCCGGCGTTCATCGGGCTTGCCTTGCTGGCGGGCTTTTCGCAATTCGTGCCGACGGTGGGTCCGCTGATAGCGGCCATTCCCGGCATATTGCTGGCTTTCACAATTGGTCCAATGACCGCCGTATATACTGCGGCCGCCTATCTCGTCATTTCACAGCTTGAGGCCAATCTGATCTACCCGATCATTCAGAAAAAGGCGGCCTCGATCCCGCCCGCCCTGAATCTCGTGGCCATACTTGCCTTTGGCATGCTCTTCGGGCCTCTTGGCGTGCTTCTCGCTACGCCGATCCTGATCGTCGTCACCGTGTGGATAACGAAGCTCTACGTGCAGGACACACTTGGCAAGGATGCTTCGATCCCGGGCGATTAGCGCCAGCACAGCCCGGCTCACTCAGTTCAGCAACTCAAAATCACGCCCGCTTCGCACCCAGTTCCCAGCCGGTGTCTTCGTCGGCCATCAACACGTCAGCGAGCGTTGCCACCAGCGCGCGGGGGCGGATGGGCTTTTCAATGAGCGCGGTAAAGCCGGCCGCTTCGCAGGCGGCACGGCGCTCGGCGCTGAGGTCAGCGGTAACCGCCAGGATCGGGGTCAACTGGTTCGGCCCGTCAGAGCGGCGCAGCGCCCGGACAACCATTTCGCCATTGACGCCCGGCATGTGAATGTCGGTCAGGATCGCCTGGTAGCGCGCGGCCATGGCATTGGCGATCGCCGCTTCGCCATTGGCAACAGTGTCGATCTTCCAGCCAGCCGCCGTCAGCGCGCGCGACATCACGAGCGTACTCACGTCATGGTCTTCCGCGATCAGGATATGGCCCAGCGTCAGGCTGCGCATGCGCGGCTTGTGCGGCGCCTGCGCGGCGAGGCGCGGCCCGGCCCGCAGTACAGGCAGCGTGACCGTGAACACGGCGCCGCCGCCAGGATTGTCCGCGAGGACGATCTTCCCGCCAAGGCGCGCCGTTAGCCCCTTGGCGATGGAGAGGCCAAGGCCCGAGCCGCCATGCGTCTGGGCCGTCGTGGCGTTAGCCTGCTCGAAGGCGTTGAACATGCGGGCCTTGTCGCTGTCAGAGATACCACAGCCCGTGTCGGAAACCGTCATGCGCAGGGACAGCTTGCCGGCCGTCTCGTCGGTCGCAAGCACAACGCTGACATGGCCCTGCTCGGTGAATTTCAGCGCATTGCTCATCAGGTTGAACAGGATCTGGCGGATGCGCATGGCATCGGCCTCGATCCGCATCACGCTGGCGGACTCCACCTGGATACGCAGGTCCAGCCGCTTGCCGGCAATACGCGACTGCCAGAGGTCGCGGGCCTCGGTCGCAAACTCGTGCAGGTCGAATGGGAACGGGCTGACCGTCAGCTTGCCCGCCTCAAGGCGCGACAGGTCCAGCAGGTCGCCCAGAAGGCGGTCGAGATGATTGCCGCTCTCACTGATCGTACGCGCAAGGCGGCGCGGTTCGGCGCCGGACACGCTGTCCTGCAATATGTCGGCGACGCCAAGAATGCCGGTCAGCGGCGTGCGGATCTCGTGGCTGAGGAAAGCGAGGAAGTGAGACTTGTCGCGGGCGATGTCCTGCGCGCTGGTCCGGGCCTGCGCAAGCCGCTTTCTGGCGCCCTGCATGGCTTGCGCCCGCTGGGCATTTTCCTGCGCCACGGCCGAGAGGATGGCGCCGGGACTGACCAGGCCGCTATAGCGGCCCTCATGGATGACGATCACGCCATCCGTCAGCGCCGATGTATTGCCGTCCGCCGCCAGCTTGGCGATAAGCGCAACGGATGTGCCCGCTTCGACCATGACCGGATTGGGCGTCATGAAATGTGTGATGCAGCGCGCGGCATAGATTTCGCGGCCGCCGGGCCCGGCCATGATTTCGGTCAGCTGCCCGCGCGTGACATGGCCAAGCGCCGCGCCATTGACGACGATGGGCAGGGCAAAAAGAGCAGAATCGGAGAGGAAGAGGCCGAGCGCCGCCGAGGCGGAGGTCTCGGCATTGATGGGACGGATGGCGACCGCAATGTCCTCTATACGCACCGGCATTGGTTAAGACGCATCCCTTCCCCGTTAAGGATGGGACTTTCCGCCAAAATCGTTTACGCGCCGCAAACGTATCCCTAACGGAAAGTAAACCGGGCGCCGGATGCAGGAACGCCCGGACCAATGGCCCGGGCGTTCTTTGAGGTCAGGAGAACGAGCTGTACGGCCCGTTCGCTGTCTATTTGATCTCGCCGCGATGGGTGACGATCTTGTTCACGAGGCCATATTCCACGGCTTCCTCGGCGCTCATCCAGAAGTCACGATCGGTGTCTTCCTTGATTTTTTCGAGGCTCTTACCGGTCGCATCCGCAAAGATCTGGTTCAGGCGTTCGCGCATCTTGATGATCTCGCGCGCCTGGATTTCCACGTCCGTGGCCTGGCCGCCAACGCCGCCGCGGGGTTCATGAAGCAGGAAGCGCGTATTCTTCAGCGCGAAACGGTTCTCTTTCTTCGCGGCCGAATAGATCAGCGCGCCGGCCGAAGCGACCCAGCCGGTCCCGAGGATTTTCACCGGTGCGCCGACGAACTTGATCATGTCGTGGATCATGTCGCCGCTCTCGACATGGCCGCCGGGCGAGGAAATCACGAGCAGGATCGGGTCATTGCTCTCAGAGGACAGGGCCAGCAGGCGTTCGCAGACGCGCTTGGCCTGTTTGAAGTCGATCCCGCCTGTCAGCAGGATGGTGCGGGCCTTGAAGAGGGCTTCTTCAAGGAACGCATTCGGCTCGCCCATTGGCGGGCTTTCGGCTTCTTCGTCATCAAGGCGTGAATAAGGGGACATGTCATCTCCGGCAGAGGGATATTCGATTGGCACCATAGGTGAGGCGCCACGGCGCCCGGGTCAAGGCTGCAGAGGTTAAACCCGTGGAAAACGCTGTTTTTGCTGGATTGTGGGATTCAGCCTCAAGCCGCTTCTTTGATAATCCTTGCCACATCTTCGGCGTAGCGCTGGGCCTTTTTCTCGCCGACGCCGCTGATTTGGCGCAGGGCATCCGAAGAGGCCGGGCGTTCGCGGGCGATTTCGGCGAGGGTGCGGTCGTGGAAGATGACGTAGGGCGGCACGCCGCGCGCCTTGGCCGTATCGGTGCGCCACGTTCGCAGGGCATCGAACAGGTCCTGGTCGCGGCCTGAGAGATCAGCCACGGCGGCGGCTGAGGCCACTGAACGACCCTTCGTGGGTTTCTTGCGGGCCGCGGCCACATCCTCGCGCAGCATTAGCGTGCGCTCGCCCCGGAACAGGGCGCGGGCCGCCTCGCCATCCGGCACGATGATGGAGGGGCGCATCAGGTCGCCGCCCTCGGCCAGCATCCCGTCGAACAGGAGCGCGTCGAACACACGGTCCCAGCCCGCCTTGGGCAGGTCCTTGCCCACGCCGAACGTGGACTGGGTGGAGAGCTGCTCGTCGAAGCCGTCTTTCGTGGTGCCCATCAGGTGCAGGACGAGCCGTCCCCGGCCCACTTTCTGACCGCAGCGGATGACCGCCGAGACCGCCATCTGGGCCCAGCGGGTCGCATCATGCGCCTGCCCCGGCTCGGCCGTGCAGACATCGCACACCCCGCAGGGCTCGACCTTCTCCTCGCCGAAATAGCGCCGCACCGCGCCGCGCCGGCATTCATCACCATTGAAGAAGGCGAACAGCTGGCGTGTCTTGGTCAGCTGGACGCGTTTGACCTCTTCCGGCGCATCGCCCTGATGCGTCCATGAGAGGGACCGCGCCATGTCTGACGGGCCGTAAAGCGCTATGCCTTCAGCCGGTTCGCCGTCGCGCCCTGCCCGGCCGACTTCCTGCCAATAGGCTTCCAGCGTCTTCGGCGGATCGGCATGAATGACGAAGCGCACATCCGGCTTGTCGACGCCCATGCCGAAGGCGACCGTCGCGCACATGACGAGGCCCTCTTCCAGCAGGAACCGCCGCTGGCGCTCGGAGCGCACTTCAGCGTCGAGGCCTGCATGATAGGCGAGCGCGGGAATGCCTGCCCGTTCCAGCGCCTCGGCCACGTCTTCGGTGCCCTTGCGCGTGGCGGCGTAGACGATGCCCGAAACACCGCCGCGCGCCTTGACCAGCTGCACGACACGCGCTGTGCGCCCGCCGCCCTTGGGCTCAGCCGAGAGCGTCAGGTTAGGGCGGTCGAAGCTCGCCACATGAAGCGCGGGATCAGTGAGCTGCAGCTGGGCAAGAATGTCGTCGCGCGTGCGCGTGTCAGCGGTGGCGGTCACGGCGAGACGCGGCACGCCGGGGAACAGCTCACGCAGGCGACCAAGGGCGCGATAATCCGGGCGGAAGTCATGGCCCCACTGGCTGACGCAGTGCGCTTCATCGACGGCGATGAGAGACACGTCCATGCCCGCAAGGCGCTGGGCGAGGCCCGTGCCGAGACCTTCGGGCGACACATAAAGCAGGTCCATCTCGCCGCGCTGCGCCGCATTGAGTGCCTCGGTGCGGGCATTGAAATCCATCGAGCTGTCCAGCCGCTCAGCCCGCACGCCGACCTGTTTCAGCGCGTCGACCTGATCCGACATCAGCGCGATCAAAGGCGACACGACAATCGCGCAGCCGGGCCGGATCAGCGCCGGGATCTGGTAGCAGAGCGACTTGCCGCCGCCGGTCGGCAGCACGGCGAGCGCGTCACGGCCCTCAAGCACATCGCTGATCACGTCTTCCTGAAGACCGCGAAAGGCCTTGAAGCCATAAACGCGCTGCAGGATCGCACGGGCTTCATCGAGTTGGGGGCTGGGAGGCATGGAATGTGTTGTGCGGTGCCGGGTGAGTCGGGGCAAGTGGTTTTGAGCTGAGAGACAGCTGACACCGTTCGATTTTGAATTGAACGGACGGTTGAATGTCCCCATGTCAATTCAGGAGGTGTAATGGAAGTGCCCGACCCAGATAGATCATCCCATGACCAAGCCGCTTTAAAACGGCTGTTGCGGCGACGTGGCCGACGGGGAAAAGCGGGAGCGAATTCCAGCGAACCAATAAAAGCCTGGGCCGAGTATCAATCTGTCAGCTTGCAACCAACCGGCAGCCCAAGTCAGTTCTTTCGATGGCTTGTACTAATTCCCACCATACTCCTTGCCAGCATCATTGCGATAATCACGATCTGGTCGATGATTGTTGCAGCGATCCCAATTATAGAGGGAGACGTGTCGGACTTTCAGGAGTGGATCGGAATCCTGCTGACTTTAACATGGCCATTTCTTCTGGCGGGCGGTTTATGGTTTTACAAGAAACTGGACGGTGACTAGAATTCCGTTGGCCCATTGAGCGCCGCCACCAGTCCGCAATGCCGCCGGGCGACGGCGCTGGCGTCGGAGCTGTAGCCGCCGCCAAGGACAGCGCAGAGCGGCACGGCCTGTGAGGCGCAGGCCTCGGCCACAAAGCGGTCGCGGGCGGCGAGGCCTTCATCGCTCAGGCTGAGCAGGCCGAGGCGGTCGTCGGCATGGGGATCGACCCCCGCATTATAGAAGACGAGGTCCGGCTGGCTGGCGAGCGCTTCGGCCACGAGCGTTTCCAGTCCGGCGAGATAGGCCGCGTCGCCCGTGCCCTTCGGCAGGCCGATATCAAGATCAGACGGCGGCTTCTCGCGCGGCCAGTTCTGTTCGCAATGAAGCGAGGCCGTGTAGGCGCGCGGCTCGGGGCCCAAGATCAGCGCCGTCCCATCGCCATGATGCACGTCGCAATCCACCACGGCCACGCGGCGCACGGCGCCTTCCTGCAAAAGCAGCAGGGCCGCCACGGCGACATCATTGAACACGCAAAAGCCCGCGCCGCCGCCCGGCCCGGCATGGTGGCTGCCTCCGGCGAGATTCACCGCCGCGCCGTGGTCCAGCGCGAGCCGCGCGGCAAGGCAGGTGCCGCCGACAGCGGCGCGCGACCGCCGGGCAATCGCGGGCGTGATCTCGAAGCCGATCCTGCGGGCGGCCTTGGCGTCCAGTGTCTGGCCGAGAATGGCCCCGACATAGGCGGGATTATGCGCAAGGTGCAACCAGGCCTCCGGCGCCAGCAGCGGTTCGATGAACTCATGGCCCGCCGCGCGGAGCATGTCCGCCACCAGCGCGTATTTGCGCATGGGGAAGCGATGGTCGTCCGGCACGGTGCGGGCGTCATAGTCAGGATGATGAACGAGCGGCAGCATGGTGCATGAGGTAGCGGGTTTCGCGGCGGCGTCCAGCCATGCACAAAACGCATAAATGTGATCCAGCCGCCGCCCTACATGGGAACTCAGGCCATGCCATATAGCTCTCAACACCAACACTTATACGGATGGAGCACACCGATGATTGACATTCGACGCTTTGAAAACCTGGGCCGCTTCAAGAATGAGTGGCTGAACGCAAACTACCACTTCTCCTTCTCGGGCTATCACGACCCGCGCCGCATGGGCGAAGGCGCCCTGCGCGTCTGGAATGATGACACGATCGAGCCGCATACCGGCTTCCCGCCGCATGGGCACCAGTCCATGGAGATCATCACCTATGTCCGCAAAGGGGCGATCACCCACAAGGACTCGCTGGGCAATCATGGCCGCACCGAAGCCGGTGACGTTCAGGTGATGAGCGCCGGCAGCGGTGTCCAGCATGCCGAATGGAACGAGGAAGACGAAGCCACGACCCTGTTCCAGATATGGATCCAGCCTCGCTCAGCCGGCGGCAAGCCCAGTTGGGGCGCCCGCAAGTTTCCGAAGGGCGAACGCTCCGGCAGCTGGGCCCTCCTCGCCTCGGGCGATGGAGACAAGAACAGCCTTGTCATCAATCAGGACGCCAAGATTCTGGGCGCCACTCTGAAGACGGGTGAAAAGCTGACCTATGAGGTGACCGCAGGTCGCCACGGCTATCTCGTTCTGGCCGCCGGGTCGGTCACGCTGAACGGCGAAACGCTGAAAGCCCGCGACGGCGTTGCCGTGACGGGGGCCGAGACCCTGACGCTGGAAGGCGTCGAGGATGCCGAGATCGTCTTTGTTGATACGGTTTGACCTTTCCTTCAGGCCCACCTACCAGCCAGCCTGAGCCATGTGACCCGCGTGGCTCAGGTCTGACAGGGGGACGCCACCTTGAAAATCATCCGCAGCAAAGACTTTACCGCCAGCCAGGCATGGGGCGCGCTTGATGTGGCCAATATGGGCGGCATCACCACGCGCCTTCACTGGACGGATCAGCCCTACAAGTGGCACGTCAATGACGGCGAGGAAGTGTTCGCCGTGCTCGATGGCATTGTCGACATGCACTATCGCGAGGACGGCGAGGAGAAAGTCGTCACGCTGACAACGGGCGATGTCTTCTTCGCCGGGATCGGGTGCGAGCATGTCGCCCATCCGCAAGGCGAAGCCCGCATACTCGTCGTCGAACGCGAAGGCAGTGTCTGACGCCCCGCTCACAGCCCCGTGACTTCAGGAACATGCGGCCGCATGCTACATTGATCATGAGGACAATTCAGGAGAATGACCCCATGAAATACCTACTTGCTGCTGCCTCTTTCGCCCTGCTTGCAACGCCTGCCGCGCTGGCGACCGAAATCGACGTTGGTTACTCGACGGACTTTCAGGAAAAGCTTCAGGATGATTATGGGGCTCGTGAAGGTACCTATCTTGCCGACTCGATCAAGGAAGACCTGATGCGCGAATTCAAGGCCGCCGGCCTGAATGTCGAGCGCGTCAGCGTGACCATCGAGAAAGCCACACCGAACAAGCCCACATTCAAGCAGCTCGGCGACAAGCCCGGCCTTGATTACGGCGCGTCCCGCAGCATTGGCGGCATGAAGCTGTCAGCGACCGCGTTCGATGCGAGCGGCACCGAGATGGGCTCCATGACCTATGACTGGTTCGAGACCGACATCCGCTATTCCGGTATCGCCACATGGCAGGACGCCAAGCGTTCGGCTGACCGCTTTGCCCGCAAGTTTGCGAAACAACTCGCAGGCGCGCCCGCAGACGACGTGGAATCCTGATCGCTTGCGCGAGCCGGTTTAAAGCACCAGTTCGCAGCGCTCATTGAGGCTTGGCCGGGCCACCGCAACGCGGGTTAGGCCCGGCAGGCCCGGCGCCAGGTCAGCCGCCGCCCAGAGGCAGATGCGCTCCAGCGTCGGCACGTCTAGGCCCTCAATCTCGTTCAGCAGCTTGTGGTCCAGCTTCGCGGCCGTCGCTTCCAGCGTGGCGGTGAGATGCGAGAAATCCTCGACCCATTGCTCACCGGCCTTGACCGTTCCGGCCACCGTGGCTTCGAGACGGAACGAATGCCCGTGGACATTGCGGTAGGGATGGCCCTCGGGCTTGCCGCCCATGTAATGCGCCGCCTCGAACGTCACCGCCTTGGTGATCTCGAAGACGCGGCCTTCCACGGTCAGGGAAGCCCGATCAGTTTGTGCGTTTGCAAGCTCAGTCGCCATTGGGGATTCTTCATACAATAGGTCGTTGCGGCCTGAATATTCCGGGCCTGATCGGGGTCGTCCTTCGGTTGCAGGAAAAAGTGCGAAAAGTCCAGTTTCGAGAACCGTTCGGGCTGCGCTTCGGGTTCGTCCTGCGGATAGACCAGTTTCAGTTCGCTGCCCCTTGTTTGGACGAGGGGGGCATTGGCCTTCGGGCTGACGCAGATCCAGTCGAGGCCTTCCGGCGCCGCAATCGTGCCGTTTGTCTCAACGCCGATCTCGAAGCCTTCGGCCTTGAGGGCGGCAATCAGCGGCGCGTCGAGCTGCAGCAGCGGTTCGCCGCCCGTACAGACGACATAGCGCGGGCCCGCGTCGCCCGCCTCGGCTTCCCAGATCGTCTTCACATGGGCCGCTAGGGCTTCCGCTGCGCGGAACTTGCCGCCATTGACGCCATTCGTGCCGACAAAGTCCGTATCGCAAAACTTGCAGACGGCCTTGTCACGGTCGCGCTCCAGCCCCGACCACAAGTTGCATCCGGCAAAACGCAGGAAAACGGCCGCCCGGCCCGTTTGCGCGCCTTCGCCTTGCAGCGTGTAATAGGCTTCCTTAACGGTCCAGGTCATGCGCCGGCCTTCCAGCGCTGCCAGCCACTGGAGCGCAGCTCGCAGGCCGGGCATGTGCCACAGCCATAGCCCCATTCATGCCGGTGCGTGCGGTCACCGAGGTAGCAGGTATGGGTCTCTTCCGTGATCAGATCGACCAGCACCTGGCCGCCGGTCGCCTCGGCGAGGGCCCATGTGCCCGCCTTGTCGACATACATCAGGGGCGCCTCGATGCGCACGGTGGAATCGAGCCCGAGCTGGAGCGTCTGCTCCTGCGCGGCGAGGGTGGCCGCGCGGCAGTCGGGATAGCCGGAATAGTCCGTTTCGCACATGCCGCCGACCAGCACGCCGATGCCCCGGCGATAGGCCAAAGCCCCCGCCAGCGTGAAGAAAAGCAGGTTGCGGCCCGGCACGAAAGTCGATGGCAGGCCCGCCTCGGTCATCTCGATGGCGACATCTTCGGTCATGGCACTTTGGCCGAGCGACTTCAGCACGCTCGCGTCAAGCATGTGGTCGGCGCCAAGGCGCTCGCCCCATTCGGGAAATCGCGCCCGGACCGAATCGATGAACCGTGTCCGGCAATCCAGTTCGACGCGGTGGCGCTGGCCATAATCGAAGCCGATTGTCTCGACGCGGGCATAGCGGGTTAACGCCACGGCAAGGCAGGTTGCCGAGTCCTGTCCCCCTGAGAAAAGCACGAGTGCGGATGTGTTGCTGTGTGTCATGGATCGCCTGTAACAGCCTGTCGGAATGGGGCCAAGCGGCAGCGTTACATTAATGACACCTACCCGAAACCAAATGCATGACCGCCATGCAAATCTGTTGACATTAGGGCCTAACTCAATTTGTGATGATCATTGAAGCTGTCCCGCCAATGAGGACGCTCATCAAAATCAGTTAGATCGCGGCTTGCCATCCCGACGAGCCCGAGGGGAGGAAAATTTAGAATGACACGGAAAACAGACTCGAAAACCGTCTTGTTTGCTGGCGCTTCAGTGCTCGCAATCGGACTGTTGGGACAGGCCGCCTGGGCTCAGGACTCTGACGCGCCGGAATCGACCCGCACGCTGGCGACCGTCACGGTCACCACGCAGAAAACCGAACAATCCATCCAGGATGTTCCGATTGCCGTTTCGGCCTTCGATGAAGATGCCATCAACCGCCTGCAACTGACCGGCGGCGCCGACCTCGTGAAAGCCGTCCCAAACGTGTCGTTCACCAAGGGCAACTTCACGGGCTTCAACTTCAAGATCCGCGGCATCGGCAACGACGCCGTCGCCCAATCCTCGGATGCCGGTGTTGGTATCCACCAGAACGACGTTCCGCTTGGTGCAAGCTTCCTCTACGAGCAGGAATATTTCGACATTGAACGCGTCGAAGTCCTGCGCGGCCCACAAGGTACGCTCTACGGTCGCAACTCGACCGGCGGCGTTGTGAACATCATCACGGCCAAGCCGGCCTATGGCGAGTTCCAGGCTGACGCTGCGCTGACCTATGGCAACTACAATACCCAAAAAGCCAAGGGCATGATCAACGTGCCGATCGGCGACAAGCTGGCCCTGCGTTTGGCCGGCGCTATCACCAAGCGAGACGGTTATGCCGACAACACAGTCACCGGCAGCGACATCGACGGCCGCGACCTCTGGTCCGTCCGCGCTACCCTTGGCTTCGAGCCCACCGAGAACTTCCGCGGCTGGATTTCGTATGACCATTTCGAGGAAGATGACAACCGTCTCCGCTCGGGCAAACAGCTCTGCTCGAAAGACCCCCTGAAGACGAGTTTTGCCGGCATACCGATCACTGGTGCCGACGTGCTCATCACCTCACTCGGCTGCCGGCCAGCCGCGCTTGACCAGTCGAATGATCGCGTCAACTCCGTCGCGACGCTTGGCGGCGGTCTGGCCATCACGGCCGGTCTGCTGAGTGGCGACGCGTATACGGATCCCGTCGACCGAAACCTGCGCCACATCGAATCCGCGTTCGACCCCACATACCAGGCTGAGCAGGACCTGCTCATGCTCAAGCTGGAGCTGGACCTGGGCGAAAACCTGAAACTGACATCGCTTACCAGCCAAAATGAAACCAGCCAGGTGTCGGTCGAAGATTACAACAAGGTTGCGCCGACGATCGCCTTCAACACAGTCGGTGCTCCGCTTGGCAACCCTGCGCTTGCCGGCGTATACCAAGCCATCTTCCCTGGCGGTGTCGTGTCTGACCCGCAGCTCGGCGTGTCCAACCTGTTCCGGACTTTCGACATCTCCGGCGGTACGACGGAAACATTCACGCAGGAATTCCGCCTGCAGTCCGACTATGAAGGCCCGTTCAACTTCAACCTCGGCGTCATCTACGTCGATGGCGAAGCGATTGATCCTGCGGACAACCAGGCTGGCTATTACGTCCTGTCCAACTCCCTGACAGCCCTGACCCAGCTCAACAACGCCCTTGGCGGCGCGATCTTCGGTGGCCTGACCCCGGTCGACTCGGTCAACCCGGATGACGATGGCAACGTACTTAACTCCGTGGAGGGCGCGGGCCGCAACTACTTCCGGACACTGTCGCCCTACCGTCTCGAATCGACTGCTTTCTTCGGTGAAGGCTATTATGATATCAGCGACACGCTGAAGTTCACGCTGGGCCTTCGCTACACCGACGACCAGAAAGAGCAGGACATTGTGCCTTCCGCCTTGTTCGTGCCAACCAGTACGCTTCCCGAAGCGGCCGTTCCCATCGGCGTTCTGGCCGTAGACTTCCAGGAAACGACCGGCCGTATCGGTCTGGATTGGTCGCCCGAACTCGGCATGACCGATGATACGCTGATCTACGGCTTCTACTCCAAGGGCTACAAGGGCGGCGGTCTGAACCCGCCACAGCCTGCCGACAATCCGAACGCCTTCCCGCAAACGTTCGATCCGGAATTCATCGACGCGTTCGAAATCGGTACGAAGAACACGTTCGCCAACAACACCCAGTCGCTGAACCTGACAGGGTTCTACTATGATTATGGCGGTTACCAGATCACCCAAATCGTCAACCGGACCTCGGCGAACTTCAACGTAGACGCCAAGATCACCGGTCTCGAGCTGGAATACCTCTGGACGCCAGCTGATAACTGGCTGCTGACCGCCAACCTCGGCCTGCTGAAGTCCGAACTGCAGGGCACGACGAGTATCGATGTCCTCGACCGGACGAATAGCGATCCAAACTTCGTGGCCATCAAGAATGCCACCAATTACACCAGCTGTGTCGTCTCGGCGCAGGGCTATGCCACTGTGCTCGGTGCGATCCAGGGCGGACTGCTTAACAATGGAGACTCACGCGGACTTTGCGGTGGCGCCTTTGCCGGGCAGGAAGCGGCCTTCGGACTCGGCAACGTGACCTATGTCGATGGCAATGGCGTGACCCAGACGATCGGCGCGCTGACACCATTTGACGGCATCTCGAAGAACGTAGACGGCAATGACCTGCCGGGCGCGCCGGAAATGACGCTCAACCTCGCAGCGGAATACACGTTCCAGTCCCTGAACAATTCCGACTGGGACCTGACCATCCGCGGCGATTACTACCTGCAGTCCGACAGCTATAGCCGGATATTCAACACCGAGCGGGACAAGCTCGATAGCTGGTCGAACGTCAACCTCGCCCTCCAGCTGAACAATGACGTAAACGGTTGGGGCGTCGAAGCCTTTGCCAAGAACCTGACCGACGAAGAGGTCATCACGGGCACCTACCTGACCGATGACAGCTCGGGTCTGTACAGCAACATCTTCCTGACCGAGCCTGCCCTCTACGGCATCACGCTCCGTAAATCCTGGTAGGACACCCCGAACAGCGCGGCGGGCTTCAAGACTCGCCGCGTCACAAACTGGGGCAGCTCGCAGGAGCTGCCCCTTTTTTGTTTGGCCCGCGCGCCGCAGCAGACTATCCTGTCTGTAACATTCCAGAACAAGGATCCGGGTTCCCATGCGCCTTTCAATACCAGGCCTCGCGGCCAGCCTCCTCCTCGCTGCCTGTGGCAGCGCCGCCGAAAACACGCCAACCGTCAGCAGCGATATCAAACTGAAGCTCACGCCGGTCGTTACCGAAGCCGAATTCCCGTGGGGCATGGCCTTCCTGCCGAATGGCGACCTCCTTTTCACGGAAAAGGAAGGCGGCCTGAAATACGTCGCCGGCGGCGAAGGCACGCCGACGCCCGTCAGTGGCCTGCCGCCTGCCTATATCGAAGGCCAGGCCGGCTATCTCGGCATCACGCTGGACCCGGACTTTGCCACCAACCGGCAGGTCTACATTTCCTATTCAAAAGGCGATGACGCGGCCAATGGTGCGGCCATCATCCATGGCCGCCTCAGCGATGACGGCAGCGTGCTGGAAGACGTGACGGAAATCTTCTGGGCCGACCGCCGCGACACGGCCTACCATTATGGCTCGCGCCTGCAATTCGCCAGCGACGGCACGCTCTATGTGACGCTGGGCGAGGGCTTCAAATACATGGAGCAGGCGCAGGACCCGAAGATCACGCACGGCTCGATCATCCGCATCAACAAGGATGGCAGCATCCCGGCCGACAATCCCTTCGCCGATGGCGCGGTCGGCAATCCGGCCGTCTGGTCCTACGGCCACCGCAATGAGCAGGGCCTCTATTACGATGCCGAGACGGACACGCTCTACGAGACCGAACACGGGCCGAAAGGCGGCGACGAGTTCAACATCATCAGGAAGGGCGCCAATTATGGCTGGCCCAAGATCACCTATGGCGTCGACTATGACGGCACGATCATCACCGACCAGACCGAAGCCGAAGGCATGGAACAGCCGCTCACCTATTGGGTGCCTTCCATTGCGCCATCAGGCCTCACCAAGCTGACCAGCGATGTCTATCCGGGCTGGAAGGGCGACATGTTCACTGGCGGCATGAACGGCCCGGCAGGCCTCAAACTGGTGCGCATCGACATGGAAGACGGCAAGGTTGCCGGCAAGGAAGACCTGCTGGTTGACGAATACGCAATCCGCGACGTGATCCAGGGACCGGACGGCCACCTCTACGTGGCCACCAAGGACATGGACGGCATCTTCCGGGTGGACCTGGCCGAATAGCGCCTAGCGCTTGACGTCCCGGCGCGACCTGAGGGCGGCGGCCAGCGTGCCGTCGTCCAGATGGTCCAGCTCGCCGCCAACGGGTACGCCATGGGCAAGGCGCGTCACTTCAACGCCCGTTCCTTCGAGCATGTCGGCGACATAATGGGCCGTTGTCTGCCCATCCACGGTGGCATTGAGGGCGAGGATGACTTCGCGAATGCCGCCCGCTTCGACGCGGCCGACAAGCGGCCCGATATGAAGGTCATCCGGCCCGATGCCATCGATGGCTGACAGGACGCCGCCGAGCACATGATACCGGCCGCGGAACGATCCACCACGCTCCAGCGCCCAGAGGTCCGGCACGTCTTCCACGACGCAGATGACACCATCGTCGCGGCCCTCGGCCTGGCACACGGCGCAGGGCTGGACCGTGTCGAAATTCCCGCAAATCTCGCAGCGGTCGATCTTCTCGCCGGCCTCGCGCAGGGCATCGGCGAGGGGGAGCAGCATCTGGTCCTTCCGCTTCAGCAGGAACAGCACGGCGCGACGGGCCGAGCGCGGGCCAAAGCCGGGCAGCCGGGCCATCAGCTCGATCAGGCGGAGTAGTTCAGGACCGGCGGAGCGTTGGGACATGGCAGGCTCAATGGCAGGTATTCAGGCGGGCTGGCAAGGATTCGTTGCCGCTTCAGTTTGGCTTTGGCGCGGGCGGGATGCCGCCTTCTGTCATGTACCAGGGCGCGGGGCCATAATCGTAGGGCGGCGTGGCATAGAGCCAGCGCAGGGCGTCGAGCGCCGCGCCATGGTAGATGGTGGCGTGCGTGGCGGTGGTGCGGCGGTCAACATAGGTCCAGTCCACGGTATCCGCCGGTTGAGCGTGCAGGGCGTCCAGCAGCTCGTCGAGGCCGGTCTGCATCGCGTCGCCCTCGTCGCCCATGGTGAGGTAGAGGCGGTGGCCTGCGGAGAGGTGGGTGGCAAGCTGCCCGGGCGACGAGAGGGCGAGGGCCCGGTCATCCCACCAGAGGCTGGGGCTGATACTGACATAGTCATCGAACATGTCCGGCGCATTGAGGAAGGTGTCGACTATGAAGAGACCCGCGAGCGATTCACCCATGACGGCGGTGCGTCCGCCGGTTTCATAGTTCGCGGCGATGAAGGGCATCACTTCGGTCTGGATGAAGGCGCGGAATTTGGCGGCCTCGCCAGCGGTCGGGAATTCGGCGGCATAGCCGGGATTGGCAGGTGGCGGCGTCAGCTCGTTCTGGCGATCCACGGTTTCGATGCCGACGACGAGCATGGGCTCGATCGTCCAGCTGAGTGAGGCGAGCTGTCCGAGGCCGGCAATGTGGGGGAAGTCCTGCTCAAGGCCGCCATCGAGGACGTAGAGCACGTTTGGCGGCGTGCTCGTGTCACCATAGGCGGGCGGGACCTGAACATTGATGATGCGGTCGGCGCCGTAGATTTCGGAATGGATGACGTGCTGAGTGCCGATGACGATGGGCGTACCGTCGACGGGCGCCGGGTCCGTACTGGCCGGTGTGGCGCAGGCCCCCAGCAAGGCGACGAGCAGGAGGGGAGCGAGAAAGCGCATCACCTCAGAATGGCAGCTTGAAGCCGGGGAGCATGCCGCCGCCGAGGCCTTGGGTCGCGGCTTTCATGGCCTCTTCCATGGCTTCGTCGAGGCGCTTGCGGGCATCGGAATGGGCGGCTTTGAGCAGGTCTTCGAGGATTTCCGGATCGTCACCCATCAGGGACGGGTCGATCTGGACCGAGATCAGGTCGCCCTTGCCTTTGAGACGGATGCGGACGAGGCCAGCGCCAGCGACGCCATCGGCCTCGGTGGCTTCGATCCTGGCTTGCGCCTCCTGCATCTTGGCCTGCATTTCCTGGGCCTGCTGCATGATCTTCGCGAGGTCTTTCATGGCGGTGCTTCCTCTTATTATTAGCGCCGGGCGGCGAGCTGGATGACATTGTCACCCGCAGGCCCGGATTCAAGCGGTTCGGGCTCGATCACATCCACAATCACTGCGCCCGGCAGGCTGGCCAGCGCCTCGGCGACAGATGGATGGGCAGCGGCGGAGGCAAAGCGCTCCTCGCGAGTGCGGATCTCGGTCTGGCGCACGGTTTCCCCGCCGCCGGAGACACGCTCGACAACCCAGTCCATGTCGGTTTCGTTCTCGAGGAATTTCTTCAACCGGGCCAACAGGTCGGCCGGGGCGCCGGGCTCCAGCTCGCACTGGAGCAGGCCGGGCGTGATCTTGCCGGGCCGGACATATTTCTCCAGCTCGACCTGCAGGTTCACTTCGCGCAGCTCGTCGAGGCAGGCGATAATATCGGCAAAGCTGGTGATGCCGCCGGGATGGTGCGGCGCCTCAGGGGGGGCGTCAGGCTTTCCCGGCGAATCTGTGCCTCCGCTGGCAATGAGGCGCGCGGCCTCCTCCGGCGATGGCAGGCTGCAGGCGGCTGTCAGGCGCAGCAGCACCATGTTCAGCGCCGTCGCCGTGTCGGGCGCGGTTTGCAAATCGTTGAAGCCGGAGAGCAGGATCTGCCAGCAGCGCGAGGCCTGCGCCGGTGTCAGCTTCTGCGCGAGCGCCTGCGTGCGGGCGGCCCAGTCGGCCGGGCCGCCGGGATCATAGTCGCCGCCGGTGGCCTGCGCGACGGCCACGTCGGCCGCAATGTCCATCAGGTCCTTCAGGATGACCGAGGGGTCAGCCCCGGCATGGACCTGGTCCTTGATCTCGGCGAGGGCGGCCTTGGCGTCGCCATTGATGGCAGAGCTGAACGCATCGAGCAGGCGGCCCCGGTCGCCGAGACCGAGCATGTCGCGCACGGCGGGGCCGGTGACCTCGCCGCCATCCATGGTCTGGACGATAGCCTGATCGAGAATGGAGAGCGCATCGCGCACCGAGCCTTCGGCGGCGCGCGAAATGAGGGCGAGCCCTTCTTCGGAGACCTTGGCGCCTTCGCGGTCGGCGATGCGCTTGAGGTGAGCGGCAAGCTCCACCGAGTCGAGCCGCTTCAGGTCAAACCGCTGGCAGCGCGACAGGACCGTGACCGGCACTTTGCGGATTTCCGTGGTGGCGAAGATGAATTTCACATGCGGCGGCGGCTCTTCCAGCGTCTTCAGCAGCGCGTTGAACGCGGCGGTCGACAGCATGTGAACTTCGTCGATGATGTAGACTTTATAGCGCGCCGAGACGGGCGCGTAGCGGGCGCCATCCAGCAGGTCGCGCATGTCGGCGACGCCTGTGCGGGAGGCGGCATCGAGTTCCAGCACGTCCGGGTGGCGGCTGGCCATGATGGCTTCGCAATGGTCGCCGGGCGGGTCGAGATGGATGGAGGGCGCGTCGTGGCCTTCGCGCGTGTAGTTGAGGCCGCGGGCCAGAAGGCGCGCCGTGGTGGTCTTGCCGACGCCGCGCACGCCGGTGAGCATGAAGGCATGGGCAATGCGGCCCGTCTCGAACGCGTTCGAGAGGGTGCGGACCATGGCCTCCTGGCCAATCAGGTCGGTGAACAGGCGGGGCCGGTATTTGCGCGCGAGAACCTGATAGGCCTTGGGCTTCGCGCCAGCCTCTTCCTCTCCAAACATCGAGAAGGTCTGGTCGTCGCGCTCGGGGGTATCAGATTCGCTCATCGCGGGGACATTAGCGGCTTCGCAGGCGCGGGGGCAATGGGGAGTCTCCCGCCACCTGCCATGAGATGCCTCATCCCCAGTGAAGGCTGGGGGCTGGCACGATGTAAACACGGTCAAATCGCAGGTTTGACCATTTCACACCGACCCATAAAGTGTGGAGCATGATGCCGCGTATCGGTCTGCTTTTCATGATGGTCTTCCTGTCGGCGTGCGCAAAGCAGCCGCCGCCGGTGGATGACGCCCTGTGCCAGGACGCTCCCGCCATAAAGAAAGCAGTTAAGAGCGACCAATTGAATTATGTCCCCGATCACGTTCTGAACCCTGCCCTAAACGCCCGCGAGCCATCCCTCCTCGATCCCATCAAGATACGGCCGTGTGATGTGGTGGCGCTGGATATCCAGACGTGGGGCGAGCACCCTAACGGAAGACTACTTCGTAACTCTTTTGACAAATTCGACGGTGAGGGACGTCTTGAGTTTGTATCCGAGACCTGGGAGCGCAGCTTTGTTCGAAACACAGACGACGACAGCTACCATGTTGCGGTGCAGACTCGAAAATTTTACCTCGTCACCTCGGCCAAGCCTGTGACATGGCAAATATACTATTCACATGAATCAGACACCGTCTGGATGGCCCCGGATCTTCTGATGTCCGCTCAACTGGAGCCCTAGCGCGCGATCAGCCGGTCGCGAATCGCCTGCTGCATGGCGTCGTCGACGCCGAGCGTGTCGGCGAGATAGGCGTCGATGGAGCCGGATTCAGTCTTGATGGTGGCGAAGGCTGTTTCGAGATAGCGCAGGCGCACGCCGAGGAAGGGGCGGTAGACTTCCGTGTCGTGGTGCTTGCCCAGCATGTCGTTGAAATACTTCGCCGCTTCCGGAAGGAAGAGCGAGACATTCACGGCCTTGTTTGTCAGCTCGTAATCTTCGCGGATATCTTCCTCGCTGACACCCAGCACATGATGCGTGAGGGCGCAGAGGATGCCCGTGCGGTCCTTGCCGGCGGCGCAGTTGACGAGGCCTGCCTGATCGCCGTCCAGGGCGGCCAGTTCGCGGAACCAGTCGGCAAACATCTCGGTATGGTGGGCCTTGTAGGGGGCGAGCTGGTAATAGGTGTTCATCCAGCCATCGGCGGCCTCGGCATTGACCTCGACTTCCTGCAGGAAGCGCGTGTGGGGGGCATCCACCTCGCGGCCCCCATCATGCGTGATCGTGTTCAGGGCAGACCAGCGGCCGGGCTGTTTCTCGCGCTCGTCAGGGCGGCGCAGGTCTGCCTGCAGGGCGATATTCAGCGCTTCGATGGCCGCGATATCGGCCTCGGAGGCCTCGCCATAATGGCCGGAGCGGAACAGGAGGCCGGGTTTCACCGCGCCCCCGTAGCGGGAGGCGTAGCCGCCGAAATCACGGAAATTGCGGACGCCTTCGAGCGGATAGATGCGAGTTTTCATGGCTAACCAGCTAGCGCGCGATACCCACCCCGTCCAGACAGGACCTTGCGTCAGCTGTGAATGTGCGGGAACCTCGGCGGGTCTTCCGCGTAGTGAGGGCCTACGGCATATCTGCCGATGAAGGAGATACCTCAATGACAACATTCCGTTCTGCCCTACTCGCTGCCTGCCTCGTGGTTGGCGCGCCCGTCCTGACAACCGCTTGCACAAGCATGCCGGACGAAGTCAGCCGCGCTGATATCGATTCCCAGAGCACGCAGGCCCTGAACCGCCTGACTGCTGACAATTCGGCCGCCAAGGCCATCGCTGCGAAATCACGCGCCGTGCTGATCTTCCCGTCGATTGTCAAAGCCGGTCTCGGCGTTGGCGGCGCTTATGGTGAAGGCGAAATGCGCAAGGGCGGCGCCGTGCAGGACTATTACAGCACGTTCACCGGCTCGTGGGGCCTGCAGGCCGGCGCGCAGCAATATGGCTATGCCGTGTTCCTGATGAACGATGATGCGGTGCAGTATGTTGAAGATTCCGATGGCTGGGAAATCGGCGTCGGCCCAACGGTCGTGCTGGTCAATGCCGGTGTTGCCGAGAACCTGTCGACCTCGACGCTGAAGGAAGACGCCTATGCGTTCATCTTCGACCAGAAGGGCCTGATGGCCGGCCTGAGCATCGAAGGCACGAAGATCACGAAGCTGGATGCGAAATAGGCTTTCGCTTCTGACCTGAATTGAATGGCGGGCGCTCCTCCGGGGGCGCCCGTTTTTCATTGGGACACCGGCACTACTTTTCAAGATTCCCGCGGAAGCGCTTGGCTATCGTTTTACCAAAATAGTCCGCGCCTGAGACGGAAAAGTGATCCCGGTTTATGTAGAGAAGCTTCTCGCCGTCGAGGACCGGGCAGCTGTCTTCGGGGCACTGAATGGTCAGCATGTCAAAGTAGACAGCCCCATTCCTGACAGCGACCTCTTCCATCGCGGCGGACAATTTCTTGTTGAGATCGACCCTTTCATTCAGGTCAGCCGTCAGCTGATCGGCGGAAATCGCCCGTTCAAGGGCTTCAACGGGATTGAGCTGGAATTGCGGCCGGGGCCCGAAGACATAGACTTGCCTGGCATAGCGCGAGAGGTAGCGGACCGTCGGTTCGAGATATTGAAGGTCATCGTCGTGCCATTGGCCGGCAATGACCACCACATCCCAGTCCTTCCTGGCATAGTTCGCAAACCTGATCTTGTTGAACGCCTCGCACTGGGGAAATCCGGGCATGCCTGGCGGGGGATAAAGCGGCGCGCAGCCTGCCTGTGTCGCCTGCGACAATTCGAATTTTCCCGGCAGCGTCCTGTCGAGCGCCATCCACGTATCTGCAGAGAAGCTGTCGCCGAGCACGAGCACATTCGTCTTTTTGGGTGCGAGATTGATACACGTTTCAGCCTGGTAGCTTTTCTCGAAGTTCCGACCGACATGGCAGATTGCCATCCGAATGGCGCCTGTGCGTTCCTTCTCGATATTGGCATTGCCTGCGACCATGGACTGGACATCGTCGTCGATGCGTCCGGGATAGCCGTCATTGCCCCAGATGTTGGCAGCGAGGAAAATCGATACGGCAAGCGCCGCGCCCGAAATGGCATTGGCGCGTACATTGAACGGCCTTGTGGATGTGCCGCGTATGCGAAGCGGCTGCTCTACTGTTCTGGCGAGAATTTCCCCCGCGATGACCGAGGCCGCGAACAGTCCCGCGATTTCCGTCCAGTCGAGATCGAAACCGGTCGCGTGCTTGTAGAGAACGATGATCGGCCAGTGCGCCAGATAGATCACGTAGGACCGCGAGCCGATCCAGACCATGACGCGATTGCCGAGCGCTTTCTGCGACAGCCAGCTCTCGGACGAAACGAGCATCAGGAAGCTGACCACGGCGGCAGCCAGGCCGCTGACAACTGTCGTGTATGTATCGGCGGCGAGCACCATGATCGCGGCAAGGAATGCCCCGATGGCAAGGGCGGTGACGACGGAGCCACCCTTCCTGATCTGCAAGGGAACGAGCGCAAGGAAGGCGCCGGTCGCGAACTGGTAGATGCGGAACGGAAACAGGAAAAATACGCCGTTGGGGATCAGATCGTACAGCATCACGGCCGCTGCGATCGACGCCGCGAACAGGCCGGCGATCATTGCGATCCTGAATAGCCGCGATCGGCAGATGATCAACAACAAGGGCCAGAAGAGATAGAACTGTTCCTCGACGCCGAGCGACCACATGTGCAGCAGCGCCTTGCGGTCAGCATCGACATCGAAATAGCCCGCTTCCAGCCAGAACCGCACGTTTGCCAGAGAGAACAGGCTCCACGTGCCTGCCTCGCCGAGGTCTGCGAGATTTGAGGGAGGCAGAATGAAGAAGGCCGCGACCAGCGTTGCGAGAACGGTGCCGGACATTGCCGGAAACAGGCGGCGGAAGCGCTTGGTGTAGAACTGGAGGAAGGAGAAATTCTTCTCTTCCAGCTGCTTCAGGATGTTCCTGGAAATGATGTATCCCGAGATCACGAAAAAGACGTCGACGCCGAGGTATCCGCCCGGCAGGAAGCCAATATCAAGGTGAAACAGAAGCACTGCCAGGACGGCGAGTGCACGCATCCCTTCGAGCGGCCTAATCAGTTTTACGATCATGTCCTTGGCGCTCGCGATGATATCGAAGGAGACTGGCTGTAGGCAGGATCGCGGGTCGTGTCCAGTTTGTCGACTCTACCTGAACGAGGGCTCATGGATGGGCCTGATGGCCGGCCTGAGCATCGAAGGCACGAAGATCACGAAGCTGGATGCGAAATAGGCTTTCGCTTCTGACCTGAATTGAATGACGGGCGCTCCTCCGGGGGCGCCCGTTTCGATTCCGGGTTGTCTCCAGCGAACTTTCGCCTGAAACTTCGACCTGTGGAACCGGGACGCAGACGAGAGGGGTACTGACATGCCGGAATGGATTCTTCGCTGGATGGCAATTGGCCTCCTGGGGCTCATCACCTTCATATTCATCGTGCTGGGAGCGGCTGTGCTCAGCGGCCTGACCAATGACCTGTTCCATGCCTTCCTGGAACTGACCTGGCCCGACCGGCGCATTGCGGCCATGGCCTCGTTCGAGCCGGATTCGCGCGAGGAGATTTCCTTCTCCATCCTGAATTATGGCATCACGGCGCTCGGCACAGCCTGGGTCGCCTCCTTTGCCTATCTCGTCGTGATGCGGAACCAGCAGAAGCAGACCGAGCAGCAGCTCTCCATGGCACGGCTGCAGCTGACGACGGACCTCGACGAGCAGATCCTGCAGGTGCTGGAATCCGAAGGCGTCGTGGATTTCGGAGCCGACGGCAAACCGACGCGTGTACGCCTGATCAGCGTGATGGACCGCAACACGCAATGGCGCGCCGGATCGGAGCGGGACTGGAAATATCGCGACGGCGAGCGCACGGTCGCCTTTGTCGACACGTCCAGCGTGGTCAGCAAGAATGCCGAGGTGAGCGTCTCGGCCCTGCAGCGCTATCTCGGCTGGATACGACGGATCATGCGCGCCATCGAGACCGGCGTGCTGCACGACCGCGACGTGCTGCTATTCTGGCGATGGGTCGTGATCGGCTGCTACAAGGGACGATACCCCTTCATGCGCGACATCTTCTTCAAGGACGACCTTGATGATTTCGTGGCACTGGTCGACCGGATCATTCTCACCGGGGCCCGGGAAGGCAGCGGCCGCGACTTTGTCGGGTACCTGCAGACTCTCGGCGAGCCGGCGCTGATTGCGCTGCTGTCAGACGAGGCAAAGGCGATTGTGACGCCGGAGGCGGTTGCGGCCTAGGCCCTCACCTCCCACCGCTACGCGGCGGGCCCCTCCTCTCCCGGAGGGAGAGGGGTTACGTCGAGCCGTCGCGTATTCCGGAAATGTGGGTGAGGGTTAGCTGGATCGTGTCGAGAACGCCCTCGATATTTTCCAAGAGATCGCTGTTCCAGAAACGGATGACTTCCCAGTGTTGGCTCTGCAGGAAAGCCGTTCGCCTTGCGTCATGCATCTGTTGGTCCGGATCGCCGTGCGTATCCCCATCCAGCTCGATGACGAGCTTGGCCTCTTCGCATGCGAAGTCAGCGAAATAGGGGCCGACAGGATGCTGGCGTCGAAACTTCCAACCGCCCAGCTGCCGGTTGCGGAGTTTGGACCATAGAAGACGCTCCGGGAAACTGCTGTCCCGGCGCAAGCCGCGCGCCCTTTCCCTTGTCCCTTTCATCCTACAAGTCCACATCCGGGGCGGCGCCGGGTCAACCCCTCTCCCTTTGGGAGAGGAGGGGCCCGCGCCCGTCAGGGCGTGGGAGGTGAGGGCTTACCGGAACGGCGGTTCGTCGAAGGCTCTTAGCTTCCGCGAGTGCAGTTTGGCGCCCTTGTCGGCGGCGAGCATTTCCAGGGTTTCGATGCCGATGCGGATGTGTTCGCCGATGGCGCGTTCGTAGAAGCGGTTGGCCGCGCCGGGCAGCTTGATCTCGCCGTGGAGCGGCTTGTCGGAGACACAGAGCAGCACGCCATAGGGCACGCGAAGGCGGTAGCCATTTGCGGCAATCGTGGCGCTTTCCATGTCGATGGCGATGGCGCGGGACTTGTTGAAACGCCGGGCACTGGCCGTGAAGCGAAGTTCCCAGTTGCGGTCGTCGGTGGTGACAACCGTGCCCGTGCGGAGGCGACGCTTCAGGGCATCGCCGGTTTCGCCGGTGACACGGGCGGCGGCTTCCTGCAGCGCGACCTGGACTTCAGCAAGGGCCGGGACCGGGATTTCGGGCGGCAGGACAGCGTCGAGGACATGGTCTTCACGCAAATAGGCATGGGCGAGCACATAGTCGCCGATGGATTGCGAGTGGCGCAGGCCCCCGCAATGGCCGACCATGAGCCAGACCTGCGGGCGGAGAACGGCGAGATGATCCGTGATCGTCTTGGCATTGGACGGGCCAACGCCGATATTGACCAGCGTGATCCCTGCCCCGTTGGGCGCGCGCAGGTGATAGGCCGGCATCTGGAACCGGCGCCACGGGGCGGCGTCGATGTCAGCCCGGGAGGCTTCGGTGACGTCCGACACTTCCAGCCCGCCGGGAACGGAGAGCGAGGTGTAGTGACTGTCAGTGCCGATCTGGGTCAGCGCCCAGTCGCAGAAGGCATCGACATAGCGGTGATAGTTCGTGAAGAGAACATAGTGCTGGAAATGCTCGACCGGCGTGCCGGTATAGTGCTGGAGCCGCTTCAGCGAGAGATCGACGCGCGGCCCGTCGAACAGGGCGAGCGGGTGGGTCTCGTAGGGCTCGTAGAGTTCGCCATCGGCCACTTCATCGCCAATGTCCGCCAGTTGCGGGCTGGGGAACCAGCGGGCGAGTTCGGCGGGCGAGATTTCCTCAAGGCCTTCGGCCTGTCCCTGTTCCCAGACATAGGCATAGGGAATTTCCTGGGGCGAGCGCTCGACGACGACCTCGATGTCATAGTCGCGCATCAAAGGCGTGAGCTGTTCGATCAGGTAGGGGCGGAAGAAATCCGGCCGTGTGAAGCTGGAAATATAGATGCCGGCTTCGGACATCTTGCCGAAGGCGCGGGAGATGGGCGGCGGGGGGCCGTCCGGATCATAGGTGAGCCGGATCTGCGGATAGCAGAAGGCGCCGCTGTCGCGCAGTTTGGCATCGGGCGGCGTGCCCTTGTGGAGGTAAAGATCAAGCGCGCCGGAAAGCGCCTCGACGGCTTCGCTGTAAAGCTTGTCCAGCGCGTCAACGACCGCTGCAGGTGTGGTGAGTTTCGTCATGTGCCCAGATGCCGGAAATGGACTGAGTCGTCAATTGCCGCTGCTTTTGACGGCGAATTACGGATTGCCGACATCCCTTGATGGTTGCAATGGGTTGGCGCGCCTGAAAAACGGAATAGTTTCAGTCGTAACCTTGGGAGGGGATAATGCGTACACGCCTGTTGGACGGGCTCGTGGCCTTGTCGGCCGCAGCGGGGGCCGGGCTGGAAATGATCTTGTCGCTGGCCCCGCCAAACCCAGGCGGGCTGGCCGGAACGCTTGTCGAGTATTTCAGCTATTTTACGCTGGATACGAATGTGCTGGTCGCTGTGGCGATGGGCTGGAGCGCGCTGGCGCCAGAGAGCGGTCCGGGGAAATTCTTCTCGAAGCCAGGCGTGCGCGCCGCCATCACGCTCTACATCCTGCTTGTGGCGCTGGTGTATCATTTCATGCTGCGCGAGATATGGACGCCTTATGGCTGGGAAAAGATCGCCAATTTCATCCTGCATTATGTGACGCCTATCCTGATGCTGTGCAACTGGCTGCTGATCTCGCGCAAGGACGGGCTGCGCCTGATACAGGTTCCGGGCTGGATGGCCTTCCCGGCTGTCTATGCGGCGTTGGTGCTGCTGCGCGGGCAGCTGACCGGTATGTATCCCTATGGTTTCCTCAATGTGGCCGAGATTGGCTGGACGGCATCGCTGAAGCACATTGTCGAACTGATCCTCGCCATGGGCCTCGCAGGATGCGTCATGGTCGTGGCGGCGCGCAGGCTGCCGCATGGCCCCTTGGGCACCATGCCGGCCAAGTAAGGTGTCAATTCGATCCTGGTGACGGGCGAGATCTGGAATTTCGTCGGCTCTCGTAGATCGTGTATAGGATCAGGCCGGTGAGAATGGCGAGGAGGACCGCGCTGGAGCCGGCCGTGCCGATGCCGAGGCCGCCCTTGTCGGGTGACTTTGTGAGCAGGTCTCCCATCGTGGCGCCGAACGGGCGGGTCAGCACGAAGGCCGCCCAGAACAGGGCCGTGCGGGATATGGGCGTGAAGAAATAGCCGAGCACGCAAAGCCCGATGGCGCCGGAAATGATCAGGTTGGACACGCCATAGCCGAGGCCTGAACTGTCGGCGAGATAGTCGCCCAGCGCGGTGCCCAGCGTGTTCGAGACGAGGATGGCAGCCCAGTAGAACAGCTCGACCGGCGGGCGGTGGATATGGTCGACACGGATGGAGCCAAGGGTGAAACGCCATGCCAGAAGGACAGCGACCAGCAGCGTCGCGAGGATGCCGGCGCCGATGGCATAGCCAAGCCCGAGGGAGCGATCCATGTAATCAGAGATCGTCGTTCCGGCCGTGGACGTGGCCAGGATGACCGCCCAGTAGAGGAAGGGATGGAAGCGTTTGGCGCGCATCTGCACGGCGAGCGCGACGAGGAAAAAGCCGATCAGGATGAGCGAACTAGCCGCATAGCCGATGTTCATTGTCATCGAGAGCAGGTCGCCGCCGGTCTCGCCGACCGTGGTGGCGCAGATCTTCATGATCCAGAAGATGAAGGTGACGGTCGCGACCTTGTTGGCGATAGGACCGGTGTCGTTGGCAGGTGTTGAAAGGGTCATGCGGGCAGCGTTCCTGTTGCGCAAGGCAGCCTCTGGTCTTGCGGACAGGTTCAGGGGCTACACCCAATGACCACGGATGTAATCATATCTTTTTGTAATATTCCGAAGGCCCTGCAGCACGGGCGACCGGTGCAGGTGGTGCCTGCCCGGTCGATTTTGTGCGGTGGAGGCCTTCGGTTCAGGACGTATCGGCGTGCGCGACGGCTTTCAGCGCAATATCATGGAGTTCCAGAATAGCGGCGCGTTCATGCGTGTCCTGACGGGGGCTGCGCAATACGGGTGGCAGGTCTTTGGCGAGGATGGGCGCGGGCTGCTGCGTACGCAAATCGTGCGCCAGGCGCCGTGTCATGCGGGCAATATGGCGGGCGGGATCGGCATAGACATCGCGCAGGGCGACAGCGCGGCGCACGAGGGCCTGGGCGGGAATGAGATCGTCCGGATGAGGCGGATATTCGCCGGGCTCCGGCGGCGGCAAGGGCTGGTCGAGATAAAGCATGCGTGGACGCAAGGCAGCGGGACGCTTTGGCGTCTGTGGCGGGGTGGCGCCGGGACGCGGCTGGGGATCAGAGAGGCGGAAGACGGGGCGTGTGAAGAACGGGCGGCGCGCGGGCCGGGCTGGTTTGCGGCTTTTGTCCCTGCCCTGCCCGCTTGGGCGTATGGCGATGACCGGCAAGGGCTGTTCCAGAACCATCAGGACAAGCAGGCGCCGCGTCAGCATTTCCAGCCGGACAAGGCGGGCGCGCAGAACGGCGCATTCGGCCCGCTTGAGAAAGGGGCGGCATAGCGTGAGCCCGAGGCGCAGGCCGCCCGCCAGGGCATGGGCATGATAATCCGCCCGCCGCCAGGAGACGATGAGGAGGCTGCGCAGGGAGTCAGAGACGTTGAACATGGAGCCGATCATGCCACAGGGCCGGGAGGGGGCGGAAAGCGGCGGCGCGAAAAGACCGGAATGGCCGATGCCGACTGGACGGGTGGCATGGTGAAGTGTGGGATAGGCCGATGCCGCGTTGCGGATCAGTTGGTGTCAGCAACGCCTGGTCTCGTGTGGGTGTGCGGGGCGCGGTCCACCCCCGATGGAGGAGGAGCGGCGCCCGGCATGCTGCAGGCGGCCTTGCAGATCGCGGCGTTGGCGGGCCCGTCGCCCCTTCCCTGCCATGCGGGGTCATGGGCTGGCGGAGGGCCCGCGTCATCCTGCCGAATTTTGCGAGGAATCGCCCCTTATATCCACAACACATTGTTTTAATAATATTTATTTTCATATCTTCCGCCACGGAAGCCACAGAATCAGCCGCTCATTCATGCAAATATGCATGCCAGACCTCCAGAATTCGGGATTCTCAGAGCGTTTTCAGATGAAGGTTTAGGCAGCCGCGCCCGCTAAACAGGCGCTGGCTGAACAGACGCAGCATTTGACATAAAATTCGCGTTTCAATCGTTGCGTTGCTGCGTCTGCGAGAACATTATTGCAGTGCAGCATGAGTTGGCTGCTCCCGGTTGGCCAGTGCGCGCCTCAGCGCATTACGGGGAGTAGCGATCATAAGACTCAGTTGCGGGGGGAGTTTCCTGCCGGAATTTTCCGGCGCTAACTTCTTGAAGGGCTAAACCCATGTTGAAACCAATTGCATCTATCATGGCCGCTGCCGTGATCCTCTCGCCAGTCGCTTTTGCTGAAGCGCAAACACCCATCACTGTCGAAATCCAGTACGACAAGGACCTGCTGGCGCTTGATGCCGGCGCACCTGTCGTGATGGCTTCGATCAAGGCGCAGGCCAAGAAAGCCTGCACCAGCTATGTTCCCGTCTTCGGCGGCAATTACACAGATCGCAGCTGTGTCAACGACATCGTGTCGTCCGCCGTTTCCAAGATCAACGAACAGCAGGCGCTGGAAGGCCGTGAAACGGCTGACGAATTTGCCCAGCAGTCCGTGATGATCCTCGCCGACGCGGAACAACGCTAGGCCATTTCCTCCCGGTCTTGTGCGTTGGAGGGGTCGCCCAAGGCCACGGGCGGCCCCTCACTTCGCGCATTGAGGGAAAACTGTATCCTGTTCTAAAATCTGAAGGACAAAGTGATCGAACCATGTATGTTCGTGCTTTGAGCAGGGCGCCGTGAGAGCGTCGCCTTGTTGGCTTTGGTGACTTGGAAGGCCGCCCTGGCCGACAGTGGATACGGAATGATTTTCAAACGCGGGGGCGGAGCGTCCCCTTCCGGCCCGAATGATCCGCGGATGCTGCAGCTCGCGATGAATGCGGCAGGCATCGGTGTTTTCCTGTACGATGTCACCGGCGACCAGCTGAGCTGGGATGCGCGCACGCGCGAACTGTTTGGCGTGCCTGATCATGACAGCGTCCAACCCGCAGACATCATGATCCAGCTGACCCATGAGGACGACCGCGCATGGGTTGCGCGGGCCGCCAGCGATGCGCTGGATCCCAAAGGCACCGGCACCTACACCGCCGAGCATCGCACCATGATGCCGGACGGCTCCGTGCGCTGGGTCGCCGTGAACGGGCGCACCGATTTCGAGACTGTCGGTGGCAAGCGCCGGGCAGTGATGACCTGCGGCGTGGTGCGCGACATTACCGAGGAGCGCGCCATCATGGACGAACTGATGGTGGCGCAGACCAATCTGGCCACCGCGCTCGACGCGGCAAACCTCGGCATATTCCAGTCTGACTTCATCAAGAATACATCAAGCTGGGACCGGCGCGCCGTGATGCTGTTCGGCGCCGATGTTGAAGGCGCGCAGCTCGGCCAACGCGAGATCTTCGAGTCGATCCATCCCGATGACTATGAAGAGGTGATGGCGGCGATCCAGCGCTCGATGGACCCCAAGGGCGACGGCGAATACAAGGCCGACCACCGCATCAGGGGCGCGGACGGCGCGTTCCGCTGGATCGGCGTGCGCGGGAAAACCGAGTTCGGCATGCATAATGGCAAGCAGGCACCCCTCTACCAGCGCGGTGTGGTGTTTGACCGGACCGAGGACAAGATGCGTGAGGAACAATCGGCGCTGCATGTGCGCGAGATGAACCACCGCGTGAAGAACACACTGTCGCTGGTCACGTCGATCATGAACCAGACGCTGCGCTCGTCGGAAGACCTGGACGATTTCCGCGAGAAGTTTTCGGGGCGCGTTGGCGCGATTTCCTCGGTGCACTCGATCATCGTGGATGGCACCAGCACGCCCGCGCGCCTGCGCGACCTGATCGAAAGCCAGGTGACGCCCTATGTTCCGGACACGGGTGATTGCCTGGAGGTCGAGGGCGAGCAGGTGCAGTTGACGTCGGAGCGCGCGCGGGCCCTTGGCCTGGTGCTGCACGAGCTGGCGACGAATGCCAGCAAGTATGGCGCGCTGAGCGTGGCCGAGGGCAAGGTGCGGATTACCTGGGCGCGCGTGCGCGAAGACGGTCATGACTTTGTCGACATCCGCTGGGAGGAGTCCGGCGGGCCGACTGTCCCAACGCCGGAGCGGACGGGATTTGGCAGCAAGCTGATCATGAGCCTGCTCGGCAAGGGGGACGGGTCTTTCGCGAAGACCGACTACCTGCCCGGCGGCGTGCAGGTTTACATGCGCGTTGGTCTCGAAGCGGACTGATCCGGCCGCCATCAACTTCATCAATCTCGATGCGAACCGGGCGGCCTGTTGAGGGATCGCCTAGATTTTGATTGACGCGCGCCACATTAGTAACAATATTACATTACAATAATTGACATGGGACCGGATGACCGGCCCGGCAAAACCGGAGGAAACACGCATGCTGAACTCGACCGCAATTCGCACACCGGCCGCCGCCCTGATGGCCCTGCCGGTGGCCTATGGCCTGTTCCTGTTGATGAATTCGCTGATCCAGGTGAAGGAGATCACGCTTGAGCCGGTCGCTTCGCGCATCCTTGATGTGATCACGCCGCAGCGGCCGGATCCGGATGCACCGATGACCAAAGACCCAAAGCCGACGCCTCTTGAATCGGCGATGCAGCCGCCTCCGCCGCCGCGCGCTTCAGCCACGGTAACCGACATCGTGCTGCCAACGCCGTTCGTACCCGGCGCTGTGCCGACGGGCCTGCCGACCCATGTGAAGATGCCGACCATCGGTCCGGTGATGATTTCCTCACGCGACTATCAGGTCGTGCGCCCGCCTTTGCCCACCTATCCGCGCCGTGCCGCCGAGCGGGGCATTTCGGGGACATGCAAGGTAGCGTTCAGCATCGACCCGCGCGGCAAGCCGTTCCGCGTCTCGGCGGCATGCACCGACCCTGTATTCGTGAGCGAAGCGGAAAGCTCGGTCTCGAAAGCCGAGTTCGCGCCGCAACTCGTCGACGGCCAGTTCGTGACCGTGACGGGCCTTGAGTATCCGCTGGACTTCAAGCTGGGAGAGTGAGCACCGCCGCCTGAGCCTCCCCCGCACACGGGGGAGGTTGAACGGCACTACTCCGCCGGGACGGAAGCGGTTTTGCGTTTGTCGAAGTTTGTCCAGACGCCGTCGTCGCCGTGCCAGTCGCCGCGGGTGGCGCCCTTGGAATATTCGGTGGCGCGCTGTTCGAAGAAGTTGGCGTGCTCCACCCCGTTGAGGATTTCCGACAGCCATGGCAGTGGGTGCTTGGTAATGCCGTAGATTGGCTCGAGCTTCAGCTGGCCGAGGCGCCAGTCGGCAATATAGCGGATGTATTGCTTGATATCGTCGGGCGTCATGCCTTCGATCTCGCCGGCTTCGAAGGCCAGTTCGATGAACTTGTCTTCCAGCGCGACGACGGTGCGGCAATTTTCGCGGATCTTCTCGCGCAGCGCGTCGGTCATGACGCCGGTTTCGGCGCAGAAGGCGTGGAAGAGCTTGATCATGCCCTCGCAGTGGAGCGACTCGTCGCGGATCGACCATGTAACGATCTGGCCCATGCCCTTCATCTTGTTGAAGCGCGGGAAGTTCATCAGCATGGCGAAGCTGGCGAAGAGCTGGAGGCCTTCGGTGAAGGCGCCGAAAACGGCCATGGAAACGGCGATGTCTTCATTGGTCTCGCAGCCGAACTGGCCGAGATAGTCGTGCTTGGCCGACATCTCCTGGTATTCCATGAAGGCGGAGAATTCGGAATCGGGCATGCCGATGGTTTCCAGAAGCAGCGCATAGGCCGCGATGTGGATGGTCTCCATGTTGGAGAAAGAGGCCAGCATCATCGACACTTCGGTCGGCTTGAAGAGTGGCATGTAATTGGTCATGTAGTTCGCGCCGACCTCAACGTCGGACTGGGTGAAGAAGCGGAAGATCTGCGTCAGCAGGTTGCGCTCGCCATCCGACAGCTTGACCGCCCAGTCCTTGCAGTCCTCACCCAATGGCACCTCTTCGGGCATCCAGTGGACCTGCTGCTGCTTCTTCCAGAAGTCATAGGCCCATGGATAGCGAAACGGCTTGTAGGCAAAGCTGGGTGTCAGCAGTCCTGGCAAATTCTGGTGTCCGTCAGCCATGGGGGCCTCCTTGGTGTTCGTGTCGATGTCTGGAGCAATATACACCACATATAGTGCTTCATTCAGGTTAATGCCGCAAGATGTTCCGGTAACGATTGCGACACTTGTCCACAGGCCTGCACACAGGAAATGCGCTGGCGACGGATTTGCGGGCAAATCCGCGCCTTGTTTCTTATACGCCCGATCCCGACGCGAGTCCCCTGCCGCTGGCCGGGATTTTTATGGGAGATGAACGCACAACCCTAATGCGCATCGGGGGACAAATTCGCAAGTCAGATTAGGCTATTGTTTATTATATACAATATATACACGCCCGATGCGTTTTGTTGACCACCCTTGTTATGCCCCTGACTGGCTTGCGAAAATGCCCCCGCAAGCGGGGACGCAATAGATACCGGCCCCATGATCTCCGCACTTGAACATCTTCGACAGATTTTCGATGCCCTGCCCTATCCGGTCTTCGCAAAGAACGCGAAGCATCAATGGATCTATGGCAACAAGGCATTCGAGCAGCTTATCGGCACGGATGACTATATCGGGAAGGATGATTCCGCCTATTTCCCGATGGAGCAGGTCAAGGTGTTCCGCACCCAGGACCGCCGCGTGTTTGGCGGTGAGGAAAGCCTGAACGAGGAAGAGATCGGCAAGGGCCTTTTTGCGCTGACCCGCAAGATACCGCTGACATTGCCCGACGGGTCGCTTGGCCTGGTCGCCATCATTCTCGCCACACTCAAATCCGATGCAGAAACGGCGGACCGATCGTGGATTTCCGAAGCCTTGCGGCGCGAACCGGCGGAACAGAAAGAACATCTGGAAACCACCTGGTCCGAACGGAACAAGGAGCTGCAGGAGCGCCTCAACGCGGTCGAAAGCATGCATTCGAGTACGCTGCAGATCGCCCGGACGGACGCGACGACAGGACTCATGAACCGGCTGGGCTTTGATGCCGAGATCGAAAAAGCCATCCTTGCATCCAAAGCGAGCGGCAAGCCCTTCGGCGTCGCGTTCATCGATGTCGACCGGTTCAAGCAGATCAATGACCGGTTTGGCCATGCGTCGGGCGACAAGGTGCTGACTGTCGTGGGCAAACGCCTGAACGAGCTGCCTGACGTATTCGCCGTTGCCCGCTGGGGCGGTGATGAATTCGCGCTTCTGACCGAGCTGCCGAATATCGGTCTGGAAGCCCTGAG
>Ga0181375_1000006_pt1 | contig 246363 bp, 239 predicted proteins | sample LowvirmetaG_FD_130090 | JGI IMG/M metagenome (GOLD analysis project Ga0181375, IMG submission 130090) | Marine viral communities from the Subarctic Pacific Ocean - Lowphox_11 viral metaG | ecosystem: Environmental > Aquatic > Marine > Oceanic | place: Subarctic Pacific Ocean | collected... | reverse complement strand
CTCCCTTCTCCGCCCCCGCCAAAACCGTGCCTACAATGCCCGCATGTTTCCGCTCGACGAACAGGACATGGAGATCGTGGCGCCCGAAGGCTGGGCGCGGCTTGATCGCGTGGTGCTCATGGCCGCTGAGTTGCTCGGCCCTGTCGCCGGCGCCATCCTCCCGAAAGGTGTCGCCGCGAAAATCCTCGCCATCCTGAAGCCCGCCGAAGCGCTCGCTCGCCGCCTGCTCTACCTCCTCGCGCCAACCATCACGCTCACGCCCGCATCCCCGGCCAAAGCCCGGGCCTCATTCCGCACGGCTCCACGTCCCCCTCACACCTCTCCCGTGTCCCCTGCGCAGGCAGGGGCGGCGCCCCGGAAGGCCGTCTTCCGCCTCACCGAACCCGCCTCCCGTGGCCCAAAGCCCACCGGCCCCCGCATCCGCTATCTCGATGGCCCGCCTGCGCCGCCAAAGCCGCCCAAACCCCTCCGCACGCCGCAAACCGCCGCCAAACTGAGAGACCGCCTGATCGCGCTCACCCTGGTCCTCGGCGACCCGGACCATCACGCCAGGCGCCTCGCGCGCCTGCTCGCCCGCCGCGCCGCCAAGGCTGCGCCGCGCCCCGTTCCCCTCAATTTTGACAAGCCTCCCGGCCTCGCCCGCAAGCATCTCGACGAAGACCTGCGCGATGTCCTGGCATTCACCAATCATGCCGCACACTACAAGGCGCACGCCCCGCCGGGTTAGCGGCCTGTCCGGGCCACGCGGCGTCTTTCCCATTCAGGTAGAGCGAAAACAATCTTTGCCCGCTCAAGGGGCCTGTCGCGCCGCGACGGGCACCCTCGGCGTGCGCGGAACGAAAAAAAGCCCGGCAGCGATTGAACGCGCCGGGCTGATGAGTATTGGGCCCCGAAGGGGGGAGGAAACGCCCAATCGGAGGAGATTGGGTAATGCCCGGGGCCCAAGGCATGACGCATAGATAAAGCTTCGCAGCTGCAGCACAACCCGCATGACAGCAGGCCACCCATGCACAAATGCATTTCATCAAACGTTCAAACTAGTTCTGATGCATGGACGGACGGCGCAGGGCCTCCGTTTCAGCCGTCACGAAGTCACGGAAAGCCGCCACACGCTTCGACCGGCGCAGGTCGCTCGGATAAACGAAGTAGAGGTCGAAGATCGGCCCGACATGATCCGGCAACACCTTGATAAGACGCGGCATTGTACTGGCCATATAGTCCGGCACATCGGCAATCCCGAGGCCGGCATCCACCGCCCGAAGCATGGCGAACACATTGTTCAGCTTCAGCGAGGCCGGGCGCGGCGGGCTGTCATCACGGCCCACCCGGCAGGCAAAACTCATCACGTTCAGCAGCGAGCTTTCGTCGCCATAGGCAATGATGCGGTGATTATCGAGGTCCTGCGGCGTGCGCGGCATGCCGTTCTGCTTCAGGTATTCCGGCGAGGCATAGAGGTTGGTCGCCACCGTGCCGAGCTTGCGCTGGATCAGGTCCGCCTTGTCCGCCGCCCATAGCCGGATGGCGCATTCCGCCTCCAGTTTCAGCAGGTCATAGTCATTATCGTCGAGCCGCAAGTCGAGATACAGGTCCGGATGCTTCCTGGTAAACCCGCCAAGCCGCGGCACCAGCCAGGTCGACCCGAACGCCACCGGCGCCGACACGATCAGCTCGCCCTGCGGCGTATCCTGCTGGTCCTTCAGCGCTGCATTGGCCGAAGTCGCCGCCGCCGCCATCTCCATCGTCGAGCGATACAGCGTATGGCCGCTATCGGTCATCACCAGTCCGCGCGCATGCCGCTGGAACAGCGAGACGCCCAGCGCCTCTTCCAGCGCCGCGATCTGACGCGAGACAGCCGACTGCGATATCCCGAGCCGTTCGCCCGCAGATGTCAGGCTGCCCGCTTCGGCTGCCGCGTGAAAAGATCTGAGCTTGCCCCAATCCATGGGGTGGGTTTGTGGCGCCAGTTTGACTTTAGGGCAAGCAGAGAATGTGATGCATGTGCGAAATCGCCATTTCGCCCTGAATGTGTATTTTGCCGTCTCAATACAGGAGATACCGGCATGTCAGACCCCTTCCTCATGCGTCCCGTCGGGCATGTCCACTGCGACCGGGCCGAAGCCATCGACGATGACTGGGACAGCGTTCCCGCCCGGATTGAACTCGACACGTCCGTCTTCGATGCAGAAGCCCTGATGGGCCTTGAAACCTTCTCCCACGCCGAAGTGATCTTCCTGTTCGATCAGGTGCCGGATGCAAAGATCGTCACCGGCGCGCGCCATCCGCGCGGGCGCACGGACTGGCCGAAAATCGGCATCTTCGCCCAGCGCGGCAAGAACCGGCCCAACCGCCTCGGCGCCACGATCTGCGAGATATTGTCCGTCGACGGCACGGTCCTCCACATCAAGGGCCTCGACGCCATCGACGGCACGCCCGTCCTCGACATCAAACCCGTGATGTCCGGCTTCCAGCCAAGGGGCACATTGCGCGAGCCCGGCTGGTCAAAGGAAATCATGGAGACCTACTGGTAACCCTCCCCTCTCCCTCGGGAGAGGGACCGGGGGTGAGGGGTCACCGCACACTCCCACAAACACAAGCGCCCGCAGCGCCGTCCGCTAATCCCAGCCGAATTCGGAATATGCTTCATCCCGCGCGATCAGGGATAAAGCCACACGGACATAAGGCACCGTATTCGGAGGCATATCCGAGAGCGCAACCCACCGCATGTCGTCGCACTTGTGCGGTTCCGTATTCACAGGTTCGCCCGACCAGCTCTCTGCCACAAAGAACAGCGACAGGCGCTCTTCGTCCGACTTTCTGTGCATTGTGTGTACAAGGCGCAACCCATCCACCCCGATCTCAAGGCCTGCTTCCTCGGCTGCCTCCCGCGCCATGGCCGCACGGAACGTCTCTCCGCCATCCACATGACCGGCAATCAGGCTGTAATTCCCATCCTCATAGCCGGTATTGAATCGCCGCAGCATCAGGACCTTTTCGTCCCGCAGCAGCACCAGGTGAACTTCCGGGATCAGCTTGAACCGCGCCATCCCCTACTGGCTCGCCCACAATATCCGCGCGATCCAGGCGATCTCGTTCGGCTTGAAACTGCGCACCGGATAGTCCGGGTTCAGCGAGGCGAGATCCACGACGCGCGTATTCCTCCGCTCCAGCACCTTGGCCATTACTTCGCCGCCCGTCGTCTTCGCCACCACCCGGTCACCCGGCTTCACTTCCGCCCCCGGCGCCACGATGATCCGGTCGCCCGCGCGATAGGCTGGCTCCATCGAGTCCCCGCTGATCTGCAGCGCATAGACCGCTTCGTCGCCGAGGCCCGGAAACCGCACCTCTTCCCAGCCGCCGCCGACCGGAAACCCGCCATCGTCAAAGAAGCCGTCCCGCCCCGCCTGCGCAAAGCCGATCAGCGGCGCGAGGCCCCCGCGCCGCCCTTCCACCATGGCTGCGAAATCGTCAAACCCGCTGCCGACCGCTTCCAGCACACGCGCCAGGCTCTCGGTCGAGGGCCAGCGCGGGCGGCCATCGGCGCCTTCGCGTTTCGACGGGTTGAACGCCGTCGGGTCCAGCCCGGCGCGCTTGGCAAGGCCCGAGGCCGACAGGCCGTGATGCGCGGCCAGCTGGTCGATTCCCCGCCAGATATCCCGGTGCTGCATGGCAAATGGCCCTGTTCTGTCCGACACCCTGTATAATGGGTATATAATCCTATCGTCAAGCCGCAGCCATGCGCAATGAACCAAAATGGTTTCAGCACGTTACGGCAAAATGAAATCCCTTTCAGGCCTCAGCCCGCTCGAGCGGACCGCGTTCTATATCTGCGCCGCGCTGCTCACACTGGCGGTGATCGTGCTCGTCTTCCTGCTGGCCATGACGCAGCCGCGTTTTGCCACGCCCGTGGTCAACCGAGCCCTCGACGCCTGGGGGCCGGACGGCGCCAAGGTCGCCTCCGCACACCTTACCTTCCCGCGCCTCAACACGCTCGCCCTCTCCGGCGCCGACGTGCCGCAGCTCGCCGACATCGAAACCGGCGCCCTCACCGCCAACGTGTTCGGCTTCCTGCCCGGCATTCCATGGCTCTCGGAAGTCACCGCCCGCGATGGCCGCATCAGCCTCGCCGGGTCGGACGATAACAAGGACACCGCGCGCCCCGACCTGCGCAAATGGGTCGACCATATCGACGTGGCCAATGTGGATCTCGCCTTCAATCCTGAGAAGCCCGAGCGCACGCTGAAGCTCGTCTCCGCCAAGGGCTCGGTCCAGAGCGGCAACGTGGCCCTCCACGCCACCGGCGCCGATTCCGAAGTCCGTTTCGAAGGCAGCGCCAAGGCCTCCGGCGGCAGCACGCTCGGCGGCCGCGTCCGCATCAAGGGCGACAACATGGCCGATATCGCCCGCCTTGTCGGCCTCGCAGCGCCCGATACGCCGCCCTACAATCTCACGGCCCAACTCGCCATCAAACCCGGCGCCTATGACCTTGACGACATTGCCGGCACAGTCGGCGACAGCGATCTTGCCGGATCAATCCTTGTCGATCTCGACAAGGAGACACCCTACATCACCGCCGACATCAAATCCCACCAGCTCGATTTCGACGATCTCGGCGTCATCTTCGCGCTCCCCTTCGGCACGGGCAATGGCGAGACGGTCGGCAAGGCCCAGCGCGAGGCCAAGGAGGCCTATAATCGCGACAGCCGCCTCATCCCCAATATCGAGATCGACTTTGCCCGCCTCGATGCCGTTGACGGCGAGGTCCATTATGTCGCCGACACGGTGATCAATTCCACGCTCGACCTCACCGGCGTCGAGCTTGATTTCACCATCACGGGCCGCGTCGTGAAAGCCAGGCTCGCCCGCTTCGCCTTCGATGAAGGCACGATCACCGCCTATGCCACAATCGACGGCACACAGCAGCCGGCCCAGACCAACGTGCTCGGCAAGCTCGATCATGTCGCGCTCGCAAGCCTCTCGCTCGACCGTATCGCGCGCGGCAATGTCGATGGCGAGTTCAAGGCCGACATGTCGGGCAACCGGCTGCGCGACGCGTTCGGCCGCGCCAATGGCAGCCTGTCGATCTGGTCGAAGGATACGCAAGTGCTCGCCCTTGGCAGCGAGGCGCTGGGGCTCGACATCGGCGAGGCACTCGTCCTGCTCGCCTCCGAAGACAAGGCCGATCCGGTCTTCACACCCGCCCGCTGTCTTGCCGTCGTCATGGACATCGACAAGGGCATCGGCACGCTGAACCCCGCCGTGCTCGATACGGAAGACAGCCTCATCCTGATGAAGGGCAATGTCGATTTCGAAACCGAAGCACTCGACATCAAGATCCGCTCTGACGCCAAGGACGCCTCATGGGGCACGCTGGTCGGCAATGTCTCACTCGGCGGCACACTGCGCCAGCCGAGCGTCAATCCGCTGAACGGCAAGTCGGTGCTGCAGGTCGGCCTCGCCGTCGTCCTCGCCCAGGTCGCCGGCCCCCTCGCCGCCCTGCCCTTCATTGAAACCGGCAGCGGCCAGGACGCCCCCTGCGGCGCCCTCCTCTCCCGCGCGAAGAATGCGCAGGGCTAGCGGCCCTCCTTCAAAACTTGACTTTTGCATGATTTTCTCTACATGTAACTCATATAGTGATTATCATGAATGAGACAGACCATGTCCACTCCCGCTGATCTGCTGCCCGCAATTGAACTCTCGCCAGACGACGCGGATAGCCTTCGTGAAGCCCTGCCCAACAAGCTGCCTGGAGGAGGCCGGTTGGTCGTGATGGCCCTTTCATCGCCTGCCGACGTGCGGCTGACCGAGCGTGTCATCAAGACGCTGATCTCTATTCGGAACGAGCGCAAGGCCCGCATTACCGACGACAATATCCAGAAACTCCTCGACATCTATCTTGAGGCCGAGCCCCGCGCCGAAATCGACCTCGAATTGGAGCGCGATAACGCCCTGTTACGCGCTGAATACCTGAAACGCGTCGCCACGCTTACCTCGTCTGATATCCGGACCTCCCTCGGCAATGATGCCCCCCGCAATCCCAGTGAGCCTGCCTCCCGGTGGAAGCGGGAAAAGCGCATATTTGCCGTTCCATACGGCCCGACGGATCTGTTTCCGGCCTTTCAGTTTGCCGACGGGGCTCCCCGTCCGATCATACGCCAGATACTTGAGGCCCTGCCTGCAGACATGACCCCGTGGCAGATCGCATTCTGGTTCGCATCCGCCAATGGTTGGCTGGACGGAAAAGCCCCCCAAGACAGCTTGGGCAAGAGCGAAGACGTGCTTGATGCCGCCCGGAGGCTTGGCGATCCGGCAGTGGGCTGATCATGAGTATCAAGGCCCCCCCGGTCCCCCTGCATGCGCCAAATTATACCAGCCTGAGCAAGGGCACACTGATCCACCGGGTTCACCTCAGCACATATGCAGGCAACAGTTTCAATCCCTGCGCCGGCGGGCAGACGCGGTTTGCACCGATCACCGATGCATCAGGAGCATGCATCCCTTCGCTATATGGAGGATCGACACTCGATAGCGCGATCTACGAGACCATCTTTCACGACATCCCGGCAAAGGCGGCCATGAAAACGGTCCGCAAAGCAGATGTAACGCAGCGGTCGCATACCGGGCTAACACTCACACGCACAATGACGCTGGTCAGCTTGCGCAGTCCGGACCTCCTGAATTGGGCGATCACGCGCAACAGCCTGATAGCTTCCAGCCCAAAGCTCTACAGCCAGACCGCCGCTTGGGCCAAGGCCATCCATGACGCCTTTGCCAATGCGGACGGCCTGGTCTGGACCTCCAATAAATGCGATCCTGACAGTGCGTATCTCTTCTTCGGCGGCCGGGTATCAGCTGGCGATTTCACCATCACAACTACTCGCCATGGTGCGACCGATCCGACTTTTCTGAGCGATGTGCGCAATGCTGGTAGCAGGGGAGGCATCACGATCACAATCTGATATGGGCTAAAACCGCCACCGCGTTGCGGCAACGTCCGGCACGAGGCTTTTGGCTGACACCGCAAACACGCGCTCGCCGCCAAGCGCAAAGGCCATCAGGCCTTCCGGGAAGAGTGGCGCGAAGGCCGCGTCGAGAACATTCAGCCCGCCGGTGAACGTGCCCATGGCCGGCATCACCAGCCGCGCCCCGTCACTGGCAAAACAGCGCCGCCGCACCATGCGCCCGCGCCCCTTCACCTTCGCCGCCGGATGCAGGTGCCCGGCAATCTCGCCCGCCTCGCCCGTCGGTTCATGCCGGAACACGAGGCCGCCGATCCGCAACACTTTCGCCGCGCGCCCGCCAAGGTGCGCCGGCGGGTCGGGGTCGTGGTTGCCCTCCACCCACACCCAATCATGCGCCCCGGTCAGCGCCTGTATCCGCGCCGCGTAAGGCGCCGGCAGGCGCAGCTCGGCCGCCCGGTCATGGAAACTGTCGCCCAGCGAAATCACCGTCCGCGGCCTTAAAACCGCACAGAGGCGCTCCACGAGGGCAAGCGTCGCGCCGGTATCATAAGGCGGCAGCATCTGCCCCCGCGCCGCATAGGCACTGCCCTTTTCAAGGTGCAGGTCCGACACGACCAGCACGCGCTCCGCCGCCCACCACAGCGCGCCTTCCGGCAGCGGTAACAGCAGCTCGCCGGCAAGATGCAGCATCGTATCCGAGGGGCGCGCAGCGAGAGCCGTCATGATGCCAAAAATGGCCCGCATCGCCGGGCGGGTCAAACGCTTGTTCCACAAGAGCCCTCACCTCCCACTGCCTCCGGCAGCGGGTCCCTCCTCTCCCTAAGGGAGAGGGGTTAAGTGGCGTAGAGCGATAAAACCCCTCTCCCGCTTGCGGGAGAGGAGGGACCCGCGCCCAAAGGGCGTGGGAGGTGAGGGCCTTTACGTCCTTGCCCCCTAATCCCGCATCGCATCGCGCACCAGGTCGGCCTCCGCCTCCCCCAGCACCGCATCCTGCACCGAGGCGCCGAACACCGGCTCCCGCCCGATCTCCAGCATCACCGGCACGGCAAACGGGCTGATATGGTCGAGCACGTTATGATCAATCTTGCCGCGTATCCGCACCAGCATGTCCGACAGGCGCCGCACGTCCAGCAAGCCCGTCGCCGCGTCCTGCCGTGCCGCCTGCAACAGAATGTGGTCCGGCTCGTGGCTGCGCAGCACGTCATAAATCAGGTCGGAGGAAAAGCTCACCTGCCGCGAGTTCTTCTCCTTGCCCGGAAGGTTACGTGCGATCAGGCCGGAGATCTGCGCGCAATGCGCAAAGGTCCGCTTCATCAGCGCGCTCTCGTCCAGCCACTCTTCCAGATCATCGCCCATCATGTCCGGATGGAACAGGTCGCCCATGTCGAGCCCGGACATATCCTCCATCGCCCAGACCGACATCGCATATTCGCTCGCCACGAAGCCCAGAGGCTTTGCCCCCATCCGCTCCAGCCGCCGTGTCAGCAGCATGCCGAGCGTCTGGTGCGCGAGTCGTCCCTCGAACGGATAGCACACCATGTAGTGCCGCTCGCCGCGCGGGAAGGTCTCCACCAGCAAATGGTCCGGCGGCGGAATGCTGGAACGGCGCACCTGCACCTCGAACCATTCCCGCACCGGCGCGGGCAGGGCGTCCCACTGTGCCGGGTCATGGATCATCTGGCGCACGCGCTCGGCGAGGAATGTCGTCAGCGGAAATTTCCCGCCATTATAACTCGGTATGGCCGGCTTCTCGCCCACCGCCCGAACCACCAGCGCGTCGAGGCCTTCAACGCCGATCAGGCGCAGCACTTCCCCGCCGAACAGGAACGTGTCGCCCGGCACCAGCGTGGAGATGAAATATTCCTCCACCTCGCCCAGCTTGTGGCCTGCCCGCATCGTGCGCTTGGAATCGCCCGCCTGCCCCTTCCCCACATAGGTCGCAAGCCGCACGGACAATTGCACCGCCTCGACAATTGCGCCGACATTCATCCGGTGCTGCTGCGCGTCCTGCCGCGTGCGTGCCACCCAGCGCCCGTCGGGCCGCCGCACGATCCGGTGGAACCGGTCATAGGTTTTCAGCGCATAGCCGCCACTCGCCACGAAATCGACAATCCGCTCGAATGTCTCCCAGTCGAGCCAGGCATAGGGCGCCGCGCGGATGATCTCATCGTACAGCGGCGCAAGTTCAAACCCGTCGCCACAGGCCCGCCCCATCACATGCTGCGCCAGCACGTCGAGCGATCCCTGCCTGAGGCCCTCGCCGTCAATCTCGCCCGCCTCGACCGCCGCTTCCGCCGCGCGGCATTCCAGCACCTCGAACCGGTTCGTCGGCACCAGCACGGCCCGGCTCGCCTCGTCCATTCGGTGGTTCGCCCGTCCGATCCGCTGGATCAGCCGCGCTGCCCCCTTCGGCGCGCCCATCTGGATCACGAGGTCCACCTCGCCCCAGTCGATGCCGAGATCGAGCGTCGAGGTACACACCACCGCCTTCAATTGCCCCGCCGCCATCGCCGCCTCGACGCGCACGCGCTGCTCCTTGGCGAGCGACCCATGGTGCAGCGCAATCGGCAGCCCGTCCTCATTCGCCCGCCACAGCTCCTGGAACATGAACTCGGCCTGGCTGCGCGTATTCACGAACACCAGCGCCATCTTCGCGGCTTTGATGGCCTCATAAACTTCCGGCACGGCAAACCGCCCCGAATGCCCCGACCACGGAATCCGCTCACGCGAGACAAGGATATCTACCTCAGCCGACACGCCCCCCTCGGCCCGGATGATGCGCGCCTCCGGCGACAGCCACCGCGCCAGCTCCTCCGGTTCCTTTACCGTCGCCGAGAGGCCAATGAACCGGCAGGCTGGCGCCCACTCCGCCAAGGTCGCGAGGCCAAGCGACAGCAGGTCCCCCCGCTTCGACGCGGCCATCGCGTGCACCTCGTCAATAATCACGCATTTGAGGTCGGCGAAGAAGTCCTTCGCATGGTCCGACGCAATGAACAGCGCCAGCTGTTCCGGTGTCGTCAGCAGCACATCCGGCGGGTTGCGCCGCTGCCGCTGGCGCACATGGGCCGGCGTATCGCCCGTGCGTGTCTCAATTCTGATGTTCAGCCCCATGTCGCCCACCGGCGCCATCAGGTTCCGCTGCACGTCCACCGCCAGCGCCTTCAGCGGCGAGATGTAAAGCGTATGGAGGGCCGGTATGCCGGTGTTCGACCGGCGCCCCTTGTCAGACAGCTCGATCAGGCTCGCGAGGAAGCCCGCCAGCGTCTTGCCCCCGCCCGTCGGCGCAATCAGCAGCGCGCTTTCCCCCCCGAGGGCCGCTTCCGTCAGCGCCAGCTGGTGCGCCCGCGCCTGCCAGCCACGCGCCGCGAACCAGCCCGCAAAGGGCTCCGGCAAGCTATATGTCAGGGCGGCGCTATCGGGCATGTCGTATTAAACTAACGCAAGACGGGTCCGTTGCCTCTTTATTTTCAGGCCCGGTTCAGGTGAACCCTGTTCTCACACAACCCTGCTGCCCAATCGAAGGACCGATCATGCGCCACGCTTACCTCCCGCTCGCCCTCGCGGCGCTGCTGCCCCTCTCGGCCCATGCAGGCACACCGCTGGAGGACGCCCTCGCGGCCAAGGCAGACGGTCCGCTCTACAGGTTCGATGTCACGGTCCAGAACAGCGATACCGAGGCCATGATCCGCGTCGACCCGTCCCAGCCGGAAGGTGAGCGCCTGAATGTCATCACGCCGCCCGAGAAAGACTGGACCGACGATTTCCGCAAACTGGTGAAAAAGATGGACGCCGACACGGATGGCGACATCTGGTGCCAGAATTTCGGCGAGAACATCCCCGCCGACGCGGCCCTCGTCGCCGAATCCCCGACCACCGCGACCTATACGTTCAAGCCCCACAAAGGCGCCAAGCCCGACGATCTCGACGACGTCTACAAATACCTCACCGGCACGGTCGTCGTCGCCAAGGACAAGCCCGCCATCCTGTCGGTCGACATGGTGGCCGACAAGCCGTTCCGCCCCCTGCCGATCGCCAAGATCAAGTCGTTCAAGCTGAATTTCGACTGCGCCCGCGCGCCGGACGGGCGCACGCACATCTCCCGCGTCGATGTTGCGATCAACGGCTCGGCCATGATGAAGGACTTCAGCGAAGCCGAACACCAGACGATCTCGAATCTCAAGCCCCTGCCCGAATCCGGCATGGGCACGAAATAGGCCCAGGCCTAGTTCGGCTGGGCCTGCATCGCCTGCGCGGCCTGCTGGTCGGCGAGGAATTTCGCGCGTTCCTTGGGCGTCATGTTTTCCATCTGCGTCTCCAGCTCGGCCTGCGAGCGCTGCCATGCCCGCTCATCATCGGCCGCCTGCAGCGCCAGCAACACGTCGCGCGTAAAGTCATTGATCTCGAAGCCTGCCCCGCCATTGGCGTCATAGCCGCGCCGCACGATCACGGCATTCATGCTCGGTGCAATAACGACATACTGCCCCCGATTACCCGCCATGTAATACACGTCCGACGGCACGCCCGGCGCATCGGTCATCAGCCAGAATTGCGCGCCATAGCCCGGGCCCGTCGCAGGCTGCGCAGGCGCCGGCGTGCGCACGAATTTCGCCCAGCCTTCCGGCAGCAGGCGCTCATTGCCCCACATGCCGTCCTGCAAGTAGAGCTGGCCCACACGCGCAAGGTCACGCGCCGTTGACCAGACCTGGCTCGACGCGATGAAATCGCCGTTCCAGTCAATCTCCATCGTCGTATGCGCCGCGCCGATCTTGTTCAGCACTTTCTCATACGGGAAGCGGTGGAAGGCATCGTCATCCTTCATCGCCTCGCGCAGGGCCCGCATCGCGATCAGCGTGTCATCATTGGCATATTTGAACCGCGTGCCCGGCGCTGCTTCCAGCACCTTGGTCGCGGCCTGGTCGACCACGCGCCCGCCCCCGAAATAGATCCGGTCGGTGCGCGAGCCGCGCTCGCCGCTGTCGAGGCCGCTGCCCATGTTCATCAGGTTGCGGATCGTGATGTTGCGGCGCGGGTCGGCGCCACTGTTCCAGGCGTCAATCACGGCCGGATAATCGATATCGATGATGCCGTTGCGCCGCGCTGCGCCCAGCACGGTCGCCGCGATGGACTTGCCGACAGACCATGTCCGCTGCGGCGTCTCATGGTCCACACCCAGCGCGTAACGCTCGGCCACGACCTGACCGTCGCGCACGACCAGCACGGCGCTCGTGCGCGTGCCATTGCCATAGGTGCGCTCGTCAAAGGCGGAAGAGACCGGCAGTTCCAGCCGTTCGGCCTCTTCGGTGCGCAGCTGGATCTTCACGTTCGAGCCGATGGCGCTGCCCCGGTCAGCGGCGGGCGCAGCCGGCCAGCTGGCGAAATGCGGCAGGAAGGCAATCTGGCTCGCATCCGCGCCAATCGGCAGCTGGGTACAACCAAAGCCCGGGCGCCAGGCCGCAATGCGCGGCGGCATCGTCGCCGAATAGGTCACCGACACGGTCTTCTGCAGCGTGTTAACCTGCGCGCGGGGCAGCTTGTCATAGGCGCGCTGGTAATCGGGATAGATGCCGGAGAGATCGTTCTGTTCGATTTCCGCCATGGACTGACCGGCATTGAACAGGTCAGAGCAGGTGAAGCTCGCTTTCCAGCCGGCGGCCAGCGCGGCGTCCATCTCGTCTGTATTGCCGCCCTCCTGCGCCAAGGCAGGCATGGCAGACACTGCAAGCGCAGCAAGGGACACGATCACGGCTCTGGCGGGACGCATGGGCAAATCTCTCCTGTTGAATGCGCAACTCTATGCACATCCTTTCATGTCGCAAGTATGGCGGGGCAGTTAAGAATTCCGCAACCCCACGAGCACCCTGACCCGTTTGCCCCCCTTACGACGCCTTTAATCCTGAAGACAGAAATGGGGAGGCTTGTCGCCAATGACGCACACTCGGAATTTCATGCATATCGTCCTGCTCAGTGCAGGCCTGCTGCTGGTCGCCTGCGGCAGGCAGGAGCCGTCACCCGCGCCGGACGGCGAAGCACAGATGGATCGTGCCGACACCGGCACACTCGGCGCTGACGAGGCCGAACTGCAGGCCATCATCATCCCCGAATTCGAGGCCGCTGCCGCCAAGGGCCAGATGGACGCCGCGCTGTTCCTCGCCCTCTTCCGGCTGCGTCCGGAAACCGAAACCCTCTTCCTCGAGACCGCCGCCACGGCCCGCAGCAATGGCGCCACCTATGAAGAGGCCGGGCGCGCGGGCGGCGACGCCATAAGGCCGGTGCTGATCGAGGAATCCAACAAGGCCATGCTGCGCGCCACCGACCAGCAGGCATCAGACTTTGCCGACGTGACGCTCAAGGAGTTCCGCGAATTCGAGACGACCGACGCGCAGGATTGCGCCCGCGCTGCGATGGGTCTCGCGCCCCGCATCGCCTCCGACCGGATGGCCGAACTGCGCAATGCCGAAAGCGCCATCACGCTAGCTATCCTGAATGCGCCCGATCAGGGCGGTTTCGAGGTCTCGCCGATGCGTGATGTGCAGACATGGATGGGTGGCGTCTTCAGCGACAAGCCGGCCGCAGGCACCGGCGCCACCTATATCGGCACGCCCGAGCCCACCGATGAACAGGCCATGGCGGTCTGCAACACAATGATCACGATCTACGAGGAGCTGGGCAAACTGCCGCTGGCCCGCCGCGCCGCCTATATGCGCGGCATGTCGGCAGGCTGAAGCGCTGGCCGCGCCGCGCCCCACCCGCATTGACCATGACGTTCCTGTCACGCCCGTTGTCCGCCTCGCGCTGGCGCTGGCAGGTCTGGCCATGCTGCTGATCCCGGCCTGGCTCCTGCGGCACGGCCTGTGGCCGCCCGGTTCCGTCTCGCCGCTTGTGGCCCTCATCGTGCTCGCCACGGGGCTCATCGGCATATTCTTTCTCGGCGCGGCCATGATCGTCGCCTCATCCCGGTGGATCATCTCGCCCGGCCATCTCAGCATCGCGGTCCACCGCCCGTTCCGCCCGGCTGAGACGCATGCCTTCACGCCGCGCGATCAGGTGCGGTTCGCGCTGAAACAGCTCGACTGGGTGGAAACGCAGGACATGTGGAAAGTCATGCTCACCGCGCCGGACGGCAGGACATTCGCCTCCCGCCCCTTCCCCAGCGCCGAAGACGCAGAGGCCTTCCGCAGCGCAGGGGAAACCCTCTTCCGTTCGAAAGGCTGACTAGGCCTTCGCCATCGCCGCGCCATGCACCGCGAGGCCCTTGGCCACCGCGCCGAAGCGATCGTTCGCTGACAGGGTCGCATTGCCGAACCGGGCCGCCAGCCGCGCCTGCACCAGCGGGATGAAGGTCGAGCCGCCGACCATGACAATATCGGTGATCTGTTCCTGCCGCGCCCCGGCCCGCGCGAGGCATTCGACCGCCACAGCGTCCATCTTGGAAATCGCCTCGTCGATCAGGCTTTCGAAGGCCGCGCGCGTCACAATCTTTTCAAGGTGCGCGTCCGGCGTGTCATAGGCGAAGACCTGCTGGTCGGCGCCGCTGAGGCCAATCTTGATCTGCTCGGTGCGCTTGGCATAGGCATGGGCCTCATGGTGGCGCACCAGATAGTCGAAGGCGAGAATGCCTTCGCTCTGCGGGCTGTTCATCTTCATCCAGGTGATCTGCTTTTGCACATCGCGCGTGTAGAGCTTGTTGAGGCTCTTCCAGTCCGACAGGATCGAGTAGGGCGCCGACGGCACCGGCAAGCCGTTCAGCGACAGCGTCTCCATATGCCCGAACAGTTTCGACAGCTCGAAGAAGCTCAGCATATGGTCAAAGTCGTTGCCGCCAACGTAAAGCCCGGCGCTGCCCAGCACATCAAAGCCCGCATTGTCGGCCGAAATGCGCACAACCGAAAAGTCGGATGTACCGCCCCCGATATCGACCACGAAGACCAGTTTCTCCCGGCCCGCCGCAAAGCTGACCGAGCGCGCCGCCGCCACCGGCTCGTCAAGGAATTCCACCTGGTCCACGCCCGCCACATTGAGGCAGGCCTCAAGGATGGTCTGCGCCCGCGCGTCCAGCTCCGGGTGGCGGTCATTGAACGAGACCGGCCGCCCCTGGATCACCGAGTCGACCCGCTCGCCCGTCTCCGCCTCGGCGCGGGCAATCACGCGCGTCAGGAAATGCGCGATCACATCGCGAAACGGCAGGCGGCGCCGCCCCACTTCCGTCGTCTCGTCAATCAGCGACGAGCCCAACACAGACTTGATCGACCGCATCAACCGGCCTTCCTCGCCGGACTCGTAAGCGCTCACCGCCTCTGCGCCGATGGCATATTCGCCCGAATTCGAGCCATAGAACACCGCCGTCGGGATCGACGTGGCATCCGGCTCCAGCGCGATCAGCTGCGTGCCCTTCGCGCTGCGAAACGCGATGGACGTGTTCGACGTGCCGAAATCGATGCCGACTTGCATGGGAGGTGCCCTCGGTGCGGGGAATGCGGCTGAACCGCCTACCTCACTTGGGCCCAAAGCGAAAGGCACGGCAGCCAGCCCCTTCCCCGCTTTGCGCAAACGCCTACATTCTGAACATGCTTCGCCCCGATCTCCTGCTGCAGCCCACGCCGAAGGGCCTCTATTGCCCGCCGGGCGATTTCTACCTCGACCCGGTGCGCGGCGCGGTCGAGCGGGCCGTCATCAGCCATGGCCATTCAGACCATGCGCGCGGCGGACATGGCAAAGTGCTCGCCCATCCGGACACGCTCGCCATCATGGCCTGCCGCTATGGCGCCAATTTCGCCAAGTCCACGCAGGCGCTGGAATATGGCGAGACCATCGAGATCAATGGCGTCACCGTCTGGCTTGCCCCCGCTGGCCACATTCTCGGCTCGGCCCAGGTCGTGGTTGAGCACAAGGGCCTGCGTATGACCTTTACCGGCGACTACAAGTGCCGCTTCGACCCGACCTGCGCGACGTTCGAGCCGGTCGAGAACACGCATGTCTTCATTTCCGAGGCGACCTTCGCCCTGCCCGTCTTCCGCCATCCGGACACCGGCCACGAAATCAACCGCCTCCTGCAAAGCGTGACCGACTTTCCCGAGCGCTCCCATTGCATCGGCGCCTATTCGCTCGGCAAGGCCCAGCGCGTCATCCGCCACCTGCGCCTTGCCGGCTATGACGAGCCCATCTTCATCCATGGCAGCCTCGAAAAGCTCTGCGCGCATTACCAGTCCGTCGGCATCGACCTTGGCACCCTCATCCTCGCCACCAGCGACGACACATCCAAAGCCGCCCGCGAGGCCTTTCGCGGCAAGATCATCATTGCCCCGCCCGGCGCTTTTGAGGGCAAATGGGCCCAGCGCTTCCCCGACCCGATCCTCGGCTTTGCCTCGGGCTGGATGAGCATCAAACAGCGGGCCAAGCAGCGCGGCGTCGAGCTGCCCCTGGTGATCTCCGACCATGCCGACTGGGACGAGCTGACCGAGACCGTGCGCGAGGTGAACCCCGAAGAATTATGGGTCACCTATGGCCGCGAAGACGCCCTTGTCCGCTGGGCAGAGCTGGAAGGCCGCCGCGCCCGGCCCCTGCGCATGGTCGCCTATGACGACGAGGCAGGTTGACCCCGCCGCGCCTTGGCCCCTTTAGTAAGGGCCATCGGTGCTTTCAAAGGGGACGACATGAAACACCCAGCCCTCCTCGCGGCCACAGCCGCCCTGTTCGCTCTTGCTGCCTGCGACGCCATCCGCTTGCCCGGAGACCCGCCGGAGACGGCTGCCGAGAAACCTGACGACACGTCCGGCGCGCTGGGCCAGCTGCCGGATGACCTTTTCGACGATAACGTCACGAGTTCAGTCGAAGTGGTGCCCGAAACCCCTGCGAGTACCACCACAACGGACTCGGAAGTCCCCGCGAACGCCCCCGGAACGGACACGGAAGTCCCCGCGAGCACCCCCGAAACGACCGATGAAACTGCCCTCCAGCCCGAGTCCGTGAGCGGCATGGCCCTTGCCGTGCAAGTGCCCGAAATCACGCTCGCTTCGCTCAACGCCGCCAGCTGCGGCCGCCCTGCCGGCAGCCCGCCAACTCCAACGATTGCTGCAGTTTCCGGCGCGACCGAACAGGAAGAAGGCCTCGCCGCACCCGAAGCCGTCAACGGCCTCGCCGCCAGCCTCGCCAGCTTTCCCGGCATCGTGAAGCTGGAACCCCGCGCGCCCCAGCCCGATGGCACAATCACCAGTGGCCACTGCAGCGCCACGCGCATTGCCCCCAACTGGTTCGTCACCGCCGCCCACTGCGTTGACGACAATTACCAGGAACTCCGCCTCATCGGCGACGCCGCCAACATCCGCAGCCCGCTGGCCAAGGTCACCAGCGCCACAGTCGCCGTTTGCCATGCCGGCTATCTCGGAACGGCCAATGGCTACGCCAATGACCTCGCCCTGATCCGCCTCGACGATGCCCAGGTCGCGCCCATCAACGACGTGCCCGTCGCCCGCTATGGCGCCACGCAGAAGCCGCTCGCGCCCGCCAATTATCCCATGGCCGACATGGCCGGCTGGGGCCTCACCCATTATGGCGGCAACCTGTCGAACAATCTGATGTCGACGCAGCTGAAGATCACCGCTGATGGCCCGTCGCTGATCAACGTGGCCAGCGCAGGCGGCGCAGGCCCCTGCATCGGCGACAGCGGCGGCCCGCTCTATGTCACGGAGGCAGATGGCTCAAAGACCGTTGTCGGCGTGCTGTCGGTCGTCGAACAGAACCGCGCCACGGGCGAATTCTGCGCCGGCGACTATAATGGTCGCTACACAAACCTGCAGGGCTATTCGAGCTGGATCAGCTCGGTCATGGCCCTCTGCGATGCCAGTCCGGACGTGTGCAAATAGTGCCGCCCCGCCGCGCCCCTGCCTCCGCAGCGGACACGGCCTCAGGAGGCATGTTGTTTCGAAATTCAGGTCCGTAACATGGCTTCCGTGTCCCCTGCGCAGGCAGGGGTGGCGAATCCTGGCCTCAGCCTAGATGCCTACTTCCAGCATCTTCTGATAGGCAGGGCGAGCCTTCATCTTCTCGAACCAGGCTTTCGTGGCGGGCCGGTTTTCGAGGCCGCCCTGCGCATCCGACATCAGGATCTGGAAGCCCATCAGGCAGTCAGCCGCCGTGAAGCGCTCACCGGCAAAGTAGGGATACTTCGCAAGGTGCGCCTCAATCGTGGCCGCCGCCTTCTCGCGCTCTGCCGCCATCATTTCCTTGGCCGGATTGCCCGTCATGTCGACGCGGGCAAAATAGACCTGCAGCAGGCCCGGCAGGAAGATCGCCCCCTCGGCGGCGTGCAGCCATTCCAGATAGCGCGGGAATTCCGGCGAGCTGGGGCGCGGGTGCAGATGATAGTCGGTGTCGTACTTGCCCATCAAATATTCCGCGATGGCGCCCGTCTCGGCGATCACGACATCCCCGTCTTCCAGCAGCGGCGACTTGCCCATCGGGTGGATCTTCAGCAGCTCCGGCGGCGCCAGGTTCGTCACCTTGTTGCGGGTGTAGTGGACAATCTCGTGCGGCACACCAAGTTCGGCCAGCAGCCAGACAATGCGCTGCGAACGCGAGGCGTTGAGATGGTGAAGCTTGAGCGTCATGAACGAATTTCCCTTTGAGACGTATGGGCCATTATCGGCTGCGCGCCTGTTTCCGACGCTGTCATGAAACCTGTTTGGCCCTATGTAAGACTGCATGCAAGCCTTTGCCGAACTCCTTGACCGACTGGTCCTGACGCCTTCCCGCAACGGCAAGCTGCGCCTGATGGCGGCCTATTTCGCCGCTGCGCCAGACCCGGACCGCGGCTATGCCCTTGGCGCCATCACGGGCGATCTCGACATTCCGAACGCCAAGCCCGCCATGATCCGCTCGCTCATGGATGGGCGGATGGATGCGGAACTCTTCGCGCTCTCCTATGACTATGTCGGCGACCTTGCCGAGACGGTGAGCCTCGTCTGGCCGGACACGCGCGGCGCCAATCGCACACCGCCACTGTCGGATATTGTCGAAACGCTGAACGAGGCAACACGCGCCGAGACACCGCGCTTGGTTGCCGGCTGGCTCGATGGCCTCGACGCCACGGGCCGCTGGGCCTTCCTCAAGCTGCTGACGGGCGGATTGCGAATCGGCGTCTCCGCGCGGCTCGCCAAACTGGCGCTGGCAGAGTTCGGCAACAAGGACGTGACCGAGATCGAAGAGATCTGGCACGGTCTCGCACCGCCCTACGAGTCGCTCTTCGCCTGGCTCGAAGACCGCGCCGAACGCCCAAGCCCCGATATCGCTGCGCCCTTCCGGCCGGTCATGCTCGCTCACCCGCTCGTGCCCAAGGCGGACCGCGACAATCCGGATGCCGTCGATCCAGCGCACATCACCGCCGAGGCCTTCGCCGCCGAATGGAAATATGACGGTATCCGCGTGCAGGCCTCCGCCGAGCGGGGTACGCGGCGCATCTATACGCGCACCGGCGACGACATCTCCCACGCCTTCCCGGATGTGGTGGCCGCGATGGATTTCGAAGGCACGCTCGATGGCGAACTGCTGGTGCGCAATCCTGACGGAACGGTCGCGCCGTTCAACGCGCTGCAGCAACGCCTCAACCGCAAGACCGTGTCGAAGAAACAGATGGAGACGCACCCGGCCTTCATTCGCGCCTATGACCTTCTGGTGGATGGCAAGCGCGACGTACGCGGCCTGACCTTCCGTGAGCGCCGGGAACGGCTGGAGGATTTCATCCTGACAATCGAGAGCGACCGGTTCGACCTGTCGCCGCTCGTGCCCATCACCACGCTGGCAAAGCTGGATGATGCGCGGCTCGATCCACCTGCCCTGGAAATCGAAGGCGTGATGCTGAAACGCTGGGACAGCGCCTATCTCGCCGGGCGGCCGAAGGGCCTGTGGTACAAGTGGAAGCGCGATCCCTATCTCGTCGATGCCGTGATGATGTATGCCCAGCGCGGGCATGGCAAACGCTCCAGCTTCTATTCCGACTTCACATTCGGCGTCTGGCGGGAAAACGAGGGCAAAGACGAATTGACCCCGGTGGGCAAGGCCTATTTCGGTTTTACCGACGAAGAACTGAAACAGCTCGATGCCTTCGTGCGCGCCAATACGATTGACCGGTTCGGGCCAGTACGCTCGGTGACCGCGAACAAGGAGACGGGCATTGTGCTGGAAGTGGCCTTTGAAGGCCTGCAGCGCTCGCCGCGTCACAAGTCCGGCCTCGCCATGCGCTTCCCGCGCATCAACCGCATCCGCTGGGACAAGCCGACAGCGGAGGCCGACCGGATCGAAACGCTTGAAGCGCTGCTGGCGGAACAGGGCCAATAAACAGCGCCACACAAGCAAGGCGCAGAGGCCGCCGCGCAAGCGACGAACAGCCTCGAGCAAATAAAAAAGGGCCAGCCCCTTAAAGGCCGGCCCTTTCAAATCAGCTCAAAAAGAAATCCGTTATCAGACGGTCTCTTTCAGTTCCTTCGCAACGCGGAAGGCGACTTTTTTCGAAGCCTTGATCTTGATGGCTTCGCCCGTTGCCGGGTTGCGGCCCATGCGTGCCGGACGCTTGCGCACTTCCAGCGTGCCAAGACCGTTGATACGGATCCGCTCGCCTTTTTTCAGGCGTTTGGTGATCTGTGTCGCCATGTCGTCGAAGATTTCCTGCGACTGTTTCTTGGTGAGACCGTGGGTCTCGGCCATGTCGACAGACATCTGACGCAGTGTGACGGTCGTTGCCGTTTTTGTTGCAGCCTTGGCCGGTGCAGCAGCTGGTTTAGCGGCAGCTTTTGCGGTCGGTTTCGCAGCTGGCTTTGCAGCCGGTTTTGCTTTTGCAGCAGGCTTGGCTTTCGCGGCAGGCTTTGCAGCCGCTTTGGTGGCCGCAGGTTTTTTCGCGACAGCCGCCTTGGTGGCTGCAGGTTTCGCAGCGGCCTTCTTGGCCGCAGGTTTGATTGCCATGAGCAAATTCCTTTGTTGAATCTCCGCAGAGGCGTCGGCGTATAACGCCAATTCGCATCGCTGCATCAAACTTTTTTCAGTTGGGCCACGTGGACAGGCGCGTTTTGAGGTACATATCAGCCCTTATGCAGAAACAACGGCCCTTCATCCTGATTCTCCTTGCGCTGCTGCAGCCGCTTTCTGGCGCGCTCGCGCCGCTTGCGGGAATCGGTACGCCGATCGGAAATGCGACGCGTAACCTTGGTGCGCCGGAACAGCCCCTGCCCGTCTTCTTCTCGATCTGGAGCCTTATTTTCCTGGCCTATTTGGCATTCGCCCTATTCGCCACGTTCCGCCGAGAGCCATGGATGGAGCGCATCGCCATGCCGCTCGCCATTGCCGGCCTGATGAACGTGGTCTGGATGCTGAGCGCGCAACTGATCGTGTCACAGCCGCTGGACTTTGCCCTGCTGTTTCCGATTGGCGCCGCCGCCTGGTTTTCCGCCTGGCAGTTTGACCGCATGCGCGGCATGGGCGGCAGCATCGCAAAGCTAACGGCTGACATGACCACCGGCCTCCTCTCCGGCTGGATAACGGTGGCCGCCGCCATTTCCATCCCCCTCACCATTCGCCATTTCTCAACCCTCGGCCCGACGGACCAGCCATGGCTGATGCTCTGGGCCACGCTGGTGCCAGCCATGCTGGCCGCGTGGGCCTTTACCCGTTTCATCAGCCGCAGCCTCTGGTTCTACGTCGCCCTTGGCTGGGGCCTGCTCGGCATTCTTCTCAACAACTGGACGATCACGGACATGAACTGGCTCGCCATCATGACTGGCGTGGTCGCTGTCATCGTCCTTTCCCTGCGGCTTAAGCGCGGTGCCCATGGCGCTGTGCAGGCCGCCTGACACTGGAGTAATTCATGGACTTTCTGAACAGTATCGACTGGCAAGCCCAGTTCGAGGAACATTGGCCAGCTCTTGCGGGCTATGGCCTGAAAGCGCTTGGCGCCTTCCTCGTCCTGATCATCGGCCTGCGCATTTCCGGCGCCATGGCGAGCTTCGTGCGCAAGCAGGCCATCAAGCGGCCGAACATAGACGAGACGCTTGGCAGCTTCTTTGCTTCGCTCGTGCGCTGGTTCATGACGGCCGCGACGCTGATCGCCGCGCTGCAGCTCTTCGGCGTACAGGCGACCAGTTTCGTCGCCATCCTCGGCGCCATGACCCTGGCCATTGGCCTGTCCTTGCAGGGCGCCCTCGGCAATATCGCGTCGGGCATCATGATCATGCTGTTCCGGCCCTACGGCGTTGGCCAGTATATCGAGGTGGCTGGCGTGGGCGGCACAGTGAAAGAGATCAACCTGTTCCAGACCATCCTCGCAACGCCCGACAATGTGCAGGTCATCGTCCCGAACAGTCAGGCCATAGACGGCGTCATCAAGAACTATGCCGGCTATCCGACGCGCCGCATCGATCTGCTCTTCGGCATCGACTATGGCGACGGCATGGAGAATGCGATCAACGTGATCGAGAGCGTCATCAAGGCCGACACACGCGTGCTGGCAGACCCTGCCCCGGTCGTGCGTGTCAGCGAGCTGAATTCAAGCTCGGTCGACATCATTGCCCGGCCATGGGTCAGGACACCCGATTATTGGGAGACGCGCTGGTCGCTGATCCAGAACGTCAAGAACGCCCTCGATGAGGCGGGCATCTCGATCCCGTATCCGCACCAGGTCAACGTCAACAAGGAATAGCGCTCAGCAGCACCCGCCCACGGGTGCAGCTGTCGGCATGTCGCCCGCCGCGAACACATCCGGCGCGGCGCAGCCCGGGAACAGGCCAAAGTGCCTGTCGCCCGCGCCCACCACGTCGAAATGGGCGGCAAAGCGCGTCTCCATCAGCATGGCCAGCGTGTTGCCGCACACCGGAAAGACGCGGCCCTGCTCGATGGCGTGTTCGGCGTCGAGGATGAAAACGTCCTCCATGCCTTCCACGCCGCCACGATAGATCACCGCCTGTCCGTAGTCCTCACAGGCAGGCTCAAGGCCATCCAGCTTGAAGAGGCGCGCGGTGACGGAGGCAAAGCGGATCTGTCCGACCTTGGCCTTCAGTTCCGGATCGAGGATTGCCAGCGGGCGATGGTCAACCACGCGCGGGTCGCCGAATCCGGCTGCCATGGCCACGGCCTGATAGTCGCCCCAGTAAAGCGCGCCCGACAGGCATTCGCCATACAGCACCGTGTCCATCACAAGGTCTGCCGGAATGCGCCGGTCGGCATAGACATCGGAGAAATAAAGCTCGCCGCCGGGCTTCAGCAGGCGGTGCGCCGCGCGGAACACGGCCGGCTTGTCAGAGCAGAGATTGATCACGCAATTGGAGATGATGAGATCGAAGCTACCGGCTTCGAGGTCCAGCTCATCCAGCTTCTCAAGCTCACCCTCGATGAAGGTTGTGTTGGGTCTGTCATAGCCGAACGTCTCGGCATGCCAGGCCTCATGTTCGCGGGCGACGGCCAGCTGTTCGGGCGTCATGTCCACGCCCGTGACATGGCCCTTCGGACCGACAAGGCTGGCCAGCGCATAGACGTCCCGACCTGCCCCGCAACCAAGGTCCAGCACGCGCAGGCCCTCCAGCTGGGCCGGGATGGCCAGTCCGCAGCCATAATAGCGCGCAGACACCGCGTCATGCACACGGCCCAGCGCCTTGCGCACATGCAAAGGCGGCGCCGCATCGGTCGTACAGGCATCGGTGCGCAGGTCCGACGAGGATTGCAGGATGTCTCCGTAATATTCCTGGACGACCTGTTTGTTCATGCGATGTCTCCTGCGCTCTGTTGCCTCCCACCTGCCGCAAGCGCGGCTGTTTCACCAGTCACCAATGCGTGAAAGTTCAGTTGAAGACCGCCCCGGCGCGTGACATGAGTGCGACCATGATGCCCGAGATCGACATGACTGGCTGGCCCGCCTGGGCGCAGGCCGCCGAACCCCAGGTCCTGAAATGGGCGCTTGTGCTGGCCGCCGTGGTGGCCATCTGGATTGTTGCGATTGGGGTGAAGTGGCTGGTCGTGCTGGTCGGCAAGATCGTGACACCGAAGGATCATGATTTCGAGGGATCCAGTTGGGACCTTGGCGCCTCCGTTGCGCGCATGTTCGCCCTCATCCTGATGTCGCCGCTGCCGCTTGGCCTGGCGGGCTATGACTGGCGCAGCATGATCGAAGATCGTGGCGCCGGCGCCGTTGCAGCTGTGGCCATCCTCGTGGTCGCCATCCTCTTTGCCAACTGGATTGCGCGCTCCCTGCGCAATTTCGGCGGCAAGGCCCATCGGCGCACCGGCGCAGACGACACGCTCTTCGCCTTTGCCGGCTCAATGGTGAAATACCTGATTTTCGCGATCGCGATCGTTACGGCACTCACGCAGCTCGGTTTCCCGACCACGTCCCTCGCTGCCGTGCTCGGCGCCATGGGTCTCGCTATTGGCCTCGGCCTGCAAGACACGATGAAATCCGTTGCTGCGGGCGTCATGCTGGCCATCCTGCGCCCGTTCCGGATCGGCGACTATGTCAGTCTTGCCAATCTGGAAGGCGAAGTGACCGATATTTCGCCCTTCACCACCTCGCTGAAACAGGTCGACAACAAGGTCGTCATCGTCACCAATAACATGATCTGGGCAGATCCACTGGTGAACCACACGCGCCAGACGCGGCGCCGCTTCGACCTCTATTTCGACATCTCCTATGACGACAACATGGACCATGCGCTCAAAGTGCTGCTGGACCTCGCCAATGACCATCCGCGCGTCCTGTCCAAGGCAGATACATGGGTGGGCGTACATGCGCTGGCCGACTGGAGCGTGAAGCTTCGCCTGCGCGCCTGGGTGGCGACGCCCGAATTCGTTCAGGTGCGCGCCGACCTGACCAAGGCGGTGAAAGAGGCCTTCGACCGCGAAGGCATCACCATCCCCTACCCGCATCAGGTCAATGTCGCCTACAGGGGCAATCCTGTGCTAAACCCGGCGGAAGATGAATGAGAGCGAACCGCCTGTCGTAGAGCCGCTACCGCCGCCACCTGCCCCGCCGGTGCCCCCGAAACCCGTCAAGGAGCCGCCGCGCCCCATCCTGAAGCGCCTGTTCGGCATTGGCGTCTGGGGCTGGATCAAACTGGTCGCGCTCTGCATCCTCGTCGGCTTTGTCGTGCTCGCCTCGAATTTCGACCCATCCTCACCGGACGTCGACATTCCTGCCGCCATAGGCGCCATCGTGCGCCAGACGCTCGCCGCCGCCGGATGGGCCCTGCAGAATTTCTGGAAGCCCGCCCTGGCCGGGGCCGGCATCGTGTTACCTGTCTGGATTCTCTGGCGGCTGGCCAGTCTGCCCTTCCGGAAGTAGCGCGCCTTAGCCCACCGGTTTCCAGTTCTGCGTCTTGCAGAGGAAGCCGATACAGCCTTTCACTTCCAGAATGCCGTCATCCATGAGCTTCATCTTGGAGCTGTAGGTCTTGCCTTCCTTCGGATTATAGATCGTCCCGTCGGTCCAGCCCTTGGCCGTTTTCTTGAAACCTTCCAGCATGGTCAGGCCGAGGATTTTCTTGCCGTCTGCATCTGTCGCCGTTTCAGGCGTCTTGCCGTCCGAGACGCTAGCCGGATCGATCCAGACGATCGTGCCACAAGGCGTACCGTCACCGCAGTCGGTAATCTGGATGTGCGAGTTCTCTTCCTCGGTCGCATAGGTGCCGTACACATCGAGAGGGTCGGCCCCCGCATATCCTGCCGCGAGGGCAAGGGAGACAAATGCAAAAAGGACAGGTTTCATGGGGTTCCTCCGGCTCCATTCGAGCTATGGTCCATAACAGAATTCAAACAGGGAGAACACTGATGGATACGTCACAATTGATGTTCCGCGATGGCCTGATGAAGGGTGAACGCATCCTCATCACGGGCGGCGGCACCGGCCTTGGCAAGGAGATGGCCGAAGGCTTTCTCAAGCTCGGCGCGGAGGTCCACATCTGCGGCCGGCGCGGCGGCGTGTGCGAAGAGACGGCCAGGGAACTGATGGAGAAGCATGGCGGCAAGGTCGTGCCGCATGCGTGCGATATCCGCGTCGCTGAAGCCATTACCGACATGAACGATACGATCTGGTCACAGCATGGGCCGCTCACCGGCCTCGTCAACAATGCGGCCGGCAACTTCATCAGCCGCACCGAGGACCTCTCGATCCGCGGCTTTGATGCCATTTCCAACATCGTCTTCCGCGGCTCATTCTACATGACGCAGGATATCGGCAAGCGGTGGATCAAGGGCGGCAACCGGGGCAATGTCATCTCCATCCTGACGACATGGGTGTGGAATGGCGGACCGTTCGTTGTCCCTTCCGCAATGTCCAAGGCCGCCGTCAACACGATGACGCAAAGCCTCGCCGTCGAGTGGGGCCGTTATGGCCTGCGCTTCAATGCCATCGCGCCCGGCCCCTTCCCCACCGAAGGCATGTCGAAGCGCCTCTCGCCCGATGCTGAGGGCGCCAAGCGCATGGACTCAGGCGCAGCCAACCCGATGGGCCGCGTTGGCGAGATGCACGAACTGGTCAACCTCGCCGTGCTGCTAATGGGCCCCGGCGCCGAATACATCAACGGCCAGACGATCGCCATTGACGGCGCCATGTACAATGCGTCGGGCGGCAACTTCGCCCAGCTTACCGCCTGGGGCGACGCAGAATGGCAAGCCGCCAAGGATGCCATCACCGCCACCAATGACGCCGACAAGGCGAAGCGCACGGTGTAGGCACGCGGAACCTTCCGTTCGCAGAGCCGTTGGCATCTGCGAACGGGACTCGCGCGCTGACATAGCAAGAACGCGGCCTCCCGACAGTCCATCAAAGGGAACGCCGCCATGAAACTCACCACACTCCTCGCCTCCGTCGCGCTCGGCACGATGGCTGTCGCCTGCGCCGCAACGCCAACCCAATACCCCGCACAGGCCCAGATCACAGAACACGTCGTCACCGGCCAGCTGACCTATCGTGAGCGCATTGCCCTGCCTGCTGGCAGTACGGCGACCGTCACGATCAGCGACACGTCGCGCATGGATGTCCCCGCCACGATTGTTGCGGAAGCGATGATGAACCTCGGCACGGCGCAAGTGCCGGTGTCCTTCAATATCACAGTTGATGACCGCGACCTCGATCCGAACGGCATCTACACACTGCGCGCCACGATCCGAAGCCCCGCTGGCGAACTGTTCTGGACGACGGATACGGTCTACCCGGTCGATCTCTATGGCCCTTACACGGACATGGGCACACTATTCCTCGTCAGCGGCACGCCCGGCAATGCCTACCCGGCGCCCTATCCCGATCAGAGCCCCTACCCCTCAACGCCGGGCTATGGCGCGATGCTGAGCGGGCCTGAATGGATCGTGGAAGACATCTCGCGTCACGGCGTGATCGACTTCTCGCGGGCCTCGATCAACTTTGACAGCAATGGCCGCGTCACCGGCAATGCCAGCTGCAACACGTTCAGCGCAGGCTATGCCGCCACCGGCCAGGACCTGCGCTTCACCGAGATGGTGATGACCCGCAAGGCCTGCCCACCGGCCCTGATGAACCAGGAACGCGCCTTTACCGATATCATCGGCAGCGCACGCCAATATACGATCACGCAGGACGGCGCGCTCGTCATCTATGCCCCGAATGGCGACACGATCACGGCCCGCCGCTAGGCCTGAGCTGTGCAGGCGGCGGAACCATTCTGCCGCCTGACCGCTGTTCCCCCGGACCAATAGAAACCGGAGACACGTCATGAAACGCGCCTGCACATTCGCCGCCCTCACACTCGCCGCAACCGCTGCCGCCTGCGCCGTCACGCCGCCTTCCGCCTCACAGCAAGGCGATATGCGCATGGCGAACGATCCTGCCTATGCCGCGCCGTATGGCTCGGATGTCATCTCGCCCTATTACGAGTGCGGGGCGCTCCAGCTTGAAGCGAGCGTCACCGGCACGACCGCCACCGTCATGTTCAATGGCGAAGTGCACCAGCTGCAACAGGTCGAGGCCGACAAGGGCATGCGTTACCAGTCGGGCATCGGCCCGTCGCGCGTCGTCTTCTGGGACCAGGGCCGCTATGCCGTGCTGCAACAGGGTACGACAACCTTCCCGCAATGTACGCGGGTGCGCTAAGGCGCACCTGCCTCCGCACCACTCTCTGACAGCGCCTTGAAGAATGTGGTCATCTTTTCGGATGACCACGCATCGCCGTCTTCTGTCAGGCGCAGCCCTTCAAAGACTGCGTAGGGCTTGCCGCCGGGCGCGAAGATCATGTTGGCGGGATAGGACAGGTCCTTCCGAGACGTGCCCATTGCGGCTAATACTTCATCGATATCTTCCGCTTTTGCCGTCAGCGGCTGCAGGCGGGTGACGCCGCGGCGCTCAAACAGCGCCGTGTTGCCCTCCAGCGTGTCCTTCTCGCCCGGGTCGGCATTCAGCGCCAATAGCGTAACGCCCTGCGCCGCATATAGCGGAACCGCCGCATCCATGTCCGGCAGCTCCTTCACGCACGGGGCGCACCAGGTGGCCCAGAGATTCAGCACCGTCCAGCCGCCATTTTGCGCCGCCGCCAGCGTGCCTTCCGTATCGCCCAGCGGCGTGATCTTGGGCCAGTGGGCGCCTTCCGGTGGCATGTATAGGACGCCGCCGGGAAACGCGGGGACACCTTCCGGCAGCACCCGCTTTGGCCGTGCGGCCGCAACGGCCATTTTTTCCTTTACCATCGTGAATGTCGCGACTTCGCTTTTCAGGTAAGTCGGCGAAGTGTGCCAGGCGATCAGTTCCTCCGGCAGCTCTGAAAGGTCGACCCAGCCCGGTCCGGGCACGGCCTCGGCCGGTGGAAAAAGATGAGGCGCGGCGACCAACCCGCCTGCAAAACCGACACATAAAGCCGCAACGCCCCCGATACCGTATGCAACCTTCATGATCCTCGACTTCATCTTTAAATAGATTTTCACTATGCCACCGGCTTGATCCAAGTCAACCACGCCACCTTGCTTTGACAAATCCATCCGGCTGCTGTCCAAGCGCCGGATGGAAATCTGGATCCCCATAACAATTGCGGCTGCGTTCCTGCAGAACCTGCGGTCTGCGCTGCAGAAGAAGCTGCGCGCCACGCTTTCGACATGGGGCGCCACGGCGGCGCGCTTTGTCTATGCGGCGCCACTGGCGCTGGCCCTGCTGGGCGGCCTCCTGCTGACGACCGGTGCCAAGGCCCCTCCCATGAACCTCACCTTCATCCTGAGCGGCATGGCCGGCGGCCTCGCGCAAATCCTTGCGACGGGCATGCTGATCCATCTCTTCTCCCACAAGAACTTCACCGTCGCGACGGCCTTCACCAAGACCGAGCCGATCCAGACGGCCCTGTTCGGCATTGTGCTTCTGGGTGATCATGTCTCGCTGGCTGTTGCCCTTGCCATCCTCATCAGCCTTGTCGGCGTGATCCTGATATCGATCCCGGCGGATGCAGAAGGCCGGCGCAGTTTCCTTGATCGCAAGGCGCTGATCGGCATTGCGGCTGGCGGCCTGTTCGGTCTCTCGGCGGTGGCCTATCGCGGCGCCTCGCTGTCGCTGGCAGATGGCAGCGTCTTCCTGCGCGCCACGATGACGCTCGCCTTCGTGACCAGCTTCCAGGCCGTCGCCATTCTCGCCTTCCTGCGCCTGCGCGAACCGGGCGAGACGCTTCGCCTCCTTGCCAGCTGGCGCAGCGCGGCCTGGGTCGGCCTTGTCGGCATGCTGGGCTCGCTCGCCTGGTTCACGGCCTTCACGCTGCAGAACGCCGCGCTCGTGCGGGCGCTTGGCCAGGTCGAAGTCTTCTTCATGATCGGCGCGTCGATCTTCGTGTTCAGGGAACGCGTCACCACCCGCGAGATATTCGGCGTGCTGCTTGTGGCCGCCGGCATTGTCGGCCTCGTGCTCTGGTCCGCCTAGGGCGTCACCACGACCTTGCCGACGACCTTGCGGTTCCACAGCATGGCGAAGGCATCCATCGCCGCTTCCAGCGGCACTTCGGCATGTACGCGCGGGTTCACCTTGCCGTCACGGGCCCATTGCCAGATCGTGTCGACATTCTCGCGGCCCTTCTCGGGAAACTGGCGTCCATATTCCCCGGCCCGCACGCCGACCACGGAGAAGCCCTTGATGAGGGGCATATTGGTCGAGACCGTCGCGATGCGGCCTGAGGTGAAGCCGATCACCAGGAGCCGCCCGTCAAAGGCGATGCAGCGCACGCTCTCGTCGAACACATCCCCGCCGACGGGGTCAAAAATGACGTCCGCGCCGCGACCCTTGGTCAGCGTCTTCACCTTGTCGCGGAAGCCCTGGTTCACATTGATCGCATAGTCCGCGCCATGCGCGACCACCATGTCCAGCTTCTCATCCGAGCCGCCCGTCGCAATCACGGTTGCGCCCAGCAGCTTGCCGACATCCACTGCCGCAAGACCAACGCCGCCGCTCGCGCCATGCACCAGCAGCGTCTCCCCGGGCTGCAGGTTGGCCCGGCGCACGAGCGCCACATAGGCCGTCAGGTACGCTGCCGAGTAGGACGCAGCCGAGGCAAAGCTCATCGCGGGCGGCTTCTTCTGCAAGCCGGCAACGGGCACGCAGATGAATTCCGCAAAGGCCCCTGCCCGCACGCCGCCAGCCACATCGGTGCCTTCGCGCAGGGGGCCGGTCACGCCGGGGCCGAGCTTGTCGATAATACCGGAGAAATCCATGCCGGGCGTGAAGGGCGGTTCCAGTTTCAGCTGGTACTTGCCCTGCGTCAGCAACAGGTCCGGGAAGTTGACACTGGCCGCCTTGACCCGCACGCGCACTTCGCCGGGCCCCGGTTCAGGCATCGGCAGATCGCGCACCTCAGTCCCGGAAAAATCATCCGTGATCTTATGACAGACAAGCGCTCTCACAGGCGGCCATACATGTCGCGGACCATCTCGGCGATTTCCACGCAGGCCTTGCGCGACCCCGGCGAGAAATCCGTGAAGGCGGTAAAGGCATGGGCGAGCGTGTCATAGCGCTTGTGCTTGACGTAAACGCCTGCCCGGCCAAGGCGCAGGGCATAATCGTCGCCCTCATCCACCAGAGGGTCGTGCCCGGCGGTAATGACGATAGCGGGCGGCAGGTCGCTCAGGTCACCGGTCTGGCCGGGCGAGAGAAGCCGGTCGCTCATGTCAAAGCCTTCCGGCAGGTATTGCTCCATGAACCAGTTCATCGTGTCGGTGGACAGTGAGAACGTGCCCGCGAAATCCTTGCGCGACGGGAATTCCTCGACGAGGTCCACAGCCGGATAGATCAAGAGCTGAACGGCCGGGATCGGCTTGTCCTGCCGCTTCATTTCCTGCGCGACGATGGCGGAGAAATTGCCGCCCATACTGTCGCCTCCGACAGCTGCCACGCCTTCCGGCGCGCCATACTTGCCAGCATTGCGCAGCGCCCATTCATAGGCTTCCAGCGCATCATCAATGCCTGCCGGGAACTTGTGCGGCGGGGCAAGGCGATAGTCGACCGACAGGACCGGGCATTTCGCCACCGAGGCAATGATCGAGCAGAAGGCATTGCAGGTGTCGAGATCGCCGATCACGCCGCCGCCCATATGGTAATAGACCATCAGCGGATGCGCCGGTTCCTGATCGTCCGGGCGGTAGAGCCGCACCGGGATCAGGTTCTTGTCAGGCCCCGGAATGGTGAAGTCCTCGATGCCGACGCCGGGCTCGGGTTTGGCGGCCAGCATGTTCAGCTGCTCGCGCGTTGCGGCCTGCACGACTTCAGCTGGCAGCGAGGAAAGCGGCGGGGCATTGCGCCCGTTCCAGGCCACCATTTGCAGCTGCGGCTCAAGCGTACGGCCATTGATCACGACGGGCTTGCCCCCCGCCATGCGTACCAGCATGCCATTTGGCAGTTTGAAGATCAGTTTCGCAATTGTCTGCTGAAGGCTCATTGGCCGGGCTCCCACCTGCTGTTTTCACACCAGCTTACCGCCCTTACCCAAGGTCCGCCAAGCGGTTCCTCAAAGCGGCTTGCCGGAGACCTCTCGTACGCCGCCGAGCAGCAGGGCCGTGGCGAACTTCGTTGCCGCCACGGCGTCCACCGGACGGCGCTGCAACATGTGATCGCCCATTTCCCGCGCAATGCCGATGGCGGCGGCCGTCAGAAAGTCGATATCCGTCACCGGCGCCCCCGCCGCCGACAGGACATGATCAAGGTCCGAGCGGATCTCGTCGGCAATGGCCAGCATTTCCGGCGTATCCACGCGCACGCCGATCAGGGCAATGTGCGGCGCGCCCATACGGATCGCCTCTTCATTCTCGGCGGCCACGAAGCTGAAATAGGCGTGATAGGCTTGCTGGATATAGTCCTCGAACGTGGTCGCGCGGGCCCGAACATCGCTCAGGCGCGTGCGGAAGCGATAGGTGGAATCTTCGGCGATCGCCTCGAACACTTCTTCCTTGGACTTGAAATAATTGTAGAAAGTCCCGGCTGCGAGGTCCGTCTCGCGGATAATGTCGCGCACCGTGGTCGCATCGAATCCGATGCGCGCAAACACCCGGCGCCCCGCGCTCAGGATGGCGCGGCGATTGGCAGCCTTGGAGCGGGCCCGCTTGCCGGATGCGGAGAGTGAATCAGCTGTATTGGACATGCACTTCCCTTTTGCCGCCATGGAGACGGCTGAACCAGGCGATCATGCGCCCATCCGTCACCATGCGTCAACTTTCTACACGGGCTGCGCGAATTTTCCAGCCAGTTTACCCAGTCCGCCATCCAGCTTCATACGCCTGAGCAGCGACAGCACGATTCCGAAAATGACGCGGATTGCGATCAGGATCAGGACACCCAGCAGCCGCTGGTCCGTGGCGATCGCGATAAAGGCGCCCAGAATGATCGCCACATGCAGCGTCACGATCCGGCCATAGGGCGCAAACATCTCAGCCGGTGGATCGGTGCGGCGGAACTCGCCCCGGCCGATATAGTCGACAAGGAAGAACATGGCATTTGTGACAATGATCAGGCCGACAAACCACAGCATGCCCTCGCCGCTGCCCAGCGCCCAGGTCACGAGGTCCATCGGGGCTGCGCCGCCGCCGTTCCCCTCCCCGCCGGCAAAGCTGCGGATGAACAGGCCATGGCCATAGCAGAACATGCCATAGTGGAACGTGAAAAACGGGATCATGAACAGCGCCGTCGCCAGATTGATGAAGCTCACCACCGCCGCCCCGCCCAGCCGCAGGACCGTGTAGGCCCCGATGATGAGGTTCTCCAGCCAGTAGAGCGCCACCAGCGGCGTCGCCCCCCAGCCGAACACGAGGATCGCCGCAATCGGCACCAGGTCCGTCGCAAGGCTCAGCCACGCCAGCGGATCGCGATAGGTTCGCGCAATGAGGGACGGATCGAGGAATCGCCCCGCAAACCGGGCGCTGCCAGTCTCGCTCATATTGTCCCCCTATATCCCCTCAAGACCCCGCGAAGAGATAGTCATAGGCAGGAAAACTGAACGGGTCACGCACTTGCAGGCCCTTTGACCCCTTGGGGTTGTGATAATTGCCCGTCAGGATTTCGTAGTGGAGGTGGATTGCCTGCGCATTGCCCGTCTGGCCCATCATGCCCACCGGGCGGCCATAATTTATCTGCCTGCCGACAGCGACACCGGGATCGAGATAAGCGAGGTGCGCATAGCGCGTGTAGACGCCCTTGCCATGGTCGATCAGCACCTGCAGCCCATAGCCGCTCGACATGCGCGCCTCGACGATCCGCCCGGGCGCCGCCGCATAGACAGGCCCTGCCGGGCGGTGCGTCAGGTCAATGCCCTCATGGAACGTGCCGCCGCGAATGCCAAAGCCTGACGACAGGCAGGCATCATTCGTCGGCACCGTCACCAGCACGACGCCGTTGACGACAATGATGGGCTTGAAGTCCTCCACCCATCCGCCCGGATAGGCGACGGGCGAATTGCTGACCGTCATGCCGCCGCACACCTGCAAATAGGCGTTCGGTTGCAGCGTGCCCGGCACCGGCATGGGTGGCGATGGCGGCGGCTCCTCGAAGCGCGGATTATAGGCGCCCGTTCGCATGGGGGCCGGCGACGAGGCACAGGCGGCAGCCATGAACAGCATAAGGAAGGCGGGGATCAGGCGCGTCATCCCCCCGACTATGCCTGCCGCCAGGTTAATATCAGGCAACCGCGTGCGCGCGCTTCTCCCCGCGTTTGATTTCCTTCAGCAAATCCGCGACGTAGACACCGAAATCCACCTGCATCCGGTGGCGCGGGCTGTCATAGAAGTGTCCAAGGTGCAGCTGCTCGTCGGCCTCGGTCACCCGGTCCATCTCGGCAGCATCCGGGAAGGCGTATTCCCCCGTCAGCGCAGCGGCGACCAGTTTCGACTGCTGCTCGGCAAAATTCACCAGCGTTGGCAGCGGCTGGGCCAGCCCGAGGAAGAACAGGGTCTCGAAGCCCGGCTTCACCATACGCTTGTACAGCGGGAACGTGTTCTCCTGCGGCATCAGCTCTTTCTGCTTCAGGAACGGGAAGGTCACGTTGTAACCCGTCGCCCAGACGATCGCGTCGACCTGCTCGCGCGTGCCATCGGTGAACACGACACTGTCGCCATCAAGGCTCTGGATGCCCGGCTTCGGTTTGATGTCACCGCAGCCAACCCGCGTCAGGAACTCGCCGGAAACGGACGGGTGCCCGTCGAGCGGCTCATGGTCGGGCTTCGGCAGGCCATAATCTTCCATCATGCCGATGGTCTTCTTGATCTTCGCGCGCGCCAGTTTCCGGCCGAGCTTTGACGGCAACCATGGCGGCAGCGCCGCCTTGTCGGCCGGCGAGCCATCCATGTATTTCGGCAGCACCCAGACCCCGCGCCGCATCGAGATGAACAGGTTCTTCGCGATCGGCCGCTGGGACAGTTCCGAGGAAATATCCATCGCCGAATTTCCGGCGCCGACAATCATCACGTTCTTGCCCCGGAAGTCATAAGGCTCGAACGGGTCGCGGTAATGGTGCGAGTGGACCTGGTAACCCTCGAAATGCCCGGGATAGGTCGGCATCCGCGCATCCCAGTGATGGCCATTGGCCACTGCGACGGCGTCATACTCACGCGCTTCGCCGGTCGACAGCGTCACTTTCCAGCGCCCGCCCGGCAGCGTCTCTACATTCGTCACCGCCGTGTTGAACGTGATCGTCTCGCGCAGGCCGAAATGGTCCACGTAATCGTGGAAGTATTGCAGCAGCTGGGCATGGTGCGGAAAATCCGGCCAATCGTCCGGCACGGGATAGTCTTCGAAGGCGAGGCGCCATTTGGACGTATCGATATGCAGGCTCTGGTAACAGGACGAGGTGCCATTCGGGTTCTTGTAATACCAGTTGCCGCCAATATTGTCCGACATCTCGAAACAATCATAGGGCAGGCCCTTGTCCTTCAGGCGCTTGGCCATCGTGAAGCCTGAACACCCGGCGCCGATGATGCATGTTTTCGGTTTGCTGCTGCCATCAAATGCCATAGGCCGTCTCCTCCCGCTGCGTGAACTGTTTCCACGTCATGACCCAAATGTTATCCGGGGCGACTGGAACGTCAAATGAAGAGGCCTGCACATGAGCGATGACGCGACGTCAGTTCCGCAAAGGGGCCCATTGCCGCTCCGTCGGATGCCGAAAAACCGCGACAGGATCTTTCATTAATGTCTGCCGACCCCTCAGATCTCGAACAGCGCTTGGCACTCATGCGCGAAAACATGAAAATGATGACCAAGGCCGTGCCTTGGGCGCGCGACCTCGGCTTCGAAGTCACCCGTATCGAGAAGGGCCGGGTCTGGGGCAGCCAGCCCTGGAATGAGACGCTAGTCGGTGACCCGGACACGGGCGTCATCCATGGCGGCGTCATCACCACACTGCTCGACAATCTTTGCGGCATGTCCTGCAGTGCCATCCTGCCGGATTTCCGCTTCGTCGCCACGCTCGACCTGCGCATCGATTACATGCGTCCGGCCGACAAGGGCCGCGCCATTATCGGCGAGGCCGAATGCTACCATACCACCCGCACGGTCTGCTTCACGCGCGCCTGGGCCTATCACGAGACCCGCGACAAGGTGATTGCCACCGCCGCCGGCGCCTTCGCCATCAACCAGCCACGTCCGGCAGACAAGCTGGAATCGCTCGCATGACCCCCTATGAAGCCAATCCCCGCGCCGCCGAGGTCGAGGCCTTCCTCGCCCGCACGCCCTTCGCCCAGAAACTCGGCATGCGCTGCGACATACGCGGCGACGAGATGACGGCCGTCCTCCCTTTCTCCAAGAAGCTGATCGGCAATTTCACCATCCAGGCCCTGCATGGCGGCGCGATCTCGTCTTTCCTTGAACTGACGGCCATGGCGCAGGTCTTCCTCGTGACAGACCTCGCCCGTCCGCCGCGCCCGATCAACCTGACCATAGACTACCTGCGCCAGGGCCACGCCAAGGATCTCTATGCCCGCGCCTATATCACCAAGATGGGCCGCCGTATGGCGTCTGTGCGTGCCGAAGCCTGGCAGGAAGAAAAATCCAAGCCGGTCACGGCCCTCATGGCCCATTTCATGGTGGGCGGGGACTGAACCAACCCATTGGGCGCTCACCGTATTACCCAATGCCTATTCGGCGTCGGACTTCATCAGTGCGATTGGCGCGCTTTTGGCATCGTAGATCTTGTTCTTTCCCCAAAGGGAATCCAGGAAGTCTTCATCCGCGACAGTAATGCCGACCAGCCGGAAATAAGCGCCGATTTCACCAAGCACTTGCTGCTCAGGCGGCAGGGTTTCAATGTGCGCGCGATCATTCTCGTCGAGCAGGGTCTTGAAGACCACAATGATGCTCGGCGTCTCCTTCAATTCGAACGCATTGTAGGTAACGATGCCCTCATCCGTGTTGTGCATCATCTTCATCGCGTAGGCGAAGCCATTACTGTCAAAGCGATCCCGGATGTCCTGAAGGGTCGTTTGGCCAAAGGCAAAATCGGAAATACCCGTTTCCGGCTGGGCGTCCCTGCCGCCCCAGTCGACCACGATCTGCAGAACCCGGTTGTCATGGGAATCGAACGTCGTCGTCAGGTAATTACCCTCGGGCGTGAGCCATTTCAGCGTCTTGCGCGAACCAACGGCCTGACGTGAAATGCGTTCGAATGGCGCGTCATAAGCCACATCGACCGGCCCGCCCACGCGAATGCCGTAGAATGCGTCGTCCATGACCTGCCAGTCCCGACCCTGCGCCTCCACAACCTCCCTCAAGCCCTGAATCTGTTGCTGGACTTCACTGACCTGCAGGGTTGAAGAACGCGACTCTGATCGGTCTTTCTGGTAGGAATAGACGGCGAAGATCAGACCAAACAGACCCAGCAATGCGCAAAGCCCGCTAGCCACCGGGTGCCGGGCCCAGAGTTCTATAAACTGGAAGCCGCCGCGTATGAGCCGTTTCATAAAGAGCATGACTACCAGTCATCCAACTGGTCGGTGCGCATCTCATCGACCACCATCTCATACCCCTCGCGCAAATCTTCGCACAGGGCATCCTTGCCCATCCGGTCATAGTCGTCCTTGAACGTCTGGAGCAGTTCGGCGGTCGCAGGATCCCTGACCTCCGCGGGTAGGTAAGCCTCGCACACCGATTTCACGGCGGTGCCCAAATCCTCGGCGACAAAACCGCTATAATCGCACGTCTCTTCGATCAGACGGTTGAGCAGCCATGACTTGTACATGCCTTCGCAGCTCTCAGGCCCGACAGCAAAATCCGTGTCGGCCTCCTGCGCGCTAGCCTGGGCACCTGATATCAGCAACGCCGACACGATCATCACTAGGCTGGCTCTATGCCTCCGGATATGGCTCATGTGTCGTCCGCATGATTCAATATTCCACCGATTTTCCAATGCCTTGTCAGCCAACCTTAGCTTGGAAATCCGTAGAATCAACTCAGCGAGCGCCCATGCGGCGAGGCTTGCGGCAAGCGAACTTTTCCCCACCCAAACCAGTCCGGCGTATAATGCACGCCTATGCCGGATTTCAGCCTCTTCCGCCCCATGCCGGGCCTGCCATGGTACCTCGTACTGATCTGGCCGCTGATCTATGTCCGGATCCGGCGCCTGATGGACTGGTTCCAGGTCAATGGTGGCCCCGGCTCGCAAATGTTCTGGGGCCTCACCAATACCGGCCACGCCGTGCTCATTCGGGCATCAGACGACCTCTCCGGGCATCGTTCGGGCATTATTCGGGCACCCGTGTCGGAGAGGCTTGCACTCGCTCTGGCCGACGAAACAATCACTCCGTGTCCCCTGCGCAGGCAGGGGCGGCGAATCCCGAGCCGCACCACGCGCCCGCCCGCGCCCCTGCCTGCGCAGGGGACGCGGGCTTACTTGCTGCCACTGCCGCATACCTGACCCGGAACCCCTCCTCAGAAAACAGAAACCCACATCCAAGCGCCCCCTCAGGCGCCGCGCGCGCAGCCTAATCCGCCGTGACCTCCGGAAAGGCGCCCGCAATCGTCTGGTTCCAGCGGAACAGGTCCGGCCAATTCTCGCCCCCATTGTCCATCAGGCCCAGACGCACAATCACCAGATCGCGCGACGGAACGATGAAGATCGTCTGCCCCTCATGGCCCTCTGCCGCAAAACTGTCCCAGGGCGGCGCATCGCGGCGCTGGTAGGACGGCACTGGATCGGCGCCGCCCGTCGTCAGCCAGAAGCCTGCACCATAGACATTCTCCTTCGGCCCCTCAGGATGCGTCCGTGAGAAATCCACCCAGCCTTCCGGTAAAAGGCGTTCGCCATCCCACACCCCATCGCGCAGGTAGAGATAGCCGAACTTTGCAAAATCCGGCGCCGACGCCCAAACGAGGGAGCCGCCGAGATAGGTGCCTGCGGGGTCGAATTCGATGACGGCGTTCATGCCAAGTGGCTCGAATAGACTTCGATGAACCCAAACTGCCATTGGCCCATCCGAAGGGGCACAACGCGTAACTGGCGTTACCGCCCTTTGCTGCGATGCTTCACTCGCTGCCGTTGAGCATCGGCCCCTGATGCCATTCACTGTCTGCAAAGCCCGCCCGATCAGGTGAAACCCGGCCGTGGAATAGTTCCACACAGTGCCGGGTTCATGCAGCGCCGGAACTTCGGCCTTGATATAGTCCAGCACATCGAACCGTCCCCGCCCGTACATCATCTGGATGACATCATTGTCCGCCATCCCGGTCGCACCGATCTCGGTATAGTCGAGCCCGTCCGTCATGGTCAGCCACTGGCGCCACGTTATCTCCGCCCGCTTATCGCCCGCATCGAACGGCGTCGGCATCGGCGCATCGATATCGTCAATCAGCCCAAGCTCCACCGCCCGCCCGGCCAGCGCCGACGTCACCGACTTCGCCATGCTCCACGAAACCTGTTTCGTCTCCGGCCCGAATCCCTCGCGATAGGCCTCGGCCACCAGCATGCCGTGATGGATGATGACCACCGCCCGCGTCTCCCCCATCGGCCCTGCCTTCTCGCCGGCAATGGCCGTGTCGATCATCGGCTGGACAATCGCGGCAACGTCCGGCGGCATCTCCCCTGTCTCCCAGCCCTGCGTCGGCCAGGCCAGCCCTTCCGGCTGCGACGGCAGCGGGACCCGTTCCTGCGCGGAGGCGCAAAGGCCCCCGATCATCACAAGCCCGACAAGGCTGATCCCCAGCGCGGCCCGTTTCAAGACATGATGGCCCACAGCCATTCCTCCCCTGTTCTTTGCCGAAAGCTTAGGGGCAATTGCGGAAACGCGTCAAAGCCCTTCTGATCCTGTCTGGCTTCGCCCAGGACTTAGGCCTTGCTTAAAGGGTTTGTCGGATGGTGCGCCCTCGTGTCCTGAAGGCCCTTCATGTCCTTATCGTCTTCTTCCGGCTCCAGGCCCGATACCCCCTACTGGCTGCTGTTCGGCTGCTTCGTGCTGGTCGGCGCAGGGCTCCTCCTGATGGATGGTCCGCCGGGTAACAGTTATCTTTCGGATGTCGACGATATCGCCCGCCGGCTACAGATCGCCGATCTCCTGAGGGATGGCCAATGGCATGATGCGTCCTGGCCATTCCTGCAAACGCCGGATGTCTACCAGTCGCCATGGTCACGGCTTGTCGATGCGCCCTATGTCTTCATCACATGGGCGCTGAGCCCGTTCATAGACACTGATAGCGGCTTTCGCATTGCGCGGCTCGTGGTGCCTCCGCTATGGTTCGTGCTCTATGCGGCCCTTACGGTCCGGGTCATGCAGCACCTGACTGGTCGCAGGCCAGGTGCAATAGCCGTTGCTATGGCTGCGCTGGCATCCTTCCTCGTCATGCCGGAATTCTATCCCGCCCGGATCGACCATCACAATGTCCAGCTTGTCCTGATGATGGCGCTTAGCCTCGGTCTGGCCTCGCCGCACCGGCATGCAGGACTATCGGTCGGGCTTGCCAGCTTCCTGTCGATTGCCGTCGGCCTTGAATGCACACCTTTCATTGCGATCGCCCTTGTCGGTCTCGGCCTTGTCGCCGTCTGGACCGGTGATGCAGGCCATATACGCCGGTTCTGTCAGGCGGGGCTCTCCCTCGGCCTGTTGACCCTGCCCGGCAGCCTTGTGCTGATCGGGCCTTCCGGGTTGGGACAGGTTTATTGCGATGCCATATCAGCCCCATGGATCCTCGCCCTGTCAGTAGGCGGAGGTATCATTGCCCTCGCGCCCCGGCTCTGGCGCATGCCCGTTTTCTCCAACCGCGCCGCGCGCTTTGCCAGCTTGGCCATGCCGGGCGTGTTTTTGCTTGCAGGCCTCTGGATCGCCTTCCCGCAATGTCATCATGGCCCGCTATACATGGTCGACCCGGTCGCGAAGGAATTCTGGTTATCGCGGGTCCTGCAGGAACATGATTTCATCAGCCTATATGCAGAAGGCGGCCCGAGCGTTCTTGTTTTTGGTCCGGTCGCACTCACAGGCGTTCTCATCGCTATCTGGACATGGGCACGCCCCCGGACCGCTGGCGCAGGCGTTCTGTACGCTATCGCTGTCGCGGCCGTTGCACTGGCCCTCCTGCAGAACCGGAATTTCCCCTTTGCAGCGTCCTTCGCGGCCCTTTTCGTGCCCGGGCTGGTGCAGGCCTATGGGCGAGTTTCATCGCTGCGCACGCGGCTTGTTCCTCTTGTCGTTCCCGTGCTCGCAATCACCGTCATCATCATCGCGGTCAGGCGGACCGATCCAGCAATCGATCTCATCATGGTGATGAAGGGCGATGCCTGCCTGAACCAAGACCTTTCCGTACTGGACACGGCGCCGCCCGGGATAATCATGGCACCGCCGCGCATGTCCTTCACGCTGGCCGAATACAATCAGGCATCTGGCGGGCACCATCCGGTTGCCTCCCTGCCCTTCCACCGCGCAGCGCCCAGCATCAGCAGGGTCGCCCAAACGTTTACGCGGGGCAACGCTGACGGACGTCGCGAGGCACTCGCCCCCTTCGACTATGTCGCGGTCTGCCGCATGGATCTGCAACTCGACCGCGCGCCCGCGCCTCTGTTCGGCGCCCTCGCAGCGGGTGAGAATTGGCCGGGGCTGATCGACGTTGCGCCTGACTCCGGGTCACGCTTCCGTCTGATGCGTATCGACCATGACGCCCTGCAATAGCGCCTTGTTGCCCCTGACGGGGTTTCGCGCTTATCTTCCCGCACCGCGCGGGGGCACTCCATGAAAATCGTCAAAGTCCTTCTGATCGTATTCGTCGTGCTGCTCGTCATTGCAGGCCTCGGCTGGCAGTTCTGGCTGAAGGATCAGGTGGCCTTTGCGAAAGTGGCTACCGCCTATGGCGCCAAGCAGGTCTGCTCCTGCCTGCATGTCGGCGAGCGCCCTTTGGAAAGCTGCATGGATGATTTCACCGTCGATATCAGCGCCGTAACCGTCACCGATGACGGGTCGGTCACAACAGCCAGCGTTCTCGGTGGCCTCGTGAAGTCGGAAGCGAGCTTCACGCCGGGTCTCGGCTGCACACTGGTGAAGCCATGAAGCGGCTTGCTTCCCTGCTGCTGATCGCCGGCTGTGCATCGGCCCCGTCATCCGCGCGCGAGGCATCGCTCGACTGGCTCACCGGCTGCTGGGAAAATGCAGATGGCAGCTATCGCGAAATCTGGTCGCCCTTCGAGCAGGGCTATTATTTCGGATATGCCGTGAGCCTGAAAGACGGCGTGGTCAGCTTCTTCGAACAGACCCGTATCGATCCCGGGCAGCCTGCCGTTTTCAATGCCTATCCGGCCGGAAAGGGTCCGTCGCCCTTCCCCGAGCTTAGCAGAACGGACACATCAATCAGCTTCGCCGAGCCTGCGCACGACTATCCGCAGCTGATTGTCTACCGGAAGACAGAGACCGGACTATCCGCCCGCATATCGTTGGAGGATGGCTCAAATGCCCAGGATTTCGATTTCGGGCCCTGCCCTATTCCTCGGTAACCGGCTCACCCGCAAAGACGCCCTCATATTGCGGCTTCAGGAATTGACGGAACACGGCCTGCGGCACGACGACCTTGTAGGCACCTTCTGCATAAGAGGCGATTTCATAGGGGGCGAAATGCACGATAAAGCCGCCAAACGCGTTCGGCTCTGTCGAAGCCACGAGCCCGATCTCGCCCTCCCTCAGGCTGTCAACGGAAACGGCATCCGCTGCCTCCCCCCGAAATGTCGCTTCTGAACCGCTGCCGCCGGACTTTTCAGACCGTAGGCGCGCGATCTCGCTCAGCACGACCGGCAGGGCATCCTGCATCGCTGCTTCGGGGTCTGAGAGCATGTCTTGCAGGAAGACTTCCTTCCCGCTCGTCAGGTCATAAATGCGCGCGTCAGTGCCGTAATTGCCATGCGCGCCGCCCGTATAGGCCGAGGTAAAGCCCTCGATGCTGATCAGATCGCCCGCTTTGGCCGCCAACGTCCATTCGATCGACAGGCTGTAGGCATTGAAATATTCCGGGTCGGCTTCCTTGTAGGTCTCGGCATCGGACTGCATGGCCTCCATCCGGCCCTTGCCATCCTTCATCAGCTCTGCTGCCAGAGCAGGCGCCACCGCAAAGAGGTCGTCGTCCACAGTAACCGAGCCGACAAAAGCCTCATTCGAGACTTCGGCTTTGTGCGGCACTTCCGCCAGAGAGCCCGGCTCCGCCTCAGGCTCACTGGCGGGCTGTGCCTCTCCCGAAATGCCTGTCGCCGGCGTTGGGTCAACATCCGGTGTTTCTGCCTTTTTGCTGCACCCAGTCAGGATCAGCACGCCCATCGCGGCAGAGACAGCAAGTTTCAGCATCGGTCCGGTATCCTCTTAAAGGCTCAGCAGCTCCGCATCGCCGCCCTGCGCCGTGATATTCACTGTTACCACGCGTTCATTGGCGAAACGATGGAGATAATGTGGCCCGCCCGCCTTGGGGCCCGTGCCGGAAAGGCCTTCGCCACCAAAGGGCTGCACGCCAACCACTGCACCGGTCATCGAGCGGTTCACATAGGTATTCCCCACCGGACAGGCTGCCTTCACTTCATTATGGAAGCTTTCAAGCCGCGAATGGATGCCAAGTGTCAGGCCATAGCCTTTCGCTTTCAGCTTCGCACCGACCTCGTCGATATCGTCCGGATCATAGCGGATGACATGCAGGATGGGGCCGAACTTCTCTTCCGTAATCTGGTCAAGTGACTTCAGTTCGACCAAGGCTGGCCCGAAGCCAAAGCCGCGCTCACCTATCTTGCCGGCATCCACCTGGTGGAGGACTTTCGCCTCCTTGCCCATGGCTTCAAGATGCTTTTCGAGCACCTCACGCGATTCCGCGTCGATCACCGGGCCGACATCCGTATCGGCTTCAGCAGGGTCGCCGAGCTTCAATTCGTTCATCGCGCCGATAATGCCCTCGATCAGGCTCTTGGCAGTCGACTTCGGCAGGAAAGCAACCCGCAGCGCCGAACAGCGCTGGCCGGCAGACCCGAAGGCCGAGGCGATTATATCGTCGATCACCTGTTCACGCAGGGCTGTCGTATCCACGAACAGGCCGTTCAGCCCGCCCGTTTCGGCGATCAGCGGAATAATCGGACCATCGCGATCAGCCAGGGCGCGGTTGATCATGCGGGCGGTCGACGTACCGCCTGTGAAGCAGACACCCGAGACACGCAGGTCGCCGGTCAGGGCCGCACCGACGCTCTCGCCCTTGCCGGGCAGGAGGTGAAGCGCATCGACCGGCAGGCCCGCCTTCTGGAACAGACGGACCGTTTCGAACGCGACCAGCGGCGTTTGCTCGGCCGGCTTGGCAACGACCGTGTTGCCTGCCGCCAGCGCGGCGACGATCTGGCCCGTAAAGATGGCCAGCGGGAAGTTCCACGGGCTGATGCAGCAGAATACGCCGCGTCCATGCAGGCTGATATGATTGGTCTCCCCCGTTGGTCCCGGCAGACGCACAGCACCTTCGAACTCATGCTCGGCCTGCGCGGCATAATAGCGGCAGAAGTCCACCGCCTCACGCACTTCAGCCACACCATCGGCGAGCGTCTTGCCGCCTTCGCGCGACATCAGCGCGATCAGACGCGAGGCATTCTCTTCCAGAATATCGGCCATGGCGCGCAGGTGTTCAGCACGCTTCGCGCCGCCGAGCGCATCCCATGAAGGCTGGAACTTCACGGCCGCCTTAAGGGCCTTGTCGATGGCTTGCGGGCTCGCTTCCTTGCACGCGCCGAGCACATGTTCGGTATCGAACGGCACGCGGACCATATCGCCGCCGCCTGTATCGGCCTTGCCGGAGACAATGGCGCCTGCCGAAATGGCCGGGCTGTCGCGGAAGGATTTGAGCGCGCTGTCCATCGAGTCGCGCACAGCCTTCTGGCTGAGGTCGAGGCCGGTTGAATTGCGACGCTCCGGCCCGTAAAGGCGTGGCGGCGTCGGGATGCCGGGGTGTCGGCGCGGGCCGATCTCGATACGCGTGATCGGATCATCGACCACATCTTCGACAGGCACATCCGGATCGAGGAAGGAGTGCACGAAGCTGGCATTGGCGCCGTTCTCGAGCAGGCGGCGAACGAGGTAAGGCAACAGGTCCTTGTGGGCCCCAACAGGCGCATAGACGCGCACGCGCTTGCCGGCATCCGCGGCGTCATAAAGGGCCTCACCCATGCCGTGCAGGCGCTGGAACTCATAATGCGTCACGCCGGCCGCGTCCGCCAGCAGGTCGATCGCGGCGAGCGAGTGGGCATTATGGGTCGCAAATTGCGGATAGATTTTCGGGGCCGCTTCAAGCATCGCCTTGGCGCAGGCGAGGTAATGCACATCCGTGCCCGGCTTGGTCGTGAAAACCGGGAAGTTCGGGTAGCCCTCAATCTGGGAATGCTTGATCTCGCTGTCCCAATAGGCGCCTTTCACGAGGCGCACCATAAAGCGCTGGCCAGTCTCTTCAGCAAGTCGCGCCAGCTTGTCGATAACCAGCAGCGCCCGCTTCTGATAGGCCTGCACGGCCAGGCCGAGGCCGGTCCAGTCCTTCAGGGACGACTCACGTGCCAGTCGGTCGAACAGTTTCAGGCTGAGCACCAGACGGTCTGCTTCCTCAGCATCCAGACAAAGGTGGATATTGGCGGCGGCTGCCTTTTCACACAGCGCCAGCAGGGATGGATACATATCCTCCATCACGCGGACTTCATTGACGGCCTCGAAGCGCGGGTGAAGGGCGGAGAGCTTGACGGACACGCCGCTCGCCTTTTCCGGCAGGACCGACTTGTCCTTTTCGGCGGCAACAGCATCGATCGCGGATTCATAAGCCTTGAGGTAGCGCGCAGCATCTTCAGAGGTGCGTGCACCCTCCCCCAACATATCGAAACTGAAATGAGCGGCTTCATTGACTTTCACCATGCGCTTCCCGCGCTTGAGAGCCTCCTTGACGTTCCGACCGAGGACGAATTGCTCGCCCATGATCCGCATGGCCTGCATCATGGCAGCGCGGATGACGGGCTCGCCGCTTTCACGGATCAGGCCTTGAACGAAAGCGCCGGGACCTTTCTGCAGGGCTTTAGGAACACCGATGACAGAGCCCGTCAGCATCAGGCCCCATGTCGAGGCGTTGACCAGCCAGCTTTCAGATTGTCCCGAGTGGGAGGCCCAGTCACCGGAACGAATCTTCTCCGCGATGAGGTCGTCACGTGTTTCGGCGTCCGGCACACGCAGAAGGGCTTCCGCGAGGCACATCAGAGCGAGGCCTTCAGAGTTCGACAGGCCAAACTCCTCAAGGAAGCTTTCCATCATGCCTTTCTTGCGGCCACGGCTGCGCGCGATCTCGACTAGTTCCCGACCACGGCGCACTGCCGCGAGGCGCGCGCCATCGTCCAGCGGCGCCGGTTTCACCAGTCCCTCAAGAAGCCCCTCCTCATCGTCGAACTTATGTTCATCAAGAAGGTCCCAATCGAGGGAGGCGAGGGTTAGAGAATCAGGCATATAGGTTTCCACATATGAGAGGGTTCAAGAGAGCGCTGTACGGCGCGGCAAAAGCCTGCGCAAAATTCGGGTTTACGGGCACAGCTATATCGTCACATAGAAGCCAACGCGAGCCTTAGGGCTGTTGTTCCACCTCTTTACGTATGAAACCAACCCCGCCACATTGCCGCCGACCGTCAAACGGCCTCGAGGAGACCCGATGCGCATCATGTTGATCACCGACGCCTGGGACCCCCAGGTCAATGGCGTCGTGCGCACGATGAAGCGCGTCATCGCTGAATCCGAGGCCATGGGTCATATCTGGGAAATCGTGCACCCCGGAGACGGGTTCCACACGGTCCCGCTGCCAACTTATCCGGAGATCAAGCTGGCGCTGTTTGCGCGCCGCAAGATTGAAGAGCGCTTTCACGAGTTCGAGCCTGACGCGATCCATATCGCCACCGAAGGGACGCTTGGCATGGCTGGACGCACCATGTGCTTGAGGGTGAAACACCCCTTCTCGACCGCCTACCACACGCGGTTCCCGGAATATGTTTCGGCCCGCCTGCCTGTTCCTGTCTCTTGGGGCTATTCCTTCGTACATTGGTTCCATAAGTATTCCGGCAAGGTGATGGTGCCAACGCCCTCAATGGTCGAGGAACTCAAGGCCCGCAAGTTCATCAATCTGGTTGCCTGGACACGCGGCGTCGACACGGAATTGTTCAATCCAGCGCGCCGCATCCCGGAAGGCGCCGACAATGACCCGTTCAAAGGCCTGCCGCGCCCGATCTTCCTCAATGTCGGACGGGTCGCCGTCGAAAAGAACATTGAATCCTTTGCCGAGCTTGATCTTCCCGGCTCAAAAGTGATCGTCGGCGCCGGCCCGCAGCTGGAGGAACTGAAACGTAATTATCCGAATGTCACCTTCCTCGGCGGACGGTTCGGCGAGGACCTCGCAGCTGTCTATGCCAGCGCCGACGTGTTTGTTTTCCCGAGCCTGACCGACACGTTCGGCCTGGTCGTTCTGGAAGCCATGGCGTCGGGCATTCCGGTCGCGGCCTTCGATGCGACGGGCCCGCGCGACGTGATCCCGGGCTCTGGCGCGGGCACGATCACCCCGGTAGGCGGCGACTTGCGTCAGGGCGTGCTCGACTGTCTGGAGCTGGACCGCAAGACCTGCCGCAGCTTTGCCGAGACCTATAGCTGGAAGGCCTGCGCGGAAGCCTTTATTGAAAACCTTCAACCCCTCCCTGCTCCGGCAAGACGTCGCTTCTGGCAGAAGATCCGTCTGCGGCGGCGCAAGAAACCGCCCATCGAAGGCCTGTAAGACAGGAAACCTTCCGCCTCCCGTGGCGTTGCTTTTGTTCCAGACATAAGCAGGAGGCCCCAGCAATGCATGCCAAGTCAAAAGCCCAGCAGAAAGCCGCAGGCGCGGCGCTCGCCGCCAAGCGCGGTGAGCAGAAAAAGTCCGATCTCGTTGGCGCGTCAAAGGACATGTACGAGTCCATGACGGAAGACGAATTGGAGGAACTTGCGTCCACGAAACGCAAATCCCTCCCGGAAAAAGCCAGTAAGTCCTAGTTCAGTTTCGCTTTCAAGCCTTCAACGATCACACGCTGGGCAGAGCGATCTTCGTCGCTGAGCGGAATGAGGCCTTTCTCGACGAGATAGCCGTCAGGACCGAACGCGTTTTCAGATGTGAAGGCTTCCACGTAATCGATCAGGCCGGGCACCAGTGTCAGGTTCTGGTCTTTCACGTAGAAGAACATCACGCGTGACAGGCCGTATTCGCCGGAATTGATCATCTCGAATGTGGCCGGTACGCCGGAAAGCTGCGCTCCCTTAACCCGGTCAGCGTTCTGTTCGAGATAGGAGAAGCCAAGCACGCCCATCGCCGTCGGTGTCTTGACCAGCGACTGGATGATCGCCGTGTCATTCTCGCCGAAATCGATCCACGCGCCATCGGTGCGGATCGTGTGTGCGCGGTCAGCGAAGGCTTTCGGGTCGCTGGCCTTCAGCGCAGCCATCGCCGGAACGGTTTCGGCGCCATGCTCCATGCCCAGTTCGACAAATGCATCGCGTGTGCCGGATGTGGGCGGCGGGCCGAACACCATGATAGGCTCGTCCGGCAGGCTGGCATCGACATCTTGCCAGGATTTGTACGGGTTCGGCACGAACTCCCCTGCTTCGTTCGGCACGTCCTGCGCGAGCGCCATATAGAGCTGCGTCTTGGTGACGTCGAAATCCGGACCTTCCTTGGAATTGGCGATGACAATGCCGTCATAGCCGATCTCGACGGGCGTGATCTCGGTGACGCCATTGCTGGCGCAGAGTTCGGCTTCGCTGTCCTTGATGGGGCGTGAGGCATCCGAGATCGAGGGCTGGTCGGGGCCAACGCCCTGACAGAAGGCCTTGAAGCCGCCGCCCGTGCCTGTTGTCTCGACAATCGGGGTCGGGAAGCCCGACGTTGCGCCGAAACGCTCAGCGACAGTTGTGGCGAAAGGCGAGACCGTGGACGAGCCCACAACCTTGATTTTCTCGCTCGAGCCCGACAGTTCCGGACGATCCGGCGCCGCTTCGGACGCATCAAGCGTAGAGAGGTCGGTCTTGCCACAGGCGACAAGCGCCAGGGCCATGAGGCTGATGGCGCCAAAAGTCATGCCAGATTTCATTGCAGGTCTCCTGAAGAATCGTATCCCGGATCGGGCTTTCGGTCGCCGGAATACGCCGCAGACATGACAATCACGTCGAAGTTTCGTGACGTTTTTGCGACATCGCTGCAAACTTTCGAAATTTTTACTTGCACCCCAAGTCATCATCGCATATCTCACAGCCCGAATACGGATGTGGCGGACATCTGGGCCAACCCTTAAACTGGGGGCCCCCTGCACTAACGCCCGAAGCTGGTTAAAAGCCCTTTGGAGGTTAGGTGTCATGCACTCCTATGCTACCCCCTATAATATTGTGCGCTCGCAAGAGCCCGATGTTCCTGTTTACTGCTTCCGCCCTGAGCGGGTGACAGCGGCTGCGAAATGGTTCCGGGAAAGCTTCCCGGCCCAGCCATTCTACGCTGTGAAGGCCAACCCTGGCGTTCACGTGCTCGACGCCCTTTGGGCCGCCGGCATCAACAGCTTTGATGTGGCCTCGGAAAACGAGATCGAACTGATCTACAACCGCTTCCCGGGCGCCCGCATGGCCTTCCTTCACCCGGTGAAGAACCGCCGCGCTGTTTCCCGTGCCTACCACCAGTATGGCGTTCGCATCTTCGTGACCGACACGCAGGCAGAACTGCAGAAGATTCTCGAAGAAACGAACTATGCGAAGGATCTTACGATCATCGTGCGCATCGGTGTGTCGAATGACGGCGCAACGCTGCCACTGACCGGCAAATTCGGCGCGACTGAAGAAGACGCCGCCGCGATCCTGCGCGAAGCCCGCCGCTATGCGGACGAGCTGGGCGTGTCCTTCCATGTCGGTAGCCAGGCAATGAAACCCACCGCCTGGGCGACAGCCATGGCAGACGTTTCGCGCATCATCATCTCGGCTGGCGTTACCGTGGACATCGTTGATGTCGGCGGCGGCTTCCCGTCGATCTATGCCGACACACCGCCGCCTTCGCTCGAAGCCTACGCCTCGATGGTGGAATCCTCGTTCGAGAACATGTTCGTTCTGGAAAACGCCGAACTGTGGTGCGAACCCGGCCGCGCCCTCGTCGCCGAGGCCGAAAGCCTGCTCGTGCGTGTTGAACTGGCCAAGCCCGGCTCGCTCTACATCAATGACGGCTCCTATGGCTCGCTCTATGACGCTGTGCACGAACGCTGGCAGTTCCCTGTCCGCGCGATCACGGGCAATGGCCGCAAACTGCGTGGCATGGCCGAGTACACGATCTATGGGCCGACTTGCGATTCGACCGATAAGTTTCCTGAAAAAGTCTGGCTGCCAGCCGGCTTGACCGAGGGCGACTATCTCGAGTTCGGGAATATCGGTGCCTATGGCCGTGCCATGGCGAGCCGCTTCAATGGTTTCGGTGAAACCGACGTGGCCATCGTGCACGATGCCCCTTGGCCGAGCCTCTACAATGCCGTCGGCGCGGAAGTCATCGCGATCGGTTCCAAAGCCACGAAGTGAGCGTCTGGGAAACCGTAACGCCGTAGCACGAGCGCCAGGTCCGGTGATTCTTCCGGGGGGCTTGTCAGGTAAGCTGAACCGCCAATGCCGCGTGCTTCCGTTTCATGCGGGAGCACGCGGATGGTCTGGCGGGCAATCGCGGCGCCCGAATCCACATAGCTCACGCCGCGGGGCGCGCTGGCAATGAGTTGTCCGCGCACAAGCGGGAAATGGGTGCAGGCCAGCACGATCGTGTCGATCTGGTCCCCGCCGGGTGCATCGAAGAGCGGCGCCTGGGCCGCGGCGATGGCCTCAATCGGAACGTCATCCCCTCTTGCATGGGCCTCGGCCAGCCGAACCAGCTCGATACTGCCATGCATGATGACTTTGTGGCCGCCCGCGAACTGGTTGATCAGCCGCGCCGTATAGGCCCGCCTGATCGTGCCCGGGGTGGCGAGCAGGCCAATCGTGCCCGTCTGGCTGAACGCTGCCGCAGGCTTGATGGCCGGCACGGTGCCGACAACGGGAATATCCAGTACGGCGCGCACTTCCTGCAGCGCAAGCGTGCTCGCCGTATTGCAGGCGATAACGAACACATCTGGCCTCACATGATCGCACAGCATCTGTGCGACGCGCGGGATGCGCTCGATCAGCTCCTCATCACTCTTGTCGCCATAGGGAAAGAAGCCGCTATCGGCCGCATAGTGGACGCCCAGCGCAGGCGCCAGCGCCCTTATCTCCTCCGCGACGGTCAGCCCCCCTACCCCCGAATCGAACACGAGGACCCGCCCGCGAGCGGGTGAAGGCGTGAAATGGTTGGACAGAAAATCCGGCATGATTCGACATTATGTGCATTCGCTCGCGGCGAAAACGGGGCAGCGAAAGGAGTTTTGGCACGAGATTTGTTGTGCACTGCACCATAACGTGTCTACTATCCTGTTTGGAAACAAGGAAATTCCCGATGATGGACCTTTGGCTCGCGCCGTGGCGCGCTTCTCTTTCCCTTACAGCCTCGACCCTCGAGATGATGCTGACGGCGCAAAAGAGCTTCGCAAGTGCTCAGGGCGTGCCGGATTTCCAGCCTATGGACGAGATCAAGATGCGCGAAGCCTTTCATACGGCAGCGGACGCAAACCTGCGCCGCTGGGGTGATACGGCTGACGCAATCAACAATCTGCCGGAATGGTACAGGGATCTCTCCCGCGTGCCGGGCGGCGTTATGACCGACTGGTTCGATAAAGCCCGCCGCGTGACGCAGGCCTAGACCAGCTTGCCGTAAAGGTCCGGCCGCCGGTCGCGGAAAAAACCCCAGGCGGCCCGCTCGCGGTCGACCTCATCAAGGTCGAATGTTGCGAGGATCACACCCTCCTCGGTCCGGCCGAAGTCAGTGATGACTTCGCCTGTCTGGTCCGCGATGAAACTCGTACCGTAGAAGACCTGCCCGCCCTCATCGCCCATGCGATTGGCCGCGCAGACAGGGATGACATTCGACACAGCATGACCGAGCATCGCCCGCCGCCAGCGCCCGGCCGTGTCGAGCGTTGAATCCTGCGGCTCTGCGCCAATCGCCGTTGGGTAGAGCAGCACGTCTGCTCCCATCATCGTCATGGCCCGCGCGGCCTCCGGGAACCACTGGTCCCAGCAGATACCGACGCCGATACGGCCTTTCTTGGTATCCCAGACACGGAAGCCCGTATCGCCGGGACGGAAGTAGAATTTCTCCTGATAGCCGGGGCCATCGGGAATGTGGCTCTTGCGGTAGACGCCCATGGCGCTGCCGTCTGCATCGAGCATGACGAGCGAATTGTAATAGGCCGGACCGTCCTTCTCATAGATCGAGACGGGAATGACGACGCCGAATTTCCGTGCAATTTCAGCAAGTTGAACAACGGCGGGATGCGTTTCCCATGGCAGGGCCCGGGCGAAATGCTCCTCTTCCTGCGTCTTGCAGAAATAAGACCCGCAGAAAAGCTCGGGCGGCAGAACAACATCAGCGCCGCGCCCGGCAGCCTCTTCAATGAAGCCGGCGACGCGGTCGATATTGTCCTGAACGTCGTCAGACGGGGAGAACTGGATGGCAGCGAGCGTGATGGAGCGGGTCATGGGCGGTATCCGTTGGGGCGCAGCAGGGTAATGACAGGATCTTGCCTGGGTATTCAGAGTCCATTCCCGGGTTATTCAGAGTCCGTTCCCGGGGTGTTGCGTGTCTATTGGGCGGGAATTTCGCGGGTCATGCAGTGGAAACTGCCGCCGCCGCGCAGAATGTTCAATGCCGGAAGCCCGATCACCTTGCGACCCGGGAAGAGCGGGCGCAGTTCGGCAAGCGCGACCAGACTGAAGCGCTCATCATAGGTCGGCACAAAAACGGCGCCATTTGTGATCGTGAAATTCATGTGGCTGGCTGGCACCGGCTCGCCGTCGCCAAAATCGACCGGGCCCGGTGACGATATGGTCGAGACCATCAGACCCGCTGTGCGCAGCTTGTCCTCAATGGCGAGCAGCACGTCCGCATTGGGATCCTGCTCGCCGGTCGGGTGCTGGCAGAGGACATGCCCTGGTGCGATGAAGCGGGCAATATTGTCGACATGGCCATCGGTATGGTCGTTGAGCAGGCCATCGCCAAGCCAGATGACTTCATTCACGCCAAAGGCTTCGACCAGCGCAGCTTCGGCATCGGCCTCGGTCCAGGCGCCGTTGCGGTTCGGATTGAGCAAGCACTGACGGGTGGTCAGCAAACGCCCTTCCCCGTCGACATCGATGGCGCCACCCTCGAGCACGGTATCATGCGCGCGCACAGAAACGCCTTCGACACCGGCAATGGCGGCAGCCGTCTCAGTGTCGCCCGGCATGAGATATTTGCCGCCCCAGCCGTTGAAGCGGAAGGTTTCAGCCTGAAAGCCGCTGGCGCCGCGCGTAATGATCGGCCCGGTATCGCGCAGCCAGATGTCACCCGTCGGCACTTCGACGATTTGCGCCACGTCCCCCACAGCCGCCTGTGCGGAGCGGGCAGCCTCTTCGGAGCCAGCCGCAACTTTGACTGGAACGAAAGCGGCGGCGGCACGGATCAGTGCCGCAATTTCAGCGCGTGCGCCGTCATAATTGCCGCCCCATTCTTCAGCAAGGCGGGGCCAGCCGCACCAGAGGGCGGCCTGCGGAGCCCATTCGGGCGGGAGGGAGAAAGCTGCTTCGGTCATGGTCGCTGGCATTGCCACACCTTTGAAACAAGGAAAAGGGCGGCCCGCATAGCAGGCCGCCCTCCCAAATCTGCATTCCGGATCGCGAAGCGACCTAAAACTCGTATTTCACACCGATCTGGATCTGCCAGAAGGACTGGTTCAGGACCTCGGAATTGGTCGAAGTGCTGAAGGTCGACTCGTCGCGGTCGCCTGTGCCCCAGACGCCATCGCGACCTGGATCACCGTAGACATACTGGCCGTTGACGATCGAAGCGGCAGCAACCTGGCGCTTGTATTCGTAACGGGTGCGCTCGACGCGACCGGCATTGCTGTCGATCAGGTTGCCGAGGTTCTCGATGTCGAGGAACAGTTTGGTGCGGTGATTTTTCATCGCGCCTGGCAGTTCCTGCTGGAGACGAAGATCAACCAGCGTCGACCAGCGGGAATTGTCGCCGTTGCGTGGTGCAATCTTGCCTTTGTAGTCATTGAGTTCGGACGTTGCGATATAGGTGAAGAAGTCCTGCTGGAGGCCTACGTCACCACCGAACGAGTCAGGCGAGAAGAGCGGATCGTCGAAGCCGGTCGGCACGTAGAGTGTCGCACCCGCATCATCCGCGCTGCTTTCGTTGATGCCGAACACATCGCTACGACCGTTCGTGTTGAACGTGTAGGTGTAAGGCTGGCCCGAACGACGGGTTGCAAACAGCGAAGCCTGCGTGGCGTAGCCGCGGAAGAATTCCTTCTCCCAGTTCAGGCGCAGTTTGAACTGGTGCTCGACTTCGAAGTTCGACGTACCGGTGCGCGGGTTCTGGTAGCTCCAGCGTGCCGTGTCCGAATAGTTGGACGTTGCAGTCGACGAGGTGCCCATGCCGATGTCGTTGACGTCAGCGTGCGTATAGCTGCCGAACACATCAAAGTCGCCAAATGGTGTTTCCCAGTCATTGCTGGCCGAAAGGGCCCAGAGCAGCGAGTTGCCCTTGTCGACGCTGCCGACGAGGATGGCTTGCGGCGCGCTGGATGTGACACCGTTGATGGTGCCCTGACCGCACGAGTACACTGGACGATCATCAGGCGAAGCAGACACAGCCGTACAGGTCGCATCATACCAGTAAGGTGCATTCTCGAGCTTGTTGTAGAGCACGTCCGCAGTGACCAGCCAGTTGCCTGGAACGTTCACAGCCACGCCGAGATTGGCTTTCCAGGTCGATGGGATCTCGAAAGAATTGTCGAGCGCATTGACCGCACCATCCGGAGATGTGTTTGCCAGTTGGTCCAGAAGGTTCTGCGGGATGTAGTTGCCCGACGTTGCCTCTGGTGTGTTCGGAACATTGATCGTGCCGGAGTCGAAGACTTCGCCGTTGATGACGCCGTCGTTCGAGTAGCTGTTCGAGACCCAGACGCCCGGTGAGCCACCGGAGAATTTGCCAAGGCCACCACGGACCGTGATGTCATCGCTTGCGTCCCACTTGAAGGCGAAGCGCGGCAGGATCACGTCCAGACCATCAATGTCATTCGTGTTCGAGAAGCCGTAACGATCCTGGAAGTTCTGGTTCGGACGGATTTTGCCTTCTGACTGGTAATAGTCGTAACGAATGCCGAACATCAGGTTCAGGTCATTCCGGATATCCCAGCTGTCCTGCAGGTAGATGGAGTTGTAATTGTAACCCCAGATCGCGCGCAGGTCGTTCTCATCATTCGTGATGGCGTTTGCGTAGGAAACATCCGTCGCAATCTGGTTGCGCAGGTCGTCGATGGACGCGAAGGCATATGTGCCTTCCGAGTTCTGGGCGAAGAGGTTGTCGACATCGACTTCTTCACGCTCGAAACCGGCTTTCAGCGTGTGATCGCCAAGCAGGTATTCAGCCTTCACTTTGTACTGCAGGAATTCCTGGTCGAGTTCGTTGCCGTGACGGAAGCGGTCAGGACCGAAGGCAATGACGGTGCCTGTGGAGGTCTCGACAGAACCGAGGAAGAATTCAGCGCCGTTCAGGCTGTCTGCGCCCGTAGCCTGGGTCGTCTTGGCGATCTTGACCTCAGTCGAGAAATTCGGCGTCCAGTCGGAATAAAGGTGGCCGATGAAGGATTCGACGCTCTCCGAGTTGTTGTACCAGGACGACGGGAAAGCGAGGTCGGCACCTTGAAGGAAGTTGTTGCCGTTCTGCTCGGTGATGCTCGCACCTTCGGTCTTGATATAGGTGAACTTGGCGCGGTGATTGTTGGAGATGTTCCAGTCGATGCTGCCGAGGATTTTCTCGTCTTCGACCGGCGGCACGCCTGCTCCGAAGTCGCCCACGTCAAAGCCGTAGACAGTCTGCATGATGTCCTGGATTTCGGAGATGTCGCCTGGCGTCACGTCTTCGATGTTGACGGCGCCGGAACCGGTTGGGCCTCGCTGAAGGGCAGCCGCTTCTTCATACTTGTCGTACGAGAGGAAGAAGAACAGCTTGTCCTTGATGATGGGGCCGCCAAGCGTGCCGCCATAGGTTTTCTCTTCGAAATTACGGTCGACCTTCAGGTCGCCGCTCTTGCTGCCGGCCATCGAGTCGTCAGTCTTGAAGTAGAAAGCCGAACCGTGGAATTCGTTCGTACCGGACTTGGTGACAGCGTTGATCGTGCCGCCCGTGAAGCCGTTATATTCCGTGTCGAAAGGCGCCGATTCAACCGACAGCGACTGGATCGCATCGAACGAGATTGGCGAGCGCTGGGTCGGGTAGCCGTTGGCGTTCAGACCGAAGCGGTCGTTCAGGGCCACACCGTCAATCGTCAGCGTGTTGAAGCGGTTGTTGGCGCCGGCAATCGTAAGTTCTTTTGCGCCGCCTGTCTGGACGTTCACGCTGGCGAACGGATCAAGCTCAGCAGCATCCGTGATGTCGCGGTCGATCGAAACGACTTCGTTGAGGGCAGCGAGACCAAGGGAAGTGGTCAGGCCTTCGCTGGAGAAACCGGTCTGCAGCTGGTTCGCCGTAACGACGACGGTCTCAAGCTTGCGCTCGCCGGAAACCGTGAGGTTCAGCGGGTATGTCTGGTCGAGATCGATATAGATGTCGGTGACGGTGACCGGCGTGAAATCGCCGCCCGTGACTTCGACTGTGTAAGGGCCGCCGACGCGAAGGCCACGAGCCGAGAAATCACCGTTCGCGCTGGTAACAGCGGCGGTCATCGTGCCCGAAGGTGTGTGCGTGATGACGACGGTGGCGTTTGGCACCGCAGAACCTTCCGCATTGGTCACCTGACCGCGCATGCTGGAGGTTGTAACCTGCGCCGAGGCGATGCCTGCGACGCTGAGCGCAATAGCGGATACCGCCATGCCGCGACCGAATGTGTTCCAATTCATGATCATTTTCCCCTGATCCGTATGATGGTCCGGCCTGCTCTCTCACAATCAGGTCGGTTGGCGGTCGCTTACGCTCCCTGCATGACGGATTAGTGACAAGTTTTTGAAGGTTCAACGTAGTGTGCAGTGAATCCGGCCATTGGTTTTTGTGCGATGCAAAAAAGCCACGCTTTGGGCTCGCGCAGGGCATGGCTTGCCTGATTTTGGGGCTGTATTAGACGGGCCACGCACTGCATAAGCAGAGAATGTATCAAGGTGAGACCACATGGCAGGGCTGAGTCGCGAATCGGATTCCACTTACCGGCGCGCTGTGGCCCTTGGACTTGGATTGCTCCTTGTGCTGCGTGTCGGCTTCCTGCTCGTCTCGCCGCTGAACCTTTACGCCGATGAAGCACAGTATTGGCGCTGGGGCGAAACGCTGGACTGGGGCTATTATTCCAAGCCGCCAATGATTGCCTGGGTCATCCATGGCGTGACGGCGCTGATGGGCAATTCTGAATGGGCCGTGCGGCTGGCGGCGCCCTTCCTGCATACGGCAGGCGCCGCTTTCCTCTTCCTGCTGGGCCGCGCGGTTTATGATGCACGCACAGGCATGTATGCGGCCTTCCTCTATGCGCTGATGCCCGCGGTTATCCTGTCCTCGGCCGTTATCTCGACCGACGGCGTGCTGATGCCGTTCTGGTGCGCTGCGCTTTATGCACTGTGGCGACTGCGGAGCGGCGAGGGACGCTGGGCAAGCGCCGTGGGCCTCGGCGTCGCCGTGGGCGCGGGCTTCCTGTCAAAATATGCGATGCTCTACTTCATTATAGGGATAGCGCTGACGCTGGTGCTGGACCGGGAGACGCGCCGGGCGCTGCTGTCGTGGCGGGGCCTCCTGGCGCTGCTGATCGCCGGGGCGATCTTCGCGCCGCATATCGCATGGAATGCCGCGAATGACTTCAAGACGGTCAGCCACACCGTCGATAATGCGAATCTCGGTGGCGAGCTGTTCCACCCCGACCACGCGCTGACCTTTCTGGCCGACCAGATGGGTGTGTTTGGCCCGATCAGCCTGATCGCCTTTGCCATCGGCCTGTGGGCCATGCGCAAGGCGGGCGACGGCGTGAAGCAGCGCGACCGCTGGCTGCTCTGCTTCGTTCTTCCCGTGCTGGTCATCATTCTCGTGCAGGCCGTGCTGTCGCGGGCGAACGCCAATTGGGCGGCGACGGCCTGGCCGGCAGCGAGCGTGCTGGTGGCGGCCTGGCTGATCCGGATGGCGCCGACGGGCGTGCGGTGGCTGTGGGCGAGCCTTGCGCTGCATGCAGCCATCGGCGTGATGTTCGTGACAGTGCCCCTGCTGCCTGCCTCGGCAGCGTCACAGGCCGGTTTCGACAATGAGCTGAAGCGCACGCGGGGATGGGACACAGCGGCGCGCGCCGTGTTTGCGAAGGCGGCCGAGATTGGCGCGACATCCGTTCTGGTCGACGAGCGCGAGGTCTGGCATGGGCTCGACTATTATGCCCGGGACCGCACGCTGCCGCTGATCTCGTGGCGCCGCTACGGCGTGCCGAAAAGCTTTTCCGAGACGGTGGCCATGGCGCCGCCGCTGGATGAGAAAGTGCTGGTTGTTTCACTGCATGCCGACATGCGGCCCATGATGCGTAGTGACTTCAGGACGTTCGAGAATGCCGGAAACATCATTATCCCACTCGGCAAGCGCCGGAATGGGTGCACGCTGGAGCGTCGGTTTCATCTTTATATTGCATCAGGCTTTGCGCCGGAGCGCCATGACGATGCGTGGGAAGCGCGGCATGACGGGCTGACGGAGTTCAAGACCCCGCCCTGCCCCGCGCCAAAGGATCAGTGACCGGTGGCTTCTTCGCCCCAGAGTTCCTTCACCCGCGCATCACGGCCACAGGCGGCGCGGTAGTAGCGGTACTTGAGTGGGTTCTTCTGGTAATAATCCTGATGATAGTCTTCGGCTGGCCAGAACGTGTCGGCATTGATCACCTTGGTCGCAACCGGGGACGGCAGGGTGGCTGAAACATCCGCAAGATCGGCTTCGGCTGTCGCGCGCTCGTCGGGCGTCGAGACGAAGATGGCGCTGCGATAGCTTTCGCCCTTGTCGCAGAACTGGCCACTCGCATCCGTCGGATCGATATGGTGCAGGAAATAGGTCACGAGCTGGTTATAGCTCACCACGTCCGGGTCATAGGTGACCTTCACCGATTCATAATGGCCCGTGTCTTCGTGGCTGACCTGCTTGTAGGTCGGGTTCGCAACGTGGCCACCCGTGTAGCCCGAAACCGTTTCGATGACGCCATCCACCTTGTCGAAATCGGATTCGACACACCAGAAACAGCCGCCGGCAAAAACGGCCGAGGACATATGCTTGGGGGCTTCACTGGCGGGCTTGTCTTCCGCGCCTGCGCTCGAAATGAACGCAAGGCTTGTCGCGGCAATACCGGCGACGATGGCAATGAAGGGGGCTGAACGGATACGCATGGCAAACTCTTAAATTCTACGGACGGCGGACAAATGCTCCGTCTGAAGCGACATATGGGATGCGCGCCGCTGTCGGAAAGACAGTAATCGCAGACCTAACATATTTGTGTTGCCGCCGTGTTGTCGCGGGGTGTCAAAAATGGGGCAATGCCGTGTTTTTAGGCAGGCCCCGTCAGCACCCTGACCCGCACGCGGCTGGCGCGCCCTGCAGCATCCACTGCAGTGACCGTATAAAATCCCTCGCGAGTCGGTGACCATACCGGGGCACCTGCGTCGTCAATGTCGCAGGGAGCACCATCAACGTACCAGGAGAGTTGCCCTTCGCCCCGGCCGGCCAGTACGAAGCCACGCGCCTGCTTGCCATCGACAGTTCCCGCCCACAGTTCCGCCTCGCTCGGCGGAAAAAGGATCTGCGGCGGCGCGGCTGCGGCAAAGTCGCGGATGGCGCCCTTGGATTTGAGGCGTTTTTCGCTGGTCAGACGCCCGCGTGCCTCGCCCGTATCGCGCAAATGGTGCGCGGCGCGGTCGGCAATTTCGAACAGGATGGGCAGCGCGGCATCCCCGCCCGTCACGCCGGGCCGGGGGGCGCCATCGGCCCGGCCCATCCAGACAATGATGGCCAGGTCGCCCGCCACACCAGCCGCCCAGGCATCGCGGTAGCCATAGGATGTACCCGTCTTGAACGCGATCTGCGGCGCATTCTCTGTGAGGCGGCCCGGCACCCGGCCCGCCGGTGTCGGCCCGTTTTGCAGGATGCGGATGATCTCGTCCGCGCTCGCCTCGCCGATCAGGCGCTGGCCCGGCTGGTCGTGAACGGCGGCTTCCTCATCGGCCCGCCAGACCAGTGGCTTGGCAATGCCCTTGTCGCCAAGCGCAGAATAGAGAACGGCCAGCTCGCGCGCTGTCAGGCCAGCCCCGCCAAGGGCAATCGCGAGACCCGCCTGATGGCTGGCAGATCCGGCAATGCGCGGGCTCGCGCCCGCCAAACTCAGCTGGGAGACAAAGCGGTCCGGCCCGACCTTGTCGAGCATCATGACGGCGGGCACGTTCAGCGAGTGCTGAAGGGCATCCGACACACGCACATCGCCGCGAAACATGCGGTCGAAGTTTTCCGGCTGATAGGCCGCAAAGCGGCGCGGCAGGTCCGAGATCAGCGTATCGGGCGCGGCGGAGCCGTCATCAAATGCCATCGCATATATAAAGGGCTTCAGGGTCGAGCCCGGCGAGCGCGCCTGCGCGGTCAGGTCGAGCCAGCCGCCCGGGCGTTCCCGCGATGCAGAACCCGCAATCGCCCGAACGGCGCGCGTTGGAATGTGCACGACCAGCGCCGCGACCTGAACATCGGCGCCAGCAGCCTCGGCCTGTGTCAGCGCAATCCGCTCGACTTCCGCCTGCAGGCTGGCGTCGAGCGTTGAGCGCACATCGCCGCGCGGACCGCTGGCGAGCGCCTTGGCAGTGCCATGCCAGGCGCGGTCCGGGAAATCACGCCGACGGCCCGGCACGCCGGACGCGGCAACATCCGCCACATCATCAGCCGAGAAAACGCCATACATGCCGAGCTTCTTCGCCACCCAGTTGCGCGCCTTGGCGGCTTGCCCGGGCCGGCGATCCGGCCGGCGTGCCTCGGGCGACTGCGGCAGCGCGATAAGCAAGGCAATCTCGTCATCGGTCAGCCGGTCGGCCTCGTGGCCGAAATAACTCCAACTCGCTGCCCGCACGCCTTCAAGGTTGCCGCCATAGGGTGTCAGTGTCAGGTAGAGCGCAAGAATTTCATCCTTAGAGAGGCGACGCTCGATCTGGTGCGCGCGGACAATCTCGATCAACTTCGAGCCGATATTGCGTTTGCGCGGCTCCAGCATCCGCGCCGTCTGCATGGTTATGGTCGAACCACCGGACACAACCCGGCCCGAAAGCGCAGAGTCCACCGCCGCGCGGACCATGCCGGTCCAGTCCGTGCCATGGTGCTGGCGGAAGCGCTTGTCTTCGACGCGGATCAGCGCCTCGATGAATTCCGGGTCGATCTTGTCGAGATCGCCATGGAAGCGCCAACGGCCATCATTGGTCGGGAAGGCCCGCAGGGGTTTCCCGGCCCGGTCAGTGACCAGGGCCGAGATCTCCCCTGCCCGCTCAAGCGGCGGCGGTAGCAGGGCATCGAGCGCGAAAGCCACGCCGACCAGCAGGGCAAAACCGGCAAGAAGGCGCCTGCCTGGCCCCATGAGCCTACTTGCCTCCCGCCGTCGTTCCGGTGCCGCCCGTGATGGTCACGCGGCCAGGGGCTGAGCGGGCATAGACCGTGGGGCGGTACATGTCTTCGACCACTACGCCCGGCATCGCAAAGTCGCCCGGCGTCACCGCCCGCACGACATACGCCACCGTCAGAGGCTCACCATACACGTCCAGCGCCGCAACATAGCGGTCATCCTGTGCCTGTTGCGTCTGGGCATAGGCAAGATCGCCGAGGAAGGCGAACGCACCGGACGTCTCGCCCTCACGGCGGCCATCAGCCGGACGCAGGACAGTTTCGATCTCGAAGCCGGCTGGCAGCAAGTCCGCCACGATCACCGGATTGAGACGGTTTTCCTGCGGCGTGACCGAGACGCGCACGACCAACTGGTCGCCCTGCTTGACGCTTGAAAGATCAACCTTGCCCCCCGTCATCGTATAGAAGGTCTTGTCCGTCTTCAGTTTCGAGGAAGCTGCTGGCGGGGCTTTTTCAGGGGCGCCGGTGACCAGCACGGTACGGAACATGGGTGCCTTGCCTTCCAGCTTGAACTTCACGCCGGAGGCGACCTGGGCTTCCGAGACAAGATACTGACGTCCGTCATCCTTGCCGCGGCCGAGACCTTCGACCATCAGGCGGAACGCGTTCTCACCCTTGTTGAAGTCGTTGACGGCCAGCAGCGTGAATGCCTTTTCCTGCGTGGTCATGGCATCGGCTTCCGGCACATCCTTGCCGAGACGTTCGGCGAGACGGGCCACAAGCTCTGTCATGTCGGCTTCGCTGGCGAGAGCCATGACACCGGCAAGATCGCGCAGCGGCGTCTGGTAATAGTCGCCGGTGTTCTGGTAGCCGAGTGCTTTCTCGGCTGATTCAAAGGCCGAGGTTGCGCGGGACCGGTCGCCCATGAAGGCGAGGCCGGCACCGATCTGGGCACGCGCGAGCGGGCTGTCGATGTTCGACAGTTCGCGATCATGTAGGTAGCGCAGGCGCGAGATATCCGCCTCCCCTGCTTTGGCCAGGACATAGAGCGAATAGGCCGCCGAACGGAACATCATCTGTTCCTGCGTGTCGTTGGAATAACGGCTCTCATAGACGTCCGTGTCATAGCCGTAGACGCGCCATTGATCGCCGGTCGATATCGCGCGCAGGGCGCCATAGGCCCGGTCGAGCGCCTCGTCCGGCACATTGTAACCGGCCGCTTTCGCGCGATAGACAAAGTCCGTCGCATAGGCGCCGAGCCAAGGCGTGGCATAGCCATCGCCCTCGCGCCAGAGACCGAAGGCTCCTTCAGCGCCCTGACGGTTCAGGATCGTGTTGACGGCGGTCTGCACGCGGTCACGGGCATTATCGCGCGCACCCTTGGCTCCCATCGCAACCAGCTGCTCGGAATAGAGCAGCGGCATCGCGCGGCTGACCGTCTGTTCGGTACAGCCATAGGGATAGCGGTCGAGCGAGGCATAGAGCGTCGCCGGGTCGACCGGGATGCTGGAGAAGCCGACCGTGACATCGGCCGATCCCGGTACATAGCCAGCCAGCAGTTTCGGATCGATCGAATATTGCTGGCCGGGCTGCATGAGGGCGCTGGTGGAGCGGGTCTCGGGCAGGTAGGGCGAGCGGGTCTGGATGTCATAGGTGTGCTGGACGGCATATTTGTCCGGGCCGGTCACGGCGATACGCACCTGCGAGATGCCTTCACTCTTGGCTTCGACACGCACAGGCGCGTCAGAGCGTTTGCCGGTCTGCAGCGTGCGCGTGAGGCGGCTTTCAGCCACTTCGATCGGTCCCGCGCTGGAGATGTCAGCGGTGAACTCGCCAGCCGGCAGTTCGACATTGTCGATGCTGGCGGTGAGGAAGGCCTCGTCACCGGGCGCCATGAAGCGCGGCAGGATGAGATCGGATGGCGCCGCATCGCGGACGGTCATCTTTGCGTCGCCCTGACCAAGGCCGGTCTTCGACCATGCCACAGCCATGATGCGCAGCTCGCCATTGAAGTCCGGTATGTCAAAGCGGACTTTGGCTTTGCCCGAACGCCCGACCTCGACGAGGCCGGAGAAGAGCGCGACCGATTTGGTCGGCACAACGGTCAGGCCTTCGCCGCCGAGCTGGTCACCACCGGTGCGCACTTCGGCAGGCAGGCCCATGTTCGGATCGAGCAGGCGACCATAATCGTCATACTGTTCCACGCCGAGCGCCTTCTGGCCGTAATAATAGGCGACCGGGTCCGGGCTCTTGAACTTGGTGAGCTGGAGGATGCCTTCGTCGACGGCCGCGAGGGTCAGATAGACAGGTTCACGCGGGCCACCGCCGAAATCGACTTCGACGACCTGCTCGCCGCGCGGACGGGCCACTTTCGGGGCATTCACGGTCAGCTTGAAAGTACGCGCATCCATATTGACGGGCACATGCGCCACGCCGACGGCGCGGCGCGGTTTGGCCTGCAATACGGGGTCACGCTCGGTATAGACATTGACCATGACATAGGCGCCCTCGCCCCATTCCTCGCTCACTGGCAGGGACACGCGTGTGCCGCCAGCCGTCACATTGAGGTTCTGGACCGAGAGGACGCGGTCTGTCGCGACCACGATCTGGGCCTGCCCGTCATAGGGCGGTATGATGGTGATCTCGGCTGTCTGGCCGGGCGTTGGCGAGCGTTCCGGGCCCATGACGCGGACACGGTCAGGCGCTTCGACGCCATCGTCGGAGACACGGCCACCCCAGCCGACATAGAAATCGTCGCTGGCCGCCGTGCCGACATTGACGCCTTCAGCTTCGACCACGAGTTCATGGCTGCCCCATTCAAGGCCGCTGACCTTGATCTCGGCCGTGCCGCCCGCGGTGGTCGAGACGACACCTTCGTTCACCTTGGTCACGGTGCGCGACCGGCGCCAGCGCCACTCGTCGCCATCGCGGTACCAGTCATAGTGATAATCGATCGCCAGCATTTTCCAGGCGAGGCGCTGGGCCACCGCCGCGCCATCGGAATTGACCGCCACAACCTGATAGACCGTGTCACCGCCCTCTTCGACGGAGTCATCGAAGCCGGGCTTGAGACCGATATAGAGGCTTTCCGGGCGATACGGGATGCGCACGCTGTCGGTCACCGCGCGGCCACCGGGCTCAAGCACGCTGACGACCGTGTTGATCCGCAGCGGACGGCCTGCATTGCTGCCGGCATTACCGGGCGCGACGCGCACAATGGCGGCCCCTGCCCCGTCCGTGGTCTGGTCGGGCAGCTCAATGATTCGCTCTTCGAAGGTCGCGTCAAAGCGACCGAAGGCAAAGCCATCAAATGCGGGGAACGGGTTCGGCTGGGGCTCGAGCCGGGCTTCGGCCTTCACCGTCAGGCCAGCGCCGGGCGCGCCATAGAGGAACCGGGAAGCCACGCTGATTTCGCGCGTGCCGCCAAGTTTCATTGCCGTCTTGTCGTCGGCTTTCAGGTCAACCGCGATACGCTGAGGCACGAAGTCTTCCACCGCAAAGGTTGCCGCGCCAGACGTTTCCGCCAGGCCGTCAATCTCGATGGCGGCGCGCCACTGGCCGCGCGAGGCGCCCTTGGGAAGTTCGAAACTGTCGAGCACCGCGCCAGAGTCCGGCGCATCAAAGCGCACCTTTTCCGCGACAAGCCCGTTGGGGCGATAGATCACGAGATTGCCAGCGCGCTTCTCGACCTGACGCCCTGCGCGGTCGCGCAGCAGCGCAGAAATCTGCACCGTCTCGCCGGGGCGATAGATGCCGCGCTCGGTATAGACATAGGCGTCAACAATACCCGGCGTGCGACGCCCACCGGCCACATGCTCGGACAGGTCCACAGGCGCGCGTGTCAGGTCCAGCGCCGCCAGTTCACCCTTGGCGCTATAGGCGAGGATCATTTTCGGGGCGAGATTGCCGGCGCCGTTGATCAATGGGCCGTCAAACGCAACACGGCCCTGCTCATTGGAGCGTGTCTCGGCAAGGATTTCATTGTTCATTGCCACAAGCTGGACCGTCGTATCCGGTACGGGCTTGCCGTCCTGCAGCGAGCGCAGGGTGACATCGAGGCCGTTTTCGCCCTGATAGGCCGTGATCGCCAGATCGGTCAGCATGATCCAGCGGCTGGACGAGGCGGGCGGACCCTCCTGCGGGTCGAGCTTCGCGGCATCCTCAATGCGCACGTAGTAGGCGCCCGGCTCCATCGTGCCGATCACGTCCTGCAGCGGGAAAACCGAGATCACCGGCGCATTCTGCTCGGCCGCAATCTCCATCGTACCGGACCAAAGCTCGGTCTCGACTTCGCTCGGGCTGTCTTCACCCCATGAATAGGAATAGCGGCCCTGCGCCGTGGTTTCGCCTTGTGTGATGCTCTTGAAGGCCAGCGCGCGATCATTGATGCGCGAGACCTTGATGGTCACCTTGTTCACATTGACGGTCTCGATGGGCAGGCCGTCCGCATCCTCGCGCGGCAGGATTACGCCTGCGCCCTTGAAGCCGACATAGGGCGGCCGGTCAGCGAAATCGATCGGCACGCTCTCTTCACGCTTCAGCGTGCGCCCATCAGCGGAAGGCAGCCCGGACAGGATGGTCGCCGTGCGGCTGGTGCCGAATGTCAGGCCACCAACGCAAAGCTCGCGCCCCTCGACACTGAGCGCAGGCCGGAAGGCCGGGCGGAATTCGATATAGGGCGAATAGTCGGCCTTGGGGTCGAGCGCGGCGGAGAAGACGAGACAGGCGAGCGGCTGCTCACCCGAGGTGTCGATGCGGTAGCGGAAATAGGAGAATTCCTGCTCCTGCGCGGCAAGGGCCTTCTGGCGGCGCTGTTCCCGCTGGCGCGCGGCCACCTGGTCCTTGGGAGAGCGCTGGACGACTTCGCCGGCCATGCTGGCCTCGTCGGAAGGCTTGTCCTTGCCACCACCTCCGCACGCCGCAACCAGACCGAAGAGCAACGCTGCCATGACAGCCTTGTACTTGCCTCGAGTGCCCGTTCCGAACTGCGCCATGAACCTCTCCTGCATTTTCTATTGGTATCCATACACCGCTTGGGCACGGCGCCAACAGGGCGCGATTGGGTCAATTCAAAGGAATATTGCGATATTGTCAGACAGCTGCCCCGACGGCGCAGTCTTTATCTGCCTTGCCAGCCGTCGCATTGCGCCCGATGTATGCCAGCATGTGGGCCTGGCGCATCCTTGGAATATTCGCTTTCGTGCTGGGGGCGATTGGCGTGGTGCTGCCCGTCATGCCGACGACCATTTTCTGGATCGTCGCGGCCTTTGCCTTTGTCAGGTCTGACCCGCGCTGGGCCGCGTGGATCTATGCCCGCCCCGGCATAGGCCCCCAGATACAGACATTTGTTGAGACAGGCCGGATCGGCATGCGCGGCAAGGCTGCGGCGCTGGCTGGCATGGCGCTCGCCGCCGCCGGGACGATCTTCCTCTTCTGGAAGCACCCCTGGCCCATGGCCGGCAGCCTCGGTTTCCTCGCCATTGGCGCCGCCTTCGTGATCAGCCGCAAGCCGCCGCTGGCCGCCGCGCCGCAAACACCTCAAGACATACAAACAAGAAAACAGGGAGAATAAGTCATGGATCTCGGTCTGAAGGACAAGGTCATCTTCGTCGCTGGCGCCAGCCGGGGCATCGGCCTCGGCATTGTCGAGGCCTGCCTCGCGGAGGGCGCCAAGGTCGCCATCGCTGCACGCGGTGCTGAAGCGCTTGAGGAACAACGCGCCCGGCTCGCCAGGCAATATGGCGAAGACAAACTCTGGTCGCGCGCCGGTGACCTGCGCGACTCCAAAACCATCGATTCCATGATAGACGCCATCGAGACCGAGTTCGGTCCGCTCTGGGGCGCCGTGGCCAATGTCGGGCTTCACCCCTGCCCGCCCGGATTTGAAGTCGACGACGAGACCTGGGATGGCGGCATCAGCCAGAACCTGGATTCAGCCTTCAAGCTGGCGCGCTCGGCCCTGCGCCGCATGACGCCGCGCGAGGAAGGCTCGGTCCTGATGATCACATCGATCGCCGGCCTCGGCGCGCTCGGTACGCCTGTCACCTATGGCACGTCGAAAGCCGCGATGAACCACCTCGCCAAGGAACTTGCCCGTGTGGCGGGGCCATCAGGCGTGCGCGTCAACGCGATTGCGCCGGGCAATATCATCTTTCCGGGCGGTGACTGGGAAACCCGCTCCGAAGGCGAGCGCGGGGAGGCCTGGAAGAAATGGATCCGCCGCGAAGTGCCGCTGCGCCGGTTCGGCAAGCCGGAGGAAATCGGCTCGGCCGCTGCCTACCTGCTCAGCCCACTTGCGAGCTTTGTCACCGGCGCCGTCTTGCCGGTCGACGGCGGACAAACGAAATAACATCTGTCTACGCACGTCTTGCGCATTACCCAAGTGTAACAGTTTCACCTGCAACCATTACAGGTTCCGGGCATTGATCAGGCACAGGGATATTCCTGAAGCGGCGCAGACCTCTCGCGTGGCCTGCCGACGCACCAGAACACTAGAAGCAAGGAGACATATCTATGACTCAACGCGCTCAAGGACGAAAACTCGCTATCCTCGCCACAGATGGATTTGAACAGATCGAGCTGACCTCACCGAAGGAAGCCATCGAAAATGCCGGCGGCGAGACAACAATTGTTTCGCTTAAGCACGGTACAATCCAGGCGAACAAGCACCGCGAGCACGGCGACACATTCAAGGTCGACATGATACTCGATGATGCAAAGGCCGAAGACTTCGATGCCCTGCTCATTCCCGGCGGCCTGTTCAGCCCGGACGCTTTGCGCACCAATCAGAAAGCCAAGGATTTCACCTCGGCCTTCTTCAAGCAGATGAAGCCAGTCTTCGCGATCTGCCACGGTCCGCAGCTGCTGATCTCCGCCAACCTCGTGAATGGCCGTGAGATGACCGGCTACAAGGCCATCCAGCAGGACCTCAAGAACGCAGGTGCCCGCGTGCTCGACCAGTCAGTCGTCGTCGATTCCGGCCTCGTGACATCACGCTCGCCGGATGACCTGGGCGACTTCAACGCCAAGATCGTCGAGGAAATCTGCGAAGGCAAACATGCCGAACAGCGCCAGTCCGTCACCGCATAAGACGAACGGCGTCACTCCAGAGGGAGTGAAACGTGCAGAACCGCCAAGCGCGCTCCTTCGGGAGCGCGCTTTTCTTTTGCGGCCCGCTGCGGCATAGGCCAGCGATGACCGCCTCCCCCTCCTCTTATGATGCCATTGTTCTCGGCGCTGGTGCAGCGGGCCTCTTCTATGCCGGACGCATGGGACAGGCAGGACTTAAACCGATCGTGCTCGACCATGCGTCAAAGCCTGCGGAAAAGGTACGCATCTCCGGCGGCGGCCGTTGCAACTTTACAAATATCCATACAGCTGCAGACAGGTTCATTTCCCAAAACCCGCACTTCGCAAAGTCAGCCCTCGCCCGTTACACGCCGACCGACTTTATCGATCTCCTCGCGCGCCACGGCATCACCTGGCATGAGAAGACACTCGGCCAGCTCTTCTGCGACCAGAAATCCGGTGCCATCATAAAGATGCTGCTGGACGAGATGGAAGCATCCGGCGGCGATTTGCGCCTCAGCACAGAGATAAAGTCGGTCACCCACGCTGATGGCCTGTTCACGGTGGACACGTCGGGCGGCCTGTTGACCGTGCCCAAGCTCGTGGTCGCCACGGGCGGGCTTTCCATTCCGAAGATGGGGGCAACCGGCCTTGCCTATGATATTGCCCGCCAGTTCGGACATGACATCATTCCCACCCGCCCCGCGCTTGTGCCCTTCGTCTTTACCGGCGCAGACCAGGAAGACTTTGCGTCGATTTCGGGTGTGGCCTGCGATGTCCGCGCGCAGGCGGGTACTGCCAGTTTTGACGAGGCCATGTTGTTCACCCATCGCGGCCTGTCGGGGCCGGCCATCCTTCAGGTCTCCTCCTACTGGTCGCCGGGCGAGCCGGTGACGCTCTCCCTCCTGCCAAGCACTGACATTGCCGAAGCCCTGAAAACCGCCAAGCGCGAGCGGCCGATGCAGACGCTTGGCTCTGCCCTTGAGGCGCTTTTTCCCAAGCGGCTGGCGGGAATGGTCCACGAACGGTCCGGGAATACCCACGCTTTACGCTTGGCTGACACATCCCACGCCACTTTGGAGGCCCTTGCAGCCACACTGAAGGAATGGATTGTCCGGCCCGCCGGGACCGAAGGCTGGCGCACGGCTGAGGTAACGGCCGGTGGGATAGACACATCCGGCCTGTCCTCCCGAACCATGGAAAGCCGCCATGTTGCAGGACTCTATTTCATCGGCGAATGCGTCGACGTGACGGGCTGGCTCGGCGGCTATAATTTCCAATGGGCCTGGGCCAGCGCCGCAGCGGCTGCAGAGGGCGCAGCGGCGGCTTAAGCGCAGTGCAACGCGCCGCTTGACGCACGCCCGCGCTGGTTCCATTCGATGCGCCCATGAGTGAAACGGACAAGACCGCCAGCCAGCCAGCCCGCAGGACCCTGCTCCTCGGTGGCGGCCTGCTTGTGGGTGTCGTCATCCTCTTCGCCCTCGGCAAACTTGGCATCATGCCAAGCGAAAAGGCACTCAATGCCTGGATGGAAACCGTCGCCGGCAGCCCCTGGGGCCTGCCCGCCATCATTCTGGTTTTCTGTGTCGCGGCCTTTCTGGGCGTACCGCAATTCGCCCTGATTGCAGCAGCTGTGGCCGTGTTCGGTCCATGGCTGGGCTTTGCCTATGCGTGGATTGCCAACATGTTTGCCGGCTCATTGGCCTTCTGGCTCGGTCGTCTGGCGGGCGAGCAAATGTTCCGTCGCTACGCGGGTGCGACCGCCAACCGCCTGTCGTCTTTTGTCGGGCGCAATGCCTTTGCCACCAGCGCGCTGATCCGCAATGTCCCGACCGGGCCCGCTGTCATGGTGAATATGGCATTCGGCGTCAGTTCGGCAAAGTACACCAACTTTGCGCTGGGCATGGCGCTGGGTATCCTACCTAAAATCGCGCTGATCGCCTTTGCCGGGCAGAGCCTCTTTGCCGCCATGAAAGGCAATCCCGGCCTTGCTGTACTGGCCGCCATCATCGCCGCCGCGATCTATGCCGCCATCGCGCTTTATGCCCGGACGCGCATGGGTCCAAAGGGGCAATCTGTCCCTTTGATCCGCGACAACCCAGTTGACACGGGGCCGAAACAAGATGATTAAACCACCTATGTGCAAGATTTTGCCCCTTTGCCTCCTGCTTACCGGCCCCTGGCCGGAGCCGACCGCCTAGGTAACAGGCAGTTGCGCGGCCAGGGGAATGCTTCCAGCCCCCCTTTTTCTCATTAAGCAGAGCCCGCAAACATCATGACTGCCAATCCACATATCCGCATATTCGACACCACTTTGCGTGACGGCGAGCAATCGCCCGGCGCCTCCATGACCCATACAGAAAAGCTCGAACTCGCGAGCCTGATGGAAGACATGGGCGTCGACGTCATCGAAGCCGGTTTCCCCGCCGCTTCCGACGGCGACTTCGCCGCCGTCAGCGCCATCGCCGCCCAGTCCAAGAGCGCCATCATCTGCGGCCTCGCCCGCTCCACGCCCAGCGACATCGAGCGGTGCGCCGAAGCGGTGAAACATGCAGCCCGCCCGCGCATCCACACATTCATCTCGACCAGCCCCGTGCATATGAAGCACAAGCTGAAAATGGGCCCGAATGCCGTACTCGAAGCTGTCGGCCGCTCCGTAGCTCAGGCGCGCAACCACACAGATGACGTCGAGTGGAGCGCTGAAGACGCGACGCGCACCGATTTCGACTTCCTCTGCAAGTGCATTGACGTCGCCATCGCGTCCGGCGCCACAACGATCAACGTGCCTGACACGGTCGGCTATTCGCACCCCGATGAATATGGCGCCCTCTTCCGCCGCCTGATCGAGAACGTGCCGAATTCCGACAAGGCCATCTGGTCGGCTCATTGCCACAATGACCTCGGCCTCGCCGTCGCCAACTCGATCTCGGCTGTCGCCAATGGTGCCCGCCAGATCGAATGCGCAATCAACGGCCTCGGCGAACGTGCCGGCAATGCCGCGCTGGAAGAAGTCGTCATGGCGATGAAGGTACGTGAAGATACGCTGCCCTTCTCGACCGGCATCAATCCGATCTATCTGTCGCGTGCCTCCGCCATGGTCAGCCGCATCACCGGCTTCCCGGTGCAGTACAACAAGGCCATCGTCGGCAAGAACGCCTTCGCGCACGAAAGCGGCATCCACCAGGATGGCATGCTGAAAAATGCCGAGACCTACGAGATCATGAAGCCGGAAGATGTCGGCGTCGCGAAAACCTCACTGGTCATGGGCAAGCACTCCGGCCGCCATGCCTTCCGGGACAAGCTGGAAAGCATGGGCTATTTCCTCGAAGGCGACGCCCTGAACGATGCTTTCAAGCGCTTCAAGACACTTGCCGACAAGAAGAAGCACGTCTTCGATGACGACATTGCCGTGCTCGTTGACGACCAGCTGGCCGCCGAAGGCGAACGCATCGTGTTCAAGCGCCTGCGCGTCGTCTGCGGCACTGATGGCCCGCAAACAGCCGAGATCGACCTGACAGTTGAAGGCGAAGAGAAATACGCCATCGCGCGTGGCAACGGGCCCGTAGACGCCGTGTTCAACGCGATCCGCCAGATCGTGCCGCATGATAGCGTGCTGGATCTCTATCAGGTCCATGCTGTGACCGGCGGCACCGATGCGCAGGCCACGGTTTCGGTCCGCCTGAACGGTGAAGGCATCATGGCAACAGGCCGCTCGTCTGACCCCGACACGCTGGTGGCCAGCGCCAAGGCCTATCTCCATGCGGTCAACAAGCTCGAAGCCCGCAAGGCCAAGCGCAAGGCCGCTTAGGGAACCATCCCATACCTGACGCGATTCATGTGTGCAGACACATCGGATCGCGTTAGGAAGCGGGCATGGCCAAGGTAAATAACCTGGAATCGCTCCTCGCGAGCCTGAGCGAGCAAACAGCTGGCGAAGACGTCAGCGTGCGTGATATGCTGAACGCAGTCGGCCGGCGCTCCTATGGGCCGATCCTGCTGTTGTTGGGTTTCATTGCGATCTCACCTTTGACGATCATTCCAGGCACAAGCTGGCTGGTTGCCCTCGTAATCCTGCTGATTGCCGGACAGATCGTCCTGGGCCGTGCATTTCCGTGGGTGCCCAAGCGCATTCTCGACTTCTCGTTCCCACGATCGGCGCTTGTTACGGGCGTGGAGAATGCAAGCCAATACGCCCGCCCCGTGGACAAGGTGCTGAAACCGCGCCTCGCTTTCCTGTCGCGCCCGCCCTTCATCAGCCTTTCGGCCCTCGTCTGCATCGCGGCCGCGCTGGTGATGTTCCCGCTGGGTCTGGTGCCGTTCGGCCCCGTTTTGCCCAGCCTCACCGTGCTCCTCTTCGGATTGGGCCTCACGGCACGGGACGGCTTTTTACTGATCGCGGCCGCCGCAGGTCAGGCCGGAGCAATCTATCTTCTGATGCGCGTGTGGTCTGCGATGCCCTTCGGTTGATCAAACTAGATTCCCGTATCAGGACACTCGGCTTGCACCGCTTTGCCGCACACTGTTACATGACACAGCGCAGAATGCGCCGGGATCGGGATAATGGCCACTTTCAGCCTCTTGGAAAAGCGAACCGCGTCGCGACACGTGCGCTACCGGTCGGCCCGGCGCCTGCCTTTTATGCCCTATGGTTTCGTCCCAGCCTTTGGCCTGCTTGTGCTCCTGTGGATCGGCATGGGCCCCTTTGCAAAATACGTCATTGAACAGTCGGTCATTCGCTCGACCGAGCAGGTAATTGAAACGAATGATGCGGGATGGGCGCAGGCCGTCGTCTCGGGACAGCAGGTCTGGCTGGAAGGCCAGCCCGCAACCCCAATGGAAGGCGAACAACTCGTTTCACTGGTGCGTGCGGCACGCATGCCTGCCCTGTTTGGCGAGGAGCGCCCGGTGACCCGCGTGCGCGCACGCTATGGAGCGCCCATTACGTCGACAAACCCGACCCGTAAGCCGGAATGGACCTTCAGGGTCTCGGACGGCATCCTGAAACTCGAAGGCAACGTGCCGGATGAAGTGACCCGCAGCTCACTCGCTGCCGCCGCTGAAGGCCTTGTCGATGGACAGCACATTGCACGCGTTGATGATTTGCTGACAGTCACGCACGTTGCCGATAATCCGGCCTATACCGAAGTCGCCCTGAAAGGCATCTCCGCCGTTGGCCAGTGCGACCAAGGCGTTGCGACCTTCCTCAATGAAGAGTTTTCGCTCCGCTGCGAGTTGCCGAATGACGGCGTGCGCCGCATTCAACAGCTCATCGCCCAGCCGCTGCCGATCGGGCGTCTTGGCAATGTCGACATCCTGCCGAATGAGGCCGTCGCTACGTGCGACAGTTCGCTGGCGGACCTGCTGGGCACCACGCATATCGAATTTGCGCTCGCCAGCGCGGAAATCGACCCGTCGAGTGATGACCTGCTACAGTCGGTGGCAGATGCCGCAGCGAACTGCCCGGGAACCCTGCGAATTGAAGGCCATACCGACAGCATGGGCAGCGCGAATGCCAACGAGCTGCTCGGTGACGCCCGCGCTGAAGCCGTACGCGAGGCGCTGATCGAGCGGGGCATTCCTGCTGACCGCCTGATCGCCGAAGGCTTCGGGGCCCGCCGCCCGATTGACGACAACACGACGGCCGAAGGCCGCGCCCATAACCGCCGGATCGAAATTCGCGTCGTCCGTGCATCTGATTGACCCAAGCCGCCCGATCGGGCCTTCTGGAATCCCGAGTTCAAAACCATGTTCTTTCTTCTTGCCCAGATTTTCCCGCTCCTGCTCCTGGCCGCCGTGCTGGGCGCCGTGCTTGCCTATTGGTGGCTGAAGAACCGGCAGATGGACGTCACCGAGTCCTATGAGCTGATTACCGAGCGCCTCGCTGCGATCGAGGCTCGCCCGGAACCTGCGGCCCGCGAAGACTATGAAGCCGGCATGGCCCTGATCTCGTCGGCGGTCCGCTCGCTGCGCATGCCGGACATGGACCCGGTCAATCAGCGGCTTGCCGCGCTGGAAGCCTCTGTCGCTGGTTTTACCGTCCCGGAAACGGACCTGGCGCCGCTGCATGGCAAGTTTGACGGCGTGGATGCGAACCTGTCCGGCATCGCCTCGCGCCTTACTGACATTGAGGGCCGCATGACGGCGCAAGACCCGCGCCTTAACGCTCTGGACGAGCGCCTGTCGGAGCTGGGGACACGCGTTGCCGATGTCGATCCGCGTTTCACGAAACTGGATGACCGTCTGACTGCGCTGGATGCCGCTGTTACTTCTATTGCCCGCGCCGTCAGCGAGCTGCGCAATACCGACCTGCAGCCAGTTGAAGCCCGCTTCGGCAAGATCGAGGAAACGCTGTCGGCGTTCAAGATTCCGGAAGTCGATCTCGGCCCGCTGCATAGCGGACTGGCGCGCCTCGACCTGACAATTGCCGGTCTTGACCGCCCTGCGACCGACCTTGGCCCGGTCCAGACCCGTCTCTCGGAGTTTGAAAGCCGCCTGACTCAACTCGGCGAACGGCTCGAAGCGGCACAAAAACGCGACATGGACAAACTGTCTGCGGATATAACGGCGGTCGCGTCCGGGGTGTCGGGCATCGAGATGCCGGACATGGGCGCCGTCTACCAGCGACTTGTCAGCGTCGAACATGCAATTGCGACCTTCACCATTCCCGAGCCAAACCTGGCGCCGATGTATGAGCGCCTCGCCGCGCTGGAGGAAACCGCGTCGGCCATCCGAACCGGAATGCCGGGAACGCCGGACCTTGCACCCGTTGAACGCCGTATCGCCAGCCTGCAGGAAGCCTTCCTCACGCAGACGCCAACAGACTTTACGCCTGTGCTGGACGCCGTTCAGGCCATTGAGGGAAATCTCGACCTTGAGGCGATGGAGAACCGGCTTAACGCCATCGAGTATGGCCTCGCAGCCATCCACCATACGCTCCGGGCGCGGCCTGAACAGACCACTCCAAAAACAGAGCGCGCATCAAGGACGCGGACAGCGCCTGCTGCAGTCTCGCCCTCACCTGCCGTTTCCGCCACGCCCGTCGCGCCCCCTCCCCCACCGCCACGCGAACTCGACCCCATCAACGAGGCACGGCGTGAGGATGACGAGGCCAACCTGCTTGTCGAGGCAGCCTTCGGTGATGCCGATGACCTTGAACGCATCAACGGTGTTGGCCCGATGCTGTGCGAATTGCTGCATGAAGTGGGCGTGTTCTATTTCTGGCAGGTGGCCGAATGGAGCCCGCAGGATATCCAGTGGGTCGATGGAAAGCTGGAGCACTTCAAGGGCCGCATTACGCGCGACAAATGGGTGGAACAAGCCCGCGACCTGGCCATGCTGCCGGATTCGGCCCGCCGCCCTGGGTCATAGGTCGTTGCGCGGGTCCTTGCCGGTCATCAGTCCCGCATCCGAAAATTGCGCCTCGGCGCGTACGCGCGGCAGGGCATCAGGATGTTCCTTCTGCAGCCAGTCGATCATTTCCTCACGGATGTAACAGCGCAGGTCCCAGGCCTGCGGTGAATTGCGGGCGCTGGCGAGCGCCCGGATCGTCAGCGTGGCATTGTCCTTGGTCTCAGACACTTGCAGGTTCACGACATCGCCATCCCAGAGCGGCGTGGCCTTACAGATTTCTGTCAGCTTCTCGCGCATCTCTTTTACGGGTGCGCGATAGTCGACATACCAGAAGACGCTGCCAATGATGGAAGCCGACTGCCGCGTCCAGTTCTGGAACGGCTTCTCGATAAAATAGGACACGGGCACGACGAGGCGGCGCCAATCCCATATCTTCACGACGACATAGAAAAGTCCGATCTCCTCAATCCAGCCCCATTCGCCTTCCACGACAACAGCATCCTTGATCCGGATCGGCTGTGTAAACGCGATCTGAAGGCCTGCGATCAGATTGCCAAGCACCGGGCGGGCCGCCAGACCGATTGCGAGACCCGCAATCCCTGCGGACGCAAACAGGCTGACACCGAATTGCCTGACGCCCGGGATAACGGTTAGTGCCGCAGCGACCGAGACGATCGCCCCGATCACCACCCAGACGCGCCGCGTGACATCCAGCCGCGTCGCCAACTTGCGTGCGGTCAGATCATCGGGCTGGTCCATTTTCAACGTGGAAAGGCGGCGCTTGATAAGTGCGTCGATCGTGGTCGTAAGCGCCCACCCGATTGCGCCAACAATCAGCACGTTTGCCAGAACATTGAGCGCCTCGCCGAGTGCCAACGGCATTTCGCGATTGTCTGGCAGGAAGTGGGGGCCCAGGCGACAAGCGACGGCAAGCAACGCGAAGGCGACCGGGGGCCGGAAGCGCTTTATCCAGCGTGTCCTGTGCTTGAATTGCTCTTTCGGTGCGATCAGATCGGTCCTTTCAGTCCTACAGACTACGGTCACGCTCTCAACTGGGTTCCAACAGGTCAACAGCGCCACGCCGATTGGGTCGTTCTGGGGGAATTTAAGGGCGCTCGCGCCCAAGCCTTGGGCAGCCTATGGCCACCGCCCGCTTGACAGACGGCCAAGTTCCGGCGACGCCATCCGCCGTGAATAGCGCCGTTTCCCTCCCCCCCGTTCGGGGCAAATTGATCGCGCAGGCGAGCCTTGCCCCCTATACTTGGTTCCGTGTGGGCGGACCGGCAGACTGGCTGTTCCTACCGGCCGACGCCGATGACCTTGCGGAATTTCTGACGCAGCTCGACCCCGCCATCCCCGTCACCGTTCTGGGTGTTGGGTCCAACGTGATCGTGCGCGATGGCGGCATTGAAGGCGTGGTCGTGCGCCTGATGGGGAAGGTCTGGGGCAAGGTCGAAGCTGAGGATGGCATTTCTCTCTCTGCAGGCGCTGGCGCACTCGATCTGTCTGTCGCGAAAGCCGCCGCAGAAAACGGCATCAAGGGACTGGAATTCCTGTCAGGCATTCCGGGGTCCCTTGGCGGCGCTACCCGGACGAATGCCGGTTGCTATGGCAAGGAATTGCGCGATGTGCTCGTGAGCCTTCACGGCGTCAGGCGTGATGGCAGCCGCGTTGCCTATCGCGGCCCGGCCCGGCCTGGCACCCGGCCTGAAGCCCATTTTTCCTATCGTCACACTGACTTGCCGGATGACCTGATCGTCACCCGCCTACTGCTCGAAGGCAATGACACAGGCGCTCCGGCCGACATTCTGGCCGATATCGAAGCCCTGCAGAAACGTCGGGCCGAGACCCAGCCCATCCGCGAAAAGACATCTGGCTCTACCTTCGCCAATCCTGATCCACCCGGCACGCCGAACCAGCGCTCGGCCTGGAAACTGATTGACGCAGCCGGATGTCGCGGCTTGCGGGTCGGTGGCGCGCAAGTGTCTGAGCTTCACTGCAACTTCCTGATCAATACGGGTGAGGCGACTGCCGCCGATCTCGAAACATTGGGCGAGACCGTTCGCGCCCGCGTCATGGATCACAGCGGCGTCCAGCTGCGCTGGGAAGTACGCCGCATCGGGCGGCCTGCCTAGAACGTGCCCTTGAGCTTGAAGGAGACGATCGGTCCGAAATCGCGTGAGCGCGCTTCGCGGGTCACGAGCGTGCCGAGCCGGTTGGGCGCGTAGGTCTCCCGCCAACGCCAGTCATGCTGGTTGAGGATGTTGCCAAGCGTCAACGTACCGGTCATGCCGAGCAGGTCCTTGTTCTCGACATAGACATAGGAAAATGCGGGCTGGTTGCCCTGATGGGTCACTTCGTCGAGCCTGTAGACCTCGTTTTCATTATAGGATTCCAGGAACAGTCCCACGGCCCAGTCCGTCTTGGGAATATCGCGCCTGAGTTCAGTATTGAGATAATACACGTTGTCGCCATTGATCGGCCGGTCTGCACCGGTCAGGGGATCAGTGACACGGGAATCGCGCCATTCGCCATGAAATGTCAGTTGTGTTCCAGTCAGGCCTAGCTTCGCAAATTTCACTGTCGCGTCCATATCGGCGCCGATCCGCCACGCAGAATCGAGATTGCCTGGCCCGTCGCCTGCACCGATCGGCACCCGATCGACAATATCTTCGATGTCTGAACCGAAGATGGTCAGCGTCGCAGCGCCCCAGTCGCGGAAATCCTTCTCGGCCGAGACGCTGAGCTTCCACACCTGTTCAGGAACGATCTCGGAATTTCCCTGACTGCCATTTCCCTGATTGAGGTTCACAGACGAAACGAAGTCGAAGAAATCGAGTTGGCCCACTTCACGGTCAAGTCGTGTGACAAGCTTCAGGGACGGATCGACTTGCCAGGACACGCTCGCAAAACCCTTCGGCCGTGTGAAAGTCCGCACATTCTCTGCATCGCCCGTCTGGGATAGTTCAGACATTTCAGCGCCGAGGGAAACCTGAAGACTGACACTTTTTGACAGGGCACGGCCATGCGTGACCGTCAGCTCACCACGCTGCTCTTCGACGCGAGAGTTCGCATTGGGCAGGAATATCTCGGTCAGCGGCGCCCCGTCTTCCGATGCGAACAATTGGGATTGGGCCTCAAGGAAGTTGAAGGCGCCCTCCAGCGAGACCTGCCAGTCACGGCCGGGCGCGGGTACCCAGGCATATTCTCCCCGCAGGATATATTCGCCTTCATAGACTGTCTGGTTGAAGAGGGAATCGAACGCGTCGCTCCCGTCAAGATTGCCTCCACGCACCCGATCTGTCGTCGGGCTTTCCTCACGGCGGGCCAGCGTTATCGCCTTCAGGCGCCCCGGCCCCAGATCGAAGGCATAGTCTGCGCCCAGCTCCACTGTCTTTTCATCTTCAGACCCCTGGAAGAGGCGTCGCCCTTCAGGGCCGCCGACGGGAAACAGCTTCGAGACCTCCTTGTCATCCGGTTCATAGATGCCGACCTTGGCGCTCAGGTTCGCAATATTGCCCCCCACCGGCTTCCAGGAGAGCGATCCGGCAAGTGAGGCATATTCGGCCGCATGGGTATAATCTTCCTTGCGGGTTTCGATCAGCATGCCCGTTGCGTCGGTTATGCGTTCAGGTCCTGCGTCAGCACCGCGCTCGGGGGCGCTCTCGGCCTCCATTGTCCAGCTGAGCGCACCCTTCCCGCCTGAAAGGCTTAGCGCCATGTCATTATAAGTCGGCGGCAGGTTTTCACGGGAACGGGTTTTCCAGTGCCAGGTGCCGGAAATGCCGGCTGTGTCACGCGTAATCACGTTGACGACCTGGCCTGACAGACCCGGAATACCCAGAGCCGTTCCATCAAGCAGTTCAACACGCGCGACATTGGCAATCGCGATGCGTCCGAGCGCGGATTCAGCCCCGTTCGATTTGCCAGAAACGCGCTGTCCGTTGATGAGAACATTCCCGGTTGCCTGACCAAAGCCACGAGACCCGTCATCATCATCGTCAATCGAGAAGCCCGGAATACGCTCGACCATTTCGAGGGCGGTGCGCGGCGCGAACTGGGCGAAATTTTCTGGTGTGTAGACCGTTGGCGTCTCACCCGTGTTCGCTTCAATCGCCTCGGCGGCGATTGCATGGGGCGCGGCCAGCGCAAGGAAGACGCTTGCGCAAATCGGAACCGGGTGTTTCATGTGAGCGTGTTTCCTGGCATAATTTGTCTTGGGACGCATGCGGCGCTAGGCATCAGATCGTATCGTAATTCGATAACATATGACTACATATGTAGTCATATGTTGGCAATCCCCTCTTGGTGACTTTTTCGTAACTTGGGCCAGAGCATGATCCGGTTTCGCCTGACTCATGCCGCTTTCGTGCGGCATAGGCGGTGGCAAGCGGCAGAAACCCCGCACTCAACTTGCAAGAAGGACAGGCCATGAAGCGCGTAGCAGTCATTTACGGGGGCTGGTCTTCCGAACGCGAAGTCTCGCTATCATCGGGCAAACAGATGGCAGAGGCAGCGCGCGGTGCAGGATATGATGTCGTCGAGATTGATGCCGGGCGCGATCTGGCTGCACAGCTTAGCGAAGCGAAACCCGATGTCGTACTGAACGGCCTGCATGGCCCCTGGGGTGAGGATGGCTGTGTGCAGGGCCTGCTCGAAGTGATGGACCTGCCCTATTCCCATTCCGGCGTTCTGGCCTCGGCCCTCGCCATGGACAAGCTGAAATCCAAGGCCGTCTATCGCGATGCTGGCCTGCCCATCGCCGCTGACAAGCGCGTTACGCGCGCGGAAGCTGCCGCAAGCCACCCCCTGAAGCCCCCCTATGTCGTCAAACCGGTCGCGGAAGGATCCAGCTTTGGCGTGCTGATCGTACGCGAAGGGGCCAATACACCGCCGCAGGAATTGCTGGGGCCCAGCTGGCATTATGGCGACAATCTCATGGCCGAAGAATTCATCCCCGGGCGGGAACTGACGGTCGGCGTTCTCGGCGACCGGGCCCTCGCTGTCACTGAGATCACGACCTTAAGGGACTATTACGATTTTGATGCGAAATATCAGGCTGGAGGATCGCAGCATGTGATCCCGGCAAACCTGCCTGCTCACGTGACCGAAGCCGCGATGGACGCAGCTCTCAGGGCACATCAGGCGCTCGGCTGCCGGGGTGCGACGCGGTCCGATTTTCGCTATGACGACAAGAGAGACCGCCTCGTGATCCTGGAAACAAATACACAGCCCGGCATGACGCCCACCTCGCTTGTCCCCGAACAGGCTGCTTTCGTTGGCATGTCCTTCGAAGCGCTTGTCGCATGGATGATCGAGGATGCTTCATGCCAAAGGTAAGCCGTAACCAGTCTGTCCCTTCCCGTTCGCGCCGCCGCCCCGCCACCATCGTCGATGAGTCGACGGGCGAGGAAATCCGCGTCTCGTCCATCCTGTTCGGGCTGGTCATGCTGATCGCCATCATTGTGGCAACGGCCGCCTGGATGGGTGGATCGCTGTCACAGATCGAAACGCGCTTTGGCGGCTTCATGGATGATACAGCCCGCATGGCGGGCGTGTCGGTCAATGATGTCTCCGTCCTCGGCCTCGAGCAGAACCCTGCACTGGCCGACGATGTGCGCGCCGCCGCCATGATCGAGCCTGGCGAAAACATGTTCCGTGCCGACCCGAAACTGATCCGGCACCGCGTCGAAGCCACCCGCAAGGTGCTGAACGTGCGCGTCCATCGCCTGTGGCCGGGCCAGATCGTGATCATCGCAGATGCGGCAGAGCCGGTTGCCCTCTGGCACGACGGCAAGGAATGGACTGTTGTCGACGGCCTCGGTCGCATCCTTCCGGACGCCAATGCCGATGACCACAAGACCCTCGTGCGTCTGGCTGGCCGCGGCGCGCCGCTTGCCGCGCCTGCCCTCGTCAAAGCCCTGAAGGAGGCGCCCGATGTCGCCGCCCGGCTCGCCATCGCCACGCGCGTTGCTGATCGCCGCTGGGATGTTCGCCTTGTAAATGGCGCCACGGTTCGCCTGCCCGAAGACACCGGCATGGAAAGCGCCCTCGCCCGTCTGACCAAATTGCAGACGCGCACTGCCCTGTTGCAGCGCCCGGTCACCATGATCGACCTGCGCAACAAGGGCCGCGTCTACCTGTCACCCGCGCTTGAAGGCGGCGCAATCAAAGTTGCAGAGGCGGCCCGTTCCTGATGGCAAATGTACAGTCCAGACGCATCGCCATGAATGGCTCCCGCAGCGGCACAGTGGCTGCGCTGGACATTGGCTGCTCCAAGATCACCTGCCTCATCGGCCGGAATGATGGCAGCGGCCCACGCCGTTTCCAGATTCTCGGCGGCGGGCGCCAGCAATCGCGCGGCTTCAATGGTGGCGCGATTACCGACATGGAAGGCCTCGAGCGCTCCATCCGCCTCGCTGTGGAAGATGCAGAGCGTGAAGCCGGCGAGCAGATCAGCGAAGTCATCCTCGGCATAACCGGCCCAAAGCTCGCCTGCACGCTGGTGACAGCCGCAATTGAGATTGGCGGACGTTCCATCACGCACAAGGAAATCAAGCGCCTGCAGGCGCTCGCCCTTTCCAAAGCGCCCTCCAAAGGCGTCGATGTTCTGGCCGCATGGCCTGTCGCCTACCGTGTCGACCAGCAGGAAGGCGTGCGCCAGCCTGCGGGCATGTACGCCGAACAGCTGGGCATCCTGCTCTCCGTCGTTACGGCGCCGCGCCCCATCATCAAGAACCTCGTCGAATGTGTCGGTCGCGCCCATCTGGGCGTCTCGGCCCTTGTCCCCTCTTCCATCGCGAGCGGCGCCGGCACGCTGATTGATGACGAGATCGAGAACGGCGCCATCTGTATCGACATGGGCGCTGGAGTGACCGCTGTCTCGGTCTATCTCAACGGCTCGCCTGCCTGGCTTGGCCTTGTGCCCACAGGTGGCACACATGTCACCAGCGACATCGCGCAGGGTATCGGTACGACATTCGCAGCCGCCGAGCGGCTCAAGTCCGTCTACGGCACAGCCAATCTGGAAGGCCCGGGCCTTGCCGAACGCATCGAAGCCCCGCGCCTTGGTGATGATGGCCGCCTGCAGGGTATGCGCATGGAAAAAGGCGCGATTGCCGAAATCATTGCCCCACGCATCGAAGAGACTTTCGAGCTTGTGCAAAAAACGCTGGATGCCAGTGGTGTGCGCTCGGTCCTCCCCCGCCGCATCGTTCTGACCGGTGGCGCGAGCCAGTTGTCGGGCGTGCGCGATGTGGCTTCCCGTATCCTCAACGCGCCTGTTCGGCTCGGCCGCCCGACAATTGCCGAATTTCTTGGCGAAACACTGGGAACGCCTGCTTTTTCCACAGCCTCGGGTCTGCTACTGTATTCGGAGTTGGGATTCGTGGACGCAGCCGGGGCAGGCGTCGCAGTGAAGGATTATGGGACCGAGACAGGCAGCGGAGCAGTGAACAAGGCGTTCCATTGGCTCAGAGAAAATTTCTGACACCTTTTGTCTTCACTTAACTGTCTTTTAGCCGTGAGGGGCCAAGGTGGCCTCAACCCGGTTCCGGAATGTTGATTGAGGTACGCGAATGACACATGAACTCACGCCCAGGATTCTCGTCTTCGGTGTTGGCGGCGCAGGCGGAAACGCTGTCGACAACATGATCGAGGCCAACCTGCAAGGCGTCGAATTCATCGTCGCCAACACTGACTCTCAGGCGCTTAACCGCTCCAAGACAGAGCAGCGCATCCAGCTCGGCCCGGAAACGACGTCCGGCCTTGGCGCCGGCGCGCGGCCTGAAATCGGCGCGAAAGCAGCCGAAGAGTCGATCGCCGAGATCAAGGAATACCTGACCAACGCCCACATGGTGTTCATCGCTGCCGGCATGGGCGGCGGCACGGGAACCGGCGCCGCGCCTGTCATCGCACGTACGGCGCAGGAAATGGGCATCCTGACAGTCGCAGTTGTTACCAAGCCATTCGGCTTTGAAGGCGCCCGCCGCATGGCGCTCGCCGATCAGGGCCTGATCGACATCCGCAAGCATGTCGACACGATGATCGTCGTTCCGAACCAGAACCTCTTCCGCATCGCCAATGACCGCACCACCTTTGCCGAAGCCTTCCGCATGGCCGACGACGTGCTCTATTCCGGCGTTCGCGGCATCACTGACCTGATGGTCATGCCGGGTCTTATCAACCTCGACTTTGCCGATGTCGGCTCGATCATGCGCGGCATGGGCACAGCCATGATGGGCATGGGCGAAGCTGAAGGCGAAGGCCGCGCCCTTGAGGCCGCCCGTTCCGCCATCGATAACCCGCTGCTGGATGAAGTCAGCCTCAAAGGTGCCAAGGGTGTTCTGATCAACATCACTGGCGGCTATGACATGACGCTATTCGAACTGGACGAAGCGGCCAACGAGATACGTCGCGAGATCGACCCAAACGCCAACATCATTCTCGGCTCGGCCTTTGACCCAGAGCTTGAGGGCAAGATCCGCGTGTCAGTGGTTGCGGCCGGTATTGAATCCGGCGAGGAAATCAAAGCCGAACCGCAGCCCGTTCGCGAAACGGTTCGCCAGCCCATCGCTGCGCCGATAGCGGAAGAAGTCGAAACAAAATCCGAAGCCGCCGAGGCCGATGAGCGCCCCTTGGTCATCACCGGCCATACGTCGCCGATGCGTTCCGAAGAAAGCGACCCACGGTCCGATTTCAAGGGCCAACCCCTGCCAGCGGACCATTATGAAGGCGCAGAAGGCGAAGATGAAGTGACCGCAGACGCTGTCTTCGGATCGCGCAAGGAAGCCCCTGCCCCGGACAAGGCGCGTCCGGAACAGGGCGCGTCCGGCTTTTCCCACCTGTTCGGCTGGCGCCGCAATCCGCAGGGCGAGAATGACGACGCGCCTGAAGCGCACGTTCCAGGCCAGATCATCTCTTCCCCGGATGACCATCCCGAAGCAGCCCCGTTCGATGATGCCGACCTCGAAATCCCGGCCTTCCTGCGCCGTTCGGCGAACCACTGATCCGGCCATAAAATACACGGCCTGCTCAGCCACATTATTTCAAAATAAATACAACAAATACAGGGCCGTGATGTAGATCACGGCTCTTTTTGTAACACGCCGAAACAAGGCGTGTTTTGTACTTGCGGCCAAGCACCTCCAGATTGCAGCCTGAAGTGACGAGTCGATAAGGTTAAGTAGAATGCAGATGCAGCAGACAATTGAACGTCCGGCGGTTTGCGCCGGCATCGGCGTTCACAGCGGCGAAAAAGCCCGGCTTGTCCTGAAACCTGCTCCTGTTGGCACCGGCGTCGTGTTTCGCCGCACTGATCTTGATGCCAGTGACATCACTATCCATGCCCATGCCGATGCCGTGTCTGACACGCGCCTTGGCACGACGATGACAAATGAGGCGGGGGTCTCGGTTGCAGTGGTTGAACACCTCATGGCCGCTCTTGCCGGTATGGGTATCGACAATTTGATCATCGATATTGATGGCCCCGAAGTGCCGATCATGGATGGCTCATCGGCCGTTTTCTGCGAGTTGCTGCTTCAGGCTGGCCTGAAGAAACAGTCTGCCCCGCGTCGCCGCATCCGCATTCTTGAGACTGTCGAGATTATCGACGGCCCGAAACGCGCCACGCTGTCACCGTCCGATGATGCCGTGCTGACGCTTCGCGCCCGTATCGAATACGACGATTCCGTCATCGGCATTCAGCAGATGGCACTGCGCCTGGCGCCGGGCATGTTCGCACGCGACCTTGCCTTCGCCCGCACTTACGGTTTTGCGCGTGACGTGGAAATGCTGCGCGCCAATGGCTTGGCCCGCGGCGGTTCGCTCGATAATGCGGTCGTCCTCGACGACGGCGCCGTGATGAACCCTGAAGGTCTGCGCGCCGAAGATGAATTCGTGCGCCACAAAATGCTGGATGCTGTCGGCGACCTGATGCTGGCCGGCGCTCCGATTGCTGGCAGCTATGACGCCGTCCAGCCCGGTCACGCGCTCAACAATGCGCTTGTGCGCAAGCTTTTGGCCACGCCGTCCTCTTGGTGCTGGGAAACAGACGCCGATATCGACGCGGAAATGCCCGTTCGCGCCCGGGTTTCAGTATAAGACAGCCCCGACTGCCGAGGATTCATTGCGACCACTTAACACGTCGCATGACAATGATCCTTGGAAATCCGGTACAGATCAGGCTAATCAAGCTGAAGACATTCACAGCTGAAAGTTCCCGACCGGCATGTCCCTTCTGAAACTCCGCCCAAGCCTTCTGATTCTGGCCGCTGTTGTTGCCATTTCAGGCTGCCAGTCCGGCAGCAAGCGCAAGCAGGAACTCGCCTATGTCGAGCGTCCGGTCGAACAGCTGTACAACGCCGCTGCCGTCCAGCTGGACAAGCGCAATTATCCACGCGCCATTCTCCTCTTCAACGAAGTCGAGCGCCAGCACCCCTATTCCGAATGGGCGCGCAAATCGATGGTCATGACGGCCTATGCCAATTATCAGGCACGCGACTATGATGAAGCCATCTCTGCAGCCCAGTCATATCTCAGCCTGCACCCCGGCGGCTCTGAAGCCGATTACGCCTATTATCTCATCGCATGCTCCTATTTCGACCAGATCGTCGATATCGGCCGCGATCAGCGCACGACCGAATTGGCACTCGCCGCGCTGCAGGACGTGACCCGCCGCTATCCTGACACCTCCTATGCGCGTGATGCTGGCCTGAAGATCGACATGGTCAACGACCAGCTCGCTGGCAAGGAAATGGAAATTGGGCGCTGGTACCTGCGGTCAAACCAGACACTGGCTGCCGTGAACCGCTTCAAGACGGTGGTGACAACCTATGACACCACGTCCCACACGCCAGAAGCCCTCCACCGCCTTGTCGAATCCTACCTGACGCTTGGCCTGCGCGATCAGGCACTCGCGGCAGGGGCCACGCTTGGCTACAACTATCCGACCAGCGTCTGGTACAAGATGAGCTACCGACTGCTCACCAAGGAAGGGCTCGATCCCGAGGCCGTTGTGCCGAAGCGCACCCTGATCCAGAAGATCCTTCCCGGCGGGAAATAGGTCTTAGGCCCCGTCTATCAGGGCCAGCCATTCATCTTCGGTGAGCGTTTTGACTCCCATGGCTTCGGCCTTGGAGAGCTTTGAGCCTGCGCCGGGGCCCGCGACGAGGATATCTGTCTTCGCCGAAACTGATCCGGATACTTTTGCGCCGAGGGAGCTTGCCCGCGCCTTGGCTTCGTCGCGCGTCATCCGCTCCAGCGTACCGGTGAAGACGACCGTTTTGCCCGCTACCGGGCTGTCGCTGGCTGCGGCCGTCTCGTCCTCGACCGTGACTTCGGACAGGAGCGCAGAGAGCATATCGGCATTGTGCGGCTCGTTGACGAAGGCGCTGAGGGCGCCAACGGCTGCGCCGCCAATACCATCAATGCCCATCAGCTCTGCCGTCGCTTCACCATCCGGTCCCTGCTCTGCTGCAGCCTCGACAAGGCTCCAGAACGTGTTCCACGAGAGGAAGTGACGGGCGAACTGGTTGGCCGTTGTTTGCCCGACATGCCGTATTCCCAGCCCGTTCAGGAACCGTGCAAAGGGCACCTTGCGGCGGGCGTCGATGGCCGTGAGGAGCTTTTTGGCGGATTGGGCACCGAACCCGTCCCATTCGGACAGCGGTGGCAGGCCCAGCTCTGCGATGCGTTGCTCAATGCGGAAGATGTCCTGCGGGGCGCGCACGACGCCCTTTTCGTAGAAGAGCTGCACCTGTTTCGCGCCAAGGCCGTCAATATCAAGCGACTTGCGGGACACGAAATGCTTCAGCCGTTCGACGGCCTGGGCGGGGCAAACCAGGCCACCCGTGCACCGGCGGCGGACATCCGACTCGCCCTTCTCGTCGACATCCCGGACCGCTGCGGAACCGCAGACGGGGCATTCATGGGGCATTTCGAAGGGCTTCCCGGACCCTTCACGGACCACTCGCAGGACTTGCGGGATGACATCCCCGGCACGCTGGATCTCGACTGTGTCACCGACTTTGACGCCAAGGCGTGCGATCTCGTCTTCATTGTGCAGGGTGGCATTCGACACGACCACGCCGCCAACTGTGACGGGCGTCAGACGCGCGACCGGGGTGAGCGAACCGGTACGCCCGACCTGTATGTCGATGCCTTCGAGCAGCGTCGTCGCCTTCTCGGCGGGGAACTTGTGCGCGATGGCCCAGCGGGGGGCGCGGCTGACAAAGCCGAGCCGCTGTTGCCAGTCCAGTCGGTCGACCTTGTAGACAACGCCATCAATGTCATAGCCGAGGCTGGCGCGCTGGCGTTCGAAATCGCGATAGGCTTCGATCAGGCCTTCGACGCTCTCCGCACGCGTCATCAGCGTGTTCACGTCGAACCCCCATTTTGCAAAGAGCGCGATCGCATCGGTCTGGGTTTCAGCAAAAGGCGCACTCGCGGCGGCCCAGGCATAGGCGAAGAATTTCAGCGGGCGGGATTTGGTGATTTCAATATCGAGCTGGCGGAGGCTGCCGGCGGCCGCATTGCGCGGATTGGCGAAGACCTTGCGGCCTGCGTCGGACTCGCGGGCATTGAGCGCCGCAAAATCGGCATGGGACATGTAGACCTCGCCGCGGATCTCGACACTGTCCGGCCAGCCCTTCCCGGCAAGGGCTTCGGGCACATCCCCCAGCGTGCGGGCATTGGCGGTGACATCCTCGCCGACCTGCCCGTCGCCGCGTGTGGCGGCGCGCACGAGCTGGCCCTTCTCATAGGTCAGACTGAGGGAGAGGCCGTCAATCTTCGGTTCGGCGGTGATCGCGACAGGCTCGCTTTCCGCGAGGCCGAGGAAGCGGCGGATGCGCCCGACGAACTCGGCGACGTCCTCGTCGGAGAAAGCATTGTCGAGCGAGAGCATGGGCGCGCCATGGGTCGCTTTGGAGAAGCCATCGCTGACAGCGGCGCCAACCTTGTCTGTCGGGCTATCGGCGCGTTTCAGTTCGGGAAAGCGTGCCTCGATGGCCAGATTGCGCTGGCGCAGTGCGTCATATTCCGCATCGGTCAGGCTTGGCGCATCGTTCTGGTAATAGGCTTCGTCGGCTTCGCGGATCGCGTCGGCCAGACGTGCCAGCTCTTCTTCAGCTTGCTGAGGCGTCAGCGCTTCGACGGGGACGGGTTGGCTCATACATCCTCCAGCAACCTCCCTGCGGCGGCACGGGCCTCTTCGGTGACCTCGGCGCCAGACAGCATTCGGGCAATTTCTTCCTGCCTAGCGCTGTCATCTAGCCCGCGAACGCGCGTCCCGCCAGCACGATCAGTGTCTTTTTCAACAAGCCACTGTGCTGCAGCCGAGGCGGCAACCTGTGGGCTGTGGGTCACGGCAAAGACCTGTCGCGCGCCAGCCAGCCGAACGAGGCGCTCCCCGATGGCCGCAGCAACAGACCCGCCGACGCCCTGGTCGACTTCATCGAAGATGAGGGTTTGGGCCGAGCCTGCCTCGGCCAGCGCGCACTTCAGTGCCAGCGAGAAACGGGCAAGTTCACCGCCGGAGGCAATCTTGCGCAGGGGCCCGAACCCGGCGCCGGGATTGGTCTCGGCCTCGAATTCCACGCGGTCAGCGCCATAAGCGCCGCCATCCCCTTCGGGCACGGCCTCAACGCAGATGCCAATGGTGGCCCGGCCAAGCTTCAGCGGGGCCAGCTCTTTCGCGATAGCCTTTTCCAACTGGCCGGCGGCCGCCTTGCGGGCAACAGTCAGCTTCTCTGCCACCTGATGGTAGCGCGCCTGCGTCACCGTTTCTGCCTTGCGCGCGGCAATCAGGGCATCTTCGCCCGCTTCAGCGAGGTCGAGCTGACCGCGCAATTTCGCGAGCAGGTCCGGCAGGGCCTCAGGCTCTGTCATATGCTTGCGGGCAAGCGCGCGCAGCGCAAAGAGGCGCGACTCGGCGCTTTCGAGCGCAGACGTGTCATGAGAGATCAGCCGTTCGAGACCGAACACGGCCGCGCCCGCTTCACGCGTTTCGATGATCGCCCGCTCAATCGCCTCTGCGGCTGCCCGGGCCGCAATTGGCAGCGTCTCGTCAGAGCCTTCAAAGCCCGGCAAACGGCAGATGCGCTCGACGGCCCGCGCAGCGCGCGAGAGCGCCGTCTCCATATCTGCGCCATCCATGGCGGTTTCGGCCTCGCTGACGGCCTCGGTGACCCGCTCGGACTGCATCAGGCGCATGCGCCTTGTGGTCAGCTCTTCAGCCTCACCCGAAACCGGCGCCAGCCGCTCAAGTTCCTCAACCGCCTGCCCCAGCCATTCACGCGCTGCAATGGCCTCGGCCTGCTCCGCCTCAAGCCGCGCCCGCGTCTCGCGCGCCTCATGCAGGGCGTCAAAAGCCGTCGAACAGGCTGAGAGGAGCGCCTCATTGCCGGCAAACTGGTCCAAAAGGCGGCGATGAATGGAGGGCCGCATCAGGGCGGAGGCCGCATGCTGGCCATGGATCTCGACCAGCATTTCGCCAATCTCGGCCAGGAGCGCTGCGCTCACGGCCTGATCATTTACGAAGGCCCGGGCCGGGCCGCTGGTGCGGATGACGCGCTTCAGCGTCAGGGCTTCGTCCATCGAGGCATCGATGCCCTGCTCCTGTAACAGAGCCCAGACGGGGTGGCGCGACGGCGGTCCGAACTCGACCGCAACACTCGCCTGCGTCGCGCCATTCCGGATGAAGGACCGGTCAGCGGGCGCGCCCATGGCGAGCGACAAGGCATCAAGAATGATTGACTTACCAGCCCCTGTTTCGCCCGTAAGCGCGGTGAAGCCAGCGCCCGGCTCAATGTCCAGGCGGTCAATCAGAACGAAATCACGGATCGAAATGGACAGGATCATGCCTGTTCCAATACCATTGGAACAAAGCAAGAACAATATGCTTTTTCGTTAACGCGATCAGATCACTGCGCAGGCCTGTTCAAGCCACGCCTTCACATCGCCCTCAAGCTGGCCGGACAGGACATCCAGAACGCGCGCATGATAGGCGTTGACCCAGTCCCGCTCGGCTTTTGACAACAGGTCGACCTCGATGAGATCGCGCGCCAATGGCGCCCATGTCAGGCATTCAAAGCCCATCATGTCGATCTCGCCCCCGGGAATGGCGGCTGGCGGGGTCACATATTGCAGGTTCTCGATACGGATGCCGTATTGGCCTTCGCGGTAATAGCCGGGCTCGTTCGACACGATCATGCCGGGTGCGAGCGGCACGGCGTTCCATGGCTTTGCGATGCGGTGCGGGCCTTCGTGGACGCCGAGATACACCCCGACGCCATGACCCGTACCATGCTGGTAATCGAGCCCGGCCTGCCAAAGCGCGTGACGCGCGAGCACATCAAGGTGGGTGCCTGTCGTCCCTTTCGGGAACCGCACGGCGGCAAGCGCGATATGGCCCTTGAGGACGAGCGTGTAGTGCTTGCGCATGTCGTCGCTCGCCTTGCCGATGGGCACAGTGCGCGTGACGTCCGTTGTTCCGTCGAGATACTGGCCGCCGGAATCCACGAGAAAGAGAGAATTTTTTTCCAGAACCAGATTCGACGCGGTCGATACGCGGTAGTGCGGGAGGGCGCCGTGCGGGCCTGCGCCTGAGATGGTCGGGAAGGAGAGATCGTTCAGGCCGGAATATTCCTCGCGGAAGGCTTCCAGCTTCATGGCAGCTTCGATCTCGGTGACCTTGCCGCTCTGGGCTTCGGTATCGAGCCAGTGAAGGAACTTGGTCAGCGCCACGCCGTCGCGATTATGCGCCGCCGTCGTGCCGGCAATCTCTGCCGCGTTCTTGCAGGCCTTTGGCAGGGCGACCGGATCGCGCTGCTTCAGCACTTTGGCCCCTGCGGCTTCCAGCGTATCGAAGAACCAGGCCGAGGCGACATCCGGGTCGACGCTGACGGTCTTGCCCTGCAGGTCTTGCAGGCCAGCTTCGAGTTCGGACAGCGGGCGCAGCGTGACGCCATTGCCGAGATGGGTGCGGAGGGCGTCGCTGACTTTCACTTCATCGAGGAACAGCTCGGCTGATCCGTCAGCGCGCACGATGGCGCGGCCAAGCGGCAGCGGCGTACAGCTGACATCACCGCCGCGGATATTAAACGCCCACGCGACCGAAGCCGGGGATGTGATGACCGTCGCATCGGCCTTGTCAGCCTTCAGCGCCTTGCCGAGGCTGGTGCGCTTTTCGGCATGTTCAACGCCCGCATAAGCCACATCATGCGGCACGACGGGGGCGGTTGGCTGCTCAGGGCGGCCTTCCCAGGCGCGATCGATCGGGTTCTCGGCGACGGCAACAAGATTGGCGCCTGCGGAAGCGGCGGCCGCCTTGAGCTGCGCGACTTCGTTCGGGCTGATCAGTTTGGGGTCATAGCCGATGGTCTTGCCGGACATGTCCTGCTGGGCGAGCCAGCCAAAGGCGCCGGGCTCGGGAATGCCCTGGACCTCGAACAGGGCTGGATCGGTCTGGTCGGCGGCCTGCAATGTGTAGCGGCCATCGGCGAACAGGATGGCGCGGTCGGTGAACACGAACGCGTTGCCGAACGAGCCGGTAAAGCCGCTGACCCATGCGAGCCGCTCATTGGCGTCCGGCAGGTATTCGTTCTGGTATTCGTCATCATGCGGCACATAAAGGCCGTCAAGATTCATTGTGGAAAGCGCCTTGCGAAGGAGCGGCAAGTGGGTGCGGCCGTCTTGCGGCCCGCCCTTGATGTCAAATGTCTGTCTCATGGCTGCTGTCTTACCGCCGCGCGGGCCCCTTGGAAAGCCGCTGGCAGCTCACAGGGCCGTGTCAGCCAGGCTTGCGGAAGACCAGCGTGGACCAGCCATCCTGCTTGATACGGTGCTGGAAGCTGAGACCGCGCGCGGCAAAGGCGCTGCGCACAGGGCCTGCCTGATGGTGCAACAGGCCGGACAGGATGATCGTGCCGCCGGGCGCCGTGAGCGGCGCGATGGTCGGCGCAAGGCCGATCAGCGGCTTCATCAGGATGTTGGCGAAGACCGTGTCATAGGGCCCGCCCTGCCGGATGCGGGGCGTATTGGCGCCGGTAATATGCAGCGCCGTGAAGCCTGAGACATGGTTCTTCTCGGCGTTCTCATTGGCAACGCGCACGCTGTCGAAGTCGATATCCGTGCCGATGGCGGAATGGGCGCCGGCTTTCATGGCCGCAATGGCCAGAACGCCGGAACCGGTGCCGAGATCCAGCACCTTGCCGATGGCGCGGCGGCGGCGCACTTCGTCGAGCGCCAGAAGGCAGCCGAGCGTTGTGCCATGGTGACCAGTGCCAAAGGCGGGGCCGGCTTCGATCAGGACGGCGATCTTGCCGGGCGATGTGCGCGCGAGGGCATGGCTGCCCGCAACGATGAACGGACCGGCTTCGACGGGCGGCAGGCCTTCGAGCGACAGCGTTACCCAGTCGCGGTCCTGCAATTCTTCAATGCGCGCGATCAGCTCGGGCGAGGCTTCGGTAATGATCTCGACGCATTCCTCGGCCTCTTCCAGCGTTTCGCAGAAGGCATCGAGGCGCCAGGCGAGCCGGCCATCTTCCTTGGCATCCACGGCACCTGCAGGCGACGGATCGGCCCAGGCGAGCGCGTCCCATGCAGTTTCGATTGGCGCACGGGCGCCTTTAGCGGTTATCTGGTACATGGCGCAGGCGCTTAGCAGCGAAGCGGCAACTGCGCCAGAGGTCTGATTGAAAGGGGATGCAGAGGATGCGGTGGATCGGAGCAGTCGGAGCGGCGTGGGCCCTGATGGGGTGCGCCATGGCGCAAACAGGGGATATGGGCGCGCCGGAAGCTGAATGGCGCCGCGTCGATCCCGAAAACCTTGTTATCCTCGAAACCACGACAGGGACTGTCGCCATTGAGCTGGCCGCCGAGGCCGCGTCGGCACACGTTGCGGAGTTCAGGCAGGCGGTGCGCGCCGGAACCTATGATGGCGAATATTTCTATCGGGTCATCGAGGGCCATGTCGCACAGGCTGGCCTCGAATTCGAACAGCGGCTGGGCGACTGGCCGCTCCTGCCGCTGGAGGCAGAGCGTACCGTTTCTGCGGAGGGATTTACGCCGCTCGGCAATGCAGACCTGTTTGCTGAAACAGCTGGCCACCGGGGCGGCTTTGCGGCCGGGCGCGAGGGCGAGCAGGAATGGCTGCTGAACTGTCCCGGCGCGCTCGGCATGGCGCGCGATACAGGCCCCGACACAGCATCCATCGAATTCTTCATTCCGCTGGCGCCGCGCCGCTATCTGGATCGGAACTATACCGTTTTCGGCCGCGTGATTGACGGCATGGACAATATACACCGCCTGAAACGGGTTGATCCCGTCGACGAAACGGACATTCCGGATTTCTTCGACAAGGGCGAAGACGCGGCAAAAGACGCCTTTGCAGCACGCGCTGACCGTCTCGCAGGAAATGAAATCCTGAAGGCCTCGCTGGCGGCGGATCTGCCCGAAGCGTCACGTCCGGTTTATGAGGTGATGGCAACGCCGAGCTCTGAATGGGAGGCCCTGAAACAATCCAAGCGGGACTATTCCGGCATCCCGGCCGTCGTGCATGTGCCCCCCATGGTGCTTGATGTGTGCAGCCTGCCCGTACCTGCCCGCCGCGCTGAAACCGAGCCAGCCCGATGAGCGCCGGCATCCCGTTCACGACAAGCGAGGCGCTGTTGGGCCTGCCCGGTGTCACGCATGGATTCTTCGGTCGGCAGGGCGGTGTCTCAAGCGGACTTTATGATAGCCTCAATGTCGGCGAAGGCTCTGGCGACAAGCCGGACAATGTGGCTCGCAATCGCCTGCTGGTGTCTGCAACACTCGGCGCGCGGCAGCTGCTCTCCTGCTACCAGGTGCATTCTGCCAGCGTCGTACCCGTCGAAACGCCCTGGACGGAACGACCTCAGGCCGATGCCATGGTAACGGACAGGCCCGGAATAGGCCTCTGCATCCTGACGGCGGATTGTACGCCGGTCCTCTTTGCGGATGCTGAAGCCGGAATCATCGGCGCGGCGCATGCCGGCTGGAAAGGCGCGCTTGGCGGCGTGCTCGAAGCGACCGTCTCGGCCATGACGCGCATGGGCGCGGAACGCGCGCGCATTCATGCCGCCATCGGCCCGACCATCGGACAGGCGAGCTATGAAGTCGGCCCGGAATTTCGCGACACGTTCATGGCTGGATCGCCCGGCAGCGAAGTCCTGTTTCGCCCGGGCATCGGGGATCGCTTCCAGTTCGACCTGCCGGGCTTCGTTCGCCAGCGGCTCGACGCCGTGGGTATTGGCGGGGTTACCGATATTGGCCACGATACGTGCGCGCTGGAAGACATGTATTTTTCCAACCGGCGCCGCAATAACCGGGGTGAGGCGGATTATGGCCGCAACGGCTCCGTGATCCTGCTGAAAGACTGACGCGCAACCTGGAAGGATTTCACATTCACCCCGTGCGTGTTTCTGGGGCCTATCGTGAAATCAACCGCGTTTGCCGGTTGCGACTCGCAGGGCTTTGTTACAAAAGCGACACGGGTGGCGGGTAATCAAGGCTGATCGATCCATGAAACTACTGTCGTGCAATGCAAACCGCCCTTTGGCTGAGGCCATCGCCGACTATCTGGACATGCGCCTGACGCGTTCCGAAGTGAAATCCTTCGCCGACCAGGAAATTTTCGTCCGCATTGACGAGAACGTTCGCGGCGAAGACGTCTTCGTGATCCAGTCGACCTCCTATCCTGCCAATGACAATCTGATGCAGCTCCTGATCTGCATGGACGCCCTGAAGCGCGCCTCGGCCCGCCGCATCACGGCCGTCATCCCCTATTTCGGCTATGCCCGTCAGGACCGTAAAACCGATGGCCGCACACCCATATCCGCCAAGCTCGTCGCCAACCTCATCTGTTCAGCCGGCGCTGACCGCGTGTTGACCGTGGACCTGCACGCGGGCCAGATTCAGGGCTTCTTCGATATCCCGACAGACAATCTGTTCGGCGGGCCGGTCATGGTCGATGACATCAAGGAGCGCTTCCATAAGGACAAGATCATTGTCGTGTCGCCCGATGTCGGCGGTGTGGTCCGCGCGCGCTCACTCGCCAAGCGGATCGACGCCGACCTTGCCATCGTCGACAAGCGCCGCCCGGAAGCCGGCAAGTCCGAAGTGATGAACATTATCGGTGAAGTCAAAGGCGCCCGTTGCATCATGCTCGATGACATGTGCGACTCAGGCGGAACCCTCGCAAATGCTGCAGCGGCGCTGAAGGAACACGGCGCCGTTTCCGTATCCGCGTATGTCACGCACGGCGTTCTGTCGGGCGAAGCGGTCAAGCGGATCGAAGGCTCTGTGCTCGACGAACTGGTCATGACCGACACGATCCAGCCTTCGGCCTCGGCGCTTAAATCCAAATCGATCCGGGTTCTCCCGATCGCCCCCCTCCTCGGCGAGGCCATCCGGCGCATCGCCAACGAGGAAAGCGTCTCGAAACTCTTCGACCGCTAGCCGTCCCCGACCTTTCGGCATGTGAGTATGATTGACACATCCGCTTCAGCAATGCTGTCGGCAAAGTTGGCATATGTCACCCACCATACGCCGGGTTCCGCCGGGCGGCTTTCCGTGATGATGAAGGCATCGCTTGCCTCAGTCCGGGCTGACACGGGCATCTGGCCCGGCGGGCAATCGACCCGCAATGTGGCTTCACCCCCCGGCTGCAACAACAGGGCCTGCATGCGCACCACATTCCCCGCCCCCAAGGAAGAGGCGACGCAGCCTGTCAGCAGCGCCGCCAGACAGAGGCCTGCTGCCCTCATCGCTGAATACAGAATTGTAGTGGATAGACCAGCCCCTTCACCTCAACCGGCTGTCCATTTGCGTCCAAAACGGGCTCAAAAGCCGCACCGTGCAGTTCAGCCGCCGAAGCTTCGAAGACCGGGCCAGAACAAGCCGCCAGCGTGTTCGCTGGCTTTCCATCCGTCCCAAGATCGAATAAAACTTCGCATGTGCCGCTGAGCTTTTGCGAAGCCGCCTCTGCCGGATAATAAGGCTGCGGATAGGACAGCGTTTCCGGCATCCAGCCCGCTTCCAGCGTCAGGCCAGCTTGTGTATTTGCGGTGCGGCTTGCATCACGCCGTTTGATCCATGCCGCCGGGCGTGGCTGGGTCTGAAAGTCATGCATGATCTTGTCACAGGCCGCGATGGCTGCCTGCTTGTCCGCATTAGGCTTCTGCGGGTCAGCTGGAGCTGGCGTGGATGCAGGCACCGACGGAGCAGGGGCGACTGGAGCCACCGGCACGGGAGGCGCCTTCGCACCGGAATTGGACATGATGTCCAGGCTGTCCGCGAGGATCAGGCCTTCCTCTTCCTGTGGATCATCTGGTTTGTCACCATGCCAGACTTCGAAATGCAGGTGCGGACCTGTCCCCCGGCCAGACGTCCCAACGCCGCCAATTTTATCTCCGGCTATCAGCGTCTGGCCTTGATCGACCGCGATGGTTTCAAGCTGGCCATACCGCAGCCGCGTGCCGTCGCCAACCTGCAGCACAACCGCATTGCCATAGCCCTCTTTCTCACCGGCGAAGATGACCGTTCCGGCGGCGGGCGCATAGACCGGCAAGTTGCGGGGCGCGGCGAGGTCGACGCCATTGTGCCAGCCTTTTTTCTTCGTGAAGGGATCAACCCTTTCCCCGAAAGCGCTGGTCAGCGTGGCCTTGTCCAGAACGGCGTGGCTGTAGAAGAGGGTTTCGCCCGGCGCGGCCGCGGCCCCTTTGATCAGCATGCCCTGCGCGAGGGCGAGCGGCGCAGCGCAGGCCAGCGCGGCGGCCATGACGAGGCCGAGACGGCGGGGCCGGGTTTTCTCGGTCAGCAATTGATTGAGTCGCATTTTCAGATTCCCTTTCTTGCGGAGGATGAATGCCGCCACAGGCAGCACCGCCTCATTGCGCGAGATGCGCGCCGCAGACGTCAGGGTTCGGGCATAGGCGATCCGGTCGCCCGTTAATTCGACCGTCTCATCGTCCACCACGGCCTCTCGCCAGAAATCGAGCTGGTCGCGTATTCCCCAGGCAAAGGGTGAGAACCAGAGCAGGTCTGCCACAATCCGCTCCAATGGCCTGGCGATCAGGTCGCCGCGCTTCAGGTGCACCAGTTCGTGCACGATCACTTGCTGGGCGCCCTCCCCCCGGATCAGGGCGGATGGCACGTAGACGGAGCGCCTGAACACGCCCGCCAGAAAAGGCGACCCGCGCGGAGTGACACGGACTTCGGGCACGCGGGAGAGGCCGGGCGCTTCAGCCCAGTGACCAACCGTCCGGTTCGTTCTCACTGCACGTAACTTGATGCGCTGCAGCCGCACCTGACTGATCAGCCAAAGAACGAAGCGCACCAGCCAACCAGCGGCCAGCACGCCGAGCACCAGCGTGCCAATCTCCGGCAAATGATAAGCCGACGCCGGGGCGGAGACGACCACGCCCCCTTCCGGCCCAACCATAAGGGGCTCCAGCATCGGCACATCCGGCAGCGTGGCAAGGTCCATCACCGGCAGGCCCGGCACGATCAGGGAGGCTGCGAACGGCGCAACCAGAATCAGCGCGGCGCCGCGCCAGATTGCCTGGGCAAGTTTCGGCGCGGGCTTCATCCGGCAGATCAGGCTGGCACCTGCCCAGACAAGCGCGCTCCAGCCAAGGGCGAGCAGGACCAGACCGGCGGGGCTCATGCCTTGCCGCCTTTCCTGTCATCCGCCTTGTCTGCTGCGGCATTGATGATGGCGTCCAGCTCGTCCAGCTCCGCGTCGGAGAGGTGCGGGCTTTCGGCAAAGAAGGCGGCCGGGATGGGCCCGTCCATGTCCAGAACCTGCCTGGCGAAATGGCGGACCAGCCCTCCCAGCGTCGCTGTCCGGTCGATGACCGCCGTGAAGACGGCCATGCCGTGCACATCGGCGCGCATGACCCAACCCTTCTCTTCCATCCGTGCAATAACGGTACGCGTGGTGGAGGGCTTCCATCCCTGCGCCGGTCCGACAGCGTCGTGCACTTGGCGGGCGCTTTGTGGGCCACTGATCCAAAGGTGTTTCAGAACCACGAGTTCGGAAGAGTTGGGTTGGGACATAAGTGCCTCACTGTGCTTGTCACATTATACGCTACATATGTAGCGCATATGTGTCAAGAGTAGCGAAAAGCAGAACGGCCTGCATTGGAAGCAGGCCGTTTGTTCAATCAATCATTTGCGTGGGTGCGTCTATTCGACGGTCCAGCCGCGGGGTGTGCGGCGGGCTTCGAGTGTCAGTGGTTCACCTTCGGTCCGCGGGCGCATCGTTGGCGTGCTACGAGAGCCCGCAAACCGCATGACCAGAGCCGCGCCCGCGAGGATGAGGCCCGCAAAGGCGGTCATCACCGCAAACATGCCGGCAGCGGCCAGAAGGACCATGCCGATCATCACCTGGATGAATAGAGCGATCCCGCCGCGCGCAGCGCCAGCGAGCGTGAAGGGAAACAGGCCTGATGCATTTTGTGTCATGACAGATCCTTTTATCACTTATCAAGATGGCGGCATCATGGCACCGCGTCAATCGCGCTTGCTGCGACCCTTATGCCAATTTCGTGAACTGCCTAGTCGGGCCGCACCAAGAGGCCCCGTTCCGTGCGGATCTGGGCATAGGCGGCCGTGATCGAGGCGGCCTTGGCATGGGCGGCATCTTCGAACTCACGCGGGGCACCGATATGGACGATACGGTCTGGATGGTTATCGGCCATTAACTGGCGATAGGCCGCGCGGATTGATTTGAACTCCGCATCATGGGGCACGCCGAGTATATGATAGGGATCGTCGCGGTCAGGCCCGAGATGGCTCGCCCGAATGCGGCGGAACGTGGCATCGCTGAAGCCGAACGCTTCGGCCACTGTGGCGAGGAACTGCATTTCGGGATCGGTGATAACACCATCGGCGCCGGCAATCTGGAACAGGCCATCCAGTACGCCTTCCAGCAGGCAAGGCCGGTTCTTGTATTTCCGGCCGATGCGGCGCGCATAGCTTTCATAGCCGCGAACAGTCTGGCGGGCGATATTGAACACGCGGCGCACATTGTCAGCATCTTCAGGCGCGGCGCGGAAGACGCGCGAGAAGACCATGATTTCCTGATCCGTCACCGCCCCATCGGCCATGGCCAGCTTGGCCCCCAGCCCGACGACAGCGGCGGTGAAGCCGACATCATTGGGATCGGGCGCGCAATCATTGCCCTCAGGCTCGGGATCGGACGAATCCGGTTCAAACGGGCGGTGTCCGCCCTCCAGCAGTCGAGACCATAGGTTCATCCTGCACTCTTATAGCAGGAATTGCGCAGAATGTGAGTGAGCAGGACTGACATATGCGTGAAGCAAAAGCGCGCAGCTTGACGCAGGGTTAATGATCGCGATTTTCAACCGCCTGTTTCAGCTCTGCAATCTCGGCGCGCAGGGCAGTCAGAAGCTTAATGATATCGCCGCGCTGGTCTTCCGCCTCGTCGAATTCCTCTTCGATTTCCTCCTCGATATCGTGAATGCCTTCTTCCAGAAGCGCTTTTTGCTCCGATGCAAGAGCGTCAACGACCAAGGCGATGAAAAGGTTGAGGATGGCGAAACTGGCGATGAAAATGAAGATAATGAAGAAAATCCACGCATAGGGATTGCCGTCATCGATCACCTTCTGGACCACTTCAAACCGCCATCCGTCCATCGTCATGACCTGAAACAGCGAATAGGCCGATTTTGGCAGGTCGCCGAAGAGGAGTGCAACGTCCGGATCATCGGTCTCGCCAAACATGTTGGTGGCCATGACCGCGCCGACATAGGTAACGAGCGCCAGGACGGCAAAGATCGCACCCATGCCGGGCAGCGCTTTCATCAGGGCCTCGGTAATGCGCTTCATCACCGGCACGATGTGCAAGAGGCGGAGGATACGCAGCACCCGCATGGCCCGCAGAACGCTGAACGCGGCGCCGCCCGGGGCCATCGATACGCCAACGACAACGAAATCGAACCAGTTCCAGCCCGATTTGAAGAATTGCATACGATAGACGACGAGCTTCAGGCCGATCTCGACGACAAAGATCCACGTGACCGCATGGTCGAAGATTTCCATAGCCAGCACAGCCCCGCGCGGCAGCTGGGAATGATAGGTCAACACGCCGAGAATGACCGCGTTGATAACGATGAGCACGGTGATGAGATGACGGAACCACGGCCGCTCGATCTCGCGTTCGAGCTGGAAATTGCTGGTCTCGTGATCAAGTGTTGCGCGCGTCATGCGTGACTCTCCGTCCCCGCAAGCGTTTTTGCCTGCATTGACGCGCCATGCAAATGCGGAATCTGATTCAGTCGGCAGAAGTGGTCGTATCGGAAACGATAAGCCACTCGCCATCTATCTTGCGCATGACCAATGTGTAGAGGCCGGATGGCCGATCGCCATCGCGCTCCAGCATCCAGGCGCCATGGGCAATCGCTGCGTCGGGCGAGAGGATGACAATCTCATAATCCGTTGTTGTCAGTGTGCCCATGAGCTCTGGCGTGCCATAGACGCGGTGATAGCGGGCATTCGTTCCGTCCCAGCCACGGGTGATATTGCCGCCGGAGGCAAAGCGCAGCTCTGGCGAGCGCCAATAGCCATCCATGAAGGCGTCGATATCGCCCCGGTTCCAGGCTGTGTCCTGTGCGTTGAGAACAGCAACGATTGCGGCCGTCTCCGCCGCCGCATCAACAGCCTCTACCACGGGAGCCGGCGCAGTTGGCGCAGGCGGTGTTGCGCAGGCTGCGAGCGGCAGTGAAAGGGCCAGTGCGGCCAGCAGGTATTTCATGTGATCTCTCCTCGGCGCATCAGCACTCGCTTGAAGCACCTTACCCCTATTCACCAAACGTAAAAGGCCCGGCCCGCGTGGAAACACGCGTGCCGGGCCACTCATGGCGAGCCTGCAGGGGTGGACGCAGCTCGTCTGAGGTCGGGAGGGTCAACCTATTCCTTGTCAACTTTCAGATCGAGGTGAGAGCTGATGTCCAGATCGGGTTCCGGCTCGAATTCATTGTCGATCTGAGTGTCGATCTCGGCATCAGCATCACCCTGGGCTTCAGCATCCGCAGCAGCTTCGGCTTCTGCATTGGCCTCGGGTCCAGAAATGGCCATTCCGGCCTCTTCGCGCGTCTCAATATCCATCACATCATCAGGATAGGGCTCGCCGTCAGCCATGATGTCCGCACCGGTCTCCATGGCCGGAGGGGCTATATCAATCGAGGCGTCTGTTGACGGTGTGGTGGTCGTGTCGATGCCGGAAACCTGCGCATAGGCAGGCATGGCAAGAAGGGCCACGATGGCGGCAGTTGCAGTGAGTGTGCGTTTCATGACGAGGCTCCGTTTGCTGGTCCTGAGCAACTGACGCCCAAGTAACCTCTACGGTTCCTGCTGCCTGTAAAATGCCCCGAAACCGCCCCGTTTCGCCCTTCAGGCGATCAGTGCAATTCTGCCTCTTTGGCGACAGCATCGTCAGGAGTCGCTGTCACTTCATCGTCATCTTCCTCGATAACAACTTCATCCACGTCCTTGTCCACTTTACGGCGCCAGAGCGGACCGCGTATGTCGGCATGCCTGTCATATTGCATATTGTAATATTCATGCGCCGTGTGGGTCAGCGGTTGAGGCGTCAGATGCAGGCCATAGGTGCGCAGGCGTTCGACAACTTCGTCACGCAGATACATGCCCGGCAGGGCATCCTGCGTGAACCCATGGCTCTTCATCCAGTCGCGAACGTGCCAGCTGCGCACGGTGCCGGCATCAGACGGACGGGCGCCATCGTGGACTTCCCACATGTAGAGGGTGGCAATGCCGTTGATCACGGCGTCCATGGCATCATCTAGCGCTGCAGCGGGATCGCGCCCCTGGGCGAGAACAGCCCGGAGACTCATCTTGCGGGCTTCAAGCTCCTGATAGGTCGCCCCGACAACGGCGATCGCGTTGCGATTGGCGCGGATCATGGTGGAATTGACGCCATCGAGCTGGGGGTGGCGGATCGGCAATAATGCGTCCGGGCCAGCCTCATGATTGGCCGCAAGCTGGGCAACTTCCGTCACCATGCGCTGCAGGTTGATGCGCAATTCGTGGCTGACGCCCTCGAGCGCAGACTTGGCGCCCTCACGTTCGTCATCGCGGACACGCCAGAGCTGCCAGGCGATCAGCAGCGCAGCGGCAATCAGCAGACCGAGGCCGCCGGTGAAGAAGGTATAGAAATCCGACTCGCTCATTCTGAGGTCCCCTTCAATCGTCCCGCCGCCTCCCAAGGCCAGCCATTGGTCAATTGAAAGGAAACCTTAACCTTGCAGAGCGCGCCCTGCAATCACTTGAAGTTTCGCGAGCAATTCAGGGTCGCGACCCGAAGGCGCCGTGATCAAGGCATAGTCGAGGCATTTATCGATGCCGTCAGGCGACGGGGTACGCTCCGTTCCGCTCAGGCTTTGGGCCAGTTTCACCACGGCCTGACGGGCAATCGCGCTGTTCTTTCCCATGATTTCCAGCACATTGGTCACGCTGACCGCCTCTTCCTCTTCGCGCCAGCAATCATAGTCGGTAACCATGGCGAGCGTTGCGTAGGGCAGCTCTGCCTCACGGGCGAGCTTGGCTTCGGGCATGGCTGTCATGCCGATAACGTCGCAGCCCCACTGGCGATAGAGCTTCGATTCGGCCAGCGACGAGAATTGCGGGCCTTCCATGGCGAGATAGGTGCCGCCGCGGTGCATTTCGGCGCCAACAGACGCGGCAGCATCGGCCGCAAGCATCGACAGACGGGAGCATACCGGGCGCGCCATGGAGACATGCGCGACCATTCCCGGACCAAAGAAGGTGGATTCCCGGGCCACTGTACGGTCGATGAACTGGTCCACGGCGACGAAATGGCCCGGAACATACTGCTCCTTCAGGCTGCCGCAGGCCGAAATGGACAGGACATCCGTCACACCGGCCGCCTTAAGCGCTGCGATATTGGCGCGGTAGGGAACGCTTGTCGGCGTGAGGCGGTGGCCTTTGCCGTGACGCGGCAGGAAAACCAGCTCGACATCGCCGATACGGCCGCGCACCAGCGTATCAGACGGCGCGCCCCAGGGCGTCTCGACCGTCTCTTCGCGGCGGTCCTCAAGGCCTTCGATCTCGTAGAGGCCGGAGCCGCCGATTATGCCGAGTGTCCATTGGGTCATGTATCAGTCCTGAATATCTTGCGCATGCCGAAAGGCGGCGGGGAAAGCGGGTTGGGTGTCGTCAGCTCAACATCATCTGCACGCACGTAATCAAGGGCTTCGTAGAACACGATCAGGCGAGGCTGATCCGCCCTGATGGCGAGCTGCGCACCCTCAGCCTTTCGCGCCCGGCCCATGCGTTCCAGCTCTTCAAGAATGACGGCGCCAAACCCGCGCTTCTGAAAGCCCGGTAGCACACCGATACGCTTGATCTCGATCCAGTTGCCCTGCCCGCCGGGCCCCGGCACGGGCACAAACCGGCCCGAGCCGATCGGCTCACCGTCGACTTCAAGAATAACCCCGCCGCCCTTGGCAAGCTGGGCCGAAACGCTTTCCGGCGTTTCGCGAAAGACGGTGGATTCAGCGCTGACGCGGCCGGTCCAGATGCGGCGCGTCAGAGCCTCAATCAAAAAACCGTCCGCCACGGTCGCGTGGCGGACGGCTGAATTGTGGGCCTTTGCAGGCAAGGCGCCTAGTGCTCGACCTTGCGCCAGATGCGCTTGTAGGAGAACCAGAGCAGGACCGACAGAATGCCCAGATAGATCATGACCGGCAGGCCGAGCGACTTGCGGGTGATCTGCTTCGGCTCGCTGGCCCAGGCCAGGAACTGGGCCACGTCATGGGCCATCTGTTCCGTTGTCGCCTCGGTGCCATCAGCGTAGGTGACGCGTCCCGGGGTCAGTTGAGGACCCATGGCGAGGAAACCGCCGGGAGGAGACTCGCGCGGATCGCCGATATATTGCGGCGTCGTGTCGCCTGCCATGTAGGGATTGTAGTACTGGCCAGCAGGCTGGATCAGCAGGCCGGCATCGCCGTGCTCACCTTCAGCCGCTTCGTGACCTGCAACATGGACCTTCGACATGTCGATGATCGTCTGCATTTCGGCAGGCGTCGACACTTCAGCGACGTCATCGCTTGGATCATCCGGCGTGCCATTGTCCGACGCAGGGGTCGTCACGGCTGCCGGGGTCACTTCACGCGTGCTGATCGCATCTTCATGCGGATAGCCGGAGAGCAGGCTGTAAACATAGCTGGCGCCGCCGTGGCGGGCCTTCACGATAACCGAGAGATCCGGCGGGGCCGCACCATTGTTCGCCGCGCGGGCAGCGTTCACGTTCGCGTAAGGCGAGCGGAACTGGTCAGCCGGCATTGCGGAACGGAAATCATAGTCACCAACTTCATTCGGCGTCGGGCTCTGGATTTCAACGTCGGCGGCAAGCGCCTTGACGAAAGGGTTGTCGTTCGGATTCGGATAGGCCGGATCGTAGAAAGGGCCGCCGGGCTCGCCCAGGTTACGATAGCTCATCAGCTTCATCGAGTGGCAGGACGAACAGACTTCCCGATAGACCTGATAGCCACGCTGAAGGGATGGCATGTCGAACTGGCCGGTGATGCCGTCGAATGGCCAGCCACCTTCAGGTTCATGTGGGTGGGCTGCGGCGCCGCCTTCGGCATGCGCCATGGCTGCGAGGCTAAGACCGGCAAGACCGGCAGCGAGGATGCGGAACGCTTTCATGGAATTCCCTCGAGGCTCCCTATTCGGCCGGAACGGCGGTGGCTGTCGACGCCTTGTGGCGCTTGAGCACGGATTTATGGATGGATTCCGGCAGTTCCTTCGGCTTCTCGGACAGACCGATAAAGAAGAGCATGAAGAAAAAGCCGAAGTAGCAGATCGTCAGGATCAGTGAGAGCTGAGCGAACTGGAAAGTCGGCGCGGCGACAGCGGCCAGTGAAGGGTTGGCATCTTCGGGAAGGCTTTCCATGAAGCGCTTGGCGTCAAGATAGGCTTCGCCGCCACCCTTGTATTCACTGGTCGCTTCCTGACCGTTCTCGGTATAGCTGACAACGAGCACCTTATCGCCCTGAAGCGCCGGGATCACAGCTGCGTCAGGGGCTTTCGCACCGCACCAGCCGAGCAGAAGGCAGACCACGACAAAACCGAAGAAGAACTGACGCGCGACCGGACGGTAACGCATCGATTTCACTTTCGACGTGTCGAGCCATGGCAGCACGAACAGGATGGCGATGGCCGCGAACATGAAGATAACGCCGAGCAGCTTGGCCGGGATCGGACCGAGGTCGAACGTGATGGCGCGCAGGATAGCGTAGAATGGTAGCATGTACCATTCGGGCACGATGTGCGCCGGGGTGACCAGCGGGTTGGCCTCAATGGCCTGATCGGCATGGCCGAGCGCGTTCGGGGCGTAGAACACGAAAGCTGCGAACAGGATCAGGTATAGCACAATCGCGAAGCCGTCCTTGATCGTGTAATAAGGGTGGAACGGCACAGTGTCCTTTTCCACATCCTGCACTTCAACGCCGGTCGGGTTGTTGTTGCCGGGCACGTGAAGCGCCCAGATGTGCAGGATCACGACAGCGGCGATCATGAATGGCAGCAGGTAGTGCAGCGAGAAGAAGCGCTGGAGCGTCTGGTTGCCGATCGAAGGCCCGCCAAGGATCCATGTCTGAAGACTTTCACCGATCAGCGGGATCGCGCCGAAGAGCGACGTGATCACGTTGGCGCCGTGATAGGACATCTGGCCCCATGGCAGCATGTAGCCGAGGAAGGCTGTAGCGATCATGAGCAGGAAGATCACGCAGCCGAGGATCCAGAGGATTTCGCGCGGGGCCTTGTACGACCCGTAATAGAGGCCGCGGAACATGTGGATATAGACGGCGAAGAAGAACATCGAGGCGCCGTTGGAGTGGATATAGCGCAGCAGCCAGCCAAATGGCACGTCGCGCATGATGCGCTCGACCGAGGCGAAGGCGCCGTTGACGTTCGGCTCGTAGTGCATCGCCAGGATGACACCTGTGAGGATCTGGACGACAAGGCAGATCGCGAGGATCCCGCCGAACGTGTACCAGTAGTTCAGGTTTTTCGGCGTCGGGAAGGTGATTGCCGTGTCATTCGCAAAGCGAATGATGGGCAGGCGCTTGTCGAGCCATTTTTCGAAGCCGGTATTTGGCGTGTAGGATGATTCATGTCCGCTCATCAGAGGTATCCTTCCTTAGAGGGAAATGTTGACTACGGTTGCCGACACATACGTGTAGTTCGGAACCGGGAGATTCGACGGGGCCGGGCCTTTGCGGATGCGGCCGGATGTATCATATTGCGAGCCGTGGCACGGGCAGTACCAGCCGCCATACTCACCCACATTGCCTTGCGCAGGACCGACCGGCACGCAGCCGAGGTGGGTACAGGCGCCTGACGTGATCAGGATGGCGCGGTTCAGCTTGCCATCCTGCATCGGGCGGAGGCGCTCGTCATCCGTTTCAGGGTCGCGCAGCGTGGCAACGTTGACGTTCTCGGCGGCGGTAATCTCTGCCGGCGTACGGTGACGGATGAAGAATGGCTTGCCGCCGATCAGGACGCGAATTTCGCTGCCCAGCGGCACTTTCGAGATATCGACATCCAGAGCCGACGCGGCGCGCGTATCGGCAGCGGGGTTCCACTGGTCGACGGCTGCGATCGCGAAGCAGGCGGCGCCACCAAAGGCCACAGCGCCCGTGGCGATATGGATAAAGTTGCGGCGATCTTCATCGACGGCTTCGTCATGGGAATGTGCAGTTTGATCAGTCACGCTGTACCCGTCCTTCAAGGCAGAATCTTGGCCCCGTATTACACAAGCCTCCCTCCCCTGCCCATTGCGGCAAGGCGACACGGGAAGCCCGGTAAAACACTTATCCGACGCGCGTTATCCTGACTTGTGGCCTGTGACAACAGCGCGCTTGTCGCAGGAGCGCCAACAGCGCATCAAAAGCAGCATGACCGAACCTGATCTGAATGCCCGCAAGACCCGCGCAAGCGCGTGGTTCAAATCCCTCCAGGAAGACATCTGCGCCCGCTTTGAAGCGCTCGAAGATGCGGCTGCCCCGCCGCTCTATAAAGGCCCTGCAGGCCGTTTCGAACTGACCGAATGGTCCCGTGGAGACGGGAGCGAAGACCTTGGCGGGGGCCGGATGGGCCTTATGCGTGGCCGGGTGTTCGAGAAGGTCGGTGTCCATTTCTCCCTTGTGCACGGGACATTTTCGGAAGCTTTCGCCGCCCAGATACCCGGCGCTGACCAATCCGACGGACACTTCTGGGCCAGCGGCGTCAGCCTGATCGCCCACCCGCGCAATCCACATGTGCCCGCCGCGCACATGAACACGCGCATGCTGGTCACCAGCGACAGCTGGTTTGGCGGTGGCGGCGACCTCAATCCCCTGCTCGATTACCAGCGTGATCAGGCCTTTGAAGATTCTGTGGATTTCCACGCCGCGATGAAGGCGGCGTGCGATTCCTATGACGCCGCAGATTTTACCGCCATGCGCGATCATTGTGATTCCTACTTCCACCTCGCCCACCGCAATGAACCGCGCGGCACCGGCGGAATATTCTACGACAGGTTCAATTCGGGCGACTGGGATGGCGATTTCGCGTTCACGCAGGAGGTTGGTCGCCAGTTCGCCGATATCTATCCGAAACTGGTCGCCCGGCGCATGAACCGTCCCTGGAGCGAAGCCGAGCGGGAGGAGCAGCTGATCCAGCGTGGGCGCTATGTCGAGTTCAACCTGCTCTATGACCGGGGCACCACATTCGGGCTGAAAACCGGCGGCAATGTCACCAGCATTCTCTCCAGCATGCCGCCCGTGGTGAAGTGGCCCTAGGCCCATCCTGCCCTGCGCAATGCAGCATGGCGAAATAATCCCTGTTTTCAACGATCTGTCATGACGGATGGCCATTAGGCGCGTACAATCACCCTATGGTGGTGGTACGCGAATATCCCTTTCCGTGGGCAAGCGGGGTTCTGGTCGTGGCCAGCGCCGTGGTGGCGTGCGGCCTTGGCCTGATGGTGGTCAACGGCGCATCACTGGACTGGTATGCGGGCCTCGCAAAGCCGCCGCTTGTGCCGACCGGAACTGCCGTGATGACCGCCTGGCCTGTCGCACTGATTACGGTCGTGGCGGGCGCGCTGATGGTATCGAAAGCGGCTGGAAGCTTCCGGGCCGCGAGCAGCGCGCTTGGCCTCTATTTCATGCTTCTCGGCGTGGGAATGATCTGGAATCTCGCCTTTTTCGGGCTTGAGGATACAGGGCTCGCCTTCTGCATCATGGCCGGCCTGTTGCTGCTGGCCTTTGCGATGGTGCGCGAGTTTGACCGGCATTCGCGAACGGCCGCGCTGATCCAGCTTCCTTATCTCGGCTGGCTCATGTTCGCGTCCTACATGACCGCGTCGCTCTGGGGCGCTAATCCGGGCGCTTGAGCAGGGCGAGCAATTCTGTGCGGCCCATCGTGAAATCGCTATCGATCCAGGCCGCTTCTGCCGCACGAAGAGCCTGCCCAACCTCTGGACCGCTCAGCCCGGCCGCCATTGCGTCATCCCCGCCGACCGGGAAAACGGGCCGCTTCCAGCCTGTAATGGTGTCTAGGCGTGCGGCGAGCGCATCAATTCGCTCGGTCTGGGCCGCTTCCACCACGGCGCGATCCGCAACCGCTTCGGGGCCATAGGCATAGATCGCGGCGTGCAGGTCCAGCGGGGCGAGGCCTTCGACATGATCCATGCCAGCGCTGGCCCAGGCCGACAGGCGCCTGTGTTCTTCATTCGAGAGCTTCAGGCGCGCGGCCATTGCGTCCACTTCCCGCCCGCGCCGGGGCAGTAGCGCCATGACACGGCGCATCGGATCGGCGCTAAGGCCGGCCCGCTTCTCTGCCTCGCACAGCGCGACAAGACCGCCAGCCTCGGTGCCCGGCAGTACCTGCTCCAGAACACCCGATTCCTCCATGGCCAGCACGGCCGCAGAGGGATCAGGCGCGGCGAGCAACTTTTTCAGCTCTTTCCAGATGCGCTCGGCCGCAATCCTGTCGAGACCCTGCATCTGGCGCGCACAGGCGGCGAGACCATCCGGGTCAATCGTCTCGCCATACCAGGCGTTGAAGCGGAAGAAGCGCAGGATGCGAAGATAATCCTCGCGCAGGCGCTCATCGGCATCCCCGATGAAGATGACACGGCCTGACAGCGCATCAGCGACGCCTTCGGCAATCGGTTCGAAAACACGGCCATTCAGATCGGCATAAAGCGCATTCAGACGGAAATCGCGGCGGGCGGCGTCTTCTGCCCAATCCTGAGTGAACGCGACGACAGCCCGGCGTCCGTCCGTCTCGACGTCCCGGCGCAGCGTCGTGATTTCGAAAGGGCGACCTTTGTAGATCGCCGTAATCGTGCCGTGATCGATGCCGGTTGGCAGGGCGCGAATGCCCGCTGCCTGAAGCGCCGCCATGGTTGCGGGCGGCTCGAGCTGCGTGGCGATATCAATATCGTCGTCATCCTGCGTCGTGCCGCGAAACACGTTGCGCACGCATCCGCCGACAAAGCGCGAGCCGCCGGGACGCGCCGCGTCGAGCGCCGCCATGACGGCCTGCGTCCCCTCCCCGCTCAGCCAGGATGGCGAGATCGGGTCAATCGGGGTCATCTGGGCTGTCGGATTCAACGGTTTCCGGATAGCGCGCCTGGATTTCCGAAGGATCATGCGAATCGGACGGGCCATCGGCGCCTTGCGGCACGATTCCCGGATCACGCTTCAGCGGGACACCCACATCACGCACATTCTGTTCGCAGGGATAATCGCGCGCAGGAATGATCACGCCATTCTCGAACCGGGCCGGTTCATGGCAGACATCGCGCTCCTTCTTTTCCAGCAGGATCAGGAGGAACCAAACAGCGGTCGCCAGACCAAGCCCGATCAGGAACAGGATCTGGATCGGCCATTTGCGCCGCCCTTCGACTTCCGCATTTGTCGTGACCAGCACGTAGAGCCCGAACACGAGGAACGGGATCGAAAAGATAAAGAGCTCAAAAACGAGTCTGCCGGCCAAAAGTCCCCTCCAATTCAGGTCTCTGTCTAGATAAGCCGCTAAAGGCCCAATCCAAACCCCTAATCGCCCCCTTCATATAGCGTCTGGTAAAGGCGGCGGATAATCCCGGCCGTGACACCCCAGATACGATAGCCATTATGGGGCATCTCGTAATACTCGCGCTTCTTTCCCTTGTACGTGGCGTGGCCCATCGTGTGGTTGGCCGTGTTCATCAGGAAATCGAGCGGGGTTTCGAATACATCGGCCACTTCCGTCGGGTCCGGCACGGGGATGAAATCGGCCGGGAGCACGCCCAGAACCGGCGTGATGCGAAAGCGCGTGCCCGTGACATAGGGCGCCGCCTTGCCGATCACGTCGACATCTTCCGGAATGACACCGACTTCTTCTTCGGCCTCGCGCAGGGCGGCAGCCACCTCATCGACGTCAATCGGGTCGACCTTGCCCCCCGGAAAGGCGACCTGCCCAGGATGCGAGGCCATGGTGGTCGGGCGCACGGTGAGGAGGGCCGTTGGGCCGCTTTTGCGGGGAAGGATGCCGATCAGCACTGCAGCAGGGCGGATAATCGCCACTTCTTCCGGCGTCAGGAAATCCATGTCGCCCGTGTCCTGCAGCGTCATTTCGTCCATGGGCGGCGTCAGCCGGGCAGCGGCGCGCGTCAGGAAATCATCGAGATTGGTATACGGCATCCGGCTCAGGCTGCCGCGCCAATGGGAAAGAATACGCCCTGGCTCCAGACACCGAGGACAGTTTCATCTATCGGATCAGCCTCTGCTATATCGACAAGTTCATAGAAAGCCGCACGGGCGATCTTGGCCTCCAGCCGTCCGCGCACCAGCACATAGGGTGCCGGTTCGCCTGTCTCGGCATCTGTTTCGACGCGGATAGGATTGTCAGGCCCGGCCACGGCCACATCGCCGACATTGGTAAGGAAGGCGAGCGCCTGCTGCGGCCCCGCCTCGCCGGCACGGTCAACGCGCACGGCGATGAAGGGGGCATCCTCGACATCCACGACGACTTTTTCATAGGGCGTGACGAGATAGGTTTTCCCGTCTTCATCCTTACGCAGGATGCGCGAGAACATTTTCACCATACGCTCGCGATTCATGCGGCCGCCTTCGTGCCACCAGCTGCCATCGGCGCGGATGGCCATATCAATATCGCCACAATTCTGCGGATTCCACGAATCCACGGGCGGCAGCTTCCCGGACAGCTTGCCATCCGGCAGGATAGCCTTAAGCGTCTCCTCTAGGCTCAATGTGTTGTCGGGACTGGATTTCACGTCTCACTCCGCCATGATGACGCCTTAGACATAGGTTTGTTTACCAGATACGTGAAGCCGGAGGCGCTCTTTATATGGCCGATACTTCAGTCGATACGAATGACATAGTTGCCGAGGCCGAAGCCGCCACCGAGACCCTGCGTCAGGTCAAGGCGGAAATCGGCAAGGCTGTCTTCGGGCAGGAACGCGTCATCGAGCTGGCCTTGGCGGCTGTTCTGGCAGGTGGTCACGCGCTGTTGATCGGCGCGCCGGGCCTCGCCAAGACGCGCCTCGTCGAGGCGATGGGCACCGCGCTCGGCCTGTCGAACCAGCGCATCCAGTTCACGCCGGACCTGATGCCCTCGGACATCCTGGGATCGGAAGTGATGGACGAGACGGCGGAAGGCCAGCGCAGCTTCCGCTTCCTGCGCGGCCCGATCTTCACCCAGCTGCTGATGGCTGACGAGATCAACCGTGCCAGCCCGCGCACGCAGTCGGCCCTGCTTCAGGCCATGCAGGAGCGTCATGTGACTGTAGCCGGCATGCGCCATGACCTGCCTGCGCCCTTCCATGTGCTGGCGACGCAAAACCCGATCGAGCAGGAAGGCACCTATCCGCTGCCCGAAGCCCAGCTCGACCGTTTCCTCTTGAAAGTGGATGTCGCCTATCCGGACCTGGACACCGAGCGCCGCATCCTGATCGAGACGACCGGCGGCGCCGAAGGCACCGTGCGCGCGGCGCTCGATGCGGATCATCTCATTGCCATTCAGGCGCTGGTGCGACGCATGCCGGTTGGCGAGAAGATCGTCTCGGCCATCCTCAGCCTGATCCGCGAAGCGCGGCCCGAACAGACATCTGACGCGCGTGTGCAGCGCCTCGTCGACTGGGGCCCAAGCCCGCGCGCCGGGCAGGCGCTGATGCTGGCGGCACGGTCGCGCGCCCTGCTGCGTGGGCGCCTCGCGCCCTCGATTGAAGATGTGGAAGCCCTCGCCGAACCCTGCCTCGGCCACCGCATGGCGATGCGCTACGACCCGACCGGCGAAGCGCCAAGCCTGACCGACCTAATCAACGACCTCGCGCGGAAGGTGGCGTGAATTTCCCGGAATGACTCCCTCCTCCGATCTTCGCGCTGAAGCCGAGGCGCTGGCACGCCAGCTGCCCAACCTGAACTTCAAGGCCGAGGCCTCTGAAGCCGCCCATATCGGCAGCGCCGGACGTCGCCGCGCGGGCACGGGCGAACAATTCTGGCAATATCGCCACCATACGCAGGAAGATGCCGCCGACCGGGTCGACTGGCGCCGGTCGGCCAAGGGCAACGACCTGTTCGTGCGCGAGACCGAACTGGAAACCGCGCGCACGGTGCTGTTCTGGTGTGACCCGCATCCGGGCTTCAACTGGAAGGGCGAAGGGGACATCCGCACCAAGGCGGACGAAGCGCGCCTCCTCATGCTGGTGCTTGGCATGATGATGTCCAAGGATGGCGAACGCATCGGCGCACTTGGCGCTGGCCGCACGCCGAGCTTCGGCAAACGCGCGGTTGATCGGCTGTCGGAGGATATTACCAATGGCGCGGGTCGCCCCTTCCCGCCGCCGCCACGCACATCGGCCACGCTGGTGATTGCATCCGACTTCTATGATCCGATCCCGGAATGGCAGGCGCGGCTGAAACCGCTCGCCGCCAAATGCCCCGAAGGCGTTCTGCTGGCGGTCGCCGCGCCGATCGAACTCGACTTTCCTTTTCAGGGCCGCGTGAAACTGCACCGGCCCGGCGCCATGGCGGACCGCATCCTCGGACGCGCGGAAACCATGCGCGACGAATACAAGCGCAAGTTTGCTGAACAGCGCGAAGCCCTGCAGACACTCACCACCCAGATCGGCTGGCGCCTTGTGACCCACACGACGGCCACGCCCAGCCTGCATGGCGCCGCACGTCTGAAAATGGCGCTTGAGAGTTTCGGGGCGCGCGGATGACAGCGCTTGGCCCATTCCTCTTCGGGGCGCCGCTGGCGCTGTTTGCGCTCCTGGCGCTGCCGATCATCTGGTGGGTGCTGCGGGCAACGCCACCTGCACCGAAAGATGTCGAGCTGCCATCCTTGCGCCTGCTCGAAGGCGTTGAGCCGAAGGAAGAGACCCCTGCGCGAACGCCCTGGTGGGTCTGGCTGATCCGCACACTGGCCGCCGCCGCCGCCATCGCAGGCCTTTCCCAGCCCGTTTATGCGCCGGGCGCGAAGAATGAAGCGGCCGATGCCGGTGGCGCGTTGCTGGTTGTCGTTGATAATGGCTGGCCATCGGCGCCGCGCTGGAGCGAGCTGGTGGATGCGGCAACCGCAACGCTCGACACGGGCGGGCGCGATGCGCCGGCGCATCTGCTGCTGACCGCGCCGCAGACACTGAATGCCGATCCCGCAACGCGCCTGTCGCGCGCCGACATGGCCAAACGGCTGAATTCGCTTCGTCCGCAGCCCTGGGGCACAGACCGGACCGAGGCGCTGAAGCGATTGAAAGACTCCGGCCTGAAACCGGACCGCATTTTCTGGGCAAGTGATGGCGTTGAGGATGAAGGCGGGCGGGCCTTTGCCGCCGCGCTAGCCGCGATGGCGCCGCTCTCGGTCTATGCTGCGCCGCCTACCGGCCCGGCCGCAATCACCGGCATCACGTCACAAACGGACTCTGTGTCGGTCACCGCGCGCCGCGTCCAGCCGCGCGGCGAGGAGCGCAGCTTTGTGTCCGCCCTCACGCTCGACGGTTCCGCGCTTGCCACATCCGAAGTCGTGTTTGCGGACGGTGAACGCGAAGCCACGGCGAGCTTCTCCATTCCTGCCGCTGCCCTGTCACGTGTGGCGCGCTTTACCGCGACGGGCCGCCAGGGCGCTGGCACGGTCTGGCTCTGGGATTCATCTGACAGGTCGCGCCGCGTGGGTCTCGTGGATGCGGGCGCCGCCGCGCAGCCGCTGCTCTCCGATATGCACTATGTCCGCAAGGCGCTCGAACCCTTTGCCTCGATCACCGAAGGCAGCATTGAATCGCTGGTCGCCACATCGCCCGATGCGATCATCCTGACCGACATTGGCCAGATCCAGCCTGAAGATGCGAAACGCCTGACAGACTGGGTTGAGCAAGGCGGTGCGCTGATCCGCTTTGCCGGGCCGCACCTTGCGTCTCAAGGCGATGACCTGCTTCCCGTGGCACTGCGCCGATCCTCCCGCGCGCTGGGTGGCGCCCTCGCCTGGGACGAACCACAAGCCATGGCGCCCTTCCCCGCGGCATCGCCCTTTGCCGGCCTGCCGATCCCATCTGACGTACGCATTCGCCAGCAGGTGCTCGCGAAGCCTGCACCCGATCTCGGCCGGAAGACATGGGCCCGTCTCGCCGATGGCAGCCCGCTGGTGACAGCGGACTCACGTGGGTCCGGCACGCTGATCCTGTTCCATATCACGGCCGGGCCAGACTGGTCGAACCTGCCCTATTCCGCCACGTTCGAGCAGATGCTGCGCCGCTCGATTGCCGCGGGGCGTGGGGAAGCGGTCAGTGACGCAGAAGGCGCCTACACGCCGCAGCTGGTGCTTGACGGTTACGGTCGTCTGGCTGCAGCGGGCGCCAGTGCCGCGCCGCTGAAAGCTGGCGATTTCGACACGGTAAAGCCATCCGAAGCCCATCCGCCGGGCCTCTATCAGGGCCCTTCAGGCACCCTTGCGCTAAATGCTGGCGCCGGTGCCAAACCAAACCTGATCGATACCTGGCCGGTGTCGGCGCGCCTGCTGGGTGATGCAGAGGCCCGATCTCTGCGGCTTGCCGGGCCGTTGCTTGCGATTGCTGCAATCCTGCTTGTGGTGGACCTGTTCATCGCCCTCCTCGTGGCTGGCCACCTGCCCCGTCTGGGGCGCGCGGCAAAGGGCGCAGCAGCCCTGCTCCTGATCTGCACCATGGCCACTACCCTGCCCCATAGCGCAGAGGCCCAGTCCTATCGTTACCAGCAGATGCCGGACGGCTCTTTCCGCCGTGTCTCGACGGCGCCGCAGGTTGATGCGCTTCCGCGCACCGGCAATGCGACCCAGAAGGAAATCGACGCGGCCCTGACAATGCGTTTCGGCTATGTGGAAACCGACAATGGCGTCCTGGATGAGCGCACCCGGGCGGGCCTGTCAGGCCTCTCCTCCGTGCTCAGCTTGCGCACGTCCGTCGAACCAGCTGAGCCCGACGCGCTGAACCTTGAGACCGACGCGCTGGAACTCTATCCCCTCATCTACTTTAACGTTTCCGAGCGCGCCCCGCCGCTGTCAGACACGGCCATTGCGCATCTCAACACTTATCTCCGCTCCGGCGGCGCGCTGATTATCGACACGCGTGCAGGCGGAACGGTTGGCACGGATACGAGTGTGGCCCCGCTTGAAAAATTGCTTGAGGGCCTCGATGCCCCACCCCTGCAACCTGTACCGGCCAATCATGTCCTCGCACGCAGTTTCTACCTGCTTGACGATTTCCCCGGCCGCTTCGCGAACCGCCGCCTGTGGATCGAGAAAACCGGGGGCCCCAATGCCCCGCGCGGCGACGGCGTCTCGCGCCTGTTTGTCGGGGATGCCGACTGGGCGTCTGCCTGGGCGGTGGATGACCGGGGCCGCGACCTCTATTCCGTTGATGGCGGCCCGCAGCAACGCGAAATGGCGCGCCGCTTTGGCGTCAATCTCGTGATGTATGTCCTGACCGGCAACTACAAGGACGACCAGGTTCACCTGCCTGCGCTTCTCGAGCGCCTTGGCGAAAGTGAAGGCGAAATCAGCGACACGGGCGCCGAGGATGGTGGCGCGAGCGTGCCGAACGATTTGCGCGGCACCGCCCCGGGGAATGACCTGAGCGACGTATTGGGCCCGGCGCCTGAAAGAGACCCGCAATGATCGATGCGACACGCCTCAGCTTTGAGCCCTTTCTCGGCTGGCCGGTCTTCTGGCTGGTCGTCGCCGTCGCTGTACTAGCGTGGGGCGCCTATGTCGTGCTGCGTGGCAGGGCCGCGCTGACACGGGGGCTGGCTTTGACATTGCTCGCGGCCGCTCTCTCCAACCCGTCGCTCGTCGAAGAAGAGCGCGAGCCCCTGCCCTCCGTGGCCGCACTCATCCTCGACCGATCCGAAAGCATGCAGTTCGGCGACCGGGCGATCACTGCCAATGCTGCCTTCACGGAGCTGAAGTCAAAGCTTGAGGCCGACACGTCGCTCGAAGTCCGCGTACTGGAATCCGACCCGCATGATGATGGCACGCATCTCTATGGTGCGCTCGAAGGCCTTATGGCGGATGTTCCCCGCGACCGGATTGCGGGCGCGATATTTGTGACCGATGGTCAGGTCCACGACCTGCCGACAGGCGCGGACCAGGGCAGCGCGATCGGACCGATTCATGGGCTCGTCGTGGGCGATCCTGATCGCGGCGACCGGAGGGTCCGGATCGTGGACGCTCCCAATTTCGGCATTGTTGGCGAAACCGCAAACCTGGTCGTGCGCGTCGATGACCCTGATGGCGGCGAAGTTGAACTCAGCGTGTCGCTGAACGGCGGTCAGGCCGAGCGCGTCAAGGTGAAGGCCGGCGAGGACACGCCGCTGCCGATCGAGATCGAACGGCGCGGCGAGAATGTCATCGTCGTTGAAGTGCCGCCGGGCCGGGAAGAACTGACGCTGGCGAACAATCGCACCGCCTCGACACTGGCTGGCGTGCGCGACCGGCTGCGCGTGCTGCTGGTTACGGGCAAGCCGAACCAGGCTGGCCGTGTCTGGCGCGACCTTCTGAAATCCGACCCCTCGGTCGACCTTGTCCACTTCACCATCCTTCGCCCGCCTTACAAGACCGACTATACGCCGACAGACGAACTCGCACTGATCGCCTTCCCGACCGAGGAACTGTTCGAGGACAAGCTCAAGGATTTCGACCTGATCATCTTCGACCAGTATGAGCGCCGGGGCGTCATAACCCAGTCTTATCTCGCGAACATGGCCCGCTATGTAACCGATGGCGGCGCCCTGCTGATTGCGGCAGGCGAACCTTTCGCCGGGCCGGGCAGCCTCGCCCGCTCTCCCCTCGCCGCTGTCCTGCCCGCCGCCCCGACCGGACGCATCCGCACCGGCGAGTTCATCCCGAAACTGACCGAAGTTGGCAAGCGCCACGCTGTGACGGCGCCGCTCGATGGCCAGAAATGGGGCGGCTGGATGCGCTATATCGAGGCCACCGCACAGGCTGGCGACGTGTTGATGAGCGGACCGGACGACAAGCCACTCTTTATTGTGGACCGTGTCGACAAGGGCCGCGTGGGCATGCTGATGTCCGACCAGATCTGGCTCTGGGCGCGCGGTCATGATGGTGGCGGCCCCTTCTCGGAATTGATCCGGCGCACCGTCCACTGGATGATGAAAGAGCCGGAGCTTGAAGAGCGCCGGCTCAGCCTCGTGGCTGAAGGCGATACCGCCAAGATGGAGCTGCGCACACTGCTCGACACGGCGCCGCCGCTCCAGCTTGAAACACCTGAAGGGCGCATTCTCGAACCGATCTGGCGACAGAAGGCCCCCGGCATCTTCACGGCCGAGGCGCCTATTGACCAGCTGGGACTCTACCGGGCCGAAGCTGGCGGGCTGGAAGCCGTGGCGTTGAACGGCCCGGCCAATCCCAAGGAATATGCCGACCTTCAGTCCAGCACCGAGATAATGGCGCCTTTCGCGAAACAGACCGGCGGTGGCGTATTCCGACTGAATGCAGCGGGTACGGATATTCCGGATATACGCCGCGTAAGCGCACGCGGTGCGGCGGCTGGCAATAACTGGCTTGGCCTGCGTGAGCGCGGCGCCTATGCGGTTCGCTCGTCCACGAGCCAACCGCTGCTGCCAGGCATTCTTGCGGCGGCGCTGCTGGTGATCTTGTTGATTCTGGCGTGGCGGCGTGAGGGCCAATAGGCAGCCGCTTCAATTCGCATCAAACAATCGATTGGGAGAATGGGTCTCGTAAAACTGCAAATGCCAGGCAGCGGGGATACACTGCCTGGCAAAGTGCCTTTTAGCCGTGATGCGGCTCTGGGTGGGGGACGCGCCACATCACAAAGACCAAGGTCAGTTACGACAGCACACTCCTGAGTACAATTGAGTAATTGTTGCTTATTTGTGCGCGACAGTCTCAAGTTAACCTTTGAGGGGAATTCACGATAACTCTTTCAACCGTTGAGCATTTTCGCGGCTAAGTGTTCGTGCAACGGAATCAACACACCCCAGAAGATCGCGAATATGGGGTTCCTGTTCCGCCTCTCGCCGGAAGCCCAGCCCCACGCGATAATCGGGGATCCCCGGAAGCCGCCTTCCGGCGAGGCGACCGCTATCGAGATTGGCCTGCGCAAGAGAGACCGGAACAATGGTCAGGATATCGGACATCATCGACAGGTTCATGCAGGCGGTCGGGCTGTAGAGCGTATATTGCGGCGCATCCGCGCTGGCCAAGGCTTCGGCCATTCCGTCCGGAAGCTGACCGTCCAGATAGTCAAGATAGCCAGGGAAGGCCCATTGAAAGGCCAGAAGTGATTCAAACTGGTTGTCCATCTCCATTATCGGATGGTTTGGCCGGAACACCATGATGTAGGGCTCAGACATGATCTCGTGAAACCGCAGCCGGCTGGCGTGCGGCATGGCTTGCAGCGTCGACATGTTGAAAATAACCACGTCAGCATGTCGTTGCACCAAAGCCTCAACAGCGGCGTGGGGCGACATCACATCGGCCCGAACGCGCATGCGGGGCGCGACTTGTCGATAGGCATTGATGACCGTCGGCAGGAGGATGTCATAGGCGATAGGCCCGCCGACAATCTTTAGCTCCCGGTCGCCGGATACGGTCTCGCGCATCACAGTCGCTGAAAAGGCCAGCAGTTCCACCGCCCGCGGATAGAGGCGCTCACCCGCCTCTGTCGGGACGACAGAGCGCGTGGTGCGATAGAAGAGCGGTGTGTCCCAGGCGTCTTCGAGGGTCTTGATGGCGCGCGTGACGGCCGAGTGCGTCAGATGGAGTTCCTCGGCGGCCTTGGAAAAACTCAAAAGCCTGTAGACGGCTTCAAAATACTGGATCAGGCGGAGATCCGTCATTTGTCACCCCCATGCACAAGACGCCCTGATTGGTAACTAAAGCGCGCAGGCAAGCTTGGCAATCAAGCGCTCGAGCGGATGTGTCGCCCAAGTCCACAGTGTGATACACTGGCAACGCATCACAAGGAGGCCGCCATGGCATATTCCCGAACCACGCTCGCCACCTTTGTTGCGATAATGTGTGTTGCCTGCGGCCCTCGCGCCCCCACGCCACAGGATCCGGTCGCTCCCGTACCGGAATCAGACAGTGCAGCCCTGCCTGAAACCCCGACCCCGGACCAGCTTGCCGCGCGCGCGGCTGAAGCAAGAGCCCTTGAAGTCGCTGCCGCTTATCCGCCAATCGAGCAATATGCCGAGGATATCTATGAAGGCCCGGCCCTGATGGCGAGCTATCAAGGCGAGACCAATGATGGCGTCTATGAGGGCTATGGCGTGCTGACACTTCCCGATAGCGGCGTCGTTATGGCGGGCCTGTTCGCGCGGGGCTTCCTGAACGGCCCCGGCACCGCGCGCGACATGCAGGGCGAACTGTTCCACGAGGGCATGTATCTTGACGGCGTGCCGGCGGAATATTCCCTGCCTCTGGATCAACGTCCCAAGAAGGGCTGAGCCCCCTCTTTCTAGAGCGCCGTGACCAGACCTGAGAGCTGGCTCGCATCACCTGCAAGGCTTTTCACCATGACGCGGCCTTGGTCCTGTGGACCGGGAAAAACAAGCTGCCCGCGCGGTGTCACTTCAAAACCGATCTCACAGAAATAGGCTGGCGCACCAATGAGCACCGCCGCCGGCCAGCCTGCAGCTTCACCCGCCTCAAGCGCAGCTACTGTCACAGCTTGGCCAAGCCGGCTGCCGCGCTGTTCCGGCGTCACGGCAACCGGTCCGTAAAACAGGGCCCGCGTTCGGGCCTGCCCGACCACAAGCGGCCACACACGACATACAGCCACAATCTCGCCATCCAACACCGCCACGCGGCTGATCTCCGGCAGGGAGTGAGAGAATTCGCGCAGACGCTCGGCCGTCTTGGCGAAGTGGCCCGGACCGAACGTGACATCGAACAGGGACTCGATGGCAACGGCGTGTAGCGCGGGTGTTTCAGGAATGATTTCAAGCATGGCGAGCGCGTCTAGAGCGCATCGCTGGCAAGTTCAAGCGAAGCTTGCTGCCAGCACTACAGCGTTACGGCGTAAACACGGCATCGGGGTTGGTGAGAAGGTCATAAGCGACATGATGCTTCAGCTTCTCCGTGAGAATGCCTGCATCACCTTCAAGCCCGGCCGGGTCGATCAACTGGCCAAATGTCATGCTGAATTTCGAACCGCGCTTGTTCAGCAATTCATGGAAGAGCGTGATGTCGCGCAGCTCGTCATTGAGGTCACAGAAGAGATAGTAAAGCGCCGAGTTTCTCGCATCGAGATTGAGCGGCAGGATCGGTGCCTTTTGCTTGCGGGCAAGACCAATGACCGTCGAGAACCAGTCCTTTTCCTGCAACCTACCATCGACACGCCGGGCAAGCCGCCCGGAGGGGAAGATGACGACACATTTCTCATCGCTGAAAGCTTCAGCCGCGCGCTTCAGTGTCTCGCGGGTCTTGGTGGGCGTGCGCTTGGCGGCAACCCATTCGACGGGGATGATGACATCCTCGAATTTCGGATTCACCCGTACCGCGTCCGCATTGGCAAAGAAGATGATGTCGTCGCGCACCTGTTTCAGCAGGTCCCAGACGGCGACCCCATCTGCAAGGCCCGTCGGATGGTTGGCGGCAATGATGAGTCGGCCGGTTTTCGGCATACGCTGAATGCCATCAATCGTGAGATCAAAGGACAGTTGGTCTGACAGGAGGTCAAAGGACTGCCGCCCGTTCAGCTGGACAATCTCGTCAGCCATCCGACGCGCCTTGCCATAGCCGAGAACCTTGTAGAGCGCCGGACGCACCACCGGCCATGACCAATGCTCCCGGATACGCGGGCAGCGCTCCTCGATCAGCACGTCGACGATATGCTTGTCAGCCTCGCTGTCATCGACATGGAAGGCCGATACAGGCGGCGCCTTTGTGGTCGGCGGCAGGATTTCGTCTGTCATGAACTTTTTTTGCTTTTTTCTTCGCGTGCACTTCCCTGCCGCTCAACATACATGAACTCCCCTTACGGGAAAGCGGATGCGGCAGGTTTGGAGGGGCCAGAAAACTTTCCCGGAAACGCCGATCTGTTGAGATTTCAACACTTCGGAAAGTTCTGCTTTACCAAGCTGTAAGGCCCCGGTGGCAAGGTCATCTTCAGACGGGCGCAGACACACACAGACGCTCAGGCAGCAATAACCTTTACGGGGTAGAGTAGTATGAAAGTTCTTTGGGTTGAAGATCACGAGCCGGTTCGCGACATGTTGGCGATTGCCGCCGACAAAGCCGCCCGCTCGCGCATCCAGGTGGATCTTGTCCTGGCGCCGACACTGATGGCAGCCGAAGCACGCCTCCGCCTTGAACGCTTCGACCTCGTTGTCCTTGACCTTGGCCTGCCCGACAGTGTTGACCCCGACATGACAATCGCGCGCGTCGCCAATATGGGCAAGTATCGCATCGCGGTTGTCTCCTCGATGGACACGCGCGACCAGGTTGTGGAAGCTGCGCTGCGTTGCGGCGCCAATATCGCGCCAAAGGCAGTTTTCAAGGCCAGCCTGCCCTTCAATCGCTTTATCCAGCGCCCGGATACGTTCGAGGACTTCCTGCTTGAGCAAATGCCTGCTGCTGCTGCCCCTGCCCGCGCGGCCTGAACCAATACGCGTTACGGGAGCTTGTGCTTGCAGACTCCCCAATGACCTTGCTAAGCCGCCCGGGTTAACCCTTCGGGCGGCTTTGCCCATTTGATGGATCAGAACGCCATGGACGCCCTGCTCGTCTACCCTGCCACCCTCGTGCTGATCGCGCTCAACGTGATCGCCAGCGTGCTTGCGTTCAACAATCGGGACCTGTTCGACCGGTATTGCTTCTGGATCAAGCCGATCCGCGAAGGCGAGGAATGGTTCCGCTTTGTCACGTCCGCCTTCCTGCACGTCAATGGCATGCACCTTTTCATCAACATGTACGTACTCTACACGTTCGGGAAGATCCTCGAAGCCTATGTCGGCTCTGGCGGCTTCCTGATCCTGTACGCGGCCTCCATGCTGGGCGGAAATGTCTGGGAATATGCCGACAAGCATAACCAGCCGAACTACCGCGCCGTCGGTGCCTCAGGCGCCACATCGGGCGTAATCACGGGCTTCTGCCTCTTCTATCCTTTCGCGATGCTTTACCTCTTTTTCGCCATCCCCATGTGGGCCATCGTTTTCGGCGTCGGCTTCATCGTGGTCAGCTTCATCCTCTCCCAGCGCGACCAGACCATGGTGGCGCACGGCGCCCACCTCGGCGGCGCGCTGACAGGTCTCGTTATCGCGATGCTGCTGCGTCCGGCTGCCTGGCGGGAACTGATCGAGCAAGTGGCGCACCGCATTGGCTGAAGATGGCATGATCTCGGTGCTGGAGCGATACGAAGCCCGGATCGCCGAAGGCCTGATCGATGCCGATAGCGCGCAGGCCAAGGCTGCCGCGCGCCTCGACGACCTCGCTCGCCGACTGGCCAACAAGGACAAGGGTGGCTGGTTCTCCAAGCCCACGCCTGTCGAAGGTCTCTACATGTGGGGCGGCGTCGGGCGCGGTAAATCCATGCTGATGGACCTGTTCTTCGAAGCAGCTCCCGTAACCCCGAAGCGCCGGGTTCACTTCCACGAATTCATGGGCAGCGTGCACGATATGCTTGGCGAGTGGCGCAAGCTGGACGCGAGCGAACGCAAGCGGTCGCAATGGCGCGTCAAGGGAGCGGGCGACGATCCGATCGCGCCAGCCGCGAAACGCATCGCCTCAGGGGCGAGCCTTCTTTGCTTCGACGAATTCCAGGTGACGCAGATAGCCGACGCGATGATCCTGTCGCGCCTGTTCGAAGCCCTGTTCGACGAGGGCGTCACCGTCGTGGCAACCTCCAACCGCCACCCCGACGACCTCTACACAGACGGCATCAACCGTCCCCTCTTCCTGCCCTTCGTTGATATCCTGAAGGCCAATTGCGACGTGTTCGAGTTGAGTTCCGACAGGGATTACCGCCTCGACCGTCTGAGCGAGGCGCCCGTCTGGTATGCGCCGCTGGGGCCTGAGGCAGATGCCGCACTCGACAAGGCGTGGCACCGGCTGACGCTTGGCGCGACGCCGCAGCACTGCACGCTCAAGGTCAAGGGCCGAAAACTGGAAGTGTCGCGCGAGGCAGCGGGCACGGCCCGCTTCACCTTTGAAGAATTGTGTGCCCGCCCGCTCGGCGCCCGCGATTATCATACGATCGGCGCCCATTTCCACACGGTGTTTCTGGAAGGCATCCCCCTGCTCTCGCCTGAGAACCGCAACGAAGCCGCCCGCTTCGTGATGCTGATCGACGAGCTTTACGAGGCCAAGGTGAAACTCGTCGCAAGTGCTGCGGCCGAGCCGGATGCGCTTTATCCGTCCGGCGACGGCAGTTTCGAATTCCAGCGTACCGCCAGCCGCCTCCACGAAATGCGCTCGACCGAATATTTCGCCGAGGCACATAAACAAGTCACCGACGTCTGAGTACTAGGCTGCATGAGCGAAAGCCTGTCTAGTCTGTCCTGCCCCGGAAACTTAGCCCGATCCCACGGCTCGCCAGCACTTCAAACACCACGACCCATACAATTTTAAAGAGAATTTATCTTCACCTTAAATAATGTCAGCCAAGATTGATCTGTGGGGCAAGTGGAAAGGGTATTGGCATGCGGTTGATCAATCATGCGATGGGCTTGCGCTTTGCGGGGCTATCCTTGCTTTGCACAGCGGCGTTGGCGTCATGCGGCATGCTAAGGAACTCAGAGCTTCAATATGCCGCCGCCCGGTGCGCGTCGGATGAATTCCACAGCTGCAAGATGCTATCAGATAGCTACATGGCCAAACTGAAAACCGAAAACCATTACGCCGTCGATACCAAGATGCGAGACGCCTACTGCAAGGGTCAAACCACCATCTCGAGTTGTGATAAGCCGCCTCAGGCTCCAGCCATGCTTGAAAGGGATGCATTTCCGTCGGCCAAACGTGACAAAATACTGAACCTGATCGACTCGGCTTGCGAAGAGGGGTCTGCGCGTGCCTGCATTGAAGCTGCGTATATCGTTTCGAACCAACATGGCACATTTCAACCGATTGTGCAGTCGCCAGATTTTGATTTGGCGTTGACATATTCGATGCGCGCTTGCGGATTGGGTGGCATGCGGGGCTGCAATGAAGTCGCCAACTACTTCCACGGCAACTACTTGAATAGCCACCGCCCCAATGGCATTGGTGCGCCGCCTCAATCCGTCATTGCTGCCAGGCGAGACAGAGCCGACAAATACTTGACCAAAAAATGTGAAAAAGACATTGGCTGGGCCTGCGGCGCTCTTGGCAAAGCCATTACCGGGGCAAGACTGGGGGCTTTGCAGGCGCCAATGGAGCATCCTGAAGTCCTGCGGGGGCTGGACTATCTCGAGCGAGGCTGCAATCTTCAGGATATCGGCTCCTGTGAGCGCCTCGTCCGACTCTACGAAGGCAAAGGTGATTTCGAGGCTAATCTAGACCTGTCCATGAATTATCTCGAACGAGGATGCAGCTATAATGACGTTCGTGCGTGCGCGGAAATTTCGCTGCACTATAAGCGCGCAGGCGAAACCGATGCCGCCGAGGAATGGAAGCAGCGAGCATGCCAAATTGGAGAGCGGATGCCCAGAATGATATCGACACGACGCGGCAAACTCGAATGCACGCCCGCTCCGGCCAAGTAGCCGCACTCTGCGGGTGGCTGTCTTCCCGACCTGCACCGCATTTCCCAACTATTCTGCATAAAGATAAAATACATGCTCATTTCCGTGGATTGCGCACACTAGCAGACTGCGAAAAGGCATTACTGTCCAGCAAGTCCATCGCGACATCGCGGAAGACAAGGCCAAGCGCTTCAATATCCCGGCCGAGCGGCGAGCCCGTGCGCCAGATCAGGCTGACATCACGGGTCGCCAGCGGATGGCGCAGCGGCCGCACGACCTGGCCAGGATCACGCTGGGCTTCAACCACGGCGTAAAGATTGGGCAGGATGGCAACGCCGGCCCCCATGGCTGACATCTGCCTTACAGCATCCAGCGACGTACCTTCATATTCTGTACTGACATGCGCGCCCGCTGCATCGGCAAGCATCTGGATCACGACGCTGAGCCGGTGACCGAAACCAAGGCTGAGCAATTCCCTGCCCTGCAAGGCACTGATATCAACCGGACCTTCGCCTTGCGAGAGCTCATCATCGGACGCGGCACATACGAAAAGTGTCTCCTGGAATAGCGACATGCTTTCGCTATTCACATGGTCTTCCGGCGTCGAAATGATCATGTCGAGGCGGCCGTCATTGAGCTTCTCCTCAAGGTCGATCGTGCGCTCCTCGCGCACGCTCATGCGCAGGTCCGGGAACAGGCGGTGGAGTTCCTTCACAGCGCTCGGCAGCAGGTAGGGCCCGATTGTCGGCACCGTGCCGAGGCGGTAACGTCCGGCGACGAGGCCTTCGGTTTGCCGGGCAACGGTCTTCAGGTCTTCCAGCTGTGTGAGGATCACGCGTGCGCGTCGAACCACTTCCTCTCCCGTGGGCGTCATGATCGCGCCATTGCGCCCGCGTTCGATCAGCACGGCCCCCAGTTGCGCCTCGGCTGCGGCGATCTGCGCCGACAGGCTGGGCTGAGAGACGTTGAGGGTTTTCGCTGCCTCGTGGAATTTGCCGGTCTCGGCCACGGCGACGATATACTGTAATTGCCGCAACGTAGGACGCATCAGGGTTTCCTTTGGTTGAAGCGACACTTTGATAGATTTTTGCTATCAAAACAAGAGTGTTTTCGTATTGGAACTATGTATTGGAAGCCCCGAAATACCGACTGTGCCAACGAACCGGAGTGTCCCTTTAGTGCCAGCGACAGACCTTAAAAGCCGAAGTGCTTGCCGCTGCTACAGCGAGGTCACCCGCTCAGCTGTGGATCCGCCGCGCGACACCTGAGACGTCCACTACGTCACCACCGAAAACCTATCCAGCTTTCCTCCCACGCATCGAAAAGGAGTTTCGCATGCCACGCTTTGCTGCGGGCGTCGTCCGCTTCCAGAATAACGTCTATCCCGGTAAACAGGACCTGTTTGAAGAACTCAGCCAGGGCCAGTCGCCCGAAGCCCTGTTCATCACCTGCTCCGACAGCCGTATCGAAACGGCCATGATTACGCAGACAGAACCCGGTCAATTGTTCCACGCGCGCAATGCCGGGAACATTGTCCCGCCACACACCGAGCACACCGGCGGCATGACAGCAGCCATCGAATATGCAGTGTCAGTTCTGCAAGTACCGCATATCGTTGTGTGCGGACATACGGGCTGCGGCGCCATGAATGGCGCCATGCACCCGGACGGCCTTGAAGGCCTGGACCATGTTCGCAAATGGCTGGCCTATTCCAAGTCGGCCGTCGACATCGTTGACGAGCTGGCCCCAAACGGCACGCCGGAAGAGCGGATGCAGATGCTGATCGAGCAGAACGTACTCGTCCAGCTACAGCACCTGCGGACGCATCCAAGCGTCGCGCGGCGCCTCGCCAAGGGCGATCTCGAACTGCACGGATGGGTCTACGACATCCGCACAGGCGACGTGTCCGCCTTCGACGCCGACCAAAACACATTCATCCGGGTTGATGCGCATTATGCCAGCCAGATTGCCCAACTTGCCGGTGATCATGGCTGCGCGGCCTGACCCCCAGACAACGGAAAAAGTCCATGACAACACCCCAGACAGGGGCGCAGCCGAAAGGCGCGCCCTATTTTGACCTTTCGAATCTGAAGGGCGACCTGTTTGGCGGCTTGACCGCCGGCATTGTCGCCCTTCCCCTTGCGCTTGCCTTCGGTGAAGCCTCAGGCGCCGGCCCCATTGCCGGCCTCTGGGGCGCCATCTTTGTGGGCTTCTTTGCGGCCCTGTTTGGCGGCACGGGATCTCAGGTTTCCGGCCCGACCGGCCCCATGGTCGTCGTTTTTGCGGGTCTCTATGCCGCGCTCGGCGGCAACCCTGCCCTCGTCTTTGGCGCCGTTATCCTTGCGGGTGTCATGCAGATCCTGCTCGGCTTCATGCGGTTCGGCCAATATGTGAAGCTGGTGCCCTACCCGGTCATCTCAGGCTTCATGAGCGGTATCGGTGTCATCATCATCGCCCTCCAGCTCGCACGCCTGTTTGGTCATGAACCGGATGGCGGCGGCACGATTCCGGCCTTTACCGCCGTACCGGGCGCCGTGATGGACCCCAACGTCATTGCCGTCGGCATCGCCATCCTGACGCTTGGCATCGTGTTCAGCTGGCCGAAGAAGTTTGCCGCCTATGTGCCCGGCCCGTTGGCCGCGCTGGTGATCGGCACGCTGGTCAGCATCGCCATCCCGGGGGCACCGCTACTCGGTGACATCCCGACAGGCTTCCCAAGCTTCGTACTGCCGGCTGTAAATGTGGACTCCGCCCTCATCGTCATCGAGGCGGCCTTCATTCTCGCCGTGCTCGGCTCAATCGACAGCTTGCTGACGTCGCTGGTCGCCGACAACATGACCCGAACGCGCCACCAATCGAACAAGGAACTTATCGGTCAGGGCATCGGTAACGCGCTAGGCGGCTTCTTTGGGGCCATTCCCGGCGCTGGCGCAACCATGCGCACCGTGATCAACATCCGGTCCGGTGGCCGCACACGTATTTCCGGCATGACACACGCCCTCGTTCTGCTGGCGATCGTCATAAGCCTTGGCCCGCTTGCGGCGAAGATTCCTCATGCGGTTCTGGCCGGTATCCTGGTAAAGGTCGGCGTCGATACGATCGACTTCTCCTACCTCAAGCGCGCCCATAAAGGGCCTCGCTGGGACCTGGGCCTCATGGTGCTCGTGCTTGGCCTGACCGTGTTTGTCGACCTGATCACGGCAGTGGCAGTTGGCGTGGTGCTCGCAGCGCTCGCCTTCATCAAGAACCTGGCCGATGATCAGATCAAGGCCGTTCAGGAAGACGAACCACGCCTATCGACCGAAGAAGAGACGCAGATCCTGTCACGCTCGGGCGGCCGGGTGATGATGTTCGACTTTGGCGGACCACTCAGCTTTGGTGCGGCGGCGGACCTCGGCCACCATGTTCGTAGCAAGGCAAGTGACAAGGTGGAGATCATCATTCTCGACTTTTCCCGTGTCCCTTTCATTGATGTCTCAGCCGTCAGGGCCGTGGAAACAATCGTCGAGGACGCAGCAGACTCCGGCAAGCAGGTTTATGTCACCGGCTTGAACGAGTCTGTCGGACAAGTGCTGCACCAATTCGCCACCGGCCTGCCCGGGAGCAAGGAAAAGCAGTTCGACACACGTCTTGATGCGCTCAAAGCAGCGCTGACGAGGTTGGAACCAAGTCGGGCATAGAGTTCCGGTACGTTTACCAACAAACCCCGTAACTGCCCCGCTCTTCCCCCCGGAGCGGGGCATTTTTTTGCCCACGCCACCTTCACAGGAAGGCCGTATTTCCTATTTATGCTGCAGCGCGATGACATACATGCGCATTTCCGGGGAATACGTCGCCGCAAAGCGGGGCTAAGAACACATTCGGAACACCTAAACGGGAACCATTGCTGCAGGTGCGGGATAGGTTCCAAAAGGAGGATTTATAATGGCCAACCCAGTTTCTGCACGCAGTTCGGTCGCCCTCAGCCCCGAACAGGGCCTCAGCCGGTATCTCAGCGAAATCCGCAAGTTCCCGATGCTGGAGAAGAACGAAGAATTCATGCTCGCCCGCAAGTGGCTCGAGAATGATGACACGGAAGCCGCCGAAAAGATGGTGACCTCCCACCTTCGCCTCGTGGCGAAAATCGCGATGGGCTATCGTGGTTATGGCTTGCCAATGGCCGAAGTGATTTCAGAGGGCAATGTCGGCCTTATGCAGGCGGTCAAGAAATTCGACCCCGAAAAAGGCTTCCGCCTGGCCACCTATGCCATGTGGTGGATCCGCGCCGCGATCCAGGAATATATCCTGCGCTCGTGGAGCCTGGTGAAGCTCGGCACGACCGCCGCGCAGAAGAAGCTGTTCTTCAACCTGCGGCGCCTGAAAGGCGAGATGAAAGCCCTCGACGAGGGCGACCTTCGCCCCGAACAGGCCCGCCTGATCGCCGAAAAACTGAACGTCACAGAGGCAGAAGTTTTCTCGATGAACGGCCGCATGTCGGGCTCCGATGCCTCGCTGAACGTGCCCATGGGCACCGATGGCGACATGGAATGGCAGGACTGGCTGGCCGATGACGACCAGGGCCAAGCCGAGAATTTCGCGGATCGTCAGGAATATGACGCACGCATGGACCTGCTCGGCAATGCCATGCAAGACCTCAACGAGCGCGAGCGCCATATCCTCACCGAACGGCGCCTTTCGGAAGAGCCAAAGACGCTCGAAGAACTCTCCGAAACCTACAATGTCAGCCGCGAGCGTATCCGGCAGATCGAGGTGCGGGCGTTCGAAAAGCTGCAAAAGGCCATGAAGCGCATGGCCAAGGAACAGGGCATGCCGACAGCCGCAGGCGCCGTGACGAACTGACCACCGCGATCTTCTGAATTGATCCAGTAACGACAAAGGGGCATGCAGCGGCATGCCCCTTTTTCATGTCAGCGATCCTGCCGATCCGCGTCTCGCGCCCTACACGTCCATCCGCGAGAAGGACCTGACGTCAGGCCATGGCGGGCGCTTCATCGTCGAAGGCAAGGTGACGCTCGAAACGCTGCTGCGCCGCAGTCGCTTCGCGGTTGAAAGCCTGTTCCTGTGCGAGACCCGGCTTGAGCCACTGGCCGATATCCTGACTCACGTTCCCGCAAATGTGCCGGTCTATGTCGCTCCGCAAGACGTGATGGACGCCGTGGCTGGGTTCCCCATGCACAGGGGCGTGCTGGCCTGTGGGCTGAAGGGTGAGGCCGCCGGGACCGCACACCTTCTTGAACAGATTTCCCGTCTCCCCTGCGCAGGCAGGGGAGACGATGCTGGGCCCGGCCAGGCCCCTGCCTGCGCAGGGGAGACGGTCTCATCAACCCTGCTCATGCTGTCGGACCTGTCCAATCACGACAATGTCGGCGCCTGCTTCCGCAATGCGGCCGCGTTTGGGGCCGATGCGGTCCTGCTCGACGGGCAATGCTGCGATCCACTTTATCGCAAGGCCATCCGCGTCTCGTCAGGATCGAGCCTGTGGCTGCCCTTCGCCCATGGCGGCAGCGGCGCAGAGATGATGCAGGCGGCGCAGGATGCCGGCTATACGGTCTGGGCGATGACGCCGCGTGCCGATGCCGCGCCGCTCGCCTCCCTGCCCGTCCCTGAGAAGCTTGCCATCCTGCTCGGCGCCGAGGGGCCCGGCCTGCCTGACGAGCTGATCGCCTCAGCCGTGCCCGTGCGCATCCCAATGTCGACGGGCTTTGACAGCATTAACGTGGCAACCGCCGGGGCTGTCGCGCTGGCGCACGTCTTCGCCGCCCGATCCTGAAAAGAAAACGCCCCCTCCAAACCGGAGAGGGCGCTGCGGGAATGCGTGGTGTGACGCCCCACCCGTAGTGTTGGTTTAGAATACGCGTGGGCGTTCGTTCTTGTCGACATGCAGACCGCACTCAGTCTTGGCCTGACCGGCCCAGCGACCAGCGCGCACGTCTTCGCCCTCGGCGACAGGCTTGGTGCAGGGCCAGCAGCCGATGGACGGATAGCCTTGCGAGACCAGCGGATGACGCGGCAGGTTGCGCTGCTGGATCATCAGTTCGACGTCTTCCGGGGTCCAGTTGGCCAGCGGGTTGACCTTGTAGCGGCCATTCGCGAATTCGAAGACCGGCAGGGACATCCGTGCGCCGCCATGGAAGCGCTTGCGACCCGTGATCCAGGCCGAGAAACCTTCAAGGGCCGGCTCCAGCGGACGCACCTTGCGCAGGGCGCAGCAGGCGTCCGTATCGGTTTTCCAGAGATCGTTCTTCGGGTCGAGCACCTTGCGCTCTGTCTCCGACGGCGGGATCGAACGCACACCCGTCAGGCCGAGCCGTTCAATCACTTCGTCGCGGTGATCAAGCGTTTGCGGAAAGTGCATGCCCGTATCGAGGAATACGATCGGCAGCGACGGATCGACATCGGCGATAAGGGCCAGCATGGCGACACTTTCCGCGCCAAAGCTCGACACATAGGTCAGGCTTTCAGGCCACTCACGCACCATCGCAACGCGCAGGACCGTCTGGGCCGAAGCATCGCGCAACTCGGTGTTCAGGCGTTCGAGGCGGATCTCGGGCGCTTCAGCGTTCCGAGCGATGATGTCACCATAAGGCATGTGGCTCTAGTTTCCGTGTCTCTTGCGGAACACCGGCACCTGACCGCCCGCAGCGGGCTGGTAGACTTCGGAATATTCCTTCAATGCGTCTATCACTTCAGATAGGGCAGCACGGGACGTCTCGTAAGCATCGATGCCTGAACGGTTCATATAGAATAACTGATCCCGCAGGACGTGGCCCACCGCGCGCAGCTCGCCTTCATATCCAAAGCGGCGACGCAGGAGCTGGGCCTGGCTGAAGCCGCGACCGTCCGTATATTTCGGGAAAGCGATCTCGATCAGCTGTATTTGCTGCAGGTACGGCTCCAGAAGCGCTGCATCGTCATCCGGCGAAAGTCGCACGCCGACCTGCGTATTACGCTCGGACAGGGTCGACGCCTCAGCGATGAAACGCGCCAGCGGAACCGTGAAGCAGCCGCCTTCGGATAGCTCTGCTTCACCGTCAACATAGGCCCAGATATCGTCGACTTCGGCGCCATTCTTAATCAGCGGCATAGAGGGCTTCCTTGAATGGGTCATGGCCGAGGCGGCCGAGTGTGTCGATAAACAGCTCGTCCTTGCCGCTGCGCAGCTCGCGGTAGCGGTCTACGACGCGCTTGAGGGCGCCGGGAACGTCTTCGGATTTGAGGCCGGGGCCGGCGATATCGCCAATCGCGGCCTTCTCGTCGGCGCGGCCACCAAAGGTGATCTGATAGAATTCCTCACCCTTCCTGTCGACGCCGAGAATACCGATATGGCCGACATGGTGGTGGCCACAGGCATTGATGCAGCCTGAGATATTGATGTGCAGGCGGCCGATATCTTCCTGGTAATCGGGATCGGCAAAGACCTGTTGCACGGCCTGTCCAACCGGAATCGAGCGGGCATTGGCGAGGTTACAATAGTCGAGGCCCGGGCAGACGATCAGGTCCGTGATCAGGCTCTCGTTCGGCGTAGCAAGGCCTGCCGCGTCCAGCTCTGCGTGCAGTGCTGGCAGATCGTCGAGCGCGACATGCGCGAGGATAATATTCTGTGCGTGGCTGACGCGGATATCGTCCTGACCATAAGCTTCGGCCAGATTGGCGATGATCTCCATCTGCGCGTCGGTCGCATCGCCCGCCAACCCACCAATCGGCTTCAGGCTCACCGTGACAGACGTGTAGCCCGGCGTGACGTGCGGATGCAGGTTCGTACGCGCCCAGCGGGCGAAGACCTTATCGCTCGCTTTTGCCGCCTCGAACGCGTCCGACACTTCAGGCTTGGTCGCCAGTTCAGGCGGCGCAAAATAGGCATGGATGCGGTCGATCTCGGCCTGTGGCAGGTCGATCTTCTCGTGGCTTCGCTGAGCGGCAAATTCCGCTTCGACCTGCCGCGTGAATTCTTCCTCGCCAAGCTCATTCACGAGGATCTTGATCCGCGCCTTGTACTTGTTGTCCCGGCGGCCGTGCAGGTTGTAGACCCGCATGATCGCTTCGAGATAATCGAGCAGCCGGTCTTCCGGCACGAACTCGTTGACCAGCGCAGCGATGTGCGGCGTGCGCCCCTGCCCCCCGCCGACATGCACTTCAAAGCCCCGCACGCCATCACGCTCGCGCATGTGCAGGCCAATGTCATGCACGCGGATCGCCGCGCGGTCATGCGCGGCGCCGGTGACGGCGATCTTGAACTTGCGTGGCAGGAAGGCGAATTCCGGATGGAAGGTAGACCACTGGCGAATGATCTCGCACCAGGGACGCGGGTCCATGATCTCGTCGCGCGCGGCGCCGGCATAATGGTCCGACGTCGTATTGCGGATACAATTGCCGCTTGTCTGGATGGCATGCATCTCGACCTCGGCCAGCAAAGCAAGCACGTCCGGAATGTCCTTCAGGGCAACCCAGTTGAACTGGATGTTCTGGCGCGTGGTGAAGTGGCCGTAATTGCGGTCATACTCGCGGGCGATGCGGGCGAGCATACGCATCTGGCGGGCGCTCAGCTGGCCATAGGGAATGGCCACACGCAGCATATAGGCGTGGAGCTGGAGGTAGACGCCGTTCTGCAGGCGCAGTGGCTTGAACTCGTCCTCCAGCAATTCGCCCGACAGGCGGCGCTCGACCTGCCCGCGGAACTGGGCGACGCGTTCCTTGACGATCTGCGCGTCGAATTCGTCATATCTATACATGGGTGACCTCGTGAAGGTGTGGCAGGCCGAGTTCAAGCTCGCAGCGGGCGACCCAGGCTTGCACGGCAGGAAATTCGTTCAGGTCAAAGCCGCCTTCATGCGCGAGGCGCGTATAGGCCAGCAGCGAAATGTCGGCGAGCGTCAGGGCCTCTCCCCCGGCGATCCAGTCGCTGGAGATGAGCGCCATTTCCATACGCCCAAGCGCACGGCGGCCCTTGGCCATCAAGTCCGCATCAATCTCATCGTCCGACTTTTTCAGGTAGAGCTTCTGAAAGCGGCGCACGGCAATTGTCGGCTCGTGCGAATACTGCTCCCAGAACATCCACTCGAACATCTTGGCCCGCTCGAATGCGTCAGCCGGGATCAGGTCAGAGCCTTCAGCAAGATGCAGGATGATGGCATTGGACTGCGCGAGGCTGCGGCCATTGTCGAACTGAACCACCGGCACCTGACCGAACGGGTTCAAGGCGAGAAATTCATCCGTCCGGGTCTCACCCTTCAGGATGTCGATCTCGATCCATTCATGCGGAAGGGACAGCTGCGTCGCCACCCACTTCACCTTCAGGCAGTTACCCGAAATGGAATCTCCGAAAATGCGGATCATGCCTTGTCTCCATAGGCGACGGTTGGCCCATTCGCGCGGATGGATTCGCGCAAGGTTTCACGGCCAGTGATACCGCCCGTCTCGGTCACTTCCATGAAATAGGGATCAGTGATGATGGCTTCCTGCTTCGCAGCGGCCGCGAGGCGTTCCTCGGCCTCATCGCCTGTGAAAGCAGCGATCTGCGACGTGTCTGCCGTCCAGTCGCCATTGGCCGTCAGCCAGACAGTGCGTCCGGTTGCGGTTTCCCACGCAGTGATGGATTTCGGCGTTTCAGGTTTCAGCTTGGGGCGAACGGAGCTCATGCGACATGTTCCTTGAAGGCTTGGGCAATGGCTTCTGCGGGAATACCAGCCACTTCGCCGATGACGAGCAGCGCGGGGCCCTTGATACCGGCGCGCTGGATAAGATGGGGCAGTTCGGCAAGGGTGCCGAACACACGGATTTCATTATCGCGCGTGCCATTCTCGATGACCGCAACAGGCGTCGACGGCGCGCGTCCTGCGGCGATGATCTTCTCGGCAATCGTCGCCGACGTACCGACGCCCATGAAGACAACAACGGTCTGCGCAGGGCGTGCAAGCGAGGCCCAGTCCAGATCCGGCACGCCGCCTGCCCGGGCGTGGCCGGTCACGAACGTAAGGCTTTGCGCATGGTCACGATGTGTGAGCGGCAGGCCTGCAGCAGCAGCGCAGCCAAGTGCCGAGGAGATACCGGGAACCACAGTCGCCGCAACACCGGCCGCGCGCACGGCTTCCAGCTCTTCCCCGCCCCGGCCAAAGATGAACGGGTCGCCGCCCTTGAGGCGCACGACGCGCTTGCCTTCCTGCGCCGAGGCGATCAGCAGCTCGTGGATCGTCTCCTGAGGCACCGAATGGTCGCCTTTGGACTTGCCGACCGGAACGCGGTCAGCGTCGCGGCGGATCAGGGAGAGAATTTCGTCACTGACAAGGCGATCATAATAGACAACATCCGCTTCCTGAATCAGGCGCAGCGCTTTCAATGTCATCAGTTCCGGATCACCCGGACCTGCGCCGACAATATGGACGATGCCTTCGGCGGCCGTGCCTGAAGCCAATTGCGCGCGCATGGCGGCTTCGGCGCCCTCAAGATCACCTGCATAGGCGAGGTCGGCGGTCGGGCCGGTTAGCGCAGTTTCCCAAAAACGGCGGCGCGCCTTGCTGTCGGGGATTGCGGCTTTCACGTCCGGGCGCAGGCGGCTGGCGAGCGCGGCCAGTTCGCCGATACGTTTCGGCAAAAGGGCTTCCAGTTTCTCTCGGATGGATTTGGCGAGAACCGGCGCCGACCCGTTCGTGCCGATCGCGGCGACCACATCGCCCCGGTCAATGATCGAGGGCACGGTGAAGTCGCAAAGCTCCGGATGGTCGACCACGTTCAGCGGCACACCATACTGGCGCGCCATCGTGATCGCCTTTTCCGCGTTGGCATCGAGCCGGTTGGCGACAATGGCAAACCGCGCCACATCGAGCGCCGGACCGGCATGTTCCGGCGGCGCGATCATGACACGGCCTGCGAACTCCTCGGCAAAGCCGGGGTCGATTTTCGAGACAATGACAGTAATCCGGGCCGGTGTCGCGGCCAGAAGGCGAACCTTGCGACGGGCTTCTTCCCCGCCTCCGAAAACAACAACGGATGCATTATCAAGGTTGAAGAAGGCCGGAAACTGGCGCATGCGAAGGCCACTCTTGTTTAGTATTGCTGATCGATCAAAGGTCAAATTGGCTATTGACGGCTCAGGCGCAACCGTGAACCCCTACAGCGAGCCTTTAGAGTTACTATTCATGTCTGATCCGAACGACCGACTGCCGCCCCTGAACGCCCTGCGCGCCTTTGAAGCGGCTGCCAGACGCCTGTCTTTCACACAGGCGGCCGACGAACTCAATGTCACGCCGGGGGCGATTTCACAACAGATCCGCCAGCTGGAAGACTATGCCGGAACGCCGCTTTTCAAGCGTACGGGCCGTTCCGTCTTGCTGACGGATGCCGCGCAGGCCAGCCTGCCGCTGGTGCGGGAAGCGTTTGAGCGCATATCCGAAGCCGGGCGCATCATGCAGGCTCCCGCCCGCAAGGGGCGCGTCATGGTCTCCTGCGCACCCAGCTTTGCCGCCAAATGGCTCGCCCCGAAACTCGACGGTTTCCACCGTGAACACCCCGATACCGAAGCCTGGATCTCGGCCGACATGGGGCTGACAGACTTCACCATGGCCGATGCCGATTTCGCCATCCGCTATGGACGGGGCAATTATGACGGCCTGAAATCAGAAAAGCTGCTCGACGAAACCGTCCTGCCGGTCTGCTCCCCTTCCCTGCTCGAAGGCCCGGACGCGATCCGGCGCCCGGAAGACCTGCGCCACCACACACTCCTGCACGATGAAAGCAGCGAGAACGATCCGTCCTGTCCCGATTGGGCGAGCTGGCTGCGCGCCCGCCGCGTGGAAGGCGTGGATGGCACACGCGGGCCGCGCTTCAATCAGGCGATCCTCGTCATCGAATCCGCGGCCGCCGGACGGGGCGTTGCCCTCGCCAAACAGGCCATCGCGGCGGCAGACCTGGCTTCAGGTCGGCTGGTCGCGCCGTTTGCAGATGGATCAACTTTGATCGATTTCGGCTATTGGCTGGTCTGGCCCAAGGGGCGCCACCTGTCGCCGGATGTGCGTGACTTCATGAAATGGGTAAAAACCGAAGCCACCAAAGGCGAGATTGTCGGCGTCTAGGAGGCGTTGGCGCCCGCAGCAGCGTCCAGTAGCAGGTAGGCGGCAAGGCGCGGGCTCGCATTGCGGCTGGTCTTCTGCGTCTGCTCCAGCGCGTTCAGCGCGTCTTCCTCTTCCAGCGAGATGAACTCGCGGGCGAGCTGCAAGAGGTCTCGGTCACTGCGCAGGCGCTGGGTCACGCGCTCCACCTGACGCCCGGCATTGTCCATGATGGCTGCGCGGCGCTCACGGTCGCCTTGCCGGGCCGCTTCGGCAATCTTGCGCTTGGCCTTGGGACGGAAGGCTTCCGGCAACAGGATGCCTGAGGTCTGCAGGCGCTGGATCATTTCGTCGGCAATTTCTTCGCGATCTGTCGGCGTTGCAGCAGGTTCATCGCGGCTCATGTCGGAAATGATGTCCCGCCAGCCCATGTCGCTGCTCGACTGCAATGAACGGCCGGAGGACGGCACGAGCGCGCCGCTGCTGGCCTGCGCGCCAGGCACATCGGTTGCCCGCCGCGCAGGCGTTGCAGGCGTGGCTGGTTCGTTGTCATCGAAGCGGCGGCGCAGCATGGGCGGGTTGGACTCAGCCGGGCTGGCATCTTGGGTGAGCGCTTCCGGCGCCTTGATATCCTTGTCTTTTTCTTTCTCGGCGTCTGCGCCAAGGCTGGCAGAGGCCAAGAGGTCTGCGGCGGCGTCGAAGAGTTCGTCTTCCATGCTCGGGCGCGGCGCCGGGCGTGTCGGCGCAGGGCGCGATGGCGGCGGGACGGGCGTACCGGACAGGTCTGCAGCAGGATACGTGTGACCATTCGCATAGCCATTGGCCGCGCCATTGCCATTGGCATGGCCGTTCATGCGCGGCGGTTCAGGGGGCGCAGCGGGTGGCTTAACGGGTTGGCTTGCGGTCGCGGCGGGGGGCGTCTCGGACCATTCCCGGACCGTTTCGGGGGCTTTTACGGGTGTTGCAGGGAGACTCGGCGCGGCTGACGTCGCCCCGAGGCGGCGGTTCATCATGTCCGTCTCGGCGCGCGCGGCATTGCCGGCAGCGCGTACGGCGACGGCGGCCTGCTCGCCCGCTTCGCGCAGGCGTGCGAGGGCGCTTGCGGCTTCCTCGGCCGCGGCGCGGGTCGACTGGTTGATCTCGCGATTGGCAAAGCGGGCACCATCAAGCGCGGAAGAAACGGCATCCTTCAGCGCGTCGCCCGTGGTCGAGGCGGCGGCGGCAGCGATCTCCCCTGCCCTGACAGCGGCGTCGACCAGCTTGCGCGACTGTTCGAGCTTCTCTTCGACGCGGGTGACGGCGAAGGTGAGTGTTTCGGTGCGAACAGAGGCATCGCGCGCCAGGCCATCAAGATCGATCAGCTTGGCCGCCAGCGACTCGCCCGCGACCGTCATGCCATGCAGACGGGCGTCGAGCGCTTCATCGGCGCGGGCCACTTCTTCACCGGCCATGCGGGCCGCATTGACCATTTGCTGAGCCTGACGCGGGATGGCTTCATTCATGGACTCGATCTGCGCGCGCAGGTCGCGGGCAAGGCCCTCAAGCGCCGTCCGCTCGGATGCCAGGCGCTGGGCCAGATCGCGCGCATTGTCGGCGCTGGCATAGGCGACAGATTCCAGCCGCATCCGCTCGTCGCCAATCTCGCCGGACATGGCCTTCATCGCCGAAATCGCGTGCGCCATAGCGCGGTCGACCTCGGAGGCAGACTGTTTCATCTGTTCGGCAATCGTGATGCCTTCAGTGCCGGCCTCACGCGCCGGCGAAAGCAGGCGAATGGCCGCTTCCATCACGAGGGCATTGGAGGCCGAGGCGCGGCGATTGGTGCGCGCCATGAAACCGGCCATGATGATGATCATGCCGGGAATGAGCCCAGCGAGGCCACCGGCCAAAAGGATCGCCGGAGGCTGTGCCAGCAGTGGATCAAGGCCGACAAAGCCGAGCACGCCTGCCGCGACGGCGACAAACCAGAGCACACCTATCAGGAATCCCGTGACGACCATCCAGCCGCCACCATGCCGGGCGTACTCGAAGTTTTCCGACGCCTCTTGCCTGGCCAGGAGATCCCGGCCGGACGGGCGAGCTGCAGGCGTATCCGTCATGTTGAAACTATACCGCGACAATAAGCCTGCGGCGAGGCCGGAATACAGGCTTTTTCAGGGCCCGGCAGGCCGCGGCCCTAACCCAGCATACTGACAACAACAGGCTCTGCCTGCGACGTGTCAGCACTTTCATCAGGCTCTGATGGCGCGAATTCAAGACCCAGCCAGGCCAAAATGCCTGCAAGGACAAGGTTCCGGATGAACACGGCGATCCCGATCATGATAGTCCCCATAAACGCGGGGCAACTCTCAGGCCCCGGATGAAGGCTCTAGCATACAGCGAAAGGGCTTTTCCGCCAATCGATAAATCTTCGTAAGGGTTCGTGAACAGACCGACGGATTGCGTTAACCTTTGAGGAAAGATGATCATGAGAGAGTGCGACGGAGCTTCCGGAGTCTGCCCATGACCGATACTGCCCCTGCCCCGCTTGCCCTGCTCGATCGGGACCATCTGAGCGCCATGACAGGGGGCGACCAGTCATTGGCGGTCGAAGTGATCGAGATTTTCCGGCATCAGGCCGAGATATGGTCCCGCCTGCTCGACCCCATGGCCGATGCCTCGCAATGGGCTGATGCCGCCCATACGCTGAAGGGTGCCAGCCTCGGCATCGGTGCCCTGCGCCTTGCCTCCATCTGCGAGAAAGCCGAACGGCTCGGCCGCGGCGAAGCAACACCCAGCCGCACGGCCGCCGCCGTCATGCTGGGTGATGTGAAGGATATCTTGGGCGACACGCTAGAGGCGGTCGCAAGGGCCGCTTACGAACTGGCGTCACCCGGGCCGAAGCGCGTGTCATAGCTGCCGAATTCATAAGCGATGCAGCGGTCGATCAGCGTGCGCCAGACAGGCTCCGCGATGGCCGGTGAGAGGCCTGCCTCGGCACTCGCCGCCAGCACCTTGGCAACAACATCCTCGATGCGCGGACGGTCATGAACGATTCCGCGGTCGCCCTTGATACGGGCGGCCGCGTCCATGAAGGACTGGCGCTCAGCCAGAATTTCCACAAGCAGGCGGTCGATGCGGTCGATCTCGTAGCGGACCTGTTCCATGGTCTCGCTCGTCTCGGCCGTATGATGGCGCTCGTCGGATGTATAGGTCGTCATGGGCTTTGCCCCGTCTGGCTGAGTGCTGCCCGTTACATGGGGATGGCACGGGCGGCAAGGGAGTGAGGTGCGACAGGCAATCGCGGGCATTGCGCAGGAAAGAAATGTAACTATGTTACATTTCCTTGCCCTTACCCGGAGATTCCATGTCCCAACTCGATCCCACAATCATGTTCGACAAGGCGCACGCCGAAAAATATGACACAAAGTTCGCCCGCGCAGAGCCCTTCCGCGATGTGATCCATCTCGTAACCGACCTTGCATTCGCGTCCCTGCCGAATGACGCAAACATCCTTGTCGTCGGTGCGGGAACGGGATCGGAAATCATCGCCCTCGCGGCCCGCCATCCCGGCTGGCACTTCACGGCTGTGGACCCGGCAGGGGCCATGCTGGACGTGTTCCGGGAGAAGGCTGCAGCCGCGGGAATTCTCGGCCGCTGCACGATCCATGTCGGCTATATCGAGACCCTTGCCGCCACACCGCTCCATGACGCCGCCACGAGCCTGCTGGTCTCGCATTTCCTGCAAACCGACGCATCACGCGGGGCCTTCTTTGCGGAGATTGCCGCGCGGCTGAAGCCCGGCGCCCTGCTGGTCAACGCCGACCTTGCCGCCGACATGACCGACAAGACCAGCGCACGCCTCTATGCGACCTGGGAACAGATGCTGCGGGAGACGGGCGCAGACGCGGCAGGACTCGCCAATTACCGCGCAGGCTTCGGGCGCGATTTTGCCGTCCACTCGCCGGCTGCCGTCGAAGCGCTAATTCAAGAGAACGGATTCGAGCGCCCCTCCCCTCTGGCGCAAACACTTCTGATGCGGACCTGGCTGACCGCGAAGACGTTATCCGCCCATGCTTGAAATCGTCCACATCCCTTGGTAAGCGGACGATATGCACACGATGAACACCCTCCAGCAGCAACAGCAGGTCCGGATTTCCGGATGGAGCGGGCGTGTGCGTGCCGGGAATATGCCTGACTGAACACCAGGTCAGGAAGTTCCGGAACCCCAACCCCGCCATCGCTGGCGGGGTTTTGTTTTTCGGGCATCCTGCCGGCCAGCCAAAAGGAAGATGTATCATGGCTTTCACATCCGATACCGAGATTGAGCACACCACGCGCCGCATGATCGACCGCACCTTGCCGAAAGAGGCCTGGACGCACGAAGCCCATTTCGCAGGCGCCCTTTGGCTGGTCGCTGCGGACTTTGAGGCCGCGCAGCGCGAGATGCCGGGCATGATCCGCGCCTATAATGAATCCGTGGGCGGCGTGAATTCCGACACGGAAGGCTATCACGAGACGATCACGCAAGCCTCGCTGCGCGCGGCGCGGCACGTGATGGACCGGGCGGCACCGGGCACGCAGCTACATCTGGTGCTGCGGGAGCTGATGGCGGGTGCGTTCGGCCAATCGGACTGGCTGCTGACCTATTGGTCGAAGCCGGTCCTGTTCTCGGTAGAGGCGCGGCGAAGCTGGGTCGAACCGGACCTGCAGCCCCTTCCCTTCTAGATGTCTAGACCGGCGGCGCGCGCCAGAAGGACCGCACGGCCTTGACCAGCCCGTAAAGGCTGATCAGGGCCCAGCAGCCCTCCATGAGGGCGGCCGAGAGATTGAAGTCGAAAGCGAGCGACACGAGGATCGCGACGGACCCGAACAGGTTCAGCGCCGAATAGAGCCGCGATCGCGATTCAATCCGCTCTGCCTGCAGCAGCAGGTAGCCGAGAAGGGTCAGAACGACGCCAACAATGCCGATGGCGTCGAACAGGCTGACCATCAGGGACTAGACTTCCAGCAGCATGCGTTCCGGATCTTCCAGCGCTTCCTTGACGCGGACGAGGAAGGTCACTGCTTCCTTGCCGTCAACGATACGGTGGTCATAGGAGAGCGCGAGATACATCATCGGACGGATCACGACCTGACCATTGATGGCGACCGGGCGGTTCTCGATCCGGTGCATGCCGAGCACGCCGGACTGCGGGGGGTTCAGGATCGGCGTCGACATCAGCGAGCCATAGATGCCGCCGTTCGAGATGGTGAACGTGCCGCCCTGCATGTCGCCGATCGTGAGATCGCCGTCACGGGCGCGCTTGCCCAAGTCGGCAATGTATTTCTCGATACCGGCCAGCGACAGGTCATCACTGTCACGCACGACCGGCACGACAAGGCCCTTGTCGGTGCCGACGGCGACGCCGATGTCATAATAGTTCTTGTAGATGATGTCGGTGCCGTCGATCTCGGCATTGACGGCCGGGACTTCTTTCAGCGCGTTGACGCAGGCCTTCACGAAGAAGCTCATGAAGCCGAGCTTGATGCCATGCTTGGCGACGAAGCTGTCCTGGTGCTTCTTCCGCAGGTCCATGATGGCGCCCATGTCCACGTCATTGAACGTGGTCAGCATGGCGGCGCTGTCCTGGGCTTCTTTGAGACGGCGGGCGATGGTCTGGCGCAGGCGCGTCATGCGGACACGTTCCTCGCGTGGGCCAATGTCGCGCGGTGCCCGGGATTCCGTGACGGCGTTGGAGGACGAGGCCTTCGGCGCGCTGTTCACATAGGCAAGGGCATCGGCCTTGGTGGCGCGGCCATCGCGGCCGGAACCCGGGATATTGGCGGCGTCGACACCGGCTTCGGTCGAGATGCGGCGCACGGATGGCGAAACAGGCGCGCCTTCGGTGGCGGCCTTGGCGGCTGGCGGTGGCGGCGAAGCCGGGCTGGCCGACGGGGCCGCTCCGGCACCACCGGCGCTGATGCGCGCGATGACGGAGCCCGGCGTCACGCCGTCGCCTTCACTGGCGACGAGTTCGGCGATGACACCATCAGCCGGTGACGGCACTTCGAGCGCGACCTTGTCGGTCTCGATCTCGGCAATCGTCTCGTCTTTCTTGACGCTGTCGCCGACCTTTTTGAGGAAGGTCGAGAGCGTGCCTTCGGCGACGCTTTCGCCCATCGCAGGCACGACAACGTCGGTCATCTTGCCACCGGACGCTGCGGGGGCAGCCTCTTCTTTCGCGGCGGGCTTGGAGTCCTTGGCGGGCGCTGCGGCCTCGGCCTTGGCAGGGGCAGCCTTGCCCGCGCTGCCACCGGCATTCACGCGGCCGAGCAGCGCGCCGATTTCCACCGTGTCACCCTCTTTGGCGACGATGTCCGAAAGGACGCCGTCTTCAGGGGCGGAGACTTCGACGGAAACCTTGTCTGTTTCCAGTTCGACGAGCACGTCGTCGCGCTTGACGCTGTCACCGGCCGATTTGAGCCATTGGCCGACGGTGGCTTCGGTGACGCTTTCGCCGAGTGTAGGGACTGTAATGTCGGTCATGTTTTAAGGTCCGTATTGGAATATCTGGAAAGGGCGATCAGATGGCGACGATCTTGTCGTCGACCGGATCGGGGCCGAGCGCCGCGTTGATGAAGGCGGCCATTTCGGCCTTGTGCTTGGACATGAGGCCCGTCGCGGTCGCTGCCGAAGGCGGACGGCCAGCATAGCGCGGACGCGGGTTCTTGGCGCCGATCTGCAGGGCGCACCATTCGATCTCGTCACGGATGAAGGTCCAGCCGCCCATGTTGCGCGGCTCTTCCTGGCACCAGACCAGTTCGGCGCCGGGGAAACGCTTCAGCTCGGTCATGATCGAGCGGCGTGGCACCGGATAGAACTGTTCGATCCGCATCAGGTAGACATCGTCCATGCCGGCTTCTTCGCGCGCTTCGAACAGGTCGTAATAGACCTTGCCCGAACACATGACGACGCGGCGGATCTTGTTGTCCTTGGCGAGCTTCACCTTGCCTTCACGGCCCGGCGTTTCGGCATCATCCCAGAGAATACGGTGGAAAGAGGACTTCGTCGTCATGTCGTCCAGCGCCGATGTCGCCAGCTTGTGACGCAGCAGTGATTTCGGCGTCATGATGATCAGCGGCTTGCGGAAGTCGCGGTGGATCTGGCGACGGATGGCGTGGAAATAGTTCGCCGGGGTCGTCAGATTGCACACCTGCATATTGTCTTCCGCACACATCTGCAGGAAGCGCTCGAGGCGGGCGGAGGAGTGCTCCGGCCCCTGCCCTTCATAGCCATGCGGCAACAGGCAGACGAGGCCCGACATACGCAGCCACTTGCGCTCCGCAGACGAGATGAACTGGTCGAAGAAGACCTGCGCACCATTGGCAAAGTCGCCGAACTGAGCTTCCCACAGGGTCAGCGTGTTCGGGTCGGCCAGCGAATAGCCATACTCATAGCCAAGCACCGCTTCCTCGGAGAGGAGCGAGTCGATGACTTCGTATTGGGCCTGTTTCTCGCTGATATGGTTCAGCGGCGTATAGCGCTCACCTGATTTCTGGTCGACGAAATGGCTGTGGCGCTGCGAGAACGTACCACGGCCAACATCCTGGCCCGACAGGCGGGCCGGGAAGCCTTCATCGAGCAGCGTACCGAAAGCAAGATGCTCGGCGGTGGCCCAATCGAGGCCTTCGCCTTTGGAAATCGCCGTTGCGCGGCCTTCAATGACGCGGGTCAGCGTCTTGTGGATCTCGATATCGTCCGGAACGGTCGTCAGTGTCTTGCCGAGTTCCTGCAGGCGCTTCTTGGAAACACCGGTCTTGCCGCGACGCTCATCGTCTTCCGGCAGGCCGAGGCCCTTCCATTCGCCGTCCAGCCAGTCGGCTTTCTTGGCCTGGAATTTCTTGCTCTTTTCAAACTCGGCATCGAGATAGTTCTCGAAATCGCTGACCTGCTTGTCGAGTTCCTCGGCTGTCAGGATGCCTTCGCTGACGAGGCGCTGGCCGTAGATTTCGCGGGTCGAGGGATGGCCCTTGATCTCGTTATACATGACCGGCTGGGTGAACATGGGCTCGTCGCCCTCGTTATGCCCGAAGCGGCGGTAGCAGAACATGTCGATGACCACGTCCTTGGCAAATTTCTGCCGGAACTCGGTCGCGACCTTGGCCGCATAGGTGACAGCTTCAGGATCGTCGCCATTGACGTGGAAGATCGGCGCCTGGACCATCAGCGCAACATCCGACGGATAGGGCGACGAGCGCGAATACATCGGGCTGGTCGTGAAGCCGATCTGGTTGTTGACGATGAAGTGGATCGTGCCGCCGGTGCGATAGCCGGAAAGGCCTGACAAAGCGAAACATTCGGCCACAACGCCCTGCCCTGCAAAGGCAGCGTCGCCGTGCAGCAGCAATGGCAGCACTTTGGTGCGCACCAGTTCGCCGGTCTCGCGGTGGAGCATTTCCTGCTTGGAGCGCGACTTGCCGAGCACGACCGGATCAACCGCTTCAAGGTGAGACGGGTTGGCATTCATCGACAGGTGGACATTATTGTCGTCGAACGTGCGGTCGGACGAGGCACCGAGGTGGTATTTCACGTCGCCTGAGCCGAACTGGTCGGCGCCTTGCGTGTTGCCGCCCTGGAATTCGAAGAAAATCTGCTCGTAAGGCTTGCCCATCACGGCAGCCAGCATGTTGAGGCGGCCCCGGTGGGGCATGCCGACAACGATTTCTTCAACGCCGAGGGCGCCGCCGCGCTTGATGATCTGTTCCAGCGCCGGGACAGCGGCTTCACCGCCATCAAGACCGAAACGCTTGGTGCCGGGATAGCGCTTGTGCAGGAAGCGCTCGAATGTTTCCGCTTCGATCAGCTTGGCGAGGATCGCCTTCTTGCCTTCTGTCGTGAAGGCAACGCCCTTGTCCGGGCCTTCGATACGCTCCTGCAGCCAGGATTTCTCGGCCGGATCGGAAATGTGCATGAACTCGATGCCGAGCGTCGAGCAATAGGTGCGGCGCAGGATATCGAGCATCTCGCGCACGGTCGCGTATTCGAGGCCGAGATAGAAATCGATGAAGATGCGGCGACCCATATCGGCTTCGGTGAAGCCATAGGTCTCGGGGTTGAGTTCCGGCTGGGCGCCGAAATCCTCAAGACCGAGCGGATCGAGCTTGGCGGCGAGGTGGCCACGCATCCGGTACGCGCGGATCATCATGATCGCGCGGATGGAATCCTTGACCGACTGGGCGATGTCGGCTTCCGACGCGGTGGGCTTGTCGGCCTTGATCTTCTTCTCAATACGCGGCTCGAGCGCGGTCCAGTCACCGTCAAAGGCGGCGACCTCGTCGCCCTTCTTCTGCAGCGGCCAGTCGGCGCGCTTCCAGCTGGCGCCGGCGGCGTTCAGCGCCGAATTGTTCGGGTTGTCGTCAAGCTCTTCAAAGAAAGCCTGCCAGCTTTCCGGCACCGATGAAGGGTCGCGCGAATAAGCTGCCTGCATCTGCTCGAGCCACTGGGCCGAACCCCCATAGAGGAAAGCCGTGTCGAGCATCGCCGCATTGCCTTTGCTGCGCGCGCCATTCACCGGGCTACCGTCGTCTGCCATGTCTTCCGTCCTCTGGACCAAATCGTTCCCCATCATATAGGAACGAAACCTTGCTGTGTTCCTGTCGCCAGGAACTTTTTGCAGGACGGCCGACGCGGTCAGAACCTGGCCTCGCCAGACGGGCCAACCGGCCGCCCTGGCTATACAATTCAGGGCGACTTAGCCCTTCAGAACCTCGACCATGGTCGTGCCAAGGCGGGCAGGTGACGGCGACACACGGATACCCGCAGCCTCCATCGCAGCAATCTTGCTTTCTGCATCGCCCTTGCCACCGGACACGATCGCGCCAGCATGGCCCATCGTGCGGCCTTTTGGCGCCGTGCGACCGGCGATGAAGCCGACCATCGGTTTCTTGCGGCCTTTCTTGGCCTCGTCGATGAGGAACTGGGCTGCGTCTTCTTCTGCGCTGCCGCCAATCTCACCAATCATGATGATGGACTTTGTTTCGTCATCGGCAAGGAACATTTCCAGCATGTCGATGAATTCGGTGCCTTTGACCGGATCGCCGCCAATGCCGACAGCCGTTGTCTGGCCAAGGCCGACCTGGGTGGTCTGGAACACGGCTTCATAGGTCAGCGTGCCGGAGCGCGAAACGACGCCGACAGAGCCCTTCTTGAAGATGGAGCCCGGCATGATGCCGATCTTGCACTCATTGGCCGTGATGATGCCGGGGCAGTTCGGGCCGATCAGGCGCGACTTGGACTTGGCAAGCTTTGCCTTGACGCGAACCATGTCGAGCACGGGCACGCCTTCGGTGATGCAGACGATCAGCGGGATTTCCGCGTCGATGGCTTCTTCAATGGCCGCTGCAGCGCCGGCTGGCGGAACGTAGACAACGGACGCCGTGGCGCCGGTCTTTTCCTTGCCTTCAGCGACGGTCGAGAAGATCGGCAGTTCGGTGCCGTTATCGGCCTTCCACATTTCGCCACCCTTTTTGGGGTGAATGCCGCCAACCATCTTGGTGCCGTAATAGGCCAGGCCCTGATTGGTGTGGAACGAGCCGGTATTGCCGGTCATGCCCTGTGTCAGGATCTTGGTATTGTTATCGATAAGAATGGACATGAGTATTCCTTAGCCGCGAACCGCGTTGACAATTTTCTGCGCCGCGTCGTCGAGATCGTCGGCGGAGATGACGTTGAGACCGGAGTCGGCAATGATTTTCTTGCCGAGTTCCACGTTCGTGCCTTCAAGGCGAACGACCAGCGGAACCGCAAGGTTCGTTTCCTTCACGGCCGCGATCACGCCTTCGGCAATGACGTCACATTTCATGATGCCGCCGAAGATGTTCACGAGGATGCCCTTCACGTTCGGGTCCTTCATGATGATCTTGAAGGCTGCAGCCACTTTCTCCTTGCCGGCGCCGCCGCCCACGTCACAGAAGTTCGCTGGCTCTTCGCCGTAGAGCTTGATGATGTCCATGGTTGCCATGGCAAGGCCTGCGCCGTTGACCATGCAGCCGATCGTGCCGTCGAGGGCGATATAGGCGAGGTCCCACTCGGACGCCTCGATTTCCTTCTCGTCTTCTTCCGTCTTGTCGCGCAGTTCAACGATATCCGGGTGACGGAACAGGGCGTTGCCGTCGAACGAGACTTTCGCATCGAGCACGCGCAGGTGGCCGTCTTCCATGACGATGAGGGGGTTCACCTCCAGCATCGCCATGTCCTTCTCGGTGAAGGCCTTGTAGAGGATCGGGAAGAGTTTCATGCCGTCGGTGCGGGCTGTGCCTTCAAGCTTCAGCGCATCGCAGAGCTTCGCGGCATCGTCTTCGGTCACGCCGCCATCAACTGGCAGGGTCATGATCTTCTCAGGCGTATCGTGGGCAACCGCTTCGATATCCATGCCGCCTTCGGTCGAAACGACGAAAGCCACCTTGCCGGATTCACGGTCAACGAGGATCGAGAGGTAAAGCTCGCGGTCAATGTCGGCGCCGTCTTCGATATAGAGGCGGTTGACCTGCTTGCCGGCTGCGCCGGTCTGGGCGGTCACGAGGTGATGGCCGAGCATCTGCTTGGCATTGGCCAGCACGTCTTCCTTGGTGAAGGCGAGGCGCACACCGCCTTTTTCACCGGCTTCGGCTTCCACGAACTTGCCCTTGCCGCGTCCGCCTGCGTGGATCTGGCTTTTCACCACCCAGAGCGGTCCTGGCAGCGTATCGACCGCCTTCTGGACGTCGTCGAGGGAGAGGACCGGTACGCCTTCGGCAACGGGGGCGCCGAAGGATTTCAGCACCGCTTTTGCCTGGTATTCGTGAATATTCATATGGAATGCCCTGATGGTTGCGTCGCGTGCGAGAAGGCCGCGTGCCGCCCCGCTATTGGTTGGGGCTGTATAACAGGCTTATTCGCGCCGACAACTGGCTGGGTACGCGTATCTGGATGCAGCCTCAGGCCTCAAGTTCCGGATTGCGCGGATCGAGTTCTACCGAGGCGAGCGATGTTGGCGTTATCGGGCTCCACTCTTCCTGCTGGGCTTCGGTCGGGGCCGCCCGCTGCTTCACGCGCAGCACCATCAGGCCTGCCAGTACCAGCAACAGCACGCCTGCCAGTCCGAACAGGCCAACCCGGTCGGCCATGCGCATCGCGGTGCCCGACATCAGCGGCCCGACGATGGACCCCGCCGCCCAGACGAAGAGCAGCCCGGACATGACCTGCGGCACCCGGCCACGGGGCGTGCGGTCAATCGCATGCGCCACACAGAGGCCATAGAAAGACAAGGCCCCTGCCCCCCAGATGGTAAGCACGGCAATCACACCAATCTCGCCAAGCGCGACACCGAAAATGGCGATCAGCAGCGCCGCGATGCCGGACATCGTGCACATGCCGGCAATGACCAGGCGCCGCTCAATACGGTCGGACAACACGCCTGCGGGCCATTGCAGCACAAGACCGCCGAGCCAGGCTGCCGCGCCAGCGATGGCCACAGCCGCCGTGCCGCCACCTGCCAGCTTGAACCCTTCGAAATAGATCGGCAGCAGGGCCAGTGTGCCCGTATTGATCACCCCCGCCAGGAACACGCCGATCACCGCCGCAGGGGCGATGCGGAACAGCTCGGCCACGGGCATCGACTTGCGATCCGGCGGCGATGGTTCCTTCTGGCGGGTCAGGCAGACCGGCACGAGGGCGAGCGTCAGGAACAGCGCGGCCCAGACATAGGCCCGGCTGTCGAGCGGCGACATGCCGGCCACAAAGAATGGCCCGATCATCAGCGAAAGCTTGGCGCCCGTATGGTAGATGCCCATGACATTGCCGCGTGACTTGTCGGGCACGGCCTCGCCCATCCAGCTTTCGATACTGGTGAACATGTAGGCAAACGCGACGCCCTGCACGAGACGCGCAATCGCCCAGAAGCCGGCATCGTGCCAAAGCGACAGCGCCAGCACGGCAACGGCATTCATCGCGCAGGCAGCCGCGAACAGACGAATATTACCCACCGCGCCCAGCATGCGCGGCGCAGACCATGCCCCGATCATGTAGCCCGCTGCATTGAAGCCGGCGATCACACCAATGGCCTGCGGCCCCGTTCCCATCGCCTCAAGGCCAAGCGGCGTCAGCATGCTCAGCAGTCCTCCCGCGATCTGCACGATCATGACGGAAAGGATCAGGACGAATACGTTACGGGTGTCAGACATCGACTTCCTGGTGGCGGGCGGGCTTGTCCCGCGCCTTGATTATTTAAATTTGACCGTGGTCTCCTCAACGGTCGCGCCATCATCGGCCTTGATCGACAATGCAGCCGTGCCGGTTTCCCAATCAATATCAATCGCCCCGAAATTTTCCGGAGAATAACCAGCGCCGATCTGGGCGCTGTCCATCTCGTCCGTTGTGTCGGAAAAAGAGGCATTGAGTGAGGACGCGGTCAGCTCATAGGCCGGATAGTCCAGAACGCCCTGCTTGCGATAGAGGAAAGCTGCATGTCGGTCGCCTGACACGAAGACGACACCCCTGGCGCCGGTCTCGCCGATCAGGCTGTAGAGACGCGACTGCTCCAGCGGCAGGCGCGACCAGGCCTCATAGCCATGCCCGTCTGTCGGCACGACCTGAACCGATGACACAATCAGGCGCAGGTCGGCGGGTTGCTGCAACTGGTTCTCCAGCCAGGTCCACTGGTCGGTGCCGAGCATGTCCTGATGCGCATCTGCCGAGGGCACAAAGCGCTCTTTGCCCTTTGCGCCATATTCGTCCGTGCGCGTCAGCGGTGTACGGAAAAAGCGCGTGTCCAGCATGATGATCTGGGTCCGCTTGCCTTCCGGCCCGAACGTGCGCGCATAATAGGTGCCGGGCCATGCGCCCACATCCTGCTTTTCGAGCCCCCAGAAGCGCTCGTGGATACGCTCGGACAGGCGCCGGAACGGAAAATTCTTGCCGCCATCATTGGCGCCGAAATCATGATCGTCCCAGGCCACCATCATCGGATGGGCGGCGCGTACGGCCTGAAAATCCGGTCGGGCCGCTAGCTCGCGGAAGCTCTCGCGCAATTCGTCCAGCTCGGCCTGATTGCTGAGCACCTGTTTGCCGTCCATGTCGCCATAGACATTGTCGCCCGTCATCAGGAAGAGGTCGGCCTTCTCTTTCGCGATTTCCTCAAGCCCCGGCGCCTCTGCCGTCTCTTCGTTCAGGCACGACGCGACCAGCACGCGGGTGATTGGCTGGTCGGCGGGCGGAAGCGGCAAGCCTTGCGGCGCGCGCGGGAAGAAATCATCCGGCAGTGTGCGGTAATAAGCTTCCAGCGCCTCTTCGGGGCTGGCGGGTGAACGTGTAAGGCCGGGGATCGAAATCGGACCCGGCGCCTGACACGCCGCAAGACCAATCAAGCCGGCCAGGACCATTGCGCGTTTCATGTCTGCCTCCCGCCTTTCTGACGTATTGCCAACATGTGTAGCGGGGTTCTGCTGCTGCAGTAAGGCAAGAATGGGTCAAACCCCGAAGAAAATTGACCACATCATCCTGCCGGGCAGAAAGGTGAACAGACCGGCCACAATCATGCCACCCAGAAACATGTTGGTCATGTGCTTGCGGTGGGCCTTGATGTCATGCCGCCGCGCCGCCGCCACGCCCATTGGCAGGATGATGACAACCCACGCCGAAATCGCATGGATGAAGCTGAAATGGTCGCCGTTCAGCCCTGTCAGGAAGAATGAACTAATGGCGGTGACAGCCATGCTCGCAACCCAGGTGTAGCCGAGCACCCGGTGCAGGCGCCGGCCCTTCCTGTAAGCCAGGAGGAAAGCGCCGATAGCGAACGAAGCCAGCGCGCCGGTGACATGCGCCTTGAGCACCCAGGGCGACGTCATCAGGGGCGTGACATCCAGCCGGAAACGGATCGGCGGATTGCCGGACGCTTCAAGGATCGCCTGAGTGATGAGCAGATAGGCCACGACCGCGACAAGCATGACGATCCAGTTCTTGCGGCGCCGTATCTGGTCGCGGAATGGGCGCTGAGTGGTCCGGGAGGGGGCGGTGGGTGACATGGGAAACTCCTCGATGCGGTGTGTGGACTACCCCTCCCTCCTCCGCCGCCGCCTCGCCACCGCCTTTGCATGGAGTGACTGGAATCCTGCGTGAAATGCAGCCAGAACAGTTCACGAAGCGCGAAATGCAGGAGGATTCTTCAGCCAATGACGGGCCGTCTGACCCCTTTCCTGCGTGCGGCCGCCATATTCATCGGCCTAGCCTTCGCCTTCACATGGTTCGGCGTCTACAATACCGGCGGCGCCTTCGCGCTCCGGCTCCTGATGTGGCTGATCACAATGGCCGTCGGCGGCGTCACGGCCATCTGGGCCATTCCGGCCGTGTTCGAGCGCTACCTTGCCGAGCAGCACGTCGCGCTGAGGGTTGCTGTAGCGGCTGCCCTGATCGCCATACCCGTCACAGCTTCGCTGGTTATTTTCTTCGTGGCGCTGGGCGGAGGATTTAGCACGGCCGGGCTGCTCATCCAGTATCTCTATGCCTATGCCGTTTGCCTTGTCATGGTGGCCGGCGGCGTCGTGGTGGCACAGGCAAGACGCGCCCCGCCGCTAGGCGCCGCCGAGGCCTCCGACGCGCGGGCAACATTCCTTGAGCGCCTGCCGGTCAAATATCGCGGCGCAGCGATCTGGGCGATTTCCTCTGAAGACCATTACCTGCGTATCCACACCGATCGCGGCGAGGAGCTGATCCTGATGCGGCTCGCAGATGCCATGCGGGAACTCGTCGGCGCCGGCGGGCTTCAGGTGCACCGGTCATGGTGGGTGGCAACCGACGGCGTTGCCGATACGCGCCGCGAGGGCGGCAAGCTCTGGCTGGTGCTGAAATCCGGCAAGGAAGCGCCCGTCTCGCGTACATTCCTGTCGGCGGTCAAAGACGCAAACCTCGCCTAGATACCAAGCCCGGGGGTTGGCCGCGTGTTCATCACGAGGTGCTTCACGAACTCGACATGGTTGCGCAGGCGGTAGAGGTCGTCGGTATAGGAGAGCGGCACATCCATCTCGCCGATCTCGACCTGCAGGTCTTCCAGCGCATCAGTGATCTCCACGCGCTCTTCCTTGCTCGGCATCGCCCGGCCGCGCGCCTCAAGATCGCGCAAATCCTTGTACCAGATGTAGATCTTGCGGCGCACACGCCAGCGATAGATCGGCGGCGCCACCCTTACGAGCGGGAACATCAATGTCAGCAACGGAATCGCCAGAATCCAGGCCCGGTCGAGAAAGTTCGCAACGTCGAAAGAGAAATAACGGCGCAGGAAGGACGGGCCGTTCTCGTAATAACGCTCCGCCTGCCGGCTGACCGGCAGGTCGGTCCAGTTCGGGTCGGGGAAGGCGCCGGCAGGGGCCAGGATGCTGCCATCCTGATGAATCGCATTCGCGGAATCGACCAGCAGTGCTTCGATCGCCGGGTGGAGCGACTTCGCCACAACAAGCTGCGCGACGGGAGCAACCAGTGGCACGTCGCGCGCCGGAATGTCCGCCCCGATATCGACCACACCGCGGAGCAGAGTCACCGCCGCAAGTGCCGGCTGGCGGCGCGACAGGGCTTCCGACCGCTCAAAGGACAAGAGGGAAATGCCGGGTGCCCGCAGCAGCGTCTGCACATAAGGCGCATCCGGCGAGGCTGCAAAACCCGCCGCATCAATCTGACCGGCAATCAGGGCCTCGGCCGCCGGCGTGCCTGAAAGCGTATTGCGCGAGGCCTCCGGCCATGTCCCGTCGAACTCTTCCTGCAGCTCGACACCCAGGATGCGCGTGCCGGACCCGAGCGGACCGATGGCGAAACGCTTCGATCTGAGGTCGCCAAATTCTGTAACGCCTGCCTCATCGCGCACGAACACCCAGAAAGGCTCATGGAAAAGGCCGCCGAGCGAGCGCAGCATGGCCGCATCGCCCGGCTTTGCCAGCCCGCCCTGCACCAGTGCGACATCCACCTGGCCCTCATCCAGCAGGCGCAAATTCTCGACCGAACCCGCCGTCTGGACCAACTCGACCTCTATCCCCTGCTCGTCCAGCAGGCGCTGATAGCGTTCGGCAAAGGCGTAATAGGCCCCGCCCTGCGCGCCAGCGGCAAACTTGATGTGTTTCGGGGGCGCGGGGTCCATCAGCATCAGGGTGACGATGACACCCAGTACCGCGACCAGCACGAACGGCCAGTAAACCTTCAGGAAGTCCTTTACGGCCGTGACCATCTGCGTCCCATTTTCTGTTCGAAATGTCCCGCAACAAGGTCTAGGGCGACACGCACGCCGGATCAATCGCGTACGCGGGCCTGCCCTTAAAATGCCCCATACGCGCCTCGCATGGAACCTATTCCGTTTAGAATGTGTTCATCATGCAGACACGTCCCCATTTGGGACTCTGGCAAGACACAAGGGTGATACAAATGGGTCAGGCAAATGTGATTGCGAAGGTCGTTTCTGTGGCGACTCTTGGGATTCTCGCGACGGCGCTCTTCATGATGGCGCTGGCTCCAAATCCGTCGCTCTACGCCGGCTGATTTTTTTTCCAGATTATTTTGGAACCAAAATCCCGCCTTGCACGTAAACACTCTCAGATGGCCAGTAAGTCCCTCCCGACTGAACCCTCCCAAGCGCTGGACATCTATAAAGAGACCTCGAAGCTGCGTCCCCCCACCTTTCAGCTTCGAGGTTTCTTTTACCCCTTCAAAAAGTAAGCTTCAGGCCTTGTGATATGGCATGCCCGCCAGGATCGACATGGCCCGGTAAACCTGCTCAGCCAGCATCGCCTTGACCAGCCGATGCGGCCAGGTCTGCGCCCCGAAAGCCATGATATCAGGCACTGCGCGCCGCACGGCCTCGCCATAACCCTCTGCCCCGCCAATCAGGAAGACAAGATCAGGCACGCCCTGATCGCGCAGTCGGCCCAGCTGGCTCGCGAAATCCTGCGAAGTCACGTTACGGCCAAACTCGTCGAGCCGGATCACATTGGCACCGGCCGGTATCTTCGCGAGGATACGCTCGGCCTCGGCGTCCAGCCCGCCACCGCTCGCCACTTCAATCTCCTCGATTCCACGAAAGCCAAGGCTGCGCGCAATCGGCAGGGCCCGTTTGACATATTCATCGAACAGGTCGCGTTCGGCGCCTGATTTCAGGCGGCCGACGGACAGGAGCGTCAGGCGCACAGGCGCCTAGTGCTGCGTAGCGCGATGGGCACTCGTGTCGGAGGCCCAGATCTTTTCGAGATTGTAGAATTCGCGCACTTCCGGCCGGAAGAGGTGAACGATCACGTCGCCGGTATCGATCAGCACCCAGTCGGCATTGGGCATGCCTTCGACATTGGCCGGGCGGCCCGTCAGCTTTTTCACCGTATGGGAAAGATGGTCTGCAAGCGCGGCGACATGCCGGCCGGAACGGCCTGACGCAATGATCATGAAATCGGCGAGGGAAGATTTTCCGTCCAGGTCAATGAACAGGAGGTCTTCAGCCTTGTCATCCTCAAGGGCCTTGGCAAGAGCCTCGGCAACCGTGCGGATGTCGTCAATCGTGGCACTCTTTGCGGGCAGTGTCCGCGGGGCGCTGGAAGTCAGGGTCTCAATTCCTTCTTGTATCTATAATGGGACTTTAACATGCCTGCCGAGTCACAGCCAGCCCAAACACTCAGGCCCGTCACACATGCGCCTAAACGCAATGTGAACTGCAATTTACTTGGAGACTGCCAGAATTTCGCCGTAAGTCTGGACGAGTGTCATTCCGACGTCCCCGGACCGCCAGCCACTGGAGTATGTAGAATGAACCTGCGACTTGCCGCCGCCGCCCTTGCCCTTGTCCTGCCTCTTGGAGGATGTGCCGTTGCAGCCGTCGGTGCCGCTGGCGCCGTCGGTCTAGCTGCGGCGAAAGACAAGACTCTGGGCGAGTCCGTCGACGACACGACCGCCTCCACCGAAATCAAGACCAAGCTGCTCGCCGAAAGCCTCAATCGCTTCGGCGAGGTTGATGTCGAAGTGAATAACGGCCTCGTCCTGCTCTCCGGCCGGGTCGATGATCCGACTGACCGCGTACAGGCCGAAGGCATCGCATGGACGTCAACACGGGCCATGGACGTTGCCAACGAGATCAAGATCGAGCCCGCGGGCGGCTTCATGGCCAACATGTCCGACGAGCTGATCTCCAGCCGCGTGCGCGCCCGCCTCATCGGGTCAAGCACTGTGAAAAGCCTCAACTACAATATCGAGACCTATGACGGTGTGGTCTACCTGATGGGCACGGCCCGCTCGGCTGATGAACTGAAACGTGCCGCTGAAGAGGCCAGCGTGGTCGGCGGCGTGCGCCAGGTCGTCTCGTATGTGCGCATCCGTGAGCTGGTCCAGCGCCCGGCCGCGCCGACGACGCAGGCGGCCCCCTCTTACAATCCGACGCCGAGCCCTACATATGGAACCGAGAGCGATGCCGAATTGCTCGGAGTGAGTTACTGACAGGGCCGGTGCGCCACTAAAGCCGCCGCCCGCATGAAATGGGAGCGGGCGCCACATGGCATTGCGTGTCGGGATCCAGATGGATCCACTGGAAAACGTCAAGATCGACGGTGATACCACCTTTGCGCTGGCGGAAGTCGCCCAGGCGCGCGGGGCGGAACTCTTTGTCTACGGGCCGGACCACATGTCCTACGAGCAGGGCCGGGTCACGGCCTGGGCACGCCCGGCAAAGGTGCAGCGTGTGCGCGAGACGCCGGGCGTCTTTGGCGAGCCGGTCAAGCTGGATCTTGCAAAGGACCTCGACGTCATCCTGATGCGTCAGGACCCGCCCTTTGACCTCAACTATATCACCGCCTGCCACCTGCTGGAGCTGATTTCCGGCGAGACGCTCGTTGTGAACGATCCCGAAGGCGTGCGGTCGAGCCCCGAGAAAATCTTCCCCCTCCTGCACCCCGAAATCATGCCACCGACGCTGGTGACGCGGGAGATGCGGGACATCCTGGCCTTCCGGGACAAGCACAAGGACATCATCGTCAAGCCGATCTACGGCCATGGCGGCGCAGGCGTGTTCCGCCTGAAGCCTGACGACTCGAACCTCGATTCCCTGCTGGAAGTCTTCTTCACGCGCTCGCGCGAGCCGGTCATGGTGCAGGCTTTCCTGCCGGCCGTCAGCGAGGGCGACAAACGAATCATCCTGATCGACGGCGAGCCCGTTGGCGCGATCAACCGGCGCCCGATGAGTGGGCAGGTCCGGTCAAATCTGGTCGTCGGCGGCACGGCCGAAAAATCCGATCTCAGCGATGCCGACATGCGAATCTGCGAAACAATCGGCCCGGAACTCAAGCGCCGCGGGCTGATCCTCACGGGTATCGACGTCATTGGCGGGCGCCTCACGGAAGTGAACGTCACCTCGCCGACCGGCGTGCAGGCCATCAAGGCCCTCTCCGGCATTGATAGTGCCGCCATTTTCTGGGACGTTGTGCAACAGAAGCTTGCGGACCGCTGATGGCCGCTGCAAGATCAGGTGCATGAACATGAAATCGATCACTGCTTTCGCCCTCGCGTCCCTTGTTCTCGCCGGCACGGCCTGCTCGCAAGGCTCTGACAGCGCAGACGTCCAGACGGTTTCGACGGATGAAAACGCGGCTGGCTCGTTCAATCTGAACCTCCCGAGCCCGACTACGGGCGAGACCACATCGTCCGGTGGTTCCATGAACCTTAATCTCGGTGGCAGCGGCGAATCCCGCCTGATCGGCTCTGGCACGTTCGGCGGCGGCGATTTTGGTGGCGATCCCACTGTTGACCTTAACCTGAACCTGGATTCCGAGACTGCCCTGCTCGACTCAGAAGCAGCCCAGTCCAGCTCGCAGGATGACGGCATCATCCGTCTTGAACCCAAGAAATAGGCAAAAACGCCTTTTCAGGCTGTTTTCCCTCTATCGTTGACTGGAATTACAGTTCCAAGCGACGGAAAGACGTGCGCTGGTCGTTTATCTGGCAGGCGCGTTGTAACGCTCCGAAATAAAAAGGCTCATACGCCCGGGTTCTCCGGACGTATGGCCCATGACCCTGATGCGAGAGCGAGTGCAGTCCATTGATCCGCAAGATTAACCCGAAACTTATGTATGGCCTCGGTGCCCTCGTGGCCCTGTTCCTTGTCTGGGCCCTGTTCCTGCGCGGACCGGGCAAAGCCGCAGCGGGCGATTTCACCGTGGAAACGGCGGCTGTCGACACGGGCGATGTTGCCCGTCTTGTGACCGCTTCCGGCGCCGTGCGCGCGCTGACGACGGTCGAGGTTGGGTCTCAGGTTTCCGGCCAGATCATCGAGCTCGATGCCGACTTCAATTCCGAGGTCAAGGAAGGCGAGATCATCGCCCGCATCGACCCGCAGACGTTCGAAAGCCGCGTGGCCTCGGCGCAGGCCGACATTGCCAGCGCCCGCGCCAGCCTCGATGTACAAAAGGCCAATATTGCGTCGGCCGAAGCCAGCTATGCGCAGTCCGAAAAAGAATATGAGCGGGTAAAGGCCCTGTTTGCTCAGGACGCGATTGCCCGCTCCTCGCTTGAAGATGCCGAGCGCGCCCTCGCCGTCTCCAAGGCTTCGCTCGATGTCTCGCGCGCGCAGCTGCGCTCGTCAGAGGCCGCGCTCACCCAGCGCCAGGCGTCACTGAAATCGGCCCAGCTCGATCTGGACCGCACGATCATCCGCTCCCCCATTGATGGTGTTGTCATCGAACGCTCGGTCGATGTCGGCCAGACCGTCGCAGCCTCCTTCTCCGCCCCTATCCTCTTCCAGATCGCACAGGACCTTGGCGACATCCGGATCGACGCAGCCGTCGTCGAGTCCGACATTGGCGGCATCGATGCCGGCGACCCGGCGACGTTCAAGGTGGACGCCTACCCGACCGAAACCTTCAAGGGCACGGTCGAACAGGTCCGCCTCGCCTCTGAAACCCTCTCCAATGTCGTTACCTATACGGTCGTCATCGCCGCCGAGAACCGTTCCGGCCGCCTCCTGCCGGGCATGACGGCCAACGTGGAAATCACCGCTGAAAAGCGCGAAGGCGTGCTGCGCATTCCCGAAGCCGCTGTCCGCTTCCGCCCGCCGAGCGATGGCGTGACCGTCATCTCGTCCGAAACCAGCAGTGACCAGGCCCCGCGCAGTGGCGGCGGTCGTCCCGGCGGCCCGGGCGGTAACCCGGCGGATGCCCTCCTTGCCGGCCTCGACCTTGAGCCTGCCCGCAAGGAAAAGATCCAGGCCGAGATGAAAGCCGAGTTCGAAAAGGTTCGCGCCAGCATGGGCGAGGCCGGCGCCACATTCGACCGCTCCGGCATGCGCGAAAAGATCCAGTCCCGTATGGACAAGGTGCTGCGCGACAATCTCAGCCGTGAAGAACTTGCCGTCGTGCAGAAAAAGATCAATGAGCGCACAACGCAGACCCGCGTCGACCTCTATCAGCCGGTCGGCGACGGCACACTCAAAACAGCCCCCGTCACGATCGGCCTGTCCGACGGTCAGTATGCCGAGATCACACGCGGCGCGGAGGCAGGTGATGTCTTCATCACGCGCCTGACCGTTCCGACAGCAGGCAACTGAGCATGGCCTCAGAGGCGACACCCCTCATTTCGTGCCGTGACCTGACAAAGGTCTATCGCATGGGCACGCAGGACGTTTTCGCCCTGCGCGGCGTCAATGTGGATTTCGTTGAAGGCGAGATGACCGCGATCATGGGTCCGTCCGGCTCCGGCAAGTCGACGCTGATGAACCTGATCGGCGCACTCGACGTGCCAACCAGCGGCGAACTTCTGATCAAGGACCGTCCCCTCTCGAAGCTCAGCCGCGACGAACTGGCAGACCTGCGCAACGAGACGATCGGCTTTGTCTTCCAGCAGTTCAACCTGCTGAACCGCGCGACCGCGCTCGCCAATGTCAAACTCCCCCTCATGTATGCGCGCACACCTGTGGCAGATCCTATCGCCCGCGCCCGCGAATGCCTCGAAATGGTTGGCCTTGGCACCCGCATGGACCACCGTCCGATGCAATTGTCCGGCGGCCAGCAGCAGCGCGTGGCGATTGCCCGCGCGCTTGCCGGTCGTCCATCCATCCTGCTGGCCGACGAGCCGACCGGCGCGCTCGACACGAAAACCTCCGAGGAAATCATGGACCTGCTGACAGGCCTTTCCAGCGAAGGCATCACGGTCGTGCTGGTCACCCACGAGCCGGAAGTCGCCGCCTATGCGACGCGCCAGATCCATTTCCGCGACGGCCAGATCGAACGGGATGAAAGGCGCGCGTCATGAAGTTCGGTGTTGCCTTCCAGTCAGCCCTTGAAGCGCTGATCTCAAATCCCCTGCGCAGCTTCCTTACCATGCTGGGCATCATGATCGGCGTCGCCTCGGTCATGGCCATGATGGCGATCAGCGAGGGCGCGGCCAAACAGGTCGATGCCCAGATCGCGCAGCTGGGCGCCAGCAACCTGACCATATTCCCCGGCGCGTCGCGTGGGCGGGCCCGCTCCAGCGGCGCCTCGTCCGACCAGCCCTTCACCGAATCCGATGTCGCCCAGCTCAAGCAGGAACCCTTCGTGACAGCCGTTGCCGCCCGCATCTCCGGCTCCGTCATGGTCGTCTCCGGCGAGGATAACTGGTCGACCAGCCTACAGGGCACCAATACCGACTATTTCGTCACCCAGTCGCTGAAGACCGCCGAAGGCCGTCTGTTCGACGCACGCGAAGCCGGCTCCGGCGCCGCCGTGGCCGTCATCGGCAAGACCGTCGCCGACGCGCTGTTCGAGGGCACAAACCCCGTTGGTCAGACGATCCGCGTCAACAATGTGCCAGTCGAAGTGATCGGCGTGCTCGTCACGCGCGGCCAGTCGTCCGGGCCGGGCGGCGACCGCGACGATATCGTCATCGTGCCAATCAGCACGGCTCGTAACCGTATCCTCGGTGGGAATGCCACCGTCGCGCGCTATGTCGGCAGCATGGAAGTCGGCATTGCAGACGGATACGACATGACAACGGCCCAGGAACAACTCGAAACGCGCCTGCGCGAAATCCGCCGCATTACCCCCGGCGGCACGGATGATTTCCGCGTGTTCAACATTGCAGACTTCATCCGCGCCCGCTCCAGCACGCAGGCAACCTTCGGCGTGCTGCTGGCCTTTACCGCTGCCGTTTCGCTCATCGTCGGCGGCGTCGGCGTGATGAACATCATGCTCGTGTCCGTCACCGAGCGCACCCGAGAGATCGGCCTGCGCATGGCCATCGGCGCACGCGGCATCGACATTCTCGGGCAATTCCTGGCTGAAGCGCTGGCACTCTGCCTGCTCGGCGGCCTGATAGGGTCTGCCTTAGGCGTGGGCGCTGCAAAGCTTGCAGCGAAACTCGGGGAGTTCCCTGTTGAGATTTCCCCGCGTATTGCCATCATAGCCATTGGCGCATCAGCTCTGATTGGCCTGTTCTTCGGATTCTTCCCCGCCCGGCAGGCGGCGCGGCTCAACCCAATCGAGGCTCTACGACATGAATAAGCTCTCCCCTGCCCTTGCGCTGGTCCTTCTGGCCACGGCTGTCCCGTCCTGCGCCTCCAGCCGCAGCCAGACGTCGCCCGAGCCGCTGATTACGCAGGAAGCAGCCGCGCTGAACGCGCCCGAACGCTGGGCTTTCGGGCCGGTGACGGATGGCGAAGTGGCTGCGGGCTGGTCCGGGATCATCAAGGATGATGCCCTTCTCGCGCTGATGAACGAAGCGCTCGCCGCCAATCCGGGCCTGCGGGCCAGCGCCGAAAGCGTGCGCCGCTCCGAAGCCTTCCTGCGCCAGTCGCGCTCGGGCCTCCTGCCATTCGTCAGCGCCAGTGCGGGCGCATCAGGATCGTCGCCTTTCGAAGATGCCGACCTGTCGGAAAACTATAACCTTGGCGTCAGCGCAAGCTGGGAAGCCGATCTTTGGGGCGCCATCCGCTCGGATATCCTCGCCTCCGAATATGATCTCGTCAGCACCGAAGCCGTTTACCGGTCCAGCCGTGAATCCCTGGCCGCCGCCGTCGCGCGGGCATATGTCGTGGCCATCGATGCCGGCAATGCGGTCGCACTCTCCCAAGCCACACTCACTGCGCAGGAAGAAACGCTGCGTATCGTCAATGTGCGCTATGACCTCGGCGCCGCCGACCGGCGCGAACAGGTGCTCGCCGAATCCGATATCGCCAGCGCGCGCGACTCCCTCGAACAGGCGCGGGCTGCGAAGCGCAGCGCCGCGCGCGCACTGGAAGTCCTGCTTGGCCGCTATCCTGACGGCACGCTCCCCATTCCCGATACATTGCCTGCCGTGACCGATGTCGTCATTGCCGGCCAGCCGGCTGATCTCCTCCGCCGCAGGCCTGACATTGTCGCCGCGGAATCCTCTGTGCGTTCAGCCTTTGCGGGCACGGACATCGCGCGCACCGGGCGCTGGCCCAGCTTGTCGCTGTCCGGCGGCGTCTCGAGTGCGACGTCAGACCTTGGCGACCTCGTCGATCCGGCAGCGCTCGCCCTCTCCCTCGGCATCCGGCTCGCTGGAACGCTGTTTGATGGCGGTCTGACCACGGCCCGCATTGATGCGGCTGAATCGAACGGGCGCATTGCCCTCGCCAATTACGGGTCCACGGTGCTGGACGCCTATGCCGATGTCGAAGGCCGGCTGGATGATGTCCAGACGCTGCGCAACCGCGCAGGCTATGTCGAGACAGCTGCCGAGAATGCACGCGAAACATTGCGCCTTGCCGAAATCCAGTATCGCGAAGGCGCCATCGACCTTCTGGATGTCCTGACATTCCGCCAACGCAGCTTCCAGGCCGACCGCACGCTTCTGTCCCTGCGCCGCGCGCAGATCGAATCACGTATCACGCTCTATCTTGCGCTCGGAGGCGCCATCTAAAACATGAGCGCTATTTCAACATCGACGTGAATCCGCCCATGAACACCCCGCATCAGGGGTAAAACCGCGACGTATTGCCGCTTGATGACCCTTTTAGATAACAAATCTGCCGAACACGCTTGTCCTTCATAACATATGCTAGATAGTGGGTTTTATAATGTTGAAATCAGACAATAATTCCGGCCACGATGCCCGAAAGCCAACCGATGCAGATCGCTTCGTTGGCCAGCAATTGCGTCAGGGACGCCGCGAAATGGGCCTTACCCAGGATGGGTTGGCCCAAATCCTCGGCGTCACTTTCCAGCAAATTCAAAAATATGAGGCTGGTCACAGCCGCATGTCAGCAGGTCGCCTCCGGGAGGTGGCGATTGCGCTAAAAAAGCCGATTAGTTTCTTCTACGAACCCTTCGAGTCGACGGGCCGTAAGTCGCATGCCGCAGAGACACGCCTTCGGGTCAAGGATCTCCGGCGCGACGCAAAGAAGCTGATCGACCAGATTGGCGACGCCGACGACTTGCAGGTCGCCGTGCGCCTGTTGCAGGCCCTCGAGACAAACTGACATCAGACGCGATCGATATCGTCAGGCTGGCGCAATACCGACACCGGCAGCCATGAGGCGGGATTCGAGCAGCCACCTGTAGGCCGCTGCATAGGCAGCGCCGAGGGTGGTTTCCAGCTCATGGGACGTATTCGGGTCGGTCGCACCAGCGTCGCCAACAATGCGGATCACGCTCGCAAGGCGGTCCACGGTCTGTCGGGCACTCTCCAGCTCAATCCGTATCTGCGCACGGCAGACAGGTATTTCTGTTGAATTTCCTGACTTGTTGGACATCGTGACACCTCCATGTAACTGGCATTTCTGGAGTGCGGCACCCTTCAGGCGCCCCTCACAGGAACCCCTGCCGGCGACGCGATAGTCGCCAGCTGGAAATTACATTAGTGTCATGATGGCTCTCGTCCAATAAATTCAAAGAATGCTTAGATTTTTTTTGTTTCCGCTATCATTCTATATACAATATCGAGCGCGTCGCGCGGCGTAAGGGCATCCGGGTCCACATCCGCAAGAATACGGAGCAATGCAGAGTCTGCATCAGGCAGATCAAAGGATTCGGCGGACGGCGCATCTTCCGCAAAAGCCGCAAAAAGCGGCAGGTTCTCGGCGGCAGCGGGATCAGCCTCAAGCCGCTTCAATATCTGCGCCGCACGCGCCACGGCCCGCTTGGGCAAGCCCGCAAGCCGGGCCACCTGTACACCATAGGAGCGATCAGCCGGTCCGGGCTGCACCTCGTGAAGGAAGACAAGATCATTCTTCCATTCCCGCGCCCTAAGCGAGGCGTTCGCCGCGCCGGGCAGGTCTTCTGCGAGTTGCGTCAGCTCATGGTAATGCGTGGCAAAGAGGGCCCGGCAGCCATTCACACCGTGCAAATGCTCCACCGCCGCCCAGGCAATGGCCAAGCCATCATACGTCGACGTGCCCCGGCCCACTTCGTCAAGGATAACGAAACTGTCGGGCGTCGCCTGTGTCAGGATCGCGGCTGTCTCCACCATCTCGACCATGAAGGTCGACCGGCCGCGCGCAAGATCATCCGAGGCACCGACGCGCGAGAAGACCCTGTCGGCAAGGCCCAGCGTAATGGATCGCGCGGGCACGAAACATCCAGCCTGCGCCAGGATCACCGCCAGCGCGGCCTGCCGCAGATAAGTCGATTTACCCGCCATGTTCGGGCCCGTCACCAGCAGGAGGCGCGGCGCCGCCTCCCCGCCCGCATCAAGCGACAGGTCATTGGCGGTAAAGCCCTTGCCGTCACGCCTGAGCGCCGCTTCGACCACCGGATGGCGCAGGCCCAAAGCAGCAAATTCCGGCGCATCCGCAATCACTGGCCGCACCGCATCGCACTCGACCGCCCACGCTGCATTGGCCGCCGCGACATCCAGATCGGCCAGCGCACCAGCGGATACGGCCAGCGCTTCATTGAGGTCATCGACCCGGCCACAGAATGCATCAAACAGCGCCGTCTCGCGGCCTTTGGATTCTTCCTCGGCGCGCGAAATGCGACCCGCGAGATCTGAAAGCTCACGCGTCGAGAAACGCACATTGCCGGCCAGCGTCTGGCGATGGATGAATGTCTCCGACAGAGGCGGGGCCAGCAGCGCCTCGCCATGCCGGGCCGGCACATCAATGAAATAGCCGAGCACATTGTTGAACTTGATCTTCAGCGCCGAAATGCCGGTCTCGCCCGCATACCGCGCCTGCAGTTCCGCAATGATCCGTCGGCTGTCATCCCGCAGCCCGCGCGCCTCATCCAGCGCGGCGTCCCAGCCCGGCGCAATGAAGCCGCCATCGCGCGCCAGCATGGGCAGGCTTTCGTTCAGCGCACGGCCAAGGTCTGCAGCGAAGGTCTGCAGCGCGGGCGCATTGTCCAAGAGCAGCTTCTTGACGGCCCCCGCGAGCCGGGCGGGCAATCCGCCATCCACCGCAGAGAGGCCATGCGCGGCTCCATCCCCGGCGGCAAGGGCCCGGCCAATGGCCTGCAGGTCACGCGGGCCGCCCCGACCAAGTCGCAGCCTCAGGCGCGCGCGTTCAATATCCGGCGCCGCCTTCAGCCGGGCGCGCAAACGCTCCAGCATGTCGGCATCATCGACCAGCCAAGCCACCGCCTCCAGCCGCGATTCGATCTCGGAACGGTCCAAAGATGGGCGCGAAAGGTGGGTCGCCAGGAGGCGCGCGCCCGGCGCGGTCACCGTTCGGTCGATCGTGCCCAGCAAGGACCCGTCCCGGCCACCGCTCATGGACCGGTCGATCTCGAGGCTGGCCCGCGTGGCCGGGTCAATCGCGACATGCCCCCTTACCGGCGGTCTTTGCGGCGCATCCAGCCTGATATCCGCCCCAGCCTGCGTCAGCTTCACATAATCAAGCAAGAGGCCGATGGCCGACAGCTCTGCCTTGCTGAAATCGCCAAAGGCTTCCAGCGCCGCCACATCGAACGTTTCCTTCAGCAGGTCCTCCCCCGACTTCGGCGTCGCGGCACGCGCGGGCCGCTCGGTCAGCGGCGCGCGTGACGCCTCTGCCGCGGCCGCAATCGCAGGCCGGGTCGTATCGCCGCTGCTGACCAGCAATTCATTCAGCGGCCAGCCGAGCAGCATGTCCGACAGTGCGCCCGGCAGGACAGGTGCCACGTCAAACCGGCCTGTCGACACATCGCAAACCGCAATCGCCGCTTCCGTTCCGCCCTTGGCCAGCGCAATGGCAGCCAAAGCCTGCCCCTGCCGCGCGGGAAGCAGCGAATCCTCGGTCAGCGTGCCGGGTGTGACAATGCGGACAATGTCGCGATTGACGATGGATTTGGACCCGCGCTTCTTGGCCTCGGCTGGGCTCTCGGTCTGCTCGCACACAGCGACCCGCGCACCGGACTTGATCAACCGCGCGAGATAGCCCTCGGCCGCATGATAGGGCACGCCGGCCATGGGAATTGGTTTACCATTATATTCCCCGCGAGCTGTCAGCGTAATGTCAAGGATACGCGCCGCTTCGACCGCGTCATCGAAGAAAAGCTCGTAAAAATCGCCCATCCGGAAGAACAGGAGCGCTTCGGGATGACGCGCCTTGATACCGAGATATTGCGCCATGAACGGCGTCGGTTCACTGCCCTTGGCAGCGGCCTGTTTCGAAAGGGGAGCAGTGTCAGCCATGGTGGCGGACGCTAGCGCCTCGCCAGCAGATTCGCAAAGCGTTCGCACTGCGATTGGCCATCAAATCGCCCGATTACGTGACCACATGGTCCACATTTGCGGTTGGCACGCTTGGCCACGGGGCCTAGGGTCAGCCGCTAGCGTTCATTCTCACTCGTTAGCATCGGACTACCCCTCTCCATGACCTCCAAGCGTCCTAGCTTCACTGATCAGGAAGCACTCGATTTCCATTCCAAACCGGCACCCGGCAAAATCTCCATGGCGCCAACAAAGCCCATGGGAACGCAGCGCGACCTGTCGCTGGCCTACAGCCCCGGCGTTGCGATTCCGGTACTGGCGATCGCGGAAGACATCGACAAGGCCTATGACTACACGTCCAAAGGCAACATGGTCGCGGTGATCTCTAACGGCACGGCGATCCTCGGCCTGGGCAACCTCGGCCACATGGCCTCCAAGCCGGTCATGGAAGGCAAATCCGTCCTGTTCAAACGCTTCGCCGATATCGACAGTATCGATGTCGAAGTGAACACGACCGATGCCGAAGACTTCATCCGCACCGTCCGCAACATTGGCGACACATGGGGCGGCATCAACCTCGAGGATATCGGTTCGCCCGACTGTTTCATCATCGAGAGCCGCCTGCGTGAAGAGCTCGATATTCCGGTCTTCCATGATGACCAGCACGGCACGGCCATCATCGCCGCCGCCGGCATCATCAATGCCTGCCACATCACGGACCGCGAACTGAAGGACCTGAAGGTTGCCGTTTCCGGCGCCGGAGCTGCAGGCCTCTCGGTCGCAGGTCTGATCCGCCATCTCGGCGTCAAGGCTGAAAACATCCTGATGTGCGACTCAACCGGCGTGGTCTATGAAGGCCGCACCGACAAGATGGACCAGTTCAAGTCGGCCTTCGCCGTGAAAACCTCCAAGCGCACACTGGCAGAAGCCTGCGAAGGCGCCGATTGCCTCCTCGGCCTCTCGGCCAAGGGCGCTGTCTCCAAGGCCATGGTGAAGTCCATGGCCAAGAACCCGATCATCTTCGCCATGGCGAACCCCGATCCCGAAATCACGCCCGAAGAGATCAAGTCGGTGCGTGACGATGCAATCATCGCGACCGGCCGCTCGGACTATCCCAACCAGGTCAACAACGTCCTCGGTTTCCCTTACATCTTCCGCGGCGCGCTTGATGTGCGCGCACGGGGCATCAATGAGGAAATGAAGGTTGCCGCCGCCCGCGCGCTGGCTGAACTCGCCCGCGAAGACGTACCGGATGAAGTGGCCGCCGCCTATCATGGCGCCCGCCCGACCTTTGGCCGGGACTATATCATCCCGACGCCATTCGATCCGCGCCTGATCAGCTTCATTCCGCCCTTCGTGGCGCAAGCCGCGATGGATACAGGCGTTGCCCGCAAGCCGATTGCCGACATGGACGCCTATCGCGCCTCGCTGGCCCAGCGCGCTGACCCGGCCGCAGCGTTCATCCAGGGCGTTCAGGCCCGCGCACGCGACGTGCAGCGCCGCATCGTGTTTGCAGAGGGTGAAGAGCCCGCCGTTGTCCGCGCCGCCTTCAGCTTCAAGAATCAGGGCCTTGGCCATCCAATCCTGATCGGCCGCGAAGCCCAGGTCGAGCGGACGATGGAGCAGATGGGTGTACCCGCCGGTACGCTGGAAATCATCAATGCCCGCCTGTCGGACAACAACCCCCTCTACACAGACTTCCTCTATGCCCGCCTGCAGCGCGACGGTTACCTGAAACGCGACGTGCAGCGTCTCGTGAACCAGGACCGGAACATCTTCGGCTGCTGCATGCTGAAAAATGGTGATGCTGATGGCATGGTCACCGGCGTGACCCGGAATTACGACGTGGCCCTCAGCGATTCCCGCCTGGTGCTCGACGCGCTGCCGGGCAAGGCACTGATTGGCATGTCCATGGTCATCAACCGCGGCCGCACCGTGTTCATCGCCGATACAAGCGTGACCGAACTGCCGCAGGGCGATGACCTGGCGAATATCGCACTGGAAGCCGCCGCCGCCGTGCGCGCCATGGGTTTTGTCCCGCGTGTTGCCTTCCTCTCCTACTCAACCTTCGGCAACCCGATGGGCGAGCGCGGCGAGAAGGTGCGTGAGGCTGTCTGCATTCTCGACGAGATGGGCGATGTCGACTTCGAATACGAAGGCGACATGAACGCCGATATCGCGCTGAATCCGAGCCACTCCCTGCTTTACCCGTTCTCGCGTCTCAAAGGCCCCGCCAACGTTCTGGTCATGCCGGCGATCCATGCCGCGTCAATCTCCACCAAGCTGCTGGAATCCATGAGCCGCGCAACGGTGATTGGCCCCATGCTGCTTGGCCTTGAAAAGCCGGTGCAGATTGCCTCACTCGGCGCAACGGTTGGCGATATCGTCAATCTCGCGACGATTGCCGCCTATGACGTGGACCGCGTCCACCCCGACAAGGCCTAGTCGTCCTGATCCAGAACAAGGCTCGTGGCATGACTTGTGTCACGGGCCTGACGGATCCACTCAAAGATTGACAGCACGACGGCGACTCCGCCGAGCCAGAACGTGATCATGAAGACGGAATAATAGCCCTGCCGCTCGATGATCTCGCCGAGCCAAGGCCGCCCCAGCGTGCCGATCAGCATGGTGAGCGAAGCCAGCAGCGCATATTGCACAGCCGCAAAGCGCGGGTTCACCACCGACGTGAGATAAGCCGTGATCGCCACCAGCGCGAAACCGCCCGCAAGGTTCTCGGCAAAGATGGTGACCATCAGGCGCGCCATGCGCTGGCCCTGGTCTGCGGCGACAACATCAGGTGAAAGCTTCGCCGCCCAGTCCGCCAGGGCGCTGAGCGGCGGGCCGAGGTGGGAGACTTGCAGGAAACTGTCGAGCACGGCAGCGCCCGCTGCGAGGTCTGCATAGAGGAGGTTCGTCGCCGCTGCCACAATGCCCCCGACAAAGAAGACCGGCATGCGGCCCATCACGGCAATCAGAACTGCCCCCAGCAACGACCCGAGAATGGTCGCAATGACACCAAAGAATTTCGAGGCAATGGCCACATCATCCAGCGAATGGCCAAGCGCGCCGAACTGGTCGCCGAGATAGAACGGATAAGCGAACGCGCCCCACACAGCATCGGTGAAGCGATAGGTCAGTGCCAGAAGCAGAACCAGAACAGCGCCCCATTTGAGGCGCGAAATCAGCTCCATCAAGGGATCGAAAATCGCCCGGAAGAGATTGCGCAGCACGGAATCGGCGCGCGTCTCATTGGCAATCCGCACCGGCGTTTCTGCCGCGCGCGCCCCGAAGCGGAAGACGAGAATGGCTGACACGATCGCTGGCACGAGCACTGTCAGCCCGACGATCCACGGGCCTTCCGAGCGCACGAATGTACCGCCGGAGGGCGGCGTTGCCGAGAACAGGGCCTGCATCACGAAAGTGAGGATCATGACGAAACCGATCAGCCAACCGATTGACACAACCGTGACAGCCGGTACGGCCACGCCGCGCGGCAGGCTGGGCAGGAAGGACAGCCGGTCAGCATTGGGCTTTTTCGAACTGGCCGGTTCCGGTGCAATAATGCTGCCGATCATCGACAGAGCGAGCACGAAGGCGACCATCAAGAAGGTGACCGTCCAGCCCGCACGGGCCGCCACAAGCAGCGCGATGAAGCCGGAGATAAAGCCCGCCGACTTGTAGCCGAACTGGTAGAGGGCGGACATGAGGTCCTTGTCCTCATCAGACCGCGCTACCTCAATGCGCCAGGCATCGAGCACGATGTCATGCGTCGGCGAGATCAGCGCGATGGCCAGCGCAATCAGCGCAACAAGGCCGATATTCGCCGCCGGGTTCGTGAAGGCGAAAATGGCAATCAGGATGACCATGATGCCCTGCAGGAGCAGGAGCCATGACCGCCGCCCGCCGAGAAAGCCGGTGATTGGCGCAGGCCGGGCCGTCTGGAAGATTGGCGCCCAGAGATATTTGAAGGAATAGCCGAGCGTCAGCAGGGATAGCGTGCCGATTGTAGAAGGCGTGATGCCGAGCTTGGTGAGCCAGGCATTCAAGAGGCCCAGCGTAACGCCCATGGGTAAGCCAGCCGCGAACGCAAACAGGGCCATCGCGGCCATGCGCCTGTCGCGCAAGGCCTTGAGGGCGCGCACAGCGCGGGGCGGTTTTTTCAGCGGCGGAGGTGGAATCGCCGCCTCGCTCATGCGGCGCCTGCGGCGGGGCGTTTCGGGCTGGTCCAGCGGATCGCGAGCATGCGCAGCGCTTCAGCGTCCAGCGGCTTGGCGACCACCTTGTCAGCGCCCGCAGCGACAGCGCGCCGCTCGATATCGGAATTCACCTCGGCGGAAACGGCAATGATCGGCACGCGCGAGCCCCCTGCCCTCAGCTGGCGCATCGCTTCAAACCCGTCCATGACGGGCATGCGCAGATCCATCAGGATAAGAGCGGGGTTCATGTCGCCTGCGGCCTCCAGTGCTTCACTGCCTGTAGACGCGACTGTGACGGTAAATCCCGCCGATTCCAAGGCGCGGCGTGCAATCAGCGCGTTGACCGGATTGTCATCCGCAATCAGGACATGGCCAGCGCCGGTCTGCGCCTCTTCCTCGTCATGCGCCTCGCCGCCAGCGCGCACCAGGAAGATGCGTTCGGCCAGCGACGACGTGCGTAGCGGGCGCACGAGCCAGCCGACACAGCCGAGCAAGCGGAACCGGGGCAGCGCGCCGCGGTCTTCCGGTCGCAGGACGACCAGCGCAGGGGCCATTTTGGCATAGGCCCGAACGGTCGCTTCCGGCAGGTCGGCGCCGATCAGCAGGACATCGACGCCTTCCGGCAGCTGGCCACGGGACGGATCAACGAGGATTGGCGTCGCGTTGACTTCCTCCAGCGCAGCGACAATCGAGAGGCTCGTGACGAGCGGCAGGCCAACAAGACCCACCCGGCCGCCAAGGTTTACATGGGACGCTTGGGGCTCGGCGCCGGTGCGCGCCAGCGGCAGGAAGACGGAGAACGCCGTGCCCACGCCTGGCAGGCTGTGGACATCGATGCGACCGCCCAGCAGATCTGTCAGGCGCTTGGTGATGGCAAGGCCGAGACCGACGCCGCCATCCTTGTAGGCGTCGGCGCGGCCGGCCTGGTGGAAGGCCTCGAACAAGTGCGCAAGATCGTCCTTTGCGATGCCGGGGCCGGTGTCAATGATGCGGAATTCGAGTCCGCTCTCGAGGGCCGTTATGTCCAGAAGGACGCCGCCCTTCTCGGTGAACTTGAGGGCATTGCCGACCAGGTTGAACAGGATCTGGCGGATGCGGCCCGCGTCGCCGGAATAGCTGGGCATGGGCAGCTGCGACGTACGGGCGGCCAGGTCGAGCCCGGCGGCATGGGCGCGGGGGCTGAGCAGTTCAATCACTTCACGGCCAAGCTGGGCCGGGCAAAAACTCTCCGCTTCCAGCTCCACGGCGGAGGCGTCGAGGCGGGCATAGTCGAGCACATTGTTCAGCAGTTCGAGCAGGCGGGCGCCGCTTTGCTTGATGACTTCGGCATATTCGCGCTGGGAGGGCTGAAGGTCGGTTTCTAGCAGGAGCGACACGGTGCCGAGAATGCCGTTGAGGGGCGTGCGAATCTCGTGGCTCGCCGTGGCGAGGAAGGTTTCCTCGGGCGAAGGCGGCGATTTGGGCGTGTCGGATGCATCAGTCATAGCGATGAACCCTAGGTTCAAGGCTTTAGCATTCGTTTAATGCAGGCTAGCGCGCGAGGGCCCCGGCCTGGACGCCTTCGGCCTGTCCGGGCGCGCGGCGGCGATAGGTCAGCGCCTCGGCAATGTGGAGGCGGCGCACGCCGGTCGCGCCGTCGAGATCTGCAATGGTGCGGGCGACTTTGAGGACACGGTGATAGCCGCGCGCGGTGAGCTGGAGCTTCACGGCGGCATCGGCGAGGAGGGCGGCACCGGCGGCATCGGGCGCGGCGAGGCGTTCGATATCGCCGGTTGGCGCGTCGGCATTGACGGGGCGGCGCTGGTCGCTGGTGATTTCGCCGAACCGCTCGGTCTGGATATCGCGAGCCTTCAGGACGCGGGCCTTAACCTCTGCCGTGCCCTCGGCGGCGGGCGGCAAGGCGAGATCAACGGCGGTAACCGGGGGCGTGTCATAGTAGAGGTCGATCCTGTCAAGGAACGGTCCGGAGAGGCGCGACTGGTAGCTTTGGGCACATTTCGGACCCTTCGTGCAGGCCGCTGCGCCCGGCCCGCCGCCACAGCGACAGGGGTTCATTGCGGCGACGAGCTGGAAGCGGGCCGGATAGCGCACATGGCGATTGGCGCGGGCGACGACGGCTTCGCCCTCCTCCAGCGGCTGGCGGAGGCTGTCGAGCACATGGGCGGGGAACTCAGGCAGCTCGTCGAGGAAGAGGATGCCGTGATGAGCAAGCGAAACCTCGCCGGGCTTGGCCTTGATGCCGCCGCCGACAAGGGCGGCCATGGAGGCCGAATGGTGCGGCGCGCGGAAGGGCCTAGTGCGCGAGAGGCGGCCACGTTCCAGCAGGCCCGCGATGGACTGGATCTGCGAGACTTCCAGCAATTCGCGCGCCGAGAGCGGCGGCAGGAGGCCCGGAAGGCGCTGGGCCAGCATGGACTTCCCGGACCCCGGCGGGCCGCAAAAGAGGAGGTTGTGGCCCCCCGCAGCGGCAATTTCGAGGACGCGCTTGGCCCCTTCCTGGCCCTTTACATCGCGCAGGTCAGGCCCCATCGGCGGCTCTGCCAGCACGCCGGCGGCGGGCGGGCCGATGATTGCGCGGCCGGTAAAATGATTGATCAGGGCGATCAGGCTCGGCGCGGCGAGCACGCTGCCGCCGGCCCAAGCCGCTTCCCCGCCGCAGGGGGCCGGGCAGATCAGTTTCAGGTCCAGCGCCTCGGCGGCCATGGCGGCGGGCAGCACGCCGAGCGTTTCGCCGAGGCGGCCGTCGAGCGACAGTTCACCAATGGCCGCGTGGCCTTCGAGCATGTCGGGCGGGATGACGCCCATGATGGCCAGAATGGAGAGCGCGATGGCGAGATCGTAATGGCTGCCCTCCTTGGGCAGGTCTGCCGGGGCGAGGTTCACGATGACGCGCTTGGGCGGCATGGCGAGGCCAAGGGCGGCCAGCGCCGCGCGCACCCGCTCGCGGCTCTCGGTCACCGCCTTGTCGCCAAGGCCGACAATATTGAAGGCGGGCTGGCCGCCGGTGAGCTGTACCTGCACATCAACCGGCTGCGCCTCAACGCCCTCGAACGCGAATGTCGTAATGCGGCAAACCATCGCCTCTTTCCCCGTCAGCGGGAAAAGCGTTAACACACGTTAACGAACAAAGGAAGAACGAATTCGGCGCGTAGGGTGCATCAAGGTCAAAGGCCGCAATGCACCTTTCAGGGGGCAGACACGGTGCATTGCGCTACGCTTAATGCACCCTACAGCGATGCGACGCGTCGCTCTGCTATAAAGAAACCCGGCGATTAGGCCGGGTTTTTACTGGTACAAAGATGGTTTTCGACTAAGAGGTTACCCGCGAGTATTGGACGGCAATGCTTCCAATTGCTTGGCAATTGCGGCAAACACCGCAGCCTTCTTCTTGTCGATCCGGCGACCCGCATCTTGAGCATCCGGATTGTTCGGATCCAGCATGCTCACCATCCCCATCAACGAACCATGCTCAATATTCTCCAGCATTTGAAGTGCACGTTCACATCCGTGTATTTCCGCCACGAGAGTCATAGCAACCATACCAAACTGTGTTGCTAGACCGCTAACCAACATTATGTCGGCGCGCAGTTCGTCTATTTCTGAAAGCGCCATGAAAAAGCTCCGCTAGCTCTACATGGCATCACGAGTCTCGGATTTTGAGAAGCGGTGAGCGGGCGTTTAAGCAGATTGTTCCCGTTCCACTACGCGCACTAAAGCAGTCATGAATTGCTTCACTGAACTGAAAATTTCCATTGCATCTTCAAATGAATATGAAGCTCCGGGGTGGTCAGTTGGGTTTCTCCAGGCGTAACCGACTGATTTGAGCATTGAGCATGCATTGTGCCACGCAGTTTTCTCGGCACCATCCGGCAAAGGCTTGATAATTTGATTGTCGATATTGTGCGCCAGCTTAAGCCAAGTAAGCCACCGACCTTTATCATCGTGCGTCGTGGCGCCCCTTGCCGCTAGTGTCTGCACCACTTCTTCCATTGCGAGCATTAGATGGAACACCGACGCTTTGTTTCTTCTTAGAGCAAGACATCGAGCGGCCTCGGACACTTCTTGAGCTGCTGCCCCAAAGTTCGACATATCCAAGTCCCCAAAAGGTCTCGCGTCAATCTTCAGAAATGCAGCGTGAGAATTGTCGACTACATAGAGAGCAATCTCTTCAATTTCATATTGAAGGGTCTTCTGAATATCTTCTGTAGCTCTCTGCCAATTCTGATAAGTGAGATTGTCATTTTTGAGCGCGCCCAAGGCATCATCCGCAATCTTTAGGGGAACGTTTACCTTAAGTTGAATCAGTTCGGATTTGAGTTTATTCAGAAAATCTTCAACGCGCTTTTTATTTCTGCGGCTTAATATTTGGTCCGAACCTTCAACATGATCTTTCAGGTAGATTGACTGCGCCTCCAACAGGGCAATAGCCTTAAAAAGCCTTTTCCCATTTACTTCGTACATATCCCAAAGGCTCCACAGCTCACCCGGCTGCGGCCAACGTACCGTCCAGTCGCCGGGGTTATGAGTGCTCACTTAGCACCCCCCCGCCGCACTTGGGTACGGGAAATATAATAGTAGGATTTTTATCCTATTTCCCTTGTTAGATATCTATAGCGTTCACCAGCACCAAAAGCCGGACAGGGCCCTGCCCTTCCGGTTTTGCTTTGCTTTCAAGTCCTTGCGGATGGGCGGCGGGGCCGCGGGGCAAGGCTGGTGTTTCAGTTTGGTAGAATGGTGTTGCGCCCTGCCGTGCACAGCTGGCCGCCGTCCCATCCGCGTGGGGCAGGCAAGTGCCCCGGACCGGCCGCCGGGGAGGAAATCCGGCGACGGATGAGACTATACGCGCATTGTGGAGGGGGCGGAGAGACGGGGGCGTTTTTGCCGGAGGCGCTGCAGGTTGCGGCGCGGAATGTGTGGGAGAGGCGGCTTCAGACTTCGGTGAGATTGACCGTGTGCCCCGTGATCGCCTCGACGGCGGCGTCGAGCACGTCGAGCCCCGCGCCGGGCTTGGGCGCGCGTTCTGACAGGACGCGGCGCCAGGCGCGGGCGCCGGGCTGGCCATTGAAAAGCCCGAGCATGTGGCGCGTCATGGCGTGAAGGCCGGTGCCGCGGTCGAGCTGGTCGGCCATGTAGGGCATGTAGGCGAGGATCGCGTCATGGGCCGAGACGCGCGGGGCGCCTTCCCAGCCGAAGGCGGCATCGACCTCGCCAAGGATGGACGGGTTCTGGTAGGCCGCGCGGCCGAGCATGACGCCGTCGAAGGTTTTCAGATGGGCGCGGCATTCCTCGATCGTGGTGATGCCGCCATTCAGCGTGATGGAGAGGTGCGGGCGTTCGGCTTTGAGGTCTGCGACGAGGCCGTAGTCGAGCGGAGGAATGTCGCGGTTTTCCTTGGGACTGAGGCCTTTCAGCCAGGCCTTGCGGGCATGGACGGTGAAGTGCGTGCAGCCGGCGGCGGCGACCGTGTCGATGAAGGTGAAGAGGGTTTCGCGGGCGGGCATGTCGTCGATGGCGATGCGGCATTTGACGGTGATGGGGAGGGCTGGCTCGGCGGCGCGCATGGCGGCGACGCAGGCGGCGACAAGGGCGGGCTCTGCCATGAGGCAGGCGCCGAAGCTGCCGGACTGGACGCGCGAGGAGGGGCAGCCGCAATTGAGGTTCACCTCCTCATAGCCCCAGCTGGCGCCGATGCTTGTGGCCTTGGCGAGTTTCGCGGGGTCGGAGCCGCCAAGCTGGAGCGCTGTGGGGTGGCAGGCCGGATCTTCGCGCAGCAGGCGGTCCGGGTCGCCATGGATGACGGCATCGGCGGTGACCATTTCGGAATAGAGCAGCGCGCTTTTCGTCAGGCAGCGATGGAAGGCGCGGCAATGCGCGTCGGTCCAGTCCATCATGGGGGCCACGGAGAAGCGGTAGTCGGTCATGCGGCCCGTTTAATGCGGGGCATGGGGGCGCGTCCAGCGTCTTTGCCGTGATCAATGTATTTGCAGGGGCGGCGCGCGGCAGGCTAAGTAGCGGCCATGACAGATACTGCCCGCATCGACACGCTTGAAATCCGCATCGCCCATCAGGACGAAGTGATCGACGACCTGAACAAGACCGTGATCGCCCAGTGGAAAGAGATCGACCGGCTGACGCGGCAGATGGCGCGGCTGGCCGAGCAGTTTGCCAATATGGGTCAGGCCGAACGCCCCACACAGGGCGACGAGCCGCCCCCGCCGCACTGGTGACGCGATGAGCCGCATTTTCGGGAAAGTCTGCCAGAACGGCTATGTCGTGCGCGATATCGAAGCGGCGATGAAGCATTGGATCGAGGTGATGGGCGTTGGCCCATGGTTCTATATTGAAGACGTGAAGACCGACTGGTTCACCTATCGGGGTGTGGCGTCCGACGTGAAGATGAGCATTGCGCTCGCCAATTCCGGCGACCTGCAGATCGAACTGATCCAGCAGCGCAATCAGGCGCCGTCGATGTACAAGGACTTTCTCGATGCCGGCCGTGAAGGCCTGCAGCATATGTCCTACTGGACCGAGGCGTATCAGGGCCTCTACGACAAGGCGCTGGGGCTTGGCTATACGGTGGGCCATGAGGGGCAGATCGGCGGCGAGAAAGGCCGGTTTGCCTATTTCGATACCGAGGCGCATCCGGGCACCGTGGTCGAGATTTCCGATATCAGCGGCGCCAAGGGCAAGACCTTTGCCTATATCCGCAAGCAGGCCGAGGGCTGGGACGGGACCAGCCCGATCCGCACGTTCAACTGATCCGGTCTTCCGCGATTTCGACACTGTGATCGCGGGCCTTGTTCACGACGATATCGGCGTGGGCTTTCAGCGGGTGGATGTGATCGCGCAGGTTTGGCAGGTTGACCCCGTCCCAGACAGTCTTGGCGAAAGCGCGCAGCTCTGTTTCGCTCATGTGCAGCCATTGGGCATAGAATGAGCTTGGGTCGGTTCGGGCCGCATTCCAGAAGCCGACAAAGCGTTCGACATACCAGTATTCAAGGTCCGCCTCGGAAGCATCGAGATAGACCAGCACGTCCGGCTCGCCGTCCGGGCGCGCGGGCCGGGTCGGCGGCTGGAAGCCGAGGCCTTCGAGGATGAGCATGTCCGGCAGCTGCACGGTGCGCGTCAGGGCGGGGTCGATGTCATAGATGTCGTGGCTGTGGGCCGGGAACGCGGCTTCGCCTTGCCTTATGCTGACGAGCGCAGTGGTAAAGCCGTCGCGGTCATAGGTTTCCGGGAAGCCCTTGCGCATGAGCAGGCCTTGCGGTTCCAGCACGGCGTTCGGGAAGAGGAAGCCATCGGTCGAGACGGTTTCGACGCTGAGGGGTGGGTTCAGCGCGTCAGCCACGTCGCGGGCGAGCGTGGTCTTGCCGGCGGCGACCGAGCCTGTGAGGCCGACAATGCGGGCGTCAGCGCTTGACCGGAGACCAGCGAGGCGCTGCGCCAGCGCGGCAATGCCGGCGCCTTGATGGATGATCACGTCGCGGTTCATGCAGTCAGTCCCTCAGGCTTGCGCGCACAGCTTAGCGGTGGAGCGCGGCGGGACCAATGGGTAAACGCGCGAAGAGAGCCTGCTTGGTAGAGCCCCCTCCCCCTGTTAGATTGAAGAGGTACCGGACCTGCGAAGGACAGCCTAGGATGCTGGGCATGAAAACATATCTCGGTTGGAAGGTGGATTTCCTGCAGCCTGCAGGCGAGCCCGCCTATGCGGGGCCGGACTCGGTGTCGTGGCGCGTGTTCAAGAACCCGGTTGCGCTGGGCGTGGGGGGCATTGCCGCCGTGCTGCTGGAATTTGCCGATGCGCGCATACGGTCGGGCGTGTGGGACCATTCCACGTTCAAGACTGACCCTGTGGGGCGATCAAAGCGCACCGGCATGGCGGCCATGGTGGGTGTTTACGGACCGCAGAGCGCTGCGCGCCGGGTTATCCAGGGCGTCACCAACATGCACCGGCAGGTGAAAGGCGAAACACCCTCAGGCGAGGCGTACTCGGCGCTGGATGTGGAACTGCTGGACTGGGTGAGCGCGACAGCGACCTATGGCTTCCTGACGGCCTATGACCGGTTTGTCGCGCCCCTCTCCGATGCAGACAAGACACGCTTCTATGAAGAGGGCGAAGCGGTGGCGCGGCTCTATGGCGTGCAGAACCCGCTGCGCAGTGAGGCAGACTTTCACGCGATGCTGGCAAAGCTGATGCCGCGCTTCGAGCCGCACCCGATCAATACCGAATTCCTCGATATCATGAAGTCGGGCCGGGCCGCCAAGGGCGTGCCGAAAGGGCTGCAAAGCGCGGTCGTGAGTGCGGCGGTTTCCATATTGCCGGTTACTGTGCGCGAGCGGCTGGAGCTTGGGGCGGACTATGACCTGCGACCCAAGGGCGTCGCGACGGTGAAGGCGATGGGTGCCCTTGCGGAACGTCTGCCCTTGCCTGCGAGTCCCGCGGGTCAAGCTTGCGTCAGGCTGGGTCTTCCTGCCACATTTCTATGGAAGAGCCCTGAGAAACAGGCAAGTATACGCCACACAATACAAGAGGGACGGGCGGCTTCGCTGGCGCACTGATCCCCGGAGGAGCGGCAAAAGTGAACCTGGAATTCCTTCCCGAGGAAGAAGCCTTTCGTGACGAGGTACGGGCGTTCCTCGACCGCGAGCTGACGGCAGACCTGCGCGCCTATGCAGCCCGGATGACGAGCGTCTATTCCGACAAGGAAACGGCGCTCGCCTGGCAGGCCATTCTGGTGAAACAAGGCTGGGCCGCGCCCGGCTGGCCCGTTGAATATGGCGGCTGCGACTGGACCGTGGCACAGAAATATATCTTTGACGTGGAGATGGCCCGCGCGGGCGCCCCGCCCCTGTCGCCCATGGGCATTGCCATGTGCGGCCCCGCTTTGATCGGCCATGGCACCAAGGAGCAGAAGGATTACTACCTGCCGCGTATCCTGTCGGGCGAGGACTTCTGGTGCCAGGGCTATTCCGAGCCGCATGCCGGATCAGACCTCGCCTCGCTGACCATGTCGGCCAGGGATGATGGCGACGCCTTCATCTGCAACGGCTCGAAAATATGGACCACGCATGCCCATGAAGCGAACATGTGCTTCTGCCTCGTGCGCACCGATGCCAGCGGCAAGCCACAACAGGGCATCACCTTCCTGCTGATCGACATGACGGCGCCGGGCGTACGGGTGGACCCGATCATCATGACCTCCGGCGAGCATATCCAGAACGCGATCTTCTTCGATGATGTGCGCGTGCCGAAGGCCAATGTGATCGGCAAGGTCAATGAGGGCTGGACAGTCGCGAAATACTTGCTCGAATTTGAGCGGGGCGGATCGAGCTATGGCCCCCGCCTGAAAGCGCGTGTCGGGTCTCTCCGCAAGCATGCGGGCGAAGCTGGCACGGGGCCGGACATGTTGGCCAAGCTCTCGCAGGCTGAGGCCGATGCCTCGGCGCTGGAAGCGGCCGAGCTGATGATGATGTCGGAACTCTCGGGCGGCGGCACGCCGGGGCTCAAGGCCTCGATGATGAAGATCAAGGGAACGGAACTGAGCCAGCGCCTGACCGAACTCGCACTCGAGATCGCCGGCAACTGGGTCGAACCCTTCCAGCCGCACCACACTAATCCCGGCGGCGAAGTGGTGAACGCGCCATCGAACTCTGCCGCGCTCGTGGGGCCGGAAAGCGCCGTGACCGTGTCGGCCAAATACCTGAACGACCGGGCCGGCTCGATCTATGCCGGCTCGAACGAAATCCAGCGCAACATCCTGGCCAAGGCCCAGCTCGGGCTTTGATCACTTAACGGAGCAATAAAATCCATGCTCGTCCTCTATGAACATCCGCTGTCGCCCTATGCCCAGAAGGTGAAAATCGCCCTGCGCGAAAAGGGGCTCGAATTCGAAGTGCGCATGCCGGAAGGCATCGGCGCCGGGCATACGAAGGGCGAATTCGCCGATGCGAACCCGCGCCGGGAAGTGCCCGCACTGATTGACGATGATGTGGCGCTGTTCGACTCCACGGTGATCCTTGAATATATCGATGACAAGTGGCCCGAGCCTTCGCTGATGCCCAACGCGCCGGAAGAGCGCGCGCGGATGCGTCAGATCGAGGACGTGATGGACACGCATTTCGAGGCGATCACATGGGGCCTCGGCGAGCTGCATTTCTTCAAGCGTGGCAATGACGCCTTGCGCAAGACGATTGAGGCGCAGGCCGCGCGGCAGATTGCCGGCTTCATGGCCTGGCTGGAAAGCGAGTTGGGCGAGCATGACTGGTTCAGCGGGCATGAATTTGGTCGGGGCGACCTCAGCGTCATACCCTATCTCAATGCCGCCGACGGTTTTGGCTACAAGCCTGCCGAGGGCTCACCCCTCGCGGCATGGATTGCCCGCGCCAATGCCCGTGACAGCGTCAGCCAGACAGACGCGGAATCGCGCGCGTCGATCACCGGCATGCAGATGGTCAGCGCGGCGGTCGAATCCGGCCTGTTCAAGCGCCAGTACCGCGACCACCGGCTGGAATGGATGATCAAGTCGGGCGGCATGGATATCGTGCGCGACGGCATCGAAAAGCAGACCATCCGCTTCACCGATCACTGGGATACCTGAGACACACAACACGTACCGCCCGAGGCGGCAAAGGGAGACAAGACAAATGCACATCAAGACACGCTTCACCGAGATGTTCGGTATCGAACACCCAATCGTGCAGGGCGGCATGCAATGGGTTGGCTACGCCGAAATGGTTGCGCCCGTGGCCGAGGCCGGCGCGCTCGGCTTCCTGACGGCGCTCACGCAGCCGACGCCGGAAGACCTGGCCAAGGAAATCGCCCGCACGAAAGAAATGACCGACAAGCCGTTCGGCGTGAACCTGACCATCCTGCCCGCCATCACCCCGCCACCCTATGCCGAGTACCGCCAGGCGATCATTGAAGGCGGCATCAAGATTGTCGAGACGGCCGGCTACAAGCCGCAGGAACATATCGATCACTTCAAGCAGCATGGCATCAAGGTGATCCACAAATGTACCGCCGTGCGCCACGCACTGTCGGCCGAACGCATGGGCGCTGATGCGATCTCGATCGATGGCTTTGAATGCGCAGGCCACCCGGGCGAGGATGACATTCCCGGCCTGATCCTGATCCCGGCAGCGGCCAACAAGGTGAAAGTGCCGATGCTGGCGTCCGGCGGTTTCGCCGACGGACGCGGCCTCGTGGCGGCGCTGGCGCTGGGCGCAGACGGCATCAACATGGGCACGCGTTTCTGTGTGACCAAGGAAGCGCCGATCCATGACAGCTTCAAGGCCCAGATGGTGGCCAATAATGAGCGCGACACGAACCTGATTTTCCGCACGCTGCACAATACGGCGCGCGTGATGAAGAACGCCGTCAGTGACGAAGTGGTTGAGATCGAGCGCAAGGGCGGGGCCAAGTTCGAGGATGTCGTGCACCTCGTCGCGGGCGCCCGTGGACGCAAGGCCATGGCCGAAGGTGACGCGGACGGCGGCATCTGGTCGGCCGGTATGGTGCAAGGCCTGATCGACGATATCCCGACGGTAAAAGAGCTGATCGACAGCATCATCGCGGATGCCAATGCGATCATCAATTCGCGCCTCGCCGCGACGACGAGATAGATCGCAGGAGCATATGTGATGGCCTACGAGCAGATCCTTCTGGAAAAGGATGGCCCGGCGGCCATCATCACCCTTAACCGACCCGAGAAGCTGAACGCATTCACCGCGCAATTGGGCCAGGAACTGGCTGACGCGGTGAATACGTGCGACGCTGACGATGAGGTGCGCGGCATCATCCTGACCGGAGCGGGCCGCCATTTCTGTGCGGGCGCCGACATTTCCGATGGCGCCGATGCCTTCGATACGAAGAGCGGCACGGGCGCGAAGAATTTCGGCACGTCCGAGCCCGGTAAGAAGCGCGATGGGGCGGGCTTCATCGGGGCGCTTTATAATTGCCGCAAGCCCGTGATTGCCGCGTTCAATGGTGCAGCGGTGGGCGTTGGGCTGACGCTGGCCTTGCCGACCGATATCAAGATAGCCTCTGAGAAAGCGAAGTTCGGTTTCGTGTTTGCGCAGCGCGGCCTGCCGCCTGAAGCGGGCAGCGCGTGGTTCCTACCTCAGCTGGTCGGCCTGCCGCAGGCGCTGCGCTGGTGCATGACGGGGCGCGTCTTCGATGCGCAAGAAGCGCTGGCCGGGGGCCTGATCAGCGAGATCCATCCACCGGAAGAGCTGCTGCCGGCGGCCAAGCGGATCGTGGACGAGATTGCGCGTAATACCGCGCCGGTCTCCGTCGCGCTGGTCCGCCAGCTGCTCTGGCGGTTCGGACCCACGGGCGATCCGTTCGAATTGCTGAAAGTGGACGGACAATTTGCGCTGACGCTCGGCTCGTCACCGGACGTGAAAGAGGGCGTCGGCTCGTTTCTCGAAAAGCGCGCGCCCAACTTTCCCGGCAAGGTCTCCACCGATATGCCGGAAGGCTATCCATGGTGGGAACGCACCTGAGCCCTTCCCTGCCCTAAAAAAGACGGCCGCAATCCAGAAGGATCGCGGCCGCGGTGCCCGAGGGGAGGAAACACTTTTCGGTTCTAGAACCGGTACGTGAGGGAGGCACCATAAGTCCGTGGCATGCCCGCAAAGCGCATGACGACGTTGGCGTTGGTCGTGATCTGCTGCCAGTAATACTCGTCGGTCAGGTTCTTGCCCCAGACCGAAACTTCCCAGTTCTGGTCGATCGAATAGACGCCGATCGAGCCATTGAGCAGGCCATAGGAATCGATGTCGTAGAGCGGGTCATCTGGCTGACCCGCCGTCGATTCACTCTGCCAGCGACCACTGAGCGAGGCACGCAAGCCGAGATCCGTAGTGACCGGGCGGTCATAGAGCAGCGCGAGGCTGACAACGGATTCAGGGCTGTAAAGGAAAGGGTCGCCTTGGCGGTTGGTCGGCAGGCCGAAGCTGTCGACCGTGTCGAAGTCGCCGATCTCGGTGTGCAGAAGTGTGAGGCCACCCATCGCCGTCAGCTCTTCACTGATCAGGTAGGTGACTTCAGCATCGAGACCGTAGGCTTCAGCGGTTGGCACGTTCTGAAGACGGGCAAGCGCCTTGTAGATCGGGTCGGCAAAGAAGGCCGAAATCTGCTTGTCTTCATAGTCGTAGTAGAAGAGGGCCGCGTTGGCCTGCATGCGCTGGTCGAGCAAGCTCGCCTTGAAGCCCACTTCATAGGCGAGCAGGCCTTCCTGCGTTGCAGGCGCGTTCTGTTCGGACTTCGAAGCCGCGTTCACAGGCGTGGAGGCCGACTTGTAGCCCTGCGTTGCGGACGCAAAGAGGACGAGGTTGTCAGTCGGCGTCCAGTTGCCGACGACGCGCCAGGAGACGTTATCTTCCTTGGTGGAAGACGAGACCGGGCCGAACGAGTTGGTTGCAACGTCAAACGTGTTGCAGCCGTTTTCGAGCAGGGGCGCGGCAGGCGCCGTCCCGTAGATCAGCGCGAAATAGGTGCGGTTGAAAACGTTGACGTTCGGCTGCATCGAGCCGTTCACGTCGCCCGAGCAGCCGACATAGTCCTGTGTGTCTTCGGTATAGCGGATGCCTGTCGTGAGCGTGAACTCAGGCGTCAGCTCCCAATCGGCATTGGCGAAAATGCTCCAGGTCTTGGTCTCGAATTCGCCAGTGTCGCGATAGGTCTGGAACGAGTTCAGAAGCTCGGCCACCGTGTACGGTACGCCCGTTTCCGGATCCACGTTCAGCGGTGAGGCTGCGAGCGTGGCCGCGATGGTTGCGACATAGCTGGAGTTGGCATTGTCGAGCAGGAGCGTGCGGTTTGTATCCGACGTTTCATCCTTGCCGTAATAGGCGCCGACGAGCCAGTTGGCCTTCCCGGTCTCGCCTTCCAGACGCAGTTCCTGGCTGAAGGATTTGATCTCGGCATCGACATCTTGAAGCAGGATGGCAAACGGCGCGCCCGAGAAGTCCAGAACAGCTTCACGGTCCAGCTTGTTGTAGCCGGTCAGCGAAACCAGGTTGAGACCATTGTCGAAACCATAGCGGACGCCGAGCTTGAGCGCGTCGAACTTGGAGTCTTCTTCCAGTGGGCCATCAATGCCGTTGACGCCGATACCGTCAGTGGTGCGGGCATAGTTCGGTGCCCAGTCGGCCTGTTCGGCGCTGGTCGGGAAGTTATTGTTGATGAAGTCAACGAGGCTGAGGCCAGTGACCGGATCAACCGCATTGAAGAGCGACGTGGTGGACGGGCCAGCGGTGCCGGGAACCACGAAAGTCGGATCGGTGTTCGGCGTCAGCGCGATGGCCTGGCCGCCGATCGTGTCGGACTTGTTGCGCCAGCCATTATAGGAAATATCAATGTCGAGGCTGTCGGTTGGCTGGAGCGCCAGCGCCGCGCGGAAACCGAGCTTGTCTTTCGTGCCGCGATCTTCACCGCGTGTGATCGACTTCTGCCAGCCTTCGTCGCTATTCTCGCTACGGATGGCGAAACGGGCCTGCGCACGCTCGGACAGCGGCACGTTGAGCATGCCTTCCAAGTTCCAGGTGTCATAATTGCCGACATCGGCACTGACAGACCCTTCGAACTGGTCGGATGGTTTGTTGGTGACCATGTTGATCAGGCCAGCCGTTGTGTTGCGGCCAAACAGCGTGCCTTGCGGACCCTTCAGCACTTCGACGCGCTGAATGTCGAATACAGGGCCCGAGTTCATGAACGGATAGGGATAGGCGACTTCGTCAACATAGGTACCGACCGTGGAGGTGGCCGAGACGTTGATCGTGTTGAAGCCGATACCGCGCAGCGTATAGGTCGGCACGCCCTGATAGCTCTGCGAGACAGAGAAGCTCGGAACGACGCTCTGGAGATCGTCTACGCTATCGACGCGCAGGGCATCGAGCGTGTCTTCGCCGAAAGCCTGAATGCTCATCGGCACGTCATTAATCGATTCTTCGCGACGCTGTGCGGTCACGACGATCGAGCCAAGCTTCAGCGAGCTGTCAGCGGGCGTCTCGGCAGGTGCCGCCGGTGCAGCGTCGGTTTCCTGCGCCATGGCCGGCATCTGCGAGGCCAGCGCGAAAAGCGAGGCGCCCAACATGGCATAACGGCGGATTCGGGGTGTCTGGGTCATCTGATTTTCTCCTCCCGGCAGCGTCCTCTTGGCGGGACCTGTCCATTGGGCGAGACAGTCAGTAATTATTGGACAATCAACAAGCTATCGGAAGTGACAGGGTCGACTCAGAGCCCGAGCACCATCTTGGCCATGATGTTGCGCTGGACCTCGTTCGATCCCCCGTAGATGGAGGCCGCCCGGTTGTTTAGGTAGCGCGGCACAAGCGTCACGCGGTCAGAGGGGCCAACAGGCTCGATATTGCTGCCGGGCTGGCGCGCATCCAATTGATCGACACAGGCGTACAGGCCGCCCGCCTCAACCCCGAGCGTGTCGATCCGCTGCATCATCTCGGTGCGCTGGACCTTGAGCATCGAGGCCGCAGGACCGGGATTCCCACCGCTGGACAGCGCGGAAGAGACACGCTGCTCGGTGATCTTGATCGCCTCAAGGCCAATCTCGGCGGCTGCCAGACGGCTGGTAAAGCCCGGATCGGATGCCAGCAGGCCATCACGCTCGGCGAGCGCACGGATGCGGCCCACGCTGGCTTCCAGCCCGGCGGACGAGCCGCCGCCCCGCTCGAACTCAAGCAGGTACTTGGCGACGGTCCAGCCATTATTTTCGGCGCCGAGGCGCCCGGACTTGGGAACGCGCACATCGTCAAAGAAGACCTGGTTGACCTCATGCTCGCCCGCCAGCGTGATGATCGGATCTACCTTGATGCCCGGCAGGGTCATGTCGAGCAGGAGGAAGGTGATGCCTTCCTGCGGCTTGCCATCGAACCGCGTGCGCACGAGGCAGAACATCATGTTCGCGTGGTGGGCATGCGTGGTCCAGATCTTGGTGCCGTTCAGGATATAATCGTCACCATCGGACGTCGCCTTCAGGCTGAGGCTGGCGAGGTCCGAGCCCGAGCCCGGCTCGGAATAGCCCTGGCACCAATAGTCTTCGCCGGCGAGGATGCGCGGCAAGTAGTAAGCCTTCTGCTCGGGCGTGCCGTGCCCGATGATGCAGGGGCCGACCATGGCGAGGCCCATGGGCGACAGCGAGGGGGCCCCTGCCCGCGCACATTCGGAGGCAAAGATATAGCGCTGCATCTCGGTCCAGCCCGTACCGCCATATTCGACGGGCCAGGCGGGGGCGACCCAGCCTTTGGCGTGCAGGATTTTTTGCCAGGGCAGGCTGAACTGCGGCTCAATGAACACACTCGTGACCAATCGCCCGGCATCGGCTAAATCTTCGGTCAAGTTGTCGCGAAGGAACGCTCGCACTTGCGAACGAAATTCACTATCCTCAGTTGTGAGGTCGAGGTTCATATTGGGCCTCCAGGCTTGCACGACTCCGATGCCGCGTCTGTTTATCGGCCAAGCTGACAGTATACGGCCTGATCATGCAACCTGCTCTATTTGATAGGGTTTATTTTATTGACGGATTTTGCCGACACGCAGGATGCTTCCGGAGAGGCAGGCGACCGAGCCATGCACCTCGCCCGCGAGGTTGCTGCGTTGGGCGAGGACATGGGCCTGCCTTACATTGCCGTCAGCGCTGATATTGGCAGCCCGGAACCCATGCGCGATTTGACCGGCCGTCCGCTCGCCGAAACGCTGTTCCGCTGGATAGACCCGGAACTGGCCTATTGGAAAGACCGCGCCTTTGCGCTGAGGTCTGGCTATGTACGCGGGGCGCGCACCTGCGCAGAGCCGTTCTTCCATGCCGACAAGATAATCGGCAGCTGGCGCCACATCGCGGCCCTGGACGGGCTGGCCAAGACGATGAATGCCGAGGACTATAGTGTCGGAGCCGCGATCATTTCGCCCTGCCATCTGCCGTCTGGCGTAATCGGCGCCATCGTGTGGGCAACCCCCGAGAAGGGCTTCCCAATCCGGAAAGTGTTCGACGCGCGGGCCGCCGAGATCCACGTCCTGACTTTGAAGTTCATTGCGACCTATCACGAGTTCAGGGGCGCCGGGCCGACTGACCTAGCCGTCGCCCTCACGCGCCGCGAAATCCAGTGCCTGAAATGGGCCGCCGCCGGCAAGACCGACCATGAGATCGCGACAATCATCGGCATCTCGCAGCCGACGGTACGGTTCCACATCACCAATTCCAGCCGCAAGCTCGGCGTCTCCGGCCGGTCGCAGGCTGTCCACCGGGCGACGACGCTTGGCTATATCGGCGCCAACGCGAACTGAAACACAATTTGCGGAGCGGGGTTTCCCGGCCGGAATTGTGGCCTATCATCGATTGTGAAACCGACAATAGGAAACGCGCCATGACCCGACTGCCGAACAACCAGCCTGTGCCGCAGGGCGTGCTCGACCTTTATGATGGCTATTGCCATGGCGCGATGTCGCGCCGGGATTTCTTCGACAAGCTCGGCAAGTATGCCGTTGGCGGGCTCAGCGTATCGATGCTGGCCGCCTGCGTCATGCCGGATTACGAGGGCACTTTGCAGACGTCGGCGGATGACGCGCGCCTGAACCTCGAGACCTTCGAGTATAATTCACCCAATGGCGCGGGCGACATGGCGGGTGATCTGGTGCGCCTCAAGAAGGGCCCCGCCAAGCGGCCCGGCGTGATTGTGGTGCACGAGAACCGGGGCCTTAACCCGTATATCAAGGATGTCGCCCGGCGTACGGCGCTTGAGGGCTATATCGCCCTCGCCCCGGACGCGCTCTACCCGCTGGGCGGCTATCCCGGAAACGATGACGATGGCCGCGAGATGCAGGCGACACGTGACCGCGACGCCATGATCCAGGATTTCATGGCTGCCGCCGAGGCGCTGCGCGACCATCCCGAATGCAATGGCAAGGTCGCCTGTGTCGGCTTCTGCTTCGGTGGCAGCGTGACCAACATGATGGCGGTGAACCAGCCTTGGCTGTCGGCCTCAGCTCCCTTCTATGGCGGCTGGCCAACCGAGGAAGAGGCCGCAAAGGTCGAGGTGCCGCTGATGATCCACCTCGCGGGCCTTGATGAGCGTGTGAATGCCGGCTGGCCGGAATATGAAGCCGCGCTCAAAGCCAATGACGCCGAGTACCAGGCCTTCATCTACGAGGGCGTGAACCACGGCTTCCACAATGATACGACGCCCCGCTATGACGCGGACGCGGCGACGCTCGCATGGTCACGGACGATGGATTTCTTCAAGGCGAAGCTGGCTTAATTGAAGCCAGGTCCTTGCTTGCGCTGCGGGCATTTCAGGCCTCGATTTGATCCTCGATCAAATCGTGTGCCTGCGGCGCACCTGCCTAAAATGGTGGGCGGTACAAGGTTCGAACTTGTGACCCCTACGATGTCAACGTAGTGCTCTACCACTGAGCTAACCGCCCGATCCATTCGGGAAGCAGGGGTAATGGATAATTCGGGGCCTGCCGTCAAGACGCGTTTGACGGTGTCACCATGTGAAGGGCTATTTTCTGCAGTATCGCCTCAGGTGTTTCCGGGTCGTCGGCATAGAACCAGACTTCCCCGAGGGGATCGCTGGCCGTGAATCTGTAGCCATCCAGCTGGAAAACCAGCCATTGGCCTATCTCGGCCGGTACCAGCGAGGCGATGTCGATACCGTCCATCGCAATCAGCCGGATGACGCAATCATCCATGCTCATTTGTGGCGGCGCATCAAAGAAATGACGCCCCGTATCGGTCACAGTGGATTTGATCAGCTTCGGCGGTTCGTCTGGCGAACCGCCGGCCATCAGGCAGCCATCACCTTGTCGACTTCGTCGACAATCTCGCGCAGGTGGAACGGCTTGGACAGGACTTTCGCCCCGGCCGGTGTCGGGGCGCTGGAAGACAGCGCCACAGCGGCAAAACCCGTAATGAAAACAATCTTCATGGCCGGGTCGAGCTCTGCACCACGGCGGGCCAGCTCGATGCCATCAAGGCCGGGCATCACGATATCGGTCAGCAGAAGGTCAAACACTTCGCGCTCTAACGCGTGCAGGGCTGTTTCGCCGTCCGCATAGTCCTGGATCTCATGGCCAGCCCGGCGCAGGGCTGCAGCCAGGAATGTGCGCATTGAGTCGTCGTCTTCTGCGAGAAGGATCTTGGTCACGCTCGCCCCCTTGGATGCCAATAATCGATTTAAGACATAAACAGCCTATCCGGTAAATCAGCCGTGAAGACGGGTGAGATTTCAGAGTTCTTTTTTACCAGCCCCCTGAAAAGGCTTGACCTTCACGCGAACAGGCAAACCATTGGCCCCATGACCGGCGCCCTGCCCCTGACACGATCGGCCAGTTCGTCCTCTACCGGGGCGCTCGCCTATGACACACCCTATACGCTGGATGTGCCGGAAGGGCGTGCGGCGCCTGTCCTGTTTGCGTCGCCCCATTCCGGCCGCGACTATCCCGAGAGCATGCAGGCGGCCCTGCGTGTCCCGCTGATTGATGTGCGCCGCACCGAGGATGCGTTCGTGGAGGAACTCTTCGGGGCAGCCCCTGCGCTCGGCGCAATCCTGATGGCCGCGCGATACGGCCGGTCGGTAGCCGATCTCAACCGCGACCCGCGCGAACTCGATGCCAGCATGTTCAGCGACGGCCTGCCCCGCGCATCCGGCCTGCCAACGGCTCGGGTGGATGCCGGGCTCGGCTGCCTGCCACGTGTCGGCGCCCGGGGCGAGGCGATCTATGCCCGCCGGCTGACCCGCGAAGAGGGCGAGGAACGCCTCACGTGCGTACATGACGCCTATCATGACCGATTGGGACAAGAGCTGGCCCTGTTACGAGAGGCGCATGGCGCCGTGCTGCTGATCGATTGCCACTCCATGCCGTCGGTCCAGCCCGGGAGACGGCAATTAGCCGACATCGTGCTTGGGGACAGGTTCGGGTCGAGTTGTGACCCGCGTCTGACAGGCCGCGTCGAACGGGCCTTCCGCACGCATGGCCTGAGCGTGGCCCGCAATGCGCCCTATGCGGGGGGGTACACGACGCGGCGCTATGGCCGACCTAAACGCCATGTGCATGCCTTGCAGATCGAGATCAATCGCGGGCTCTACATGGATGAGCACACGATCAGCCGCCTGGAGCGATTTGCTGAAATAAGAGCCATCATTACCGATGTGACGGCGGAGATCCTTGAGATCGCCGCGCTTGTCGCCCGTCCCTGACATTCCGGCAAAAAAAAGGGCCGCACCCTTGGGTGCGGCCAAAGTCAAAGGGAGGAAACGCCAGAGGCGTCTGCACCGAAGTGCAAGGACAGGAATATGTTGCGGTGCACAAATAGGCAAGCGCAGGAATGTCGCACCTGTGCAATTAACCTCAACTGCCCGTTTATTGGGCACAAAAATGCTCTGCGGCACACCTATTGCGTAGGACTTGCTCGAAATTCCTGTTTTGGGACTGAAACGGTCCTGCATAAGTTTGGAGCAAGTAATGGCTGATGAAACCGATCTGCACGTAGGCAAGCGCCTTCGCCGCCGCCGCCGCCTTCTGGGCATGACCCAGCAGGACCTCGCGGGCCAAGTTGGCGTGCGATTCCAGCAAATCCAGAAATACGAATGCGGTGCCAACCGCATTACGTCCTCGCGTCTTTACGAACTGTCGCGGGCACTGAACGTGTCGGTGCAATATTTCTTCGACGGCATTCCTGTCGCTGATGCCCCTGACGCCGCCAATGATGCCAATGAGTACATGGAAGGCGATATTCTTTCGCAGAAAGAAACGCTGGAGCTGGTTCGGGCCTATTACCGCCTCGGCGAACGCCCTCGCAAACGCCTGCTGGAGCTTGCAAAAGCGCTGGAAGGCGACCAGTCGAGCCACGGCGCCGCTTGACGCCGGGCTCAAGGCAGGGCTAGCCCTGCCTGATGCCAGACGGAATTTCCCTCGAAGATGAGCTCGCCCTCGCCGGGCGGCTCGCAGATGCGGCCTGGACAGCAATCCGGCCGCATTTTCGTGCGCTGACAAATGTGGACAATAAGGCGCAAGACCCGTCGCTGATCCCATCAAACGGCCGCCCGAAGCCTACATCGACCCCATCGGTCCCGACAAAAACACCGTTCGACCCGGTCACCGAGGGCGACCGTGCCGCCGAGCGCGCCATTCGCGACATCCTGACAGCCGAACGCCCACACCATGGCGTGACCGGCGAGGAATTCCCCGAGACGTCTTCGCAGAGCGGCTATCGCTGGCTGATCGACCCGATTGATGGCACCCGCGCCTTCGTGGCGGGCCTGCCGGTGTGGACCACGCTGATTGCGCTGGTTAACCCTGATGACGTACCGATCATCGGCATTATCGACCAACCGGTTCTGGGCGAGCGATATCTTGGTTGGCCGGGCGGCGCCGCGATGGAAAAGAATGGCGAGCGCAGACCTATTCATGTGTCCGGTTGCCAGGACCTGCGCGAAGCGACCATCGCAACAACCGATCCCTTCATCTTCAATCCGGCAGAACAGGGCGCGTGGACGCATTTGCGTGCGACGGCCCGGATCACGCGCTATGGCCTCGACGCCTATGCCTATGCCCGCGTTGCCGGAGGCACGGTGGACCTTGTTGCCGAGTCCGGTCTGAAAGCGTGGGATGTGGCAGCCCTGTTCCCGGTCGTGCGCGGTGCGGGTGGTCTCGTGACCGACTGGCGCGGCAATGCACCGAAGCTCGGCGGTCAGATCGTCTGCGCTTCCAGCGAGGGCGTCATCGAACAAGCCCTGCTGGCGCTAAGGCGATCTGCAACATAAGGCCGACACAATCGGCAGACACTTTTAAAGCATGACGACCCATCCCTATGGTGCCCTGATTTTCGATTGCGACGGCGTGCTCGTCGATTCCGAGACGATCCATGTGGCCGTCGAAATCGAACTGCTGGCCGAGATGGGCCTCGCCTATGATTGGGAGAGCTATCTCTCGCGCTTTGTCGGGCTGGGCGTTCCTGAGTTTCACGCTGCCCTCGCCGAGGATTATGCAGCGCTCGGCCAAGGCCCCTTCCCTGCGGACTTCGGACCGCGCCTGAATGCGCGCGCTTGGCCGCGCATAGAGGCTGAGCTGACAGCCTTGCCAGGCGCGGCGGCGCTGGCAGCGAAGTTTGTCGGACCGATCGCGGTCGCTTCCTCGTCCATCACACCCAAGCTGCGCCGTAAGCTGCACTTGACCGGCCTGACGGAGACGTTTGCCCCACACATCTATTCGGCTGACCAGGTGGCGCGCGGCAAACCGGCGCCAGACCTTTTCCTGTTTGCCGCAGACCAGATCAAATCCGACCCAGCCAGATGTCTCGTCATTGAGGACAGCGTGAATGGCGTGAAGGCGGCCTTGGCTGCGGGCATGACTGCGTTCGGCTTTACCGGCGGGGGCCACGCCGATGCGGGCTTGGGAGCACGGCTTATCACCGCAGGTGCCACGGCAAGCTTTGACAGCCATGACGCCATTACAACGCATCTCTTCCCTTCCTGACCGTTCGCGCAAACAAAAAGCCGGCCCCAGAGGGACCGGCTTTGGATGGCATCAAGTCGAAATCAGCCGTAATGCGTCGTCATCGATGTGCGAAACTGTGGGTCGGCGAAATCCGGCCACTTGTCCTTGTCGAAGCCCGGCGCGTTCTTGAGCCGCTCCTTCTCCACGTTCAGGACCATGCGCTTGTTGGCGCGGTCAACGCTGAGGCGTTCGAAAGGCACGGCGAAATACTTGTCGCCCATGCCGAGAAAGCCACCGAAGCTGAGAACGGCATATTCAATCTGGCCGCTGTCTGTGTCGACCATGAGGTCCTCGATCTTGCCAAGATCCTCACCGGCAGCGTTGTGAACAGAGTCGCCATTGATAGACGAAGCAGACAATACGAAATGTGTCATAGCGTTTCCTTTCCATTTAACTCTATGGAAAACCAATGCGCGGGACCGGACTCGCGTTCCGATACCGCGATCTTAAATTACGGAGAGGGTGCAAGCGCATCTCCGGCAATGAGAGGCGCTGACCGCTAGGGCCCGGTGACCTCAAGGCCCTGCGCCCTCAGGAGGGTGATGACACTATCGTCACCGGCAAGATGACCGGAGCCGACCGCGACCAGACGCGTGCCCGGCGCGTCCAGCATCGCGGCGATCTTGGGCGCCCAGGTCTCGTTGCGCGTCTTGAGGAGGGCGTCATAGACCTCATCGGAGCCCATCATTTCCGGATTGGCCATCAAAAGGCCAAGGCCCTTCACGTCGCCATCGATCCATTCACCCACCAACGTATCCAGCATTTCGGCACCGTCCTCAATGGATTCCGCCGAGCTGATCAGGAACTCCACCTGAACATCATCGGGCAGGCGCGCGAGGCGGCCGAGCTGATCGTCGACGGTTTCGAGATAGGCGAAGGATTTGCCCTGCGCCGCGCCCTCGGCCATCAGGACCTGCTCGACGCCAGCTGTCGGGTCGAAGCCGTCCTTGGTCATCTGCATGACCGACAGGTTCACGGCGGCAAACCAGGGCCGCATATTCTGCACCGCGCCGAGCGGCAGGCCGACATAATCGAGCGCCGCTTGAAGCTCGACCGTCTCGGCATCGCTCAGCAGGTTGGTCAGCTGGCCGCCATTGGCAAAGAGGCCTTCATCGCGGACGAATTTCATCATTTCGGCGCCGGCCTCAGGGCTCGAAACGTCTGCCTCGAAGACAAGCGTATCGGCTGCGTCCACCGCCTCATTGATGGCATCGCTGCGCCAGTCGAGTTCCGGGCGCAGGAGGTGGACCGTGCCCATGATATAAATAGTCGTGTCGTCATCCTTGAGCACCCAGAGGGCCGGCTCGCCAATGCCATGGGAGGCCTTCGCCGCCGCGACGGCCGCCTCAGTGGCCGCTTCCATCTCGGCGCGCGCCGCCGCAGCCTCAGCTGCTATACTGGCGGCATCAGGTGCCTCCTCCCTGCAGGCTGCAAGGCCCGTCAGCGAGAGGCCGAGGATCAGTGAGAGGGCCAGGCCGCGAATCTGCATGTCGGTTCCTTTTCGGTTGCCGCCCTAGCTAGCGCATAAACCGTCAGGCGCAAACGACCTGAGGCGGCATTGAACCGTTGCGCCCCCGCCCGGCTTGGCCTAAAGACACGGCCACCCCGCACCCATAGCTCAGCTGGATAGAGCGCTGCCCTCCGAAGGCAGAGGTCACAGGTTCAAATCCTGTTGGGTGCACCATTTATCCCATTTTAGGCGAGCTTTTCGGTGTGGAAGCCGAGACAGACAGCCGCTTCGGTGATTCATGCGAGCATGCCGTACCGGGACCTGTCACGCCGATCTACGTAGATATGCTTATTCATCGCGCTCCAGCCGCCCATTAAACTCTCCTCAATTCGATGGGAACGCGCGGCATTTCATCCGGGAGTGGGACAGATGGCTGGATACAATCACCGTGAGGCCGACGCAGGCCCCGTAACATACGCCGTCTTCGCAGATGCGCTGGAACGCGAAATCGTGCCTCTGCGCGCCATGACGTTGACCGCAACCGGTGACCCCGAACTGACCGAACGTATCGTTGCCGGATTCCTCCTGCGCGTGTTGGACCGGGAGATACCAAGGCCGATGGCGATTGAGCCCGACACGATCGAGATACTCTATCTCGACTACCTCAAGGACGTGCTTGAATCCGACATGGTGAAAGTCGCCATAGACAACAATGGAACTGTCTTTCTGTCCCTGGAACAACTCCGCGAGGCGATGAGATAGGCGCTCGACAGAAGCCATCGCCACCCAACTCCCCACAGCAAAAAGTACACATCTCGTGGCCCAAAAAGACGATGATACCCCCCCCGCTACGCACGCCTCACAGCTCAATGGCGGAGGAAATGGAAAACTTCCCGAAGACTTGCGAAGCGCTGTTAAGCAAGCATCTGGAACCGACCGCTCCACGCCGCTCTCCGAAAGGCTGATGGATATCATCCGGCGCATCCGGAACATGCCTTCGGACGACTAAGCCGAGCGCTCCCAAACCGCCCCTCACGCTTTTTTAGCCAGTCTCTGCCACGCTCGCATTTCGGCCTAGAGATTGCAGCATGCAGGCCGTGAGCGTGTCGTCTGGGGACGATGCGCATGAAGGCAAGTCGTCGGGAGCGTGCGAGCATGAATTTGTTTTTCCGGTTCCTTCGGATCTTCCTGCCGGCCTGGTTTGCACGCGAACGAACCCAGCCCTTGGATGTGCACGTCATAAAGTCGGCCGTGTGGATCGGCGACCATGACCCGATGGGCCACATGACCAATTCGCGCTACGCCTCATTCACCGATCTCGGCATGTTGAACTATATTGCGCGCACCGGTTTCCTCAAAGTGTTCCGCAAGAATGGCTGGACCCCGATCATCCAGAGCGAGGCAATCAGCTTCCACCGGATGATGCGCTTCCCGCAGAAATTCGAGCTGCACACACGCCCCGTCGGTTGGGAGGGCAGCTATATCCTGTTCGAACACAAGTTCATTTCAAAGGGCCGCACCGTCGCTGAGAGTCGGATGGTTGCGCGCCTCGTCGGCCGCAAGAAGCAGCGCGTGACGATCGATATGGTTTTCGAAGGCTATGGCCTTCACATGGACAGCCCGGAAATATCCCCGGCTTTTCGCGTCATGTTGGACGACCTGCAGGTTCGCCCCTAGAGGCGGAAACCACCCGGCAACACATCTTCGACGCTCATGCACTGGATCTCGTCGCCGGTTTCAGCCACGCAATAGATATCCGTACCATCAACGGCGAGTTCCGCGATCCGCTGGCGGCAGCCGCCACAAGGCGTGATCAGCGTGTCGCCGCTACCGACGATAACAATCGCCCGGCATTCCCGGCCGCCTGAAGCTACCATCGCGCCCAGCGCCACGGCCTCGGCGCAGGTACCAAGCGGATAGGCGCCATTCTCCATGTTGCAGCCGACAGACATATTTCCATGCTCGTCCAGCACGGCCGCGCCAACCTTGAATTTGGAATACGGCGCATGGGCATTCAGGCGGACGGCGCGCGCGGCCTCAACAAGTCTTTCAAGTGGGCCTTCAGGAAGATTGGTCACGAAAATCCCCATGCTTTCCAAGGGTTGAATGCAGCTGGCCGCCTGATCTCACTTGCCGGAGCGGGTCCGTTGGTTAGCATGGGCCACAACAAGCCTACAAGGGAAGGAAAACCCGTTTGAAAACGCTGGCGATACACGCATGACGGCCCGTCCGATCATCATAGACTGCGACCCGGGCGTCGACGATGCCGTGATGCTGATGATGGCGCTGGCGAGCCCTGCGCTGGATCTGCGCGCGATCACGACCGTTGCCGGCAATGTGCCGCTTAGGCTCACCAGTCGGAATGCCCGCATGATGTGCCAAATCATGGACCGGCCGGACGTGCCCGTGTATGCTGGCTGCCCGCGCCCGATATTGCGTGAACCAGTCACCGCCGAGCACTTCCACGGCGATAGTGGCGTGGCCGGGCTCGAACCGTTCGAACCTGACGCGCCGCTCGCCGCAGGCCACGCCGTTACGCACCTGATCGACACGCTGCGCAGCGCGGCGCCCGGCGAATACACGATCGTCGTCACGGGCCCGCTGACCAATCTGGCCACCGCGATTGTCATGGCTCCCGATATCGCCCGCGGTATTGACCAGCTCGTCATCATGGGCGGCGCTGACAGTGAAGGTGGCAACATCACGCCCACGGCAGAGTTCAACATTTTCGCCGATCCGCATTCCGCCGCTGTAGTGCTCGATAGCGGTGTTCCGTCCACGCTGCTAAGCCTCGACGTCACGCATCAGGTGCGCGCGGAACCAGAGCGGCTTGTCCCATTGCGCAATCTTCCCGGCGCACGCCCCGCCATCATGGTCCAGCTGCTGGAGGCCGCCAATGTGCTCGAAGCGCGCTGGAAGGAAGGCCGCATGACGCCCATGCATGATCCCTCGACAATCGCCTACCTGCTCGCGCCGCACCTCTTCAAAAGCCGCAAGGCGACTGTCAGTGTCGAAACGGCAGACGGCCCTCATTTCGGCCAGACGCGCCTTTCAACAGAGGCCGAAGGGCCGCACACCTGGGTCACGCAGGCCGATGCGGACGGGTTCTTCGCCCTCGTTGAAGGGCTGATGACCGCATCATGATCACCGTCACAGGCTCCATCAATCTCGATATCGTCGCCACGGGTCCCACCCTGCCCCGCCCCGGCGAGACGGTGACCAATGCCCGGCTCGCGCGCCATCCCGGCGGCAAGGGCGCAAACCAGGCCCTCGCCGCCAAACGCCTCGGCGCAGACGTCCGCCTGATTGGCGCGGTCGGCGCCGACGATATGGCCGAGGAAGCCCTGAAACTGCTGCAAGCCGGCGGGGTCGACCTGTCCGGCGTACAGCACATCAATGGCGAGACAACGGGTGTCGCCCTGATCGCTGTCTCGGCTGATGGCGAGAACCTGATCGTGGTCTGCCCCGGTGCCAACCGGGCCCTGCGCCCGGCGGACGCGGAAGGTTCAGACATCACCCACATGATGGGCGTCCTCGAAATCCCCACTGACACGCTGCTCGCCGCCGCCAGCCGCGCCACGGGCTTTGTCAGCCTGAACCTCGCCCCCGCCATGACCATTCCGGACGCCCTACTCGCCCGCGCGAGCCTGCTCTGCGTCAACGAGACCGAGGCCGCCTTCTACGGCGAGGCCCTGCACGCGTCAGGCGGCCTAGTCGCCATCTCGCTCGGCGCCGAAGGCGCGGCGCTCTATCGGCACGGCAAGGAGATTGCCCGCGAGGCTGCGCCAGAAGTTCAGGTTGTCGACACAGTCGGCGCTGGCGACACGTTCACGGCTGCCCTCACCGTCGCCCTGATCGAAGGCATGACTGAAAAGGATGCCCTGCGCTTTGCCGTGACCGCAGGCGCGCTCGCCTGCACAAAGGCTGGTGCCCAGCCCAGCCTGCCCAAACGCGCCGAGGTCGATGCGCTCATCACATCAGGCGGCACGGGCATAAATACAACTTGACTGAGTAACATGCATATTTCTATTTCATGTCGCAGGTCCGCACGGATCAGGGATACAGGACATGAAAACCAGATTTGTAGCAGTGGGCATCGCAGGGCTCGCCGCATGTGCTGGCGGCAACCATGCCGCTACCCAATCGCACGAGGGCGATGTCGCCTCCATCCAGGCCGTGGTCCGCCGACTCGAGACAGCATGGACGACCGGCAATGACGAAGCATGGGGACGGGAATTCGCAGACGATGCCGACTTCACGGTCTGGTTCGGTATGCGGGTCAAGGGACGCGAAGCCATTGCCTTGGGCCACCAGCGCATCTTCGACACGATCTACAAGAACACACGCGTAGAGATGCATATCGCAGGCATTCGCTTCATCACAGCCGATGTGGCGCTCGTGGACATTGATGCATGGGTAACGAACAAGGGCGAAGAACGCGGCGCGCAGGACGCCGAGGTCCATCCGCTGATTGTCATGGCGCGCTCCGATACGGGATGGGCGATCGAGGCCTTTCAGAATACGCCCAATTACGGACCGACACGCATCGTCAATGGTGACATCCGGCTTCAGCCGGAATTTGCCGGACAGTAAGGGCGCGGGCGAATACGGGCATTGACCCGGCAGCGCAAATCCTTTTGAGGTCAGGCCACTGCCATCGCCTAGGAGACCTCCCGATGAAATGCATGATCGTGACCTGCCTCATGGCCCTCGCCATCGTCATGCCGGCACATGCCTGGGGCAAGACCGGTCACCGCGTCGTCGGCGCCGTCGCGCAGACCTATCTCAGCCAGACCGCTGATGCGGGTGTGAAAGACATCCTCGGTCCTGAGGGCATCGCCGAGGCCGCCGACTGGCCTGACCATATGCGTTCCGACCCTGATCCGTTCTGGCGCTCGGAGGCCAATCCATGGCACTATGTGACCATTCCTGTCGGCCAGACCTACGCACAGGTGACCCCGCCGCCGGAAGGCGACGCGATCACCGCGCTTGCAAAATACCGCGCCATTGCGATTGACCCCACCGCGCCGCTGGAAGAGCGCCAGCTCGCTCTGCGCTTCATCATCCACATTGTCGGCGACCTGCACCAGCCGCTTCACGTCGGCAATGGTACGGACCGCGGCGGCAACCAGTTCGTCTGCACCTTCTTCGAGGAAATGAGCAACCTGCATGAAGTGTGGGACGAGTTGCTGATCAATTACCAGGAACTCTCCTACACAGAATGGACCGAATGGCTCGTGCAGAAGATCACGCCCAACCAGCTCGCTGAATGGGCCAAGGCGCAGCCTGGCGACTGGGCTGACGAAAGCGCCGCCATCCGCGACACGATCTACCCGGAGACGCAAATTCTGTCCTATGACTACGCCTATCAGACGCGCGACATTATCCGCCAGCAGCTGTCAAAAGGCGGCGTGCGCCTTGCGGCCTATCTCAACGAGATGTTCGAGACAGCGCCGAAAGAGCAGCCGGCCGAGTAGACAAGGTTAGGCGCTCGCGCGGTTGATCCGTCGGCGCTGCACACTCGACGGGATATTCAGGCTCTCGCGATATTTCGCCACCGTGCGGCGCGCGATTTCGATGCCATAGCCGGTCAGGATCTCGACGATCTGGTCATCCGAGAGCACATCATCCTCGGTCTCGCCATCAATCAGGGCCTTTATCCGGTAACGCACGGCCTCGGCCGAATGGGCCTCGCCGCCACCGGTTGACGGAATGGCCGCCGAGAAGAAATACTTCAGTTCAAACAGGCCGCGTGGCGTTGCCATGTATTTGTTCGATGTTACACGGCTGACTGTGGATTCATGCATCTCGATCACGTCAGCCACCTGCTTCAGGTTCAGCGGGCGCAGATGCGCCACGCCGTGCGCGAAGAATGCATCCTGCTGGCGGACAATCTCGCTCGCCACTTTCAGGATGGTACGGGCGCGCTGGTCGAGCGACTTGATCAGCCATGTCGCGTTCGCCGCGCACTCGGAAATGAACTCCTTCTCCTGATCGCGCATCGGCAGCACGCTCACTTCGGCATAATAGGCCTTGTCCATCAGCACGCGCGGCAGGGTTTCTGAATTCAGCTCAACACCAAAACTGCCATTCGGCAGCTCACGCACAAACACGTCCGGCGCAACGGCGATGGTCGTGTCGCTGGAAAAGCCGCTACCGGGCTTCGGGCTGAGCTGGCGCAACTCGCCCAGCATGTCCATGAGATCAGCCTTGTCGACACCGCACACATCGGCTAGCGCCTTGAGGTCATGCTTAGCCACCATATCCAGATTGGCCAGCATGGCTTCCATTGCCGGGTCGAAGCGGCCGCGCTCCTTCAGCTGAAGGGTCAGGCATTCGGGGATCGAGCGGGCCATCACGCCCGTCGGCTCAAAGCCCTGACAGACAGCGAGCACGGCGGCCACGTTGGCCTCATCCGCACCGAGAGCCTTGGCGACATCTTCAAGCGGTGCCCGCAGGTATCCGGCTTCATCTGTCTCATCGATCAGCCTGGCGCCGATCAGGCGGTCCGCGGCAGAAAGGCCTGCAATGTTCAGCTGATTGTGCAGGTGTTCCTGCAGGGTCACGTCGGTCGTGAGATTGGCAGCGAAGTCATATTCCTCGCTGTTGAAGCTGCCACCGGACGTGGCGCTCGACCAGTCTGTCTGAGCCGACGGACCGGAGCCTTCGACCGGCATCGCGGCATCCGAGCCCGTGCCCGGTTCGAACACATCTTCGCCTGGCGCATCTAGCTGCTCGCGTGCAGCGCCGAGGCCGGAATTATCATCCAGGGACAGCTGCTCGCGGCGCACCGGAGCATCGCCCTGCTCGCCGCCACCATCCTCGGAATTCTCCTCAGCTTTGTTCAGCAAGGGATTGCGCTCGATCTCGCTTTCCACGAACTCGGCGAGTTCCTGGTTGGAGAGTTGCAATAGCTTGATCGCCTGCTGCAGCTGCGGCGTCATTACCAGGGACGTGCCCTGGCGCATGTCGAGTGACTGTTTCATTCCTTAGCCCGCGCCCTATCGATCAAGCGGCGAACTGTTCACCCAGATAGACCCTGCGCACATCCTCGTTCTTCAGCACATCGCCTGGCGTGCCATCGAAGAGAACGTCACCATCATACATGACATAGGCCCGGTCCACGATCTGGAGCGTCTCGCGCACCTGGTGGTCCGTAATCAGGACGCCCAGGCCACGCTGCTTCAGGTAGCGGACAAGTTCGGAAATGTCGGAAATGGCGAGCGGGTCAATGCCGGTGAACGGTTCGTCCAGTAGCATGAAGCTCGGACGGGATGCCAGTGCGCGTGCAATCTCGACCCGGCGACGTTCACCCCCGGAAAGGGATGTGGCCGCCTGGCCGCGAAGATGTTCCACATGCAGCTCGCTCAGCAGGCTGTCGACCTGTGCCATGCGCGCAGACCGGTCTTTCTCGACCAGTTCTGCCACGGCCATGACATTCTCTTCCACTGTCATTCCCCGGAAAATGGATGCTTCTTGGGGAAGGTAGCCCACGCCAAGGCGCGCGCGTTGGTACATGGGCAGGCGCGTCACGTCTTCCCCATCGATCGAAATCGATCCGGAATCCGCGCCGATCAGGCCCATGATCATGTAAAAGCAGGTCGTCTTGCCGGCCCCGTTGGGTCCAAGCAGGCCAACAACCTCCCCGCGCTGCAGGGACAGAGAAACGTCGCGCACCACCTGTCGTTTGCCAAAGGATTTGGCAATATTCTTAACGACAAGGCCTTCGGCCGCTTCGGTCATCTCGTGAGTTCGTCCCTGTTCACGGGCAGTATCGTCGCCCCGTGGATGGCATAGTCTGACATACTTAAGATCGGCTTCACGCCATTGCTCGAATTTTTCAGTTCCCGGCTGTTTCCTGTTCCGGCTCGATCACCATGCGCGTCCGTCCGGCACCGCCATCCAAGGTCGTGCGGCGCCTGCCGACTTCCATTTTCAGCGTCTGGCCTTCGGCCACATCGCGGTCGCGCATCAGGGCCACATGCCCCGTCATTGTTATCGTATCGACGGCTGCATCATAGACGCCGCGGTCGCCCTTGGCTTTCAGTTCGGGCGTCACATAGAACACGTTACCCTCGGCAACCATGGTCTCGATCGAACCAAAGCCGGAGCCGACGCCAGAGGACTCACCGCCTTCGGCCTTGCCACTGAATATGATCGTCACAGTATCAGCGCGCAGCCGGGCCGTGCCTTGCTGAATGTCGACATTACCGATCAGCAGGACCTTGCGCTCGCGTTCAAGGCTCTCGGTCCGCTCGGAATCGATATAGATTGGCCCGCCTTCCGATGAGATCTGTGCCATGGCCGGGGCGGCCAGGGAGGAGAGCGCCAGCGCTGCCCCGAAGAGTTTAAGGATTGCCATCTGCACCACCTTCATCACTGGCCGCCACACTGGGCTCTGCCGGATAGATCACTGTTTTTACGTTACCTTGAAAGACAACGCGGTTACCACCGTCAAGAATTTCATACGAGTCCGAGCGGATATCGCCAAGCGGTCCCTTGCCCTGCAGCGGCGAAAGACCTTCGACCCAATCCTGCCCGACATGCACGCGCGCGGCGGCCGTATGGAAGGAATAGCCCGACGCATCGGTGATTTTCACATCATCATAAAGCTCAAGTATTCCGGCGTCGCGGTCATACATGCCCGATGGCGCGCGCACTTCGCTACCCGCCGCATCGCGCAGGATGGGCGCAACAAGGTCGACAACATTGGCCGTCAGCTCCTTGCGGCGGGCCGCATCCGCCGTGATCGTGAAACTCTCACCCGCAGAATCACGGCCCGTGAACCGCGGATTGAGCATGGTGACGACTTCGTCACCGGAAATCTGCACCGGCACGGCGTCACGCGTCAGGGCACTCTTGATGATGAAACCCAGGAAAAGCCCCATCGAGATCGCGGCGCAAGCCATGAACAGGATGCGCAGGCCGCGCACACGGTCTGACCGCTTGCGGGCATCGGCCAGCGTCAATTGCCGGCGGGGCACCCAGAGGGATGCCGGGTCGTGATGCTTGACTGCGTCCATGAAAGCGAGCGCCTGCGGCCTGTTACTGACTATTACAGGTCGTGTTTACCTTTGATAGGGCCGAAACAAAAGCGCGCACAACATGACGCTTGCTTCAGGAATGGGCGAAAATGTCCTGTTCTCCCCATCCGGCCAGATCGAGTGCGGCGCGGGTAGGCAGAAAGTTGAAACAGGACTGTGCCATTTCCAGCCGTCCTTCGCGGATCAGCATCACCTCAAGCCCCTCCTTGATGGCATGCAGGTGCAGCACGTCGGACGCCGCATACTGAAGCTGCGCATCGCTAAGCTCTTTGGCGCCCCAATCAGAGCTTTGCTGTGCCTTGGAGAGATCCACGCCTGCAATTTCGCGCGCGACATCTTTCAGGCCATGTCTGTCCGTATAGGTCCGCGCCAGTTTGGAGGCGATCTTGGTGCACCAGATCGGCGCGCAATCGACGCCCAGCCAGCGCTTGATCATGCCCACATCGAACCGGGCAAAATGGAACAGCTTGATGACCTTGGGGTCCGCCAGCAGCGCCTTCAGGTTCGGGCAATTGTAGTCCCGGCCAAGCTGGACCAGGTGCGCCGTACCGTCGCCGGACGACAATTGCACCAAGGTGAGGTGATCGCGCAGCGGGTTGAGACCCATGGCTTCGGTATCGATGGCAACAATCGCGCCGAAATCGATATTCTTGGGCAGATCGCCCTTATGGAGTTGGATTCCGTTCATGTTCAGCGCTTTAGCATGGGTTGGGTTAAGGGCAAATGATCGGTGCAGGAAGGTGACGGGCCGGATTCCGATTTGACGCACGATATGACCCGGCGCTAGCTTGCCGGGGTATGGAGGGGGACCGATGAAACCATATCTGCTGGCTGCCGCCACGCTGGCCATAACGCTGACGGCCTGCACATCGGACGAAATCATCATGATGTCGGACGCCTTTGCCCAGACATTCGAGGAAGAGACCTACCGGAACTCCTACGCAATGGGCGCGGGCTACTCTCCCTACACACCTTACGGGTTCGCGAACTATTCCGGCTGGCCCTCGGGCTATGCCTATGGCGATTATGTCGGGTCCTATGCCTGTTCGAGCATTGGTTCCTATTACACCTGCGACAGTGACGGCGACGGGTATGCCGACATGTATGGCGATACTTCCGACGGCTCCTATTCCAGTGCCAGCTTCCGGGTGAACGGACGCGGTGAGGCCTATTCCTATAATGGCAGCTGCAGCTGCTGGGAGCGCGAACGTTCGCTAGACGGTCCCCGCAAGGCGTACCATGATCGCTATGAAGACTATGACGATCATGGGCATCATCACGATCACTGAAGAGGTACGCACGACATGACCAGCGATCCAATGCAGGCCATCGTCGCCTCCATGCCCTTCGCTGGTTATATCGGCCTGCGCGTGATCGACGCCACGAGGCATCAAGTTATCGGCGAGGCCACGGTCGAGGCTGACAAGTGCACGGCAGGCAACATCGCTCATGGCGGCTTCCTGATGACACTCGCCGATTGCGTCGGGGCTATTGCCGCCTTCCTGAACCTGCCGGATGACGCGAAAGGCACGACCACGACCGAGAGCAAGACCAATCTGATCGCTGCGGCACCCGTTGGCACAGTGCTGCGCGCCACGGCTCTGCCCATCAGTGTCGGCCGCCGCCTTCAGGTCTGGCAAACGCGTGTCGAAACACCCGAAGGCAAACTGATCAGCCTGACGACTCAGACCCAGTTGAATCTCTAGAGCGCTGCCCTCATCCCGGCCCAGGCATTCGCCAGCGCGTCGCGGTGCGACGGATCGGCAATCGAGATCAGCATCTCCGCCCGTGCATCAAGGCTCGCGCCGCGCAGGTTCACCGCGCCATGCTCGGTCACGACCCATGAAATATCCGAGCGCGGTACGCTGACCGCCTCTGGCCCCAGCCGCGCCACGATCCGGCTGATCTGCCCCTTCGCCGCTGTCGACGGCAGCGCGACAATCGGCATACCGCCTTCAGAGGCCGCCGCTCCGCGCAGGAAATTGGCGAGGCCGCCGATGCCGGACACCTGCTGTCCCTTCATGAATTCCGCATTGGCCTGCCCGAACAGGTCCACCTCAAGCACCGAATTGATGGCCGTGAAACGCGGGATCTTCGCCAACACCTCAACGCCATGCGTCACATCCACGCCGCGAAAGCGGAAGCGCGTGTCCCGCGCGACGCGCTCATAAAGCGCCTCCGTGCCCATTGCGACACCCGTGAGGATTGCGCCAGGCGCATCGACCACGCGGCCCGCATCTATCAGGCCTAGCACTGGGTCGGTCACGAGGCCCGAATGGATCGTCAGGTTCGCAGGTCCGCCTGCATCAGCCAGCGCCTTCAGCACGGCCTGTTGGACATTGCCGATCCCGAACTGGAGGCAGGCTGCCTCCCCTCCCACGAGGGCCGCAATCCGTTCGCCGATGCGCGCGAAAACCGGTGGCAGCGCCGATTCGGTCAGCTCCACCAGGGGCGTGTCGTCCTCTACGGCCACGTCGAAGCGCGAGAGCGGCACGCGCAAGGTATCGCGCGGCGCCGGCATGCACGGATTGACGACGGCCATCACCGGAATATCCGGACGCGCCAGGATCGCCCCTGAGAAATCTGCCGACAGGCCAAGGCTGACCGTTCCGTCGGCTTCCGGCGGCGAGACCATGATGACAGCCAGGTCAATCGACCCGGCCTGCATCTCGCGATAGCTTTCGGTGTAATGCATGGGACGCAGAAGGATTTTTCCCGCCGCAAAGCCGTCCCGCATGGCGCCATACATGAAGGGCATTTCGGCGCGCGCCGTCGCATGCAGGTGTGTCCAGTCAAGATGATTGAGGCCTGGCACCGGTACGCCGACAAAGGTGAGATCTCGCGCCAGTTCGGGCTCTGCGCTGAGCGCATTGTATAGCCCGACCGGCTCGCCGCTGCATCCGGCAAGGTAGAGCCGCGCAGGCCCCGGCTTCAGCGTCCGCAGCGCGGCAAAGCCCCCGGCAAGGCTGTCAGCGCTCTGCATCATTTGAACGTGAAATTGGCGGGGCGCTTTTCGAGGAAGGAGGAATAACCCTCCACGAAATCCTCACTCGCAAACCCGTCCGCGAACAGACCTGTCGCCTCTGCAGACTTGTCGTCCCACCCGGCCTCGATCCCTGCCACCATCCGCTTGATCGCCCGTGTTGACCATTGCGACGTGGCCGCCACCGCGTCGCTAAGCGCTCGGGCCCCGGCCAGTGCATCGCCCCTCGCCACCACACGGCTGAGCATGCCCATTTCCTTCGCCTCTGCCGCATCGAAAATTCGTGCCGTAAACAGGATATCCTTCGCCCGCGCAGCGCCAATCGCCGCGACCAGCCGCCGCGTGTCGCCCGCCGGATAGACGATGCCGAGCTTGGCCGGCGTGATGCCAAACCGTGCGTCTTCGCTTGCCACCCGCAGGTCGGCCGCCATGGCAAGGCTCATACCCCCGCCAACGCAAGCGCCGTCAATCGCAGCAATCACGGGCTTGGCGCAGGCCTCCACCGCATTCAGCGCCGCCGCGATCACCGCGCCGGACTGCGCTGCTGCCTCAGGCGTGGCATAGATCGTTGAGAATTCCGAAATATCCGCCCCGGCCGCAAAAGCCCCGGCATCCCCGCCATGGATGATCACGACCTTCACCGTATCGGCCGCCATCACCCGTTCGATCAGTTCCGGGATTGCCGCCCACATGTCGACCGACAGGGCGTTACGTTTTTCCGGTTTGTTTAGGATGATCTCGCCGAAAGGCGCGTTGATCTCGAGGCGTATGGATGGCTGGCTCAAACGGGCCGCTCCTTGGTCGGCGCGCCGCATTGGCGCAATCAAGCCCCCGTCATGGCAAGAAGGCCGCAGCCGCGCAAGCCGTGCCTTAGGGCAGGCGCTTCAGCTTAACCAGCGCTTCGTCCAGCGCCGACAGAAAGCGTGACCTGTCCGCCTTGGTGAAAGGCGCCGGGCCGCCCGCACGCGGCGTACCCGTCTCACTGATACCAACGCGCAGGTCTGCCAGTATCGCCCGCGTTGCCACCGCCGCGCCGATGGAATCATCGGTGAAGGGCTTTCCAGTTGTCCCGATCACTTTCGCGCCCGCCTTCAGGCAGCGATCGGCCAGCAAGATGTCCGCCGTGATGACGACGCTTTTCGGATGCGCCCGCTCGGCGATCCAGTCATCGGCCGCGTCAAACCCGTCCGTCACGATCTGACGTGAGAGCAGCGCATGCTCCGGCATGCGAATATAGGAATTGGACACAAGCACAGCAGGCACGCCATGGCGTACCGCCACACGGTAGATCTCGTCCTTGACCGGACAGGCATCGCCATCAATGAAAATCTGTAGATCGGCCAACCAAAAGTCCTTGCATCACTTGTCTTGAGCGACCGGCCTATCGTCTCGGCGCTTCGCCGTCCAGATCATCAGGAAATCCCGCCCGAAAGACAGTGTCTGTCCCTCAATTTTGCCATCCACCAATCGGCCGGAATGCGCATAAGGTGCATTGCCATCCGATGTCACCGCGCCGAAGGCTATGACGGTTCCGCGTACCGAGTATTCGGCCTCTTCAAAGGGCGAGTCATAGAAAGACCCTGTCAGCACGCCGTCGGGCGACACGTTGAGTTCCATCACCGTCGCGCTCGGTGGCTTGTCAGGCGCATACAGCATTGCGACGTCCCATGTTCCGTTCAACGCGTCCGCGGACGGCGGCAGGGGTGGGGATTTAGCCGGCAACGTTTCAGCGCACGCTGACACGATGAAGAAGGACAGGACAACCAGGAATTTCATGCTTGGATCTCCGGATATCTACCGATTGCGTTTGGTAGCCCAGAAGATAGGTCGCCGGGCGTTGACGCCCAGATGATTTGCCGGGTTCAGTGCGCGCGATCCATTCACGCACCAGCGGCCGCTCTCGCCCAACTAATGAAAAGTCGAATGTCGGAGATCATTTCGCGCCCTCGCGCAGCTGCGGGCCCGAATTTCATCTCCTCAGTCCATTGGCGGACGGGAACTTCACCGCACAGTCGCATGAAAGCTCTCCTCCGGCTCCTCGCAATGGCCCTAAAGCCATCATTGGACCGGAGGAAAGCAAGGGCGATCCGTTTTTGCGTTAGTGTACGCTGAGGGGCTTCAGGTCATTGGCCAGCGCCGCCGCAAAGGCGGCATCACGGCCTTCGACAACCGCGAGCCGTACGCCGTCCGCAGACAGGACAACAAAGAGTTCTTCGGGATCCTTGATCTGCTCCATGGCATTTGCGGGCATCAGCGTCTGCAATTCGTCAGCATCCAGGTGGCGGATGTAGACAAAGGCGTCGCTTTCAAACGGGTTCGTTTTCAGTTCGGTCGTTATCATTTTCCAATCCTTTCCGTCACAAGACAGATACCGAACGCCAGAGCCGGTTGCCTCGCCTCGTGGGCGGGCCCTTCGTTCAGGATGAAGGTGGGGGATCAATGTGTCCGCTTCAAGCGCCGACCTGTGGCGGAAGTGAGACAGCGTTCACACTTTAGTGAAGCTAAACGAAAGCGCTGCTGCACAAGCGCATCAGGATTTCAGATATGGAATCAGACCTGAGCCCGGTTCATGTGAGGCGCTATGCGCCGATAAGGAACCCGCAAGAAAGAGAATGGTGGAGCCAGACGGAATCGAACCGACGACCTCTTGCATGCCATGCAAGCGCTCTCCCAACTGAGCTATGGCCCCAATCTCGGGAAGGGCGAGAACTAGACGCAGTGAACGCGCCTTTCAAGCCCTAATCTTCATCCTCATCATCAAGAACGAGCGGATCATCATCGTCATCGTCCGCATCAGCGTCGATGTCGAATGTGTCGTCCTCATCATCGTCCAGGATGACGTCATCATCATCGTCATCATCGACGCCTTCTTCGGTGAATCCGGCGGGAACCTTGGCCGTCGTGCCTTCTTCCTCGTCGTCTTCGCCAGCGCCTTCCAGGATCACTTCGGCTTCTTCGCCGCCGAGTTCCTTGGCATCTTCCTCGTCGTCGATTTCGTCTTCATCATCATCATCTTCGATGTCGTCGTCATCGTCGCCTTTTTTCTTGCCCTTGCCTTTGACGTCGATTTCATCGTCGTCATCGTCCTCGTCATCATCGTCAGACTTGACAGCGGCGCGGGCAGCCTTGGCTTTCACTTTCGTGATCGTCGTCTTGATCACTTCGTCTTCGGGATCGAACTCGTTGCCACACTTGGGGCAGACGGCTGGGCGTTTGTGCAGGTCGTAGAAGCGGGCTTCGCAGTCCGGGCAGACTTGCTTGGTTCCGAGTTTGTCTTTCGACACTGTGCGGCTCCCTCCGGAGTTTCAATGAATTTGGTCTGGCGGGCGCTTGCCATGAACGCTGCGCGCTGTCAAAGCCCCAATTCACGTTCGAACTGCTCAACTGGAATTATCCCATGGTCTGGACAAGCCGCCCTGTCTCCCGCCTGCACGGCATCCTTCGCGCCCCGGGCGACAAGTCCTGCAGTCATCGCGCGCTCATCATGGGCGGCATTGCGCAAGGCACCAGCCAATTCACCGGCCTCCTGGAAGGCGACGACGTTTTACGCACCGGCGCGACCATGCAGGCCCTCGGCGCCACGGTCACGCGTACCGGCGCGGGTCAGTGGGAAGTCACGGGCACCGGCGCGCGCGGGCTCACCTCCCCCGCCGCTCCGCTTGATTTCGGCAATTCCGGCACGGGTTCACGCCTGATGATGGGCCTGATGGCCGGTTATGCCCTCACCGCAGAGCTTTGCGGCGATGCCAGCCTCAGTGCCCGCCCGATGAACCGCATCCTGACGCCGCTGCGCCAGATGGGCCTCACCGACACGGCCGAGCCGCACGGCCGCCTGCCCTTCCGCCTCACCGGCTCGGCCGCGCTTCAGGCCATCACCTATGCGCCGCCTCAGGCCTCCGCCCAGATCAAATCGGCCGTCATGCTGGCGGGCCTCAATGCCCGCGGCACGACGATCGTCGAAGAAGCAAAACCCACCCGCGACCATACCGAACGCATGCTGCGCGGCTTTGGTGCCGAAGTCGGCGTCACGCGCGGCGCCGGTCAGGCCCGCACCATCTCGCTGCTGGGCGGCCAGAAACTCTCGGCCATCGAAGCCGCGATCCCGGGCGACCCGTCCTCGGCCGCCTTCCTGATTGCCGCAGGTCTCATCTCGCCCGATGGCAATGTCCTCGTCGAAGGCGTCATGTCCAACCCGACCCGCTCCGGGTTCTATGACCTGGCTGAACTCATGGGCGCCCGCCTCGGCGCCGAGGATACAGGCGACGCTGCCGGCGAACGCCTGATCGACATCCAGTCCGGCAGCGCCGCCCTGATCGGTCGCAACGTGCCTGAGCGCCTCGTGCCTTCAATGATCGACGAATTCCCCATACTCGGCGTGCTCGCCGCCTTCGCAACCGGCGAAACGGTCGTCACCGGCGCCGAAGAGTTGCGCGTCAAGGAAACCGACCGCGTGAAAGCCGTGGTCGACATGCTGCGCGCCAATGGCGTCGAGGCCGAAGAGCGCGAAGACGGCTTTATCGTCCAGGGTTGCGGCGGCCCGCCCCCCGGCGGCGGCCTGGTAGAAACCCGCCACGACCACCGCATCGCCATGAGCGCCCTCGTCATGGGCACCGCGTCGCAAAAACCCGTCAGCGTCGACGACATCTCCATGATAGCGACCAGCTATCCGGACTTTCTCGACCATATGAAGACGCTGGGAGCTGATATTTCCGAGGGCGCAGCATGATCATTGCCATAGACGGAACCACGGCCTCGGGAAAAGGCACGATCGCCAAGCGGCTCGCGGCGAAATACGCCCTGCCCCACATGGATACGGGCTGCCTTTACCGCGCCACCGCCGTTGCGGCCCTGAAACAGGGCGTTGCGCTGGACAACGCTGACGCGCTTCAACAAATCGCGATAAATCTCGACCTGTCGAAATTCCGCGATTCCGACCTCCGGACTGGCGAGGCCGGCAAGGCCGCCAGCCAGGTTGCCGTTATTCCGGAAGTTCGTCAGGCCCTGTTCGATCTGCAGCGCCGCTTCGCCACCCAGGCCGGCGGCGCCCTGCTCGATGGCCGCGATATCGGAACTGTCATTGCGCCTGACGCCGATGTGAAACTCTGGGTCGACGCCGCCGTCGACCAGCGCGGATACCGCCGCTGGAAGGAACTCGTCGGCTTTGAGCCGGATGTGACACTCGAAGAAGTCATCAAACAGCTCCGGATTCGCGATGAACGCGACCAGTCGCGCAAGGATGCCCCCGCTGCCATCGCGTCAGATGCTGTCTTGATAGATACGACTGATCTGACTATAGACGCCGCAGTGGAGAAGGCGATTGCAGCCGTTGAGGCCGTTCTCGCCCGTGGAAAGACTGTTTGAAGGGCCCAAAAGGCTCAAATCCAAACAAACGGTACCGCTCTGAAATGACAGACCACTCTAACGGGTCGTTCCGACGCGGGCTGCAATGGTGCACGCCCGCCTTGAACCGTTCGCCCCGTCCCCGGAGACACAATGACTGACAAGATGAACCCAACATCCGACGATTTCGCGGCGATGTTCGAATCGTCCGCTGCCGCGGGCGCCATGCAGGAAGGCCAGGTTATCCCGGCCACTGTCATTCGCATCGAGAACGAAAACGTCCTGGTCGATATCGGCCTGAAAACCGAAGGCCGCATTCCGGTCAAGGAATTCGCCCTCGAAGACGACCAGCCAAAGCCCGGCGATATCATTGACGTGTATCTCGACCGGATCGAGAACGCTCTCGGCGATGCCGTCCTCTCGCGCGACAAGGCCCGCCGCGAAGAGCGCTGGATCAAGCTCGAGCGCAGCTTCAACAAGGAAGAGCCTGTCAAAGGCGCCATTTCCGGACGCGTCAAAGGTGGCTTCACGGTCGACCTCGGCGGCGTCAACGCCTTCCTTCCCGGCAGCCAGGTGGACATCCGCCCGGTTCGCGACGTCGGCCCGCTCATGGGCGAAGTCCAGCCGTTCGCCATCCTCAAGCTCGACCGAACACGTGGCAACATCGTTGTCTCGCGCCGCGCCATCCTTGAAGAAAGCCGCGCCGAACAGCGTGCCGAAATCGTCTCGGACATGAAAGAAGGCGACGTCCGCAAGGGTATCGTCAAGAACATCACCGATTACGGTGCGTTCGTGGACCTCGGCGGCATCGACGGCCTGCTGCACGTCACCGACATGAGCTGGAAGCGCATCAACCACCCATCGCAGGTTGTTGAAGTCGGCCAGGAAGTCGAAGTGCAGATCGTCAAGATCAACCCTGAAACCCAGCGTATCTCGCTCGGCATGAAGCAACTCGGTTCCGACCCATGGGACGGCATCGACTCGCGTTATCCGGTCGGCGCACGCCTCAAGGGCCAGGTCACGAACATCACCGATTATGGTGCATTCGTTGAACTGGAAGACGGCGTTGAAGGCCTGATCCACGTCTCCGAAATGAGCTGGACCAAGAAGAACGTCCACCCCGGCAAGATCCTCTCGACGACCCAGGAAGTCGACGTGGAAGTGCTGGACGTCGACAGCGACAAGCGCCGCATCTCGCTCGGCCTCAAGCAGACCATGGACAATCCATGGGACGCATTCGTTGCCGAACATCCGGTTGGTTCCGAAATCGAAGGCGAAGTCCGTGGCATCACCGAATTCGGCCTGTTCGTGGGCCTCGGCCCGGACCTCGACGGCATGGTGCACATCAATGACATCGCCTGGGACAAGTCCGGCGAGCAAGCCATTGAAGGCTTCAACAAAGGCGACATGGTCAAGGCACGCGTCCTTGACGTAGACGTCGACAAAGAGCGCATCTCGCTCGGCATCAAGCAGCTCAGCGGCGACCCGATCGCAGCGCCTGCCGATGGCGGCACGGGCCTCAAGCGTGGCTCGATCGTCACCTGCACCGTCACCGAGATCACTTCGGGCGGTATCGAAGTCGAGTTCGGCTCACCGGCGATGAAATCCTTCATCCGCCGTTCCGACCTCAGCCGCGACCGCGCAGACCAGCGTCCAGAGCGTTTTGCTGTCGGCGACAAGGTCGACGCCAAGATCCTCACAGTCGACCGCGGCTCGCGCCGCGTGTCCCTGTCGATCAAGGCGCTCGAAATTGCCGAAGAAGCTGATGCTGTCGCCCAGTACGGTTCGGCTGATGCCGGCGCCTCGCTCGGTGATATCCTCGGTGCAGCCCTTGCGTCCTCCGGGGTCGGCAAGCCTGCCAAGGCAACGTCCGAGAAGGTCGAAGCAACACCAGCGTCTTCCGACGGCATCAAGGCCGGTGACGTGTCCTCGCTCGACGAGCGCGGCCGTCTCGAAGGCCCGCAAGGCGATGCTGACGACCTGAAGCAGATCAAGGGTGTCGGTCCGGCATTCGAGAAAAAGCTGAACGAAGCCGGTATCTACCACTTCTGGCAGGTTGCTGCCCTCAATGACGCCCAGATCTCGGAGCTTGAAGAAGAGCTCAGCGTCCAGGGCCGCATGGAGCGTGACGACTGGAAAGGCCAGGCCGAGGAATTGATGGCCTAGGCTTGCCAGGGAAGCGGCACCCGCTTCCTAAAATTGATGAAATGTTTGCGGCGGGGGCCTAGCGCTCCCGCCGCAAATACGTTTAATAACAACAACATGCTAAAGTCAGAACTCATCGCGAAGCTTGCTTCAGAATATAGCCACCTGCGCCAGGAGGATCTGGAGCGCGTGGTGAATGTAATTCTGGACGAGATTGCCGATGCCCTCGCCCGCGGTGACCGTGTTGAACTGCGTGGCTTTGGTGCCTTCTCCGTTCGCAAGCGCGACGCCCGCAAGGGCCGCAATCCGCGCACTGGCGCCCCGGTCAAGGTGCCTGCCAAAGCTGTCCCCTTCTTCAAGGCCGGCAAGGAGCTGCGCGCTCGCGTAAATGGCGGCGAGGATCCCGAAGCGCGCTAGCGCCGGGCCTTTGCAAAGTCGTCGCTTGACCGTGGATTCGAATAGATCGACTAATTCTGTATTCTTTACGAAACACACAATCTGGGAAGGGGCTAGTGATGCTCAAGGAATTCAAGGAATTTGCGATGAAGGGCAACCTCATCGACATGGCCGTCGGCTTTGTCATGGGCGGCGCTTTCGCAACAGTCGTGACGGCATTCATCCAGGGTGTATTCCTGCCCCTGCTCGCCCCCATCATGGGCGGCATCGACCTGTCAGCACTGAGCTACACGATCTCGCCCGCCGTTGTAGATGCGTCGGGTGAAGTCACCAAGGAAGCCGCCATCATCGAACTCGGCAATTTCATCAGCGCCGTGATTTCCTTCATCATCGTCGCCTTCGTCATGTTCATGATCATCAAGGGCATGAATTCGATGAAAAAGAAGGAAGAGGCCGCGCCATCAGAGCCGCCGCGCCAGGAAGTTCTTCTGGAAGAAATCCGCAACCTGCTTGCAAAAGGCGCCAAATAGGCGACGCAATGCGCATTCGTAAACCGTTAGGGTTTTTTCCTTAAGGATTACGATTAGTAGAGTGCCAGGTAGAGTAAGGAGAAGGGCAGTCAGTTTGGCTGCCCTTCTTTTTTTGCCTAAAGGCCGAGCGCCGCGACCAGATCGTCATGCGCGCCTTCGGTAAAATGGAAGGCTTGCCAGCCAATGCTGCGCGCCGCCTCGACATTCTCCGCCATGTCATCGACGAGCAGCATGTGCGCGCCCGGCACGCCAAGCTCCTGCTCGAGATGGCGAAAATAGTCCGTGTCAGGCTTGGCCACCCGCATTCGGCCGGCCGCAAAGATCCGGTCCATATGCCGGTCAAAGCCCATCTCGGATTCAATGAATGCCGTGCGGTGGATCTCGTTATTGGTGGCCATCACATTGGCAATGCCGCGCTGACGCAGCTGCGCGACCATGGCCAGCACATCCGCGTCGGGCAGGGCGTCGCTTGTGAACCAGTAGTCGAGGATCTCACCTTCCCGGCCCTCTGCGCCATTGACGCCTGCCCATTCCGTCACGAGTTCCTTCAGGCACGCCTCACCGACCATGGCCTTCTGGAACCGGCCCTGAAAGAGAAAGCTGCTGAACGAATCCAGCGACAGGCCAAGGTCATCGGCAAAGCTGCGCGACCAGGCAAAGACGCCGTCCTGAACATTCCGGTTCAGCACGCCGTCGAAATCCCAGGCGACGACACGTATGTCTTCAGGTCTGATCATGCCCGCCTCAGTAGTCGTATTTCGTCAGGCTCGTCATTTCGATCGTATAGGCTGCATCGGCCAGATCGGAATTCTGCGTCTGCGTCCGGATCGTGCCTTCAATCCAGACGGCCTGCGCAAGGTCCTTCAGCTTGATCGGCGTATCTGTCTTGACGAAAATCGTCTGGTTCGGCGGCGGTGGCGGGGCGTGGATACAGGCGCCGAAATACGGCACCAGCAGGAACTGCGTGATCTCGGCCTTGGAGCCGTATTCGAACGGCACGGTATAACCCGGAATGCGTATCTTCACGCCGTCCAGCGCGGCAACCGTATTGAACGTGCCGATCTGCATGGCCGTGTCGGCAGCAGAGCCCTCCGCAATCGGCGAGCCGGAATAGAGCGAGGCCATCTGCGACTGGTACATCTGGGCGAGGCGCTCCTCCTCCCCTTCCGGCATCAGGTCTTCCCAGCCAATGGGGCGAATGCCGCGCGCTTCGAGTTCAGCCTTGATGCGGGCTTCCTCGACCGCCTTGGCGACGATGGAGGCATCCTTTTCGGCTTTCTTCTCCGCGGCCTTGGCGGCCTTCTCGGCGTCGCTCTCGCCAATCTTGTCGCCAACTTTGGGACCGGCATCAGGGGTGGAGTTCGCCGCGGCTGGCGCGTCAGGCGTTTCCGGCTCAGCGGTTTGGCCACACGCGGTGACAAGAGTCACAAGCAAGGCGGCGCTAAGAATCTGGATCGTTTTCATGGGTCTCAACTTAAACTCCGGGGACTGGCAGGACCAGACGGTTTGAGCGGTTCAAAGGGTCACACTTTCACTGATAGACCATCGGCCAGGGACCGGCGGAAGGCCGCCCAGGCTGGCACCATGCCAATCAGCAGTGATGCAAGTGATACGGCCAGCAATGTATAAAAGTCGGTCAGTCCCGGCCCCGTTCCGGCGAGCGACACACCATAGCGGGCCTCCACCATCGGCCCGGCCACCAGCAGGATCGCATGGATGAGCAGGATGCCGATCACGGCGCCGAGGAAGCCGACCAGCCCCGCCTCCAGCACCAGCAGGCTGAAAATGTGGCCTGGCCGTGCGCCGACCGCGCGCAGGATCGACATTTCGCGTCGCCGTTCATTCAGGCTCGTCAGGATGGAGGTCAGGATCGACACCAGCCCCACCGCAATCACGAACACCGACACGGCTATCAGCGCCCGTTCTGCAAAGGCCGTCACGCTCCACAGCTCGGCCAGCGCCTCGCCCGGAATGATCGCCATCAAAGGCTCGCCCTTGTTCGTATTGATCGCCCGGCGCGTGGTCAGGATCGTGCCCTTGCGCTCAAGACCAACAAAGAAGGCCGTGATGGTCTTCGGCGTCAGGTCGAAACTGCGAATCATTTTTTCGTCGATCGTGTCGGCGAGCGGGTTCTTTGCGCCGGTCTCCCAGCCGACATGGATGGCGGTGATCGCTTCCAGCGAGACATGCACCGTGCGATCCACCGGCGTGCCGGTCGGCGCCAGGATGCCAACCACGCGGAACGGCCGGTTCTCGTGTCCCGCGCCAAGGCTCGCGGCCCCTAGCCCATGGCTCAGCACAAGTGGCGTGCCGATCTCATAGCCAAGCTCATGTGCTACATCGGCGCCAATCACGGCATCAAACAGGTCGCTGAATTCCTCGCCTTCGGCGAGCTTCAGGGGCTGCCCCCGCCCATATTTGTAATGGACGAAATAATCATTTGTCGTGCCAAGCACCCGGAAACCGCGATGACTGTCGCCCAGCGAGATCGGCACCGTCCAGGCCACATCCGGCCTGTTGGCAATTTTCTGATAGGTCGGCCACGAGACTTCCGCTGTCGCATTGCCCATCCGGAACACCGAGTACAGCAGCAGGTTCACCGTGCCAGTCGGCGCGCCGACAATCAGGTCCGTGCCCGAAATCGTGTTGCCAAAACCTTCGCGCGCGCCTGTCCGCGCCTTATCGACGCCAAGGAACAGCGCAACCGAAAGCGCCACGGCCACCAGTGTCAGGATCACCGATCCCTTGCGGTTCATCAGGCTTTTCCATGCGAGGGAAAGGATGGCGCTCATGCCCGCACACCTGCCCGGTTGATCTCAGCCAGGTCCACCGCCCGGTCAAACAATCGCGCCAGCGACGCATCATGGCTGACAAACAGGAGCGCGGCGCCCGTACGGGCCGCCTCTTCCGACAGGAGTGTGATGAACCGGTCCCGCGCATCGGCGTCCAGCGCCGAGGTCGGCTCATCGGCGATTACGATTTCCGGCGCCCCGATCAGGGCCCGCGCCGCTGCCACGCGCTGTTGCTGGCCCACGGACAGGTCGGACACGCGCCGCTCCAATAATGACTCATCCGTCAGCCCGAGCCGCCCAAGCAAACGCCTTGCTTCCGCGTCCGCATCCCCGCCGACAGCCTTGCGGCGCGCGGCCGAGAATTTCAGCGGCAGGGTCACGTTCCCGATTACGGAGAGATAAGGCACCAGATTGAACATCTGGAAGATCACCCCGAGATGATCGGCCCGCATCCGGTCGCGGGCAGAACTGGACAGGGACGCCAGATCCTGCCCCAGCACGCTGACCTTGCCTGCATCAGCCTCCAGCACGCCCGCAATCACGCCAAGCAGTGTCGACTTGCCGGAACCGGACGGCCCGCGCAGGAACAGCCGTTCGCCACGCGCCAACGTGAAGGCGGGCACGTCCAGTACGGGCGCATTGCCCTTCCACGCAAAGCGCAGACCGTCGATCTGTATGGCAAGATCAGTCATGCGAGCCGCTTCGAAGGTTTACCGCGTTACCAGTTCAGGATTGCCCGGCGTCAGTACAGCAGCTGTCTGGGAGTCAGGACCGACAAAGACCGCATCAACGGTCTCGAAGCCCGGAAATTCGGAAAAGGCATTCAGGCGAACGCCGTCCAGCTTGTCGAGATTGCTGCAGGTGAACTCGAGGCTCAGTGTCAGGCCACTGTGATCGCCCACCGTGCGGGTCTGGATATGGCGGTTGCCTTCCGTGCAGTCGGCGCCGCCCTGGAAGCTGACAAGCTTGTCGCCAATACCCGTGCTGACTTCCAGCGCATCGGTGTCGCCTTCGCCAAGGCCGAAATTGGCGAGCGGCGCATCGAGCGTGACCGTCAGCACGTCGCCATCAATGGCAACAGCGAACTCACCGGCGCCATGAACATGGGCCTCACCCCCTGCAGATGCGGTCTCTTCAGCCTCGGGAACCTCAGGTGTTTCCGGAACGGCTGACGCACCCTCCATATTCTCGGGCGCTTCGACAGACGGGACTTCAGGGGCGGCAGGCGGCGTTTCTGCTTTCTTGCTGCAACCGGCCAGCCCCAGCACGGGAACACTCAAAATAAGGCACAGGGCCACACGCGGTGAAGTGAACATGAAGAGGGGCCTCCTGGCGCCGTAATGAGGGGAAATTGCGCGAACCGCAAATTTGTACTCGCGATTTGCATAATGAGACTATATAACATTTTTCCACAAGGCCGCATTACCGTTTTTCGCCGCAGCATCGCCTATTCTGTTCATTTTCTGGCCCTGCGCGGCCCACCGAGACCACTTTCCACCCATGCTCCAGTCCATGCAGGCCCCTCTTTTCTTCGGCTTGATTGCCGCCTTTGTGACGGCGATCGGCCTGATCGCCGTCGCCGCGCGTGGCGACTGGAGCGCGCGTCATTCCGGCCTGTTCGCCCTTGCCGCCGGCGGTATGCTGGTCACGCTCAGCATTCTTCATATCACGCCCGAAGCCTTCGCGCTCAGCCCGCATGCCCCCGGTCTGATCCTGTCAGGCTTCCTCGGTGGCCTGCTCATGAGCTTCCTTGTTCGCGTGATCTTTCCCGAAGGCGGGGAGGAAAGCCATGCCGCCGCCGCAACGCCCGTGCTGGCGATCGCGCTCCACTCATTCATCGATGGCATCGTCTATTCGGTGACGTTCGCGGCCAGCTTTTCGTCTGGTGTGTATGCGGCGTCATCGCTTTTGCTTCACAAATTTCCCGAAGGCGTGATCGCCTTCGCCATCCTCCGGCGCCATGGTTTCGCCAACCGTCAGGCCTTCTTTCTGGCCTTCCTCGCGGCGGCCGCCACCACCCCGCTGGGCGTCATTGCCTCGGCGCCCTTCATGTACGGGCTGGGCCCTGAAACCATTGGCAACCTCTTCGCCATTTCAGCAGGGCTGCTCCTCTATGTTGCCACGGGTCCGCTGATGGAGCCGTTGAAGGAAGAACCGCCCCTGCGCAGTTTCCTGTCGCTCGGCGCAGGTGTTGCCGTCGCAGTCGCAATTGCGAGCCTGCCCTTCCATCGCCATAGCCACGCTCTGGACGATGCGCCCTTTCATAATCACGACCCCGCGCACATCCACCCGCTCAGCGATTGACGTATCGGCCTTTCCCGGCTGCAATCAGACCTGCTGAACGGATCGGACGGACCTCGCATCGGCATGGCCTTTGCAATGTCGCCCCCAGTTTAGGGAGAGTCTCGATGGCCTATTCACGTTTCGCACTGAAAGCAGTCTCAGCCCTGATCGCCTCCGGCATAAGCGCCTTGATCGGGCTGGCTCCCTACGCCCATGCCGAACCTGCCTGTGGCCTGGCAGATGCCACGCGCTACCAGAACGCCATCTCCGCACCGACAGAGGAAGGTAGCCCCGCCTATTTCCTGCGCACGGCAGAGGCCTTTATTGCCGCCTGCCCTGACCGGTTTGAAGTGCGCGAGGCCCATCTCGTCGCCGCCCGTGCAGCGCTCGATTCCGGGCGCGCCGATATCTCCGCCTTCCATTACGATGCAGCCCTTGCCGCTGGCGCCCAGCTTTCGCCATCTGCGCGCATGGACCAGGCCGTGGTGCTGATGGCAGCCGGCGAACAGGGCCGCGCCCGCGAAGCCCGCAACCTTGCGGTCTCCGGCTGGCTTGCGACGCTTGATGCAACCGATGCCGCGACGCTCGCCGCTCATAAGGTCGGCGGCGGCACGATTTATTCCGTCCGCTACACCCATCCCGATCCCGGCTTGGCCGTAACAGCGCTCTGGATGGCCGTACCAACCGGCACAGGCCTTCCGTCCAGCATCCTGATCCGGAATGCGCCGCAGCGTGCTGCATGGCGCAGCCTGCGCGAAGGCGCGGACCTAACCGAACTGATTGTCGCCGAGCGCCTCACCTGCCGGTCAGCTGCACTGCTGGGCGAAGTGACAGACGATATCTCCCCCGAAGACATTGATCGCGGCGCGATCAGCGAACTTGCAGCCTATCTGGGCCATCCCGACACGCTCCTCTCCACAGGCAAGGGAGAGCCTATCGCAGCCTGCTTCAGCCTCAACCGCATGATGCACGTGCCCGGCCAGGCCGACACGTCCATGCTGCGCTAGACCGGCAATTCGGTCGTATTCTTCATGCACTCCATGGCAAACGTCGCGCTGACATCGGAAATGTTCACGCGCGCGATCAGGTCCTTGTAGACGCGGTCATAGTCGTGAACGCTGCGGGCCTGCACTTTCAGCAGATAGTCGACCTCCCCCGCCATCCGGTAGAACTCGACCACTTCCGGGATCATGCGCACCGCATCTGCAAAGCGCTTCAGCCAGCCTGCCGAATGGTCATTCGTGCGGATCGCCACGAAGATCGTCTGGCCAAGCCCCAGCTTGTCGGCATCCAGAAGGGCCACGCGCCGCGCAATCAGTCCGCTTTCCTCCAGCCGCTTCACCCGCCGCCAGCAGGTATTGGTCGATATATCCGCCCGGCCGGCCAGCGATTCGAGCGAAAGCGTGCCATCCGCCTGAAGCGCGCGGAGCAGGATCCGGTCTATATCATCAATTTTTTCTTCCATTTGGCCTATATACCGAAATATCTACCCATATTCCATCATTATAATTGTAAGACTGCGATGATATTTGATCCCATCTGTGAGACTCTCACTCACTGAAATGAGGAGATATCCATGCCACTCGCCCTTGCTACCGCGACATCCCAAAACGCAATCCGCACGGCGAACCCGGTTGATCATCCTCGCCTGCGCGCCCTGTCGAACCTGATCGGCCGCACGCCCCTCCTGTCGATCCACCTGCGCTATCGCGGTGTTGAGCGCGTGGTCCACGCCAAGGCGGAACACTATAATCTCACCGGCTCGATCAAGGACCGGATGGCCCTTTCTATCCTCAGCCGCGCGATGCGCTCCGGCGCGCTGCGCCCGGGTGACCGGATCGCCGAGGCCACAAGCGGCAATGCCGGCATCGCGATCACTGCGCTCGGCCGCGCCCTCGGCCACAAGGTCGACATCTACATGCCCGACTGGATGAGCGACGAGCGCAAGAGCCTGCTGCGCAGCCTCGGCGCGGACCTTCACCTCATCAGCCGCGAGGAAGGCGGCTTCATCGGCGCCATCGAAGCCACCCGCGCCCTCGCTGCAAGCCAGGACGGCGTCTTCCTGCCCTGCCAGTTCTCCAATTGCGACAATACGGGCGGCCATTGCGACACGACCGGCCCGGAACTGCTGAAGCAGATGGCCCTGCTCGGCCTGACTCCGGACGCCTTCGTCGCCGGTGTCGGCACCGGCGGCACCGTTATGGGCGTCGGACGCGCGCTGCGCGCCAGCCTGCCCGGCGTCAAAATCCATCCGCTTGAACCGCTGGAATCTCCGACACTCTCCACAGGTCACAAGGTCGGCAGTCACCGCATCCAGGGTATTTCAGATGATTTCATCCCGGCCATTGTCGACTTTGCACAGCTGAACGATGTCATCGCCGTGTCCGACGGTGACGCGATCCTGATGGCGCAGGCGCTGGCCAGCGAACTCGGCCTCGGTGTCGGCATCTCCTCCGGCGCAAACCTGATCGGCGCCCTGATGGCCGCCGAACGGCTTGGCCCGGACGCACGCGTCGCAACCGTGTTCTGCGACGACAACAAGAAATATTTGTCGACCGCGCTTTCGCGCAGCGAGCCCGTCAAAGAAGGCTATCTCAGCCCCGAGATCGAATTGCTCGGCTTCGAAGCGACGCCCTGCCCGATCTGAGCACCGCCTGGTCAGGCGGCCTAGCCTGCCTTGGCGCAGATTGCCCAGACCTTCAGCTTCCACTTGGGTGCAAAGCTGCTCTGGTTCTTGGCATTGACCATCCAATGCGTGCCATCATAGGCGGGCTGGCTGGTGGTCGCCTGTCCTTCAAGAATGGCATCGGTCTCATCAAGCGCGGCCCAGCCGCCTCCGGTGACCCTCTTTTCCTTTGGGCAATTGACGATGAGCTGTTTGGATACGGATGCGTCGACAGCCGTCTCCTGCGCGACGATTTCATATCCCACCAGCTGGGCGCTGGCTGCAGGTGTGATGAGGGCAGCCATGATGAGGGCCGCGCTGAAGGCTTTGATCTGGGGCATTTCGATACTCCCTTAAACAAAACGGCGCCCCAACCGGGCGCCGTTTCAGTCTAACAGGAGTGGAATGAATTGCGTAGCAGGATCAGAGAGCGGCGGCCGCTTCCCGCGCGGCGACTTCGGCTTGCACATCCATGAAGCGACGCGTGAACTGGCTGACGCGTGGTGCGATTTCCGTGCGGAACCGGTTGCCGTTGAACACGCCATAATGGCCGACGCCCGGCTGGATATAGTCCGCCTTCATATCATCGGGGATCTTCGTGCAAAGATCATGCGCCGCCTGCGTCTGGCCGATGCCGGAAATATCATCCTTCTCGCCCTCGACCGTCATCAGCGCCACATCGCGGATCGCCTGCGGCTTCACCAGCCGCTCGCCGCGATACATGTAGATGCCGCGTGCCAGGTGGTGCTCCTGGAAAACGCGCTGAATGGTCTGCAGGTAGAATTCCTCGGTCAGGTCGAGCACGGAGAGATATTCGTCATAGAACTCACGGTGCTTGCCCGCTTCGTCTCCGTCGCCGTCGACAAGATGGTTGAAGAAGTGCCATTGGGCGTCGACATGGCGGTCCCAGTTCATGTTCATGAACGAGGCCAGCTGCACGAAGCCCGGATAGACACGGCGCATCACGCCCGGATAAGGCCCCGGCACGGTGTGGATCATGTTCTCTTCAAACCAGGCGAACGAGCGCTCTTCGGCCAGTTCGTTGGGTATGGTCGGGCTGCGGCGGGCATCAATGGGCGAGCCCATGAAGGTCATTGAGGCCGGACGGGCCGGATCATTGTCTTCGGCCATCATGGAAATCGCAGCCAGAACAGGTGGACCCGGCTGGCAGACGCCAAGCACATGGGCGCCCGGGCCGACATGGGTAATCATGTCACGGATATGGTCGATATAATCGTCAAGATCGAACCGGCCGAGCCAGACAGGCGCCATGCGGGCATCCGCCCAATCGGTAATGTAGACGTCGTGATTGGGCAGGAAAGCCTCAACGGTTCCCCGCAACAGGGTCGCATAATGGCCTGAGAGCGGCGCGGCGATGATCATGCGCGGCAGCGGCGGCGCACCCGGCTTGCGCACGGCGGCCAGCTGGTCCGGGTCTTTCTTGAAGTGGATCAGGTTGCACCAGGGCGAGCGCCAGGAAACGGTCGGCGTCACCTTGATCGGCGCGCTGTTCACGCGAACCGTATTAATCCGCCATTCCGGCTTGCCATAATAACGGGTGGAACTCTCGAAAACATCGGCAAAGGCCGCAAGCGATTTGCCGTATTCCGTCTTGCCGAGTGGATTGAGCGGGGAAAGAAGCGCCGCCCGGCCAGCCTTGGCGGCCAGTCTCATCGGCGCCATCGCCACCCGGTTCATTTCGACAAGTGAGTAAAGCATCGCGTTACAAACCTTTCATGCTGCATTGCAACATAAGAGCAAGTTTCCGGCGTAGCAAACAGATTCGCCATACGCGCGTGATGACCAGTACCCGCCAGGATAATTGAATTTGCGTAAAATTTGCGCTCGCTTGGTCGCAAGAGAGTTAAGAAGCCGATGCTTTAACGAAAGCTCCAGGGAGGACGAGACCCATGTTTCTCAAGTGTGAGCCCAATCCCCACCGCGCAGGCCGCATGACACGTTCCCTCGTGTTCGAGCATGTGCCCGGTCAGCGCTACGCCATCGATGCTGAGCAACTGCACAAAACGCCCGAGCTTCTGAACGCTTTTGGCCGCAACATGTATACGCGTTTCCGCGTGCTCGACGCGATGGCCTACATGATTTGCCTGCTCGGCTTCCTCGCCACGCTTGCTTTCGTCTGGTGGGCCTTCATTCCCGGCCTAGCCATCTGTGCCCTGATGCTGGCGACCAATCGCAAGTCAGCTGGCGAGATTGCCCGCAAGGCCGCCACGCGTTCGGTCGACAATTTCCGCACGCTCCACGAAATGGGCTGTCTCTGGCTGGTCTACGCCTAGATCCCGATCAGGCCGAGAATGCCGGCAATTACGGCAATCAGCATGAACATGAGTGACAGGCTGACCGATACGGCCCGCTGATCCTTGCGCCGCGTCCGCACGCCCTTCGGGTTCTTGCCTTCTTTCGGCGCCAGCATCAGCCGCGTCGAGAAAAAGCCGAAAGCCGCGAGCGCCGCCGTCACAGCAGCCGCCCAGCTCGTCGCGATCGCGAAAAAAGCCGTGGCCGCAAGCATGATCCCGGCAATCGGCACGGCCGTCGCGTGCAGCAATTCGCGCACATGCCGGTCGGCCCGGCTGCCATCAAGCTTGTCGAAGCTGCAATTGGGCGAGGCGATCGCCACGACCCAGCCTGCGCCAATGGCCATGGCACTCGCTGCCACGCCCAGCCCACCCGCATAATGCTGTATCTCTGCAATCATGCGCGTTTCATGCAGGGATTCGGCGAGCCGCAGGAAGCAAATTCGTTCTTTGCGCCCTTAGCCGGTGCTCAGCGCCAGCAACCGACTGATTGTTGCCCGCGGCAGGCCACTCTCATCATGCCAACTGTTTACCGCAGCCTGCACCTTCGCGAGGTCGCCCTTGCTGGTGGCTACGGGTTTCTCCAGCACACCTTCACGCTTCAACGCCGCGCACATGTCGCCTGAGGTAATCCAGGCGTCCCAGCCGCAGAAACGCAGGAAATATTGCGCCGTCGCCCCGCCAAGCCGGGAGCCGCGCTTGTTCAGCGCCGCCATAAGGCCTGTCTGGTCGCCCGCAGGCCACTCGGCGAGAAAACGCCCGAACCCGCCCTCATTCTGCTCGATCTCGGCGACCATGCGCGCATTGTCGAGGGTCGACTTGATCTTCTGCCCGTTGCGCACGATCCGTTCATCGGAGACGAGATCGCCCAGCATCTCGTCGCCGAAAAAGGCCAGCTTGGCGGGATCAAAACCCTTAAAAGCGGCTTCAAAGCCATCCCACTTGGCCTCAATGACCTTCCAGTTGAAGCCGGCATTGAACACGCAGCGCGTCATCGTCGACAGGAGACGATCAGCTGGAACCTTGGAGAGATCCGTCACGGCATGCTCATTGAGCGCCTGCGCCACCGCGGCCTCCCGGCCCCCATGATGCTGGCCGGCACGCTCAATCACCTTGTCGAACGTGCCCATGGCCTTCAATTCCTCAGAGGGCTGTTTCGTAGACCTTGGCATAATCATCCGCGCTCATCGTACGCGGATTGCCGAAATGCGCGAGATCCTTGAGGGCATATTCCACGATGCCGGGGCCGTCCGCAGCCGTCAGGCCGATATCCGACAATGTCTTCGGAATGCCGATCACATCATTCAGGTCCTGGATCGCATCGCCGAGGTCCGCCTTGGCTTTCAGGCCCATGGCGGCGCGCAGGCGAACATATTTCTCGTCGGCCGCGCCCTCATGGAAGCGCAGGATATGCGGCAGGAAGATCGCGTTCAGCGTGCCATGGTGCAGCTTCTTCTCGTGCAGGCGGCCCGCCGCATGGCTGAGCGCATGCACACCGCCAAGGCCCTTCACGAAGGCCAGCGCGCCTTCATAGCTCGCCATCATCATGTGCCAGCGCGCTTCCGGGTCGCCGCCATCCTTGACGGCTTTCTCAAGCCAGCCGCCGCCGAGCGCCCGCACGACACCGTCATAGCCGATGCCTTCAGCCGGCGGGTTCACGGTTGGCGTCAGCACAGCTTCAATACAGTGCGTGACGGCGTCCATGCCCGTCGCGGCGGTCATGTAAGCTGGCAAGCCAAGCGTCAGGTCCGGGTCGCAGATCGCCGTCGAGGGAATAAGGTTCGGGGACGCGAACGTCTCCTTGCGGCCATTCTCCATCGTCGTGATCATGCCGATCGAGACTTCCGAGCCCGTGCCCGCCGTGGTCGGAATGGCAATCAGCGGCGGAATCTTGCCGATCTTCTTCGCCCCGCCAATGATGGCCGCATAATTCTCGAGCGGCTCGGGGTGCGATGCCATCAGGCCAATCGCCTTGGCATGGTCCATCGACGAACCACCGCCCACGGCAATGATGCCATCCGCGCCGCTATCCTTGTAGGCCTGTGTCGCGATCTTGGCCTGCGTTTCGGTCGGGTTGGCGACCGTCTCGGCAAAGATGCCCGCAGGCGCAGTGCCCAAAGCTGCCACCACCTTGTCCAGGATGCCCGCCGCCTTGATGCCCGGATCGGTCACGATGAAGGCCCGCGTGATGCCGAGCTTCTTCGCAGTGACTTCCAGCTGCTTCAACGCACCGGAATCAAAGATGCAGGGCGTAAGGAAATTGATGACGGGCATGAAAACTATCCTGTGAGGGCCGGGATCGGCATGAGTATGCCAGCATGTTCCCCGCTCGCGCGCACAAGTTCAAGCCTGCCGCAGCGGGAAATACCCCGCCATCACGCCGCACCCCACATATCGACATGGCGCAATCCACCAATTTCCCGTGCCCGGCATGCGTCCGCAATCGGGACTTCTACCTATCCGGGCGCTCATGTCGCGCGGCGCGCGACCGCGCGTCAAAACGGTCAATTACCAAAGTAAAAACAAAGGCCTACCTGCCGCCCATCGCAGTCACTTTTCGGGGTATAGACCAATGAAACATCTCCTTCTCGCCGCCCTCATGGCCAGCGCCGCCTGGGCCGGAACCAGCCCCGTCGCAGAGGCCCAGGACAATCCCTGGATGCTGCGCGCCCGTGTCATCGGCGTCCTTCCGGACGAAAGCGGCACACTCAAGGTCGGCGGCACAAAGCTGCCTGGCGATGTCGATATCGGCGACCAGTACGTGCCGGAATTCGACATCACCTATTTCTTCAACAAGCACATCGCCGCTGAACTGATCCTCGGGGTCACCCCGCATGATGTGAAAGCCGTCAACGTGACCGTTCCCGGCGCGCTCACCAATGCCACGATCGATCTCGGCGACGTCTGGCTCCTGCCACCCACGCTGACCGCTCAGTACCATTTCACTGAAATGGGCCGCTTCAAGCCCTATGTCGGCGCAGGCGTAAACGCGACCTTCTTCTTCAACGAGGACGAAGGCAAAGTCGCCGACGGTATCAGCTATGATTCCAGCGTCGGTCCCGCCCTGCAGGCCGGGTTCGACTATGATCTCGACGGCGAGCCAGGTGGCTGGGCCATCAATGCGGACATCAAGAAGATCTGGATCAACACCGACGTCACGGTCGATTTCACCACGGCGCTCGGCGCCAAGGTGAAGGCCGATGTCGATATCGATCCGCTCGTGATCGGCGTAGGGCTTGGCTACAAGTTCTAGCGTCGGACGGCCCGCTGTTCCTCCCGGAAGCAGCGGTCGCCTTACTGAACCGCGCCTCGCAAGGGCGCGGTTTTTTTGTGCATTGAAATCATTGCACATGTCGGCTCCCGATGTAGAGATTGCGAGCATGAGCATACTTTCCGTGAATGACCTTGTGGTCGATTTCGACACGCCCGACGGCTTTGTGCACGCCGTGCGTGGTATCAGTTTTGATGTGGCTGAAGGCGAATGCCTCGGCATTGTCGGCGAAAGCGGCTCCGGCAAAAGCCAGACGGCGCTTGCCGCACTCGGCCTTCTGGCTGGGAATGGAACGGCCACGGGCCATATCGATTTTAGCGGCACCAATATGCTGGACGCCCCCATCGAGGCCCTGCGCAAGATACGCGGCGCCCAGATGTCGATGATCTTCCAGGATCCCCTGACCAGCCTGACGCCCCACATGACCGTCGGCGCGCAGATGCGCGAAGTTCTGGCGCTGCATAAGGGCTTGAAGGGCGAGGAAGCCGACAAGCGCTGCATCGAGTGGCTGGAGAATGTACGCATTCCGGAAGCTGCCCGCCGCATGGACCAGTTCCCGCACGAGCTCTCCGGCGGCATGCGCCAGCGCGTGATGATCGCCATCGCCATGCTGTGTGGTCCGCGCCTGCTGCTGGCCGACGAACCGACAACAGCGCTCGATGTAACCGTCCAGGCCCAGGTCCTGGACCTGATGAATGACCTCAAGCGCGATACCGGCACCGGCATCGCCCTCATCACGCATGACATGGGCGTCGTTGCCCGCATGTGCGACCGCGTGATCGTCATGCGCCACGGCGAAATCGTCGAGCGCGGCACGGTCGACGAGATTTTCTACAATCCCCAGCACGCCTATACGAAAATGCTGCTCGAAGCTGTGCCGCGGATCGACCAGCCGGATCGGCGCGGTCGCCCGACGCTCGGCCCCGCGCCGGACACATCCGTCAAACCCGTTCTCGAAGTCGACGACATGAAGATCCACTTCCCCATCCGGGTGAAGGGCGGGCTTTTTGGCAAGACAAAGCCGCTCAAGGCGGTCAATGGCGTCTCGTTCGACCTGCGCCCCGGCGAAACATTGGGCGTCGTGGGGGAATCCGGCTGCGGCAAGTCCACGCTCGCGCGCGGTGTCCTGCGCCTTATCCCGCCAACGGATGGCAAGGTCGCCTGGCTTGGCAAGGACATCACCAAGGCCGGCAAGTCCGAAATGGACGGCCTGCGCGACGACCTACAGATCGTTTTCCAGGACCCGCTCGCCAGCCTTGACCCGCGCATGACCATCGGCGCTTCGATTGCCGAGCCCCTTCAGGTGCACGAGCCCCGCCTCACCCGCGCCGAGCGCGACGAGCGCGTTCAGGCGATCATGCCCCGCGTCGGCCTCGATCCGGCGCTTATCAACCGCTACCCGCACGAATTGTCCGGCGGACAGAACCAGCGTGTCGGCATTGCCCGCGCGATGATCCTGAAGCCGAAACTTGTTATCTGCGACGAGGCCGTCTCGGCCCTCGATGTGTCCGTACAGGCACAGGTTGTCGACCTCCTGATTGAACTGCAGAAGGAATTCGGCCTCGCGATGATCTTCATCAGCCATGACCTGTCAGTCGTGCGCGAGATCAGCCACCGCGTCATGGTGCTCTATCTGGGCCGCGTCGTGGAACTGGCTGGCCGGACCGCCATCTATGAGGATGCCCGCCATCCGTATACGAAGGCCCTCATCGCCGCCGTCCCGGCAGCCGACCCGAAACTCGAACGCACCCGCGAGCGCATCAAACTGACCGGAGACCTTCCGAGCCCGCTGGATAGCCGCGCACCCCTTCGCTTCCTGAAGTCGAAGCGGGTCGACGATCCCGATGCCGAACAATACCAGCCGCAACTGGTCGAAATCGCGCCAGGACATATGGTTGCCGAGCATGACGCCGTCCTGGGCAGCGAAGGCCTTCATATCAGCTGATATTTTGGCATGCCGCGCGATAAAACTATAACATGCGTTATTCCAGATTTTCACAAAATGGTTAGAGTGCGGACCGCTCGCCCAGTCCAGGGCTCCAACAGGCCAGTCTATGCACAAGATCAGACCCAAACCACCGACCGAGACCAGCCGTATTGACCGGCCAGTGTCAGGCCAGTTGGATTTCCAGCAAGCCTTCGAGCTTTCGCCAAGCCCCCTCATGATCCTGAACAGGGATCTCGACTACGTTTACGCGAACGCCGCCTATCTGACGACCACAGGCTGTACCCTGTCGGAAATACAGGGGCGGTATGTCTTTGAAGCCTTTCCCGAAACGGAAGCACGCACGGCCCTCTTCAAGGCCGCGTTCGAGCAAGCACTCGGCGGCACTGAAAACGTCCTGATGACCGAGCCCTATGCCATCCCGGTTGATGGCGGCGGCATGCGCGAAATTGTCTGGATCTGTACGCAAATCCCCCTGCGCAATGCCGCAGGCGAGGTCGAATACGTCATGCAGAACGCCGTCGACATCACCGAGAAGTTCCATAGCGAACAGGAAAACCGTGTCCTGATGCGTGAACTGGACCACCGGGTGAAGAACTCGCTCGCCACAATGCAGGCTGTTACCCGCATGTCCCTCGTCGAGTCCAAATCGATGCAGGAGGCCCGTGACGACCTTCTGGCCCGCATGCATGCCATGTCCGAAGTCCAGAACCTGCTGGTCGAGCGCAATTGGGCCGGCTCAAACATCGAAGCCGTACTCTCAAATGCCCTAATACCTTTTGGCTATGAACCAGACGGGGCCTCCCGCATCACGCTGGACGGCCCGCATGTCCGCGTCACCGCCAAACAGGCCCAAGCCCTTTCCATGGCACTCCACGAGCTGGCCACCAATGCCGCCAAGTATGGCGCGCTCTCCAATGATGAAGGAACCGTCCATGTCGGCTGGACGTTCAATAACACGAACGGTTCACATTTCGATCTGACCTGGCGGGAGTCCGGCGGACCGACTGTGACCAAGCCAACCCGCAGGGGTTTCGGGACTACGATGTTGACCCGGATCCTCGCACAGGAAATTAACGGCGACCTATCACTGGATTACAAGCCAGACGGCCTTGTTTGTAAAATGGAAGGGTGGCTCGAGAACGGAAACTGACAATGACTGCCACCCGAATATTCATTGTCGAGGACGAAGCTATTCTCCTCTGCGATCTCGAAGATATCGTCACCCACCTCGGATATGACCTTGCTGGCAGTGCCACCAGCCTCGACGAGGCGATGGACAAGCTGAAGGATGGTCATAAGCCGGATATCGCCCTGCTCGATCTCAACCTGAACGGTACGCCCAGCGACCCGATTGCCGACTATCTGATCGCCGCCGATGTGCCGATCCTGTTCGTCTCCGGTTATGGCCGCCGGGGTCTCGCCGAGCGATTCAGCGCCTGCCATGTTCTTCAGAAGCCCTATGACGAGACCAAGCTGGCAAATGCCCTTGAGCGACTGATGGCCGGGGAAGCCCCCTGAAATGCCGCTGAATGGACTCAAAACGGTCCCTGAAGTCCCCCGATTGTCCCCGGAACGGTCCGGGAATGGTCCGGGAATACCCACAGAACGACCTGCATTTCCCCGCCTTGCCCTTACGGAGTTGGGAGAATAGGGTGCGCCGACTTCAACCGGGACCCCTGAAATGCCTGATACACTGACCTCCACCCTGCCCGTGACCCTGTCTGATATCGAAGCCGCCGCGCGCGTCCTCGAAGGCCAGATTGTGCATACGCCAATGCACTATTCGCGGACACTGTCGGCCATTACCGGGGCCGAAGTCTGGGTGAAGTTCGAGAACCTCCAGTTTACCGCCGCCTTCAAGGAGCGCGGCGCCCTGAACCGTCTCACCCACCTGTCAGATGCCCAGCGCAAGGCAGGCGTCATTGCAGCTTCCGCCGGCAACCATTCCCAGGGCGTGGCCTATCATGCCCGCCGGCTCGGCATCCCGGCCACGATCGTGATGCCGCGCACCACGCCCTTCAGCAAGGTCGAACAGACCCGCAGCCACGGCGCAGAAATCGTGCTTCACGGCCTCAACTTCGACGAAGCCAAGGCCGAAGCTTATAATATCTGCCAGCGTCAGGGCCTGACCTTCATCCACCCGTTTGACGACCCCCATGTCATGGCGGGCCAGGGCACCGTCGCGCTCGAAATGCTCGCGCAGAACCCTGAACTCGACACTCTGATCGTGCCGATCGGCGGCGGCGGCCTGATCTCCGGCATGGCCATTGCCGCCAAGGGCATCAACCCGCAGATCAGCATCATCGGCGTCCAGGCTTCCATGTATCCGGCCATGCTCTGCGAAATCGAAGGGCGGGACGTCCATGTCGGCGGCGCCACGATTGCCGAAGGCATTGCCGTGCGGGATGTCGGCCGCCTGCCGCTGCAGGTCGTGCGCGATCTCGTCGACGAGATCCTCCTGGTCGAGGAAGAGCACCTTGAGCAGGCCATCACGCTCTATGTGAACGTCGAAAAGACGGTCGCGGAAGGTGCCGGCGCTGCAGGCCTCGCGGCCCTCCTCGCCCACCCGGGCAAGTTCAAGGGCAAGAAGGTCGGCCTCGTCCTTTGTGGCGGCAATATCGACACGCGCCTCCTGGCATCTGTCCTGACGCGCGCCTTGGTGCGCGAGAAACGCCTCGCCTCCATCCGCATCATCGGCGACGACCGGCCGGGCCTGCTCGCGCTGGTCTCCAAGATCATCGGCGACAATGGCGCCAATATCATGGAAGTCGCGCACAACCGCCTCGCGCTGGACGTGCCTGCCAAGGGCGCCGAGTTCGATATTCTCATCGAAACCCGCGACAGCCAGCACACGCAGGACGTGATCGACGCCCTCACGGCCGAAGGTTACCCGCCGCGTCCCCTGTAGCGTTAAGGTGACTTGGGCCGAAAAGCGCCCTAGACCCGCGCCGATACTGAACCAGACGGAGCCTGACCCGAGATGATCCGCACATTCGCTGCAGCCTGCGCTGCCCTCTTCATGATCGCTGCCTGCAGCCAGTCCAAGGAAATCACCGACGTGAACGCGCCATTCGAGAAATACCTGCCATGGGATGCCAACGGAAAGGACGTGAAGTCCGCCGAAGGTGGCCTGCAATATATCGTGCTGAACGAAGGTCCTAAGGACGGCAAGTCGCCCGTGCCGACCGACATGGTTCGCGTCAATTATGATGGCCGCACGGCGACAGGCGAAAAGTTCGACAGCTCCTTTGACCGCGGCCAGCCAGCCTCCTTCAAGCTGAACCAGGTCATTCCGGGCTGGACCCAGGGCCTGCAGCTGATGAGCGAAGGCGATGACTACCTCTTCTTCATCCCGAACAAGCTTGCCTATGGCAACACGGCGCGCGGCAATGTCATCAAGGCCGGCGACGACTTGGTCTTCCGCGTCAACCTTCTTGAGGTGATGGAGCCCAAGACGGCCGATGCCGCCGCCTGGAAGAAATACATGCCATGGGATTCGAGCCTGCCAGAGGTCAAGAAAACCAAATCTGGCCTCGAATATGTCGTGCTGTCCAGCGGCGATCCATCGGGTCCATCACCGGAAAACGGCGAAATGGTTGCCGTTTATTACGACGGCCGCCTCGCCGAAAACGGCGAACAGTTCGACAGCTCGTATGAGCGCGGCGCACCGGAAGTCTTCCCGTCCAACCAGCTCATCCCCGGCTGGGTCGAGGCGCTCGCCATGATGAAGCCCGGCGACCGCTGGATGGTCTATATCCCGGCTGACCTCGGCTACGGCGCTGCCGGCACGCCCGGTGGCCCGATCCCGCCAAACGCAGCCCTGCAGTTCGAAGTTGAACTCATGGACGTAATGAAACGGGGCTAAGGCCGCAGGCCCGCTTAGGCAGGCTCGATATCGGCATTTGCCCGGAAAAAGACCGGCAGCTCTGACGGCGTTCCAAACCAGACGGCCTGGCCCGCGCCAGGCCGTTTTTCTATGCCCGCCGACACGCGGTCCATCACGGCATCGATACTGACCCGGTCAGCGGAACGTATCTCTTTGGCAAATGCATCTGCAAACTGCGATCCGCTGGTGCCCGGACCATAGACAACGGCGACTTTCTTTTCGCCAAGATACCGCTTGAAGGCCGGCATGCTATCCGCATCCTTCCCCGGCAGGACAAATGGTTCGCAGTCGAACACGACAACAAGCGCCTGCGCCGCACTCCCCTCAAGCTGTGACACCAGATCGCCAAAGGGGATCGACCCATAGCGCACATCCGCCTCCGTCTCCGGCAGCCAGCCATCAGGAATAAGGTAGGCCTCGCCATCAACCATGGTCGCATAGCCCGATATATAGAGAACGCCGACACTGGCAGGCCCCGCCTTTTCCAGGTTCGCACCGAAATCCTTCAATGCGGTGCTGACATCTGACAGGCCCGCATTCCGGACCTGGCTTGCCTTGTAACCACTTGCTTCCAAAGCATTCGCAACCGTGCGGCCAGCGGCGTCCGCGCCGGGCCGCCCATGGCCCTTCATGCCCGAATACGTGTTCGATATAACCAGCGCATGGCGCAGATTCGGATGCCATTTCCACGCAAGTTCAGGATCGTAGACCTGATCTTCGGACCCGATACTGATGTCAATCGAGCGCCTTTGCAGCCGGCTCAAATTCATCGGCTCCTGAACCTGAAATGTCCTGTCGAGTACATCGACGCGAACCTGCTCAAACATGTCCCTCACTGTAACAGGCGGCGCCGTAAGGCGCGTCGCAAGCGATGTCGCATAGGGCCCGTTCTTTTCGTCGGCAAAGCCATCACTGGCCGTTTCGCCTTCCCATGTTGCAAATGACAGGAACATGTTGCGCTCACCCGCCCCCCCGGCAGAGCGGCGCAGGCCGCGGAAGGATTCCCCTCCTCCCAAGGCCCGCTGCGCGGCGGGCAACCGCAATACATTCCGGCACGCATCAATCGCCACAACACTCGGCGCATCAAGTTTGGCGAGCCGGTTCATCACCGATTCCAGCGAAATGGAATCGTCCCACAGCGCATCATCAAGCTGGGCGGCCTCCTGCACCGGGATCAGGAAATTCCCCCTGTCTTCATGCGCTGCGCCATGACCGGCATAGTAGAGGAACCCGAGCGCATCCGGCCCGCCCGCCTCCATCAGGTTCACATATTCCCTAAGGCTGCTCAGCATGGTCGAGCGATCGGCGTCACAGACCACATCGCCAGTCACAAGTTCGAAACGGCAATTGCGGATCGCCTCGGCCACGAGCAGAGCATCGCTCACGGAATTTTCCAGCGGCCCAATCCCGTCAGAATAGGCTGCATTGCCGATGATGAGGGCATAATGGGGCGCCTTGGACTTTTCCTGTGCACGCCCAGGCCACGTAATCGCAGCAGCCCCTCCCATAATCAGCATTTGACGCCGCGAAATCATTTACACCTACCGTAGCCGTTCACGTCAAACATTGCCCGACGCAGACCTGCATCGTCAACGGGCGCTCATTGGGGCTTGCCTCGATCCGGCAGGGCTGACAGGGAGAAACCGGATTAAATCAACGGAGCGTGCATTTTGACCATTTCACCCGACCAGTTGGCGCGTATCGCGCTCGACGCCGGCAAGCTGATCATGGACATCTATGAGAGCGATTTTGATGTTGCCCAGAAGGGAGACGCATCGCCCGTGACGGCTGCAGACCAGAAAGCCGAGACGCTTATCCTCGCCGAACTTGCCAAAGCCGATCCTGATCTTCTGGTGGTGGCAGAGGAAGCTGCGAGTGAAGGCAATGTGCCGGACCATGGCCCGCGATTCGCCCTCGTTGATCCGCTGGACGGCACACGTGAATTCGTCAGCAAGAATGGCGAATTCACTGTGAACATTGCGATCATCGAGCATGGGCGCCCGGTCATGGGCGTCGTCTATGCTCCGGCCCGCGATCGCCTCTTTGTCGCCGAGAGCCATAATTCCGGCTGGCAGGCAACGGCCAAGCCGGGCGGTCCGGTTCCGACAGAGCGCACGCCGCTACGCATCCGCCCCTGCCCCGAAGCCGGCGTCACAGCCATCGCATCGAAATCCCACCGCACGCCGGAAACCGACGTCTGGCTGGACAAGCACAATGTCAGCGAGACACTCAGCGCCGGTTCGTCCCTCAAATTCTGCCTGATTGCGGCAGGCGAAGCTGACCTCTATCCGCGCATGGGCCGCACGATGGAGTGGGACACCGCTGCAGGTCAGGCGGTGGTCGAAGCCGCTGGCGGCCGCGTGCTGACGGAAGATGGCACGCCCCTCCTCTATGGCAAACGCGAGCGCGGCTATGATAATCCGCACTTCATTGTCTATGGCGATGTGACACCCTGCTGAAGCGGGCTCTCGATCAAGCCGCTTAATTCTGCCAAGAAACGTGCAGGGAGACGTAAGCGCATGACACGTCAATATTTCGGAACCGACGGCATTCGCGGCCGCGTGAACCAGAAGCCGATGACAGCGGAAACCGCGCTCCGCCTCGCCATCGCGACGGCGCGCACATTTGCGCCTGATGGAAATGGCACGGTTGTCATCGGCCGCGACACACGCCGCTCTGGCGAGATGATTGAAGCCGCCCTGGTTGCTGGCCTCACCAGCATGGGCCTGACACCCCAGTTGGCCGGCATCGTGCCAACGCCTGCTGTCGCCATGACTACCCGCGTCTCAGGCGCGCGGTTCGGCCTGATGGTGTCAGCCTCGCACAACAAATACGAAGACAATGGCATCAAGCTCTTCAGTCCAGACGGCCTGAAATTCGACGATCAGACCGAAGAGGCGCTCGAAGCAGCCATGGCAACGGCCTTTGACGGCCCCTTCGCCGCGCCAGACATGATCTCGACGCCGCAACGCATGGCTGGCGTCGGCGACGATTATGTCCGCAGCTGCCTCGCCACCCTGAGTTCCAGCAACAAGATCCACGGCATGAAAGTGGTCCTTGACTGCGCCCATGGCGCGGGCTTCGAGGTCGCCCCGGAAGCCCTGCTTCATTGCGGGGCCGACCTCAGGGTTATCGGCGCAGGCCCGGACGGCGTAAATATCAATGCCGGGTGCGGATCGACTGACACCGCAGCCCTGAAAGCCGCAGTCCTCGATGCACGCGCCGATATCGGCCTTGCCCTCGACGGCGACGCCGACCGCATCATCGTCGTTGACGAGACAGGCACCGAGATTGATGGCGACCAGATCATGGCCCTGATCGCGCGGGAATTGCACACGACTGGACACCTCAAGGGCGGCGGCATGGTCTCCACAGTCATGTCGAACATGGGCCTCGACCAGTACATGCAGTCTCTTGGCCTCAATCTGGCGCGCACCAAAGTCGGTGATCGCTATGTCGGTGAGCATATGCGCGCCCACGGCTTCAATTTCGGCGGCGAGCCCTCGGGTCACATCATCCTCTCGGATGTCTCCACAACCGGCGACGGTCTGCTGGCAGGGCTGCATGTGCTCTCCATCCTCGCCGAGAGCGGGCAGAAAATGTCAGAACTCGGACGGGTGTTTACGCCTGCGCCACAGGAACTGGTCAATATCCGCTATTCGCGCACCAATCCGATGAGCAGCGATCGCGTAAAGGCCGCCCTCAACGAGGCTGAAACGCTGATGGGCGCGCGCGGCCGCATGGTGGTGCGCAAGTCAGGGACGGAACCACTCATCCGGGTCATGGCTGAAGCGCTCGATGAAGACCTGATGAAACAGGGCCTCCGGATCGTTGTCGATGCCGTCCAGGCCGAAGCCTGAGCGCGTCACACCCTGTCAGGAATGCTAGGTCCTGACGTAGCGGCGACAGGCCATTTCGCACAAACTACCCCGACGTCACCGGCCCGTTTGCATGCGCCAGCGCATGGTGGCCGCTAGCCAATACGCCCGTTTCAAATACACTGGCAAATAACAAGACAATCATATCCGAGGGAGTACGCAGCCATGGCCGAAGGTCAGACTCTGCCACCATTTCGCCTGTTGCCGATGAAGGCGCCGGACATCCAGATGACCCGCGCCGAGGGCGGCACCATCTATGTCACGCCGCGCCAGGCCCCTGGCGACCGGCCCAAAACGGTGCCGCATTGCCTCGACGAGCGCGCCGCAGAACACCCCGACCGCCCCTTCCTGAGAGAAAAAGACCCCGCGACCGGCGAATGGCAGACGCTCACCTATGGCGAAGCAAAGTCAATCACCGATAGTCTCGCGCAGGCCTTCCTCGACATGGGCGCAGGCCCCGATGCTCCGGTCATGATCCTGTCTGGCAATTCCACGCGCGCCGCCATGGTCATCCTTGCAGCCCAGAAGATCGGCGCCCCGGCCGCACCGATCTCGGTGCCCTATTCACTGATGTCCACCGACTATGAGAAGCTCAAGCACTGCTTCGGCGCCGTGAAGCCCGCCATCATTTTCGCCTAACAATACGAACCCTTCCGCAAAGCCATCAGCGCTCTCGATGCCGACGCTTGCCACATTTTCTCCGCCGATCCGGCCGGCGAAAATAGCGTGCGCCATTATGATGACCTCGCCGCGACCGAGCCAACGGATGCCGTCGCCAGCGCCATGGCCAAACTCGATGACGGCTCTATCGCAAAATACCTCTTCACCTCCGGCTCCACCGGCATGCCGAAACCCGTGCCGACGACGCAAGGCGCCATGTGCTCCATGATAGGGGGTCAGGAAGGCCTGCGCGACGATGCGCGCGACCCGGAATATGATCCGGACCTGATCCCGAACGTGCTCGACTGGCTGCCCTGGAACCACATCTCCGGCTCCAATGTGAACTTCAACGGCGCGATCTGGAATGGCGCCACCTTCTGGATCGACGACGGCAAGCCCACCCCCGCCCTCTTCCAGCGCACGATCGACAACATTCGCGATTGCTCGCCCTCCTCCTTCGGCACGGCGCCCATTGCGCTGGCCATGCTGGCTGACGCCATGGAGGCCGATGACGCGCTGCTCGCCGCATTCTTCAAGAACATGCGGTCCATCGGCTATGGCGGCGCGACACTGTCGGACGATCTCTATGATCGTCTGCAGGCGCTCGCCATCAAGGCCACCGGGCGGCGCATCCCCATCATCACCATGTATGGTGCCACCGAAACGCAAGGCATCACCGTGGTCCACTGGGAAGCCGAACGCGTCGGCCTCATCGGCCTGCCGCTTCCCGGCATGACGCTCAAGCTCGTGCCCAATGGCGCCAAGCTGGAAGTACGCGTCAAGGGCCCTTCGGTCATGCCCGGCTACCTCAACAGCCCCAAGAAGAATGCCGAAGTATTCGACGAGGAAGGCTATTATTGCCTCGGTGACGCCGTCACATTCGTGGATGAAGACCATCCCGAGAAAGGCCTCGTCTTTGACGGCCGCGTCGGCGAAGACTTCAAGCTCTCCTCCGGCACATGGGTCAGCGTTGGCACATTGCGCCCCGATTTCGTTGCTGCGTGCTCCCCCCTCATCTTCGATGCCGTCATCGCCGGTCAGGACAAGGACTATGCCGCCGTCATGGTCTGGCCATCCCAGGCTGTCATGGAACAGTATGTGAAGATAGCGGGAGGCGACAAGGCCAGCGCCATGAAGACGTTTACGGACGAGATCGCGCACAAGGCAAAGGCCTTTAATGCCGGTGAGCCCGGCTCCTCACGTCGCCTGAAACGGCTTCTCGTACTGACAGAACCACCTTCCATCGATGCCGGCGAAATCACCGACAAGGGCTATGTGAACCAACGCCTCGTGATCGACCGACGCGCCGATCTGGTCTCCCGCATCTATGCGGAGCCACTTGCAGACGGTGTCGTTCAGCTTTAGTCCGCCCGCGTCTTAAAGCCCTGTCAGGATTTTTAATCCAAGGTACCCTTCACTTGTGGAGGGACGCCCTATGACGTTCGATGCCCGCGGCGGCAAAGGCCCTGCGATCAGCAGCAACGCCATGTTCGCAGGCGTCGTCGTCGCAGTCGTGGGCGGCGCGTTCCTCGCCGTGCTCAACTTTCCCCACTCTTCCGGCAAGGGCGATGCGCCTCAGGACATTGTCGCTATCGCCGAAACTGAAACGTCATTGGCACCCGGCGGCTTCTCCTCAAAATCTGCGACATACTATTTCGAGACACTCGCCCGCATTGATCCGTCTGCCTCGGCCAGCCTTCAGTCGCGCTTGGGCAAGTCCCGCGGACCGAATGGCATCAATGAGGCCACTATCGTTCTGTCGCATGGCGCCGCCCTTCTGAAGGAACGCGCCGGCGACCTCGCCCACGTAGACACACGCCATGTCGACGACATCCTGATCATGACGCGGGATCGCCTGAAAGCGGCCTCGCGGGCCGGCAACATATGGTGCGACGGCGACCAATATGCCGATCTGGATGAAAGCGCCCTGCGCAACCCCGCTGCGCTTGAACAGAATTTCGCGCGCCTTGAGACACCGCTCCAGGATTACGGTTTCGAGCTGATGGCCGGTCTCCTTCTGGCCGCCGACGATGCGGCGCGCAACCCGGTCACCCATGGGCCCGTTACGCATGCTGACAAGGCGGCGCTTGAGGGCGTTGTCATGTCCATGCTGTCAGACCCGCAGGTCATGCCCCTTCTGATGGCCGCCCAGAAAAGCGGAAATCCGGATGAACTCAGGCGGAAGCTCAACATGTGCGAACTCGGCGCGACAGCGATGACGGCACTGAAGACCCTGCCCCAGGATACCAAGGGACGCGTCTTCGCGGATCTCGTCCGACAACTGGCTGAAGGGAATGCAGACCTCACTGGTCTGACCCGTTATTAAGGCTGTCCATACCTGCGCTGGGGCATGTCACCGGGACACCCTTCCACGATTTTCAGGAAACACTCCCCTCCCCGCCAATTCTGCCTTCACAAGGCCCGGTTTCAGACCCATCTTGCGGCCATGACGCTCGACGAATCCTTCCGCCAATTCCTTGACCGGTTCCAGATGCCGGATCTGACTCACCTTGACTGGAAGAGCTCAACCGACAAGCTGCGCCAGCAATTCCACGTCGCCAGTCGCGCGATTGAGCGCGACGCTCCGGAAATGGCCGATATTTCCCACGTGAAGGTCGAAGGCGCCGTCGGCACGCTCAAGGCCCGCCTCTATACCCCGCTCGGCGCTGGCCTGCCGCCGGGCCCCGGGATAGTGTTCTTCCATGGCGGCGGCTTCATGCTGGGAGATCTCGACAGCCATGACATGGTTTGCAAGCGCCTCGCTGAAGGCGCCCGCAGCCGGGTGATCGCCATCGACTACCGGCTCGCCCCCGAACACACGTTTCCCGCCGCACATGAGGATGCGCTCGCCGCGTGGAACTGGATCATCACGCATGCTGAACAGCTTGGGCTTGATCCGGACCGTCTCGCTGTGAGCGGCGACAGCGCGGGCGGCAATCTATCTGCCTATCTCGCGCAGGAAATGAACCGCACCGGCGGCCCGAAACCCGCATTCCAGTTGCTGCTCTACCCGCTCGTTCAATTCGTCGACATCCGCACCAAGAAAATGAGCTTTCAGGAGGGTGGGTTCTTCATATCTGCCAACCTGTTCGAGTATTTCCGGGACAGCTACATCACGGACGAGAGCCAGCGAATGGACGTGCGTGTTTCGCCCCTTTTTGCCGGTCCGGACGCCTTCAAGGGCCTGCCGCCAGCGCATTTCGTGCTCTGTGGCTGGGATCCGCTGAAGGATGAAGGCCTCGCCTATGCTGACAAGATGGCCAGTTTCGGCGTGCCTGTCACGGTTCGCGAACATGCGGGCATGGTGCATGGCTTCATGAACATGACAGCCCTATCGGATACCGTTCGTCTGGCAATACGCGATGCAGGTCACGTGGCTGGGCGGGCTTTGGGCGCCGTTTGACGGACTACCCATTAGAAATCCTAAACTCACCGTTGCATATTTGAGACGGTCATCCAATAAATCGCATACCAGTGACGTATACACCTTTTGTGAGGGTCTCGCGGCGTCATATGCAGTGCTTGCGCCCACCTCCCAGAGTCCTCGGGTTGCAGTAAATATAATCTAGAGGAAACACAGAATGAAATTCAGAAACATGCTGGCGCTGTCAGCATCTGCAATCGTATTTGCCACCGGTGCAGCCATTGCACAGGATCAGGACGCCGAGGCGACACGCGAAAACGCCGTTTCCCGCGTCCTTGGCACCGTCACGGTTACAGCCACCAAAAAAGCCAATGTTGAAAACGTCCAGGACGTGCCGGTTGCCGTTTCGGCCTTCAACAGCGACACGCTGGATGCGCTGAACGTCACCACGCTCGAAAGCCTGAGCTACTCGGCACCGAACGTCTCGCTTGACGACGTGGGCACATCCCGCGGTACAGCCAACTTCGCCATTCGCGGCCTTGGCGTGAACTCGTCCATCCCTTCGATCGACCCAGCCGTCGGCGTCTTCATTGACGGCGTCTATCTTGGCATCAACAGCGGTGTCGTCGTCGACCTGTTCGACATTGACAGCATCGAAGTGCTGCGCGGCCCGCAGGGCCTGCTTTTCGGTCGCAACACGACCGGCGGCGCAGTTGTGGTCAACACCGGCAACCCGACCGACGAATTCCACTATAAAGTCCGCGCCAACGTTGACGGCCCGGTCGACGGAGATCGCGGCGGCGCCAACTCCACGATCCAGGGCACGATTTCCGGCCCGCTGATCGAAGGCATGCTGAACGGCAAGTTCGGTATCGCCTACAACTCTGATGCTGGCTATTTCAAGAACCAGTTCAATGGTGACAACCATGGTGAACTTCAGGCCACGACCTATCGCGGCGCCCTGGAATTCATGCCGACCGACTCGCTGACCTTCCTCGGCAAGCTGGAATATTCTGACTCGCGCGGCGACGGTCCTTCCGGCCAGAACCGGTCCTATTTTGACCGCTACTCGTTCGACTTCTCGATCAACAATCCGGGTCTCGCCGAAAGCGAATCCACACTCGGCTCGCTCAAGACCGATCTTGATGTCGACTTCGGTAATGGCGTGATCACGAACATCTTCGGCTACCGCAAATATGACGGCGTCTCGAGCGGCGACATTGATGCGACGCCATTCACGCTGTTCCACTCAAATGCCGAAATCGCGCAGGAGCAGTTCTCGGACGAACTCCGCTACGCCGGTACATTCGGCAAGGCTGACGTGACCACGGGTCTCTACTATTTCGAGCAGACGCTCGACTATACCGAGATCCGCTTCCTTCCCACGGTAACTCCTGCAGGCTTCTACGGCGGCGGCTCACTTGACCACGAAGTGTTCGGCGTTTTCGCAAATGTCGATTACTCGCTGACCGACAAACTGATCGCAACTGTTGGCCTGCGCTACTCGACAGAAGAGAAGTCAGCTGATGTTGTCTACATCCAGCCTCGCCCAGCCTGTAGCTTCGTCGAGGGCACGTGTGACGCTGGCGGCACCAATCCGTTCACCGGCGGCTCTCCAAACGGCTTCAGCGATTCCGACAAGTGGTCGAACTGGACACCGAAACTCGGCCTGCAATACTTTTGGTCCGACAATGTCCAGTCCTATGCCCTCTACACCAAGGGTTTCCGGTCCGGTGGCTACAACTTCCGCATCACCGACATACCGATTTTCCTGGACTATGTAGATCAGACAGGCAGCCTTGGTTTCGATGAAGAGGAAGTCGATTCCTACGAACTCGGCTTCAAGGCGCAGAGTGATGACGGCCGCATCCAGGTCAATGGTGCAACCTTCATCACGAAAATTGCAAACATGCAGCGTGAAGTTAACACGTCGAACCCGACCGGGGCCGTCGTCCAGAACATCATCAACACGGCTGACGGTTCGATCTTCGGCATCGAAGTTGATGGCCGCCTTGCCTTCACGGACTCCCTGCTCGGCACGTTCAATGTCGGCATGATGAATGCCGAATATGACGACGTGTTCTTCGACCTCACCGGCGACGGCGTGATCGACAGCACAGACCTCCGTCTCGACATGCCACGCGTGCCTGAACTGACATGGGGCTTCGGCATCATCAAGGACTTCGATCTTGGCTCCAACGGCGCTGTTGTCGCCACGGCCAACTTCCAGCACCGTGACAAGATCGTGTACACCGACAGCAACTTTGGCTGGGTCCAGCCGGCTGACATGGTCGACGTGAACCTGACATGGGAAACGCCTGTCGACGGCCTCTCGGCTTCGATTTACGGCAAGAACCTGCTCGACGAAGTCCAGGTTGGCAACGACACGCAGCTGCCATTCCCTGGTCCACTCTCGACAGGCGTCCAGCTGCCTTATCAGGACTCGCCTTTTGCCGGCACATTCTCGCCGCTCAAGAAGGGCCGTCTTGTCGGCGTCGAGCTGACCTACTCCTACTGATCGCTTCGGCGCTCATAAGTCCAAATGGAAAGGGCGGCCCTTGGGCCGCCCTTTTTTATTCTGGAGATGTTGGTCCGGCTTAGTTGCCCGAACCGCCGAACCGCTTGGTCAGGCTGATCTTGAACGTACGACCGAACGGGTTGTGCGTATAAGGATCGTAGTTGACATCGAAGGCCGCGAATGGCGGGTCTTCGTCCGTCACGTTGACCACTGACAGGCCAAGCTCGAAACCACCGATCATTTCAGTCTGCAGGTTATAGAACAGATCGAATGT